>Ga0073928_10000101_pt1 | contig 194934 bp, 149 predicted proteins | sample PaiPotPPA55metaG_FD_76969 | JGI IMG/M metagenome (GOLD analysis project Ga0073928, IMG submission 76969) | Iron sulfur acid spring bacterial and archeal communities from Banff, Canada, to study Microbial Dark Matter (Phase II) - Paint Pots PPA... ...
CATAGCATTCTCCTTTCGGTTAAAGGGGACCATACATCCCTTGAACCAAAAGGCAGAGTGCGGGGGGTAAGAGATTTATTTAATCAGCGGACCCCCATACCACGAATCCGGGGCGACTCCGACCTCTCGAGTATACCGTTGAATGAGACCGGTTCGAAAGCGCCGTTGCGGTGACTCCACCGTCTGGACCAGGTTTTGACCCTGTGGATCAGGTGGCGACCCTTTGGACCAACAAAACGGGTCTGCAGGGTGGGTTGGTCGTTAAGCGCAGTTGCGCCCTTTGGATGTCAGAAGACCTCATGGTTTTACAGCTGGACCCTCTGGATCACCACTTTGACCCTGAGGATCAGGCTCCGACCCTCTGGATCAGCGCCAATTGAGCAACAGGGTCGGAGGGTAATATCACGCCTTATCATTCAGGAGCTCTTGTTTTTGATTGACCTTCCGGTCTGCCGGGGTTAGCTTGCGTATATTAGGGTAATTATGTTTATCAACACGATGCGGCCTGCTGCCGCCGGGATGTTGCCATGTTGCGATTGGATGCCGAACGCCCCATTCACCTGTGCGACCAGATCGATCGCCGGGCGTTTCTCCATGCGGGGGCGCTGGCGGGGTTGGGTTTGACTTTGCCGGGATGGATGCGTCTGCAGGCGGCCGCCAAGGAGAAGGACAAGGACGTCAATTGCATCATGATTATCTTGGTCGGCGGCCCCAGCCAACTAGACACCTGGGATCCCAAGCCCAAGGCGCCGGCCGAGATCCGCGGCCCGTTCAAGCCGATTGCCACCAAGGCGCCCGGCATGGAAATCTCGGAAATCTTTCCCAAGATGGCCAAGCATGCGGATAAGTACTCGCTCATCCGCAGTTGCTATCACACGGCCACGGCAGTCCACGACACCGGCTACCAAATGATGCAAAGCGGCCGGCTCTTCACCGGCGGCATCGAGCATCCGCATATCGGTTGTGTTTTGGGCTATGAAAAAGGCCAACGCGGCGAAGTGCCGGCTCACGTGCTCTTGCCGCGGCCGATCGGACGCACCGGCGGCAACCTGCCTCATGGTCATTCCGCGGGCTACCTCGGCAAGCAATACGATCCGTTCATTCTCAACGCCGATCCGTCCGATCCGAAGTTCAAAGTGCCCGACCTTTTGCCGCCGGAGTATATTTCGGCCGTCCGGGCGGAACGCCGCCAAAAACTCCGCGATGCCGTGGACGGTTCCATCGCCTCGTTCGAGAAAAACGCCCAGGCCAAGCAACTGGACGACAACTTCAATCTCGCCTACCGGCTTATGTCGAGCAAGGAGGCGCGTGAAGCGTTTGCACTTGACAAAGAACCCGGCCCCATGCGGGATCGCTATGGCCGGACACGATTCGGGCAGAGTTGTCTCATGGCCAGGCGGTTGATCGAGCGCGGCGTGCGCTTCGTGACTATCAACATGTTCGAAACAGTCTTCGACGAAGTCACCTGGGACATCCACGGATCGAAGCCCTTCACGGATATCACTGAAATGTCACGACTGGTGGCGCCCAACTTTGACCAGGCGTACAGCACGCTTTTGGAAGACCTTGAAGAACGCGGGCTCTTGAAGACGACTATCGTCACCGCCCTGGGCGAGTTTGGCCGCACGCCAAAGATCAACCCGGCCGGCGGCCGCGATCATCATCCAGGCGTCTGGACTGTCATCATGGGCGGCGGCCCCATCAAGGGAGGCATTGTGGTCGGGGAATCCGACGAACTTGGCTACGCGCCCAAATCTCGTCCCGTGCAACCTGGCGACGTGGCCGCGACTATTTATCGCGGCCTGGGACTCGACCCGCACATGGAACTGCCCGGACCTCAGAATCGTCCCCTGCCGCTCGTGGAGTACAACATGCAGGCGATCAAGGAACTGTTTTAACTTCGGAGAGCCCAATGCCGCCGGTTTCCACGACGTCCTTGGAGCAGATGACCTTGCCACCGCAAGACTCGGAAACGCTCTATGAAATCGTCGATGGAGAAATCCGGGAGATTCCGCACATGGGCGCCTACGCTGGCCTGCTTGCCTCGATTCTCGTTCGCATACTAGGACAGTACGCTGAACAGAATAAACTTGGCGTTGTGGTAATGGAGGTGTTGTTTCGACTCCGGCACGACCTTCCCGCTCGCCGCCCCGATATCGCATTTGTCTCTAGTGCCAATTGGAAAGCTTCCAATTTGGGCCAGGATGATCCCCCCGAATGGAAGATCGCGCCAGACCTGTCCATCGAAGTGATTAGCCCAAGCAACACGGCGAATGAGATTGAAGACAAACTTCGGGATTACTTTGCGGCTGGCGTACAGTTAGTGTGGGTGATTCATCCACGACACCGACGCGTCTATGTCTATGAATCTCCGATTAAAGCACGAATTCTTTCCGAAATGGATGAATTGGATGGAGGGGGAGTTCTGCCTGGATTCAAGGTTCGCCTGGCCTCCCTGTTTACCGCGACGCTTCCACCGCAATAATTAGCGAGGCAACGGCTCATGGTTGCTTCACCCGCCGAACCCGGCCCGCCTACCGCGCCCACAGAAAAAATCAGCTTTTGGGACCGGCTCAAAGAGATCGACATGTTTTTCCAAGGCCGCGATCCGGTTCACAAGACGATGCGCCGGGCCGTGAAAAGATTGGAAAAGGCCGGGATCTCCTATGCTGTGATGGGTGGTATGGCGGTAAACGCCCATCGGTATCAACGCACAACGGGAGACGTTGATATCCTTCTAAGCCCAGAAGGCTTTGCCGAGTTCCGTCGAAGGTTCGTTCCGAAGCTCTATGACAACCTGGCCGGGCGTCCACGTCGATTTAAGGACAAAACCAGCGGGATCCAGATCGACATCTTGGTGACCGGCTCGTTTCCGGGCAGCGGCAAACCCGGACCGGTTGCTTTTCCCGACCCTGCCCTGGCAAGTGAATCCATTGAAGGCATCCAATTCGTGGATTTAGCGACGCTGGTTCAGTTGAAACTGGCTGCCAAGCGTTATCGTGATTTCGGGGATGTGGTTGAACTCATCCGTTTCAATGATTTGAATGAAAACTTTGCTGAACGAATCCTTCCTTCCGTTCGCGGGGACTATATCGAGTGTCTTGAAGAAAAGCGCCGCGAAGACGAATATGAAGCCCAACAGTAGCTATCGCGATCAGCCGCCTGGAGGCTTTATGCATAAATCGACGTTCCTTTTTGTTCCACTTTTCTGCTGGTTTGCAGGCGGCACTTCATCCGCGGCGGATTTCAAGCTCCTTCCCAACAACTTCGTTCTGACTGGCCCCCAAGCAACCCAGAAATTGGTTGCGGTCAATCAAGATGAAGGCAAGGTCATAGTTGATCTTACTTCTCAGGTGCAATTCAGTTCATCGAATATCGCGATTGCGAGCGTGGACGCGAACGGCATGGTGCATGCCATCGGCGACGGCGAGGCGTCGATCACGGCAACCCAGAGCGGCAATCAGGCGGTCGCCAAGGTAAGAGTCGTCAAGACGAAAGTGGATGTTACCTGGAGTTTTCGCAACCACGTTATCCCGCTGCTGACCAAGCAAGGCTGCAACTCCGGCGCCTGCCATGGGGCCTTGGCGGGTAAAGGCGGCATGAAGCTGTCTCTGCGCGGTTACGATCCCGACGCCGACCATTTTGTGTTGACCCGGCAAGCACTCGACCTGCGCATCGATCACCAAGCTCCTGAACAAAGCCTCGTGCTCCTCAAGACGACTCGGACGTTGCCTCACGGCGGCGGCAAGAAGTTTGCCAAGGACTCCGAAGACTATCGACTGCTGCGCGATTGGATCAACGCCGGGGCGCCCGGCCCCAAAGAAGACGATGTACGCATCCAGCGCCTCGAAGTGTTGCCGGGGGAGGCCGTACTCAAGCCGGAGGACAACCTTCAGGTAATCGTGCGTGCCTATTACTCGGACGGTCATACCGAAGATGTGACCCGCTGGGCTAAATTCAGCAGCAGTGAAGACCTGGTTGCCTCGGTTGATGGCGAAGGTAAAGTTCATGTATCTGGGAATGGCGAGGCCGCGATTACTATTTGGTACTCGAACTACGTAGCTGCTGCCCGCGTCACCTCGCCATTGCCCAATCTAGTCGATGCCAAGGTCTTCACATCCGCTGCCCGGAATAACTTCATCGACGAGCTGGTTCTGAAAAAGCTAAAGACCTTGCGCATCCCACCATCGCCAATTTGTACCGATGCGGAGTTCATTCGCCGCGCCTATCTCGATGGAGCCGGGATTCTGCCTACCGTCGAGGAAGCGCGGAAGTTTGTAGAAGACAAGGCGCCCGACAAACGGGCCAAGCTAATAGACGCAATCTTGGAAAGGCCGGAGTTCGTCGATTACTGGGCTTACAAGTGGTCGGACATGCTCCTGATTTCGTCCCGCAAGCTGCCCCAGCCGGGCGTGTGGTCGTTTTACCAATTCGTTCGGCAAAGCGTGGCTGATAATAAACCCTGGGATCGCTTCGCCCGCGAGATCCTCACCGCCAAGGGCAACACGCAAACCAACGGGGCCGCCAATTATTTCGTGCTGCACAAAGACGTGACCGAATTGACGGAAGCAACCTCCGTCACGTTCATGGGCATGTCGATTACCTGCTGCCGGTGTCACAATCACCCGCTGGAGAAATGGACCCAGGACCAATACTGGGGCATGGCCAACCTGTTCTCGCGGGTGACATTGAAGAACGGCGACCATGGCGGTGAGATCAGCGTCCAGCCCTTGCCCACCGGCGATGTGCCCCATCCGCGCCGCGGCGTTCCCATGGCCCCCGCCCCGCTGGATGCCAAGCCCCTGGCGCTGGAAAGCACCAGTGATCGTCGAGAATATTTCGCTACATGGCTGACTGCGCCGGACAATCCTTACTTCGCAAAAGCTTTGGCTAACCGCGTCTGGCGCAATTTCCTGGGCCGGGGTTTGGTAGAGGCGGAAGACGATTTGCGGCAAACCAATCCACCAACCAATGACGAACTCTTTAGCGCCCTCGCCAAGGATTTCGTCGAGCACAAATATGACGTCAAGCAGTTAATCCGCACCGTAATGAATTCGGCGACTTACCAGGGGTCTTCAAAACCGCTTTCCGAAAACGCTGCCGACGATCGGTTTTATTCGCATTACCTGATTCGCCGACTGTCTGCCGAAGTGTTGTTGGATATTTATTCCCAGATCACCGGAGTGCCAACGCCGTTTAGCCAGGTTCATGTAGGAAGCACCGGGGGAACTGCCGACACCGGTCAGTACCCGCTCGGCACGCGAGCTCTTCAGTTGCCCGACGCCTTGCTGGTCTCCCACTTTCTCGATTCCTTCGGCCGGCCGCTCCGCGAGCAGACTTGCTCCTGCGAGCGACAGCAGGATTCCAGCGTCACCCAGGCGTTGCACTTGAATAACGGGCAAACCCTCAACGACAAACTGCGCGACAAAAGCTCGCTGGTGGCGAAATGGCTGGAGGAAAAGATCAGTGATGAGGAAGCGCTGCGCCGGTTATTCCAGGCCGCCCTGAGCCGTGATCCGACGGCGGAGGAAGCTAGAAGATTCCAGAGCCTTCTCGCGGAAACTCAGGCCGACAAGCAAACTATGCGACGAGACGTGCTGGAAGACCTTTTCTGGGCCGTGCTGACAGGGCGAGAATTCCTTTTTAATCATTAACCTCCTTCAGAGCCGCGACCGTAAGGGAGCATTGATAGGTAACGCTCCCTTACGGTCGCGGCTCTGAGAGCCACGCATTATCTTCCTAGGTTCTTAGTCATGAAGATGCCTTCGCTCGCCGCTATCTTTTCTGTTGTGCTTTTGGGCTCGCAGGCCTCTTTGCGCGCCGAGCCGCCGGAGACCAATCCCCCTAAAACGAGGCCGGCGCCGGTTAACGCCATTGCGTACCGGTCCGACGGCAAGTTGGTTGCAACGGGCGGCTACAGTGAAGTGCTGTTATTTGACACTGCCTCGGGCGACCTGGCCGGAAAGTTGACCGGTCAGACGGGCCATGTTAACGCCTTATCCTTTAGCCACGACGGTACATACCTCGCGGTTGCCAGCGGTGAGCCGGCCAAGTCCGGTGAAGTGCGCTTATACGCAGTTCCGCCCAACGGGTTGCCAGGCCCACAACCCGAGAAAACTCTCGACGGCCACAAGGATGTGCTCTACGGAATGGCCTTCAGCCCTGACGGCAAAGTCCTGGCCACCTGCGGCTACGATCGTCTCATCAAACTGTGGGATGTGGCCACCGCGAAAGAAATCATGGCCTTGAAAGACCACAGTGACACCGTCTACAGCCTGGCATTTAGCCCCGACGGCAAAATGCTGGCCTCGGGCGCCGCCGATCGGGCCGTCAAGATCTGGGAGGTCGCGACGGGGAAACGGCTCCACACATTGAGCGATTCCACGGACTGGATTTATGCCCTGGCTTGGAGTCCCGATGGCAAGCATGTGGCCGGCGGCGGCGTGGACAAGAGCATCCGCATCTGGGCAGTCAGTCCGGAAAACGCCAAGCTAGCTCAGTCCGCTTTCGCTCATGAAGCTGCCGTCAGCCGCTTGGGTTACTCGGCCGATGGACAGACGCTTTACTCGCTCGGGGAAGATCGCTTCATCAAATCCTGGGATACGGCCAAAATGGTCGAGCGCAAGGTCTATGCCAGGCAGTCCGAGACGACTTTGGCCCTGGCCTTACGACCGGACGGCAAGCAGCTTGCCGTTGGCCGCTATGATGGGTCCGCCGCCTTACTCGATGAGGCTACCGGCACAGAGCAAGTGCAACTTCTCCCCATAAAACCAAAGCCGCCGAGGATTGCCAAGATTACGCCGAATTTCGGTCAACGAGGCCAGACGATTCGGTTGACCCTTGAAGGCCAGTATTTCGATGAAGCAACCGAGATCACTTCATCGGTCACCGGTGCTTCAGCGAAGCTCCTCCAACAGGGGCGAACTGCCGCCAAGCTTGAAGCAGAGGTCACGCTGCCGGCCACCGTGCCGGCTGGCCCTTACCAGCTCACCTTGAAGGGCCAGCACGGCGCCTCTAACGCCATCAGTTTCTTTGTTGATCTATTTCCGCATGTTGTAGAGAAGGAACTGAACAACTCGCCTTCAAGGGGTCAAGTGATCGCATTGCCCGTATCGATTATGGGAGACGTTAACAAGGCCGGAGACGTGGATTATTACCGCTTTGAAGCCCAAGCCGGTCAGCAAATAGGCGTCCAGGTCGTGGCAGGGGTCACGGGATCCAAGCTGAACCCCGTGCTTACGTTGCTGGATGACGGCGACCATGTTTTGGTGGAAAGTAACTCCGGCTTTCTAGGCTATACCTTTAACAAGGCAGGGGCCTATGCCTTGGGTTTGCGCGACCGCGAATATCGTGGCGGCGAAATGACTTACCGCCTCCACGTTGGTTCGATTCCCATAGTGACCAGCCTGTTCCCTATGGGCCTACGGCGCGGCACCGAAACCGACATTCAAGTCGAAGGCGTCTTTCTGGGCGACCTCAAGACAGTCCACGTCAAGGCAGTGGCGGATGCCGCTCCGGGCTCCCGCCTGCCGGTCCCAATTACGACTTCGCAGGGGACGCCTCTGGGCAACTTGAGTATCGCAATTGGCGAGTTTCCCGAGGCGCTTGGAAATGCCAGTGCGGCAGCCGGTGCTCTTCCAAATCCGGGAACCGCCAACGGGCGCATTGAGCGGGCGGGCAATGTCGAGACCTGGCGCTTCCAGGCAAAAAAGGGGGATCGGCTCCTGCTCGAAGTCAACGCCCGTCGCCTGGGTTCACCGCTCGATTCCACGATTGAAATTCTCGACGCCAAGGGGCAGCCGGTGCCCCGCGCCGTCCTGAGGTGCGTTGCCAAGACTTGTTCGGTCTTCCGCGATCACGATTCATCCGGCGCCGGCATCCGTATCGAGACCTGGAACGACCTGGCCGTCAACGATTACCTCTATGTCGGCAGCCAACTAATTCGCATTTTCTCCATGCCGCGCAATCCCGACGACGACTGCATTTTCTATGGCGTCAATGGCCAGCGACAGGGGTTTCTTGGTACGACTCCTTCCTTTATCAGCTTGGGCACGCCGATGTACAAAGTGACAATCAATCCGCCGGGAGCCACATTCCCGCCAAATGGCCTTCCCATAGTCACACTTTATTATCGCAACGACGATGGCGGCTCGGGCTTTGGCAAAGATTCGCGCCTCGTTTTTGATCCGCCGGCGGATGGCGAGTATCAGGTTCGCATCGGTGACTCGCGTGGTCAAGGCGGACGTGATTACATCTACCGGCTGACTATGCGCCCGCCGCGCCCGAGTTATAACGTGAGTTTCAGTCCGACGACCCCGAATGTATGGAAAGGCGGAGCAATCCCGATCACCGTGACCGTAGACCGCATTGATGAGTTTGACGGCCCTATCGAAGTAAAACTGGAAAACCTGCCGCCTGGGTTTAGCGCTCCCGCGACAACGATTCCCGAGGGGGAACGAAGCACCTCGTTCGCGCTTTACGCGGAGCCCTCCGCCGCCAATCCGCCGGAGAAAGCCCTTGCGCCTAAGCTGGTGGCCAAGGCTATGGTCAACGGCGAAGCGGTCGTTCGCGAAGTCGTGGGAAGCCTTCCCAAAGTGAGCGAACCGGGCGAAATCGTCACATCCACGGACCTTTCCGAAGTGACTCTCAAGCCCGGCCAGGAAGTGAGGTTAACTGTAAAGATTGAACGCCGTAACGGCTTCGGCGGCCGTGTGCCTGTTGAGGTGAGCGGTTTGCCGCATGGCGTTCACGTTTTGGACATTGGGCTCAACGGCATTCTTATCACGGAGCGCGAGACAACCCGGACCATGGTTATCCGGGCCGAGCCATGGGTGAAGCCGGTCGACCATCCTTTCGTCGTCTTCGCTAACCGCGAAGGGAAGGGTACTCAGCATGCTGCGAAATCGGTGCTGTTAAGAGTCGAAAAATGAGTGCAACATCTTATAGATGTTCGCCTTAGCGCTTTGCGGCCAATGCTGTCTTTACCATATTCGTGCAAAAGTCGGGATCTTCAGCGCATAGGATATGCGTCATTTTTGTCCATTCGAAGCCGTCTTCAAATCCGCTAGCGGACCTAGCGCGAGAGTCGTCACTTGATCGACCGGATACCGGTCAAGCACTTCGCGAATGGTCTTTAGACTCACTGCTTCGAAGGCTTTCAATTCATCATCGACACTGCGGTATTGATTTAAGTAGATCCACGACATGCCGATTGCCTGCATACGGCCCATGGGGCGTTCGCTGCCCCGGACGACACGCGAGAGGATCTTGCTTTTGGCCTGTTGGAGTTCCTCTTCGGTAATGCCTTCCCGGCGCATGGTCGCCAAGAGTTCTTTGACGATTGCCAGGTTCTCTTGCATGCGGGTTGGTTCGCAGCTCATGGAGGTGTAAAAGGACCCGGTGCCCTCATACTCGTGGTAGCTGCAGTCGGCGGAGTCGGCCAAGCCGGGATCGACGAGCGCCCAGTAGAGGCGGCTGCCGGAGTCGTCCCCCAGAGCCAAAGCTAGGGTGTCGGCGGAGTAACGGAGAGGATCATTGGCGGCCGGGCCAGGGGCGATGAGGATGACGTGTTCTTGCGTCACCTTTTCCTTGGTCAAAAGTTGGAAGGCCCCGGAGCCTTTGGCTTCGCGAATGTTTTGCCTGCCGGTAGGCCCGGAATTCCAGTCGCCGCAATGTTGCTCCACCAGGGCAATCAGTTTTTCCCAGTCGAGGTTGCCGGCCGCGACGGCGGTAATATTGGCGGCAACATAGCGTCGTTGGAAGTAGGCGTGCATTTGATCGCGCGCCAGGGAGCGGACGCTGTCGGCCGTGCCGAGCACGCTGTTGCCCAGGGGATGGTCGGCGAAATACGCCTTCTTGGCATGGTCGTAGGCGGACCAGGTCGGCTGGTCCTCATACATGCCGATTTCCTCGATAATGACGTTCTTCTCCATGTCGAAATCTTCATCGCGCAGACTGGGCCGGAGAATATCGGTCAAAATATCCACGGCTTGCGGCAAATATTCCGGAAGAATGGCCGCATAGAACACTGTATTCTCTTCGCTTGTGAAGGCATTGTAATGAGCGCCGATCCGGTCGAAATCGCGATTGACGTCGAGGGCGGTGCGCCGTGGAGTGCCCTTGAAAACCATGTGTTCGAGGAAGTGGCTAACCCCCGCGACCTCAGGTGACTCATCGCGCGCTCCGGTGCGCACAAAGAAACCAATCGCCGTCGAGCGAGCGGACGGGCTAGTCTCGGCGATAATTCTCATTCCGTTTTTTAGCACATGACTATGAAAAGGCATTGGAGGCTCCTAGAACGTCCGCGGTGTGCGGTACGGCTTGAATCACTAAAGGTTGATGCGCAAGTCCTTCGGGCCCAGCGTTACCACCGTGAAATCCCGAGGCGGGCAACGCTTCAGATGGCTCACCAGTTTCTCGGGCGTCAGGCTATTAATAGCGCCCTGGATCTCATCAAAGCTACGCACGCGACCCAGGTAATACCAGTCGGACGCCAAGGTCCCCGCGCGGGAGGAAGTCGATTCTTCCTGCATGATGAGAGAGGATTTGAGTCCCGCTCGGACGCGTTCGACTTCTTCCTCCTCGATGCCATCGCTAAGGCGCGTCAATTCCTTCAGGGTGACGTCGAGCGTTTCCTGGGCGCGCTCGTTGGTCGTGCCGGCATAGCAGACCACGCTGGCCCGGTCCTTGAAGGTTTGATAGGAGGCCCAGACCGAATAGCAAAGGCCGCGCTTTTCACGGACTTCAGTGAAGAGGCGGGCGCTCATGCCGCCGCTCAAGACATTAACGGCGCCCAGGGCGGCATAGTAGTCGGCATGGTTTATGGGCACGCTGCCATAGGCGATGCCGATTTGCGTTTGCGTCGTGTCCTTGGGCAAGTGCTCGGATTTGGCCGCAGCTTGCCCGAGCTTCAGACTTGGCTCACTGCCGCCTTGCCAGTCACCGAAAAGACGGCCAACCTGTTCCAGAAGCGGCTGCCAATCGATGTTGCCCGCGACCGAAAGGATCGTTCCCTTCGGTTGAAAGAGCTGTTCGTAATGACTGCGCACAACGGAAGGAGTCAAGCTCTCGATGCCCTGCGGAGTGCCTCGGCGGTCTTGGCCTAGCGGGGGTGGATAATGGCGTTGGCGCAATTCGATGAGGATTTTTTGACGGGGTTCGTCTTCGAGGCTCTGCAAGTCTTGAAGGGCTAGGGCTTTCACCGGGTCAATCTCTTCGTCGGGCAAATGCGGCCTGCGAACAATGTCGGCGTAGATTTCAAGAGCGGCCGGCAGGTTGCGAGCCAGCGTCGCGCCCCAGAACCGGGTGTGCATGGAGCCAACGCTCTCGTCGCGGTCCAGGCCCAGGTTATCAAGGGCGAGGCTCAGCTCCCGGCTATCGCGATTTCCCGCGCCGCGCGTGATCATGTCGGCAAGCACGGACGCCACGCCTCGATGTTCCGGCGGATCATACACGCAGCCGGCGGGAACAAGAAAGTTCAGCGCGGCAGAGCGAACATGCTCCATTCGCTCGGCCAAGAGAGTTAGCCCGTTGGGGAAAGTATGCTGATTGACTGCTTGCGCCACGTAGCCGTCCTTTTGATTGTCAGGGATTGAGTACTACTGGGCCCTTTAGATCGTTTCCCGTCGCCGTTACTATCAAGGAAACGATCATTTTTTCCGGAAATCTTTGTAGATGTTGCAGTTAGGGAGGATCGTTTCCCCCCCTCACACACCCCCACCACGCCGGTTGGAAACGATCTTACTGGCTCCCGGAAGGTCGCCTTGCCGGGTCATTTTATGCCTTCAGGGGCGGCTTGCACCGTCTTGTAAAGAATCTTGCGCCGAATGAAGCCAAGCCGGCGATACAGACGGACTGCCACGTCATTCTGAGCCGTAACCTCCAGCATGGCCCGGCCCAGGGTTGCATTCTGGAAACCGTGCAGCGCCTGGACCAACAAGGCCTCGCCCAAGCCTTGGCCGCGATATGCCGGCTTGATGCCCAGATTCTGAATCGCGCCCGGACCACTGCGATCGCGCAGCCCTTGCACCGTGCCACAAAGCTCACCGCCCTGGACCAGTAGCCACGTGGCCTGGGGGATAAACCCGCTTTTGCCGGTGATTTCGTTCATTAGAAACTGACAGCCCAGTGGGCTCGCCAGGCTGGGGAAAACGGCTGAATCGATCTCCCCCTGAAAACTCGCAAATAGAATCTCCGCGTGCGCTTCAAGAAGTTGGCGGCTCCAGGGCACGAAACTATAACCGGGCGGCAGGAATGGCCGGGGCAAGTTGCTCAATTCGCGTTCCATGCGAAATCGCTTCACATAGGAAATCCGCCCCGGCTGCGTGTCCAAGGAATACCAATGCAGGATCGGTCCATTGCGGTGGTCAAAATCCGGACTCTTGAGCGGTGCGGGAAGCGGCATGGCGAAAACACGAATGGAGCCGTCAGGATCGGAAAGCGAGCCTCGCATCGGATTTGATATTATCAGGCCAACGCGACCCGGTAAAGACGCCCAGTAAAGTCGGGAAATTGGCGGACTTGCTATCCATTACGATCCGTCTCCATTATCATTGTACGCGAATCGGGGAGCTATCTGCTTCAGAGGAGCAAGCACGAAGCCAGCCGGGATTAGGGTCAAGGATACTGCCTCTGAATAAACCAGAACGCTCGGCGGAAGCTGTCCCCATGAATTGGCTCCGTCACCCCAATTGTTCGACGGTATTCTGATAGGAAAACTTTATAGCTGACTGCTGACGGTTACTTTGGAGAATTGTCGATGTCCTCTCCCTCCACCAATATCACGAGCATACTCAAGGAAACGCGTCAATTTCCGCCGCCGCCCGAGTTTGCTTCCCAGGCCCATTTCAAAAGCCTGGCCGAGTATGAAAAAATCTACAACGAAGCCAAGGCCGATCCGGCGAAGTTCTGGGCCGAGCAGGCTCGGTCCCTATCCTGGTTCAAGCCCTGGGACAAAGTGCTCGACTGGCAAGAGCCCCACGCCAAATGGTTTGTCGGGGGCAAAATAAACGCCAGCTCTAACTGCATCGATCGCCATCTGGCCGGGCCGCGCAAGAATAAGGCGGCCATTATCTGGGAGGGCGAGCCCGGCGACAGCCGCGTGCTGCGCTATCAAGATCTGCATCGCGAGGTGTGCAAGTTTGCCAACGTACTAAAAGGGCAGGGGATTAAGGCAGGCGACCGTGTCACTATTTACATGCCGATGATTCCCGAGTTGGCGATTGCCATGTTGGCCTGCGCTCGCATAGGCGCCGCCCACAGCATCGTCTTCGGAGGGTTTAGCGGCGATGCCGTCGCCGATCGCAACAACGATGCCGGGGCGCGCGTTATCGTAACGGCGGACGGTGGTTGGCGGCGCGGCAAGGTAGTACCTCTCAAGCAAAATGTCGATGCCGCCCTGGTCAAATCGCCGACCATTGAAAAGTGCATCGTCTTCAACCGCTGTAACCAGACCGTGGACATGAAACCGGGCCGTGATCTGTGGTGGCACGAACTCATGGCCGATGCATCGCCGGATTGCCCAGCCGAACCCCTCGACAGCGAAAATCCCCTTTTCATCCTGTACACAAGCGGCTCGACCGGCAAACCGAAGGGCATCCTGCATACGACGGCCGGCTACTTGCTGGGCACGTCGTTGACGCACAAGTGGATTTTTGATTTGCGGGAGGAGGACACATTTTGGTGCACGGCCGACATCGGTTGGGTGACCGGTCACAGCTACATTATTTACGGCCCGCTCGCCAATGGCGCCACAACCGTGATGTACGAAGGCGCCCCCAACTATCCGCGCGAAGATCGTTTCTGGGCCATCATCGAAAAATACCGCGTCAACACGTTTTACACGGCCCCGACCGCCATTCGCGCCTTCGTCAAATGGGGCAACGAATGGCCCCAAAAACACGACCTATCAAGTCTTCGTCTGCTGGGCACAGTGGGCGAACCAATCAACCCGGAGGCGTGGATGTGGTACCACGAAGTGATCGGCAACAAACGCTGCCCAATCGTTGACACTTGGTGGCAAACCGAGACGGGCATGATCATGATCAGCCCACTGCCCGGCGCTATCCCGACCAAGCCCGGCTCAGCCACGAGGCCGTTTCCCGGAATTGTCGCGGAGATCGTGGACAAGCAGGGAAGACCGTTGCCTGCTAACCAGGGTGGCTTCCTTGTTATCCAGCATCCGTGGCCGGCCATGCTCCGCACGATTTACGGCGACGATGAACGCTATCGTCAGCAGTACTGGAGCCAGGTGCCGCACTGCTACTTCACGGCTGACGGCGCCCGTAAAGACGGCGACGGGTATTTTTGGATCATGGGGCGGGTCGACGACGTTCTCAATGTCGCGGGCCATCGCTTGAGCACGATGGAGATTGAAAGCGCGCTGGTCCATCATCCCCGGGTCGCCGAGGCAGCAGTCGTAGGCAAACCTGATGAGCTCAAGGGAGAGGGGATTAGCTGCTTTGTGACGCTGAAAGGAGGAACCATACCAAGCGACGAATTGAAAAAGGATCTGCGCGAGCACGTCGCCAAGGAGATCGGCAGTCTAGCCCGTCCCGATGAGATCCGCTTTACCGACTCCTTGCCCAAGACGCGTTCGGGCAAGATCATGCGTCGGCTGCTGCGCGACATCGCCAGCGGCAAGCAGACGGCACAGGACACGACCACGCTGGAGGACTACTCGGTGCTCGCTAAATTGCGGGAGGAAGAGGAATAGGCCATACGCCCCAAGCGCTAGCGAGGGATCTTAATCGGGTGGGATCCGCGGGCTGGCACTTGGGGTCTGTCACGAGACTTCGGTTATTTTTAGTGCCCACCGCCTCCAGGGCCAGATCGTCCTCCGCCTCCTCCGCTGAAGTGGCTGCTTCCGCCGCTGCTAAACCCGCGACTGCCGCCGCCGGCTGGAGGCGAAAAACTCTGCTGTCGCGGTGGGGGGGCATTGTGCGCCGGGGGCGGACTGAAGGCAGGCGCTGAAGGCCTGATCGGCGCCGATTGGATTCTCTGCGAAGGCGATGGGACCATCGGCGCTAGGGGCTGGCGACCGTTGTTTATGATCTGTGGCGAGGACAGATTACTGCGGTTCTGCAGGCCCTGCAAGGCGCCATTCGACCCAGAGCTGATTCTGGGTAGGTCGTTTGTTCCCGTCGTGATTCTTGGCAACCCAGCCTGGTTCCCGGAACGAAGGAGCGTTACGCCAGGAGGAAGGTTGGCGCCATTGCCGGCCCCCGATCCCAAAGGCCCTACTTGCAAGCCCGTTCTTGCCCAGGGCAGCTTTACGCCAGCCGAGGATGATGGGTTGCTTTCAACCGTGGCGCGTTGAATGCTCAAATCGCGCGATTGTTTGATGAGGGTCGTTTGCTCAGTCAACTGCGCGGGCGTCAGTTTGGTCATACTGATCTTATTCAAATTCGCCTGATTCAAGGGCGTTACCAGAGGTTTAGGCGGAGTGGCAGGGGCTAGATTTGTTCCAGTAGGCGACTTTTGAGCCAGCGCGGCTTGCGGTGTTATGGCAATTTGCGGCCGGGCGGTCGCGCCGCTGCGCATGGCACTATACTGCGACTTTAAGGTGGCGGACCAATTGGGGTCGCCGCGATGCGACCAGGCCGTGTGGCCAAACAGCGGGTCCCAGTGGCGCGTGCCAAACGCAAACCAAGGCTGAAAACCGGCTCGTTGATAGAACGGGTCAAAATAATTGCCGAAATAGAAGCAGCCGCTATTGGGCCAAACAAACAGCGACGGATAGAGACCATTGAGGCCAACCACCCAGCGGGGGCGGTAATACCAACCCGGCGTCGTCCACAGCGGCTGGGTAAATGAGACTGGGGCGAACAATACACCGCGGTTTTCCAGGGGGTAATCCCAAAAACCGTCGACGTAGACATCGCCTCTGGGCGACCAAACAAAATGGCTATTGGTCCAGATCCAGCTGGGCCGGAAGTTGATGTAATATCCAGGTCGCCAAACGTAGGAATCGTCGCCTGGCATCCATATGCCCGGAACATAGCTGCTGTCGTCATCCGGCGCGGGTGTCGAAGGACCTGCTTCAAGCGAGGCGGGCGGTGGTTTCAGATAGTTAATCTCGGGCTTGTCGCTGTTAGCCCAGAATCCGGGCGCCCATTGCCAGCCCTTGTCGGTGTTCGACCAGTGGCCAGGCACCCACCTGCGATTGGGCGGTTGATGTCGCCAAAGTCCGCTGACCCAGATCCAGTCCTTGCCTTCGCTATCCCAAGACCAATAACCGGGGATCCATTGAACATTGTCGCCAGCCGGTTTTTGATCGGGGGGTTCTTCGGGAAGCGGGTCAGGCGGCTTCTTGTCCACCGCGGGCCCCGCCTCGGCCGGAAGCGTCGTAGGCCGAGCAAAGGCTTCATGCATAGGGCCACGACCCAAAACCGTCATGCCTTTCTGCGGAGCATCGTCTTTATTGGAGTCTTCGGCTCGCGCCGCCGGGATCACAAGGAGTAGGCCGCAAAACAAGAAACCGAACGCATACCGATTCAGAGGGGAAATCAACATGTCAGCACCGCTTAGTGAATGGTTGTCCTATCTATTTAGATTCTAAGGGTGGGCCGATCCAAAGAACAATGATCGCAGGAGCAAACCTTGCGCCGGAATGGATTTTTTGATTGCACTTTTTGTTGCCGGCCTTTAAGGTAAGACATATACGGGCTATGGTTTTCTTGCGCTTTCAATCAAATCTTGACCGGCAAGAATCCGGTCCGTCGATATCATTCCTCCTTGGCCAAGGGGCAGGGAGTCAGACTCGCCCATCCCGGACGGCACAATCCGCAAAGTTTCTGGAGTGACCTTCATGGCGAAGACAAGCGGCGACTTTACAGAGATTCTCATCCGCCGTCAGACCCTCAGCCCCGATCAATTGGCCGAAGCCAAGGCGATGCAACAGCAAACCGGCGCCAAGCTTCAGGAAACCCTGGTGAAGCTGGGCTACGTCACCGCGGACCAGGTCATGAGCGCCTTGGCGGAGTTTCATGGCTTGCAATTCGTTGACTTAACGGAGGTGACCATACCCGCTTCCGTGGTCGAGTTGGTCCCCGAATCGGTGGCGCGCGAAAACGTCGTACTGCCCATGTCCCAGGACAATGGCACGCTGCGGATCATCATGAGCGATCCAAGCGACTTCGATACGGTTCAAAAGCTGCAATTTATTCTCAACAAAGACATACAGCCCGTCCTGGCCCCGCGTGAACAAATCGTCGAGGCCATCAACCGCCATTATGGCCAGACGGAAACCGAGTCCGTTGACTCGATGCTAGCGGAGTTCACCGATACGGCGATCGATTTCACCGAGACGGAAGCAACTTCCGGCGGCGGCATCGAGGAGAGCGACGCTCCGGTCGTCAAGCTAGTTAACCTGATTATCCAAGAAGCGGTAGGTCTACGGGCCAGCGACATTCACATCGAACCCTTTGCCGACCGGGTGCGGGTGCGCTACCGGATTGACGGTGTGCTTGTCGAGCGAGACAGCCCGCCGCGCCGGCTGTTGGCGCCTTTGCTTTCCCGCATCAAAATCATGGGCTCGATCGATATATCCGAAAAGCGGCGTCCCCAGGACGGCCGAATCAAAATGACTCTAGGGGGCAAGCACTATGATTTGCGCGTGAGCATGTTGCCTACCAACCATGGCCAATCAGCGGTCATGCGTATTCTCGATCGCGGCAGTATACAGGTGAACATTCGTGATTTGGGATTTGCCGAGGACGATTACCAGCGGTTTCAGAACATCATCAAGCGGCCAAACGGCATCATGCTGGTGACAGGGCCTACGGGGTCCGGAAAAACCACCACCCTCTACGCGGCACTGAACGAATTGAACCGACCTGATCGAAAGATTATTACCGCTGAGGATCCCGTGGAGTATTACCTGCCCGGCATCAATCAGGTCGAAGTGAAGCACCAGATTGGTTTAGACTTCGCTCGAATCATTCGCGCTATGCTTCGTCAAGCACCCAACATCATCTTGGTCGGGGAAATCCGCGATGCCGAGACAGCGGACATCGCAATTCAAGCATCTTTGACCGGACACTTGGTTTTCAGTACACTTCATACGAACGATGCGCCCAGTGCTATTACACGTTTGGTCGATATCGGGGTTCCTCCTTTCCTTGTCGCATCCAGCGTTATTGCCATCATGGCGCAGCGGCTGGTTCGAGTTATCTGTCCAAAATGTAAAGAACCCGACCTACCTCCCGGTGCAGAAATCAAGGCTGCGGGCATCTCACCGGAACGGTTGAGCGGGGCCAACTTCATGCGAGGCCGCGGTTGCAATCATTGTCATCATACTGGCTACCGGGGGCGTTTGGGTATTTTCGAGCTGCTGCGCATGACGTCTGGTGTGCGCGAGATGACCTTTAACCGAGAGCCCACGCAAACCATTCGCCGTCAGGCACGTCTTCACGGCATGCGAACATTGCTGGAAGATGGTGTAAACAAATCACTTAGGGGTATTACGACTCTTGAGGAGGTCCTCAGCACCTGTCATCATGAGACCACCGTGATTTGACACAAACATTTACCAGTCAACCAGAGGACGATTGCTGGCGAACTTGAGCAATGAGCTTCAAACCGTCAGCGCCTTGCCGGATCATAAGTGTATCAGTGTGATGACAGATACCTGACTTTTCTTAAGGTCCAAAGGTCGAGGCAAACAAGGCCGAGTTTAGAACCGATTGTGAGTCAGTTAGGTGAGCCTAATCAATCAATTAGGTAATTCAAATCAGTGCCAGGCCGAAATGTCGCCTGGAGTCGCTAATCTTCAAAAAACGAAATTTCGCGCTATTTTTTGTCGGCGATTATGCTTGTGGAGGCAGGGACGGGATAATAGGGTGAGCGCCCTACCCGTTCTGTAATCGCCTTATGCGGATCCCCAGTCCGCGGTTTGTCGGCCCGGTTCACATCGCTGAACGGGTGCTTAGCAGGGAGCGAGGGGTAGAGTGGCTACAGGAAGCGTTTTAATTGATAAATTGTTGGCCACGGTTATTCAGCTTAAGGCCAGCGATTTACATATTTCGGTGGGACAGCCGCCTGTTATCCGGCACCATGGCCGCATGCGCAAGCTGGAAACGAAGGTCCTCGACAGCGACGACACCACCGCCCTGATGAAGAGCATTACGCCCGATCGCTGCCAACAAGAGTTGCAGGAGAAAGGCGGAGCCGATTTCGCGATTGAGTTTACGGATGGCGTCCGTTTTCGCGTCGCCATCTTTAAGCAAAAGGGCACCATCGGCATGGTGCTGCGGCGCATTCCGAATCAGTTCTTGACCTTCGAACAGATCGGCATGCCCGACGCCATCAAGCGCCTCATCACACGCCCACGCGGCCTGTTGCTGGTCACCGGCCCGACAGGTTCAGGCAAGACGACCAGTTTGGCCAGCATGGTGAATTTCATCAATGAGAACTACGATCGGCACATCATTACGATGGAAGACCCGATCGAGTATTACCACAAGCACAAGAAGTGCACCGTCAATCAGCGCGAAATCGGCGTCGACGTGCCGGACTTTCCCGAGGCCCTTCGCCGGGCCTTGCGTATGGACCCGGACATCATCCTCGTCGGTGAAATGCGCGACCTGGCCACGATTCACGCGGCCATCGAGGCGGCGGAAACCGGGCACGTGGTTTTTGCAACGTTGCACACCAGCGGTGCCTCCAGCACGATTAACCGTATTATCGACGTTTTTCCGAAGGAGCAGCAGGATCAGGTTCGCACCCAGCTATCCACCGCCCTCATTGGCGTGCTTTCCCAGGCAATCATGCCGCGGAAGCCGGAGGGCCTTGTGGCCGCTTTCGAAATGATGGTTGTCACGCCCGCCATTCAAAACCTGATTCGTGAAAACAAGGTTTATCGCATCGACTCCAGCATCCAGACCGGCCGCAAGCACGGCATGTTCCTGTTGGACGAAAAGCTCTTTCAGCTCTGGAAAGACGGCGTGGTTGAAAAAGAGGAAATCTTGCTGCGGTCCAATAAGCCGCAGGAGTTGGCCGCCAAGGTTGCCCAGGCCGAGCGCGGCATTTTTGAAGAGGCCGAGGACGAGGCGGAAGACGAGGAATACGAGGACGATGAGGACGAGGATGATGATGACCGGGACGACGACGATCGGAGGAGTAATCGAAATCGAAGACGGTAATTCATGAGCTAGGGTTGATTGCTAGAGATAAAGGTGAAGAACCCCGATGGCCACCCCGAATGATCCTGTTCCTCCGAAGAAGCCGGCTCCCCCGGCGCCCAAGGCCCCGCCGCCTGGGAAATCCGCGCCTCCATCGTCCCAGGGAACCAACCCCGGGGCCCAGCCTGGCGCGGCCGTCAAGCCCGGTGTCAAACCGGCCGAGGGCGCGAAACCGGCCGGCGCCAAACCCCAAGTGGCCAAGCCTGGTCCTGTCCGGCCTGCCCCCGGAAAAGCCGCCCAGAAGCCGGGCGGTCCCCCGAAAAAGCCGCCGGTCAAAACCTCGACCCGCACAGCGGATGGGGATGGCCGCGGCGGCGGTAGAAAGTTCGGACAGGTCATCGTTGACCTTGGTTTCGTGGATGAAGATCAGTTGTGGGAGATCCTCGACGAGGCCAAGAATTCCGGCCAGCCCGTCGGTCAGGTCTGCGTCGCTCGCGGCCTGATCACCGATGACCAGCTTCTGCTCGCCTTGGCGGAACAGCACGGCTTGAAAACCGTGAACCTCGAGGAAGTCAAGCCGTTGCCGGAAGCCCTTCAGCTTGTTCCGGAAACGATGGCTTCCGTTTACAAAATCCTGCCGTTGACCTTTAAGGATAAAGTGCTGACGATCGCCATGAGCGATCCCAGCAACATGGCGGCGGTCGATGATCTACGCAACTTGCTCGGCATCAACGAGGTCAAGGCGAGCCTCGCCTCGGCCAAGGCCATCACCGAAGGCCAGGCCAAGGCCTATGCCGGCAAGGAAGAAAGCATCATCGACATCATCCAGCAACTAGAAAACGACCCCGATTTAAGCACGGCCCGCCGCGGCGAAACCAGCATCGATCTGGAAAGCTTGATGGAACTGCAGGACGCCGCTCCCGTTCGCAAGCTCATCAACATGGTGTTCCTCCTGGCCATCAAGGATCATGCCAGCGACATCCATTTCGAGCCGTTCGAGGACGAATACAAGATGCGCTATCGCTGCGACGGCACGCTCTATGAAATGGTGCCGCCGCCGCGCCACCTGGCCTCCGCCATCGCCAGCCGCATCAAGGTTATGTCCAACCTCGACATTGCCGAACGCCGTTTGCCGCAGGACGGCCGCATCGAACTCAACGTCGGCGGCAACCCCGTTGACTTGCGCGTCAGCGTATTGCCCACGATGTTCGGCGAAAGCGTGGTCATCCGCGTCCTCGATCGGACCACGGTTTCGCTTGACCTTAATAAGGTCGGCCTGGAACAGTACATGATCGATCAGTTTCGGGCCCTAATTCATAAACCCAACGGCATCGTACTAGTCACGGGTCCGACCGGCGCCGGCAAGACGACGACCCTCTACTCGGCCCTCAACGAGCTCAACGAGATCACCGACAAGCTGATCACCACCGAGGACCCGGTTGAATACGACATCGACGGCATCATCCAGTGCCCGATCAACCACGACATTGGCCTGACGTTCGCCTCGGCTCTGCGCAGCATTTTGCGGCAAGACCCGGACATCATTTTGGTGGGCGAGATCCGCGACCTGGAAACCGCCCAGATTGCCGTGCAGGCCTCCCTTACGGGGCACATGGTGTTTAGCACCTTGCACACTAACGATGCTCCCAGCTCAATCACCCGCCTCCGCGATATGGGCGTTGAGCCGTTCCTCATCACCGCGACCGTGGAAGCGATTTTGGCTCAGCGACTGGTGCGTAAGATTTGCGAGGACTGCCGGACCGAGTTTGAGCCGAGCCCGGACATGCTGATGGAACTTAACCTGAGGCCGGCCGAGGTCGCGGGCAAGAAATTCCATTACGGCCGAGGTTGCGATCGTTGCAACAACACCGGCTTTAAGGGCCGGAGCGGCCTATTCGAACTCGTTGTCATGAACGACGAGATTCGCGACTTGATCACCAGCGGGGCGTCGACCGACCAGTTGCGCAAAGCCTGCATTCGGCACGGCATGACCACCCTGCGCGATTCCGGCCTGCGAGCCATCTATGCCGGGAAAACCACTATCGAGGAAGTCGTTCGCGAAACGATTATGGAAGACGAGGGAAGCGGGAAGCAATAACGAATAACAATAAGTTTAGCGGAGCGGCGTCATGCCAACTTACAAATTCGAAGCCATGGACACGACCGGGTCCGAAGTGAAGGATTCCGTCGATGCGTTGAGCGAGGACGAAGCCCAACAGAAGATCCGCCAGATGGGCTACTTCGTGACCAAGATCACGGAAGTGGCTTCGGGCAAGAAGAAGGGCAAGAAGGGCGGCGGCAAGAAGAAGCGCAAGAAGTCCTTCACCATCGGCGGCGTCTCCAGCAAGAACCTGTGCACGTTCACGCGCCAGTTTTCTACGCTGCAAGACGCCGGCCTGCCCGTGCTCCGCAGCTTGAAGATCCTCGAACACCAGATGCGGCCCGGCGTCCTCAAGAATTCCCTCATGGACGTCGTTGACGACGTCGAATCGGGCAGCACGCTCAGCGAGGCCTTTGGCAAGCATCCCAAGTGCTTCGATCGGCTTTACGTCAACATGGTCAAGGCCGGCGAGGCGGGCGGCGCGCTCGAAGTCATCCTCAAGCGCCTTGCCGACTTCAAGGAAAAGTCGCAGAGCCTGAAGCGCAAAGTCATCGGCGCCATGGTCTATCCGTGCGTCGTCATCCTGGTGGCCGTCTCAATCTTGACGTTCATCATGGTGTACATCATTCCAAAGTTTAAGCAGATCTTCCGCGACTTCGGCTTCAAGCTCCCCTGGATGACCGAGAAGCTCATTGCCGTCTCCGACTGGTTCGCGACCTACTGGTACGTCTTGCCGCTCTTCCCGATTTGCTGGTGGCTGCTGATCAAACTCATCCGCCTGAGCCGCGTCGGCAACTACGCGCTGGATCGGCTCTGGCTCTGGGTCCCGGTCCTCGGCAAGATTACGGAAAAAACCGTCGTCGCCCGCACGACGCGGACCCTCGGCACCCTGGTCAGTTCCGGCGTGCCCATCCTTGAAGCCCTGAGCATCGTCCGCGAGACCTGCTCCAACGCCGTCTTCGAACGCATGTACACGCGCGTTTACGAGTCGATCCGCGAAGGCGACACCATCGCCCAGCCGCTCAAGGAGAGCCGGCTCGTCGACGACATGGTCGTCAACATGGTCGATGTTGGCGAAGAGACCGGCGACCTCGACACCATGCTCTCCAAGATCGCCGACGTCTACGACGAGGAAGTCAACGTCGCCGTCTCCGCCATGATCAGCCTCCTCGAACCCCTCATGATCGTGGTCCTGGGCCTCATGGTCGGCACCATCGTCATCGCGTTGTTCCTGCCCCTCTTGAAATTGCTCGAAGGCCTGAGTGCGAATAAGTAAATGGGTCCGTTGTCCGTTGTCCGTTGTTAGTGGCAAAGGCCCAATCGCTAGCCGCTGACAACTGACCACGGACAACTGACGACTGACCAAGGACTAAATTGCCATGAAACTATCAGCTACTTACCAGACCCGGCGTAGCGCCTTCACGCTGATCGAAATGCTCGTGGTCATGACCATCCTGGCGCTGCTCGTCGCCCTGACGGCCGCGGGGATCTTCAAAACCTTGAACAAGGTTGCGGATGTCAGGAACACGCGGGAGCTGCGCGATCTGCGGACAGGGATTGTCAATTTTCAGAGCAAGTACAAGGTCGGTTGGATTCCGAGCCGCATCCGTTTGAGAAATGATCTTGTATATGACACCAGCTTAAATGCGTCGGGTCAGCCCAATAACCAGCTTGATTTTGATTCTGCTTCGTACCTTGTCCAGGTTTGGCACAACTTAACTGCTCCCGTCGTCTGGAATCCCAACACAACAAACACGGACGTGATTTTGGAAGGTGACCAATGCTTGGTGTTTTTCTTAGGCGGCGTCCAAGGAACTGTCAACGGCGTAAACGCCTGTGTTGGTTTCTCCACCAATACCAAGAATCCTACCGCCCTCGGCGGTGATCGTGTTGAGCCCTTCTTTGATTTCCAATCCAGTCGCCTGACGACGAAGTTCCATCCGACCACTGGTTACTTCTCATACCTGGATGCCTACGGGAAAGCTCCGTTCGCCTATTTCAGTTCTTACAAAAAGGCAAACGGATACAACCGGTACTATCCGTTCGCTGCTCCAACGGCCGGCGTCTCCGATTGCACCACCTTACAGGTATGGCCCTATTTCGATGGCATCAAGTACCAGAATCCCGACACCTTCCAGATTATTTCTGCTGGCCGAGATGGCGTGTTTGGCCGGGGATTTGTAGTTACTGGTTGGGGTCCGCTTGCAGGTACAGGCACATGGACACCAGCATCTGCGGATTCGTCCCAAGCTCTGCAGAATCAGAGTGGGACCAATGCGAAAGCTGGCCTGGACGATATGGCCGATTTCTACGACCGGATGCTGGGCGTTCCGAGCAACTGAGGAGTGTCTGACATGATTCGGACGAGCCGAAAACAAATTGTCGAGCGCAGCGGCTTCACGATGATCGAGTTGCTGGTCGTCATGGCCATCATCGGTCTCCTCGCCGCCCTCACCGCCGGCGCGGTCATGCGCTACCTTTCTACGCAGAAGGGCAATAACACCGAGACGACAATCGCGAAGATTGACAGCGAGTTTAAGAAGGTTTGGCAGAAGGTGATTGACCAAGCGCGAATCGATCCTATCCCGGCGGGGATAGACAGCATTTATGGATGTAACGGCGATGTTAACCTGGCCCGGGTCATCTATATCAAGTTGAAACTCATGCAACAATTTCCGATGACCTTTGATCAGGCGATCAACCCAACGCCTAATATGCTTCCACGCGACGAGGCCTACTTTCATTACTTGCAGCAATATGGCTTTAGCGGTAGCACTCCGAATTCCTTGCCCTATGAATCCTCGGCGTGTTTGTTGATGGCCTTGCAGCGCGATCGCAGTGGTATGAGCTTGAATACCGACATGATCGGATCGGATTCAATTAAGTCGACCCAGAACGGCTTGCCGTACTTGGCCGATGCCTGGGAACAGCCCTTGGCGTTCTATCGATGGCCGACGGCAAATAGCGAGGTTAATCAGCTCAATAAGTCCACGACCGCGATGACGGCAATCAAACGCGACGCTCAAGACCCCGAAGGCAAGTTGATGGACCCTAGCTGGCGCTATGATGCGACGACGGGCAAGCTGTCAGCGGGAGCGACAAAATTCTTGCAAACGATTCATGACCTGACTTCGGACCCCAATAACAAGATCCCGCTACCCACCAACCCCAATTTGATGGTGGCGAATCCAACCTCGGTCTATGTTGTTCCGGTTATTGCATCGCCCGGCACTAACAAAAAACTAGGCATCGATATTTGGAATCCCGGCCCGGATCCAATGTCGATGCTGGGAACCGGAGTTTCGTTCGAATTCACCCTGAATGTTGGCGCCCCGGTCACGCAGGGCAATCAGAATGACGCCAACGACAACCTTTATAACTTCCGCCTGACGCTCGGCGGCAAGGGGAATTGACGGCCATGTGTCAACATAGTTTGCGCACAATCCGAAAACGCCCCGGCTTCACGCTCATCGAGCTGCTCGTCGCCATGACGATCATGATCTTCCTGGCCACGCTGGCGGTGTTGATTTTGCCGCGCATGAACGAGCAGCAGCGCGCCAACAAGGGCGCCGACCAGCTGCAAGGCTGGCTTTTGATCGCCAAGCAACGAGCGCTGCGTTCCGGCTTGCCCAGCGGTTTGCGGTTTGTTGATGATCCTAATAACCCTACTAAGTTCATGACGGAAGTACTTTACATCGAGCAGCCGCCGGACTTTGCCATTCAACCGGGCATCAGCTCGCAGTCGCCCCAGACAAGGCAAATACTAATAAAGTTTGTCACCGCGCTGCCCGCTACGCCCCCGCTTGTTCCGAATCCTGTTACACCTTTGCCGGTCCTGGTGGCTCAAATAGAACAGCCCACCACAACACCAGGTGTCCAGGATTTCACGGGCGGCATCAACACGGCGGCTCCAACCGATGACCCGGCCTGGCCCGTCCAGCCCGGCGACTATTTGGAGGTCCAGGGAGGCGGCTTGCTGCGCCAAATCGTGCACGTCCATCCTTCCTACCTCGAGCTTGCGACGCCACTGGTTGCGCCGCAGGCCCTTTCGTCGGGAAACGTAGTCGATCTCACGCCAACGTATCGCATCATCCGCGGATCGCGGGTTCTACAGGGCGAAGAGCCGCTCAAGCTGCCTAACAATGTTGGCATCTTTAAGGGGATTGCTGTTGCTTACACGAATCCAGCCCCACCAAACCAGACTGTAAGCCTCATCCAAGTTCCCGGCACCATGGTCGGAACTTTGCAGGGCAATGGAAGCAACGTCCTGGAAATCCTCTTTGCCCCTTCCGGACGAGTTCTTTCTCCCAATGTGGATCCTATTTACCTCTGGGTCGCGGATGAGAGCGCTGATGATCCGACCCGGCAAAATCAGCCTGTTATTTTATCCATCAAGGCGGCAACGGGTTTTATTGCCAACTACCCTGTCGATGAGACTTACGCACCGGCAATCCTTCCTCCCCTCCCATGGCCTCCCACTCCGTATACCCCGGCTAACAACCCGTACATCTTCGCACAATCCAACCGCTCGGGCGGCCTGTAAACCGGAGCCTGAGGAGGTTCCTACCATGAAATTACCGCGTAAAGGCGTGACGCTGATCGAGGCCCTGATGGCCATCTTCGTGACGGCCATCGGTTTGCTCTCGCTCCTCGTGCTGTTCCCCGTCGGCGCCTTCCGCATGGCCCAGGCGATCACCGATGACCGCTCCGCGCATGCGGCCGCCAACGCATTCGCTCTCATGGAAGCCTTAAATATCCACAATGATCCGTTCGTGCAGGGGCTGGCGCCGCAAAACGCGTTCACGAATCCTGATGGTCTACCGGGCCCTCCTGGTCCTCCACCTCCCGGCAAGCGCTGGGACTTGTCCGCCTTCGCCGCGGTGAATCCCACGGGCTACGACGGACCCAGCTACCCTGTCTTTGTGGATCCCACCGGCTTCCCGCTGGGCAATGGTCCCTTACTGGGCCAAGTGACGCCGGGCATTGGCATTTCTCGCCAGACCGTTAGCATGGCGACGACCGCCGCCCTGGCCCGCTACTGGTTTGCCTTGCCCGACGATTTGAGCTATTCCAACGACGGTCCTTATGCTGGTCTTGCCACGGACCCCAATGTGGCCCCGGCTCTCCAGCCGACGCGCGACGGCACTTATACGGCGTCGTACATGCTGCGCCGCCCGCGCTTTCAAGTTGCGAGCGTTGTTGAAAGTGCAGTCGTCGTTTACAAGAATCGTGGCAGTATCGGCGGTGAGGATGCTTTCCAACAAGTGACTTTTGACGTGACTAGCCCGGAAGTCAGGTTTAATTACACCGGCACGGCTCCCTCGATCCGCAAAGGAAGCTGGGTTCTCGATGCAACGATAGTCAACGCCTTGGGCCAACCGGAGCCCCACGGCTACTTTTACCGCGTGGTCAACGTGACCGACAATGCCACCGGAACGATGACCATCGAATTGCAGAGTAATCCCAAGCAGTCCACCCCCGGCGGCTACGGCGTCCTGGTCGTCATGGAAAACGTCGTCGAAGTGTTCGAAAAAGGCCCAGGCTGGAAGCCGTAAAGTGCCCGCCGCTCCGCGGCGGGATTCAAAGTAGCCCGCGACGCCGTCGCGGCATCCGCCGCGGAGCGGCGGGGTACCTTCAAAGTAGCCCGCGACTCCGTCGCGGAAACCGCCGCGGAGCGGCGGGCTACTTTTCCGGAGAATCAATCATGCGAATCCGACGCCGACAGGCCTTTACGCTCGTTGAACTCATGGTCGCGATGGCCCTGATTATTTTCATCATGGCCATCCTGTCCGAGGCGTTCGTCGTCGGCATGAAGACCTTCCGCGACTTGAAAGCCGTCGGCGACATGGATCAGAACTTGCGCACTATCACGGTGAACATAAGGGGTGATCTATCCAGCGACCATTTCGAGGGCCGACGGCGGCTCAGCGATCCCACCTTCTGGGCCCAGGGCATCCCCCGCGAGGGATTCTTTAGAGCCCTGCAAATGACCCCCGTTCAAGCGACCGTTCCCGTGGGCGGCATCGCCGCGCCCGGCTATTACGATGAAGGACCCGATGGCGACGGTAATCATTCATTCGTGGCGACCGATCATCGCCTGCATTTCACGGTGAAACGGCGCGGCAATCAAAAAGACCGCTTCTTCTCGGCTTCCATCCCCGCTGCATCCCCATTGCTGATTTACACCAACTTTGATTCCGAACTCGGCACCGGCGACGGCCGCATGCAAGATCCTTCAGGGACGACTTACAACAGTCAATGGGCGGAAGTCGGCTATTTTCTATTGCCGACGACTGATGGCGCCGGCGGCCCGGGTCCAATTGGAACGCCACTTTTCGCTCTATATCGCGTTGAGCTTGCCATCACACCGGATAATTCGAAGATCAATTGGCCTTCGACTCCGCTGATCCCTGGAGCGCCCGTCAATGGGGCGAACCTCCCGGCCTATGCCGGACTCAGTTGCAATGTCGATTCAACCAGCGGCAATTTATATTTCAACAATCCTTCCGACTTGACGACCACGACGCCGATCAATCGGCGGACCTTCGATCCAGTGAACATTCTGCGGCAGGGCCAACCGGCTTTTACGGCGCAGAATGCCAATTTACTTCCGGCCACACTGTTGATGACGGACGTTATCTCTTTTCATGTTCAAATGATCTTTGCGTGGGACAAAGCGATCAGCCAGGGGCCGGGCGTGCAAGAGGTGCTGACTCAGGAAAACCAGGTCTTTGGGACGTTTAGAGACTTCAATAGTTTTGACACAGGTACACCGCTTCCCGTTCAAGCGCCGCCGCCGCCACCTGATCCATTGAGACCTGCGGACACGAATCCGCCTAGGGTCGTAGGCATCAAGATTTCCATCCGGGTCTGGGATGCGAAGACGCAGCAGGCCCGGCAGATTACGGTTGTTCAGGATATGTAGGAGGCCGTCCGGCGAGCGGGGGACGATAGTCCCCCGTGGAACCAACAACACGGGGGACTTTCGTCCCCCGCTCGCCGGACAGCGCCAAGCCCGAGAAGATCGGTTTCGAAGATTCAAGAGATTGCCCATGGCAATTGCGCTTGGGGTGCGCCGTTTCGCGCGGCCCAAACGCCAAGCCTGAGGAGTATCGGCCATGTTTTTACGTCGTCATGCACCAGCCCAGTCCCGCCGCGGCGTCATCCTCCTGGTGGTCCTGTCGCTCTTGACGCTCTTCGCCGTCGTCGGCATCAGCTTCGTGCTCTACGCCGACGCCGAAGCCGAAGCCTCCCGCATCTTCCGCGAAGCCGCCGCCAATCCCACCGTGCCGGACATGGACCCGGAGCAGGCGCTGGCGCTTGTCATGGCCCAACTGGTTTACGGCGTCCCGGATGACGCTTCGGGAGTTTTCTCGGCATTGCGCGGCCACGATTTTGCGAGGCTAATTTATGGCTTGAATGACGGGAACCCCCCTAACAATACGCATGCTTATAACGGCACCGGCCCTCTACATTACACAAACACTCTCTTTGGTCAGCCGGTCGATGACTTCACCATGGTCAACTATCAGTTTTTCCAGACTGACGGTTTTCTTCGCGACCCGGAGCGCTACGAATCGCCTCCTCGGGCTGGCCTTGCTGCCGCCCGCGGACCCTACACCGGCGGGGCCAACGCGCCTTATACGTACCCGGATCGCAACAATATGCTCTTGGCGGCCATGAAAGCCGACGGTACCCTCTTGGCCGTTTCGGGAAATCGTCCCTATCTTTTCAACCCTTCACCATTGGCATTCAACGATACAACGAACAATCCAAATTGGACGAACAACATCGGCAAGTATTTGACGCTCCGGCCGCGCCCCGCTGACCATATCACTCAGACAGCGGCAACTAACGCGGGACTAACGTGGCCATTGGACTTCGACAAAATAAACAGTAATCCGGCCCAGAAGGTCATCCTGAATAACCTTATCGCACAGTTACAAGCCCAAGGTAAACTCTTTCCCTATCCGGAAGATGCCATCGGCGACGTAAAGAACCTGATCGGCTTTCCCGGCGGCAACGATAGCATATGGACCGACATCGGCGCCCCGGTCATGACGGCGTCTAACGGCGTCAAGTACAAGATGATGGTGGCGCCGCTCATCCTCGACATGGATGGCCGAGTGAACCTGAATGCTCACGGCAATATCCGCGGCGTTGTTGCCGGGTCAAGCCCCGTTCAGCGCACTCACGCCTCGAATCAGGGTGCCTGCAAGACGGAGATTAACTTAAGCATGGTGCTCAATGGCGATAATCCCGCAGCGCCAACGGAATGGGTTAACCTGTTCCAGGGTGTCTCACAAAAGAACCTGCGGGGCAAGTATGGCGCGGGGCAGCCTGTCGGCGTAATTCCTCTGTTCCCTACCAAAATTCCTTTCTACACCGCGCTTGATTTGGACGGTTGCAATGAAAACCCCGGGCCTGCGCAATATACGCCGACCGGCAAAATGATATTGCCCCGGGCAAGCGGTACGCCAACGTTTGGCTTTCCCGTGTTTCCTCCGGGATATGGCAGCGGCTCGGCGGCGGAGTGGGCCAACATTCCACTGCTTTATAACGTGTTCAATCCGTACGCTGGCCCGCCCCCCGATCGCGCGTTCGCTTGGTCTGAAATGGAAGCCTTGCTTCGCCATTCCGGGACCAATTCGCCGGCCTTAACGTCTGACCTTCAACGCCTGCTGCCCCAAAATTTGGGCGCGGGCGCGGCCGCGCTGCGAATTCGTAACATGGTCACGACACACAGTTTCCACCTTGACCGGCCAGCCGTCACACCTTGGATTTGGGATCCAACGAATGCTGCAACTGTTTACGGGTTTGATCCAACCAAGCAAGTTTATCCCCAAGGTGCGCCGATCAACTTCCCGACGATTCCGCCCGGTGGCCCACCGCCTACTCCTCCAGCCACGGCTACCACGCCGTTTAGCGATTTTGATTCTGGCTGGCGCGCTAGCTTGGGACCAACGCTTCTCAAGGGCCTAAACAAGGTCCAACTCAATCGAAATCTGACGGACTACTATGATACAACCGCAGGAACACCGTTCCCCGCAAATCTGCAACTGGACCCTATGCGATTTGCTCAGGCCGTCAAGGATCGTCAAAACCTTGCACAGGACATTTTTATCGCTCTTCAAGAAGCAACAGGGGTTTACGTCGCCAACATTAAAACAGTTGCCAATCCAGCCGGAACCATCATTGCCCCAGCGCCTCCAAACGCACTTCAAAAACTCGGTGATGCGCAATTCGAGGCGCTGCGATGGTTGGCTCAGCTTTCGGTAAACATCGTTGATTACATTGATTTTGATGATTTCATTACGCCCTTCCCCTGGTTCATAGATACGGACAATAGCGTCGTCCATTTCGTCTATGGCACTGAACAGCCGCGCGCGGTGGTAAATGAGATTTACACCGAAGTTCAAAATGATCCGGCCGATCCGAACGGACTAAAGAATTTCAACGTCAACTTCTGGTTGGAATTGCTAAATACAATGTCCATAGACCCCCAGTTGATTGAGAATGGCAACGTGCGCATTAACATGCCTGCCAAGGTAACTGGGCGGCCGACCGACTATCCGGTATATCAAATCGCTATCAGTCAAAATCCGAAAATTAAGCCACCGATCTCTTACTTACGTCAAGCCTGGAATACCAAAGGTGACCCGGACCCAGCGACTGTGTTAACTCAAGTAACCGACTATTCCAAAGCCCAACCCGGCCCAGTCATGAAACCTCTTGTGACTGCTGGCACGGCCGATGCAAACGTAATTCTACCTAACGACAAAGGGGCTTATGGCGACATGACGGCGGCATCCGCCGGCGGCAAGTACAACGGATTCAACAATGGCTTTTATGTTATGAGTCCCGCAGACCCAGCATCCGGCAACCCCATTCCCTTCCAGGATGCCGCGGACCCGAGTACGCCCGTGCCGACGCTGGCTGTGCCGACCGTTCCCGCTAATGCTGTGGCCATGACGCCGCGAACGGGTTTGACTGTTCAAATACCCGCGGCAACCACATTTCCTTTCGACCCGCTCCTCAATCCCGCGCCGGACTACACAGTTGTTTTCCAGCGTCTAGCTTGCCCCAACATGCCGCCCGATTCCAATCCGGCCAGTGCCACTTACAATCCGTATATCACGGTCGATTACGTTGAACACGTGAAAGTCAACGACGGCGTGGTCAATAGCACCCAGGCAGGCCATACCCGAACGCAAGTCGATTTCAGGAATTCCATGGGCCGGTACGAGCCGTATGCCGCCTCAGCGGACAAGCTCATACTGAGAGACCAGGCTCCCAATCCTGCCTTGCCCAAGCAGCCGCAAACTACTTTCTTCCGTCATAACGGCGTCAAGAACACTCCTCCCCCTGCTGCAACGGACAAAGGTCCTGCGCCAGGCAATGTACCCCAGACCATCTCAGTTCCCTTTGACTGGATGACGCACTTGGACCGTAAGCTTGTTAGCCCAATTGAACTTCTACAGATCTCGGCGTTTAAGCCACATGAGTTGACGCAGATGTTTCTTCAGCCGAACGCGACAGGAGGAATTCAGAAATTTGCCCATCGCGCGCCATGGTTCGACGAGGACCTGGTTGGATCACCAGCGCCAGCGCCGTCTCATAGACTCTATCGTTTCTTTGAGTTTGTGGAAACGCCTGACACCGCTTGGGGCGTGCCGTTTGGGGGACGGTATCCCGGCAAGATTAATATAAACACCGTTTGGGAGCCGGAGATTTTCCGAGCCCTATGTGCCGCCTCCTCCTCTAACTACTTCCAGCAGGAGCCCCCGCCCGGCACGTGGCCACCGTTAATGGCTCCAACGGACGATGTCGATCGAGTCTTTTACAATCTGCTAGCCAAACGGACGCCAGGTTTGATTACAGGCTCGGGACTAAGCCAAACAGATCTCCCGTTCCTGCCAATGTCGAATGGTACTTATCCCCAGGTCCCGACTACTGACCCGCAATTCCGGACCAACCAGGGAATCGATAACACGTTTTTCCAGCGAACCGTAGTGGGTGCAACGGTAGGCTCTGTATTTGACGCTCAAATTCAACAATCGAACCCACCGGTCGTCCCGGATCCGCTGCAGCAGACGACGAGCCACCCTTATATCCAGAAGGCGCTCCTCAATAAGATCTACAACCATTTGACCACGCGCAGTAACGTTTTCGGCGTCTGGTTTACGGTTGGCTTCTTTGAGGTGACGGACGATACCACCCGACCTGTAAAGCTCGGCGCGGAGATCGGAAAGGCTGAAGGCCGCACTATCCGCCACCGCATGTTCGCCCTCGTGGATCGATCCAACTTGCAGGTTTCGCCTTCTGGGTTGGTCGGAAACGCGGTCCAGACACAGCCGACGACGGACCCGACGCTTTGGACCGTATCAGTCCCCGTCTCCAAACTACAGGATCTCCGGACCAATACGGTCTGGAGCCCTCAGCAAGGCATGGTAATAAGCGTGAACGGGAATGGCGCCGTTGTAGGCCCGACTGTAGGAACTCCGGTTCTACCGCAGAATTCCGAGGAGGATGTGGTCATACTCGATCAACCTACAGTTGCCCTAGGAAACGTTTCATTCCATGTTCGGCTTAACCTTACTTACCCGCTTAACATACCGCCGCCAGGAGCTAATACGATCCCGAACCTTTTCATGTCTTGTTACGGCAACCCCGGTCCGTGGACGAAGTACGACCCGCGTCAGGACAACCAGGTCGTGCCCTATTTCAGCATTATTGATTAGGCTGCCCTAACAAGAACACAAGGCCGCGCGTAAACCGTGCGGCCTTGTGCTTTTTCGTGGGCGTTGGTTTGCCGGGAGAGCTAATGAATCGCACCGAGACCCATTGAGACTCAGAGAGGAGCGGGGACCAGGGGAAACAGTCATTGGGAAATCCGGGCAAGTCATTGCTCGGAGGCGGACCCTGTGGACCAGCTTCCGACCCTGTGGATCACCTTACGACCCTCTGGACCATCAAAAAGGGCTCTCAGGACGAGTCGGGCGGTAAGCGCAGTTGCGCACTTTGGATGCCAGAAAGCCTCATGGTTTTACAGCTGGACCCTCTGGATCACCACTTTGACCCTGAGGATCAGGCTCCGACCCTCTGGATCAGCGCCAATTGAGCAACAGGGTCAGAGGGTCGGTTCATCGGGCGTTGACGGCGATCTCCTTGGCTTTGAGCAGCTCGACATGGCCGGGGCGGGCGACGGCGTATTCGAAGCCGCTGCGTTCGGTGGCGGCGGCGCCGGGGTTGCCCTTGGCGTCCAGGGCGAGGAAGGCGACCTGGTGGGGATGGATGCCGCGGCGGACGGCGACGGCATTGGCCTTGCGGATGGCCAGTTCGCACGCCTCCTGAGCGCTCTTGCCGGCCCGCATCGCCTCGACAATCAGCAAACTGCCGCCGATGCGGATGATCTCTTCGCCGTGGCCCGTCCCGCCCGCCGCTCCGGCCGTATTGTCCACATAGAGCCCGGCCCCGATCAGCGGCGAATCGCCGACGCGGCCGTTCATCTTGTATGCCAGGCCCGACGTGCTGCACGCCCCGGCCAGCGAACCCTTCTTGTCCAGCGCAAGGACGTTGACGGTGTCATGCGAATCGGCGGGCTTCTTGGGCGGGGCGGGTTTGTCGGCCGGCTTGTTCTTTTCCCATTTGGCCATCGTCGAGGCCGTATTCAAGTTTTCGAGCGGGAAACCTTGCTGGAGGGCGAACTGCTGCGCCCCGGCGCCGACGAGGTAGATGTGCGGCGTCTTCATCACGTGGCGGGCGAGGGCGGCGACATGGCGAATATTCTCCACGGCGCCGACGCTGCCACAATCCAGCGTATGGCCGTCCATGACGCAGGCGTCGAGCTGCACCGTGCCGATGGCGTTGGGCATGCCGCCGTAGCCGACGGAGGTAACGGTCGGATCATCCTCCACGGCCTGTGCCCCGGCAATAACGGCATCAAGCGCCGGCTTACCGGCCTCGAGGAGTGGGGCCGCCGCTTTGACGGCCGTCTGCCCAAAGCTCCAGGTGGCAATGACGATATAGTCGGGCATGGGGAGTGGGGGTGGGGGAATGGGAAGCAGGGAATAGTAAGTAGGCGACAGAGCTATAGTCGTGAGGAATGGGCTGAAAGGCAACTGCAATTTGGGGAGTAGGGAGTTGGGAATGGGGAGCAGAAGAAGGCTCGCCACTCCCCAATCCCACTCCCCCAGCTGCGAAAAAAGCCGGTTTTTCCTTGGAAAAACGGCAATTTCTTACTGATTTTTGCAAATTCCCTGTGTTTTTCCGCATATTCGGTTGACAACGGTGGCGAAGGGTTCTAATCTGCCGTCTTACCGTGGGGAGTTCCCACTGATTTTTCCCGTGCTTTGCGAGAGGATTCCATGGCTGACAACAACAGCAACAACAAGGGAGCCAAGGGCGGCGCCAGACCGTTGACGAAGTCCGCCATCCTTCAGGAGCTCGCCACCGTGACGGCGCTGTCGAAGAAGCAGGTGAGTGACGTGTTTGACGCGCTAGGCTCGCTCCTCAAGCGCGAATTGGGCAAAAAGGGCATGGGTGTGGTCACCGTGCCGGGCATCTCGCTCAAGATCAAGAAAGTGATTCGCAAGGCCTCGCCGCCGCGCATGGGCCGCAATCCCGCCACCGGCGAGGAGATGATGATCAAGGCCAAACCGGCCCGGACCGTCGTCAAGGCCTTGCCCCTCAAGTCGCTCAAGGAAATGGTCAAGTAACCCCGTTTGGCGACAAACAAACCGAACTCGACGTCGAGCACTACCCCTGTATGCCGGCGTTGGCTAGCGGGTCACGACTGGAATCGTGACCCGCTAGCCAACGTCGAGTTTGGTTGATTTATTTGTGTCAATTCGCTTCTGTAGTCCCTCTGTCTCTTCATTCGGTCGCTCTGGCTTGCAAGGCTTGGCCGCGATATGCTGGTGGGATACGTCCAAACCTCCGGCCGAACCGCAGCGCGGCCGTTTTCCCAGAAGCTCACCGACGCGATGAACGACGAACAGGTGGCAAGCAACTCGGACCATTCCACGCCGCCTCCCAACTCGACCGCGGACTCGCAGGCGAACCTGAAGATTGCCGCGAACCTTGCTCGCGCGCTGGAGCAACGCGTCCACCGTTTGGAAGACGCCGTGGCCCACCTTCAAGACACGCGCTCTCTGGAAGAACGTGTCATCGAGCGCGTGACGGAGCGCCTACAGCGGCAAAAACCGACCGCGCCGCGCGCTGTGGCCGGCATGGTGATCGATGCGACCCGCAATCTCTTGCCTTCCGTCATTGCGAGCAATTCGCAGCACCATGCCGACTCCGGCGGTCCATCTGCCGGCCGGGCCGGTTCGCCGCGTCGGCCGTGGCTGTTGTTCGATATGGTGGCTGACGCGCGGGCGATCTTTCGCATGTTCGTCGATCCACGTTATCACCTTAGCTGGCGCGGCCGTCTGCTGCCGTTGGTGCTTACGGCGGTGATCCTGACTTCCAGTTTTTGGATCCCCGGAACGGGTTTGGCCATTGTCGGTCCGCTGTTTGATAAATCCCTGAACCTGGTTCTGGCCTTTGTTTTGTACAAAATCCTGGCGTATGAGGCACGGCGCTATCGCGAAACGGCGCCGGACCTGCCTCCTTCATTACGTCTATGAGCGACTAGAGCGAGCGGGGGACGAGAGTCCCCCGTGAAAACCACGGGGGACTCTCGTCCCCCGCTCGCCTCGATGGGAATAACGCGATGATAAGTCTGGGCGTGAACATCGATCATGTCGCGACGGTCCGGCAAGCGCGGCAAGCTCGAGAACCGGACCCTATGGCCGCGGCCGTGCTGGCTTTGTTGGGCGGCGCGGACGGAATTACGGTTCATTTGCGCGAAGATCGCCGGCATATCCAGGATCGGGACGTTCGGCTGCTTCGGCAAGTGATCACGAATCGTTTGAACCTGGAAATGGCTTGCGTCGACGCCATCACGGCGATTGCCTGCGAGATCAAGCCCGACGAAGCAACGCTGGTGCCTGAACGTCGAGCGGAGTTGACCACGGAAGGCGGCCTGGACGTCGTAGCCAACAAGAGTACCGTCGAAGAAACGATCAAGCGGCTCGGAGATGCAGGAATCGAAGTTTCGCTATTTATCGATCCGGATGTTCGGCAAATTGAAATGGCGAAGCTGCTTGGCGCCAAGGCAATCGAAATCCAAACCGCCCGCTACTCCGAGGCTCATACGCCGGACTTGCATGAGCAGGAACTGGATACCTTGCGCGAAGCCAGTACCTTCGCTCACAACCTGGGCCTAAAGGTTCATATGGGGCACGGGCTTAATTATACAAACGTGGTTCCCATCGTGGGCATTCCCTGTGTGCAGGAACTAAACATCGGCCACAGCATCATTTCACGCGCTGTATTAGTCGGCATGGAACGAGCCGTCCGCGAGATGAAGGATGTCATGCGGGTAAGCGGCGGGTAGTCGCCGCCGGCCAGTGGCGTGGCCCCTAGCCTCTAACCGCTACATCGGGGTATTCGCCAGGAAGGACCATGCGTTCAATGCGCCGACCGCCTCGGAGCAATGTAATTGTCGAAGGCACGGCGACAGGCAACTGCATGAGCAGCTTATGAAGATCGTCAATTGACGTTGCCGGAAGATCCCCCAAGGTGACGATGACATCCTCTTCCTGAATGCCTGCTTGATCAGCGGGTCCATTCTCTTCGACGGCAATAACTTCAACGCCGGTTTCTTGCGTGAGGCCGAATTGCCTAGCCTGCAAGCGCGGAATCGGGACCGCCCGGCCATGGAGACCCAGGTAGCCCCGGACGACCCGGCCATGCTTCATGAGCTGGGGCAAGATATCCTTCGCCATGTTAATGGGAATGGCGAAGCAAATCCCTTGAGCCGGCTGAATAATGGCCGTGTTGATGCCGATCACCTGCCCCCGGCTGTCGACGAGTGGGCCGCCGCTGTTGCCTGGATTCAAGGCGGCATCGGTTTGAATGACATTGTCGACGAGGTGGCCCGTAATGCTCCGCAAGGTTCGGCCCAAGGCGCTGACGACACCGGCCGTCACCGTGGATTCAAATCCGTAGGGACTGCCAATCGCCACGACCAATTGACCGACACGCAGCTTGGTCGAATCACCCAAAACGGCGTGAGGCACTTTGCCGGCGTCGGCTTGCACGACGGCCAAGTCCGACCAGGGATCGTTGCCGACGACGCGACCATTGACCTCCTGACCGTCGCCAAGGCGGACACGAACATGCTCGTTGCCCCCAACGACGTGATGATTGGTCAAAAGGAAGCCATCGGGCGTGAAGAGGATGCCCGAGCCGCTGCCGCCGCGTCGGCCTTGCCCGCTACGCAGGTTCACGACCGCGGGCCGCAGCATTTCCGCCACATTAACGACGACATTGGAATAGGCATCCAGGGCCTCACGTTCTCGATCCTCTGAATTCCGTGGGCTGCCTTCCTGAAATAGGTTACCGCCGTCCGTGATGAAGTGTTGCCAGAATCGCGACATGAATTGCTCCTCAATGGCGTGTGCTGCAGCTCAAAGATGCCCTGGGCTACCCTATTGTAGTTCGAGCAGTCAAGAGGCCGGCCCCAAGCAAGATGGGAAATCAGGGCAAGCAGCGAGCCGTGAAAACACTTCCTATCGGCGCGGCTACTCCCTATCGTTACAATCCGACCCCCGAGCCGGCACAGGGCATCCCCAAGCGCCTGGGCCTCCGATGCATCTCTTTCTGGAACAAGGAGTGTGGTATGCCCGTAATTGAACGCTTCTTCAGCGCCTTTGGCGTTGTGCTTGTCCTTGGCCTAGGCGTTCAAGCTCAAGAACGCCCGACCAAAGCCGCGACTGCAGCGACCACCGCAAAGAGCCAAGACCTCACCGCCATTGCCGCACGCGTCAACAACCAAGTCATCGCCGAGGTGGCCGTCCAGCGCGGGCTCAAACGATTGCCGCCCGACAAGCAGGACCTGGCGCGGCCCGAAATCCTCGATTATTTGATTGATAACCTGCTGCTCGACCAGTATCTCGCGCAAGTGGGTGAAACCGTCGATAAGAAAGAGGTCGAAGCCAAGGTAAAGCTGATTCATGATGAGATCGAGCGGAAACACGAGGATTACGCCAAGGTCATGAAGGAATTAATGCTCTCCGAACCCGAGCTTCGGACGAACATCGAGGCGGAGTTGCGCTGGACCAAATACGCCGATAAACAAGCCTCCGATGCCGAACTCAAGAAGCTCTTCGACAGCGAGCATGAGATGTTCGACGGTACGATGGTCCGAGCGCGGCACATCTTGCGAACATACGGCAGTAAAAGTAAGGACGCGAAGGCGGACCCGGAGAATGCCAAACTTCTGCAAATCAAGAAACAAATTGAAGACCAGGTGGCTCTTGGACTGAGCAAACTGCCCGCGGATGCTGACAAACTGAAGCGCGAGAAGACCCGTCAGGAGTTGATGGAACAAATCTTCAGCGACTTCGCCCGCAAGGAATCGGCTTGCCCCGCCACAAAGGACATTGGCGGCGACTTGCAGTGGTTCCCCCGCGGAGGCAGCATGGTTGAACCGTTTGCCAAGGCGGCTTTCGCGGTAAAGCCCTTCGAGATGACCGGGGTGGTCCAGACCCAATTCGGCTTTCACCTGATTCTCGTTACCGACCGCAAACCGGGACGAGAGGTGACGTTTGATGAGGTCAAGGAGGAGGTCAAGGAAGTCTATTGCTCGCAACTCCGCGATCGGCTCGTGGCCCGGCTGCGGCCGACCGCCAAGATTACGATAACGCCTCAAGGGAAGCCGCCTGAGAAGACCCCGGCCAAAGGGGAGGCCGCCCGGAATTAACAAGTGAACCAACTCATGCGAGTCCAGAGGGCGGCCGATTGGGCTAAAAAAAGGTTTGTTTGGGTGGAGCGCCACCCCTCCAGCGCTGCTCCATTGAGCAGCTTTGAACGTCTTTGACGCCGCTGGCCCCGAGGAGACCTTCCGGCACGCGACGAGGGGTCTTCATTTGGCCTAGAAAACTTGGTTCACATGAGCCTAATCCGGTTGCTTGGCTTTCTTACTTGCGGTACCGGCGCAGCGCCTCGAGGGTTTTCTCGAACTCGGGAGGCAGGGGAGCCTCCGCTTCAATTGTTTGGCGCCGCCGGGGATGCTGAAAGCGTATGCGCCGGGCATGTAAGGCCTGCCGGCTCAAAAGAACCTCGTCTTTTTCCGACTCCACCCCAGCTACGAGATCGGACAATCGCAGACAGTCCCGGCCGCTGTAGACCTTATCAGCCAGGACGGGGCAGCCAATGCTGGCCAGATGCACCCGGATTTGGTGGGTTCGGCCGGTCCGGGGACTGATCTGGCAATAGCTAAAGCCGCGAAATCGTTCAAGGACCTCATAAAAGCTGCAGGCATCCCGGCCCTCTTCCTCTTCGTCGGTGACGATCATCTTGACCCGGTCGTGGGGATGGTGGGCGATTCGGCCTTCGATATAGTCGCTGTCTCGATCGGGCACCCCGGCTGTCAGAGCAACATATTCCTTGAAGACTTTGCGCCGCTCAAATTGCATGCTCAAATCGCGGTGGGTCTGCTCCTCCTTGGCAACCAGGATGGCGCCGCTGGTATCGCGGTCCAGACGGTGCACGATGCCGGGCCGATAGTCGCCATTGATTTGGCTCAATTTGGGAAACTTGAACTGGATGGCATTGACCAGGGTGCCGCTCCAGTGCCCCTTGGCCGGATGCACTACCATGTCGGATGGCTTGTTTATGATCGCCAGAAACTCATCCTCGTAAAGCACGTCCAGAGGAATGTCTTCCGGCAGAGGCAGATCATGAGTCGGATCGGGGAGCCGAATGCTTATGTGATCGTGATTACGAACTTTGTAACTGGCCTTGGTGGCCTTGCCGTTAAGTAAAACGGCTACTGATTCGATCGCTTTTTGAATGGTGGACCGACTGAGGTCGGAGAATTGGCTTACGAGATATTGATCGAGCCGAATGCCTTCCGCTTTGCACTTTGCGTAGAGTTCAACGGTTTGGTCGCCCGAAGGGGCCTGCATAAGACGGCCTAATGATAGGGGACAGGACCCGTGGTTTTCAGGGGTCCTGTCCCCATCTTAGTGGGCCCTTTGAGCAAGTCACTTCTTGGCATCCGCCAACTTGTTGAGATCGGAATAGAATCCCTTAACTTTGGTCTCGTTGTCGCGTAGCTGCTTCGCGCGGTCTCCAGCATCCTTGCCGAGGGCACTGTTGGGATAGGCCTTGGCAAGTTTTTCGTATGAGGAAATGGCGTCATCCACGTCGCCCAGGCTTTCCCTCGCCTTTGCGGATCCCATCATGGCTTCCTGGATCATAACCGGAGGGTTGCTGGATTCCTTGGAGATCTGATCGTAGAGCTCTTGGGCCTTTCCGAGGTCCTCCTTGGCTTTGCCTCGGTCGGTAGCGGAATAGAGTTTCTCAATACCCTGGCGATAAAGGAGGCGAGCCTGCTCCAGGCGGGCCACTTGGCCTGCAACGGTATTCGGATTCTGCTTGATGATATCCTCTAGTGCATCCGATGTGGTCGCTTCATCAACTTCCAACCAGAGGGCTGAGCGCTTGTCGGCCGTGGAATTTGAGTAATAACGCCAGCCGGAATACAGGGCGATGGCCAAGACGATAAAGCCGGCCACCACTATCATCGTTCGATTCGGTCCCGCCTTGGCAGCTTCGACCATGCGGTTAACACGGTCGGCCAGGGCATTGGTTTGAAGTTCCTTCCGATGCTGCGCCTTCATGCCAACGGCGCTCCTTTCCTTTATGAATAATCGTGGGGAAGCGCGCCGAAATCAGCCTATCCGGGCGCTCACCTCTCTATCGTATTTGTTTAGCCGTAACTTTTGTGATGATAGGGAGTAAAGTAAGATGGGTCAATGCGAATGGCATTGAGGCGTTTTGCAGTAGTGAGGCCCTCGATTTTTGGTGGTGGGTCAATTTGCCAACCCGCCATTTCTTATTTGTAGGTCAAGTTGCCAACTTGACCAACGACCCGATTTTTGATGCGTAGGACGTACAAGTGGCCGCTCTCCTCTGTTCATGGGCACACGCTTTTGCCGTTTCGCCTACGCTTTGGGCGCCGGCCCAACTTTATAGCCTTCCGCCCGGAGCTTCTGAGCGAACTGATCCCCCGCCTGGGCGGCCTTGGGCGCGTCCAGATTCGCTCGCGAGAATGCTATGAACCAGAAGCGCTGGCGGTCTTTTGGCGGCAACTCGTCGGGATCAATGCCTAATTCGCGCACTGCGTCCTTATCCCAGCGAACCTTTTGGAGCCATCCGGCTAGCTCGCGCCATGTCAGACCTCTGCTAACAGGTTCTCCGGTGTCGCATTCCACGGTCCGGCCGATCAAGACATGCAGGAGGCCCAGAAAATTTCCGTGCGCCAGCCTTTTATTTTTGAGGTGATTGAGGAAGTCATGAAGGCGGTCCATGCGACGCCCCTAAATCCTTTGTGGGCTGCTGAGGGAATTCACCGGAGCTTCAAACCAGTGACAATGGCCTCGTTTCAGCGGTTTCCTCGGTCAAACGGCCAAGATCGTGTCTCACTGTGCATGCGATTGCACCGAGATCGTACGTTTTTATCTCCTTTTTGTTGAGCTAAACCTGCCGAGATGCCGGAAACCTAAATTTTCCTGACGCGGCGGCACGTGATACGCTCGCTTTCGCTGTCGATAAATTATCATCGTGGATCGTCCAACGCACCCTAAATAGGAAACGGTCTTCTATGTCCATGCCATCCGTCGTACCCGGCTCCTTCCTGGAAGCGCTGGCGGCCCATGCCGATGCCGCGGACGCCGAATGCGTCTGGCCTCACAATTCCTGGCAAGTCTTGCGCCAATCGGGGGTGCTGAAATGGAGCTTGCCGGCGACGGCCGGCGGCCAGGATCGCGGTTCCTTGGAGCTTCTTGATGGCTATGGAGAGGTGGCCGGGAGTTGCCTTACAACCGCCTTTCTGTTGAGCCAGCGGGAAGCCGCCTGCCGGCGCCTGCTGGACTCTGAAAATGATTGGCTTCGGCAGGAACTGCTTCCGCCTTTGGCACGCGGCGAAATCTTCGCGACCGTTGGTCTTTCCCAACTGACCACCTCTCGCCAGCATACGCGGCCGGCGATGAGCGGAACCTGGCAGGGCGAAGACTTGATCCTTGACGGCGTCATGCCCTGGGTGACCGGCGCCCCTCATGCTGACTATTTCGTCACGGGAGCGGTGCTGCCTGATGGAAAACAGGTGTTGGCCGTTGTACCGGGAAGGAATCCAGGTGTCGAAATCGGCCCTGCGCTCGACCTTATGGCTTTACGCGGGTCGCTCACCGCCGAGGTCCGCTGCCATCAAGTCGCCTTGCCCAAGAAATGGATCGTGGCAGGGCCGGCCGAACAGGTTCTGGGCGGCAAACATGGCGGAACCGGCGGCCTGGAAACATCTTGCCTGGCGCTAGGGCTGACAAACGCAGCAATTGAGTGGATCAAAAAAGAAGCGGAGGCCCGGCCGGACCTGGCGACCCTTGCCGAGCCCTTGCAGAGTTCCCTGCAACGCTGCCGCGAGGAGATGTTTCACTTGGCTAAAACGGGACCAAGTCCCGCGACTGCCGGCCAGTTGCGCGGCCGGGCAAATCGCCTGGTCCTGCGCAGCACGCAGACGGCATTGACAGCCAGTAAAGGGACCGGGTTTGTCCGTCCCCATCCCGCCCAGCGCTGGGCTCGTCAGGCCTTGTTCTTCCTGGTCTGGTCGTGTCCAAGACCGGCCACGGAGGCGACGTTGGCGTATCTGACGAAGGATGAGGATATGTGGTGCGAGTGAACAGCCGGTACCCCGTAGGGTGGGACGAGTCTTCGAGTCCCACCATCTCGCCCGGTGGGACTCGAAGACTCGTCCCACCCTACGTAAAAAGTGTCCAAGACCGGCCACGGAAGCGACATTAGCGTATCTGACGGAGGATGAGGATATGTGGTGCGAGTAACAGGCCAGGATCCTCATTTCTTCAGCCTTTTGCCTTGAAACAAACCGGCCAGGCTGACTCGAACTTCCTTGAGATCCCCGGCTTTCACCAGGGCGGCGTCTGCTTTGGCCAATAGTTCGCGCTCGAGCGAAGGATGCCACTGGTCTAGACCTTTCTTTACGGCGTCGCCAATCAATTTGGCTGCCTCGCCGCCCACGCCGGCCACATGCTCCACGACCAGGTTGTCATAGCCGAGGTGGGCGCCGGTCACCTTCAGCCGAAAGACGGCGTCCGGGAGGAGACCGCCGCCTTTCTCCAGGCGGGTGGTGACTTCACAATTAATCGTGGCCTTGGCGCGGAGCCGGGCCCGGGCAGAAGAAGATAAGAGGCGAATGCCGAAGTCCCATTTCTGATGCTCGTATTCGACGGCCGCGTCGAACGCCACAAAAACGTCAAAGGTAAGCCGGCCGGTCTCCGGGCTTTGCAGGTTGCGAATGTCAAACACCAGCGTATCAGCCAGCTTCGGCGCGGCCACGCGTACTTTACGCCAGTCGCCGTCGTTTTTGTCCGCATATTGCAAGTGAGGATGAACTGACAGACCCTTGCCGGTCCATTTGACGCCGCGCGCCACGGATTTGGTCTGGCCCCACCCGCGATTGCCTTCGTAAAGAACGCCCGGAACGTTGTTCACCAGGTAGCCCCGGAGGGCGCCGGCCAGCGCGTCGGTGGAGGCAGCGGAAAGCAACGTCGCCGGGTTCGGGGGTGGCAGCTTTGGCAAGGGCGAGTCGGCGACAACGGAGCCTGCCCCGGCGATCAAGACAATAGACAGCAAGCCCCATCGCGTCTTCATCGAGAGCCCTCGGTGATGCCTTTCTTCCCCATCGTACGCAGGTCAGACAAGGAATAGGTCATAGCAGAATTCGCAGCTTTGTCTAAAAAAGTTAGTCAAACTTTAACATTTCTCTGCTCATTTTGAGGTTAACGATGCTTGAAGCGATTGTGGGGCATATACTATTATTATGGACAGTAGTGTATTTTTGTTCCTATAATTGGTTTTCCGCCGCTGGGCCCTACGGGGGCGAAACGCAAGCCGAATACGGACCTAGTTTCACAACCAGAATTGCCATGGAAAAACTTCAATTGCCGCGGATTGAATGGTTGGACAGAAGCGGGCTCGTTTTGCATGCGACGCCTCTCGCCGAGGCTCCGCAAGTATTGGGCCTTAACCTGACGCGTGGCTGCGGCCAGCGCTGTGCCTTTTGCTCCGTTCGCGCGTATCCCGGTTATGCGGGGGATCAACTTCTTCAGGTTTATAAAAACACCGGCGGCCGACTTGATGCCGAGTTGGCTCATCGTAAAAACCCGCCACGCGCGGTGTTCCTGAGCCCTTCTTCGGATCCTTTTCCCCCTTTTAACGAAGTTCAGGCGGAAGTAGGCCGGGTGATCCATGTGCTGGGCGAAAGAGGCGTCCAAGCGTGGCTCATGACGCGCGGCTTCATCCGTCCGTCAATTGTAAAAGTCCTTGCCCGGAAGCCCCATTTGGTCAAGGTGACCATCGCCATGACCACGCTAAATAGATCTCTGCAAAGGAAACTGGAGCCGCTGAGCGCTCCGCCGCGGCTGCGCCTGAGGCAAATGGCCGAGTTGCAGCGCATGGGCATTGCCGTCAAGGTGGCACTTGAGCCGCTCATTCCCGGTTTGACGGATACCCGGGAAAATGTGCAACCGCTCTTGGAAGCCTTGGCCGGCATGGGCATCCGGCAGGTCACCGCGGGATACTTATTTGAGCGGCAACGCATCGCGGAAAATCTGCAACCGGTGCTGGAAGAGCAAAACGTGGACGATGAAGTGATGAAGGCGTACTCTTTGGGTTCTTGGCTGAGGGTGCCGGGCATGGCATCGGCCCGCTTCCTTCCACGAAGGCACAGGCAGCGCGGCTATGCGAGTTTGATGGCCCTCGGTTCCAAACTGGGGATCACCGTGAGCGTATCGGGGATTCTGAACCCGGATTTCAATGCGCCTCGGATAGGATCTTCTTCGCCCTTTTCTCGACAACCCTTGCTGCCGCTCCTGATTCAGCAGCCTATAGCCAATGGGATGTGATCTGGGGCGCTTTAATTAAGAGTCTCGCGCAAAGGCGCTAAGGCGCAAAGGAAGCAAACAACAAGAAGAGACGGGTTCGTTGAGGGTCAAGTTGGCAACTTGACCTACGACAATAGCAGGCATTTGATTGGCAAATTGACCCAGTGCTGACTGGTTTGGTATTTTGCTTTCTTCCTTTGCGCCTTAGCGCCTTTGCGAGAGGTATTCTTGCTTTCCCTTTGCCTATCCACTTCGATGTGATCTGCTATATTACATTTTCACGGCAACGGACCCTCCGCCCTCTCTAACCTGTACGGAGCTGGTGAAGAGCACGCCTCCCTCGACGTTTGGTAGTCCTCATGGCCTTTGAAGCGGCGCACACTCTCAAATCACGCACCTACGTCGGCTTGATCGTGGCTCAGTTCCTGGCGGCGTTCAACGACCAGGCTATTCATGCGTCGGCGATGTTTTTCGCCATTAGCCGTCGGACCATGACCGAGGCCAACGCGATCACGTTGATGCCGATCCTGTTTTACCTGCCCTGGGCCATTTTTCCGACAATTGCGGGTTATCTGTCCGATCGCTTTAGCAAGCGAAGCTCGTTGGTTTTCTGGAAATTCGCCGAGATCGGCATCACAATCATCGCGCTCTTGGGGTTTTACCTCGGCAGCGTGGAGGGCTTGGACATCGGGCCCATCCTGGTTCTATCAACCGTCTTCCTGATGGGAATGCACAGTGCGTTTTTCGTGCCTGCCAAGTACGGCGCCATGCCGGAGATCCTGCAGCCCCATTTGCTTTCCAAGGGCAACGGCATCCTGGAATCGGCATCATTTCTCGCGGTGATTTTGGGGACCGTGTGCGGCGGCATCCTGTCGGATGAGCAAGTTTTCAAAGGTAAGGAATGGCTGATCGGTCTTCTGCTCGTAATCCTGGCCGTAATTGGCGCTTTGGCCAGTCTGCTCATTCAAAAAATGCCGGCCGCCAACCCGAACCGGCCGTTTCCAACCAACCTCTTCAAACCCCTCGTTGTGAACTTGAAAGCGATGTGGAAGTCCCGGCCCCTTCGGTTGGCGCTCATGGGACTGGCGTTTTTCACGTTCCTCGTCGCTTACATGCGGGCCACGGTTTACATGCATGGCGAATCCCAGGTACCGCGCTGGCGCGAACTGGAAACGAGCGTCATTGTCGGCATGACGGCCATCGGCATCAGCATCGGGGGCTTGGTTGCCGGGTTTCTTTCAGGCGGCAAGATCGAGCTGGGTCTGGTTCCCTTCGGGGCATGGGGCATGATCGTGTCATGCGTCGTCGCTTCGGCAGTCCTGTTCCATTTGGCGGGACTCGTCGTTTGCATCATTCTGATTGGCTTCTTCTCCGGTTTTTACACGGTGCCGCTCTTCACCCTGCTTCAACACCGCGCGCCCAAGTCGAGCAAGGGAGATTTCGTCGCCACCAACAATTTCGCCAGCGTCGTAGGCGCGATCACGGCTTCCATCCTCTTCAAAGTGCTTGTCCTCGGCGCGGAAGCGACCGGTCTGGCCCCCGTGGTGCCGCAAACCGATCGGATTGCCCAAGGCAAGTTGGATGAGCTTCACTATGACAAGCATGGCCGGCTCAGCCGGCTCACCATCGACGGCCACGAGCTGCCTAAGCGTGAATACGAATTGGCCAGCCGTCGCTTGGCCGTAGGCACGGACGTAATCGTCAGCAAGTACACGATCGAAAACCAGGATTTTTATCGCGTTCGCGACGCCAGCATGCCCGTTTCGCCCGCTTATGACAAGGAACCGATTCCTAAGTATCTTTTTCTCGGCGCCGGGTTCATCACGTTCGTGATCCTGGTGGCATTGCGCAAGGAGTTGCCGGATTTCTACGTGCGGACGCTGCTTTGGCTGCGCTCGTTGCGGCGTTATCGGATCACGATCGTGGGAATAAATAACTTGCCAGGCGATGGCCCGATCATCCTGGCGACCAACTGCGAAAATGGCGAGCAGTGCCTGGAGGTTTTATCCGGCACCGACCGCTACACGCGCTTTATTTATGTGGATAGAAATGGCGAAACGCCGATGCCCGGCTGGTTGCGCCATGCGACGCGGCAAACCCAGTTGGCCCGAGTGAGCTTGAAAGACGCCGGGCCTGGCGGTTGGGACAAGATCGTTGATCCCGCCGTCCGGTTTCTGCGCAAGGGTAATATCCTCGGTTTGCAGGCCGTGGATGCGCTCGCCGAACCCGAACTGGAACGGCTTCTGGCCAACATCCTCAAAGAGCAGCCCGCCGTTCTATTGCCGGTTTATTGCGGAAAACCTGGAGAAGAGCCGGCGCCTGGACACAGTGGCTTGAAATCCCGTCCGGTGAATATCATCATCGGCCGGCCGTTGCCGCCGCAATCGCCGGGAAAGGTGATCCGGGCGGAAATTGTTAACCTTCGCATTCAACTCGAACAAATGGAAAACCAGGGCATCGTCGCCGCGACATCGATGTTGCACTAGACAAAAACAAAGCACTAGACAAAAACAGAGCCGCGACCGTCAGGGAGCGTTGGACAGCAAACGCTCCCTGACGGTCGCGGCTCTGACAACTCTATTGCGGCTCTGACTTTTCTAGCGCAGCGATTCCAGCGGACGGAGGCGCATCGCCGACAGGGCGGGAATGAGGCCGCCGGCCGCGCCCATGAAGAGGGCGAAGAGAATGCCGCCGGTCAGGATGTTGACATCGACGACTAGTTTCAGCACGACGCTCTTGCCGCCGCCTCCTCCGCTGACGATGCTGGTTGCCGTCAAACCGTTGGCCATATAGCCGAGAGCGCATCCCAGCACGCCGCCCACGAGCGCGATAAAAAGCGATTCGAGAAAGAACGAGATAAGAATCTGCCGGCGTGCATAACCGAGGATGCGCATTACGCCGATATCCTTGGACCGCTGCGAGATGGCGGCGAACATCGTATTCATGACGCCGAACACGCCGCCGATGCCGATGATGACCGTGACCACCGCCGTGGCAAGGAGGAACTGGAAATTGGTTGTATTGAGCTTGTCGTAATAATCAATTTCACGCTGCACCTGAACCTGCACTTCCTTTACCGTTTTCGTCAGCTCCTTGGCCATTTCCAAGGCATGGTCCTTATCCTTGACGCGGGCAATGCACGTCGTCCATTGTTCCTTCCCGAACGGCCCCACGATTTGCATTTTGGCCCAGACTTCAGAATCAAATGTTGAGCCGGCCGAATGCAGAATCCCCGTGACGATCCATTTGCGATCCCGGGCTTCAAAGAAATCGCCTACCTGCAACGCGCGGTGATAATGATCCTTGCCCAGTTCGCGAGCAATGCCTTCGCCGACGACAGCCTGGATGGCCTGCTCGCTGGTCGGTTCGCCGGTCTCGGTGCGTTCGATGGGCTGGACACCGGCTTCCGAATACCATTTGCCGCCCGGGTGCATTTTGAGATTGTGGACCTTGGCCGTCATGGCCGGATCGGAAAGCCCGCGCAGTTGCAAAAAGCGCCGCCTCCCGTTCGGTTTGCCGTCAATAATAATCGGCTGGGCCACCACGATGTAGGCCTCGAGGCTAACCAACGGGTTGCCCTCGTCATCAGTGGCTAATTGCTCGCGCTGCTCCTGGGTCATGAAGTAAATGGGGCTGGAGCTGCTCGCATTGCCCAGGTTGCTCATCGACTCATCGAAGGCCCCATCCGAAAGAATGACGATATTGCCGGGTACGGCACTTTGCTGGGTCAATTCATACAAGCCATTGACGAATGCCAGCATGACGATCATGAGGCTGATGACAAGCGTAAAGGCCAGCGAGGTCAGCAGGGTCGTTCGCCAGCGCACCGTCAGATTGCGAATGTTGTAGCTGAGGGGCACCTTGCCCACGAGAACGAGGAGCAGAAAAACAAGCAGCGTAACGGCTACAGGAATCGCAAGCCAAAGTCTGACCGGCAGGTTGTGCATCATGGCGAAGATTACTAACCGATCTTGGAGAATACTTCCGACACCTTTACCGTCCGTGCCGACCACGCGGGGAAAAAGCTGCCGGCGAACGCGGTCCCGCCACCGATGGCCGGCCCCCACCACCAGGCGGCTAAAGGGATTTCGAATTTGCCGAACCAACCAATAGGGAAAGGAATTCCGCCAATTAAGCCGTTAATCAGCAAATACAGGCCGCCCGAGCTAATCAAACCAGAAAGCACGCCGACGAAGAGCGCTTCTCCCAGCACGAGGAACAGAATTCGTGATGGGCTAAAGCCCAGAACTTTAAGCACGGCCATTTCCGTCCGCCGTTCGCGCACGGAGATGCTGATGGCGTTGGAGATGACGAGGGCCATCGTGACCAAGATGGCCGGCACCAGAAGCCAGCGCATGCCCCACAGCAGATCGCGATATGCATCGAGGAAAGACGCGACGCCCGAAGAGGCCGTGTCGCATTTGACCGCCGGGTTGGTGAACAAGCTCGACGTGGAAATCTGTTCGGCCAGCCGCTCAAAGCTGTTGCGGTCCTCGGTCTTCAAAAACATGAACGTCAAGGCCTTGTCCGCCTGAGGATGTTTTTCGCCCTTGTGGTCGCGGGCGTAACCATCAATGGCATCTTGCAGGTAGTCGATATTCATGACCGCGCTGTTCTCATAGCGGCCTTCCGGCAAGGTCCCGCAAACCTCGAATTCGAGATCGATGTCCTTGTAATTCTGGCAAAAGAGTTTGATGCGATCGCCGACGCGTTTGTTGAGAAGCTTGAGCCGTTCCTTGCCGACCATGATGCGCTTCTTGTCGGCTTTCATCTTCTTGATCGACTCGAAAAGGATGGCCAAGTCCGTGGGACTGAACGTATCGACCTCGTCCATCATCGTTGGGAATTTCTCCGGGTCCATGCAGAAAAAGAACATGAAGTTTTCGCGAGTAAACTTGCCCTTTTCCAGAGAGCCGATGTAAAAGGACCAGGCCATGTTGTCCTGGGGATGCACGTCGCTGGGCTTGCGGGCGCCGCCGTCCGCCAATCCGCGCGCGTAGGAATACGGCATCTGGCTGCGGGCGCCGTATTTCTCCGTGACCATCGCCTTCAAGTCCTTGCTTTTTTCCTCCGTGATCTCGTCCAGCTTGGAAAGAATGGTCCAGATGGCGGTGACGACCAGGACAAGGACAAGAATCGCCAGCGATGTGAGTATGGTTCGCAGCTTGTTGCGCTTCAGGCTGCGAATGATGAACTGGACTGCCTTGTAATTGCTGAAGATCAGGTATAGAGCGAGGGCGGAACAAGCCATCAGCACCACGGCCGTGGGATTGTAAAACAGCTTTTCCAGTTTATAGACAAGTGGGTTCATGGCTCAGTCTCGCGTGGCTCGGTCGCTGTGGCCTTAATGATGCAGGCTGTAAACCGCGCTTTCGCGCACCAGCTTGCCCTTTTCCAGGTGCAAGATGCGCGTCGCCCGCGCGGCCGAGCGCGGATCGTGCGTGACCATGATGATGGTCTTTTGCAGGGCGGTGCTTAATTCCGTCATCAAATTCAGAATCTCTTCGGCCGACTTGGAATCGAGATCGCCCGTGGGCTCGTCGGCGACGATAAGCGTCGGATCGGTGACGATGGCGCGGGCGATGCCGACGCGTTGTTGCTGCCCGCCGGAAAGTTGGCCGGGGCGATGGCTCATGCGGTCGGTGAGCCGGACGAGTTCCATCGCGGTATAAACCTGGCGTCGCCGTTCGGCCGCCGACATGGGCAATAAGAGCAAAGGCAATTCCACGTTCTCGTAGGCCGTCAATACGGGCAAGAGATGATAAAACTGAAACACAAAGCCAACGTGCCGGGTGCGCCAGCGCGCTAGCTCCGTTTCATTCATGTCGGAAATAATCTGGTCGCCGACGACGATCACGCCTTCGCTCGGCTGATCGAGACCCGCTATCAGATTGAGCAGGGTCGTCTTGCCCGAGCCGGATGGTCCCATGAGGGCCATGAACTCGCCCTCCGGCACATCGAGGCTCAGGTCGTTAAGCACGTCGATTTGCTCATCGCCGCGAACGAAATACTTATGAACTCCGCGAACCTGAACAATCGGTTCCGCCGCCATCGCTCGTTCTCCACGGTGGGCTTGTAAAGTGCGACGTTTTTTCGAGTCCCGCCCTATCACTCGATTTATTTTTTGGATTCTTCGTCTTTCTTGGCGTCGGCGGTCGGATTGGCGTTTTTTTCCGCGACAGGTTTGCCTTGCTCATCCGGCTCAGTAATGGCCTTCATGCCCTCGTCCAGGTCCTTATCGCTGACCTTTTCCTTGAGGAAAGACACAATGACGCCCATATCCGGCTTGAGAATGGAACCGGGGTCCTCGCCCTTCTTGGGCTTCACCTTGACGCGCACCGTCACCGCGCCTTTGGCCCGATCGGCAATAGGCATGAGTCGATCCACCCAGCCCTCGTACGGTTCGCGGGTGGGGTAGGCTTCGGAGAGAATTCGGCACTTTTGCAGCCGGTAAACCTGGCCGATGTCGCGTTCCTGGATGGCGAGGTCGACTTCCAGATCCCTCAAATTCGCCATGTCGCAGATGTAGGCAGCCGTGTTGAAAGAATTCGGGAAGACGACACTGCCTTTTTCGGTCTTTTTGCTCAGGATGGTCCCTGAAATGGGGGCGATGATTTTGCAGTTTTCCAAGCGCCATTTGGCTTTTCTCAGATCCGCCTGGGTTTGCTGATAATCCGCCTCTGCCGCGTCTCGTTTTTCTTTCCGCGGACCCAAGACCATAAGATCATAAGCCTGCTGCAGTTTCTCGACGCGGCCTTTCTGAGCCTTGAAGGCATATTCGGATTGTTCGCGCTCTTTCTGCGATAACGTGTCACTGCGCAGGCGTATGCTGCGCTCCCAATCCAGCTTCAGCTGCTCTAAATTGGCCTTGGCCTCATCCAGCTCGCCTTTCGCCTGTTTGATTTCCTCAGGCCGGCTGCATTTCAATTCCTCAAACCGCTGTTTGGAAGCGGCCTCGGCGGCGACCGCGTGCTTGTAATCAGCCTCATATTCAATCGCTTCAAGTTCGGCGAGCAAGGCCCCTTCCTTGATCTTGTCGCCTTCCTGGAAAGTCAGCTCGGTTACCATGCCGGAGATTTTCGGAATGATCTGAATTTGGTGGGCGGGCACGATGTAGCCCTTGGATTCCAGGGCGACATCCTTGGAATCGGCCTTATCAGCCGCGACAGGCAGTGCCGTCTTCGTTGGATCCTCCGAGGGTTTCCCCAGGTTCTTCATCAACAAAAAGATGACGGCAAAAGTCAGCAGGATCGTCAACACCCAGGGCAGCTTGCTAGAGCGCACCCGCACCGCCGCGTTGGGGTTGCCCAACCTTAGCGACTTGACGCGATCGCTGAGCGTGGTCCTCGCCACGGTTCCCACGGGGAGAGCATCCGCCGGTTCTTGATACCCCAAGTTGGGATCGCCGTTGTCACTCATGACTCACCTTTTTGCGTGGAGATCGTATGCGCCGGGGCTGTGAAACCGGAGCATGCACGTGGTTCACGCCGTTGCCATTCCTCGCCTTTTGCGTAGGAGCCGAGGGCAAGCGGCCATTGGATTGAAAAAGATTGCCCAGCACGTCCAGGCAAAGCTCCAGCATCTCATCCCGATTGAAGGCTTGCGGGTCCGCCGCCAGCTGCATTGCTAGACCGTGCAAGATCCCTTGGACCAGACTGGCCATGGTTCGAGCGGTTATCGGCTGGGTTGGGGCCAGGTTGCTACCCAAACCATGGGCCAACCCGGTTCGCCATTCCTCGTAGAGCCGGGCCAGGCGCTCGCGAAAGTCTCCGCGATGGCTCATTTGCGAGAGAAAGGTGTATTGTAGGCAATTAAACTCAGGGCTGGCCGGAGGATTCAACAATACCGTCCGCAGTAAATGACGGATCCATTCCCCCCCAGAAGCCGGGCACTCCGCCTTCTCGCTCCCCTGCCGATCCTGAATCCGCTCGTACATCAGCTGCAAAAGCCGATCAAAAACCGCCAGGAGGATATCTTCCTTGGCGGGGAAGTAGTAAGTCAACTGCCCGCGGCTCATTCCAGCTTTTTTTTCGATCTGGGACAGGGAGAGATTCTGCAATCCCTGCTCTGCAATAATGGCCACGGCCGCCTCAACGATCTGTTGACGGCGGATTGTTCCTATGTCAATGCGTGGTGTTTTCATCCTTGTCCAGGCCGGAATGGCAGCGAGTTCGCGGCGAAAGAAGTCGGCAGTCTAACATTAGACTGATGAGAATATTATTAGACTGATTGGACTAAATCTGTCAATCGGGCAGTTTCCCCAAAACCTTCACCTGCCCGTGCCTGTGTACAATCAAGCGGGCAGGGGGCTGGCGCACATGCTCAGGGAATATCCTACTCGGCCGGTTTGGGAGGCCGGCACATGTCGAGAGGTTTTGTGTAATCAACCGGAAAGATAGGAGTTGTCTTGATTGCTGCAAAGCTCAAAAGAACTCCCAGCCCGGCCGCTCCGAGAACCAGAACGAAACTGGAAAACGGCGCCATGCCGCGCATGCCGCGAAAGGCGTCCGCCAGCAACAAGATCCCCAGTACGGCCAAGATGACAAGGGCTTGTTGCGGCGCGGTGCCGATGTCGAAATAACCGGGCGGGCACTTCAGTTTGCCGATGTATTCGAGGTACTCGTGATAACCAATGGTAGTGAGCGCCCCGGCCGCTAAAGGCAAGGCCAGAAAGCCCAGCCGTTCGCCCCGTCGTTGATGAAGCAACAGACCGACCGTGTAGACAGCCACGACCCCCATGACGAATAGGCGCTCGTAAAGGCACAGCGGGCAGGCGCGAAGATGAAGAACCAGGGTAAGTCCCAGACTCCCGGCAAGAGCCACGACAGCGACCAACCAGACCAGCCAGCTAATAGGCGAGGCGGCGGACACGTGGGGCGGGTATACTGAAGATGGAGATGGGATCGTGGCCATTGGAATGGTCCTGATAATTAACAATTGCTTACGGATTCGCCATTTGGACTCGCCGATTATCTATGAGTGGAGTTGCAAAAGAAAAGATCCTTCACTTCACCAGCCCGGAGCGCCAGCAAGGGATCTCCTATCCGAGGACTTGCTCGGCCAAGGCTAGCCGCTGGCGTATGGGTGGATGATCGTAATGCAGCCAAACGACCCAGGGGTTCGGGTCAGGGTCGGCCTTATTCAACTGAGCGAGCTTGATGAAGGCCGAGCAATACGCTTCGGCGTTGCGCGTCCGTCTCAGAGCATACGCATCACATTGCCGCTCGAAAAAGCGGCTAATGGCGTTTTGCAAGGGACCGAGGATCAGGCCAAAGACCGTCAATGCCAACAAGAGGAGAGGCAAGGCGGTTGGTTCATTGAACGCTCCATACCCCAGCGAAGCCGCGCTGCGATGCAGGACCTGGTTGACCAGGTAGAATCCGGCGGCGGACGTCACGACGCTCCAGGCGATCAGCTTGGGCAAGTGGCGATAAACGTGATGGCCGACTTCATGAGCGAAGACCACCTCGATTTCCTCCGGGGTGAAGTCATCCAGCAACGTATCGCCCAGCAATACCCGCCGCGTCCGTCCCAGCCCAGCGAGGGCGGCATTGGCCTTGCGCGTTTCCGCGCTCAGGTGTAGGCGGTAGATGCCTTTGAAGAATAGCCCGGTTCCCTCCGCCAGCTTGCGCAGCCTTTCCAGCAAGGACGCATTGTCAAGGGGCGTCACCTTATAAAACAGCGGCAAAATAAGCACGGGCAGCAGCTGCCCCAAGAGTAGCGTGAGCGCTAACCAGCCCAGGGTGGCCCAAATCCACCAAGTATCGGGGAAATACCAGAGCAGGCTGTACAAGCCAAAGAGAAGAGCCAGTCCCAACGGCGCGCCGATCAGCCAGCCTTTGATTTGCTTCCACAACCAAGCCGAAAGCGTTTGGCGGCTCAAACCATGGCGGTGTTCCAGGATGAAACCGGACCAAAACGAAATCGGCAAAGTCAATACTTCCAGAACCACGGCGCACAGCGCCCCGACGACGATTAATCGTAACCATCGATCGGGCGCCGCCTGGTATACCGTTTCGCGCAATGCGGGACCGCCCCACAATGCGAGCACCGAGAGAGCAGCCAATGTAAGAATCAAGTTCGCCACCGAAGCGAGTAGTTTGTCGCGCTGGTAGCGTTTGACGTCGGGAGATGCGGATTCAAGATAGGGAGTCGCCATAAGAAGTATTCTATCCCTATTCTAATGAACCGACTCCCCCGTTTAGCGGCGAGCCTCCGGCGAGCGCTTTGCAACGCGCTTGCCGGAGGCTCGCCGCTAAACGCAGAGCCGCGGTTAACCGAAAGGTTCCCAATGCGGTTGAAATGGGGTAATGACTCTAAAGACATTCACAAAGGCATTGACGCTCGAAGGCCTGCCAAAATACGATACGCGTGCCCGCTTCGCCCGCTTTTTGTCCCCTGTCTGCTAGCATGGAAGTTGCGAATACGACCGCTGCATTACTAAAGAGGTTCAGGATGGCTTACCAGCACACATTCCAACGGCATAAAACTCGCGAGGTTCAAGTCGGCAACCTGGTTATCGGCGGCGACAACCCGATCATTGTCCAGTCGATGACAACGCCCGATACCCACCTCGTGGACGAGACCGTCGCGGAGATTCAGCGCCTGGAGGAAGCCGGCTGTGAATTGGTGCGCGTCACCGTGCCGAAGCCTGAAGACGCCGCCGTCTTGGGCGAGATCAAGCGCCGCATCCATATTCCGCTCATTTGCGATATCCATTTCGATTACAAAATGGCCCTGGCCGCCCTCGATCATCCGGTTGACAAGATCCGCATTAACCCCGGCAACATCGGCGGCTACGACCGCTATCGACAGGTCATCCGCAAGGCCAAGAAAAAGGGTCTGCCCATGCGCATCGGCGTCAACGCCGGCAGCCTGGAACGCGAGATGGCCGAGAAATACGGCTTTCCTTGCCCGCCCGCCATGGTGGATAGCGCCTTGCGTTATATCGAGATTGCCGAATCGGAAGGCTATCACAATCTGATCGTTTCGCTGAAATCGAGCGACGTGATCACGGCCGTCGAAGCCTATCGACTGTACGCCAAGCAAGCCGACTACCCAACTCACATCGGCATCACCGAGGCGGGCAAGGCGCCTTACGCGGTAACCAAATCCGCCTGCGGTCTGGCTCCCATCTTGCTCGACGGCATCGGCGACACCATTCGCATCAGCTTGCTCGGCGATCCGGTTCCCGAGATTACCGCCGCGTTCGACATCCTCCAAGCTACCCAACGCCGGGTTCGCAAGCCGGAGTTGATCTCCTGCCCGACCTGTGGCCGCCTGGCCATCGATCTCGAAGGCATCATTGCTCAACTCGAAAAGCGGCTTGCCGGGCGCAAGACGGCGATCAAAATCAGCGTCCTGGGTTGCGTCGTCAATGGCCCGGGTGAGGCTCGTGAGGCGGACATCGGCATCGCGGCGGGCAACGGCAAAGGCGTCATCTTCCGCCGCGGCGAAATCGTCCGGCATGTCCAGGAAAGTGAAATGGTCGATGCCCTGATCGAAGAGTTGGACCTGTGGGAAAAGGAAGAAGCTTCAAAAGGCCACGCCACGCAAGAGAAAGCAGATGGCCGAATGCGCCTGCCGGTGCTAAGCAAGTGAATTGGTTCGTGGTTTGTGGTTCGATGTTCGTCGCTAGGGTCTTGTAGACAGGCTTCACTTTTGCCGGTCTAATTAAGGAAGCGAACGAGCGCAATTGTTCCGAACGCCATACTGACGAGGACTACGAACAAAGAACAACCAACAACGAGCCATGCCAATCAAATTCTCCTGTCCCAACTGTAAGAAGCCTTTGACGGTTAAAGATCACCTCGCGGGTAAGCGCGCGGCGTGTCCGGGTTGCAAAAAGCCACTGACCGTCCCGACGCCGCAAGCCAAGTCGGCTGGCGATGAACTGGCCCGGCAAAAGGATCTGGAGGAACTGGCCGCCGCGGCTCTGACCGAGGAACAGGCTCTGCCAAAAGTCGAGGAGCCCAAGACGATTGACTTCAATTGCCCGCAGTGCGACGAGGCGGTTAAGGTGCCAGTTGAAATGCAGGGCAAGCAGGCGCCCTGCCCGTCGTGCCGCCGCATCATCAAGGTGCCCCTTCTCGTCAAACGTGAAAAGACGGACTGGCGGAAAGCCGATTCGCGACTCCCGACAGGAGCGCGCCGTGATACGGAACCGGCTCCGGAAGGCGCCTGGGGTTCGGTGGCCGCCACTTTAGTGAGCCGTGAAGCTCTCCTGGAAGGCGCTCCGCCGCGTAGGCTGCCCCTCACCCGAAGACAGAAGATAACTCGGAGCGCGATAGCGGTGAGCGGGGCCGCTGCCCTGGGTTTGGCTGTTTGGTTGGGAGTGAGCCTTTGGGGCAAGCGGACCCAAGAACAGGCCTTTGCAAAGGCGTTGGGGTATCTTGACCAATCGAATAAGGCTGACTTTCCTCGTGAGGCAAGGGCCGCTCTTCACCTTGCCGCGGGGACCTATCGTTTTCGCACCGGCTCCAACGACTGCGCCAGGGAAGCCTCGAAGTCGTTCCAACAAGCCCGGGAATTGCTCGATAAGAAAACCGCCGGAGAGGCCGACTTCCTGCTAACCGAGCAAGCCCTGGCTCTCATCGAAATGGGTGGCAACGCGAAGAGTGAAGATGTCGTACAGGGACGGCTTCTCCCCTGGGACGCTGGGCCCGACAATGTCCTCAAACAGCTTTCACAAACGCTGACCAGGGTCCATCCCGAAGCACAGGGTTATGCCTTGAGGAGGACCATCAACGCATTGATGAGCAAAGGGCAGGACAAGGCGGCGATGTTGCTGGTACGCCAGGTGGCCGTCTCTCCTCCCGGACCGGACGCAAAAGAACCGCCAGTCGAGATCCAGGCGATCGCTGGACTTGAGTTCCTCCGCAACGGCGACAAGAAATCGGCCGGCGAGTTGGCCTCCCAGGCCATGGCCCAAGCTCCCGCGAATAAGGAAAAGGTGGATGACAAGCATCTTCCCCTATCGCCGTCGCTGGTGGCCTTGTGCATCGCTCTTGGTAAACCAGGCCCGGCGGACGGCCATGAAAACGAGAATTCGGTGGATCTAAAGATCGGTCAGGCGGCCGGGGAAGCCTTGAAAGGCGATGCGGCCAAGGCCCGTGCTATTGTCGATGCCATCGATTATGCCCCGGACAAATGGCGGGCATGGGTAATGGTGGCTGCCGCGGCGCCAAAAGAAGCCAGCGCGGTTAATGAAGCCATTTCCCTGGTCGAAGGATGGTTAGCTGACGGGCAACTTTCTCCGTGGCTACTAGAGCAATTGGTTGAGATCGGTCTGGAGGCAGGAGTCACCGAGGATCGTTTGCACAGCGTGGCTAAGGCTATACGTGATCCCGACTTACAAGGACAAGCCGAGCTGGAAATCCTGCGGGCTTCTTTGAAAAGACAGGACAAGGCTGCCCCCGTGTCGGCTCTGGAATCCATCTCGGCCAAAACTGCCCGCCTTCAGGCCGCGCTGGAATTGGCCCGTCACAATGCCCGGCTTGACGGCGGCTTCATGAAGGAAGTCGAAACCTGGCAAGATGAAGGGCAAAAAGCGTTTGGCTACATGGGCATCGCGCTGGGCTTGCAAGATAAGAAACCGTCTCGCAAATAACCGTTTAGCGGCGAGCCTCCGGCGAGGGCGTTACCTCGCACTCGCCGGAGGCTCGCCGCTAAACGGTGCTCTCATTATCCCTTAATGCGGCTCGTGCTACGGTTTCCTTCATCTGGCGAGAGGCCAGGAGTAGTGAAATCGGTACCCCTTCACGCTCCTGTCTCTCGCCTTATTAAGGCAGGTGGGCTCTCGTGCGCGTTCTACTCATTGAAGACCACAAACCGCTCGTGAGAGTCCTACGCCAGGGACTCGAAGAAGAGGGGTTTGCCGTTGATACCGCGCTTGACGGCGAGGAAGGCGACTTCAAAGCGCGCTCGGCGCAATATGACGTGATCATTCTCGACCTCATGCTCCCCAAAAAGGATGGGCTGACGTTGTTGCGCGAGTGGCGGTCTTCGGGTCTGAGCGCCCATGTATTGGTCCTCACAGCCAAGGGGATGCTGGAAGATAAGGTGCGAGGTCTCGACATCGGGGCTGATGATTACCTGACCAAACCGTTCGAATTAGAAGAACTCTTGGCCCGGCTCCGGGCGTTGATTCGGCGCACCCATCAGGTGAAAGACCCCGTCCTGCGCATCCGCGACCTCGAGATCGATACCGCAGCCCGCTCGGTAAAACGGGCCGGCCAAACGATTCACCTTACGCCCCGCGAATACGCGCTCTTGCAATTCCTGGCGTATCATCGCGGCAAGGTAGTCAGCCGAACGATGATTTGGGAACACTTATACGACGAATACGACGAAAACACGTCTAATGTGGTTGATGTTTATATCCGGTATTTGCGCAACAAAATCGACAAGGGCTTCGACCCGCCGCTTATCGTTACCCGCTGGGGTGAAGGTTACCAGTTGCTCGGGGAAGAAGAGTAAGTCAGGTTCGGGCTCCGATCAAGTCGATAGAGATTTGGAAGCAACAACAGACCCGTCTTCGCTGCCGCTTTGAGACCGTGAGACTCGCCATGAGATCGATTCGTTTGTCGCTGGTCGGCTCGTTTCTCCTATTGCTGGCCTTGGCACTGGGCGCCGTTTCCCTGCTCGTCTATCGGATTACGAAGCAGACGTTGCGCGAAAAGCAGGACATCGCCAAGGAACTCCTTGTGGCTCAGGCAGACCACAAACGTAAGGAAGAGTCGGCAAACCTGGATAACGAACTGCTTACCGAGGCTATTGGTCTGGCCAGCCAAGCTCGATTCCAGTTTGAAAGACAACGCGGTTCCGCTCAGGATTATCTACCTTTCGCCTTGTTGACGGCTGCGTTAGCGCCCAACGGCCATGTGACTGCGCCTATGTGGGTCTGCGAAGGCAACCATCACACCAAGTTGGGGGAATTGGTGCTGCGCATGGCGGTAAACCGTATCAAGTTCGACGAAAGCACTGCCAGTAAGAACAAGTACTTTCAAATCAACAGCGAGTGGGGCCATGAATGGCGATCGCGCTCCATGGGAGACATTTTTTTCGTCTTTGACCCGGTTGTCGAACAGCGCATGCAGTTGTACGCATTCTCCTACGATGATACGCAGTTGCCCAGCGGGGTTGCGCTGCGTCGCATATCATTTAAGGCACCGGTCGCTCGCTTTCAATTCTTACCGGGCGAGAATAGGCCGCGTCCACAACCGAGAGATCCACCGCCGGCGCCGCGCACTCCAGTTACGCAGCCAAAGCCTATTATCGAACCCCCCGTGGCAATCTTCTTTATCCAGGCCGCCAGCGCCACCGCCGATCGGGACATGGCGATAGCCAATATAAACGCGGCCCACGAAGGCGATTTGGTTAACCTCGAAAATGAATCTGACATAGCTCTCGCCGATTTACGAAATCGATTGTTATTCATCTCGCTTTCCACGTTCGTCCTCACGGTCCTTGGCGGCTTCTGGCTGGTCCGGATGGGCCTTTACCCGCTCAATCAGCTTTCCGAAGCGGTCAGTCAAGTCTCCGAAAAAGACTTCCGCCTGCCGATGGATGAAAAGCGCTTGCCGAGTGAGCTTCGCCCGATTGTGGAACGGTTGACGCAGACGTTCGAACAACTTCAGCGCGCCTTCAGCCGGGAGAAACAGTCGGCCGCCGATATTTCCCATGAACTGCGCACGCCGTTGGCCGCCTTGCTGACAACGCTTGATTTGGCCTTGCGCAAACCGCGCTCGGCTGAGGAATATCGCGAGCTATTGCAAGATTGCAAGGTTAGCGGCCAGCATATGAACCAACTGGTCGAGCGCCTCCTTACCTTGGCTCGCCTTGATGCCGGCGTGGACCTCGTCCGACCTTCGGAGTTGGACGCCAGCGGGTTGGCTGATCAGTGTGCCTCGCTCGTCCGGCCATTGGCCGAAGCTCGCGGCGTGAGCCTGCGCGTTCATCATGACAAGCCCGTATGGATCGCGGCCGATCCCAATAAGCTGCGCGAGGTGGTCACGAACTTGCTGCATAACGCGATTGAATACAACCGTCCCAATGGCAGCATCGATTTGAAAGTGAGCCGCAAAAATGGCCACTTGGAATTCGAAGTCGAGGATTCGGGCATTGGGATCAACTCCGAAGCGCGCACTCATATTTTCGAACGCTTTTATCGAGCCGACCCGTCCCGGTGCGCGGATGGGCTGCATGCCGGGTTGGGGTTGTCCATCGTTAAGGGCTACGTTGATTTGATGGGGGGCACCATTTCCGTCGATAGCACGGTAGGAGTGGGCAGCGCCTTTCGCGTCCAGTTGCCGATTCGGACCGGCCGCGACGGTCCAAGGCGTAGCTCTTTGGGAACAGAGAACGGTCCATGACGAGTCTATTGAAAAACTCGGTGAGCCAGGCTGCCAAGGCCCGTGCGGTCGCCGGGTGGAAAACCGACCCGGATGTCGCCTTGATGCTGCGTGTCCAACAAGACGATGCGGCCGCGTTCACCGAACTCATTGCCCGGTTTCGCGGCCGAATTTTCGGGCATCTGCTCCGCCGCTTGGGCAATAGGCAGGATGCCGAGGACTTGACCCAAGAGGTTTTTCTCCGGCTCTTTCGGCATCGCAAGCGCTACCAAGCCCGCGCCCGTTTGGAGACGTGGCTTTTTCACATCACTCATAACCTGGCTTGCAACGCGATTCGCTCCCGGCAGCACCAAATACGCGGGTCGCTGGGGATTCACGACCACGCCCAATCCCATCGCCTTCGTGCCCCGGCAAAGGAAGTTTCCCCGTCACAGAGGTTGGAGCGCGATGAAGTTGCCATGATCGTTCGAGCCGCCGTGCGGGGTTTGGCCGCCCGGCAGCGAACGGCCATCGAGCTTCACCAGTTTCACGATCACACCTACGCCGAGGTCGCCACCGAAATGGACATGACCCCCAAGGCTGCCAAGAGCCTACTCTATCGAGCCCGCGGCCAACTGCGGTCCTTGCTGTCGTCCTCCAGGGCGACAACAGCTTGATGATTCAGGGCAAGTCCTACCTTATAGGCCAAAATCTAACTAACTTGCCGCCTAATCGAGCATGGACAACTTTGCCATTGCGGTGGTACAAGAGAGGTTGCGAGCCGAGTTTTGCGCGGCCAATTCGGACAATGTGGAGGTTAAACGATGCGGGCCATTCCGAAGTTCGTAGTGATGGTGCTGGTGCTGATCGGCTTTGCGGTTAGCCGAGCGGGTGAGAAGGAAGACGCCCTGGCTATTCTGCAAACCGCCGTTAAAGCTCACGGCGGCGAGGACAGCTTGGCCAAGGCCTCCAAATTCATTCGCAAGGGATCGGGCGTGCTGACGGCGTTTGGCAAAGACATGCCGTTTAGCGATGAACTCCAGGCGGCATTGCCCGATCGATTGCATTTCAGCGTTGAAGCGGGAAGCGCGCCGAACGTGGCTCACATTATTCTCATTGTCAACAAGGGTCAGGGCTGGCAGGACAACGGCAGTTCAGCTTCCGATCTGACCGAAGAGCGGGTCAACGAAATGCTCGAAGAAGCCCGCGTCCTGGAAGCCATGACGTTGACGCCGCTCATGAAAGACTCCGCGAACCAGTTCAGCTTGCTTAAGGAAGCCAAGGTCAACGATGTCCCGGCAGTAGGCTTGCTGATTAAAAACAAGAGCCATCCCGATCTGAAGCTTTACTTCGATAAGAAAACCGGCCTGCTCGTCAAGATTCAACGCCGAGCCAAGGAGGGGGGCGTTGACGTTGACAAGGAATACCTCTACAGCGAGCACAAGGAAGTGGACGGAATCAAGATGCCCTTCAAGACCGTCGAAATGATCAACGGCCGAAAATACACCGAATTGAACGCCTCTTCTTACAAGTTTCCTAGCAAGATCGATGACGCGGTGTTCAAACAGCCGAAATGACGGGGTTGAAACTCCGATGGATTTTCAAACCTTTACAAGGCGCCAGCAAGGGAATCAAAGAGTCCCTTGCTGGCGCCGCGGGCTTGTATTTTCAATAAACGATTCCTTAAGGATGCGGTTTCTTCAATCCCGGCGGCAGCGCCGAAGGCACGTCCTTGATGCCGGAGCTTGGGTGAACGACGCCGCCCAGGCCCAGGGATTCCGGGTGGCGAGCGAGCTTGTCGGAGAAGATTTCCAGGTCCGCCAGCATGCGATTGATGCGCGGCGTCATTTTTAAGATTTGTACCGCGACTTCATCGAGGTGATTGTAGAGGGCGGGATCTGCGATGAAGCGGCGCAGCGAACCTTGGCCTTCGCCGACGGCGCGCATCAATTCATTAAGGTCGCCCAGCATTCGATTGAGTCTATCGGTGCTTTCATCCACGTTCTTGAGAATGCTGGGCGCCCGCTCTGCCAAAGGCTTGCTGGCGGCCTCCAGGTTCGCGATCAGGCTTTCCGAACGAACGACGGCCTCTCGCAACGTCTTCAAAACCTCGCGGGTTTCCTTGAGCACATCATCGGCGTTCTTGGTCATTTGGGGCAGGTTGTCGCTGCTCGTGCGGAGATTTTTGAGTGTAGCCGTAAAAGCCCGTTGGTTCTCATCGCTCAACACGCCACCCACGCGAGCGAGAACATCGTTGAGATTGTCAAGCGACTTGACCAACTTGTCTTGATTGGATTGCACCAGGAGATCCAGGCGTTCGCTGAGCCGGCCGAAACTGCGAGCGGCCGTCTGCACCTCATCATTGGTGCGGCGCAAATCGGGAACGGTTTCGCGAACCGCTTTGACCAGTTGCTGGATTTCATCGTTGGTCTTGAGAATCTGCGGCGCCGCCTTGTTGGCCGTCCGAGCGAGATCGCGATATTCGCGGATGGTCTCCTCGGTGAGCGGGGTAAGCCTTTCCATCGACTTGAGCGACTTGCGAATATCGTTCAACAACTCCTGCGTCGTCGGGACGACTTCCGACGCCTGGCTGACGAGGCTGCCCACGGTGGGCTGGCGAGCCCCGCGCAGGACCGACCCCGGCGGAATGGGCGTCCGATCAGGCGGTTCGTCGGTTTTCTTGGGAATGAAATCGATCGATGAATCGCCGCCGAGCAGCCCAACCACCAGGGTGGGTTGTTCATAGCGGCGCAAGGCATATTTTTTATCCACGCTGATTGTGACGCTCACCTCGCCGGTTTCGTCGTCGAGTTCGACTCGATTCACTTCGCCGATGCGGACCCCGGAGCGCCGTACGGGCGTGCCTTGGGCTATGGTGGGCGCATCGGTGAATTCGATTATGTAGGAATTGGCTCTTTTGAACCAAGTGGGGACGCTGCCGAGGAAGGTGGCCAGAAAGGCGAAGAGAACCAGCGCGAGCAGCACGAATAAGCCCAAGCGGAAGCGTAATGCTCTTTCATTCATGGCTGTATCCTTCAGCTTTGAATCTCGCGCAACCGATCCTTTGCTTCGCCTTCGACGAACTGGCGAACTCGGGGGTCCGGGAAATTCCGCAGTTGCTCCGGCGTGCCGTCGAAGATCACCTGCTCCTCGCCCGGCCGCAGATGGCTCAAGGGATAGAGCATCCAGACGCGGTCGGCGACCTTAAACGCCGTCTTCATGTCGTGGGTGACCACAATGCTGGTCACCGGCCGTCGCTGCCGAGTTTGCAGAATCAATTCATTGATCACGTCGCTCATGATCGGGTCGAGCCCCGTGGTCGGCTCGTCGTACAACATGACCTCGGGGTCGACCGCCAAGGCCCTCGCCAGGCCGACGCGTTTTTTCATGCCGCCGGACAGCTCGGCGGGCTTTTTGAGCACGATGCCTTCCGGCAGACCGACCTCTTGGATTCGCTGCCGGACGATTTCCTTGATTTCCGCCTCCGGCCTTTTGCCCTGGGCCCGGAGACCAAAGGCGACATTGTCGAACACGGACAGGCTGTCGAAGAGTGCCGCCCCTTGGAAAAGGAAGCCGAATCGCAGCCTCTGTTGTGTCAGTTCGTGATCGGAAAGGTCCACGAGCGCTTTGCCGTCAAAGATTATCTTGCCCGCCGTCGGCCTCAGCAACCCAATGATGAGCTTCAACAAGACCGTCTTGCCGCAACCGCTTTCGCCAATGACCGCCAACGCCTTACCGGCCTCGATAGTCAGATTAATATCCTGCAAAACACGCTGGCTGCCAAACTGAACCGACACGTTCTCGAAGTTAATTAACGCCTTTCGTTCCGCTGTCATTGCAATCCTCCCGGCGCTTACGCGACCGGGTTCGCCATTCAGCGCTCCCCGCTACCCTACTAGCCGCGGCCCCGCCGAATGCCACAGGGCGTCGTGGAGATTGTTCAGGCCGAGAGCCAGGAAGAAATCGAGCGCCAGGATCGCGATGAAGGAGTAAACAAACGCCTCGGTCGCCGCCCGGCCAACTCCTTCGGCTCCGCCCGTGCTTTTGAACCCGCGATGGCAACTGATCAGGGCGATGGCGGCCCCAAAAAACATGGGTTTGAGCAGGCCGGTGCCCAGGTCCCACAGGCCGATGAAGCCCTCGGCATTGTGCCAGTAATAATACTCCTCGATCCGGTAAACCTGAAGGGACACCAAAGCGCCGCCCATGACTCCCATGAAATTGGCAACGATGGTCAGCAAGGGAATGAGGAGGACGCAGGCCAAGAACCGCGGCACCACCAGGAAATGCACGGAATTAACGCCCAGGCAATCGAGGGCATCAATCTGCTCGGTGACGCGCATCGTCGCGAGTTCGGCGGCCATGGCGCTGCCGACGCGGCCCGCCAGCATGGTCGCTGCCAGAACCGGTCCCAATTCGCGAACGACCGAGGTGTTAATGATGACGCCCAGGCGCGTCGCCATGCCAAGCTGATGAAATTGGCTATACGACTGCACGGCCAGCACCATGCCGATGAACATGCCGGTGACGGCCACGACTGGGACGCTCAGGACCCCGACCGTGTAAAAGCTCTGCAATAGGGTTGAGGAGGAAGGCAAGCGGCGAGGTAGCCAGGACAAGGTGCGGCGGGTGAATTCACCAAATTCGCCGATAGAGGCAATGGCCTCATAAAGCGCGGCGGCCGTTCGCGCAAAGCCCCCAGGCGGTTCGCGTCCTACGGTGGCCATGCGCACTCCTAGTCATTCCAGCAAAGCCGATTTGGCGAGCCCGGTTGCTTAAGCGCCGGACTTGGCGAGCCCGGTTGCGTAAGCGCCGGCTTTGGCGAGCCCGGTTGCGTAAGCGCCGGCTTTGGCGAGCCCGGTTGCGTAAGCGCCGGCTTTGGCGAGCCCGGTTGCGTAAGCACCGGGAGTTTCGCGACGCAATCCCTTACCTTCATCGGCACGATCTCAGTCGGCCTCGGGACGAAAATGGCCTCCTTGCGGAGGCCAACGGCGCCAGCCGTTCGTGTAGCGCGGGCAAGAGCGCTTATTCCGCGGGGACGGAAAAAGCCGCCACCGCTCGGCCATCACGCCACAAAACCCAGGCATGCAGGCGTTCATTCCAGGTATAACCGGAATAATGCGGCTCCCGCGGCGGCGTCAGGGCGTATTCCATATTGTCGTCAGCGGGAAGGACATCAATGGGCTCCGCCCTTCGTAACCTCTCCCGCATCCGCATGCCATAAAGCTCTTGCCTGCCGGCGAACCATATGAAGAGAGCCACGAATATCAAGAACGGGGAACCATAATCGGGGTATTTAAAACACGCCAGCACCATAAGCAAAGCGAAAAAAGTGCCTACGTGAGCCGCAATTACCGTGGCCCGCACCTGGCCGAGGTTCATGGCTAATAGCGACCGCAAAACCCGTCCTCCGTCCATCGGAAACGCGGGGATCAGATTAAACAACACCATCAGCACATTCAGGACCATTAGTTGAACAAGGAAATCCTGCACGGGATAGGGCCCTAGCGCTCCGACATGCGCGCTTGCATGCGCCATTCCCGTGAGGCTGATCATTGGAATGATCAAGACACCCAACAAGGCAGCGATCACCACATTCACCGCTGGCCCCGCCAGAGCGATGCAGAGTTCCTGAATGGGTCGCTTGCCCATGCCTTCCAGGCGAGCAACGCCGCCGATCGGGTAAAGTGTAATATCACGGGTGCCAATGCCAAAATGACGAGCCATCAGGGCATGCCCGAGTTCATGCAGCACCACGCACCCGAAGAGCGCGGCCAGCAAGGCCATCATGAATCCGATGACTGGCAGCCCTGCCTGTGTCCCGTTCTCATATAGGACGTACATAGGCAGGAGAAGAAATGTTATATGGACGTAAATGCCTATCCCAAAGGCAGTTCCGATTTTCCAAGAAGTTCGCATTGTTGCGGTGACCTTTCAATGTCCGAGCTTCCTCGACAACTGTAGCCGATGAAAGCGTCTACTTCATTTTAGGCATGAACGCCGCAAAGAGTCATGGAAAGCAAGTATAAGCCGAATTCATGGCACGGTGGTTTCATGCATTTCCCATGTTCGTTTCTCCTAAAAGAACATTCGTTTCACGCCGACGCCACCAGTAGTGAAACGATCTTTTTTGCCGGAAGACTTTGCCGCATTTACTCTTACGAAAGATCGTTTCTCGGCCCTCTCACACACCCCCCAGAGCGGTCGGAAACGAATTCTCTGACATCAGCAGCCAATTACGCTTTGATTTCGAGTTGAACATTGTCAATCAGACGCGTTTCACCAAACTTGACAGCCAAAGCGATCAACACTGAACCCTCCAGCAAGGAAACCCGCCGCAAGGAATTCGCATCCACGACAGCGGCATAGTCCAACCAAGCACCCGCAGTCCCAGCTACGCGCTTAGCCAGGATCCGCTGAATCCTTTCGGCATCTCGCTCACCGGCCTGGATCGCCCTTCGTGCTTCCTCAAGGGCCTGGTAAAGCACGACCGCCTGCCGCCGCTCTACCGGGTTGAGATAACGATTACGTGAACTCAGAGCCAAGCCGTCCTCTTCACGGACAATTGGACAAACCCGCACGGTTAGCGACAAATCGAGGTCACGCACCACCTGCTGAATGATGCGCGCCTGTTGAGCATCCTTTTGGCCGAAATAGGCCAGGTCGGGCGTGGCGATGTTGAACAATTTCAGGACAACGGTGGCCACTCCGCGAAAATGACCCGGCCTGGATGCCCCGCACAATTGGTCTTGCAACCCAGTCACCTCCACAAACGTGCGAGAATGGGGCGAATACATTTCCGCAAGGGTTGGCGCGAAGATCAGGTCGGTCCCCTCGGCCGCGCAGAGTTGTTTATCGGCTTCAAAGGTCCTCGGATAACGACTGAGGTCTTCGTTGGGACCGAACTGCGTGGGGTTGACAAAGATTGAGACAATGACGAACCCGGTCTCCGCGCGTGCGGCACGGATCAGACTGGCGTGCCCGGCATGCAAGGCGCCCATGGTGGGAACATGGCCGATTGTCAGCCCTTGCGAGCGGGCTTTTTGCACAGCCGTGCGGACCTCGGTGATGGCGCCTACGACTCGAGTTGTAGCCACGGTTTCCTCCAAAGCGTCCACCGGATTACTTTCCTCCTTGCCGGGCCAGGAACATTTCCAGGTAGGAACGGCGCTCGGAGTTTTCAAGGCCCAGCTCTTTGGCCGCCTGCGTCAACACAGCACGGGCTTTTTCCAGCTGATCTTCTTCCGCCTGGATTTCCAACTCAGCAAAGGCGCCCACGCCGGGGACCTCGTCAAGTGAAATCTCCAGAGGGAAGCCCTGCCGTTGGACATGAAAAATCCGCCTGTGCTTTTTCACGGTTGCCACCAGTCGATAGCGCAGATGTTCCAGCAGCTTGGCAAAGTCCTCGGCCGCTTTATTACCGGGCGCCAGTGGCACCTCTACTTCCGTGCGCGTTTTGGTGTGGGAGTCAATCTTCGGCCCCTTGTAGGTCACAAAGTTAGCCTCGCCTATTCGGCGGATGCGCAGGGCCTCATCGGTCGTCGCGAAATCGCGGTCCGGCGGCTTGAAATAGGTGTCGGCATCCTCGCGTTTCTCGTCCTGCCGCGCCTGCCACACAGCCAGACGAGCTTCGAGTTTCTTGAAATCCTTCACCGGAAATTTCATTTCGACTTCCAGCATGGCGCCTTCCCTTTGGCAAGAGCCAGTAATGCGGTAATAATGGACAGCGAAGAATGGGCCGCGGGAAATCCGCTCATCTAGTTTAGAATAATTGTAGGCGGGACAGGGATATTCCAGTCTGTATTCGATGGGAAAAAGGCATGGCGGAGTTTCACAGCGTTTGCAAGATTAGCGATGTGCCCGAGGGGGAGGGGATCACCGTTGAAGTCGGCGACAAGGGCATTGCGCTTTTCAAGGAAAACGGGCAGTTCTTCGCCATTGACGATTTTTGCCCGCACATGGGCTCTCAACTGAGCGGCGGCTACGTCGAGAAGGGAACCGTCACTTGTCCCTGGCACGCCTGGCGTTTCCGCCTGGCCGACGGGGCTTGGGCCGACAACCCACGTCTGAGAATCGGTTGCTATCCGGTGCGAGTGGAAGGCGACGACGTTCAAATTCAGATCATTGAGCCGGCAAAACCAAAGGAAACTAATCCATGAGCAGCAAAAACGGCCTGCCCTGGCGGCGGTTCTTATTCCTCGCCCTGCCATTTGGTTTGGTCTTGGTTGGCTCCGCCTCGCCCCAGGCGCCGCCGCGGCCGCCCAAGAGAATTGTTCCGAAACTTGAACCGGTGGCAGAGACAAAGCTGCTGATGGAAGGTTTGAATCAGCCCAATTTCAGCGCTCTGGAAAAGCTGCTGAAAAAGCAGCCGGCGGATGAGGATGCGTGGGTTTTCGCCCGCGGCCAAGCCTTGTTGATCGGCGAGACAGCCAACTTGCTGATGATTCGGCCGCCACGGAACAATGGCCAAGATTTATGGATGGAACGATCCATGGGTCTGCGCCAAGCGGCGTCAAGCCTGGCCGCAAGCCTGGCCAAGAAAGATATTGAAGCCGGCCATGCGGGAATGCTTGAGTTGGCTAACGCCTGTAATCGCTGCCATAAATCGTTTCGAGTCCCCGTTAAGATCGTTCCATTCGCTGAATCAGGCCCGGGCAAGGACGATTAAAGTGACCAAGAACGAGACTCGGTCGCCCGGCGACTTGACTTTTCTCCTCGCGGGCAATAGCTTGTGCGCCATTGCTCGCAAATCGTCCCAGCGACAAAATACGTAAAGATCGTTCCGTCGGCAGCGAAGCAATTTACAGAGCCGGCTTTGCCGCCCACGGGACTAACTGCACCCAAACCAAGCGAGAACCCTGATGTCCACGCAGCCTCCACCACCAGCCACTCCTGTTAACTCAGACGATGTCGAAATCAAAATCGTCAGTCATTCGAACCTTTTTTATTGGTGGCCGGTTTGGGCCGTCGGATATCTCCTAGCCCTTCTCACTTGGGCGGACGGCCATCTCATGACAATAGTGCCCAGCGATGAAAAATTATGGAAGCCCGTTTATGAGAAGGTGCGCCCGGACACTTATGAAGAACATGAGGGGGTCATTTTTCGAGATAAAGATGATGAAAAAACTGCGGCAAAGGACAAGGGGCCGACCGTGGTGGAAAAGCCCCGGCTCCACGTCGCCCAGCGCAGCAGTTACGGCGTCCTTTTCGCCACCGTTCTTCTACTCGTCATCGTGATTACCAACGTGCCATTGCGCGGCCTTTGGTCGTTCGTAATCATCATTTTCGTGGTTATGCTGTCGATTATCTTCGCGTTATCCGGCTTGTGGGACTCTATCCTGAGAACTATTTCGTTGTTGGACATACGCATTAATATGGCGGGTTACGGCCTTATTTCGACGGTTTTGTTCATTATCTGGCTAGTCACTTTCACCCTTTTTGATCAGCAACTTTACATGATTTTTACTCCCGGCCAACTTAAAGTCCGAACGGAGATCGGAGGCGGAGAAAAGGCCTTCGACACGGCCGGCATGACGGTCGAGAAGCAGCGCAGCGATCTCTTTCGTCATTGGGTTCTGGGCTTGGGCTCGGGAGACCTGATTGTCAACACTTCCGGGGCTAATGCGCATCATTTCGATCTACCGAATGTTCTCTTCGTAGGCCGAAAAGTGCAGCAGATTGAAGATATGCTCCGTGAAAAGGCCGTCGTGAAGGGCCGGACCTAAGCGCTCGAAGGCGGACCTCAACGTCCCGGCCGTTCCAGGTAGGGGTTTCTGAGCGACCGCGCCAAAGGCCTTGGCGCGGTCGCTCCGTTAATTAGCGACAGGAAGTGCACCCCTGAGATGCTCTTGGGAAAGCCTCGCCCGCTTACTCTTCTTTCTTCTCCTCGATAGGCTTCTTGAACGGCTGCACGAAAAACGTGGTTTTCTTGTCGGTCATCATCTTGGTCGCGTATTCCTCCGCTCCCTTGCGGTCGGGGTACTCGAAAGTCTTTACTTGTTGATTGGAATTGTTGTAGACGGCCCAGACGACTTTCATGCGAACCACCTTGGCTGTGCGAGTTCGCGTTTTGGGCTTGGCCTTGGGTTTGGGCTCTTTTTTCTTCTTCTTTTTTGGAGCCTCCTCATCCTCTTCGGGAGGCTCGTCCTCGTCGCCGGCCTCCTCTCCCGCTTCAGCCTCTTCCTCGGCGTCTTCATCAGCTTCCTCTTCCTCCTCCTCTTCCGGTTCTTCGTCGTCCTTGACGGTACGCTCATAAGCCTCATGTTCGGCGCGTTTTTCCTTCCGATTGACGATACGGCGTGCCATGCATGCTCTCCCGCTCTGCAGGTTAGTGCTAGGATAAGGGGCTAAATACCGCGCATTAAACTATCGGTCCAGGGTCAAAGTTGCAAGTTGGACTGGCGAATAGCTTATAAGGAAGCGCTTGAGGAGCATTGCCAGGCGTCTCCTAGTGCATCGATTCCTTTGGCTGGTACGACGTGATATGGCAGGCAGCCCTTTGATTACCTAACATAAGTACATCTAGCCGGTAACGGCTGGCGAACCTGGAGAAGTAACCATGTCTGAAATGCCACGGTTCAAACTCGGGGACCTGCTTGCCTTATTGCTGGTTGTGGCCGTCGCCGGAGGCTTGCGCGGCGCCTACCTTTGGTACTTGGCCGATCAAGCGAAGCAAGACGGGCCTTGGCTCGTCCAAGATCCGATCCCTCCGATCAAAGACACCGCGGAGGCCAAGAATCTCCGGCATGATGCGCCGAATCAACTCGATTTGCTCGTTTACAATCTCAAGGAGAAAAAGACGTTTGAGGGTGAAGCCCCTCTGGCTCCCAAGGGGGAGATAACCGCTCACGTTGCTCCAGGCTATCCCTGGCTTCTCTCGATAATTGAAAAAGCCCCCTTCGATTCCTCTTTAATCGACCCGAGCATACGTTGGTTGCAATGCGGCTTGGGAACGCTCACCGCCGCGTTCTATTTCTTTTTTGCCCGAAGAGCTTTTCACAGCCTGTTGGTGGGCGCAATCGCCGGTCTTCTGTGCGCGGCCAATCCATTTTGGATCGTGAGCACCGCGGAAATCAACGACGGCGTCGTTACTTCATTCCTCTTGGGACTTGTTCTAATGCTGGGAGCACGGGCCAGCCAGCAGGGCGGTGCGGCTACCAGCTTGCTTTATGGATTGATGCTGGCGGCGTTAGCGATGGTCCGGGCGGCGCTAGTTCCTTTTGGTTTCGCAGCCATGATTTGGTTCCTTCTTCGGTGCCGCCAGATTCACCGAGGCTGGCTGTTTGCTCTCCTGGCATTCCTTGGATTCGCCAATGCGCTGGCCCCCTGGACGATGCGCAATTATCAGCAATTCGGCGAGATCATGCCCGTTGTAGATTCGGTGTATCTCCACCTTTGGGAAGGCAACAATCCGGAGGCCACAGGCGGCCCGCAAAGCGATGATGCCGCGCGCGGCGCGTTGGCGAAGGCCCGCGATGAGAGTCGCCAAGAACTTGACAAGGAACTTGCGGAGCAGCCCAATCAAGGCAAGTGGTACAATAGCCTTGCCCCAGACGTAATCAAGCAGGTTCGAGAGAATCCGGCCGGCACATTGCGACGCCGTTTGAATGCGGGTCTCTATTTCTTCTTTGGCGAAAGCTGGTTCAAGGACCAGACCTTGACGCGCGATGGCGCCCAGCCCAGTGACGGATTACCCGGGTGGCTGGCCGACTGCCACGAGGCGCTTATCGTGGGCGCCCTGCTGGCAATGTTGCTTCTAGGAGTCTTGGGCTGGCGGTGGACCTATGGCTGGCGCTGGGAGTCGATGCCGTCGTCCCTGGCGATGCTTTGGATCCCCCTTCCTTACATCCTGAGCCATGCCGAAAATCTAAGCGGCCCCCGGCTGCCGCTGGATGGAGTCCTACTTTCCTACGCCGCCTTCGCGTTGGCCTGCTTGGCGCCGCCCGTGGCCAGGGATCTGTTCGCAGGGGGCGGCCTTACGAATAAATCTGAAGAAAGACCGTGACGAACCAAGTCAACTCCGACCCGCTGGATCGCTTCTTGCCTCCGGTTCGCGAATGGTTTCGCGCAACTCTGGGCCAGCCGACTCCGGCTCAACGAGAGAGTTGGCCAAGCATCACGGCGGGAAACCACACGTTAATCCTCGCGCCGACCGGATCTGGCAAGACATTGGCCGCGTTTCTGGCTTGCCTTGATAACCTCTGGCGTCAGGATCCGCCGCCTCCCGGAGTACGCGTCCTTTACATATCACCGCTCAAGGCGCTCAACAACGATATCCACCGCAACCTTCAAGAACCCTTGCAAGGCGTCGCGGCAACGGCCCTGCAAATGGGTTTTTCTTTACCGACGTTGACCGCGGCCGTCCGGACCGGCGACACCCCGGCGGCCGAACGCCAGCGACTGATCCGCAAACCGCCGCACGTTCTCATCACCACGCCCGAATCACTAAACATCTTGCTGACCTCGCGGGCGCGTGAAACTCTTCGCCAAGTGACGCATTGCATTGTCGATGAGATCCATGCTCTGTGTCCTAACAAGCGCGGGGTCTTTCTCTCACTTTTGCTGGAGCGCCTTGAGGCCTTGAATCCGAAATCGTTTGTCCGGATTGGCTTGTCAGCCACCCAGAGGCCTCTGGAGGAGGTAGCCCGATATCTGGGTGGTCTGGCCGAAGACAGGCAAGGCTGCCTGCGACCCCGACCGGTTACGATTGTCGATGCGGGGATACGCAAGGGCCTGGACCTGAAGGTCGTCAGCCCCGTTGAGCAGTTCGGCCCGCTCCTGGAAAAATCGGTCTGGCCGTCGATTTATCGATTGCTCGCGAATCAAATCCGGGCGCACCGCTCGACGATCATCTTCGCCAACAATCGCCGAACAGTCGAGCGAATCACGGCAAATCTGAACGACAATGGGGAGGATGATTCAGAAAACGATGCGCCTGCGCCAGAAGAACAAAACTCCACCGACCAAAACGGCGCTCAGTACCCAGCACCCAGCACTCGACACTCGGAGCCGCCAATCCTTGCCAAGGCTCATCATGGCAGCGTCTCCCTGGAAGTGCGGCAGGAAACCGAACAGGCCCTCAAAGAAGGACGCTTGCCGGCCGTCGTGGCGACGGCCTCCCTCGAGCTCGGCATCGACATGGGTGCGGTCGAATTGGTGTGCCAGGTCGAGTCGCCGGGCAATATCGCACGCGGCTTGCAACGCGTAGGCAGGGCAGGGCACTTGGTCGGCAAAAAGAGCAAGGGCCGGCTCATTCCAAAGACGCTCGCCGACCTTCTGGAACAGGCAGTCCTTGCCCATGAGATGGCGGACGGAAAGGTGGAGCCTAGCCATGTGCCGATTAACTGCCTTGATGTCCTCGCCCAGCAACTCATTGCTCTGGTCGCAATGGAGGTTTGGGAGGCGCCGGCTCTCTACGCGCTCGTTCGCCGTTCTTATGCCTACCGCGATTTGTCGCCTCAAGCGTTCGAGTCCGTTCTGGAAATGATTAGCGGACGGTTCAAGGATCCCAAGCTCGGTCGGACGCCGGAGGCGATGCTTCGCGCGATGCAGCCCAGGGTCAGTTGGGACCGAATCCACAATCGCGTTCTTGCCCTGCCGGGCAGCCGGCAAATGGCCGTGGTCGGCGGCGGGACGATCCCCGATACGGGCCAGTATGCCGCTATCTCAACCAAGGGCGTGCGCATTGGCGAACTGGATGAGGAGTTTATTTACGAGCGGCGCGTCGGCGATGCTTTTCTTCTCGGCACTTCCGCCTGGCGGCTGGAAAGGATCGAAACGGATCGCGTGCTTGTCTCTCCCGCGGCTGGCGCACCCGCCATCGTCCCATTCTGGCGCGGAGAAAACGCCGGAAGGTCGCATGATCTCAGCATGGCCATTGGTCGGTTTCTTCGTGAACTAGCCGGCCGCATAAACGATGCCGATTGCTTGACATGGCTGGAATCGAACTATCATCTCGATGTGGCCGCCGCCCGCGACTTGCGTCGCTACGTCAAGCGGCAACTTGATGTCGCCGGTCATGTGCCAACGGATCAAGTCTTAACTGTGGAGGCGTCGCGCGATCAACTCGGCGACTGGCAGGTCATCGTCCTGAGCCCTTTCGGCAGCCGGCTGCATCTGGCCTTGCGGTTGGCCTTGGAGGGCAGGCTACGGCAGCGACTTGGCTACCGGCCTCAAATCTTGCACCACGACGATGGCCTGCTCATAAGGCTCACCGACACCGACGAACCGATTCTTGATGTCTTTGAAGGCCTGACTCCGGAAAACCTCGAAAGACTCATTCTGGAGGAACTCAGTGACAGCGCTCTGTTCGCATTGCGCTTTCGCCAAAATGCCGCGCGAGCCTTAATGTTCTCGCGATCCAAGCCGGGACAGCGCGCCCCGCTATGGCTCCAACGGCTACGCGGCCGCGATCTCTTGCAGGTCGCTCGTCTCCATTCCAGTTTTCCGATAGTGGTCGAAACCTTTCGCGAGTGTTTGCATGACCACCTCGACGTGCCGCGATTGCGGAACCTTTTGAGTGATATCCAAGCCGGGAAGATAGCCATCGAAACGCGCCGCGCGGAGGCGCCGTCTCCTTTCGTGAACTCAATTCTTTTTTCCTTCATCGGCTCATACATGTATGAGCGGAGTCCAACCGAAGTCGCCGGCCGGCCCGCCACGCCCCTGGATCAGCGACTTCTCGACCAGCTCATTGCACCGGACCGGCAGTGCCATCTCCTTGACCCAAGAGCCGTTCATCAGGTCGAAAGGCGCTTGCGAGGCGTCGGACACCCGCCGCGCACGGCGACCGAAATGGCCGAGTGGCTGCGCCGGTTAGGGGACTTAACGCCTTCGGAGTTGGAAGGCCCCATGGCTGGTTTCCTGGCCGAACTACAAGCCGATAACCGCGCCGAAACGATTGAATTGCCCCGCATTTCGCAGCCGACGCGTTGGATTCTAACCGAGGAGGAACCGCTCTATCGCAATGCGTTCGGAATGGACCGCAATGACACCTCAGCGCAGCAAACCGCCGCCGAGACGATCCTGAGCCGGTTCCTGGAGACCCATGCCCTGGTCGGGCTAGAGGATGTGTTGCGGCGTTACCCCTTTGAGCTGGCCTGGGCCCAGCGCAGGCTTGAGGAATGGGCCATTGCCGGCCAAGTGGTCCAAGTACGGCCACAAGAAAGGGCCCCGACCGTGCAATGGTCGGCGCCTGCCAATCTGCAGCAGGTTCAGCGCGGCAGTCTGGCTCTCTTGCGTCGCGAAGTCATTACGTGCTCGCCGCCGCAGTTCGCCGATTTTCTGCTCCGTTGGCAAAGGATCCATCCTTCTTCGCGCGTCGGAACCGCGCAGGGCCTGCATGAGTCGCTGGAGAGGTTAGAAGGGCTGCCATTGCCGGCCGACGTTTGGGAAAGGGTCGTCCTGCCAAACCGGGTTCTCAGCTACCAAAATCGTTGGCTGGATGAGGCAGTATCGAGCGGCGAATGGATTTGGGTTGCTAAAGGGGAATCAAGCCAGGGGCCGGGTGAAGTGGCCTTTTTCCGGCGCACAACGCAACGCCGATTGCCCTTGCCCGTCTCCGATAGCGCGCCCCCACTTAACGCGGAGGAGGAGCGCGTTTTGGACTACCTAAAGTCCCGAGGCGCTTCATTCGTCAGCGACATAGCTCAAGACATCGGCTTGACGCCTGGTGTCGTACGGACCGGCCTCTGGAGCCTGGCGCGGCGAAGCTGGATAACGAACGATCGCTTTGAAGCAATACGCAAAGGGGAAGTTGGCGAGCGCGACGGGCGACAGCCAATAGTAAAGGCAAAGGGACAAGGGCCTTTTCGCCGCTCTGCTCGCTCCTCGATCCATACGCCTATGCCTGAAGGGCGCTGGTCGGTTCTTGCGTGGGGGCCGCCCAATGTGGAAGGACAGGCAATCACCCAGGCCAATCTGCTCCTGAACCGTTACGGCATCGTCGCGCGTGAACTGGCGTTGCTCGATCCCTGGATTCTGCCCTGGCGTGTCTTATATGAAGTGCTTAGCCGGATGGAATTGAGCGGCGCGGTGCGGCGCGGCTACTTGGTCGACGGTCTGTCGGGCGCCCAGTTCGCGTTGCCCGAGGCAGTGGAATTGCTTGAAAAGGTACATACGCCTTCCACGGCGGCAGCCCCCGTCGTGCTGTTACATAGCCTTGACCCCGCCAACCTTTACGGCGCCGGCGCTCCGTTTGACATCCCTTTGTTAGACGGCGGAACCCGTCATTTCCTTCGCCGGGCGGGCAATTGGCTCATCGTCAAGGCCGGCAAGCCGATACTGCTGATCGAGGCCCAGGGGAAGCGGTTGACCGCCTTGGCCAGCGCCAGCCGCGAGGATGTAATGGCAGCGGTGGCTCTTGTGCCGCAAGTCCTGACGGGAGAGCCGTATCAGGCGACCAAGCACAAGCTAACCGTGGAAGAATGGAACGGTGAGCCCGTAACGGCAAGTGAGGGACATGAAATGCTAGTGGCCGCGGGCTTTGTGCGCGATTACCAGGGAGTGACGCTTTACGCCGCCTGGAAGTAACGGAGCCATTTCATTTGGCGGCTCCCTATACTCAGGGTCACATTTGGTTCTCTCCATTTCGCCTGACCCCCCGTGGAAAGAAATGGAAAGCATTTTGGTTTTTGGAAAGAATGAAAAGAATCCGTTTTGAACCCCGGCTTCACGGCCTGCCTTCAAACTTCTCCGTGCCGTCGGTGCTATGCTCGCCGGTGAGGCGCGAGTAAATGATCTTTTTGGCGACGATCTCGTCTGGCTTCTGGCCTTGCCCTTTGTACTTGTAAAGCCGGGCTTTGCCGTTTTCGCCTCCCTGGAAGATGATCTGTTCCTTGGCCTCGTTGTAAGTAACTAGCGCCGCCCTGCCGGAATAGTTCTCGCCATCAACGGTGACACGGCCCTTCGCAGTCATTTCCTTGGTTGTTTTGCCCTTATCCTCAATGCTAATGACGTCCAACCGATCGCTTTTCAAAAAGAAGGCATTAGGGGGAATCGCATTGCGAATCTTATCCAGATCGATCTTCACATCGGGATTGTTTGCGGGCATGTGCAGGACTTGGACATCATCCATAAAGGTAGCCGTGTGTTTGTCATTGTCCGCTTTCATCCACCCGGAGAATTTCACATAGGTGAGTTTCATTTCCACGTTGGCGTTGGCCCGCACAGGGGCCGGCTTGGCGCCAGGCGTGGCGACCGGCGCGGTGAGCGGATCCTTGAGGCCGGGCTGCCAGATGCGGACGGACCCCGGAAGACGCGCGAACACCGTGCCCGCTTTTTTATCCACGTCGAGCACGCCGCACTCGATCCGCTGGTCCTTGACGATTTTCTTATCGATGACCGTGACATCGCGAACCTTTACGCTTTCGTCACAAATGAGGTCTTGGACCTTGGCCGGTTCGCCCTTGTTGCCCTCCTTGAGTGAAATCGGCCGATCGAGATTAACGCGGAGAGTCTGGCAGGCAAGCCGGGCGTTTTGCTGCTCGGCCTGGATGCCGCCATGAAACTCGGCGTATTGACCGGAAAAGAACATGTGCTTGCTCCAGTGGATCGTCAGCGGCACGGTCTTGCCGAGCTTATTGCCCTCGAAGTCCGTGTCGCTGTCGATGACCATGGCGCCGGTCTTATCGACGCGCGTTTCGTTCTTTACCTGATCGACGTTGATTTCGGTTCCGAGGATGAAAAGCTTGTCCATGCGAAGCTGGGCCAGGTTTTCCCCGGTAACCGTCAGGACGTTGCCTTCGGTAAAATGGTTGAGTTGCAAGGTGTCGCCGCGAATATCAACTCCTTTGTCTTCCGGGGAAGCAGGATCCTGCTTGACGCGCACCGTGCCCTCGGCGCGAAGTTGATCCAGTTCATTTTTCGGGCCGTCGCGGACAACGTCGGTCTCGATGGTGCGAGCGCTGAGGTCAATGGGCCTGGGAGGCTTGGCCGGCGCATTGGGATCGGTCGGCTTCGAATTTTCTTGCGGCCCGCCCAGAAGGGTGATGGCGCTGCCTTTGCCGGGCGCGGGCAACCGTTGAGTCAACTCCGCTTTCGAACCATTTTCAGTCACGGGCGGCAATAACAATCCCCGGCCTGGTGGAGTCACTACGAGAGCTTGAGCCCCGGGCTTGCCGGGCGGCGCATCCATGAAATTGACGACGAGCCGGTCAACCGGATGGTCACGATCGCTGCCATGCACGTTGAGTTCCGGCGATTTCGCAATCACCTTGCCGATGGCTTCCAGACGATGAATGCGACGGCTTTGCTGAATGTTGCCGGGTTGTCCGGGTTGTCCGGGTTGTCCGGGTTGTCCGGGCGGCTGTTGGGCGGGCAGGAGCCAAACCTGAAGGCTGTCCGCCCTCAGATGTTGGCCGTGCTCCTCATCGCGAAACTCGGCGCCGCCGATCAGGGTGATCAGTTCGTAGGGTCCCTCCTTGGTGGAGGTAAAGCTCCCTGTCCACTTGGCGTGCAAGGGATACTTGGCGGTGGCCTTGTCAAAGAGGAATATCTCGCCCTCGCCCTTGCCGCTCGCCTGCTGGGCGCCCTTTTGATCCACCAGATAAAGTTCGCGGACGCCAATCTTGTTCAGCTGCTTATCAATAGCCCACATGCCGTGGGTTTGGACCGTTTCGGCTTGAGAATTACCGTCCTGCTGACTGGGGGCGCCCTTGAGAATGGTTTGCTTGGTTGCCGCGTTGTAATGAAAATCATCACCGTGGGCTTCCAGACCTTCACCATCGGACGTTAGAACAACTTGCCCGCCGGTGGCGTGGGCGCTTTCAATTTCCAAGTCGGGCGCGTGATCATCGTGAGGAACCTGGGGATCGGTTTGCTTCTTGCGCCGGAATTGGAGCTCCAGATGATCGCAAACGATTTCGTCCTTCAAAGGCGACGGATCGTCCAATGTCTTAGGGACTTTGCTGTAGCGCGTTACCACGACGTTCTCGGGTATGCTGCTCTTCTGCCCCTTCATTTGCGGCGGAATATCGAACTGAGCAAAATCCTTGGCCACGTCATAGGAAAACGGCCCCTGAGTGGTGATCACCACCTCGGATCTTTCGGGTGGATCATTTCCGTTCTTGGGCTCCATCACAAGGGGTTTCTCATTAGCCGGCGGCGGTGAGTCGCTGGTGAAATGCGTATTCGATGGCGACATAAAGCCGCCTGGATCCACGTAGAGGCGCATTTGAACCGAGGATCGAAGAATGATTTGATCCATGCCGCTGATGCCTTCGCTCTTCCCTTTGCGAGGGGCGGGCTGATTGGGCGTAGCTTCGGGCTGGCTGCGGGTCAAATAGAGGTCCATTCCCGTAGCGGTAACGCGGACCGGTTTGGGCCGGCTTTTATGGTCCTCCAGAATGACATTGTCCGCCGTCCAAAGGTGAGGGCGAGTTTCAGGCGATGAAGGCGAGCCATCTTCCTTATCGATCCACGCCCGCTGTTGGTTTTCACGATAGAAGACATGGCCGTGCGGTATGTCGATGAAGATGTCGTCGTTCAGTTGAGGCGTGCGCCGATTGTGCCTAATGTGGATGTCGCCCTGCAATTCGCCGGCGACAATTTTGCGATTATTCATATCGGTGACCGTGGCCACCGGCTTGTCAAAAGTCAAATAGGCGACTTTAGCCTGCACCGTGTTGATTTCAGGAAACTGGTCCTTTACCGGTTTGCCGAAAATCGCAATGCTCAACAGCGAAAACCGCATGCGCCCCTCAACGATTTTGAAATCCTCGAAGGCAAGGACCATACCCCTGGATCGGATTTCTAGTTTGTCGCGGTCTTTTTTGGTTTCTGGAGAGTCCTTGCCAAAAGCCAGCTCCAGCAATTCCACGGCCCGCCCGGCTGGGCGAGGAGCTATATCGATTGGGCTATCATCAGGGTCAGGCAAGAATGAAGCCTCCAGTTCCGGCAATCCATCGATGCCGCCCAGAAAATAGCTATAGAGCAGGTAGACCGCGAAAAAGAGCAAGAAGCCCGCGGCCAGCAGGAGAATGCGTTTGGGAGTCCACACGGTTTTTGGCCTCTATTATCGGCGAGCGGGGGACGAGAGTCCCCCGTGATTTTCACGGCGGACAAGTGGTTTTCACGGGGGACTCTCGTCCCCCGCTCGCCAAGTGGTTTTCACGGGGGACTCTCGTCCCCCGCTCGCCGGGTCAAAGTTCAGACAACTTCTGTCCGTTCCAGTCTTCCAGGAGCTTTTGCCAAAGTCCCTGGCAACGCAGGATCAACTCAATGACCTCGCGCACGGCGCCTTCGCCTCCTCGTTTCATCGTAACGAGGTGAGCCGCCTGCAGGACGTCCGGACAGCCATCCGCCGGCGCGACGGCCAGTCCACAATTCCTCAAGATCGGCAAATCAGGCGCATCATCACCTACGAAGCAGACTTGGTCGGGCCGTAGTCCCGTTTCCTTGAGCAGTTGTCGATAGGCCGGCATCTTGTGCAAGGCGCCCTGAATGACAGTGGCCACGCCAACTTCGCCGGCCCGAATCTCCACGACTCTTGAACTCCGGCCCGAGATGATGGCCGAGCGCTTTCCCAGGTATTCCCAGATCTTCAAGCCGGAACCGTCGCGAACATGAAACGTCTTCGATTCCTTGCCATCGTCCGCGTAGGTGATTCCGCCGGCCGTAAGTACACCGTCAACGTCGAGGATGAGCAGTTCGATGGCGCGACAACGATCCTCGAGCGTTGGTGTAACTGATTGGTTCTTCATTGGCAGTTAATGAGCGCGTTGTGCGGGTTTCTCAAACGCAAAGACAAATGTTTGACCCGGCGAGCGGGGGACGAGAGTCCCCCGTGGTTTTCACGGGGGACTCTCGTCCCCCGCTCGCCGGTTTCCCGCCACCTAAGCGCTAGCGGATAAGCCCTCGGTGGCGCCTAATGGATTCACGTTCCACGACCCGCGCTCCAAACTCTCGCGCGCCTCAACGGGCAGGAGTCCGATGACGTCGGTTATGTCGAGCAAGCCAACGGGGCGCCCATTGCCGTCGATGACGGGCAGCTCACTAATCTTGTGCCGGGCCAGGGTCGACACCGCCTCCAGGATTGGAGCGTCCTGAGCAATCGTGCGTGGATCGGCGGTCATGACTTCGCGAACGGGGCGGTCCAGGGCATCATCACGGCGTTGTTCGAACAGGCGGGCCAGGTCGCTGTCGGTGAATAGGCCGCATAGCCGGCCTTCCTTGTCAGTCAACATCAAGGCGCCTGTCCGGCGACCCAGCATGCGGACTTTGGCGAATACTTCGCGAACCGTTTCCGAACAAGAGGCCAAACGTAACTCCGGCCCGCGCCGCATCAGGGCATCGACCTTGAGAAACTGCCGGCCCAGACTCCCGGAGGGATGATAGCGGGCAAAATCCGCACGGGTGAAGTTGCGCATCCGACAAAGCAGAAAGGCCAACGCGTCGCCGATGGCCAGCATTGCCGTCGTGCTGGTGCTGGGCGCTAGGCCATGAGGGCAAGCTTCCTCGAGCGGCCCATAAGCGATGGCCAGATCGGCGCGCCGGGCCAGCGTGCTGTGACTGTTGCCCGTCAAAGCGATCAGGCCCCTGCTCAGTTGCCGGAGGGGTCCCAGCAGCCGGACAATTTCCTCGCTCTCGCCGCTGTGCGAGAGGATCAAGACGATGTCATCGCCATGCACCATGCCCAGGTCGCCGTGCATGGCGCGGGTGACATCGAGAAGATAGGAACGTGTGCCGGTGGAATTAAGAGTGCCGGCTATCTTTTGGCCGACATCCGCCGACTTGCCGGTTCCGGTAATCGCGACACGACCTTGACACTGAAAGAGCAGGTCCGCCGCGTCCAGAAATGTCGGTCCCAGCCGATCCGCGGCTTGTTCGAGAGCCGTGGCTTCCGTCCGGATCACTTCGCGTGCGTATTCCAATCGATCTTCATTATGGGGGAAATAACCAGGCTGGTGGACTTGAAGTTTCATGGGGCCGTCCTTGTTTACCCGGCCGCGCTGGGCGATGCCAGCGCGAACGTCTGCCCATCGTGGCATTCCATCCCAGGTGACGAGGCGACTATACCGGGACCACGGAAAAATGCAAGCACAGGCCCACCAAGGCACTTCGGTATTATCGGCACATCGGCCGGCACATCTTGAAAAACTTCGCTACGTTGCTCTTTTCGCGACAATCGCTTCCGGGTACTATCCCGACCCATTCGCGCACTCTAGCGGCCGAGAATTTACGATATGCCAGGAGCTCTCACAACCCATCGCGGCCGGTCCTTCGCTTTGCCCCTGCTCGTTTCACTCGGGCTTCATGGATTTCTGGGCGCTTTGGTCGTCTGGAAGGCAGCCGCAACTGACCTCTCATCGGAAAGACCTGTCGGCATTGATTCCGTAGTCTGGGATTCAGATTTTCCCGCGGGGAACCTCAGTCTTGTCGAATCGATGTCTGCTTCACGACCCGTCAATACCAGTGGCGCGACAGAAGAATCCTCGCCGGAAGCGAGTTTCATCCAACCTGTTCGCATTGATGAATTGCCGGCTTACCAAGAACCGAAAGAACAAGGCCCTTCGGTATCGCCTGGGATACGAGGACATGAGGGAGCAGCCACGACAAACGGCGAGGCGAAACACAGTGCGGGGACGGGCGCTGCCGGAGACGGAGGCATCCTGCCGGGTGCAAGCGGTCCGAAAAAGAGTTCCTTCCCATCGGCAAAGGCGGATCAGAGCGTCGTCTACCTCATTGATCAATCGATCAGCATGGGGCTGAACGGCGGACTTGCGACAGCCAAACGTGAGGTCATTCTCTGCCTCGATAGTCTGCCCAATACGGCCCGTTTTCAGGTCATTTTTTACAGCAATCATCGGATCGAACCACTAAAGATAGACGGCGTCGTGGGCCTCCTGCCAGCCAGCGAAGAAGTCAAGGAAAGTGCCAAGAAGGCAATCAGGCGCCAACTACCCTGGGATGGCACCGAACACCTGGAAGCCTTGCTAACCGCTCTGCGCCTACAGCCGGACGTGATTGTTCTTGTAACGGATGCCGATGATTTGAGCCCAGAAGTGGTCAAGAAGATCACGAGCCTGAATCAACAGGGCTGTGCGATTCACACGGTCGAATTGATCAGCGGCGGAGAAGCCAGCGGAAAAGGCGTGCTGACTCAGTTGGCGGCGAGAAACCGGGGGACGTATAGGCGCCTAAAGTAGCCCGCCGCTCCGCGGCGGAATCCGCCGCGGAGCGGCGGGTTACTTTCCGGCAATCCGCCGCTCCGCGGCGGACTACTTTCAAAGCCATCCGTGTCCTTCCTCCATCACCAGCGTCCGCATTGCCGCGATCCACGACGGGTGATCGTTCAAGCAGGGGCAGCGGTGCAATTCCTCGCCACCCGCATGGCGAAATACTTCGCGCGACTCGTAACCTATTTCGTCCACCGTCTCCAGGCAATCGGTTGTGAAGCCCGGCATGGCGATGAAAACGCGTTTCTTTCCTTCCTTGGCCAGCTTTTTCAGGATCTCATCGGTGTACGGCTTTAACCAGCGTTCCCGGCCAAATAGCGATTGAAAGGATTGTGTCCACGAATCCCGTTGCCAGCCGAGTCGCTTGACGAGTTCGGAGGTCGTGCGTTTGACGTGCAAAGCATACGGATCGCCACGCTGCGTGTACTTGATGGGTATGCCGTGGAAGCTCAAAACGTAATGATCCGGCTGCCAGGCCAATTTCGCCAGTTCCTCCCGAATGACGGCAGTCACCGCGTCCAAATAAGCCGGATGGTAATAGAAGGCCGGGATTACACGCAAAGCCGGCATCCGGCGTTCTCTCATCAGGGCTTTGAACAACGTGTCGTAAGCCGAGGCGGTGGTCGTGGCCGAGTATTGCGGGTACATCGGCAGCGCGATCAGGCGGTCCACACCCTCTTCAATCAACTTGTGAACCACGTCGCGAAGCGGCGGATTGCCGATCTGCATGCCAAAGCGGACAGGGACCTGGGGTAATTCCTTTTGCAAGGCTTCGGTCTGAGCCTGGGTAATATAGAGAAGCGGCGAACCCTTCTTGGGGTCCCAAATTCGCTGATACTTGGCGGCCGACTGCTTCGGCCGAAACGGTAGGATGAAAAAGTTGAGGATGAACCACCAAGGCAGGCGCGGCGCCTCTATAACCCGCGGATCGCCCAGAAACTCCCGCAAATACGGCTTGAGCGCCTTGGCCGTGGGCGCGTCGGGGGTTCCGAGTTGAATGAGAACGACGGCCGTGGACATCCCGTGATTCCAAAAAAACAAGCCCACTCGCCGCAACGAGTGGGCTCTTGATCCCGACCGTGATTCGACCCACGCTCAGCCTTTGCCTCGGCTCACTTCTTTTTGCAGCCGGGACCTTCCTTCGCGTCCTGCTTCTCGGTTATATGGGCTACGCCGCCTATGGCTTTGAGTTCAGCGGACTTGGTGGCGTTGAGTTCGGTGTAGGAGGTCCATTGAGCCGGGACATTGGCCTCCACAAAAATCGCTTCGACGGGGCACTCGGGGACGCAGGCTTCGCAGTCGATGCAGTCCACCGGGTCAATGTAAAGCATCAAGTCGTCCTGGTAGAAGCACTCCACCGGACAGACCGCGACGCAATCCGTGTACTTGCAATCATGACAGGGTTCGCAAACAGTGTGAGTCATACCTCGAGTTACCTTTTTCCAAGGAGGACGTTCCGAGGGAAGAACCATCTATCACGATCGTCTTCCCGCCACGCCTCGTTTTCCTCGGACCTCTTTTCGGCCGCCCAGCAAGATAACCTAAACCTTGCCCGACAAAGGACCACCGTCGGTCCCATTTCCCATGATATGCATAGCAAACCGGTGGTGGGATGTCCAGGAAATATGGGATCAAAGCATATTAAACGGATCAATGTCCAAGGTAAATTCGATGCCGGATGGCGGATGCACGCTCGGCAACACGGTTCGGAGCAATTCGTGGAGAGCGGCCGCGCTGGGAGATTGCAGTTGGAAGTGGAAGCGATAGTAGCCCTTGAGCCGAAAGACCGGCGCCTCCGCGGGGCCCAGTAAGCGCAACGCGGAAGGGTTCGCGGTTTGGCTTTGCCGCTCCAGAGCAGTGCGGAATGCGCCGGCGAGCGTCTCGGAAAAAGCCATGGCCGCCTCCTGGTCCCGGCTGCGGATGATCAACCGGGCCAGGCGCTGATAAGGCGGATAATGATGCTCTTTGCGATGAACCAGTTCCCCCTCGACGAACTTGGGATAATCGTGGGTCGCCGCCAAGGCGATGCAGGGCTGGTCGGGATTGAAGGTCTGCACCAGCACTTTGCCGCCGCGCGGTCCGCGGCCCGTCCGTCCCGCGACTTGCGAGAGTAGCTGAAACGTCCGTTCCGCCGAGCGAAAGTCGGGAATGTGTAGGCCGACGTCGGCATTGACGACGCCCACCAGCGTCACATTGGGGAAGTCTAGCCCCTTGGCGATCATCTGCGTGCCGAGCAAGATATGGATCTTGCCCTCGCGAAACTCCGTCAGCACCCGCGCATGGCTGCCCGGTTTTTTCATGGTGTCGCTGTCCATGCGGCGGACGATAAGATCGGGAAACTTGTCCTCGATTTCCGCCTGCAGCTTTTCCGTTCCCAGGCCTTGATAGCGAATTTGTTCCTGCTGGCACTTGGGACACTTCTCCGGAGGGGTCTGCTCATAAGCGCAGTAGTGGCAAAGCATTACATCGCGCTGCCGGTGATAGGTCATCGCCAAATCGCAAAATCGGCAGGTTTCGACATGTCCGCATCCGGGGCAGTGCACGTGAGTGGAAAAGCCGCGCCGATTCAGCAATAGTATGACCTGGCCGCCGTCGCGAAGGGCCTCACGCATGCACCGCTCGAGTTCCGGGCTAATGGAATGAAAACGATTGCGGCCCGGCGGCTGAACGCGCAGATCGACCAGCGCGACATGGGGCATCGGCCGGTCGAGGACGCGCTGGGGCAACGTCAACAGCGTATATTGGCCGCGCTGGGTATTGTGCCAGCTTTCCAGCGACGGCGTGGCCGAACCGAGCAAGATCGGGATCTCGCCGAGCCGAGCCCTCATGACGGCCACGTCCCGCGCATGATAGCGCGGCGTCGAGTCTTGTTTGAAGGTCCCCTCATGTTCCTCGTCGATGACGATCAGCCCCAGGTTGCGCGTCGGGGCGAAGATGGCGCTGCGGGCGCCGACGATGACTTGCACTTGGCCGCTCGCCACGCGCCGCCAGTGGCCGCCGCGTTCGGCGTTGCTGAGGTGGCTATGCAGCACGGCCACATCGCCGCAGCGGCCGCGGAAACGCTGGATGGTCTGCGGCGTCAGGCTGATCTCCGGAACCAGAATGAGAGCCTGCCTGCCCTGCTTGATGACTTCTTCGATGGCCCGCAGGTAGATTTCGGTTTTGCCGCTGCCCGTGACGCCGTAAAGCAGAAAGGAGCGGAATCCGCCATCGCGCAAGGCCTGTTCAATGGGCGACCAGACGACTAGCTGGTCGGGGTTGAGCGAAATAGGACCTTCGCTCTTGTCATCATCCTCGTGCTGGACCTCGAATTTATCCACGCGCCGGGCAACGCGGCGGGCCAGGCCCTTATCCACCAGCGCTTCGATGGGAACCTGGCCGCATTCCGCCAGGCGAGCAAGCCGGCGCGGCTCCAGTGGTTTACCGGCCGAGCGCAGCTTGTCGAGGACGGCTTTTTGTTTGGTGCTTAAACTTGGCAAAGGACTGGGCAACTCACTTTCCGGAACGGCCTCCACGAAAGCCGCCGAGCGCGTGCCGGCGCGATCGCGAGCACCGGCCGGAACAACCGCGTTCAACACCTGGCCCCAGCCGCACAGATAATAATCCGCCATCCAGCGCGTCAACCGCAGCAATTCAGGCGTCAGCAGCGCCTCTCCATCCAGCACCTTTTGGATCGCTTTAACGGCCCGCGGCGGCGTCGTTTCGTTCAAACCGACGCAATAGCCAATTGTCCCCTTGTCGCCGCGGCCAAACGGCGCCTGAACGCGTTTGCCAACCTCCAGGGCATTACGTAGTTCTTCGGGCACGGCATAGGAGTAGGCATGATCGAGCGGCCGATCAAAGACGATGTCGGCAAACAACCCGGACATGGTCCCGACTGCCGGCGAACTCGGCTCCGCGTCGTTAAAGAGATTGTGCTGCGTCATGGCACATTACCTGGGAAATCCTTACTACTGTTCATAATTATAGGTTAGCAGAGAAGGGGGATGCTGTGCGAGGCGAGTTGTTGCGCCGTTTAGCGGCGAGCCTCCGGCGAGCGCGTAGTGCTACGCGCTCGCCGGAGGCTCGCCGCTAAACGGGTTTTGCTTTGGTTTTCCACAAGAAATACACCGGCGCGCCGGTCAGCACGATCAGCAACCCCGGCCAGGTGTAAACCGGTTTTACCACTAGCAGGTCGATCATGACAACCGCGCAAAGGAATACATAAAGCGCTGGCAGAACGGGGTAGCCAATGGCACGATAGGGCCGGTCGGCTAGGGGCTGCTTGCGGCGCAGGACGAACAGGCCGATGACCGTCAATGCGTAAAAGAGCAGAGCCGCGAAGATTACGTAATCAAGCAGTTGGCCGTAACTTCCTGAGAAAACCAGCAGCACCGCCCAGATGCATTGCAAGATCAAGCCCGCAGCGGGCACGCCGTGGCTATTGAGCCGCCCGACCGACTGAAAGAAGAGGCCATCCCTTGCCATCGCGTAATAAAGCCGGGCCCCCATCAGGATCAGGCCGTTGGCACAGCCGAAAGTGGACAGCATGATCGCGATGGCCATGAACGGCGCCCCGTAACGCGGCCACACCAGTTCCATAAGGGCCGTGCCGACGCGATCGTCCTTGGCGTGGTCGATGCCCCGCTCGAAAGTGGCTTCTCGGAGCTTGGCTTGAGCCTCATCTTGAAGCCCTTCCTTCTCAGCAACCTTGGCAACTCGTTCTAGCTGCTGCGCTCGTTCTTCGTTACCTCGTAGCGGCAAGGCCGACAAATAGGCGACATTGGCCAGTAGGTAAAGCACCGTCACCATCCCGGCCCCCATGGCCAGGCTCAATGGCAAATTGCGGCGTGGATTGCGGACTTCGCCGGCGGTAAATGTCACGTTGTGCCAGGCGTCTGACGAGAACAGAGAACCGACCATCGCTCCGCCCGCGACCATGAGGATGACCAGTAGGCCGCCCTCGGGAAGAAGGAACGCGATCTTTTGCTGGACCGTCTGATACTGCTCGGTCTGCGTCGCTCCTCCCCACCAATCGCTGGTATTGGCGGCGATGGCGTCGGCGTTGCGAGCGACGGTCAGCCCCAAGACGATGAGTAAGATAAGAGCGAGCGTCTTGGCCACCGTGAAGATGTTCTGGACCCATTTGCCTTCCTGCACACCCAGGCAATTCACCGCCGTCAACAAAACAATGATCGCCACCGCGACGCCTTGGCCCGCGGTTATCGTAAAACTGCCGATCTGGAAAAGGACGGCCGCACCTACCTTGGGGTCCGTGCCAAGCTGGGGCACCAGCACGCCGAGAAACTTGGCGAAGGCCACGCCCACCGCGGCGATTGTCCCGGTCTGAATGACGAGAAAGAGGGTCCAGCCGTAAAGAAAGCCCCATAAGGGGCTGTACGCTTCCCGCAAATAAACATACTGGCCGCCGGCGTGCGGCATCATGGCGGCCAGCTCGGCATAACTGAGCGCCCCGATGACCGTCATGATGCCCGTGACGATCCAGACCAACATGAGCCAGCCGGGAGAGCCCATATCGGCGGCGATGTCGTGCGAGACGATAAAGATGCCGGAGCCGATCATCGACCCGGCCACGAGCATCGTGGAATCAAAAAGGCCAAGCCGCTGCTGGAACCCGGACGAGGGCGCTTCGCTCTTCGCGGGGGTATCCGGCGGGGTGGCGGCGTTGGTCATATAGAGTTTCTGCGCCTTACAGCCATTTAAGTGGAATGCTGCGAAGCCCTTGAAATCATGGTCTGAACTACTTCGTTGCCTGGACCGATTTCATCTTATGTGGGGCGTTGCACGGGAGTTCCTCGCAGCCGCTTGCCCATGACGCTGCGACTAAATCCATAAAGAAAGTAAATCACCAACCCAATACCCAGCCAGACGACAAGTCGGAGCCAGGTTTTTGGTGGCAGAAACAACATCATTGTGACATTGACAACAATCCCTAAGGGGCCAACTACAAACAGCGCGGGACACCGGAAAGGGCGATGTGCATCAGGTCGGCGAATGCGAAGAAGAATAACCGCGCCGCAGACGATAACGAAGGCAAGAAGCGTCCCAATGTTGACCATTTGCTCCAATACTTCGATTGGTGTAAAAGCCGCCACTATGATAATTACGGCGCCGGTCAGCATCGTGGAGATGTGCGGTGTGCGAAATCGCGGATGAATGGCGCCGAAAATGGCCGGGGGAAGGAGGCCATCACGAGCCATGGCAAGAAAGATGCGGGCTTGGCTTAAGAAAGTGATTAGTAGAACGCTGGTCATGCCCGCCAAAGCTCCTAGGGCAATTAGCGCCGCGGCGGCAGTCAACAATGGATTTTGGTCCACTTCGGCCCGTTTGCCAAAGGCCGCTGCAATGGCGGCCTTCGGGTTTATATCGGGGTATCTCTCCATGCCGGTAATCACCGCCGAAACCGCGAGGTATAAAATCGTGCAAAGCACCAGCGAGGCGATAATGCCGATGGGCACGTCTCGCTGAGGCTTCTTAGCTTCCTCGGAGTGCGCGGAGATCGAATCGAAGCCGATGTAAGCAAAAAAGACTAAAGCCGCTCCGACCATGATCCCGGACAGACCATACGGCGCAAACGGGCTGCGAACGCTATTGTCAATCGGCTCTAACCATCTATTTATCCCTATCGTGCCTAGCATGCCCCATTTCTCCACGGGATTGTCAGAAGGAATGCGGTCGGCCACCGGTACTTGGGTCCAGTTGGCCGTGCTGACATAACCGAAGCCGACGATGATGACGAACAACACAACGGCGAGTTTGACAATCACCAGTACAGCGTTCGTGGTTGCGCTTTCGCGAATGCCGATCACCAATATGGTGGTAACAACAACCATAATGGCTACCGCAGGCAAGTTGAACCATGCTCCTGGATGACTAAAGGGATCGTAAAGTAAATGGGTTGGAATGCGTCTATTAAAGAATACATGCAGAAACTCATCAAAATACTCGGACCATCCCGCCGCCACCGTAGCGCAACTCATTGCATATTCAAGAATCAGATCCCATCCGATAATCCAGGCGAACAACTCTCCCAGCGTCGCATAAGAGTACGTGTAAGCGCTTCCCGCTACTGGCGCCATCGAAGCAAACTCCGCGTAGCAAAACGCGGCTAAGGCGCAGCCCAGGCCGGCCACGCAATAGGAGACCATAACCGCGGGTCCCGCGTCTTGCGCGGCAACCCGCCCGGTCATGACGAAAATGCCCGCACCGATAATGGCTCCTACACCCAGTGCGGTAAGTTGCACGGGGCCAAGGATGCGACGAAGGCGGTTCTCCCCTGTCATCTCCTCATGGAGCAATTCCAAAGATTTTCTTGCAAATAGTTGCTTCCAGATCATGTATTCCTCGCGCCAAAGGAGCCAAACCGCTGGCCGCCGCACCGGGGAGAGGGCAGCCGATTAGATTTTCGAAGATTATGAAGGAGCGAACGATTAAGAGCAAGGGATTAGCGAAGTTTCGTCAGTATATTGGATGTTGGAAAAGCGAGCGGCGGGGTTTATCCCCGCTGGGCAGGTCCTCCGGGATAAACCCGGAGGCTCGCCGGGTTTCAACCACGGTGTCATTCTTTCTTGCTTTCGACGATCAACGTCACCGGCCCATCGTTAACTAACTCCACCTGCATCATGGTACCGAATCGGCCCGTCGCAACGGGAATGCCCAGGGCGCGCACGCCGTTGATGAAGCACTCGTACAAAGGTTCGGCAAGTTCCGGACCGGCGGCGTCGATGAAGCTGGGACGGCGGCCCTTGCGGCAATCGCCATAGAGCGTGAACTGGCTAACGATCAACATCGCACCCTGGACGTCTCCGAGCGCCAGGTTCATCTTTTCGTCAGGATCGTTGAAGATTCGCAAGCCGACGATTTTGTCCGCCAGCCAGCGCGCCTGCTCTTCAGTATCGGCCTGCGTGACGCCGAGTAATACCAGCAGGCCCTTCTGAATTTGGCCAACTACTTCGCCGGCGATAAGAACCCGAGCCTGGGAGACACGTTGGATGACGGCACGCATAACCAATTCTGCGGCAAGAGTCACCAATTGTTTATCGTTTCGCGCCCGCCAGCGGGCGCGAAACGATAAACAAATAAACGATAAACAAATCCAATATAACTAAGGTACGACCCACAGGTCAGGTTTCTTGGAGAGGACGCCATGCCCCAAGACTTCACGCCCTACCAGCAAAAGATCATCAAGCGCTATTACAACAACCAGGACACGATTCAGAGCCAACGTTTGGCGGAGCTGGTTTCGGAATTGTATTTGAGCGAAGGGAAGAAGCGGGAAAAGCTCTGGCAATCCGCCGCGACGGCCATGCAGAAACTCGGCGTGCCGCAATCGCGCATTGACCACCTGCTCAAGCAGCGCAAGCCCGACTTGGTGGCCCAAGTTGTCAAGGAACTGCAGGGGAAGTAGTTGGATCTTTTTCGTTGGCTTTGAGTGGCGATAACGAGCCTTGTGTGGGTCGCCCAAGACTTCAATATGCCCGCGCTGGCCAAGTGGCGAAGTGGCGGACTCGCTTTTTCTCGGAAGCGCAAACTTTTGTGCCGCAATGGTTTCGTTCGAAAAAGCGAGTCCGCCACTTTCATTGAAAAGTGGCGGACTCGCTTTCTTGCGGCGGGGGCGAAGAAGGCGTCGGGGGGCGGTCAATTCTTCGTGCCAGGAACGAGAAGCGACCCTTTCAGGATGATTCCTTGCTCGCACAGGCTTTCCGCCAGTGCCATGGACTCGCTATTCTCCGCTTCGTCCTCATCCATGACTAAATAGACCGCGTCGCAGAAAGAGGCTAGGAGGGTCACTTCGGACTGGGCCCGCCAATTGCCCGCGTCCAGGAAGACCCAGCCAAAACGTTGACGGACCTGACCAAGGAAATGATGAAACGTCAAACCCAGAGGTCCAACAGGCAAACCCTTTCCCGACAACCCGGCCGTGATTACCGCCAGCTTGGAGTAGCCGGTTTCGCGAGTCACTTCTTCCAAAGAAGATTCACCGCGGAGGAACTCAAAGAGGCCCGGCGCCTCCGGCAAACCGAGCGTCTCACCGAGGTTCGCTTTGCGCCCCTTGGCATCAATAACCACGACTTCGCTTTGTGCTTTGTCTGCCGCGGTTAGAGCCAACTTGAGCACCAGGGGAGTTGATCTTTCCTGTTCCAAAGAGGTGAATAGCCATGCCTGGGACGAGGTCGTGGACTTGGATGATCCCAGTTCATCGAGGAGAGCACGCAATTCACCGGCTTGGTGGCTCTCAGGTTGATGGAGTTTGACCCACCAGCGTTTGCGCGCGGCTCGCTTGGATTCCAGAGCACTAGGCAAGGGACGAAAAGTGACGGATTGTGGCCGAGAGAACGGCTTGGCCTTCGGAATGGCCGGATCGTGAGGCCGATGCAAAGAAAGGATCGGCGCCAACCGAATGGGATAGACAGCCTGGTCCATCAAAGCGCGGACGTCTGCCGAGGCGTCAACCCCGGCCGCTCCAGTGCCCACCTCGATATAGGGGATCGACTGTTGAGCCGACTCATCCTGCGATGCTATTTCGGAGACACCGGAAAGCTCTTCCGTCACGGCCTCTTTTTGGTGGCCATCGCTTGAGCGCTCCTGTTTGAAGACATCCAGCATCCGGCCCATGGTCCGCTCCCCTGTTGCCCGCCCGGAACGACGCCTCTTTTATGACATCACGCTGAATCGGCTCAGAAGGGACTCTTTCCCAGCAGGCTCCGCCGGATTGTCCGCTTCTTGCTGCCCCGCTTCCATTGACAGAGCAGAGAATTCCTCCTGGCTTTCGAGGTCGGGAACTTCCAGATCTAACTGACCCAGAGCTTCGAGGGCCGCCTCGGCGTCCACCGGCATGGACTCGGCCTGTTCAGCTAACTGAAGGGCCTGATGAGCCGCCTGATTCAAAAGCCGAGGGACGCCCTTCGTCGCTCGGGCCAGCAAGCCGACCGCTTCCTCGGTAAACACCTCATCCAGCCGGGCACCAGAAGCGCGAACATGGTGATTTAGGTAATCGGCCGCTTCCTCCAGGCTTAGTCGATCGAGGATTAGGCGTGTCGCGAGCCTTTGTCGGAACGCCTCCATTTCCGGCCGATTAACACATTCCAAGGCGCCCATCTGACCGCTGAGAAGAATCTGCACGGCTTTTCCGCCCCTTGCCTCGAGGTTTCCCAGAAGCCGCAATTCCTCCAGGGGGCCGGAACCGAGGTTTTGAGCCTCATCCACGATGACAAGTGTTTGGCGATTCTGCGAGTAGTTCTTTAGCAAGAAATCCGTCAGGGCCAGGCGAAGGCCCTGTTCACCCAAGTTTTCATGCGGCAGGGAAAACTCGTACAGCAGCGCTTGAAGCAATCCAGCCGGATTGGAGAAATGGCTGTTGGTCAGGAAAGCGCATGCGATTTCCGGTCCCAGGCGCTCCAGCAGGCAATGGCAGAGGAGGGTCTTGCCCGTGCCTGGTTCACCGGCCAACAACACCAAACCCTCTCCGTCCGTGATGGCTTGTTGCAGGCGGGCCAAGGCGCGTTCATGTCCCGTGGCGGGATAATAGAATTCGGTGTCCGGCGTGTTTGGGAACAGCCGCCGGCGTCGCCCGGTGCGAGATTCACTCATTGTCAGCCATCCCCCTGAGTCGTTCGCCCGGAGGGCGCGACCTTGAGGATGGTATCGACCGAAACGGACGGGGGACTTGAAGTTTAGCGGCGAGCCTCCGGCGAGCGCGGTGCTACGCGCTCGCCGGAGGCTCGCCGCTAAACGGATTTTCGGTAAACGGCGCGGTTTACCGGGCGCCCTTGCAAAATCGATTTGCGCTCGAAGTTGGTTTGAAACTCGGCAGCATTTGCCGGATCCGAAACATTGGCAAAAGTGACCGGCTGCAATAAGGGCTGCCCCTGAATCAGTTCGGTCATGATGTGAAAGTATTCTTCTACATCGGTCGCTATGTGCAGACAGCCGTTCGGGCTTAACACGCGCACACATTGATCGGCAAATTCCGCCGTGAACAGGCGGCGTTTGTGGTGACGCTTCTTCCACCAGGGGTCAGGGAAGTACACGTGCACCGCCTGCACGGAGTCGGATGGCACACAATCACGCAAGAACAACCGGCCGTCGGCTTTAACAAGCCTGACATTGCGTAGTTGGCGTTTAGCGATGCGGTTGGCGGTGAACAGTTGGTATTTACGCTCAATTTCAAGACCAAGAAAGTTTGTCTGCGGATTTGCTAAAGCCGAGGTCAACAAGAACAGACCCTTGCCAAACCCGACCTCGATCTCGACCGGATTACCGTTATCAAAAACCGTGGACCAGTTGAGCGGTGCTGGGGGATCGGAGACTTCGAGAAGATAGGGAGCTAGCGCTTCAAGCGGCAAACGCGCGGCGCGACGCACGGTCAAGCCTCCGTCTTTCGCGTCAGAGGCATGCCCAGCACGTCGGCGTGGAAAACCATGGCGTCGCCGACAAAACCCTGTACGTTGAAAATTGACTGCCGGCGATGCAACTTCATCACCTTGCCGACCAAAACGAGTCGGTCTCCGGGATGAACCGATCCTCTAAATCGGACCTTTTCCAGACCGCCAAAGCCGATAAAATCGCCGGGCATCAGGCCATAAGCGACGATGTAATAGGAGCAGAGCTGTGCCGCCGCCTCGCACATCAAAACCCCCGGAAGCAACGGATAATCCGGCATATGGCCGCGAACCCAGAATTCATCGGGGCGGACGTCCTTGTAGCCGACGATCAGGTGCTTCTCCATGTCAATGTGGACAATGGCATCCAGTTGCTCCATCTCAAAGCGCTGCGGGTTATACCGCCGAATGGCGTCCTTATCCGCGAGGACTTTGGTAAAGTCCACCTGGGCCAGGTCAAAATGTAATTCCGGAGGCATGGAGGTTCCTTAGCCGAGGACATCGGCTATCTGGCTTAATTCCGTCAACAAGACGTCTGGCCTCGTGGCCGACTCTTTGCATTGCTCCGGCGTGGCCTGGAGTGATCCCTTATCACCTGCGAACAAGGCGGTCTTGAGACCAAGCCGCTTGGCGGGCACGATATCCTGCACGACACGCGAGCCGATATGCAGGACTTGGTCCGGCGTAATGCCCTGGTCTGCCAGGAGATTAAGCGCTAGACGAAACAGCCGCTCCGAAGGTTTACGACCTCGCACTTCATACGACAACGCGCGATTCGAGGGCGGCGCCAAAGCGTCCAGGTCGATCGAGGCGTCTTCTTGTGTTAAGCCACGCTGTAACTGCACTGTCGTGAAGCACTGGGCGTCGGCGATAAGGCCCTGAACGAGCCCACTTTCAACCACGTGGCTCAGGGCGTAAGGCGCGCCAGGATAGCATACCGTACCTTGTAGGCTGGCGTGAAAGAAATAGGCGACTTTGCGACTGAATTCATTGAGCGAGCCGTAGAAGCTGGCGTCGAACTGGTAGTCTTTTTGGAAAAGTTTCTTAATGAAGGCTTCCCATAGGCGATCGGCCAAGACTTCGGGAAAGCGTTCGCCGCCGCCCGGAACAAGGCGTTGCTCGGCCAGGAGTTGGCTGTAAATCTCGCGCAAATAGTCGGCTGGTTGGCCCGGCTTGCGCGACATGGAACCCCATATTTTGAATTCCTGGATGGTCTTGTCCAGGGCCACACCCATGATGAAATCATTGGGGTGCTCGAAGACCAGGTCACCAAACGAGATCCGCAGCAGCGTTCCGTAGACGTTCCACGTCACGGCTCGGATGTTATCTAAACGGACCAGGTGCGGCTTGGCTTTGGGCGGGTCAATTTCAGGGGGCGCCGGCCAATTCAGGCCCCGGCCATCGAGGTAGGTGGCGTATTGATGTAAAGTCAATGGCATCGGCGGGGCTTTCGGAAGACCGGCATACTTTCAGAGGCTGCTCGCGCCAAGCTAACAAGAACTGCGCGTAACTGTCAAGCGAGCAAGGACTTCCCTTGACGGCTTACGGCGCGTGCCTAAAACGACAAGAGGGACTTCTTCCCGCGCCTATTCTCCTAAATGTATCCCGTCATTAGGAATACCGAGCGGATTAACCAACAAGGCCGTTTCTCAATGTCTTCCGAACCGCAATTACCCGTGAACCATGAGGCGGCCCGGGGCTTGCCGCCAGTGCAGCCGCCGTCGGCGAAGTTCATAGTCCAGCTTTTCGTGGTCCCCGCGTTGATCGTCTTGGGCGTTTTGATTCCTGTCGTTCTATTGGTGCGGGGATGCGCCAAATCGCCTGAAGAGTTGCTGGCTGATCTACATAGCGCCAACTCCGACGTTCGCTGGCGCGCCGCCGAGCAATTGGCCCAAATGATGCCTCGCGATCGCCAAGAGGCCTTGCCGCGGTTTGCTTTCAACGTCAAGTTCGCGCTGGATTTGACCGGGATGCTTCAAAGTGTGCTGAATGAAGAAGCCAGTCTCCTCCAGCAAATCGGTGCCCGATCCAATGCCGATGCCGCCAAGGAAAACAAGGCGCTGGATGAACAACAAAAGCTGATTCGCTTCCTGGTCAGTACGGTCGGCAACTTTAGTATTCCGATACCGGCCCCCGTACTCTGCAAGGTTGCAACCACGGACAAAGGCCTCGACGGCCGAATCCTTCACGAGCGGCGTCAATTGGCGATCCTCGCGTTGAAAAACCTGGGCGGCAATCTGGATGACTACAGAGCCTTGCCTCAAGAGCGAAAAGAAGGAATTCTTTCGGACCTGGAAGCGGCGACCAAAGCTGGCGATGAGGATCAACAAAGCCTTGCTCGCGCTTCTTTGGAGTATTTGCGTGAAGGAAAGCCGCTGGGCGTGGAATCTGCTCTGGTGCAATGCTCCGATGCGCAAGACCCCCTGATTCGCGAAGCTGCCGCCTTGGCCCTCGGTTTCTGGGAGGGAGACCAGGGTGAAAAGGCACTTCTTCGTCTCCTGCGCGACGATGGCCATGGCAGCCAGCTGGCGCTGGAAAAAGAAAAAGACACCGATGCCGATGCGGTCACGGAAGAGGAACTTCAAAAACGCTACCGGCTCGAAATTCGGTACCATGCTCTGTTGTCGCTGGCCCGCCGTGGCAGCCCGCAGTTTCACGAATGGATGGACGACTTCGCCGACATGCTTGACGAAGAGAAACAGCTGCAAAACTTCCAAGTCAAGAAAGACGGCAAATACGTCCCCGATCAAGGCGCGGCCAGCCTGATTATCCGCAACGCCCTCAGCGTCCTCCAGGTGCTTCATGAAAAACGGCCCAACCTCGATCTCTCCAAGCTCGACTCGGCTCTCGTCAAATTGACCGAGAGCCCGAATTATGCTTTGAAGGAAGAAACCAAACAGGTACGCAAGTCCCTTGGCTTCACTCAATAAAAGGACCGACTCATGGCAGCCACTAAAGAGCAGATCATCTCCGGCCTTCAAAAGGCGTACAGCATGGAGGTGGAGACGGTCATTAATTACCTGGCTCAGAGCCTCAACTTGGAAGGCGTGCGGGCCGAATTCATCAAACAAGCCCTGGCCACTGACATTCAGGGTGAGTTGACCCACGCTCAGAAGCTCGGCAACCGCATCAAGCAGCTAGGCGGCTCCATTCTTGGCAGCCAGAAGCTGGAGATGAGTCAAAGAGAATTGCAACCGTCAAACGATTCAACCGATGTGGTCAGCGTCATTCGCGGGGTATTGAAAGCCGAGATGGACGCGATCAGCCAATACAACTCGCTTATCAGGCTGACAGATGGCACGGACTACGTCACGCAGGATTTGGCCATTACCATTCTGTCCGACGAGGAAGGCCATCGCCAACAATTCGAAGGCTACTTGAAGGAATACCTCAAACAGTAGATAAAGTTTAGCGGCGAGCCTCCGGCGAGCGCGTAATGTTACGCGCTCGCCGGAGGCTCGCCGCTAAACGAGGTTGGCAATGATATCCCCATAGCGCTCGCCGATAGCTTCCATGGTCGCGGTTCGACTTGTCTCTCCCGTTACTGAGAAAGTAATCCGCAAGTAATCCCTGGGCAAGCATTTCTCCACTCGGTCGGCCCACTCGATCAGAGAGACGCCATCACTCGCAAAATATTCATGAGCGCCCAGCTCCTTGAATTCCGCATCGCCGCGAAGGCGGTAGGCATCAAAGTGATAGATGGGCAAACGACCCTTATATTCCTGAATCAGCACAAATGTCGGGCTGGTGACCATTCGGCTATCTTCCACATCTAATCCTTCAGCGACCGCTCGGACAAAGTGGGTCTTGCCGGCTCCCAACGGTCCGATAAGCGCGATGACGGCGCTGGAAAAGAGCCGTTCTCCGAGGCGACGGCCAAAGGCCACGGTTGATTCCAAGTTGGGTAGATTCAAGGTTTTAGTCAAATCAGTCATCGTGATTGCGGATACCCGTGACATATCCCATTCATTGCGCCCGGATGGCTTAAATTACATTAATCGCGCTTCGAAATCACTTCGATTTCGAATCTCTTATAAAAGCCTGAATGGATCCTCGTTTGCTAATCCTGGAAACCTCCGGCCGCATAGGGCAGGTCGGTCTGGCTCTTGGCTCGCGGGTGCTGACATGGCGCCGGCTGGACGAGGCGCGCCGCCATGCCCGCGATCTCGCTCCAAGCGTGGCCGAGCTGCTGAGGGAGCAGCAATGGAAACCGCGCGACGTGCAGGCCGTTGTCGTCAGTCGGGGACCCGGCAGCTATACGGGCCTGCGCGTCGGCATCATGTCCGCCAAGACGTTTGCTTATGCCACCGGATGCGCCTTGATAGCGGTGGACACCTTTGCGGCCATCGCTGCCAATACCCCGGCCGCGGTGGATTCCGTCGAGGCACTCGCCGATGCCCAGCAGGGAAAGGTTTACGTCCAGCGCTACGGCCGAACAGGAGGAGCGAGCGCTTGGTCCCCCCAAGACCCATTGACCATCCTATCGTTGGATCTGTGGATAGCTCGTCACTCTGTTTCCAGTTGGGTTACCGGCCCAGGGCTGGAGATCAACCGTCCGAAACTTCCACCTGACTTCAGAGTGGTTGATCCGGCGTTCTGGCATCCTTCCCTGGAAAGTCTCCTGCAGATCGGCCTGGGTCGTTTTGAGCGCCAGGAGAAAGACGATTTGCTAACGGTCGAACCGCTCTATCTGCGTACCAGCGCGGCTGAAGAGAAGTGGGAAACGTTGGGTAAATCGGCCGAGAAAGGCCCAGTGCCCTGATCAGGGCACAATGTGTTTACGTTTCGCGCCCGCAGGTAGCCTACGGGCGCGAAACGATTAAACGGACTCTTGACTCAACGGCCTTCATAGACCTGAACCGTCGCCTTGGCCGGGATCGGCGTCAGAGGCCCGGGGCCCGCAAGCGGCGGAGGCGGAAGACCTGGAGAAAATGAAGACTCACAACACGCCGGTGCCGGGCAGCACGGCGCACACCGGGGTCGGCAACACCAAACCCGGTGAAAACAGCCCGAGGAACACAGCATGGCCGTCAGGCCAAGGACCAAAACCAATCGGCGGATCACCATGGAAATCACTCCTCCATTCCTGGTGGTAGGACAACGGCTGCTCGCGCCGTCGCACCTGGCACAATGAGCAGAGTTTTTGTCGCCTCGTCGTCCCAGCACACCGGGGACAGCGGCGACCCAGGGAAAACATCCCGTCGGCAAGCGAGGCAGCCCCTTTGGCGATGGAAGTCCCTTTGCCGACACTCACACTCGGGACCATGGCTGCTCCGAGAAAAGTATGCGCGGAGGAGGCGGTCAATCAATTGATTTCGGTGAAGAGAATGGGATTTGAGCCGAGATGCCGGTAAACTCTGCCTGCCGGATCAGGTAAAGCAGATGCGAGGAGGAAGACTTTGATGCCCGTGAGGTCAGTAGCCCGACTTCTGCGGTCGCGCTAGTCAGGGAGATTGAAAATCTCTTCGGATTTACTGAAGCGAATCCGGCGGCCAATTAACGGAGCGGATGTGACGAAAGTGAAGGGCGGGTGCGACTTATTAGAAATGCCGCATCCCGCCCTTCCGATTTTTCCTTGCAATGAGCCAACCCATTATCGAGGCGGCGCGGCAATTACGGGCGGTGGACCATAAGGACCTGCGTCTCCAACGGCCGGCTGGGGCGGAATTCGTTCTGGAGCGCCCGGGACGCCGTTGCAGCAGGGCGCGGGGCTTGCCGCCGGCCGGCAAGCATTTTTATGGCAATTGCAGCCAATGGCCAACAAAGCGGCCAGGCCCAAACCAACCGTCATCGTGCGGAAACCCGTCATGTTAAAGCCCTCATCTCTTCTGGGGGGCGTAAATCAAGCCCTAGAGTCTTGGCGCCCCGGACGACTGTTCCGAGCCTGTTTCTCCCAAGTTCCTTAAATAGCGGCGGAAATAGCAAAGAGTTTGCAACCTTCACCAAGCCGGGCCGGTGCTAACTTCCCGAATTAATCGAACCTCCACCTTGTTCTCTCTAAACGTTAGGTTTCTTGAAGTGAGCAATCAATCCATTTCAAGGAAAGAAAGCGGATTCGTGCTGTTTCCGTGGCGGGATTTGCGGCTTAAGGAGAGTGCAGCAAGAGCGCGCCTTGCACTAGTTAACCACGGCGCGCTAACTTTGCGGGTATGCCAAAATGGTTGTAGACGGAATTAGCTTCATTTGGGCTTGCTTGAACGAGCGTCGGCCGCTCATTAGGATGCATAGGCTTGGTTGGCTTTAGTGCCTTTTCCTTTTGTTCCGACCGAATGGCTCGTTGCCCCCCCCGCGCTGAAAGTCTAAGTCGATGAGTTCCTCCGAGAATCCACCGCAGGCAAAAGCAGCCGCGAAGGACATTCGCATGCGCGGCTTCCAAGATAGGGCCGAGGTCGCCGACGTTTTGGCAATGCTGAGTTCACGGGTGAGACGTCTGACTGCGGAGATGGTTGGAATATCCGGGGCGGCCCAGCGGGTTCTTGCGGACGACGTTACCGCGGGGGTCTCCGTTCCAAACTTCGATCGCGCGGCCATGGACGGTTACGCCTTGATCGGCAGCGAGACGTTTGGGGCAGGGCCGTACAATCCACTCAATTTCACAATCAGCGGCAGTGCCTTTCCAGGACGTCCTTTCTCCGGCAAAGTCCAGTCGGGTCAAGCGGTGCGGATTATGACGGGCGCTCCAATGCCGGAGGGCGCCGATGCCGTTATCCAGGTGGAAGCGGCAGACGAGGTGAATGGTTTACTCTGCGTGAGTGAACCGGTCCCCCCAGGCCGGCACGTCGGGCGGCGCGGCGAAGACATCTTGCCCGGGACAATCGTCTTGCACCGTGATCGTGTGCTGCGGCCGCAAGATCTCGGAGTCCTCGCTTCCATCGGCGTCCCGGAGATCTCTGTTATCCGCCGCCCGCGAATCGACATCCTAGTGACAGGCGACGAATTGCTGCCCTGCGGTTCACGGCCCCAGGGCTACCAAATCGTGGACAGCAATTCCGTCATGCTTGCCGCTCTGGTTCAGCGCGATGGCGGCGTAACTCATTGCACTTCGCTCATTCCCGATAAACGCGAGACGGTCGAAGCGGCGATGAAAACTTTAGATGCTGATATCCTGCTGATTTCCGGAGGATCCTCTGTTGGTCAGGAAGACCACGCTCCACGGGTTCTGGCGCAGTTAGGTGAGCTTGCAGTTCACGGGGTCGCGCTTCGGCCCGCAAGCCCGGCCGGCGTAGGGTTCCTGGGAAATCGACCGGTATTCCTGCTACCAGGCAACCCGGTCTCGTGCCTGTGCGCTTATGATCTGTTCGCTGGACCGGCTATCAGAAGGTCGGCCGGCCGATCCATGGACTTGCCTTACCGTTCGCGCCTGGTCGATCTCAACCGAAAGATCACCTCGGCCGTGGGAAGAGTGGATTACGTTCGCGTCGCAATTCATCAAGACCTTGCGGAACCGTTGGCTACCAGCGGGGCTTCGATTTTGACCTCCACCACGCGAGCCGAAGGCTTCGTCCTGGTCCCGCGCGACAGCGAAGGCTATGCGGCGGGGGAAAAGGTGCGCGTGTTTCTATATGACTGGTAACTTCGATTTCGGCGAACAATCGATTGTTTCACCGGGCCTTCGGTCAGCGAAGAGCGCACTTTTGTCGGTCCCGGCCTTGGACTTCAGCTGTCTCCTTGGGGGGAGGTGGGGGGTAATGAAATTAAACGAATTGCATCCCTACAAGCTTGGCGCGAAGAATCACTACTATATTAATGTACATTAACTGTCAACCGCGAATTGCCAGAATACTCAACTACATAGCAAGCCAATGAAGCAGGATCAGTTCCTCGATGTAATCGACCGAGACGAAGCGGAACGCCGATTTCATGCGGTCCTAGACCTTACACCGCTGGAAGCCGAGGACGTGCCGGTCGGCGAAGCTTTACAGCGCGTGCTGGCACTCGATGTCCAAGCGCCGGTGGATGTACCAGGCTTTGATCGGGCGAATGTGGACGGGTTCGCGGTGCATGCCGAGGACACGTTTGGCGCGAGCGAGGAATCACCCAGCCTGCTCAAGCTAAATAGTGAAGTACTTTCCTGCGGGGCGACACCGACCCAGGTCGTTGCCAAGAAGACCGCAACGGCTCTAGCTACCGGGGCCATGGTGCCGCGCGGCGCCGACGCGGTCGTCATGGTGGAATACACCGATGCCGAGAGAGAAAGTCTCGCGGTCCGCCGGCCCGTGACGCCTGGAGCGAACATCTCTTTCGCGGGGACCGATATTGGTCGGGGCGAAACGGTTCTGCGCCGCGGCGACCTCTTGACCTCGCGCGAAACCGGCGTTCTGGCCGCACTGGGAATCGAAAAAATCAGTGTCATTCGGCGACCGCGGGTAGCCATCATTTCGACAGGAGATGAACTTCTCAGCGCCGGGGCAGAGATGCGTCCCGGCTTGGTTTATGACAGCAATGCCACCATTTTGGCGGACGCGGTCCGTGAAATTGGCGGAATTCCCGTGTCCTTTGGCATTGTGCCCGATGACATGGCTGCCTTGAGAACCGTTATCGCAAAGGCCATGAACTGCGACGCGATTCTGCTTTCAGGGGGCACCTCGAAAGGGCCGGGCGACCTCTCCTATCGGGTCGTGAGTGAACTAGGTAAACCGGGCATTATCGTCCACGGTGTGGCCCTGAAGCCTGGTAAGCCATTGTGCTTGGCCGCTGTTCAGCCCTATGAAACGAATCGGCCTGACAGCAAGATTCCGCGAGAGCGACCCATTCCCATTGCGATTCTGCCGGGCTTTCCAACTTCGGCGATTTTCACGTTTCGTGAATTCATGGCGCCTGTTATTCAAAGACTCGGCGGCCGATCAGACGACCCGTCCATAATGGTTTCAGCCCGGCTGCCGATGCGGGTCAATTCCGAACGTGGCCGAACGGAGTATCTGCTCGTTAACTTGGTGCAAAATCCCGAAGCGAATTCGGCATCCCATTCAGAAGGTTGGCCCAAGCTGACCGCATATCCGATGGGCAAAGGGTCGGGATCGGTGACCACGTTTAGTCGAGCCGACGGCTTTATCGTAATCCCGCGGCAACGCGAGTATCTCGAAGCCGGCGACCGTGTTGACGTGCACCTGCTCGGTCAGGGCATGCGGCCGGCCGACTTGGTTGTCATCGGCAGCCATTGCACCGGGCTAGATTACCTACTGGGAAAATTGAGAGAAAAGGGATTTCAAAGCAAGTTTCTTGCCGTCGGCAGCACCGGCGGCCTCACTGCCGCGCGGCGGGGCGAATGTGATCTTGCCGGCATCCATCTGCTTGATCCCCAAACGCATATCTACAACACCCCGTATTTGAGCGAGGGCTTGAAGCTGATTCGCGGCTATGGGCGACTTCAGGGGATTGTCTTTCGAATTAGTGATCCGCGCTTTGCCGACTGCTCCAGCGCCAAGGAGGCGATCAACCGGGCGCTAGCCGACTCGGAATGCATCCTCGTTAATCGGAACCAAGGCAGCGGCACACGCATCTTGATAGACGGATTCCTGGGGGCCGCGCGACCACCGGGATATTTGACGGAGGCCCGATCTCACAATGCCGTTGTGGCGGCCGTCGCCCAACTCAGGGCCGATTGGGGGGTCGCCATAGCTCCGGTTGCGGAGAAGGCCGGGCTTGGTTTTCTTCCGCTGCAGGAAGAACAATATGATTTTGTGGTGCCCACCTCTCGGTGGGATCGACCTGCTCTTCAGGAATTTCGGACCCTCTTATCCGAGGATACTACTCGAAAGGCCCTGACTGAGCTTGGTTTCCGACCGTGAAATTTCTCACATTTTAATAATGGAAGGCCGCGGCCCAAGTGGTCTTCAGTCCAACAACAGAAGTCTGCCGTCAACGTCCAATTGGACATTCATTCGCTTACGACCTACCTTTGGTTGGGACTCAAATCCCGAAAAGAGAACGGGCACGGTGCGCAATCGGCATAAACATGGTGTGAGAGACTCGCTTCTCGCACTGATAGGCCATTTTCCGGTTTTTCCAGGTGTCTTTTGAATGGTGGGTAGGCTTTATGAGTTTCTTGCGAGAGCCTAACGCCGAACCGATCCCGGGATATCGGCTAATTGAGCCGATTGGCAGCGGCGGTTTTGGTGAAGCATGGAAATGCGAGGCCCCGGGGGGTCTTTTCAAGGCCATCAAGTTTGTCTTTGGAAACATAAACTCCCTCGATGTAGAAGGCGCTCGTGCCGAGCAAGAACTACACGCTTTACAGCGCATCAAGGAGGTTCGCCATCCCTTCGTCTTGTCGCTGGACCGCATAGAAGTGGTCGAGGGCGAATTAGTCATCGTCATGGAATTGGCTGATAAGAGCCTGCATGACGTTTACGTCGAATTTCAGAATGCCGGCCTGATCGGTGTTCCACGCGACGACCTACTGCGCTACATGCGCGATGCGGCCGAAGCGCTGGACCACATGAACGAAAAGCACAACCTCCAACATCTTGACGTAAAGCCCCGCAACCTCTTCGTCGTCTGCGACCGGGTTAAGGTGGCGGATTTCGGGCTGGTCAAACACCTGGAAAGGCAATCGGCTTCTGGTCTGCTTGGAGGCGTAACGCCGCTCTATGCCGCCCCGGAAACATTCAGCGGCAAAATCAGCCCTCAAAGCGATCAGTACAGCCTGGCCGTCGTCTATCAAGAACTACTCACCGGTCAACGTCCCTTTAGCGGAAAAAATGCCAGGCAGCTAGCGCAACAACATCTCCAACAAGAGCCCGAATTGCGCGGATTAACGGAACCCGAACGGCCCATCGTTGCACGCGCCTTGGCCAAAGACCCGAACAGGCGCTATCCCAATTGTTTGGCGTTTGTTAGAGCTCTTTACACTGTTCGGGCCATCCGTCCGGAACCTGTTATTCTGCCCGAACCAAATATGGGTTCCCAAGGCCAGCGTCCCAAGACCATGGCTGAGACGCTGGAAAACTTCCATCTTGAAAACGGCCTGGTGCCCGCTGAGCTGGAAAAGGCCGAGGAATTGGAACAGTGGTCGCCTGACGAGGAAGTGGATTTTTCGGCCGGACCGCCTCCCGCCGAGCGCGACAATTTCGAGGAAGTTTCCAACCTGGGCATTACCGTCGCCCAGCCCCAGACCGGCGCTCTACGCCCAACGTTTATCCTGGGCATCGGCAGCATGGCGCGGAAAGCGATGCTCGATCTTCGCTGCCGATTCATCGATCGCTTTGGCGATTTAAGCAACATTCCTCTCCTGCGCTTTCTCTATGTGGATAGCGATGCCGAGGAAGTGAAGGCCTCCACACGAGGGGCTCCCGAAGTGGCTTTGAAGAACAATGAAGTCCATCATCTCCCGCTGCAACCGGTTTCGCACTATCGCCGGCGTCAACTGGACCACCTCGGCGACTGGCTACCGCGGGAAAAGCTCTACGCCATGCCGCGCGGGCTAAAGACTCAGGGATCACGCGCGCTTGGCCGCTTGGCGTTCACCGATAACTATCATCGTCTCTTGGCCCGTGTGAAACGCGAAATACAACAGTGTGCCCATCCCGACGTGCTCTACCACTCGGTCAACCAAACCGGGCTAGCCCTCCGGGATAATATTCCGCGCGTCTATGTAATCGCGGCAGCCGGGGGAGGCGGCAGCGGGCTGCTGGTCGATCTGGGCTATAACTTGCGACGGCTCCTTCAGCAGCTACGCCATCCCAGTTCACCGGTTGTCACGATGTTGCTGTGTGGCGCCCCGGACGATCCCGCCACGCCAAAGGTCGAGCAAGCCAATGTTTATGCCACGCTCACGGAACTCAACCATTATGCCGACGTGGCGGTGCCGTTCTCGGCTCAATATGGCGCGAATGGGCCTCAAATCGCCGATAGGGCGGCGCCTTTCGATTCGGTGTATTTGATGGTGCAGTCAACGCGTACGCCGGAAGCGCGCCGGGACGTGATGGCTCACCTTTGCAGTTACCTATTTCATGAATTGACCACGCCGCTTGGTCTTCGACTGGAAAACGGGCGACGCCAGCCCAATACGACATTGACGCCATTCCGCAGCCTGGGCACTCATACGGTGTGGTTTCCACGAGGTCTGCTTTTGCGCCTGGCGGCCCGTGAGGCGTGTAAACGTCTCTTTGAAGAATGGCAAGTTACCGGCGAACCGAACGCACGGGCCGAAATCGAGGCTGCCTGTGCCAGGGTTCAGGCCGATCCAAGCCTGCGGCCCGAAGCCATTGCCGCCCAGGTCGAAGAGGCGGCGACAACGCCGAGCGAAGGCAAACCAAGCGATGCGCTCTCGCGCATGTTGGCCGGGCTGGAAGAACAGGCAGCGGATTATCCGGCTCAAGACGATCCAGGAGCCTGGGCCACGCAAACTCTGCTCCGCGTTCGCGAATGGCTGGGCAGCGGCCTAGGTTCAAGTCGGGAAGCTGGTGAGTGGCGTAAAAACCGGCTCAGCCGGAGTTTGGAAAATGCTGCACAACGTGCTGCGGAGAAATGGGACAAGGGACTTACCGACTCCGTTCTCAATTTGACCGAACACCCTGGCCGGCGCCTTGCTGCAGCCGAGGCGGCTATCAATCGCTTGATCACGTTTTGCGACGAGCAGGCCGCCGCGCAAAATCAGCAAATCGATCAATTGCGGCGCAAAGCTCAAGATGCTCAAGATCACTTGCAAGGAGCCGTGGAAGCCTGCGTCGCAGGCGCCGGCAGCTTCAGCCTATTCGGAAGTAGGCCAAAGCGTCTTTTACGGGTTTTCCTGGATCACCTGTCCGCCTTTGCACGCCAATGTCTTAAGGAGGATATTGGTGTCGCGACTCGGCTATTCTTTGCCAGTCTACGCGGTCGGCTGAGCGATCGGCTTCGCGACATGGCCTTTTGCCGGCAGCGCCTGCGCAATATGAAAGAAACGCTGGAAACGCCCTTGATGACGACGGACGATTTGGCCGACACGCCGCCGCCGGTCGATGTTACCCCGGCGCCTTCTACGTCCCCGTCGCCGGAGTCGTTTTGGGAATCGATTCGTCAATCAACGACCACACGTGTGGTCTTGCCGGCCGAGGACGAGGATTTGGAGCATGCCGCATTCCGGTTCTTAGGCACCTTGAAACCGGAACATTGGATTCAGCTTGATCAAAACCTACAGGATACTGTCCTTTCCTCGCTGGGAGGTCTTTGCCGAGCGTGCCTTGGTCCGACGGATCCTATCCGCCACTTGCTTGCTCCTTTAGTTGATCAAGCGGCCTTGTGCCTTAGCAATCACCTACCGATTACCGACGTGGCCCAGGTTGAAACGAGCGCCGGCTCCAAGAGCGGCAATACGCAGGTTTACTACGAGAACGCGGCGCCGCTTGTACCCAGCCTTCAGGCGGACATCAGCACGGAGTACCTGCTCACCCCGGTGAGCGATGCGGGAAAAAGCTACGGTGAGGAAGCAAAACGGCAATTTGCAAACCTGCAGGTCATTCGGGTGCCGGGTCAGGCCGATCTTATGTTTTGCCGCGAACAAGGCTACCTGAGCCTTGATGATGTAGAGCGAGTCTTCCGACCTTGCCGCACCGCTTACGGAGAATTGAGCGTCATTGTAAACGCCTCGCCTCACGCCCGCTTTGACGTGACCGACTGGGTGCCGCTTACGCCGTGAGCCCTTAAAGACGGCAGCAAGGCAAAGAGCGGTTAGCCTCCTTGGGTCTATCAAGGGGGGTTACCGATCATTGTTTCTTTACCTTTTAGGCCCGCACAACTCCCGATGTAGGCGCGTCCTCCTCAGCAGGCTTGCCATCTAACCCCGGCTTCTCCTTGCCCAGAATCTCGTCAATTTCCTCACGAAGTAATTCTTCGCGCTGGAGCAGAGCGTCAACCAGCTTTTCCAATTCATCTCGATGTGATTCGAGCAGTTGATATGCCTGTTCGTCGGCCTCGCGCAGCAAGCGCTGGACTTCTTGGTCGATGATTTGAGAGGTTCCTTCGCTGAAGTCACGGGGTTCCTGGATCTCTTTGCCGAGAAATACGTGTTCCTCGCCGATGCGGAAAGCCATCGGTCCAAGACGGTCACTCATACCCCAGTGCGTAACCATGAAACGCGCCAGTTTGGTGGCTTGCTTCAAATCATCTTCGTGGCCTGAAAAGGGCTGTCCGAAGACGAGCCGGTCGGCGGCGCGTCCGCCCATGGTGAAGGCCAACCGGGCCTTCCAATAATCCATGCCATGGTGATAGCGGTCCTCGTCCGGCAGGGCAAAGGTTACGCCTAGGCCTCGGCCCCTTGGAATGATCGATACTTTCTGCGGCGCATCCGCATTAGGCTCCAGCCAGCCAACCAGGGCATGCCCTGCCTCGTGATAAGCGGTCTTGCGCTTGCCGTCCGCGGACAGCACTTCTTCGCGTTTGGGACCCATCAAAACGCGATCGGCCGCCCGCTCGAAATCCGTGCGATCGATCTTGGATTTGCCTTCGCGCGTAGCGAGGAGAGCGGCTTCATTGGCCAGATTGCGGAGATCGGCGCCCGTCATGCCGATCATGTTTCGCGCAACCCCTTCGAGATTAACCTCATCCGCCAACGGTTTATTCCGTGTGTGAACTTTCAGAATGGCAAGTCGGCCTTGCCAAGTCGGTCGATCCACGGTGATATGCCGGTCAAAGCGACCCGGACGCAGCAGGGCTGAGTCGAGCACATCGGGACGATTCGTCGCGGCCATGACGATGACGGATTCAGTGGGCGTAAAACCGTCCATCTCACTAAGGATTTGATTGAGCGTTTGTTCGCGTTCATCCGACCCGCCACCGACACCAGCGCCACGCATGCGGCCGACGGCGTCGATTTCATCAATAAAAAGAATGCACGGGGCGCTCTCCTTGGCCGTCTTAAACATATCGCGCACCCGGCTGGCCCCCACCCCGACGAACATCTGGATGAACTCGGAGCCACTGATGCTAAAGAAGGGAACGCCGGCTTCCCCCGCCACGGCTCGTGCCAAAAGCGTTTTCCCTGTCCCTGGGGGGCCCACGAGCAGAACCCCTTTGGGAACCTGAGCGCCGAGCCGTTGAAACTTCTCCGGATTCCGCAGGAACTCGACGATCTCCTGCAATTCCGATTTGGCATTCTGCATGTCGGCAACGTCCTCAAACGTGACCCGCAGCTTGCTCCGATCGTAGCGCTTGGCGGGGCTCTTGATGTAGTTGCTGAGGAAACCGCCGCCGAGCGGGTCGCGAAAGCGGGGAAGAATAAATAGAAAGAGGATGAGGATCAACCCTACCGGCAAAAGGAACATGAACAATGTTCCTACCCATTCGTAACTGTTTCCGACATCCTCTCCAATTTTGCCTGCACCAACGGCTGCATTAACGCGATTTCTAAAATCCTGATTTTCACCAGGAGGAAGCTTAGTCGTGAATCGGCCGCCGCCGCCACTTAGAGTTGAAACGTGCTTCCTGACATCGTCAGGGAGTTTATCGCGATCATTGACTTCACAGGTGATGCGGTCGCTGCCTTCCCATGTGACTTTCTTGATGTTATTAACTTGTTCAGGATCAGTTAACAGCCGAATCAGGTCGCCCATTTCGACATAGCTAGTGGGGAAATTGCTAACAATGAAAACCCCCAGCATCATCAAGCCGATAACTAACCATATCCAACCGCCCGGCATGACGGGCCCGGGCCGTCGGCGCGGCTTGCCAGCGTTAGGCGGAGTGGGACGTGGGGGCATTGAGAATCCTCGCGGACGCGCCTCAATTCTGTTTCCTGGAATGTCCCCTCGACATCCTGTTGAAGAGGGCAGACAAATCTAAAATACCAAATGCACCAACCCCTGACTACGGCACGCTAACTGGCCAGATTCCCATGCCCTTTCAATGGTTACGTTTCTGGAACAAAAGCAAAGCCCGTCAGGAATTAGGCCATATCACTTTTCTCATGTATACCCGGAAGGGCTGTCACCTCTGCGAGATCGCTTGGGAAATCTTGAGAAGCGCTCAGAAAGACCATGGCTTTGTGCTAAAAGCTGAGGACGTCGATACCGATCCGAATTTAGCGGAGCAATACGGGCAGATTGTACCGGTGATTCTCCTAAACGGGCAGGTGCGTTTCCGAGGCAGGATAAACAACGTCTTACTTCAGCGCTTGCTCAAGGCGGAAATCGCCAAGAGCGCCATTTAGCAAGAGTGAGGCATTCAACACGACGTGGGCTCTACGGGTTGGCAGGCGGATCCTCTGAACCGGTTGCCACCGGTACAGGCTCGGGAGCGGGCGGCGGCGGAGGGGCCTTTTGGGCCTCATAAAAGGCCAATAACTCGCTAAAGGTCCGCAACGGGGCTTCCCCCTCAAGGGCCGCCTGGGATAGATTTGCTTTGGGCTTCGACCTTTGCGGCTTGCGCGGTGGGGGAGTCGGCCGCGGCGGCGGCTGGGAACTGCGGGTAGTCGTAGTTCCCTTCGATACTTCGGCCGATGCGGGCCCCGCGGTTCCCGCAACCTCTTGCTGAGGCACTTGCCCAAGCTGCTGGCGCGGGGGTCCGGGCGGCCGTCCTCTCGCTTGCTGTCCACCAGTGGGCCGGCGACCGCGCGGCGGATGGCGCTCGCCCTCCTCTCGACGGGGAGGAAGCGGCTTCTTCTCGGGCGGCTTGCGTTCCGTTCCAGGCTTGATCATGGTAAGGGAAACACGTCGCCGATCCTTGTCGACCGTTAGAACCCAGACGGAAACCACATCACCGACCGCAACGACTTCGTAAGGATTCTTGATGTAACGGTTGGCCATCTGGCTGATGTGGACCAAACCGCTGTCTTTCAATCCGATGTCAACAAACGCGCCGAAATCCACGACGTTGAGGACGGTTCCCTTCAGTTCCATGCCGGGTTGCAAGTCTTCGAGCCTGAGGATTCCTTTCCGGAAAATCGGCGGCGGCAAATCTTCGCGGGGGTCGCGGCCTGGACGAGAAAGCGACTCCAAAATGTCGCGTAGCGTGGGAACGCCAATCTGTAGGCGGGTCGCCACCTCTTCGGGAGAAAGCGTCTTGAGCTTTTCCCGTAATTCCTCTGTCTTAGGTCTATCCGCCAAGGCCTCGGGGCTGTAGCCCAGGTCGGCCAACAACTGGCTGGCCGCCCCATAGCTTTCGGGGTGGATCCAGGTTGTGTCGAGCGGATTGCCTCCGTCAATGATCTTGAGGAATCCTGCCGCCTGGACAAAACGGGCGTCGCCAATGTTGGGCACTTGCAAAAGCTGCTCGCGATTCTTAAAAGGCCCGTTCTGCTGACGGAATTCGACGACACTCCGCGCGGCCAGCTGGTTCAAGCCGGAAACATGACGCAACAAAGGCACACTGGCGGTATTGAGATCGACTCCGACCGTGTTGACACACGACTCGATAACCGCTTCCAGAGACTCCTTGAGTTGCTTTGGATTCACATCATGCTGATACAGCCCGACCCCGATGTTTTGCGGATCGATCTTGACTAATTCGCTCAAGGGATCTTGGAGACGCCGGCCTATGGAAATCGTGCCGCGCAGGGTGGCATCAAAGTTAGGGAACTCCTCCCGGCCAACCGGGCTGGCGGAGTAAACGCTGGCCCCCGCCTCATTGACGATTACATAAGCCAGATCGGCCGAAGCGTCCGGCAGCGGCTCCTCCGTACGAAGTGAGGCGGCTTCCGGAGCAGGGGCGGCGTCCTTTGTCGTGGTTGGCGAGACCGACGTTTGATTGGCCGCCATTATCGTCGAGGTTTCGCTCGACGGAGACGCCGCATCCACCACCATTGGAGTGACGGGTGTGGCCATCACTATCGCATCGGGTTGGACGATCGTAGGCGCAAAGCCTTCCGTCGGGACAGAACCGGCGATCTCGATCGTTACGGACTCAGTGGCCGGGGTTGAGGTCATCATTTCCTGTGCGGACGCTTCTCCCATTGGCGAAAATGGCTCGTGGGAAAGCGAAGAAGAGGATGGCTCCATTGAAACAACGGTCGTTGTTCCTTCGGTTCGGCGCTTCTCCAGGCTGGTGATGACCTCCGAAACGATTTCCTCGGTCTCTCTGCAGGCCGTGCCGTTGCCGATAGCGATCACGCGAACGTGGTGTTTCCGCACGAGGTGTTCGAGCTTGACCTTGGCTTCCGGCTTCTTGTTTTGTGGCGGGTGGGGAAAGATAACCGTCTCTTCGAGCAGGTTGCCGGTTTCATTTAGCACGGCCAACTTGCAACCCGTACGGAAACCGGGATCGACTGCCAGGACGCGTCGATCGCGCAGCGGCGGCGCCAAAAGCAAGCTGCGCAGATTGCGAGCGAAGACGCTAACGGCATGTCCTTCCGCATGGTAGTTGAGTTCCCGCCGAATTTCGCGCTCGAGACTGGGCAACAATAACCGCGTGAGTGCGTCGGCAGCCACTTTTTCAAGGAACTCCCTGTGCGGATGATCGGCCAGCGGCAGTTTGCCCAGTGCCACTCGCGGGACCGCCTCGATGTCCCATTCCAGCCGAACCTGCAGCACGTTTTCCTTTTCACCGCGGTTGATAGCCAAAATGCGATGCGGCGGGATATGCTTAACGGGCTCGCTGAATTGAAAATAGTCCTTGAAATCCACGCCTTGGCCTTCGGGGACTTTTTCGCCTTTGACGGTGCACAGCCTGCCGCTCTCCCATAAGACGATGCGGACGGCAGCCCGCACGTCGGCCATCTCGGAAATCTGCTCGGCAAGAACATGCTGCACTCCCAGCAAAACATCTTCGGGAGTGTTCAATTCCTTCTCGGCGTTTACCAACGTGGGCAGGATCTCGGTGAGGTTGCCGACAGCCGGGTCGCGGTTCCAAACGGCCAGCGCCAGCGGTTCGAGGCCGCGCTCCCGGGCGACGGTGGCCAGCGTGCGTTTCTTGGGCTTGAAAGGAAGATAGAGATCTTCGAGCCGTTTGGGCGAGTCGGCGGCAACAATGGCGGCGCGAAGTTCCTCGGTAAGCTTGCCCTGACCGTCGATGCTCCTGAGGATTGTTTGCTTGCGCTCAGCTAGTTGACGCAGTTGTTCCACGCGGCTTTGGATGGCGCGAATGACGTCTTCGTTTAGCCCGCCGGTTCGTTCCTTGCGGTATCGGGTAATGAAAGGAACGGTGTTCCCTTCGTCGAGTAGTTGCACGACACATTCGACCTGGACTTTGCGGATTTGTAAGTCTTGAGCGATCCGGGAGAGTTCGAGGGGATACCCAGGACCTTGATGCGTCGAAGGTGTCTGCATCGCATTGCGCCTGTTGGTGAGCCTGCCGGAGGCTGTTAGTCACCGCCGGCGGCGTTCAAAAGAACATCGCATGTGAATAGCTAGGGCTAAGCGGCTTACTCTAAAGTGATTAGGGCGAAGTGTCAAGACGGTCGGTCGCCGGCAGGTTATGGTGCATGCAGGGGCGAGAGAATAGCTCGATGGCCGCATTCGCAGATGGAAGCAATGCCTGATAAACAGCGGTTTGGTACTATGGCGTTTCGATGAGGCAATTCCACCCATTTTGGCAGATGGTTCTCGTCGGCGCCCTGATTTGTGGGCCAGCCGGCATGATGCTTCTCCTGCGTATGTCCTCGCCTTCGAGCGCAGCGTTTGAAGAAAAGACTGCCCAGAATTCTGTAACAGGTCTCGTGAAGGAGGGAGAGTTTCCGGTGGCCGATGCGCGGGTGCGCTTCAAGGGGCGAAGTGAAGTGGCATTCACGGATCGGGAAGGACGTTTTCGCCTGGTCGCCACAGATGCGGAATGCACCCGCGTCACAGCCGCCAAGGAAGGCTATCTCATTGCCGGTCAAAGCGTCTCTGCCGATTCATTGAAATTGTTGCTCAGGCGTTTGCCCTCTGAAGATAACCAAGATTATCAGTGGGTAGATCCGGGGCCTGATCAGAGCCGGGCGGGCAACTGCGGCAACTGCCATGCCTCGATTTACGACGAATGGCAAACCAGCGGCCATGCTCGCTCTGTGAATGGCAAGCGTTTTCGCAATCTCTACGAAGGGACCGACTGGAACGGCAAGCGGGGCATTGGCTGGAATCTACAAGTCGAGAATCCGCTGGGCGCAGGCGTGTGCGCCTCCTGCCACGCACCGACGATGGCGGTCGGTCCCGAGCATGGTCTTGGTGACTTGCGGGAAGCGCGCGGTGTCGCAGCCGAGGGCGTCCATTGCGACTATTGCCATAAAGTAAGCGGCCTGGGCAATGGGACAATCGGCCAAACGCATGGAAGTTTTAATCTGGATCTGCTCCGGCCGCGGGAAGGGCAGTTGTTCTTTGGTCCGCTGGACGATGTGGATCGAGGTGAGGATGCCTTTTCACCCCTTTACAAAGACAGCAGGTACTGCGCCTCCTGTCACGAGGGGGTTATTTTTGGCGTCCACGTCTACAGCACGTTTAGCGAATGGCAAGCAAGTCCTGCCAAGCGCGAAGGCAAACAGTGTCAGACCTGCCACATGAAGCCGACCGGGGCAATGACCAACATCGCTCCGGGCAATGGCGGCATTGAGCGCGATCCACAAACGCTCGCCAACCATTCCTTCTTCGCCGGCAGCAAGAAAGAAATGCTCAAGCAGTGTCTGCACGTCTCCTCCACTCTTCGCCAAATCGTAACCGGCATTCGGGCCGAAATCGAGGTGAGGGCGGACGAAGTTGGCCATTATGTTCCAACAGGATTTGTGGACCGGCACCTGGTGCTGGTTGCCGATGGCATCGATAAAGACGGCAAGCCGGTTTCAGCAATCGGCGGCCCAGTTTTGCCGTTGGCGGCAGGAAAAGCGCTGGCCGGCCATTCAGGCCGGCTTTATGCCAAGCTCTTGAAGGATTTCGATGGCAATAGCCCTGTTCCCTTCTGGCGTGCCGACCCCGAGTCGCTGGATTCCCGCCTGAAGCCCGGAGACCGGGATATTGTCAGGATTACGTTTCCTCAGGCTGTGCGAAAAGTACGTGTCCGCCTTATCTACAGACGCTTTTGGCAAGACCAAGCAGAAATCAAGAAATGGCCTGACAACGAAATCATCGTGTTTGATCAACTGGTCGAAACGCCGGCGAAAGGCCGTTAAGGGAACATCATTCAACGCGTTCTTCTTCTTGCATTACCTTTCTGTATAGTATACATTAGTACAGATATATCGTTCCGGACGCGAAGCTTCCCAGCTGCGATACCGTCCCCCTCCTGCGCTTTTATCTGCCATGCCAACAGCACCGGTTTCTCATGCCGTCCTTCATGTGGACGCGGACGCCTTTTTCGCTTCCATCGAGCAGCGGGACGACCCGAAATTGCGTGGCCGACCGGTCGCCGTGGGCAGCGGGGTGGTGGCCAGTTGCAGTTACGAGTCGCGTCGTTGGGGAGTCCGTACGGGAATGCGCCTTACCGAAGCGCGTCATTTATGCCCGCGGTTACTGATCTTGCCGGGTGATTATCGCCGTTATGAGCAGGCCGCCCGCTGTATGCTGGCGATCTGTCAGGAACAGACGCCGATCGTGGAAGTGGCCGCGCTCGATGACTTGTATCTGGACGTGACGCAAAGCAACGGGCCCGATCGCATCGCCGGCGTGCTCCGCGAACAAGTTCGTGAGGAGGTCGGCCTGAGCGTCTCTATCGGCATAGGCGTCAACAAACTCGTCGCCAAGGTGGCCACCAAACAAGCCAAGCCGGGCAAGCAGATCGTCGTTCCACAAGGCGACGAGCGAACCTACCTGGCCCCCTGGTCGGCGCGCGTGCTGCCCGGCGTCGGACCAAAAGTCGCCAGCCGGCTGGAACGTCTCAACGTGCAGCAGGTCGGCGAAGTGGCGGTCATCCCGTTGCCCATCCTCTGCGGCCTGTTCGGCAATCAGGGCAAGGTCCTGCGCGATCAGGCGCACGGGATCGATCCGCGCCCGGTTGAGCCGCACAAACCCGCGCAGTCCGTCAGCCGGCGCACCAGCTTCGATCCGCCCGCCGGCAATCGCGACTTTCTCAAGGCCATGCTCGATCACCTGACCGAGCGTGCCGTCTCCTGGCTGCGTTTCAGTAATTTGGCCACGAAGGGCATTGCCGTGACGATTCGCTACGGCGACTATGAAAGCGCTCTGGGCCGGCAATCGTTCCGCGTCGCGACGGCCGGCGAAGAGCCGATCAAGGAGGCTGCCCGCGATCGCTTCGAGCGACTTTACACGCGCCGCCTGCCGTTGCGCCTCATCGGCATCGAATTCGCGCCCATCGTCGCCTGCGACCCTCAACCCGTCCTCTTTGCCGAACTCGATGCCGAACGAGCCGGCCGCCTCGCCGCTTGCAAGGACACGATCCGCCAGCGCTTCGGCTTCATGGCGTTGACCACGGGCTCATCATTATTCCTGTCGGACCAAATTGCTCACGATCGCGAGAACTTCCGCCTACGCACCCCCTGTTTAACGCGTTAGCCGAAGCGATTGCGGGTTTCGCTAAGGACGCTACAACTTAGCGTCCTGTCAACGATTTACCTCGTTACCTCGTTCCCAAACTCCTGTTTGTACCTCGTTCCCAAACTCCTGTTTGGGAACGCATGTCCCTGAAACTCTGTTTCGACTCCAGCGCAGATAGGAACCCTTTTCGGAGGGTGCGGCGAAACAGGAGTTTCGCGAAAAGGCGTTCCCAAACAGGAGTTTGGGAACGAGGCTAAATTACCTTCTTGCCACCATCGTCAACCACTTTGTCGTTCCCCATTTTTCGAGAACATTGATCGTCGTGGCTACGATCCTTTTCCCAGGATCTTGCTCATTTCGGCAGCCGTGAATGATCGCATGGTCTGGGTGGTTACATTGTCCTGGGAACTCAAGGACAACATTCCCGCGGTGGCCGTTTCGTCTTCGGGCGCCTCGAAGATGAGGACGCCATCATAAGCGCCCATGCACCAGTATGTTTCCTTGATTTCGATTCCCATCTTCTTGGCGCTTGCCTTGAAATCGGCTGCCCGTTTGGTCGTGTCCTTGATGCTCTTGGAGCCCTTCTCGGTGAATTTGACGAGGGTCACGTAAGTTGCCATCGCTGGTTCTCCTTAACGGATAGGTGAAGTGCTTTTCGCTTTCATTTTCTCCGGGAAACGGAAGCAAGGCAAGAACCAAGCTTCGCTAAATAATGCGGTTCCCCCTCGTGCCGAAGCTCTGCTTCGGCACGCACTTCCGCGAAGCTCTGCTTCGCTAAGCAGCAACGCCAATGTCAGTCTGCGACCCAAGTGTCTCAGACCGGTTCCGAGTGTGCGGCGCGAACCATTTTCCCTGCAGAGGCCGAAGTAGAGCTTCGGGGAGTTGCGTGCCGAAGCATAGCTTCGGCACGAGGGGAGGCGTTAAGTTCGGAAACACCGTTGCGGTAGCCGGACCCTGTGGACAAGGTTTCGACCCTGTGGATTACCTTACCACCCTCTGGACCAACAAAACGGGTCTCCAGGGCGGGTTTGGCGGTAAGCGCCGTTGTGCTCTTCGGATGTCAGAAGGACTCGCGCTTTTGCAGCTGGACCCTCTGGACCACCACTTTGACCCTGAGGGTCAGGCACCGACCCTCTGGGTCCGCACAATTGAGCCAGAGGGTCAGAGGGTCGGTTTCGAATGCTTTCCATTTCTTTCCACCTGCTTTCCATTTCTTTTCATAGGGGGTCCGGCGAAATGGAGAGAACTAAATGGCAGGGTACAAGTAGCTCAGGCATTGGGATCCTACAGGCTTTCGACGGCATGAGTAGAACGAACGATCACGCTCGGCTCTGAGCGCTTACGATAAGCCAGCACCCAGGCCGTCGGCGCCACCACCAGCGCAATACCGACCAGACTTAGCGGATTGAAGGAACGGTCCAGCAATAACCAGTCCAGGATCAGGGCAAAGACAATCTGGGTGAGAGCGACAATGGACACCTTTGCCGGCGGACCGGCCGCGAAGGCCTTGGTGAGGAACAATTGGCCGATCGTGGCGGTTACGCCAACGCCCAGCAACAGAGCTACGGTGCTGCCCTTTAAGTTGCTTTGAGATAATTGTCCGCTCGGAAATAAGAAGAGAGCCGCGAAACAAAACAGGAACGAGACTCCGGAGAAATGCACGACGACCGCCCGCGTGTCCACGCCCTTGAGCCGGTGGAGACCCATCATGGCGATGGCCGTTGAAAAGGAACTGAAGAGCGCCAAGAAGGCGGCGAGCTTGCCCTCCGCGAGGTGAGGCTGCTGAATCAGAATGACGCCGATCACTCCCAGAACGATGGCGACCCAAACTTGCCCGGAAGGCCTTTCCTTCAATAGCGGCCAAGACAGTAGGGCCACCCAAATCGGAAACATATTGGTCAAGGTCAGCACATCGGAAACCGGCAGCCGCGTCAGCGCGTAAAAGCAACAGACCAAGCTGACGCTGCCCGCAATGCTCCGCCACCACAAAATGCCCGGCTTCCACAGAACCAGTTTTTCGCCGGCGATCACGGCCAGAACTGCCGTGAACAGAAAGGCCAGACCGCTGCGAGCGAGGGCGATCACTTGCCAATCACACGCCGCCCCCAAGGCATGGGTGGTTGCGCTCATGATGGCAAAGGAGAGACTGCCAAACAGCATCCAAAAGTAAGGCAGTGAGGAATGGCGTGGCACAGCTTCTCGTTCCGAAGAATACGGCGAAAGTTGGCAGTCGACGAAGTAATTCTAGCTTCTTCTAACGTGCTATGGATCGCGGGGCAGGGTACAAGGTTCGCGGTCTGGTATAACAGCCCCGCCTTTGCCTTGATTGTGGACCTCCAGGTAAATCCCTTGCATAAAACCTGGCATCGGAGTCCCCCATAAGGGTATGCTTAAGGATGTTATCGTCCGCCCATCACTAGGCTGGAGTTCTCTTATGCGCTTGGTAAGCCGGATCGGCGTGTTGGCCATTGTGTCACAATTATGGCTAACCCTTTGTCTCCGAGCGGCCGACCAAGACAAAGTCAAACAATCCATAGATGCTGGCGTAGCGGCCCTCAAGGCCAAGCAAAAGGACAATGGATTTTGGATTTATGGGTCCGACAATTCACCTTCTCATAACAGTATTGGGGCTACGGCCTTGGCCGGTTTGGCTCTCTTGGAATGCGGAGTCCCGGCGGACGATGAAGCTATCCAGAGGGCCGCTCAGGCAGCCCGAATCAGCTCCATCGACCTCACGCACACTTATTCCCTGTCGCTGTGCATCCTTTTCCTGGACCGGCTGGGAGACAAGGAAGACGATCCGTTCATCAAGAAGATGACTACCCGATTGGTTGCAGGCCAGCAACGCGACGGATGCTGGGCCTATTACTGCCCGCCCAGCCCCGCGGAGGACCGCAAAGAACTCACTACCACTCTCAAAACTCGAGCCGACTCGACCTCGTCCATCAAAAAAGAGAAAAAGGAGCCCGATCCCAAGCGTGCGACCGAGTTGTCCCGAGCGATCGAAAAACAGCTCCTTGTCATTGCCTCGATCCCTAAAGTCGAGCCGGACCCGGAAATCGGTTTCGGGGACAATTCCAATACCCAGTTCGCCTTGATTGCTCTCTGGGTCGCTCGCCGCCACGACTTGCCCGACGCCTTGCATGAGTCAGTCGATAAAAGCTTGGCCGTAGTCGATTTGCATTTCCGGACCACCCAGAACCTGGATGGCGGCTGGCCTTATAAGACGGGATATTTCGGCAGACCGACGATGTCCGCTTCCTCGGCCGCGATGACCTGTGCAGGCCTTCTGGGATTGGCCGTGGGCAATGTATCGAACCGAGCTTCCAGCGCTTTGCGGACCAAGGCCGACAAAAAAAGCAAGAATAAGGAAAAGACGGATGACCGAGACAACGCCGATACTAAGAAGGACCAGGCCCAAAAGTCGCACAAGGACCTCGGCAAGGACGAAAGAGTCGTAGCCGGTCTCAAGTACCTTGGCGCTGTTCTTGCCGGCAAAATAAGTTTCCGACGAAACCCAGGAATGCCCGTCCCCAGAGATCAGGTTAGGGGTGAAGTTGCCGACCCGAATTATTACTACTTTTTATGGTCGCTCGAGCGCGTAGCCGTGACTTATGGATTTGATTCACTTGGCAACATCAACTGGTTCGATTACGGGGCCGGACCGCTTTTGAGGTTGCAAAGCCGCGATGGAAGCTGGAGCGATGATCTTTACGGCGGGAGCAATACTTCATTCGCGCTCCTCTTCTTGAGCCGGTCCAACTTGGTGCGCGATTTGACCACGGCTCTTAAAGGTTCGGTGCAGGATCCCGCCAAGCCTTCCCTCAAATCCGGGAGTGGCGTGGATGGGAGCAAATCAGAGAAGAAGCCTGCCTCGGAAGTGACTCAGCAACCAGCGATCCCGAAGGCGGGCGAAGCGCCCTCAGAGCCTGCTGCCAAGCCGGAGCCTGCCCCGAGAACCACAAGTCAAGCCGCACAGCTTGGCAAGGATCTTGTCGATGCCCCTGCCGGGCGTAAGGAAGAGCTTCTCGACCAATTCCGCCAGGCCAAGGGCAGTGAATACACCGACTCTCTGGCCAAGGCGATTCATCAATTAGACGGCGACAACAAAAAGAAAGCCCGTCAGGCGCTGGCCGATCGCCTGTCCGACGCGACGTCCGCCACGCTGGGCGACAAGCTCGGAGATGCCAATCTGGAATTACGCCGGGCAGCCGCCATCGCCTGCGCCATGAAGGAAGACAAAACTCATATCCCCCGGCTCATCGATCTTCTGGAGGACCCCGAGTCGGCGGTCAATCGGGCGGCCTACGCAGCCTTGAAGAGTCTAACCAACCAGGACTTTGGCCCCGCCAAGAGTGCCGGGCCGGAAGAAATCGTCAAGGCGGTCACTGCCTGGAAGACCTGGTGGAAGGAAAACCAGGGTAAGTAGGCGGGATTCTCTCACCGTTCACCGGAACTGTTGGGGATTGGCAGGGTTGTAATCCATGAGGGATTGGTCGATGCCAGCTCTTGGAGGTTCCGCGATGAAATACGAACTAATAGTTGCGTTGGCCTTATTCGCTCCCATCCAAATCATTCAGGCCGCCGACGACAAGCCGGCCAAGAAAAAGGACGCGGATAGTGCTCAAGTTGACCGCATGGTGCAGAACATGCTGGACCGTTTTGATGTGAACAAGGACGGCAAAATCAGCAAGGAAGAGGCGAAAGGTAAACTGGCCGAGAATTTCGATCGTTTGGACACCAACAAAGACGGTTATTTGGATAAAGAGGAATTGCGACGGGCGGCACGGTTCGTTCTTGCCAACATGCCCAAAGGGGACGGGAGCAAGCCTCCCGAAAAGAAAAACGCGCCCGCGGCCGTACCTCCGGGTAACGATTTCGATGCTCTCGATCGCAATGCCGATGGCCGGCTTTCGCGTGAAGAAGTCAAGGGAACGGAATTCGCCGATCACTTTGACGAGATTGATACGAACAAAGACGGCGGCATCGATAAGAAGGAGTTCAGAGCCTACTTGAGAAAAAAAGCGGAAAAAGCCGCGGAGGCTACTTCTAAGAAATAACTCTGCTGTACTTTTGGCTTGGTCAGGCCCGCGGCATCCAACCCGTGGGCCTTTGTCTTTTCTATACTTTAACTTCAAGTCGTTAGCCTCTCGATTAGCCGCACGAATCCCATTGGCCGATTGGCATGAACACCGTCGCGACCGTTTGCGATTTCCTCAACAGATTCGCGCCGCTGGGCCTGGCTGCGGAGTGGGACAATGTCGGACTCCTTCTCGGCGAGGAATCGGCGCCGGTAGAACGCATCATGACTTGTTTGACCCTGACCCCTGAGAGCGCTCAGGAGGCGATAGCCGAAAAGGCTCAACTGATCGTCACTCACCATCCCGTTTTTTTTCGTCCGGTAAAGTCCCTGACCGATTCCACGTCAGAGGGGCGCGTGCTGCTTTCACTGGCCAAGGCCGGAATCGCCGTCTATAGCCCGCACACGGCCTTTGACAATGCCCGCGGCGGCATAAACGAAATGATCGCAAACCGGCTTGGGTTGAGTGAAGTAACTCCTCTGTGCCGAAGTGATGAAACTGCTTCGTGCAAGTTGGTTGTCTTCGTTCCCGAAGCAGATCTGGCTCGGGTTGCCGACGTGCTCTTTGCCGCCGGCGCCGGGCACATTGGCCAATACAGTCAATGCAGTTTCCGCGTTGCCGGCGCCGGGACCTTTTTCGGATCGGAGACGGCCAATCCCACGGTTGGACTAAAGGGCCGCCGCGAGGAAGTCGCCGAGTGGCGGCTTGAAGTCGTGTGCCCACCTGAGAAGCTTGACCCGGTGATTGCTGCCTTGCGGAAAGCCCATTCCTATGAAGAGCCGGCCTATGACGTGTATCCACTTAGGCCGCTCGCCTCGTCACTTGGCGTGGGACGAGTCGGTCGTCTAGCCGAGCCTCAGCCCTTGGCTTCTTTTGCTCAATCTGTGAAGACCGCCCTCCATGCGAGCCTGGTGCAATGGGTTGGCGAACCCAAGCAGACCATTCAGCGCGTAGCGATTGTCTGCGGAGCCGGAGGCGACTTTTGGAAGCATGCCAAAGATGCCGCGGCGGATGTGCTCCTCACCGGTGAAGCACGCTTCCATGATTGCCTGGCTGCCCAGGCGCACGGATTGGCCCTCGTTTTGGCAGGTCATTACGCCACGGAGCGCTTTGCCGTCGAGGAACTGGCGCATCTAATGAGAAGCATCGGGTCCGAACTCCAAATTTGGGCTAGCCGCGCCGAGAAGGATCCCTTGCAATACGGTTGAGCCATCGGCGAGCGGGGGGCGAAAGCCCCCGTGGAGCCAACAACACGGAGGGCTCTCGCCCCCCGCTCGCCAGATTCGGGTGAGTCTTTATGGCACGTTGCGAGCAAGGTTATTTGTGCGATGTTTGCGGCAACGATGTGGCCGAGATGACCGACTCGGATTTGTACTTACGTTTTGTCCTGGGAGAAGTCCAACCCGAGCAGCTTCATTTGCTCCGGGAGCGCCACATTCGCTGCAACCCTGCGATGGCCCAGTACATTGTTGACCCGGCGTTTGAAGTGATTTCTTTCGATGGCCCGTTTGCCAAGGCGTATTTGGACCCAGCCTTTGTGATGGAGCAAGAAATAAAAGTGACGCGTGCTTGGAAGCGCTTACAGGAGTTGCCCGGGTTGGGCTTGCCGATCATTGACTACCCCCTGCCCGAGGTTCGCGAGAAATGGAAAGGCGCTTAATTAAGCGCTACGATTTCTCCACACGTTCATATTGTCCCTTGAAATGCTCCATCGCCTCGCCGGGGTTGAGATTGAAGACGGCTTTTCCCGACGTCCTCCAACAGCCTTTGTCATGGAAGAAAACGGCGGAGGCATTGCGCGGCAGCCCGACGGCGGCCACTCCCTCCATGTCGCCTCCTTCGATCGCCTCGAAATGGATCGTCACCGCAACCAGTGCATTGAGCTTTCCCGTGTTAACCTCGCGGGCGAAAACAACACCCTTGTCGTCCCAATCACAGGATTTCCAGCGCAATCCGCGCGGTTTGCCGGAATGTGAAGCGGCTTGAAAAAACTGGGCTTCGAGCCGCTCTCGCTGAGACAAAAAGCTCGGCAAGGCGGACTTCTCTTTGGAAGCCTGGCTCAGCGTTAATACGGTTCCCCAAAGCAGGAAGATAGCCACTACAATTCCCACCACGCCCAGCAGCCAGTAAAGCCATTCCATTGTGATCTAGTCCCGAGGATAGTGGCAGATGGTTCCCAGGATTTGAGGATGGCCGATATCGATTCTATTGTGCGGAAGACCGATTTGCTGTTCTTGGCCGACGCGTTGCCGTGACAGGAACGCTTTCACGGACAGATTCGCCTCCTAAGCCATTCAAATCGGCAAGCGCCTTTTGCGCCCCCTCGTCGCCCTGCGCCGCAGCCTTCTTATACCAATATAGAGCCGTTCGGACATTGGGCTTAACGCCCTCGCCTAATTCGTAGGCCCTGCCCAGTACGTACTGGGCCTCGGCATCTCCACTTTCTGCCGCATTCGTGTACCACTCAACGGCTTTGGTTAAATTCTGTTTTGTGCCAATTCCGTAGTAATAACATCGAGCCACTTCGATTCGAGCGCTGGAATCGCCGTCATTTGCCGCCTGGCGATAATAATGCCAAGCTTTTTTTCTCGATTTCTCGACTCCGTGTCCAAGTTCGTAAGAGACGGCCAGATCATACTCGGCCGGAGGAAATCGCTCCATGGCGGCCTTCCTCAATAGAGCAAAGGCCTTCTTGAAGTTCTTTCGAACTCCTTTGCCGTGAATATGCCAGTTGGCCAAAGCGTAAACGGCAGGGGCATATCCCGTGGCGGCTGCTTCCCGCAACAACTTTACGGGCAAAGGACCGTTGCTCTGGTCTGCCTTTCTAGCGAGGCGTTCTGCCTTCTTGTATAGGTCTTCTCCAATCATGGCGCCTTGTTCCTTCATATCGCAAAGCCCATCGGCATTCGGCACATTATAGCTGACCGTCCGGCGGAGGAATCAGCCGATCCGAACAAAGGACTTCTACTTCAGAATCGGAATCCGAGATTACGGTTATGGCTTTTTTGTAAACGCAGAAGTTCGGTTGATTATACGGACCAGAGCCAACTACTCGGAAATGCCGATTCGAGTCCGAGAAGCAACCACACTTCCTGCCTTTACGAACTCCGCCTGGAGCCATTAGACTGAATCTTTCCCACGGCAACCAGAAAGCCTGTTATGTCTCTCGCTTCCATCCTCGGCGAAGCCGGTCTCGTTGCGAAGGCCCTCAACAATTACGAGGCCCGGCCGCAGCAAATGGGCATGGCCCAGGGCGTGGAGCAAGCCATCGCCGCGCGCCGGCATTTGATCGTCGAAGCGGGCACCGGCGTGGGCAAGAGTTTCGCCTACCTTGTCCCGGCAATTCTAGCCGCCCAGGCGGACAAAGATTGCCGGGTCATCATCTCAACCAACACCATTAGCCTTCAGGAACAGTTGATTCGCAAAGACATTCCCTTTCTTCAATCGGTAATGCCGGACCCATTCAGAGCCGTGCTTGTCAAGGGGCGATCCAACTATATCAGCTTGCGCCGCCTGCGCGTGGCCCAACAACGAGCGGGCATGCTCCTGACGGAGAATGATGGGATCTTGCAACTGACCGAGATCGGCCTCTGGTCGAAAAAGACGCGCGACGGCAGCCGGAGCGACTTAGGACTGCAACCGTTGCCGGCGGTTTGGGACCTGGTCCACAGCGATAGCGGCAATTGCCTGGGCCGGAAGTGTTCCGATTATGAGCAATGCCATTATTTCAAAGCCCGCAAGCAGATTTATGGCGCCAATCTGCTTGTGGTCAATCACGCTCTGTTTTTCAGTGATCTTGCCCTACGCCGGTCGGGGGCGAGCCTTCTGCCGGACTACCGTGTTGTTATCTTCGATGAAGCCCATACCCTCGAAGACGTTGCCAGCGATCATCTGGGCCTGGAGATCAGCCGGGCGTCCTTCGATTATTGGTTCAATAAGCTCTTCAATCCACGAACAGGGCGAGGCCTCCTGGCCGGGTATGGTTCCAAGGAGGCCATCGTTCAACTCGATGCGGCTCGTTTTGCCGCCGACCAATTTTTCACCGAGATCTTGGCCTGGATGGAAAGCCAACCGGTAGGCCCGGGAAACGCGCGCAGTTCCACCGAAACGCTCCGAATCCGGGATTCGATTCCGGTGACCGATTGTGTTTCCGAGGAGCTGAAGAAGCTCATTTCCCGGCTGGACGACATAGGCAAGAAATTGGACGCGGAAGAAGAGCAGATCGAAATCACTTCGGCCTCCAATCATTGCGAGGCCTTGGCGTTAACCTTGCAACAATGGCTCAACCAGCAATTGCCCGACCAGGTTTACTGGATTGAAAAGACGTTTAGCGGAAAATCGCAGCGCCTAAACCTGGCCAGCGCGCCCATTGACGTGGGACCGGCCCTGCGCGAACAGCTCTTCGACAAGACATCGACCGTCATCATGACCAGCGCTACGCTCAGCAGCGGCGGGCGAGCGGGATTTCACCATTTTCAACACCGCATCGGCCTGGAGGAGTGTCCCGCCGAGCAACTGGGCAGCCCCTTCGACTATCGCCGGCAAGTGGAACTGCACCTTTTTCGCTCCATGCCCGACCCGACGGCCGCCGCGACCAAATTCGAGGAAGCGCTTTTCGCCAAGATTCAGGAATATGTCGCACGGACCAGTGGCCGAGCTTTCGTCCTATTCACGAGCTATGGCTTGATGGACAAAGCCGCGAAACGGCTGCGCGACTGGTTTGTTGAACAGCGCATGACGCTTCTGGTTCAGAGCGACGGCATGCCGCGATCGCAGATGGTGGACCGCTTCAAGAAATCGCCCCAGGCGGTGCTTTTCGGAGTGGATAGTTTTTGGCAGGGGATCGACATACCGGGCGAGGCCCTTTCCAATGTGATCATCACCAAGCTGCCCTTTGCCGTGCCGGACCGTCCCATCGTGGCGGCGCGCTTGGAGGCGATCCAGGAGGCGGGTGGACAGCCGTTCTACGACTATCAAGTTCCGCAAGCCGTCATCAAACTCAAGCAAGGATTCGGCCGGTTGATTCGCAACAAGACCGATAAAGGATTGGTTGTGATACTCGATCCGCGCGTCTTGACCAAAGGATACGGAAGAGCCTTCCTGGACGCCCTCCCGGATTGCCGGCGCTTTATCGACGGGGTGGCGGTTAATTAACTAGAAAAGAGATAAAACGCGGATTACGCGGATTTACGCAGAGAAAATTCTCTGCGATAATCCGCGGAATCTGCGTTTTAATTTTGAATTGGGAGAACTCATGACGACGAACGAATTGACGTATGCCATTATTGGCGCTGCCATGAAGGTGCACCGAATACTAGGCCCGGGACTCTTGGAATCAGCCTATGAAGTCTGCTTGGCCTACGAACTGGAAAAACTGGGCTTTCAGGTGGAGCGTCAGAAACCTGTGCCTGTCGTCTACGAGGACGTCAAGCTCGACTGCGGCTTCCGGGCGGACTTGCTTGTCGAGGGTCGGGTCCTTGTGGAACTCAAGGCCAAAGAGAAGCTGCATCCCATCGACGCCGCACAAACGCTGTCCCACCTACGGCTTCTCAAACTCCCCGTTGGCTTGCTGATCAACTTCCACGTGACGGACCTCAAGGAAGGCATCAAACGGATTGTGAACAACTATAAAAGCGAAGAGGATTAAAACGCAGATTACGGGGGAGAATAAAACGCAGATTACGCGGATTTACGCAGAGAGCAACTTTTCAGGGTGAGAAGCTCACATCCAAAGATAAATAAAGTGCAAAGACATTCTGCGATAATCTGCGTAATCTGCGTTTTAGTTGATGGTGAAAGCCATTACGCGAATTTGCGCAGAACTATCTCTGCGTAAATCCGCGTAATCTGCGTTTCAATCTATTAGCCGACTAAAGCGCTGATCGGCTTGCCGTCGGCGATGGACATGGGCCGGCCCAGGTTGTCGCGAACCTTTGTCTCGGGGTCGAGGCCAAGGCCCTTGTACAATGTGGCAAACAGGTCGCCGACCGAAACGGGGTCTTTGTCGATTTCCATGCCGTCCTTGGAGGTGGCGCCGTAAACTTGGCCGCCCTTGATGCCGCCGCCGCCAACCACGACTGACCAGCACGTGCCCCAGTGATCGCGGCCCGCATTTTGATTAATACGAGGCGTTCGGCCGAACTCGCCCATCCATACCACGACGGTGTTTTTCCACAGGCCGCGGTCGGTTAAATCTTGCACGAGCCCGCCCATCGCTTGGTCGAGACGCGGGCCGTTGCCGTTCTTGATGGTCGGGAAAATGTTGCCGTGATTATCCCAACCGCCCAGATCGACCTCGACGCAGCTAACACCCTTTTCGACAAGCTTGCGGGCCAGCAGGCAGCCCATGCCGAAGTTGTTGCGGTCGCCGCCGTAGAGTGATTTGACCTTGCCGGATTCATTCTGGACTTCAAAAACCGTCCGCAGCTCGGAGACCGTAAGATCGAAGGCTTTCTTGTAAACGTCGCCGTGAGCCATGGCGGCGTCGCCGAAATCCTTGCGTTCTTCCCTTTTGGTTTCCGGGTAAAGCTTCTTGGAAAAGTCCCCTTCGACCTCGGTGAAAAGGCGTTGCCGGCGGTGCAGGCGGTCGTCTGCTTCCGTCTTGTTGCCGAGGCTGGACGGCGCCGCAATATTGGCGGGCGACTGGCCGGCATTCTGCACGGTGAAGGGGGCGTGCATCATACCCAGGAAGCCGGAGCCAATTCGCTGGGCCGTGCCGCCGACGCCGATAAATCCGGGCAAGGGTAAATCCTTCGACGTCAACAGCGACGAGGCCATCGCCCCAATAGCCGGATATTGGACCACCGGGCTCGGGGGCCGGCCGGTGTTCATCAGCTCGGTGCCGCGCTCGTGGCTGCCTTCTTTGCTGGCCAGGGAGCGAATGATGGATAAGTTCTTGAACTGTTTGGCGATGGTCGGCAGGATTTCACTTATTTCGATGCCGCTCACGGCGGTCTTCATTGGTTTGAAGTCACCGCCCGTTTGCTCCCCGGGCTTGAGATCCCAGAGGTCCAGATGACTGGGACCGCCGCCCATCCACAGGACAATCAGGCTCTTGCCTTCCTTTTTCAATTTGGCTTCCGCGGCCCGCAGTCCGGTCAAGAATTGCATGCTGGGCACGGCCAGAGCGGACATGCCGGCCAGATGCTTCAGAAAGTGTCTGCGATTGAATTCCGGAAAGTCGGCCCTGCTCATGAATGCCCCCTGTTTTTTCGCGATTCGCAACCGAACATCGTTGCGCGGACGTGGCTTAGGTCAATCTAGTGTTGCTCCGGCCCCGCGTGCAGTCAAGCTTCTTCTCGTTGTCACCAGACCTTGGCGGTTTGTATTAACTGGACATTCGACGGCAAGCGGCAATTGGAAGTTCCCGGATTTGGAGAAAAGTCGTCAGCAATAAATGAACCGTGGGAGATTCAGTGAATCACCGAGAATCGTCCGGCCATCACTTGCGTTCATGCCAGCCACAATTCCCGACTTGTTACTCCCGGTTTACTTTCTCGGCTCGCAAGAAGGCCGGCCCAACCGGCAAAGTGGCGAAGTGGCGAACTCGCCTCCGCAGTCGATTGCAAGTCGCTGTCGCACATAGCTTTACAATCTACAACCCAGCCCGCCACTTTTGCTTAAAAGTGGCGGACTCGCTCTCAGCTGGTGCCAGAGAGATCGGCTCTTACTCGAACTCCTAGGGTGGCTTTTGTAAGCTATTCTCCATTCATTCCCTGAGGCTTAGGTGGTGGTCGTTTGATGCCTGATCCAGTCCTGTCGGCCGCTCGTTCCCAGATGCTGCTCGATCCCAGCGTTGCCAATCTCAATACCGGCTCCTTCGGTCCTTTGCCCCGGCCGGTGTTTGATTATGCAACCTCGCTGAGACGGCGATTGGCGGAGGAGCCGATGGACTTTTACGTCCGCCAATTACCGCCGCTTCTTTGGCATGCCCGCGAACGGTTGGCGGCTTTTCTGAACGTCGATCCGCGCCGGGTCGTTTTCACGGCCAACGTCAGCGTCTCGGTCAATATCGTCGCAAGTTCATTGCGCCTGGCTTCGCCAGGCGAAATCCTGATGACGGACCATGAGTACGGCTCCCTGCAGTGGTGTTGGGAGCGGGCCGCGCAACGCCAAGGACTGACGGTTCGTACTTTTCGACTGCCCTTGATGGCCAGGGATCCTGCCGAAATCGTTGAAGCGTTTGTCGAGGCGGCGAATGAACGCACGCGCTTGCTTTTCTTCAGCCATGTTTTGTCACCGACCGGATTAGTGCTGCCGGCCAAGGAACTTTGCGCGGAGGCGCGCCGCCGCGGCATCCTCACGGTGATCGACGGCGCCCATGCTCCGGCCATGATTCCGCTAAACGTTGCCGACATCGGTTGCGACTTCTACGGCAGCAACTGCCACAAATGGCTCCTGGCCCCCAGCGGCTCCGGCTTCCTCTACTTTGCTCCGGGAAACGAGGATCGCCTCCAAGCGCTGATGGTTAGCTGGGGCTACCACTTTGATCGGAGCCAAATTGATGATCGGGATGAATTCGGATCAACGCCGCGTTTGCGCGCATTGGAATTCGAAGGGACTCGCGATCCATGCGCTTGGTTGGCTATTCCGGCTGCCATTGATTTCCAGGCCGATCTCGGTTGGGAAAGGATCCGCGCCCGGCATCGCGAATTATCTCGCCACGTTCGCCAGACCCTTGGCACGATTGCCGATTTGCAGTTAATCACGCCCGATCATCCGCAATTGCATGGAACCCTGACGGCGTTTCGCATGCCAGGCAACATCGACCTGCCCGCTCTGCGGCGCGGGCTTTGGGACCGTCGCATCGAGGTCAACGCCTTTGAGCGGCCCGAAGGTCCGGTAGTCCGCACTTCGACTCATTTCTACAATACCGAGGAGGAAGTGAATCGCTTGGCGGCCGTGCTGCCAGATTTACTAACTCAAGGCCGCAAATCGTCCTGAAAGGTCTTTGATGGCAGGGAAGCCGGCTGAATTGCTCGAATTCCAAGTCATACCGTGCGGCGCTGAAACGGCCCTCACTTGCCTGACGGAACCGGTTACGCAATGGCTTCGCTCAAGGTATGGTCGGCCAACCGCTTGTCAAATTGCCGCCTGGCCGGCCATCGCTGCCGGAAGGAATTTGCTCCTTTGTGCTCCCACCGGCGCCGGTAAAACGCTGGCTGCGTTCTTACCTATCTTCAGTTGTCTTCTCAGCGAACCAGTTCAATCAGGCATTCGCTGCGTTTATATCGCCCCGCTCAAGGCCCTGGTGAATGACGCTCTCAAGAACCTGCGCAAACACTTGCAAGAAATCGAAAAACACCAGCCTGTAATTCGAATTCCTAGCCTAGCCCAACGAACGGGCGATTCCTCCACGAAGGATCGCCGGGATCTTCGTTCCAAGCCAGCGGACATTTTGCTTTCGACGCCTGAAAGCTTGGCCATTTTGCTGAGCCAGCCGATGAGCAAGCAAATGTTCGCTCAGCTACGTTGGGTTGTAGTGGATGAGATTCACTCGCTCGCTTCCAACAAACGAGGCGCCGATCTCTCGCTTAGCATCGAGCGGCTCTCCAATATTGCTAACCAACCAATTCAGAGGATAGGGCTTTCTGCGACCTGCACGCCAATGGACGAGGCCGCGCGCTTTCTCGTCGGCGCGGATCGGCCATGTACGATCGCCTCGGTCTCTGATTCTTCACCGTTGCGTGTGCAGATCGAGTCCCTCTTCAAGCAAACAGTGCCCTTCATTCTCCCCGATACAAACGGGGATTCGCCTTCCGATTTCCTGGGAACTCTCGTTGAGCGCTTGCGGGTCGAATTGGAAGCCCATTGCAGCACTTTGATCTTCACCAACGCCCGCGGCCTTGCGGAGCGCCTGGCCTGGCGAATGCGCAAGCGTAATCCCGACTGGGACACGCGCATTGCCGTGCATCATTCCGCATTAGCGAAGGAGCGGCGGCGCGACATTGAAGAACGGCTCAAACGTGGCGAACTTCGAGCCGTAGTGTCATGCACAAGTTTGGAATTGGGAATTGATATCGGCAGCATCGAAAATGTTGTTCTGGTTCATCCCCCAGGCGACGTGACGCGTTTCCTTCAGCGCGTAGGTCGATCCGGCCATCGACCCGGCCGGCCCCGGCGCGGCCTGATCCTGGCCGCCAATGCCGCGGAGCTTCTCGAAGCAGCAGCCACGGGCGCTTGCGGCCAATTAGCTCAGTACGAGCCTCTAAAACTTCTCTTGCATCCTTTGGATGTCCTGTGCCAGCATCTTGTCGGGATGGCGTCCTCCGCGGCTTGGAAGCCTGATGCCGCATTTGACGTGATTCGCCGGGCCTTTCCCTACGCAAGTCTCTCCCGCGCGGATTTCGACGATTGTCTTTGCTACCTATCCGGCAAGCGGCGAAATGGCGAGGATTGGCTGCCTCCGCGCCTCCGTTGGGAAGCCGGTGCTTTCACGATTTGCAATGAGTTCACTGTCCGTCTTTTGCGCCGAAACCTTGGCACAATCATCGGCGAGGAATTGCGCTCCGTCCGCGTTTTAAAGGGAAATGAGCCCGAAGCGCCGGCGAGGGAATCCAAGTCTCCCTCGCCGGCCCTTCGAGCTCAAACGCGTGAAATTGGTCGGCTAGACGACCAGTACGCGGACGGCCTGCAACCGGGGGACCGGTTTCTTCTTGACGGGCGCTGCCTGGAATATCGACGAACAGAAGGGTGGGACGTATTGGTTAATGAGGTATTAGGCCGTCCGGTCACCCCGCGGTGGTACGGGACCGGCTGGCCGATCTCGGCCGAGCTGGCACGCCATCTCTACCTTCTGCGAACACGTGCCGGAGAGGCGTTGCGAGACAGTGGGGACGCGCTGATCTCTTTGTTGAGTGACGAGTATCGGCTCAACAAGCAATCGATCGCCATGCTTGTGGAATACTTTCGGCTTCAAGAGTGCCTCAGCGAAATTCCCGATGCAGCAACCTGTCTAATCGAGGCTGTGCCTACGGAGGAAGGAACCGATTACTACCTGCACACCCCGCTTCATCAGCCTGGCAATCAAGCATTGGCCCAGGTTATCGTTCGCCGCCTGGTCGCCTGGCGTGGTCTGCAAGCTTCATCCGTAGTGGCCAACCTTGGGCTAGTTGTATCCGTCCCAGCAGGAACGCAGCTTTCACCGGCAGACTGGCGGGAACTTCAAGCAGCGGCAGACTTTGAAATCGATTTTGAGGAAGCGTTGCTACAAAGTGAGATGCTGCGCGAGCGTTTTCAGCGCGTCGCCACGACTGGCCTTATGCTGCTGCGGCAGCCGTTGGGTGGTCGTCGCCGGGTCGGCGGCTATGATTGGGGGCGCCGGAGACTTTATGATCAGGTCCAGATCGGTGAACCGGAATTTGTGCTGCTTCGCCAAGCCATGCAGGAAGTGCAAGCGGAGTGTTGCGACATTCAGTCCGCACTCAGTTATCTTCGCGACATGCCGTCCATGACCATCCGTTGTCGTCAACTCAGTCAACCTTCGCCTTTCGCTCAGAATTGGACGCAGATCAACCCGGGTCCAGATGATGAAAGCGCAAATCCCGTTGAGGCCCTGGAACGATTGCACGCGGAGTTGACGGTGCAGGACTGCGGCCGCGCGAACGGAGCAAAACCTTGACCGACCTTAGGCAAGCGACTATGCCCGCGAGTGATCTCGGCTCAAGGCCGCAACGAAAGGTGGTTCAGGTCGGGGAATGGCTGCTTACCCCCGAACGTGCCGCGATCCATTTGCCCAGTTCCACGGCCATTATCGCGGACCTACACCTCGGATACGACTTGGCCCGGTGCAAGAGTGGCGATGCTGTTCCCATCACTCCGCTTGACGAGCAATGGGCGCCTCTTGAAATGCTCTTTTCTTGCCACACCGTCGCGAGGATGGTAATAGCCGGCGATCTTGTGGAAAAGTGGCAAGGCGATCAAATGGCTTGCATGATCCGCGACTGGCTGCATGATAGGAAGGTGGAATTAGTCGGAATTGTATCGGGTAATCATGATTCGAGCATCGATCGCGATGGCTCGGTGCCCATATTCGAGGAAGGGTTCCCCGTTGGCAATTGGCTGGTGGTCCATGGCGATAAAAATGAGCCGGCCGGAAAAGTGGTGCTAGGACATTACCATCCGTGCGTTCGCTGGCGCCGTCATTTAACCGGCCCTTGTTTCCTATATCGCAACGACCGTCTAGTCCTGCCGGCTTTCTCAAAAGATGCGGCAGGAGGCAATGTGCTTGGCAATCGACAATGGCGGGGCCATCAGTGCTTCGTCGTCGCAGAAACGAAAGTCCTCGATTTCGGCGAACTGTAATGCTTTTCTTGTGGGTCACGATTCCACTGGAATCGCGACCGACATCAAGCAAAGGACCCAAGGAAAGCTCCCTTGGGTCCTAAGCAATCGAGCATGAATTGGACATCGCTCAATTAGTTGTACCGCAGCCGCCAATAATCGTGCTGGCTGGACACGTTGCTGATCCACCAATGGCCGTCCTCCCATTCCAACTTCACTTTGCGCCAACCTAGCGGCACCTTCGGGAAGGGGTAGACTGGTCCGATATACGGGAACGCCTCATACGGATAGACCGTCGGGTAGGCGACGCGCGAGTAGTTGTTGTAAGGCGCGTAAGTCGGCCAGGCGTAGGGCGGCATCTTCGGCGGGTTGAGATCGTAAGGGGAGGGCGGAGGCCCCTGGAAAACCGGCGCGGGTTCGGGACCACCCGGGGGAAGCGGCTTGCCCGGTGCCGGAACAGTCGCTTGAGCGCGCATGACCTTACTGTCGCTGACGCTCAACTTGCTTACGACCTTCTCGACGCCGGGGACCGAAGCCGCGATCTTGATGGCGTCATCACTCTGGCTTTTGCCGCTCACGGCGCCATTGAGTTCAACGATCCCGTTCTGGCAAACGACCTTGATGTCGAATTGCCGCAACTGGCCGGTTTGCCGCAATTGGCCCGCGATGGTGTTGGCGAGTTGTTGATTGTCGATGGGGGCCGGGCCCGCGTCCAAACCGTGACGCGGCGGTTCCTGGCCCCACATAGGGTGAATGAGCCACAGCCCGAGGGCCAAGGCTAGCAGGTATCGGGAACGAAAAGTCACGGCATCATCCTCCTGACGATAGTGCGTGGCGGAAATACGCGTTACCCAGTTCCCTATATCGGCCCGCGCCTCGGCTATCCCGCCTAATCCCGCAACAAAGCGCGACAAGCTCGCCGAGCAGAAACCGGACATTCCTTAAGGCTGGAATAACTAGAAAGGTTTAGCGTCCGGATGGCTCCGTGAAGCCAGCTCTACAGATCAGTTCGGTTGTAATGTTAGGAGCGTTTCGGCGTTGGCCGGATACGCGGAAAAGCAGGAAAAAGGCTAAAGCGTTGGCTCCGCGGCGCTTGGACCCGCGTCGAGTTGACAGTCCCCCATGCCCCCTCTATATTTGCAATCTGCCGCTTACTCCGGCCATGCACCTGTAGCTCAACTGGATAGAGCATCGGTCTACGGAACCGAAGGTTGCAGGTTCGAGCCCTGCCAGGTGTAGTTATAACAGAAAGAAAATAAAGAGCTTAGGAAGAATTGCCAAATATCAAGTTTGTCTTTCCAAAGTCCATTTCACAAGAATTCACAAGAATGGCACGAGCTAACGATCAATAGTGAGGAACGAAATGAGCCGGCGTCCGGCCTAATGCCGCGCACCGGCCTTTGTTTTGATATCTCGCTCTGCGGTTTTCAACCTATAGTCACGTGTGGCCGATTGGCCAATTGGGCAGCTAAATTGGCTACCTGTGCCCAATTCCCGGATTTCAAAGCAGATTGCAGGCGGTTCTCCAATTCCGTTGCTACGACCTCCATGTATCCGTAGCGGCAAGCGACTTCAGTTGGAAGGCTCGCCGAGACTCGTTTGAAAGTCCGATTGCTTGCCTCCCGTAGCTCCGGGTCAGATTCCTCAACATAGTGTTTCATCAGCACATTTTCACTTACACCGGCGTCCTGAGCAACGCGGCGGCTAGCATCTTCACCGCGGCGAGCATACTGGAGGCTAGTCTTGCGGAAGACGTGGGTGTATGCGTGCCCCTTTTGCAACGTGGACGACCAGCCATCCAAACGCTCGTGAAACCAGTCCCCCAAACAAACAGGATTGAATTCCAGACCGACTGCCTTAGCAGCCCTCGGCCGGGAACTCCGCTTGTAGAACCGGCGAAGCTGGTCATTGTAGGCGGCAAAGACGAATGGACTGTCCGTTCGGATAGCAAGCAATTCCTGGTGAATCAGCTCTGGAAGGCGGAACCACCTCTTGACTCCCCATTTGCCGATTACTTTGAAATGGCACTCAGGGCCGACAACCCGCAACTGCTGCCAAGTTAGGCTCGAAACTTCAGCGCGCCGTGCGCATGACCACAACAACACCTTGGCCAGCAAAGAAGCAACTGTGACAGCAGCCCATTTTTGATCGAGATAATCAAGCAGCCCCAAGAGTTCTTCGGCATCGAATTGGCGGATGGGTCGGTCGTAGCCCTCGATCCAGGTAAACTGTCGCCAAGGGTTTTGAGCAAGAAGTTTATTCTCGTTCACAATGCCCCGGACGCACTTTTTCCCAGCTGTCCGAACAGATCGCTCCCAGGCGGCTTGCAGCGCCACCGACCATTTCACCACGGTATTGGCACTGTAGCTGGGTGCTTCTTTGTCGCTTTTCGGAAACGGTCGTAGCGTCGTTTTAGGCAGGGTCAGACATTTCCTTTGGAAGGCAGCGCACTGATCCGGCCCGGCGACCGAAATGGGGGATAACCCTGAAATAACCTTGAAGGCACGAATGGCTTCCAGGCAATTCACGAGCGATTTCGCCGACCTGGATTGCTCCGCCGCACCTTTTCTCTTGGCATAATGCGCCCGCTGGATTTCCTCGAATTCCAGGTCCGAGAGAATGCTGTCACCCAGAGTCGTTCGCTTTCCATCGTTCCTAAGCATAAACTCGGCAGCAACGATGGCGTCATCCAGATTCCAGTGGCCGGTGCTTTTGCTTGTCACCAATCCGGTCCAGTAGGCGTACCAAGACTTCCGCGTACGGGTTGGTGGGTGCAGGGTGACATTGAGGGGATTGCCGCCCACTTTCAAGGTGATCGTTTGCTTCTCTAACGTCCTTTTTCGTGGCATCGAATCGCCCGTCCTGGTCCAGAACCAGTTGATCTTATTTCCTTGTCAATTCTTACCGGGAGCCGCCAGACTCGATCCATTGGTCGATTTTCTCACGATTGAATTTCCAATAATTGCCATCGCCACTGCCCGCGACTATGCAGCTCTTCGGGATAAGTCCTTGACGTGCCATCTGGGCGACATAGGTGGTGGTCACGCCTCGCTTCTCTGCTACATATTGTGATCCCACAATGTTGGCCGGCGCCGGAGCCAAAGCATTAGCAATTCGCTCTAGGCTCTCGGCGATCCTAGTTGTCGCCACTTCAACTTTGCGCTTTCTAAAAAAGTCATCCACCACGGTTTCTGTAACTCTGACGGAGCCGTCTTTGAGCCGCAAAACAGGTAATCCATTTTCGATCCACATTTCCAAATCCTCTTGGGCCATGCTGAATAAGGCACAAAACTGCTCACCTGTCCAAACCTGACCAACGTCTTGATCAGGCGTGATGAACTCCAGTTTATCCCGTTCGGTAAGGCGGTGGCCTTCGGCGACCGGCTTCCAACGCACGAATGGGAGGGCTTCAATGGGAATGACCATCACTTCCCTTAACAACTCGCGGACTTGACGTACATTAAGGCCGATAAATTGTCGTGTTGCGATCTTGTCTTCGTCATAAACGATTGTTGGCATACTTCCTCCAAGTCAGATCTTTCATTAATAGCGTCTGGTGAAATCGGGCTCGTAGATCAATGAAGGGGTGGGGAAGAGATCTTGTTGGCGCCGTTGAGGCTCTTAAGAAGCCTGAACTAAAATGCCACCTAGACTTTTTGATCCGACTCGAAATCAGGATGGGCTATTCGCAGACTTGTTCCAAATCAGCGAGAGCCATCCATTTCTTGGCTTAACCGCACCGGGAAAGGACTTCTTGCGTAGTTTCTTATTTAGCCGCTTGATGACGGAGGTAAGCGCATCTTCTTTATGTTCGTGGTTTTTGCCATACACGATTTCGTACATGGCCCCCATCTCCACAGCTTCCAGGTCTCGTAATGATTTCAGTAGGTGCCATTCAAGGGCCGTGAATCCCTTGTAAACGATCCCGTTGAAGCAAAAGCTATCGGGTGGAATGGGACCATCTACAGAACCTAGGCACACTTCGTCTTTTCGGCGTCGAAAGTAATTATCAGCAGCTGACTCAAGAATTAGTATTTCCCCATTTGGCATGGTGATAACCTGCAGCTGCCCGCTCTCAATCAGTTTCTCCAACTCGCCCTTGGCGATGTTAAAAAGCTCACAAAACTCTTCGGCCGTCAAGCCCCGACTCATCTGAAGGTCGGGTTCAACGAACTTCAGCTTGTCCCGATCGCCAAGGGTGTATCCGTCTTCAACTTTTTCTCCTTGCATGGTGGCTATGGCATCGTCGGGAATCATCAACAAGTGCGCCGAATTCTCACGGGCCTGACGCACGGTTAGCCCATTCATGGATCGAGCCTTAATGATGTTACTGCCGAATGCAATGGTTGGCATGGATGCCTCATTCTAACGAGTTTTCAATTGTGGCGTCGATTTTACAATTCTATGGAGGTCGTATTTGGATCGATGTAGACCCAATATTGCCTCTTCTTGGCGGGTTTCAGTGACAGCAGTCCACGCCGGCCGACGATGAGCTCCGCCGACTCCGAGCCGAAGTCCAACGACTCAAGGTTGAACGCGATCTGTTAAAAAACGTCGCCGCCCACTTCGCCCGCCACCCCAACTGACCTTCCCGTTCATCGCCGACCATTAGCAGCAGTGGCCGGTCGCCTGGATGTGCGAAGCCCTGGAGGTGTCGGCCTCCGGGTACTACGCCTGGGCCAACCGCTCCCTTAGCCCGACCGAGACTCTGCAGCAGAAATTGGTCGCGGCGATCCGGGTGATCCATGCTGAGGTCAAGGGTCGCTACGGCAGCCCACGGATGACCGCCGGACTCAACGCCCGCGGACACGATTGCTCGGAGAACACCGTGGCCAACTCGATGCGCTGGAGATGGCGATCCGCCGCCGGCTCCCGGACGAAGGCCTGATCGCTCACTCCGACCGCGGCTGCCAGTACTCAAGCCAACACCATCGGAGCGTCCTGGCTCGCCACGGCATCGCCTGCAGCACGAGCCGCGTGGCCCGGGGCTGGGATAACGCCCCCGTCGAAAGCTTCTTTGCCAGTTGGTTCACGACCACAAAAGGGTCGAATTCGATCCATTTGCGACCCGTCTAATATGGTTTACTCGAAACCGCAATATAGATTGATCGGCCTCGGCGGCTGACCAGGATGCACACCTAGATTATAGGAGCACCTGTACGCTAACCCATATCGACACCATGACAACCACTGTGGGAACACAACATGGACAACAAACAACTACTAGAACAGCTCAGATTGCGAGGAATCCTTAAAGTGGAGATCTCCTACAACGGATACGGCGATGAGGGGTGTATCGAGGACATTAGTTACTTCGGGCCGAACGACGAGCCATTAACTGCCGAGGTCGGCGCACACCTTAGTGATCTCATCGATGAATGCGTATGTGACATACTGAACGAGCAATGGCCAGGATGGGAGATCAATGAAGGCAGCTCCGGCACAGCTACGATCCAAGTCACAGGCGGCCGAATTGAAATTGATCATAATCAGCACTACATTGGGACCGAGTCGGATTCGTACGAGGGGGACCTCTAATGTCACATCCATACCATCATGCTCTCTCGAGCGTCAAGAAGTGGGGTGGGGACTATCAGGACTACCTGCCCGTCCATCGATGGTTCGATGCAAGTAAAGGTCATTTTGCCGACATTCGCCACCGGGCACTACGCCACCACGCCGAGGGTATTTTCCTATGCGAAACTCTATTCGGCTGTACCATCACAAATCACAATGGCCGTGTTGTTCCAGTCCGATGGATTGCAGAGCAGCACGTCAAGGAAGATCTTTCCCTAATCCCTACTGCCGGCGACTGGTTGAAGTGCATCATCCTCGAACCCTGGATGGTCAGAAAGGGGACGTTGGAGCCAGACGTCAAGCAAACCGCCACTATTTGCCTCTAGCCCGGAGATCGTTTGTGTTTCGGATTAATGGAGGGAAAAGTGAACCATACCGGGGGAAAGTACCGAGACCGTTTGGAGCACCATTTCGAGTCGTGGCTTCCCCATGAGGTCCCACCGCACATGTGGCAGGTAAACTCAACTGCCTGGCCGAAAGAGAAAGACGCCAGAGACCGCATGCGACACTTGAGATGACCAGCGCAACAGTCGGAGCGATTTCCGAAATGCTGGTATGTGCTGATCTTCAATTGCAAGGATGGGAAGTCTATCGCGCTGTCGCGGCATGCTCTAGTTGCGATGTCATCGCAGTCCGTGCAGACAGGCTGCTCCGCATCGAGATTAGAACAGGAAGAAAAGGGCTTAATGGCCAAATAATTTACCCTCTAAAGAGTAAGTACTTGGGCCGACAAGACCTTTTCGCCGTGGTTTTACTCGACGACAAAAGCGTGCGTTACTTCAAAAGCCACGGGGTTTTAGGTTCGCCCAAAAATACGCCAGAAACGCTATCCCCTGCGCAATCCTAGTGCGATCCTTTCGATCCTTGGGCAATTGTGGCGATCCTTTTTACATGTTTAGGAGACAAAAGCGATGCTTTACAAAGTTGTGGTCCACGAAACGAACGAGCTGGTCTATGAGATCGAAGCCGACTCAGCAGAGGAGGCTAAAGAAATCTGGGAAAAAGCGCCCGGCGATGAACTTGGCGAACCTGATGAGGAATGCTTGGGCTGCGAACTGGTCAATGTTTACGACGATGCTTGGCAACCGTGCGAGATTTAGTGGCCGGAATCTTGGAAAGCAGCGGCTATACGGAGGTCCCTGTCAAGTGTAAAGGGGATAGGTAAGCGCTTGTGCGTATCGCTGGCAGGACTCAGGTGATCCGCTTCTTGGAGAGAGGTTTTACTGGCGATAAAAGCGGCCATTCCCGTGACTAGGATAAAATGGCTATTTCCGACAAAAAACCAACTCAGCAACACTATATTATTATGCGTCGCGAACTAGCAATCTGAGCGAGGGCCAATGCATGAACAACGCCAATTAGAGTACGTTACAGATGGCGGCGAGATCCTTTCCATGCCGATTTATGAGCAGTGGAAAGAACTGCCCAATGATGTCCACGATCGCTATTACTGGAGTCTCAAAGGCAGACGCATCAAACCCCACACCATTGCCAAAGCTGCACTTCTCCTGCCTAGCGAAACGCCGGCCTATCACCACAAGTACTACTACAGCGAAGACCAAACCGAGGCTTACCGCGACCAATTCACGCTCGATTTGCATCGCTTAATGGGCTGGTTTTCCCCCTATCGGCATGACTTCATAAGGCACCCCGACGATCACTCAGCCAAATTCAAGCACGCCAATCGGAACTGGGGCTGGAAGGATGTGCGCAAACATGTCCTTGGCGAAGCTCAGATTGGAGTCATTGGCAACCAGTACGCTCGCTATTTAATTTTTGATGTGGATTATCACGCCTCGGACACTCGGTGGGAGCTGTTTCTGGCCAGGTGCAAGGTCTTTTACTCGGAGATCTCGAAGCTTGCCGAACAACTGGACGCCGTTTGGTTCGTAGAAGGCCGGCGGAGCAATATCCAAGGCGTGCGCTTCATCTTGCTCCTAAAAAAAGAACACTGGATCCCCAAGCTCCGTGATGCTGCTCAGGAGTTCCTCGGCTTCTTGGATAAGCGCTACCCCAAGCTTGCTGAGATTGAATCGTTCCAGCACATTGAGATCTTTCCTGTCCATCGCAAAAAGAATTGTCAGGGGATGGGCTGCCGGTTGCCTTTGGGGGTCGATATTACGCGCGATGGCATCCTGGGGCGGGTAACGATCACCAACGAGTTCTTGACCTACGATCCAATGACGAATCTGCGCCGCTTTGTCGAATGGGTGGATCAGAGCGGCGCCAATGTCCCGCTGGAGGAGTTCATGAGCTTTATGATCCAGAATACGCCAAAGCACGAAGGACCCACGGAGAAGCCCATCAAGAAGAAGAAGGCTCGCTCCAACCGTCCTGGATGCATGGGCGCTCTTCCTTACAAATTAAAAGGCAATCTGAAGCGACTCTTGAGGGACTTTAAACTCGGCAATATTGCCCCCGATACGATTGGCAAGTATATCGCGGTGGTGGCGAGATTGCTCCATTTCTGGGGGGCTGATGCCGAGCAAGTCATCCAGGCTTGCATCGATCGTTGGCGTGCCCTGGGAATTGATACCGGCTTTTCTGATCGGGTTTCTGGCGATGAAAACGAGCTCTGGCGGGTCTTTGCCTATTTAAAGGAGGCGATTGAAGAGGGCAACGGTTATCAAGCGGACCCCGAGCAATCTACGGCTATCTTCCAGGAGGTGGTTGCTTGCTGGCGTAGGAAGGGTTTTGATCCTGCGGCCTATTTGCTTAATGATGATGCGGAATTGCCTGCTACTGGCTTGGATGTTGCGGATGTGGAGTTTAGGTTCGACTATTCTCAGAGGCTTTTGCTAAAGGAGCACTTGCATCCCGTATTGCGAGGGAGGGGAGAGCTTGAGGTTGAGCAGACTTATGAGTGCGCTGAGAGGATCATCAAGTTTGTGCTGAAATATCCGGAAAGAGAGCTGGCCTGTGTGGGTTTGTTGCCTTTGCTGTGCTCAGATTTGCCAATTAAATGGCATCGGAACAAGTGCTATGAGGTGGTGCGCTGCTTGGTGAGGTTAGGGTTTATTAAGGCGGTTTCTGAGTATTCGGGCGGGAGAAGCTGGCTGTGGCGCGGGGAGAATAAGGAGCTCAATAAGGCGCGGAGATTTGAGGTTGGCGAGGCGTTGGTTGGGGTGAATGTTCCTCTCTATGTTTCTATTCTTAGTCATTCTGGAGAGTGCTGGGACGACGAGGACAGAAGCGAGGTGAGCTATCTCGAGCAGGAATATGGGCGTTTGTTTGGTTTTGGCGGCATTTCTAGGCATGCAGTGTTGAGCGGGTAGGCGATTATTGGGTGCTTGTTTGTGAGGGTTGGGGATCGTTGTGCGCTTAGGGTAGAGGCTCGTTAATGCGGCATTGATTGCCGTGTTAATGGGACTTTGTTTTTTATAGGAATGGAGCAAGGTGGAAGGAACAGGGCATGAATTAGGCGCTTTTAGCCACTAAGTTCCTCAAGGCGGCCAGCCAGTCAGCCGCTCGGCCGCTTTGGAGTGATTTCCTGGCCCGCGCAAGTCGATGGGCCTGACCGGCAACGGCATGGCGCCTTATGGGTTCAAGAAGGCAACGGTTCACGGCAAGAAGGAGATCGTCCCGGATGACTGGACGCGCAATTTCGGTGGTCAGATCGTCGAGTGGCGAGCCCAGGGTTTCACCTTTGACGCGATCTACTGGCATTTGGTCAAGAAAGGATGTCGCCAAAGGAACGGCAAGAAGATCAGCCGGAGCCTGATCTACAAATGGTTTCTCGGCGAGACGCAGCTAAGGGCTAAGGAGGCCGTCACGAAGAGTCAATGATTGGGTTTTAGAGTCCGTCCCCCCGTCGAGCAAGTCGAGCCCGTTCCCCCGTCGAGCAGCCCGAACCCGTGCCCCCCCTGAACTGGCCAAGCTACTGGCCCGGTTCCGTAGGCTATGCGCTAGTGCCGCTGAGGTGGCCCTGGACGAAGGCAGGTGGCACGGGGTATCTGGCCTCATGATCCGAGCAGCATTTGGCATGCACTCAGGCGCTTGCGCAAGTACAAGGCGATCATGGCGAACACCATAGGTCGATGATTGTTTGTGCGGGCAAGAGGCGACGCTGCCGGCGAGGATGATCATCTGGTCAACGGGGCCAGACCAAGACGATCGAGACCAGCTCCCTCGTTGCCCCTGGGACCGATTCGAGCGCTAGCGCGTTCCCCGATCTTAGCCTATTCCAGTTCGGCGAAGACGCTCACCAACTGGGCCATGGCCCCGGCCGCAGGGATTGGTCATGTCGAAGCCTTAAGGCAGCCGCTCGGGTCTCGATTAGATGGCCCTTGAACTTTTGCCGTCACCTCTTGGAGAGGATTTCGACGGGCTTTATTTTTGAACGCCTTTCTCCGGCTCGATCCCTTGGTCCCGGAGTTCCGCAACGGCGAGCAGCTTTACAAGGAAGCTCCTCGCATTCTTTCCAGAAGCACTCCTTTGGAGGTACTTCACTCCCTCTTCCTTATGCCCACGGTGTTGCAGGAACTTACCAACAAAGTAATTAGCGTCGACCACTGCGTCAGCAGGCACCGTTTTCATAATCTTCTCGACGGCCTCGCCATCTAGCTTGCCTTTTTCATCCTTGGCCAGGCAATCTGAAAACAACTTAACCATGTTGCCGTAAGGTGTGTCCTTGCCGGCGAGAGTCTTCATGATGGCGTTCCGATCTTCAGTCTTGCTCAATTCATCCAGAAGAGTCATGCGTAGAAGGTTGACTGTTTCGGAAGGAGCTTGCTTGCTGAGAGCAGCAATCATTTCTAGGGCCTTCGCCGGTTCCTTGGCAAGGACGTAAAATGTGGCGAAGAACGTTAGGTCTTGCTGGGAAAAGTGGTCGTCCAGGCTATTGATGTGTTTGCGGACGAGTTTCTCGGCGCTCTGGACGTCCCCTTTGCCGGTCCTCCGGCACCAATAATACCACCTGACGACTCCATCGTCATAGCGCTCGGCCGCTGCTCGGACTAGCTCCTCGGACCTATCCCAATCCTGCATACCCTCATAGCACTCGCTGGCGCAAAGCAAAGCCCAGCCCGCGTAAGTCTTGGCAGCCTCGTCGGCATAGGGTTGGGCTTTCTTCCATTCCATCTGGGCCATGAAATACCGAGCGATCTCAACTTGAATCTGAGCGTGATCGAGACCGTGGGATTCCCCCTTTTCCAGGTAGGAGTCAAGGGTCTTCTTCCAGTCGTCGAGTTTTCCCTGGGCCTTATAACTGTTGGCCAGCGTTGTGAAGACAATCTTGTCCGGTGAAGCTTCCATACATTTGCGCAGGCAGCGCTCGGCTTCTTCGCCCTTGTTGTCGGTGAGATAGTGTTGGCCCAGACTTAAAAGTACCAAGGGGTGTTGGCAGGTCTTTTCCCATTCGGCAGCCTGCTTCTGGACGGATTTCCAATCGGTTTCAATTAGGGCCGCCATGGCGAATGGCTCATGCGGGCACACTTGCAAGGCAGTTCGTGCCAACCCGGCGCGCAATTTCGGATCAGTTGCGTACCGCAAGTAAAGAGACGAATCGCGGGCAATGTTGTCCAGAAGCAAAAAGGATCGATTAGACAATTCCTGACCTTTGCGCGGATCGATTTCTTTGAACGCCTGAAGAATCCCGATCTGCGCCAAGTCCGGATCGTTCAAGGGCATTTTGAGAATTAGATTAGAAAAATCGGTTCGCTCGCGCTGACGGTTGAGGACAAATCCTTGAATAAGAGGACGATAAGGATGATCAACCGCAATAAGCGGCAGAGACTCCAAAAGGAAATCCGTGACAGAAACGTTCCATACTCGGTCCATGAAGTAAAGTCGCCGGTAAACTTGCACGAATCGTGTGTCCTGGGCCATCCGAGCTAAGATTGTCCAGGACGGGTCGGGATCCTTGGCGGATTTGTCGGCCTCCACCAGAGCCTGCAGCACTTTGGTTTCGGCGCCGCCCTCCTTGAGCAAATTCGCCGCGGCCTCGGGGAGATCCGGCATGCTTTCCAGACGCTTAGGTAATGCCTTTGTTAGAGTAGCCATACATTCCTGCGTGCTGCTGTGCTGGTTACTTAGCCCGCCGAACTCTGAAATCGGGTCGTTGACTCGATAACATTCTGGGTTGCTTTCCAGGACAATCCGTGCCGTCTTCACGGTCAAGCTAAGTGTCTTGTGGTCTTCGACGGTGACGAATTGCAGTAATTGCGCCAGCTGTCTCTGGTTTTCTGTTTTGGCCGCTTCGGCAAGCTGAGCCGTGTCAAAGCGACATAAAGCCTCAATGAGTGGAACCCAAACGGGTTGCTTGGCGGTGGCGATGAGCTCTCCGCCACGTTTCTTAAGTCCTTCCAATTGCTTGCGGGCCGTCTCTAGCTCTTTGAGTGCCTCGCCGTGGATACCCGCTAGGGCGAGCGCATAGGCGCGGTGCCAGGATCCTTGAAGGCCACTGGCGGTCAGGTTGGCCATGCGTTGGGCATAAAGCAGTGCGCGAGCCTTGAATACTTTGTGCGCGGGGCTCCATCGAGTTTCGGCTAGCACACCCAAGTTGGCGTACGCCCGAACCAACCCTCCCAGAAGCCAAATGGACTCGCCGTCCGCGTTCATACGCGCGTGGAGGTCACGAAGAGCGGCGTATTGGGCCATGAAATTCATTTGGTCAATGAGCTTTTCTGTGGCCTCAGAGACCTTCGCATTTTCCTTGAATCGGCGAGGTTTGTCCTGAAAGCCTGCTTTCTTCAATGCTTCAACATATGTGGTGCGCGAAAGGCTCTCTGCATGACGGATGAATTGGTCCCAAGGAAATGGATTTGGATTTTCAAGACTGACTTCTATAGTTTCGATGACTTCCGGCTTCATCTCGGACCCGCGTTCCACGCGGATCTTCCCGCTGCCTTTGGCGGGAAGTGCCATGCGCAGGCGGAACCTATTGTCCTCCGCCAGGTTCTCGGGCGGAAGCTCTCGCAGCACGGCGTCCCGCGTGCTGAGGCCCAAGCTTTCCCGTCCGGCCATCAAGAAGCTTTGCCGATAAAGCTCGCGCAACAAGACGCCATAGTTGCGGTTTGCGGCAAGCACCTCCGGAAGATCATTGCGCTCCAAAACAAGAATAGGGCGCAATTGTTTCTCGATGGCCGGTGCTGCCGACGCCAAATTCTCTTGGCCAGCAAAGCGCGGACAAAACAGAAGGATCGCCAGGCAACCGATAATCCAGCAGCCCTTTAGAGAGCAAGTTGGTTCTTTTTTCCTTGTTGAGTCCGTACCCGAACCGACGGTTGGGACTGTTCCCAGGCAGACACGGGGACTTGAAATTGGGGAAATACTTGGCGACATGTTTTGTGCTCCCTTTGAAGATAAGGCTCGAATCATTTAAGGGCCACAACCAGCAATATTACAAAGAGAAAGGGCAACCAGCCACGCCTTGGTGTCTTCTACCGTCAGCCAGTCTACAACTTCAGACGTCGGCCAATTCCATTAGCTTCAGGCGCCGGGCGATTTCGGCATCATTCTTGACCTGAATGTAAGGGAAGCCAAGCCCGCGCCGTGCTTCCACAAGGTCAGCTTCTTGACCCAGGGCAGGTATTTACCAAGGTGTTCACCAAGCGCGACCCCAGTCTCGGGATCTTCTTGAGACCCAGCTTGAGCGCGGCTTTGTAGCGGGTGTGGCCGACGATGATGACGTCGTGTTCGTCCGTTACAATCGGCTGACGAAAACCAAAGGCCTGGATGGAAGCGGCGACGGCATCTACGGCGTCATCGTTGAGCCGCGGGTTATTGTCACAGGGTTTGATCGTGGTGATATCGCACATTTGGATTTGCATGGGGATGGCGTCCTTGGCAGGGGAGGGGCAGTTCCGGGAGGACAACCTACAGGGCGAGCCAATGAAAAAAGCCGTGCGAGGATAGCGGCACCGCATGGCCTGGATTTCATTGGCTGGTGTCGCTAGCGGGGATCAACCGCCAACGTCGCCCTCGGGTTGTATGCTCCATTGTAAATGATGTCTGCAGCTGGCAATCATCAGGACGACTTCGCCAGAAAAATCGTTACATCGCTAGACATAATGGTCATTGAAGGCTACTGGTCAGCATCAGGACTGAAGTAGTTGGCAAACTGCCTTCCTGGCTAGCTGTTCATTCTTGATCAACCCCTTCATGAGCCAGTTCCAGGAGGGTAAAATGCTTCCATCAGACCCAAGGCCCCTGATGGAGAGAGCTTATGTCTCAGGACGCTGAAAGCAGTTTACCTGCCATGCTATTTGGGTTAATTGTCATCTCGGGAGTTCTTGTCGGCGGCTTTTACTGGGTTACGGACAAAAGGAATTTGGCAAGGGATGCCGAATTACAAGCATTACAAGCAAGGGACGATGCAGAATTTCGAGCAAGGACCGCCATATTGACACTTTGGCGCGCTAGCGAAAAAGTCGAAGATGTAGAGAAAGCCAAAATGCTTTGTGAAGAAAAGGTCGGCTTTGCAAAAAGGAAAGAAGAGCCGCAATCCCGTGATGAAAAGTCAGGGAGAGTTATTGGCAAGGACCTCTATGGCAAAGCAAAGAAGAGTTCGGACTCCTGCATTGATTACCTAATCACAGGAATCGCGAGACGGTTCGATAAACCCGACGACTATGCCGAGATCAAGAGGCGAATGGAAGAATCCGACAATGCCATGAGGCAGGTTAGCGGATGGGTAAATGACGAGCTGAACCGCGAAGAAAGCAATATCCGAGAAAGCGATATCAATCGAACATCGGATTATACTCTTGAACGTATTCCCAGGTGGGTAGATGAATTTAAGACCATCAAATACAGCGATGAAGAATTGGCTCAAATCAAGGCTGAGTTAGAGAAGTGCCGCCTAAAGGACTGGAATGAAATTGAGTAGGCAGTGCTCTTGGGAGGCCGTTGTTCGCCTGAAACGCCGCCCGTCGTGCCTTCTTTTGCCGGTAGGAACTTTGGCCAACGGGAGCTTTTCGACGCGACTTGGGCCAAACGGGGCAAAACGTGGGCAAGAGTAGGCCGGAGAGGGAGAAAGTAGGGAAAGGACGCGCTAAGGCAGGCCGTTTTACGATCCGCAGCACGCTGCTGTGCAGCCAGCGACTCGCTCTCTTGGGCTCTATAACCCGGTCGTTGAGGCGCTGGGCGATGCGCCGAAGGGATTCACCCCGCTTGTGTAGCTTCAGGATCCAGGCGACGGCCTTCTATTCCTTAACGTTTTCAATCAGCTTGCCGCCCGATCCGAAATCCCAGCCGAACGGTGCATGGCCGCTGATGCGCTCCTTTCTCCCGCGCTTCACTTTCATGGCCGCCCGCGTGCGTTCCCGGATCATGGCCCGTTCCAGTTCGGCAAAGACGCTCGCCATTTGGGCCATGGCCCTACCATAGGGATTGGTCATGTCGAAACCTTCGGAGATAGCGACCAGCTCAATGCCGTAGCGGTCAAACGATGTGATGGTCTGGGCGGCGTCGGCTACGGAGCGGAAAAGGCGGTCCAGCTTGGCGACAACGACCACGGGCTTGCTGCGGCGCGCCTCCGCCAGAAGACGGGCTCCCGAAGGCCGAGTTCCCAGTGCCTTGCCTCCTGAAACAGCGGGGTCTTCGTAGATCATGGCCAGGTCGAGGCCTTTCATTTTGCAGTAAGCCCGAATGCGTTGACGCTGAGACTCGAGGCCAAGACCGTGGTCGGCTTGTTCTTCGCTGCTGACACGGATATAGCCCAGTGCTTTTTTCATAGCGTATCCTCCCTTCGATGGTGAGTGAGGATACGCCGGTGGGCCGACAGGGCAAGGAAATACTGGACGCAAAGGGGCGCTTGCGTCCACCAACTGTTAGCGGAAGACCGGAAATCAATCGAAACAAAAAGACTGCTATTGAGTTTTTTGCGACGCCTTAGCCGCCTGGCCTGCCAATGGAAGCTTGAGCTTTAAGCATCTAGTTATTGCTAGGCAAGCACGGCTTTCATGCCTCCTAACCCCCCAAGCACCTGGCGGCACGGCGATTTTCAGACTAAGATGCACGAACAAGACCCCCTCCATCTGTTCCGCGTTGCGCTGCTTGGAGACAATAATGCTCCGCATTTTGGCCAAGCCTACCTCCGCCTGCGATGGCTTGACGCGCCGGGAAGTGCTGCGAGCCGGGGCTCTGTCGCTCTTTGGCGGTTTGACGATAACGGCGCCATTAACGGCAACCGGTCAGCAGGCGAGCGCGAAACCCGGCAAAGCCCGCTCCGTCATTTTGCTCGACCTGTTCGGCGGTCCCAGCCATCTCGATATGTTCGATCCCAAGCCGGACGCCCCGCGGGAAATCCGCGGCGAGTTTGCGCCGATCAGCACGGCGCTATCCAGCGTTCGCGTCTGCGAGCACCTGCCGCGCGTCGCGCGCTGGCTCAATCGCACGTGTCTGATTCGCACGCTGTCCCACGGCTACAACAGCCATAATCCCTATGCTGTCATGACCGGCTTCACCGGCGGCAACGACGTCCAGGACTATTACTCCCGGCCGACCGATCATCCCAGCATGGGCTCGGTCTGCCAATACGCGGGACTAGGCCGACCCGGCATTCCGCCGTATGTGATGCTGCCCGCGCACCCAGGTTACAGTCAGGGCCTGCGCCGTTGCGGACCCTACGGCGGCTACCTCGGCAATCAATACAACCCGCTTTTTGCCACGTGTGAGCCTCACTTCGCCAAGCCTCTCAAAGGTGATCAAGACTTCTACGATCACACGCTCGTGCCGTTGGGCGAGCCCCGTTTACCCTCTCTGCAGGCGGCCTTGACCGCCGACGCGCTCGATCACCGCAAGACCCTCTTGCAACAACTAGACGGCCAGGCGGCCAGGCTCGATGCCTCGGGATCGGCCGCTCAGATGAGCCGCCGGCAACGCCAAGCCTTTGACCTTTTGCTCTCTTCGAAAGCGCGGTCGGCATTTGACCTGGAGAAGGAACCGCCGGGCGTTCGCGATCGCTATGGCCGCGATGTGTTCGGGTCCTGCGTCCTGATGGCTCGCCGTTTGGTGGAGGCTGGGGTAACCTTTGTAACAATCCACACCGAGGCCAAGGGCCCCGGCCACTGGGACACGCATGAAAACAATTTCAACCTCTTGAAACACTTCCTTCTGCCTTTCCTCGATCGCGCTCTCGCCATGTTGCTGGAGGACTTATCCGACCGTGGGTTGCTCGACTCGACCCTGGTAGTCGTCATGGGCGATATGGGTCGCACGCCGCGCATCAATGGGAAAGCGGGCCGCGACCACTGGCCTCAATGCGGTTTTTGCTTTTTGGCCGGTGGAGGCGTCAAATCCGGCCACGTTCATGGCGCCAGCGACAAGCAAGGCGCCTATCCGCACAGCAATCCAGTAAGCCCTGCCGACTTGGTGGCAACCATCTATCATCTCGTTGGCGTCAATCCAGAAATGACCGTGCCCGATTTGACAGGAAGACCGATAGCGGTGAACCGGGGCGGGAGTGTGATCGACGGCGTCTTGGCTTGAGTGATGACAACCGGTCTACGAACTTCCGCAATCCCGCATCGCCATGTGGGCGGCATTCCAGCCGTAAGCGCCAAGGACGCCCGCGCCGGGATGCGTAGAAGCTGATGCCAGACAGAGGCCGCGGACCGGCGTGCGATAACGGAGGTAGGGGTACACCGCCAGCGACGATTGGTGCCGACTCGACGCCAAAAGGTGGACGCAACCCTCCCGTCGCGTCCAGCCGCACTACCGGAATTACGGTATTTGCGCCTAAGGATGCTCTGCACCAACGAGCGAGTTTGATTTGAGAATGCTAAAGCAGCTCCGTGATTGCTTTGCCGTTGTTCACGATGGGGATAGGCCGGCCGGAATTATCGGGAAGAGTGACTTTTTCATAGTCGATGCCCAGATGCCGGTAGATCGTTGCTAGAAAATCCTGCGGTCCGACCTGGCGTTCGATAACCTCCTCACCGCGTTTATCGGTGGCGCCGATAACTTGGCCGGTGTTGATTCCGCCGCCGGCCCAAATCATGGAATTTGCTCGAGGCCAATGATCGCGGCCCGGTTGCACGGTCCCCGCCGCCGCGCTGGCGACCCCCCCGCCGCTGCTGGCCACGTAGGAGATTCGCGGCGTGCGACCAAATTCTCCCGTCACCACGACAAGAACACGTTTATCAAGGCCGCGTTCGTAAAGGTCGTCGATCAGCCCTGCCACCGCCTGGTCGAAGAATGGCGCCCGGTACTTAATCGCATCGAAAACATGGTGGTTGACGGCGTGGTCGTCCCAGTTGCTAACCCGGCCGCACAAGGGGCCATCAAACGTGGACGTGATGATTTCCACCCCAGCCTCTACAAGTCGGCGGGCCATAAGCAGCTGCTGACCCCACTGGTTGCGGCCGTAGCGATCACGTAGCTTGTCGCTCTCTCGGTTGAGATCGAAAGCCTCCGCGGTTTCCGGACTGGTCAGCAGATTCATCGCCTGGGTTTCGAACCGGTCCATGGCCTCCATAGTCCCGGAACGGTCGATTTCTCGCCGCATCAAATCGAACTTTTTCTGAAGATTGAGCCGTTCACTTAGCTGTTCTAGGCGAGCTTGATCCACCAAGCCAAGGTTTGGCACCCGGAAATCAGGGGCGTTGGGATCCCCGGTTACCGCAAAGGGAACATACGAACTTCCGAGATAACCCGGTCCCGCAATCGTGAAGTTGTCATAATTTACAATCGGATTGACACCGACATAGTTTGGCAGTTTGCGGGCCATATCCGAACGCAACCGGTGCGCCACGCTCATGAAATCCGGCAGAACCGGCTTGAGTTTATCTTGGGGGTCGGGATCGCCTGAAAGGAGTTGCAGTGAGCCAGCAGGGTGCCCGCCGCCGGTATGGGCCATGGATCGCAGCAGAGCGAACCGATGGGAGACTTTCGCCTGTCGAGGAAGCAATTCGCTGATGCGCAGGCCGGGTGTTCGAGTCGCGATGGGAGCGTAGGGGCCCCGATACTCTGTAGGGGCCTCAGGCTTGGGGTCATAGGTATCGAGATGGCTACAACCTCCCCGAAGCCAGACGACGATCACGGCAGTCCGCTCGCGCGATTCGTTTTCGGCCGCTTTCGACCGCATACGAAACAGTCCGGGCAATGACAAACTGCCGAACGCGGCCAGTCCGGCTCGGAGGAACTCCCGCCGACTTGCGTTTCCCTGATAAATCACATTTGGCCTTTGGCCGGCACTTTCATTCAGCATGCATGACTCAATTTCTTTAACGCACTGCTATTCCCGGGTCCTTGACGTTGTTGAGGTCGCGCAAGCGACGCTCAAAATCGGCCGCTTTTTGACCCTACGCAGTCAAGGGGTTGAACCTACCGTCGCGGTCAACCGCGACGCCCGTTCGGCGAGCCATCTGGCCGTCACTTTGGTTTGCCTTCCAAGTTCTTTAAGAAGTCCAGAACCTGCCCCTGGATGGGGCTGCGGTCCTCCAGCAGACTGCGAACTACGCCCATATGGTCACATCCCTTCCCGACGAACGTTGTAACCCCTCTGTCAACCCCCTTGGACTTCTCGGCAAACGTTCGGGCATCCTTTTCCAGCATCGGGAAATCCTTCTCTCCCACAACCAGCAGCGTAGGGGGCAGATACTTGGAAACGTGCTGAATCGGGCTGGCTGCCTTCATTAGCGCAGTATCCCTCGAGAACACTTCCGCGCCTTTGCCGGCCATCAGGGTGTTTCCGAAACCCTTCTTATCCTCACGAGGCTCTAGGTCCACCGGCGTACTCAATCCCACTACGCCGGCGATGTCCGCGGAGGATAGTTTGTGCTCAGCCAAGTATTTCGGGTCGGTGGAGATCAGCAGCGACAGGTGGGCTCCGGAGCTATGTCCCATGAGGATCACCCGCTTCGGGTCGCCCCCTTGGCCTCGATGTTCTTCTTCACCCAGGCGAAGCCCGCAGCGACGTCCTCGGCTTGGGCAGGGAACTTATCTTTGGGTCCCAAGCGATGGCTTAGCAGGGCGCAGCCGTACCCGAGGCTCTGCATCTGCTCGCCGATTTGTTTGACGGACTTCCGACTTCCCGAGTGCCAGCCGCCGCCGTAAGTGAACACGACGGTCGTGAAGCCCTTCTTGTCCGGCAGGTATAAATCGAGCATCTGCTGGTCGCCGCCATCGGCATACGGCAAATCCTTTTCGACAGCGGCCAACGACGCTTTTTTGTCCGGCTGCTTTGCATTTTGGCCGTATGCGAGACAAGCCGAATGCACAAACAAGCAAACGAGAGCGAGCCCCGAAACCGAAGTCCGAGTGTGCCGGGATCGCATGCAAACCCCCCGTGCCAAAAACCGAACAGTTTATTCGATTACATCATGACGCATGGTAACGCGCCGTCTTCGCGTTGCAAACCAAACGTCCTTTATTCATTGATGTCAACCCGCCAGATGGACAGGTTGGCATCTTCCGACTCTGGAAAATAACGATTTCACATTGGAGGGGTGGCTTTGGACAGGAGAAAAGGGTGTCCCGCCGTTGGCGCTTTGCGTTTGCGTGGCCCAGTCACCAACACGGCGTCGGGCGGCGGGACAAATGGATATATATTGCGGGGGAAAAGACAATGCAAAGACAAAAAGCCGTTTACATTCCGATTATCCGAATCCGTGGTTTGAATCCTAACGATCGGCATTAAGCCATCATGGGTCCAAAACTCACCGCATCAGCTGTACACAAGGGGTGGGTTGTGTCCACTGTTTTCTTCCCCCTGTTCTGGCGTAGGCTCACTTACAACCAAAGGAGGATTGGCAATGTGACCTACACTGGATTGCATCCACGTTCGAATTTGGCGTAAAAAAGGTGTCCCGGACGGAGAAATGTTTCATTGCAGTAGAGGATAGGCGGATTGGCGTTTTGAGCCTAATCGTAGCAATCCATCTGACGGTTTCGTAGCGAGAGCCTTACACATCGCAAAAGTGTCGGATGCCGGAGCGGCTGGAGCCTGCGGCATGGGCGTTCGCTTTGGTGGAGGTGGTGGAGCCGACGAACAAAGCGGCGGAGGCGCACAGCCCCTCGCCCGCGCGCAGCCGCATGGCCAGAACACTTTTTCGAGCATTGACCTTACGAGACAGAAACGTCTGGCCCGCCTAGAACGTCTCTCCATCGGCCCAGCCAAGGAAATCTCCGTTTGGCAGGAATGCAACGACCCGTTGCTTTACGTTGAGCGGAGAACGTTTTTGGAGGGCCTGCGAGCCGCGTGGAGCGGCATAGAGACAGCATGGGTGGCGCTGGTGAAGGCGAAGCAACGGCTTGCGGACTATGGCAAAGCCGACTAATTTGGTGTCATTATGTGCGGACGCTACACACTTGCCGAATCACCCCGTAAGCTGGCCAAACGCTTCGATGTTCCGGAAACGCCGGATCTCCCATTCGATGGCCAGCGCTACAATATAGCGCCTACCCAGCAAGTCCCCATTGTGAGGCAAAGGGACAATGCGCGAGAAATGGTTCTTGCCAAGTGGGGCCTGATCCCCTCTTGGGCCAAGGATATGAAGATCGGCAATCAATTGCTAAACGCCCGCGCCGACACTGTGGCCACCAAGCCTTCCTTCCGAGCCGCCTTCAAATCACGGCGCTGCTTGATTCCAGCCGACGGATTCTATGAATGGCAGAAGACCCAGGACGGCAAGCAACCGGTTTGTATTCGCATGAAGGACAAGGAGGCATTCGCCTTTGCTGGCCTGTGGGAATGGTGGCGACCGGAGGAAGGGGAACCGGTCCAATCGTGTGCGATTATCACGACCGATGCCAATGAACTGATGGCGTCGATCCACAATCGGATGCCAGTTATTCTGGCGCCCGAGGATTATGCGACCTGGCTGAATGCCGCTCCAACGACGGAATTGCTGATGCCTCTTCTAAAGCCTTTTTCTGCCGACCAGATGGAAGCTTATCCCGTCAGCAAGTTGGTGAACAACCCAAGGAATCAAGGGGAGAAGTTGATTGAGCCTGCTTGACGTTTCAGACGGCATTTGGGCCAGCAGTTCCGGCTCATGAGGCACAACGCCAATCCTATCCCCAAATTAGGACACGTTTACCAGGCAAATCCACCATGGACCACTTTGACACCTTCAAAGCCGGCGATTTGACGGCCGTCATCGGCGACAATGCCGCTTCGGGAAAGCACCGGGCCGGCTATAACGGCGTCTGGAGTCTTGTCCACAAAAACGAGCCGGAAAACCTGTTCGTGCCCGAGGTGGCTGGTCTAAACTTCGAACACATCTTCGACGGCGACAAACAAGATGAGGATGACAGCCGCAAGGTCTTTTTCGAGCCGCGCAAGGCGCCCATGACCTTTAAGAAACTTTCGGCCACCTCGGCTGAACTCCATCAACCGCCAACGCCGGCCTTCCGCTTAGAAAGCTGGACGCGCTTCGACTTGGTTGCTCCGCATTACCTTGATATGACGTTTCGGTGCAGACCCACCCAACATTGCTTTGCCTTTGGCTACATCGGCTTGTTCTGGGCCAATTACATCAACGCGCCCGAGGATAAAAGCATCTACTTCCGCGGCCGCGAGCGCTGGCAGCAGCTCTGTACCCAAGAGCACAACGACGAAAGCACCGTGCGCCATCGCGACGACAAACAGCAATTGAAGTTCAGCGAGAAGTACGGAGATGCCTTGTTTAAGAACATGTCACGCCTGCGTTTTGATGAGCCATTTTTCTATGGCCTATTCAAGAAACATATATTCTTGGTGATGTTCGATCGCACGGCGGGAATACGGTTTGCTCATTCACCCAGTGGCGGAGGCGACAACAAGGAACACCAAACCACTCTGCCGGCCTGGGATTTCCAATGGATTCTGCCGACCTTCGAGGTATTGACGGAATACTCGTTCAGGGCGCGCGTGGTCTATCGCGAGCGTTGTAGCCGGACCGAGGTGATGAAGGAATTTCAGAAATGGCGGCACGAGCTGAGTAAGCAGGAAGATCAACCAATGGAGCCGAACCAAGGCCCCATGTAATGTCCGTCGGAAATCGTCGGTCGAAGGGATAAGAGGGGCCACTGTGAAAGGAGATTTTACACCATGATTCGTGCCAAAATCGGCGCCGCCACGTTTCTCATTGGTGCGGCCTTAACTACAACTTGGGCCAAAGAGAAACCCGTTCCACACGACGCTGCCTGGGTGGATCAGCGCGTCCAGGACCATCAGCCGACTGCCGCTGAGAAGCGCTTTGACGAGATTGGCTGGGCTAAAGACATCCGCGAAGCTGAGCGGCTTGCGAAAGAGCATAATAGGCCGATTATGCTTTTTACACACGATGGCCGAATGAACCTAGGGCGTTGTTGAGGCGGCGCGGCATCCATGAGAACGGGTCCGTTCTCCGATGCTAGAGTAATCGAACTGCTCAACAATTACTTCGCGCCGGTCTACGCGGTCAACGAGGACTATGCCGAGAGGGGTCCCGCCTCGCGCGAGGAAAAGGCCGAATACCAACGCATTTATCACGAAGCCGTCAAGGCTAGACTATCCACGGGAACCGTACATGTTTATGTGCTGACACCGGATGGCCATCCGTTGGATTCGCTGCACGTCGCCGAGGCTGCCAAGAAAGACAAGCTCATCAGCATGCTGGAGAAAACCGTCAAGGATCTGAAGACCAAGGAAGGCAAGCCGCTGGTCAAGCCCGTACCTCAATCGGTCGCGCCCAAAACCGACGAGGCTTCGTTGGTGTTGCATCTGACTTCCCGGCCTTTGCGTGGCGGCGGTTCGTGGGAGGGTGTCTCGGAGAACTGGATCGTTCTCAATCGGGAGGAAATCAAGAAGTTATTGCCCGAAACCAAAGCTGAGGTCGGGGCTGTCTGGGACATCGACAAAACTGTGTCCACCAAATTGTACAGGCCGTTTTATCCAGTGACGGAGAACAATGACCTCTCGACCAATCGCATCGACAGACAGTTCTTACGAGGCACCATCGTTTCCATAAAGGAAGGTATCATTCGCGCCCGGCTTGAAGGAAAGCTCAAGATGAAGCATGCCTTTTATCCGGGACGAGAGGACAACAACTTTGTCGAGGCGGAAATCGTGGGATATGTGGATTTCAAAGCGAACGGCGACATTGAAACCATGAAGCTCGTCACGGACGAGGCTACTTATGGCGGCGGAACGTTCGGGGTGGCAGTCCGGTTGGTTAAGTGAAGTATGAATCGACCTCTGGGATTACAATGGTATGGCAGGATAGCCTGTTGGCCCGTCCCTTGACTTATTCCCGTTCATTGTGGACGGATCTCCGTTTTCCAGGAGAATCGAACATGCCACCTTACGACCAATCTTCCGCACCGAGCAAGCCGTCAACGACACGCCGGGCTTTCCTGCACCAGGCCGCCGGACTGGCAACCGGTCTCGGCGTCACGGTCTCAACGGCAGCAACAATTCCCGAGCCGTCAAATAAGGCCGACCCTTTGTTGCCGACCATCCAGCTTGGCAAGCACCAGGTCACCCGGCTCATCATCGGCGGCAACCCGATCTACGGCCACTCGCACTTTAACAGACTCCTCAGTCAGCACTTGACTGAGTGGCACACTCCTGAGCGCGTCGTCGCCCTCCTAAAGCGCTGTGAGCAAGCCGGGCTTAATTGTTGGCAGAACAGCTATGCCGAACGGACGCTGCAAGACTTGGAGCGCTATCGCGAGGCGGGCGGCAAGATGCATTGGTTGTGTCTGGGTAAGCCGGATTGGGACCAGCAACCAGATCGCATTGAGGACGCTGCCAAGCACAAGCCCATCGGCATTGCCCCGCACGGCGCCTTAGCGGAGCGACTCCATCGCGAAAAGAAACTCGGCGACCTGACTGATTTACTTAAGCGCATCCACGATCAGGGGGTTCTGGTAGGGTTGTCGGCGCACAACCCGGCGCTGATTGAACTGGCCGAGGAGAAAGGCTGGGAGGTCGATTATTACATGTGCTGCCTTTATTACCTTACACGTCCCCGCGAGGAATATCAGAAGCTCCTGGGTGCCAACTTGCCTTTGGGTGAGATTTACCTGCCCTCCGATCCTCCGCGGATGCTCAAGACCGTGCGAGCAGTGAAGAAGCCCTGCCTGGTTTACAAGGTGCTCGCGGCCGGTCGGCGCATCGCCAGCAAAGCGGAGATCCGCGAGTGCATCAAGACGGCCCTAGAAAACATCAAGCCGTCCGACGCGCTGATCGTCGGCATGTACCAGCAGTTTGGCGATCAGGTTGGTGAGAACGCAGCCCTAGTGCGCGAGTTGTGTTATGCGTCGCACTAGGAGTTTTCAATTCGCATGGCCCGCTAGAACGTCTCACCATTAGCCTTGCCAAGGAAATCTCCATTTGGCAGGAATGCAACGACCCGTTGCTTTGCGTTGAGCGGCGGGAGTTTTTAACAGCCATTCGAGACGCGCATAGCGGAATCGAATCGGCGCGGGTTGCGCTGGTCAAGGCGAAGCAACGTCGAGCAGAGAAATGAAAAAGGCCGGGCGGTAATCACTTCCCCAATAATTCCTACTTGGAGTTCAGAACAGTTTTCCATGCAATCATCAATCTCTTTGTAAATCTCTGTCATGCGCTTAGCCTCTTGGGACAAGGTTCCCGAATCCCACTGGCCCTCTTCGATCCTGTTTATCACTTCGCCGTAACCCCACAATGCCAAGTCGTGGCGAAGGACGATTTCCTTTGCGGGTTTAGTCTCGACGGTGACGCTGGAAATCTTCTCTTTTTCTGGAAAGGTCCATCCCAAAATCTCAAAGCAGTTTCGCATCTCGGACCCCATCTTTCGAACCTTAGCCAAGCACTCATTTAGCTGCATTGCTCAATTCTCTTTTTTCTGGAAAGAGCCGGGGATACGCCCTTATCCAACCCGTCGTTAATTTACCAGCCGACGCCCGTGTACACTGATTTTCAGCCGACCCATGGGCCGTCTCGACGGTAGATCGTCGATCCTGGGGCATTTGGTGCGGTCATTTTTTGATCTCGCAAACCCGGAAACGAAAAAGCCCCACCTTCCCCATTTGAGACTCGCTTTATGGCCCGTCCGTCATATCGATCGCCCGTCCTCTTCCTTTTGGCCGTGGTCATCGTCCTTCAACTTGCCATTCTCTTGAAGCCAGCTTCATCGGTTCCAGCCGCAACACCGCGGGCTCGGCTTTCCGACCTGGTCTGGAAGCTTCACGATAAAGGCCTCGACTTCCACGTGGTTAGCCAGCGGCCAGATGGACTCTGGCATGAAGAACTCTATCTGACCACAACCGGCAAAACCCTTGGCGAATTGACCAAATGGCCGATAAATCCCGATTTCGTTGATAAGTGGAACGGCACGGTCGCCGTCATGCACCGCGATCCGGAGGGGATAAGGGACGATTGCTTTGTTTATTGTGATTTCGTCTTCTTCGGGGACAAGGACTTCATTGAGAAGATTCGGGACTGCTTAATCGAGGACTGAGGCAATGGGGCAGGGTCGAAAACCGGAATGGCAAAAGGTCAACGACTCATATGCGCTCAGGACACGACACACAACGACCTATTTGCCCTTATTGGCATCCTTTGGCAACTTCGGAGGAATTCGGTTGTAAATACTCAACCGGCCGTCTGGGATGGAAAACACCAGCGAGGCGAAGGCCGTACCATACCCCGTGGATTCCTGAGCTCCCTCGGTCGCCATCCAGCCTTTGGCAGGCCAAGAGCCGTCCTTGGTTTGCCAGGCAAGGAGATCTTTATAGACGTCGGCAATGTATCCTGAGGTGGTCTCGCGATAGGTCTTGTCCTCTTTGAATTCTTGACCCAAAAGCCGCATGCCCATGCAGCCGTAAAAATGGCCGTAGTAAGGAAAGCGCTCGGCGCTGATACCCGCCGGCTTTACCTCCAGCAAATACTTATAAGCTTTGACCATCACCTGGGTGTCGAACTGCTGCATAAGCCCCAGGGTTGCCACGGCGGCCGCAGTCCCTTCCTTCATGCTGGAACCGTCGCCAAGTCGATACTGGAAGGCACCGTTTTGGTTTTGGCATTCTTTTAAGTAAGCAAAGCCCCTATCAAGCACCTTTTGGTCCGCCTCGATGCCGAAGTTGCCGGCTGAGACAATTGCTTGGACCGCGCACACTGTGGTCGAGCCTTCGTGCTGGTCGGGCGAACCTGGCTCGTACCACCAACCGCCGGACTTGGATTGGTTCTTGCCGATGATCTTGACAGCCTCAGCTACCGTATTCTTGACCTTCTTCATATCCAGGTCGGGCTTGGTCTTGCAAAACAGGGAGCGGCCATACGCCTCGGAAAGCGCCAGGGCGGCAAATCCTTGACCATGGATCCACGTGTGACCCTGCTTAATAAAATGGCCCTCTTTCTGTTGTGACAAAAGAAACTCCAACCCCTTGATCAGAGCCTTGCCGTTGTCGCCGGTGTAAGGTTCGTCGGAATTCCCCAGATAAGACAGGCAAGCAAAGCTAGTGACGGCCAGGGTATAAGTCTTTCCCCAGGAGCCGTCCTTGGCTTGATTTTTCGTTAGCCAGTCGATGCCTTTTTCCCGCGCGGCGCCTATTTCCTTGGCGACCTTTTCAGGCGTTTCCTTCGTTGCCGGTTTATCCTCAGCTCGGGCCGAAACCAGAAGGCAAATCCAGAATCCCACGCATAGCACGAGTAACCGTATCATGGGAATCCCTTTCGGTTTACCAGTCATAGTTGGATCGATCGGATGGCCTACCATAAAGACGGATTTGGAGGGGTCAGAGTTTTTTCGGGGTTAGGATGTTGCGGCTGGAACCTATGGAGCTGGCGCACATGGCTGAGACATGCGGAACGAGTGTCCGCAATGAGCTAAGCCTGATTGAGCGGTCGCAACCTACCTCCAAATGAAGCCACAGAAGAGGATGGCAAGGTGAAAGACGATAACCACGGCCAAGAGGAAAAGCACGACCGGTCGAAATGATAAACGGGCCATAAAGGGTGTCTCAATTAGCCCTAGAACCGCCGTCCCATCATGCCCAGCGATTCGGCTTGTTCGAAAACCAGTTGCCAAGCGTCGGTTTCCGTTTTGCCTTCGGCATGGATGACATTCTCGCCATTGGGGCATATGTCGCGCGCCACGAACGGCTCAACCTACAGCACGTCGAGCGCATCCGGCATCAGGACTGGCAGGCTGATTTGCTGGCCGAGCATGAACCGCAGGTCATCGGTGGTAAACTCCCGCAACGGCTTGCAGCGGAGCCGATGGTTATTTGTGACGACGTAGGAAGGTTGGCACGGTTATCTCAATTGTTGGCGATAGCCATTGATAAAACATGCTCTAGCTGCCGCAGTTGTTCGGATTGGTTTCCCTCAGCGTGCCGTACCTTGGTGAGGTCGCTGACCGTCAGCACAGCCGCTGTCAAGCGGTTCTCTTCGATAACGGGGGCGGCCGAGCAACTTACACAGACTGCTCTCCCTGAACGGTCGTAGAAAACGTCTTGGTGGTTTTGTAAAACTTGGCCCTTGTTAATCGCTTGGACGATTGGGCATTCAGATACGGGGAACGGCCTATTGTCTGGGTGCAAAAAGTGAATGGCATTGTGCAGCAATTTCCCAGCCAATTCGTCCCGCTTCCAACCAAACATTTTCTCTGCCGTCGAATTCATGTGGATAACATTCCCGTCTACCGTCAATAGAAAAAAGGCCTCCGATGCTTGATTGAGGGTAGCCTCGCTAAGGCGAGCGTGAGACAACAGCCGGTCTTCGTTCAACTTGCGATTTGTAATGTTTTCTTCGGCAATAACCACCCGAGCAGGCCCGTCTTGAATGAAACGGGTTAGCTTTGCGAAGGACCACCGTTGCTTAGTCGGTGAATGGCACGCGTACACCAACGAATACTTTTTGCGCACCCCCTGTAGAACGGCCCGGACGCCTTCCGCCAGGGCGCGAGCTTGTTTTGCGCCATTTCCTTGGGCGGAGTCACACGCTTCCAAATAGTTAGATCCCTTGCAAAGATTCTTCGGTGGAGGTGGACCCAAAGCGGCGAAGTCCTGCCACGCCCTGTTTACCGCCAGGATGGTCCCCTTGTCATCAAGCACACAGATATGGGCCGTGACAGAGTCCAAAGTCGCACGTGAGAAGCTCTCGGCTTCCCGCAGCGCATCCTCAACAAGCTTACTTTCGGTACCATCACGTGTAATTCTGGCAAAACCACGTAGGCGACCTTGCTCATCATTCACAGCGGTTGTGACACCGCTTAGCCACAGCCGGGTCCCGTCCTTGCGGATATGCCAGCGCTCAACATAAGCCCGGCCATCAGTAGTCGCGGTCTCTAATTCTTTTTGAGGCTGGCCGCTCGCTAAGTCTTCGGGGGTGCATAAGCGAGATATGGGCTGGCCGACAATTTCGGAATTGGAGTAACCAAATAGAAGTTCTGCGCCCGCATTCCAGCTCGCCACTTGACCCTTGGGGTCTAACAGAAAAATGGCAAAGTCAGTTATCGATTCCACAAGTAGGCGATTTTGCACCTCCTGTTTGCTCACTGGTCTCTTACGTGGTCTCTCATGCTGCATTTTGACACTCTGGCGCCTTGCCAATCGGTAAACCGATGCGATTACTTTAGCCTCCCGCACTATAGGCGACAAGGAACACGTTTTCTGTCTCATTTGTTGACGCCAGGAATAAGACCTTCCGGCAAATGGTCATCGCGCGCCCAAGGGCAGAGGACGGGTTACTGCATAAGAGGAAGAAATTGTGGGGCCAAGGCCCTGGCTCCTGCAATCCCCTCTCTTAGTTGCCCTTGGCTGTCCCTGACGTGAGATGACCCCAAGCGTATCGTGAATAAGTTGCCCGGCGCGCCCGCCTTCCTGCCAACCTAATTTCATAGCTTGCCAGCGGTTTACCCTACACCTCATGGCTTGAACATTAAGCAACCATGAGAGTTGCCTGGCCGGTACTTGGCACCTTTCCCTAAGTATTGTTAAACTCGGTCTCACGTGACAGGCCACATTACTCTTCGCAAGGGACCCACCCATGAGACTCACCACAATGCCAGGCGCAGTGTTCGCTCTCCTACTCTTGCTACGTCTTTCCTTGGACAGTCAAAGTGCTCCAGTCTCCTGACGAAATGGGATTGCACTAAAGGAATAGATGGTTCCCTTTTCATCCGCCTAGGATGACCCATGGTTCGAAAATCAATCCTCATTTTGGCTTCCCTCGTGGCCGCGGCTGGTGTCATTGGATTCTATCTACTCCGGAGCGTCCCCCCGGAGAATGGTCGCACGGTCAAGAAATCGGTTTTGTACCAGCCACGCCAGCCCCTGGACACGGCCGGCTTCATGTTGGCTCATTTTGGACTCAAGACATGGAAGGACCCCACCTCCCTGGAAGAAATTAGGCAGTCCTACATTGGCCTCGGTTACCGCAATATTAAAGAATTGGATGCAGCCCCAGCCAAAGGCAACAGCCCCGATCGAGAAATCCAGCTACTCCTGGTCAAGATCTCACTTTACATGTATGAAGGTGAGCCGCGGAAGGCGTATCAGTTACTTCAGGAAGCTAGGGACAAAGCGGAGAAATCCGATGATCTTAGCGGCAGGTGGCTTTATACAATCATTTTCTTTCAGGGAGTGGCTGGGCTGCGCTGTGGCGAGACCGAAAACTGCATTGAATGCCGTGGCCAGGGCGCTTGCATCTTTCCCCTTGGTTTGTCAGCCGTACATACCAACCCGACGGGCTCCCAGCTCGCCATTAAGCATTTCAGCGAGTACCTTGAGCAGTTTTCCGAGGACGAAGGCGTCCGCTGGTTGCTTAACCTCGCCTATATGACACTAGGCGAGCACCCGCTCCAGGTGCCTGGTAAGAACCTGTTAACCTTCGAGCATTTTGGCGCAGAGGGAGACATCGGCCGGTTTGAAGACATCGGCCACCTCGTCGGCGTCAATCGCCTGAACATGGCCGGCGGCGCCATCATGGACGATTTCGACAACGATGGACTGCTCGACATCGTCGTCAGCACCTGGGACGCGACACAGTCCATGGCCTTTTACCACAACAAGGGGGATGGCACCTTTGAAGATTGGACCCAGAAAGCTGGCCTGGATAAGCAATATGCCGGATTTAATCTCGTCCAAACGGATTACAACAACGACGGCTTCTTGGACATCTTCGTGTCGCGTGGTGGCTGGTTACGCCAGCCAATGCGCCCGAGTCTTTTGCGCAATAACGGGGATGGAACCTTCACCGATGTCACGCTCGAAGCGGGGTTGATGGACGTCGGCAATTCCCTGTCGGCGACTTGGGCCGATTTCGACAATGACGGGTTTCTCGATTTGTACATTTGCCGCGACAAAGGCCCCAACCGCCTGTACCGCAATCTGGGGGACGGCACGTTCGAGGAAATGAGTTTCCGGGCCGGCGTCCGAGGCAAAGAAGAGGAGTGTAAGGGAGCGGTTTGGCTGGACTACGACAATGACGGCTATCCCGACTTGTTTGTGACGTACATCAACTCCACACCCCAGCTTTTTCACAACAACCGCAACTGCACTTTTACCGATGTTACTTCCGAAATGGGCATCACCGGTCCAAAAAGTGGTTTCTCCTGCTGGGCCTTCGACTACGACAATGACGGCTGGCTGGACATCTTCGCCACCAGCTACGACCGCACTCTCGATGACCTGGTTCGTGACATGCGCGGCCAACCCATCCAAAAGGGTCTCGACGTGACGCGACTCTACCGTAATCTCCAGGGCAAGCGATTCCAGGACGTGAGCCAGGAGACGGGGGTCGGTAAAATCTTCGCCACGATGGGCTGCAACTTCGCCGACTTCGACAATGATGGGTATCTCGATTTCTACCTGGGCACGGGGGATCCTTACCTGGAAACGATTGTGCCCAACCGCATGTTCAAAAACGTCGGCGGCAAGCGCTTTGCCGAAATCACTGCCACTTCCGGCACGGGACATTTGCAAAAGGGTCACGGAGTCGCCTGCGGCGACTGGGACCGAGACGGAAATGTGGATCTGTTCATGGAACTGGGCGGCGCGACACCAGGTGACCGTTTCCGGAATGCCTTATTCCAAAACCCCGGTCAGGGAAACAATTGGATAACCGTGAAGCTGGTCGGAAAGAAAACGAACCGGGTCGCCATTGGCGCTCGGATTAAAGCGGTCACAACGGGCGACGCCCCGCTGACGGTGCATCGCCACGTCAGCAGCGGCGGCAGCTTCGGCGCCAACCCGCTTCAGCAAACCATCGGTTTGGGAAAGGCCGGTTCCGTCGCGACGTTGGAGATTTTCTGGCCGACTAGTGGAACGACCCAGGTGTTCCGCGACGTAGCGGTGAACCAGGCTATCGAAGTAACAGAGTTCAGTCCAGACTACCGGAAATTGAATTGGCCGAAATTACCGGTTCCCAAGGAAAAGCCCGCAGACAGCAAGAGCCTACAAAAGTGAAGATAACCGGAGCGACTGTGGTGGGTAATGCCCACTGATCTCGCACCGCGCTGTCCAATTTGGACGCGCTGCAAAAACGCCAACCCCTCACCGCCTCAAAACCATCGTCCCATCATGCCCAGCGATTCGGCTTGATCGAAAGCCCGTTGCCAGGCTTGGGTTTCCGTTTTGCCTTCGGCGTGGATGACATTCTCGCCATTGGCGCCGCTTACGATCCAGGTTGCGTGCGCTGTAGTCACTGAACCTATGGACCAGCCGGCACGGCGAAGGCGGATGTAACACAGGTCGGATAACGGAGGGTTTGGCATTGAAAATCACTTTAGCTGGCTTGCATGGCGAATGAAACGAAAATGCCCCAACCACATGGCCGGGGCATTTTCGCTTCTTAATGCTCCTAACGTCGTGTCAGGGGTTTGCTAATTTCCATTTTTCGTCGAACCGTCGCCCGATTTCTGGGGATGCTCCTTCAATGTCTTGAGCGCCTTCTCAAGAAGGTTCGCAGCATTCTTTCGCAATTCCTCGTCCTTCGCCTCTTGCCAGGCTTTTATCGCCGCTTCCACGTCCCCAAACTGGCTGCCATCCTTACCTTCAACCATGCTGGCTTCGCCTCTCATGATAGGACCACCCTTGCCGATCATGCCGGCCATCATTCCAATCGACCCGCCCGCCTGCCCTTTCATCCCAGCCCCGCCCTGCATGCCGGCCATCATTCCAGTTGACCCGCCCGCCGGGCCTTTCATCCCAAGCCCGCCCGGCATGCCGAGGGCCGCCTTCTCGCCCTGACCTCGAAGCTGAAGCAGCTCGGCTTCTTGTGCCTGAATTTTCTCCAGGGTCACTTGCAGATTGGTTTTGAGCAGTTCGTTCTCCTTACGCAGCGCCTCAAGTTCGGTTTTCGGCTTGGTCCCATCGGCTGCGCTAGCTACTCCTGGAACCAACTCCGCGTTATAAACCAGTCCGCCCACGCCGAGAGCAAGCGCCACGATACTTGTTCCAATGACCGTCTTTAGTTTTGTCAAGCAGCGCCAGGTGCATGGCTAAGACATCGATGTCCCAAGCGGCGTGGCTGAAGAAGCGATGAAACCGGGACCAATGGCCGTTGCCGACCTGACCGCCCGAGAAGATGACGTCGGTGATATAGCGATGGCGATGAGAGAGAATCCAGCCGGTAACAATCTTCACGAAGGTGTGAAAGGTCGGCGTCGTGAAGACCGGAGCAAACTCCTGTAGCAGATCGTGGAAGGTTTGCGTAAGTTCCATGCGTCGGCTTCCTTGCCGGCGATCTTGTGTGGATTGAGTACCCAACAAGATGCCAAAAAACGGCCCGGAAGCCGACGCTAAATGACCTCGAAATCTGCGAAACGCGAACTAAGTATGTCGGAGCGAAGCATGGCATCTGCAAAGATCTGCTCGTCAGGTCAATTCGATCTAGGAGGTACCGGGCAGGGGACCCCTCGTGAAAGGCAATAGCTCAAGGCATTAGAGGTTTGTAAAGCGGTTTTGCTAGCCGTACCGGCGTAATGTCCAGATATACGTTGCGCACGGTGTAACTACTATTGCCGTTCTTGTTACTGAACCAACCGTCTGTGTCCCCGCACCGATAAAACCTGAACTTGAAACCCAGATCGCCCTTGATGCCCTTGTCCCATGGGTCCAGGGCGATCCCCTCCGCCACACCGCCTCGGCTGTCGATGACGTGGTACATTGCTGTGTAGACCGCCCATGAGCTTAACATGTCGGGGAAGGTTTCCACTTTACTGCCGTAGTACGGATGGAAGTCTTTGCTTCCCGGCTCGAGCTTTTTGCCTGCCTGCTTTCCCGCGCTGACTTTGACCTCGCGCGTCCGGACATCCATGCTATCACCGGAATCCAGGTAGGTGAGTCGGACCCCTTTCAGGTTGAACTCTCCCAGGTGGGCATCCGTCTCGGCGCGGGCCCTGTTCAGGACAAGTGCGCCTTTGTAACCAATCACCTCAAATTTGCCTTCCTTGAGCACCAAAGCTGTATCCTCGTCCACACCTATTCCGTATTGGTAGCCCAAGTAGTCTATCGCTCTCAGCGCGCGAGCGAATCGGCCGCGGACGAGGAAGTGCTGATCAACGAACCACTCATCGCCGACGAAGCCCAGGCCCGGCCCAACATCCTCCTTGGCAATTCCGTACTTGAGCATATTCAGCGGGGCCTTAGGGTCGGTGAACATCTGCATTGACATGATCGCCGTACCGGCGCTGGTACCGCCAATTACGGCGCCTTTACGGTATGCCTCCCAGATCGCCTCCAGCGCAGGAGTTTTCTTTCCGTCCGTTTCCAGCAAGGCTCTCGTAATCCGAGTCTGGTCGCCGCCACAGAACCAAATCCCATCAGCCCGCCGAAGTTTGTCGACATTAGCTGGGTCCGCGGCCGCCGCTTTATAGGTAACTTCTCGTTCTGTCCACTTGGGCGCGATGGGGACCACATCAGCTTTCAAGCCGTAGTGACGAAAATTCTCTACGTCGGTCTGAGAAATTCTCTCTGGCTCGGAGGACGCTGCGGGCACCACGATAACCTTGGCACCCTTGCCACCGGCGAGCCGCCTGAAGCACTCCCAAACCGGCGCGTTGTCGTAACGCAGTTCCCCACCGGCGATAAACAGTGATCCCTTCACCTCTGAGATGTCATCCGCCAACGCCGTGGCAGAGACGAGGAACATGGTTGCCACCGCTGCGACGATCATCCTGTGCAAGACAGTCACCATGAGGCACTCCTTGATAGACGTCCAGGCCGGACTGGTCGAGCAGGCGCAGATCGAGGAGAATATCGTCCGGCAGAATGGCACTAACCCGCTCAAGCCCCTCGGCGCCGGTGCCAGCCACTGCGACCCGGTGAGCGGGGCCGGGGAACACCTGGCGCATAAGCTTCGGGATCTATGCCGGGTCATCATCGATGGGCAACAAGTGGGCCACTCCTCTCCTTGGTGTTCAAGTCGGCAAGTGAACATCTCCAAGGGGCCGATAAGGCATTTCTGAGCAGGGAACACGTGAGTTGGCCACTCGTTGCGTGGAAACCTTTGAGGCGCTTGTCTCAGATTGGCCCACGGAGGCCACGGCCGAGCCTCCACCTTTACCAGCAAAGGGTCCGCCTTTGGCGTTGTCACCCTGTCCAGATAAGACGACCAAGTGAGCTGATCCTTTCATCAGGGCCCGACCGATCCACTCGCCCTGCATCGTGGATTCGCCAGCCGGAACCTAATGTGGCAAGCCCGTCGCGCCGTGCCAGATATCCGACCGAGAATTCGCCATTTCGTCGAATGGGTGATGGCTAAACCCCGAAGGAGGTGCTATTCCTTACTCCAGCGTCATCGCCACCAGGAACGGGGCAGCTTCGGTCAGGGTGGAGACGAGGTCTATGGACACCACGTTCTTGTCGGGATGAGGGTTCTTCCAGGTCATTAAGAAGAGCCACTACGCGACGATTTGGGCCACGGCCGTCTCCGCCACGCCGTTTTCCGGGGCCTGCTTGAATAAGCGACTGCCAGTTAAAGGTTTTTGGTTGGACTCACTTCGGGAATAAGATTCCGAGGAAGATGCTGCTTTCCTGTGCCGATGGAACTTGGACGAGTGCAAAACCCTTCAAAAACACGGCATTTTTGAGGGCCTGTATTAACCAGACTGTTTTTAGTTCGAGTCAAATCCGGGGAGCTTCTCGATCTATACAAAATGGGCCACAATCCAGTTAACAGGCAGGAAGGTCGCTTTTCTCGCGTTATTCGCAAGGAAACTCGGTTTCGCCTTCGTCATAGAGAGTTGTTCCTGACACGGAATGCCGGAGCCTGCCGCACCTTTTACCGAAACTTTCTGAAAGTCTCTGATCGAGTCAACAGGCAAGCTTGGCAGCCGCCAACGCATCTATACAGGCTGGGAAGTTGGTTCATCGCCGGCCACCTTTTTCCATCACTAGCAATTGATGTACTTCCAGTTTCGAGGCTTTCTCCAAACGCTGGCTAACGGTTTGCAGTCCGGCGACCACACCACCGGCGAGACGGCATACTACGTTCATCGCGGGCGTTGACCAGTTCTTTACGCACCTGATTCTTCCCGGTGGCCGACCACATCAGCACCGGTGCGCCAATCGGCAGGTCGGTCTTTGGATCGGGCCAGGTATGCCAGACCTTGCCCCATGTCTTGAGCAGGCCGTTGAGCAACTTCTTCTCGCAGTCGGCCGGGAGGCCGGGGAGGGTCAAGAGGCCGTTGCGGATCTCGTACTCATGCGGGTGCCACAACTTCTTTTCCTCAGCCGGCAGAGTCCTGTAGATGTCGTCGCTTACGACGTATTCGACGTCGAGCAGCTTGGCATTGCCCTTGTCCCTGTCGAAGAGGATGCACTGAAAGACGCCGTCGCGGAGCGGCGTGCAGTAGTGTTGCGCCTCGACTTGCAGGTTGGGGTCATCCTTGCCGATGTGAAAGGCGCAGACGTGCAAGCCATACTCGCCGCAATACTTCGACGGATTGAGTGCAGGGGAATGGACTCCTGAGTAGCTTCCTAGCTACTCTAGGATCGTCTAGGATCGCTGTTGGCTGCGTGGGACTGACATGAGGTGTTGATCGCGGCTTGAAGACCGCCCTCAGTGGGTAGTGCATCCTCAGACGCACTACCTATTTCTTATTGTTGGCCACTAGCGTTTCTTCGAAGACTTGCTTGGGGTGTTTGGCTTCTTGCCTTTCGAGTAATCATTGGCGATTCTTTTGTGAAGCTCCTTCGGCTCCAGACGAGCGAAATCATCGGGGACTTCAATCTCATGAACTGATTGCTCGGGCCCCGGAACAAGTTTGACATGCAGCCCTTCGGCAAGCGGTTCGTGGCGCATGGTCCCCGCTACCTTGCCTTTGGCATCGATAATCACGGTCAGCTTCATAAATCCTTCTGTCGCTTTTGGGGTTATGCCAGGCCGCCTCCCTGTAGACTAAAGATATTCTCATCCGGTCCGTCGAGCCTGACCTTTACGTGATAGATATAGACAACTTGACCATGAAACTGCTCGGACGACTGTTCTTTGCCTTGCTCGACAACGAACATCGTGCCCGGGGCAGCCTCCGGATGAGCCATGCAATATTGGGCGCCATGATCGTCACCCCCTGGGTTATCAAGACCTCGCCCGCCGAACCAGTAGCGGAAATCCAGCATGGTTCCTGGACTAATGGTGAAGTGCCCTAGGTTATTGAACGCCATGTTCGATCTCCTTGCGATTTGTTAACTTTGAGCATCAAGCCCGTGTTCCTTAGATCGAATTACGATGGGATCGCTTGTCGTTTCCACAGATACTAATGCTGCACAAATCCGGACGCAACCAAATTAGCACGTTACTTCATTAGACCCTTTGCAATCGCCCGCCCTGTCCAAAACTGGGTTAACTTGCATCCGTTGCCAAGCTACGAACGCCGTACACAGCGAGCCGTCGCTGTCCAGGTTGCTCAGGTCCTGTTTGATGTGAGACAGTGCGCCGTGAGGCCGAGAAAGCGGCCAAGATTTTTGAAGAATAAAACGCGAGGCGGATTATTACTTGGGGGGAGCTATTTCGCGCCGGACTTCTTCTCCGACGTACCACCGCAAGGTCAGTTTTCATCCCGACCCTGAGCGGCCAGCCTGCCCGGGCGTGGACGAGCGGGGTCGATCTCGGCATGGTCAAAGGCGTGGGCTGGCGAAAGGAATGAAGCAAATGCCGGCGACCGAGCAGACTCTTCGGGTTCTCGTAGGTGATGACAAGGGTGCGGAATATGGGTCTCCCGTTGCGTCTTCTTGGTGAAGCTAAATACTAGCAATCATGGTGGGACCAGCCTCCGTGTTGGATTTGAGGGCCACTCTTGCAGCTTCTAAGCGAAAGGTTTCCGCGCGCCGGCGCTGCTCCTCGGCACGCTGCACCAGAGATGGATAGTCGATACCTCGGAAGGAAGGATCTTCCTCGGCCGCAGCAGCCAAGGCCTGCCAAAGCAGCTGCTGGCCTGCAATGCCGATCGACAAAGCTTCTAGGACTTCAAGTAATCGAAGGGGACCGTCTTCCGTGTCATCCATTCGAAACTTTAGTTCGATCAGCTTCTCAGCTAGCCAGGCTGCCATCTTTCGCGGGCGGTTGCGCGGTCAAAGCGCGCACATGCGCGTGGCCGTTGCTTTAGGCGCAATCCCAACGTCAACGCCTCCTGCCCCACCGAGGGAGCACGTTCGCTCGTTAACCTCTCTACTTACGGTTTCGCAATTGCCCCATCCAGCCGCCGCAGGTTGCCCCAGGACATATCGAACGGCGGGTCGTCCTTGAGAGGGAAATTGGCCGCCACTTTTTCGTCGATGTCTATGCCCCAGCCGGGCTTGTCGGTAGCCCAGTAGTAGCCGTCCTTGAGAACCGGGCAGCCGGGGAAGGCGTCCTGCTCTGCCTGGCTGAATTCGCGTGCTTCCTGTATGCCGAAATTGGGGATGGCGAGATCGAGGTGGACGTTGCACGCGTGACCCACGGGGGACACGTCCCCCGGGCCATGCCAGGCGGTGCGGACGGCGAAGAACTCGCACAGGGCGGCCACCTTGCGGGCCGGCGTCAGCCCGCCGATTTGCGAGATATGGATGCGGATGAAGTCGATGAGGCGCTCGCTGATGAGCGAAACGAACTCGTTGGGGTTGTTGAAGAGTTCGCCCATGGCGAGCGGCGTGCTGGTCTGCTGCCGCATGAGTTTGAAGTAGCCGACGTCTTCCGGGCCGAGCGGGTCTTCGAGGAAGAAGAGCTTGAAGGGCTCCAGGTCCTTGGCCAGTTGCAGTGCAAGGATGGGCGGCATGCGCTCGTGGGAGTCGTGGAGCAGCTCGACCTCGTTGCCAAGCTGCTTGCGGAGGTGCTCGAAAAGCTTGGGGACGGTGCGAACATAGGCGCGGGGCTCCCAAACGCGGGCCCGATTGTTTTCCGGAATGGCGGGGTCATCCCTCCTGGGAGCGCCGACCGCGCCGGCGCCGCCGCCATAGGTGGCTAATCCGGGGAGGTTGACCTGGGCGCGGACGTGACGATACCCCTGGTCCATGTACTTGCGAACGTTGGCTTCGACCGCCTTGAAGTCGGCGCCGCTAGCGTGGCGGTAGGTATCGACGGCGCGGCGGGCCTTGCCGCCTAGGAGTTGCCAGACGGGCATGCCGGCCCGCTTGCCAAGGATGTCCCAGCAGGCCATGTCGACGCCACTGATCGCGTTGTAGAGTACCGGCCCGTTCCGCCAGTAGGAGCTAACGAACATCGACTGCCACAGGTCTTCGATTTCCAGCGGGTTCTTGCCGACGAGGAACGGCTTGAGGAACCTGTCGACCGCCGTCTCGACAACGCGGGCGCGCTGGGTAAACGTGGCGCAGCCGAGGCCGTATAGGCCTGGCTCGCTCGTTTCGACCTTGACGACGACCAGGCGGATGCCGGCTGGGGCGGTGAGAATGGCCCGGACATCGGTGATCTTGAGGGGCGGGAGCTTTTTGCCGTCGGCCGGATTGGCCGGCTGCTGACTCCCTAAATTGCGGGCGAAGAGGAAGGGTAGCCCGGCAATGCCAGCCCCGGTCGCAGTCCGCTTGAGCATGTCGCGCCTGTTCATGGAAGAGTCTCCTTGTGTGGGGGCGTGAGTGTGACGGCCGCAAGTGGGCGGCGGTGTTTCTATACCACAGGGAGACTGAGGGATGGAAGCCTTACTGCTGAAGGTTCTGCGGCGCTAGCCTAGCCTCCACCCGCCATTCACCTCACAGTCACTGGTGACTCATGTTCCGCCGGGCCAAACATTTCAGGCTACGGCGCTGGTCCATGAAGCATATGTCTGCCTTTTCGGGGCCGATTCGGCCCCAAATTGGGAAGGTGGGTAGTTCCAAAGCTTGCACCATTGACCAGCACCAGTCTCCTCTGTTCGTTAGAATAAGCGCCACGCCGTATTCCGGACTGAATCCCACTCTCGCCGGGGAGGTCGTTTCATGAAGACTCTCTTCGCTCTAGCGCTCTTGGATCTGCTTGCGGCCGCTGTCGCGCCCGTCGAATCCTGCTGTATGGTGCCCGCCAACTACAAAGGCACCATCAGCCAAACCGCCCAGGAAGCAGTACTGTTCTTCGCCGACGACCGGGAGGAACTCATCCTCAAGATCAACTACAAGATCACCGGCGACACGCTACCGGACAAGTTCGCCTGGGTCATCACTGTGCCGAATACGCCGGACGCCTACGAGGTGGCCGACGCCAAGCTGTTCGAGGAAGTCTTCCCTTGGGCGCAAAGGCTGGTCGCGCCGCCAACGAAGAATGTGGATTCACTCGGCAGACCCGCCGCTTGGGGAGTTCACGGCCTGGAGTTCGGCAAGCCCGTAAAAGTGGGGCCATACACGATCCAGCCCGTTAAAGCGCTCGGGAAAGAAGCGCTCACCGGTCTGAACGACTGGTTGGCCGACAACGGCTTCCCGAAGGAAGACCCCGGCCACATGGAGTACTTCGTCAAGAACAAGTTCACGTTCTTGTGCGTAAAGTTCGATCCGCAGAAAAACAAGAAAGCCGTCGATTCCGAAGGCGGCGTCCCGCCGCTTCACCTTTCCTTCAAGAGCGACAATCCCTATTACCCGCTGCGCTTTTCTTCGCGCCAGGGCGTCTTTGATGTGAACCTTTACGTCCTCACAAAAAAGGATTTCGATTACAAGGTTTCCTCCGACAGCCTGAAGCGCATCAACTGGAGCGATAGAGAACACTTCAAAAACAACGTGGAAGTCTCCCCAAAGGACTTCCCCAAGTCGCTGAAGGCCGCATACGAAAAGTCAACTTTCAAGGACGACACGGGGAAATGGAAGCTGAATGTGCTGCGGGCGCACCAAGTCAACAAAGACAACGCCATCGCGAAGTGGAAGACGGATATCTTCTTCAAGACGAAGGCGTAAGCTTAGCAGGAGTTTAGATGATGCGGCGTTGGGCGCCACTATTTCCTTGGCGTGTTCGCACACCCAACAAACATTGGAGGCCTGGCGGTGTGGCCATGACTTCGCTCGCCGACTCCACACCTTGATCGAATCGCCCTTTCTTGGGGTTGGAAAAACGCATAAAGAATTCGTACTTCGCACCCCAAGACGTTATAAATGGGCAATATAAACGGAAGGCGGAATCGGATGACCGACCTGTCATCTCCTAAGACCGGTACGATTGATTTTGGAATGAGGAGTAGGAGAAGCACGAAGGAGGATGGTGATGTCGCCGCACCTTCCGGCCGGAACGGAGCCGAAATCGACCGACGAGGTCGAAACGCTTGCCGCGCAATTCCTTGCCCAACTTCAGGCCGGGGAGAAACCCGACCGCGAAGCGTTGGTCCGTGCTCATCCGGATCTGGCCGATCGCCTCGAACAACGGCTTGCCCTGGCCGAGATCATTTTCCGAGTGGGCCTGGCGCCCATGGAGGTATGGCCAAGCGCTGCCGAGACCGCCGATTGGCCTGCCTCGGCGGCCGGCCCGCACGCGCAGCTAACCCGTCCCGTGGATGCCACCGAAGAGGAAGGCCCAGCCCGCGGCCGGCCAGGCCATCCGCTCGACTATGAAATCCTCGGCGAGCTAGGCCACGGTGGCATGGGCGTTGTGTTCAAGGCCCGGCAAAAGCGCCTCAATCGCGTCGTGGCCCTTAAAATGATTCGCGCCGGAGTCCATGCCAGCCCGAAAGTGCTGGCGCGCTTTCACATCGAAGGCGAGACACTAGCCAAATTGCAGCACCCCAACATTGTCCAGATTTATGAAGTCGGCGAATACATCGGCTGCCCTTATATTGCGATGGAGTTCCTCGACGGCGGCAGCCTCCACGACCTTCTTGCCGCCCACTCGGCCCCGCCGCGTGCCGCAGCCGAATTGGTGGAGACATTGGCGCAGGCGATGCACGCCGCTCACCTACGCGGCATAGTCCACCGGGACTTGAAGCCGGCGAACATCCTAATGCAGAGGTCCGAAAAGCCAAATCCGAAATCCGAACGTGGAGCCATTTCGCGATTCGGAATTGAGCTTTCGGATTTTACGCCAAAAGTGACGGACTTCGGCCTGGCCAAGCACTTGACTGAAGGCAAAGGTTATACAGCCACGGGCGACATCATGGGCACGCCCAGTTATATGGCTCCTGAGCAAGCGAGGGGCCGTGTTCACGACATTGGGCCGCCAACAGACGTTTACTCTCTGGGAGCCATTCTCTACGAATCGCTCACCGGACGGCCGCCGTTCCAGGGTGAAAGCGGCATGGATACCCTGAGACAGATGCTGGCCGAGGAACCCCCGGCGCCTTCGCGGCTCCAACCCAAGGTGCCGCGCGATCTGGAAACGATCTGCCTCAAGTGTTTGCAGAAGGAGCCAGCCAAGCGCTATCCGAGTGCCGAGCATTTAGCCGACGACTTGCGCCGGTTTCTCAACCGCGAGCCGATCGCGGCTCGTCCGGCGGGTGTGGGCGAGCGCGTCTGGAAATGGGTGAGACGCCGGCCTGCTGCTGCGGCTCTCATCGGCGTGAGTCTTCTCGCGCTCATCTTGCTGCCAGCCATGGGCGCTTGGTCCTATGCCCGAGTTTTGGGCGAGCGCGACCGGGCGCGCATCAACTTGCACGTCGCTCGCCGCGCCATTGACGATCTCTACATCAAGATGGCTTCGGAGCGATTCTTTGATGAACCGCAGCTCGATCCGCTTTACCAAGAGCTTCTGGAAAAGGCCCGGATCTTGTACGAGGAGTTGGGCCAAGAACACAGTGATGATCCCGATGTTCGCCAAGACATTGCCATGGCCTGGTTCCACTTGGGCGAGATCCACCGTTTGCACGACCACCATGACGAGGCCGAACAAGCCTACATCGAGGCCATCGCGCGGCAGGAAGAACTCCGCCGCGCTAATCCGAGCGACTCGCGAATTCGCCGGGACCTGGCCAACAGCCACAATTGGCTCGGCGACTTATTCCGCGAGGGCGGCCGGCCCCTGGACAAAGCCGAATTCCATTTCCGCACGGCTCTGGAACTTCAGCAAGAATTGGTCCGTGATTTCGGGAATGAACCGAGCTACCGCATGCAGCTGGCTCGAAGCCACTATAACCTTGGAATCGTAGAGCGCGACACGAATCGACTCATGGAGGCGCGAGCCAACTATGATCGCGCGATTGAGCTGCTAACTCAGCTTCGCCAAGAAGATGACAAGAGTCCGAACAATCGTCAGGACCTTGCCCGCGCCCTCATCAACCGCGGCATCCTGCTTCGAAAGAGCAACCGGCCCGAAGAAGCGCGGCGCGATTACGATTTAGCCGTAGATCTTTTGACGCGGCTGCGGGAGGAGTTCCCGACTCGGGCCGCTTACAAATTTGAGTTGGCCATAGCTCGCCAGGGCCGCGGCAATCTCTTCTGGAGTCAGGATCGGCCCAAGGAGGCTCAATTGGAGCATCAAGAAGCCCTCGTTCTTCTAAATGGGCTGATCGCCGATTATTCCAGCCGGCCGCGTTACAAGAAGAAAATGGGGAACGGGCTAAAGAACTTAGGTGCCGCCTTGGCGTCCGCCGGCGATCTAAAGGGCGCGGAAGACTCCTTGACCAAAGCCCGCGACCTTTTCAAGGCCCTTGTCGACGAATTCCCCCAAGCCGCCGATTATCCCGCACTCCTTGGCATGACCTTGGGCAATCTGGGTTGGCTGCGAACCGAACAGAGGAACTGGACCGAGGCTCGTCGTCAAATCGAGCAAGGCATCGAGCAAATGAAGGCAGCGCTTAAGCCCAACCCGCAGCAACCGGATTACCAGCAAGAATTGGCGAATCAATATCAGGATCTAGCCGAAACACTTGTACAACTGGGCGATCACGCGGCGGCGGTGAATGCGGCGACGGACATGGCCGCCGTCTTCCCGGAACGCGCCCAGGAGGCTTATTATGCCGCTTGTTTTATCGCTCGGTGTGTCCCCTTGGCTCAGAAGGATCCCAGAGCGGCGGCGCGGTATGTCGAACAGGTCGCAAAGCTGTTGCGGCAGGCCGCGGCCAAGGCATCCCCAGGCTTGAAGCGTCTGAGTGACGAGAAGCGGGTTTTTGACCTGCTTGAGTCGAATCCAGACATCGTCGAGACGCTCCGCCAGCTAGGAGACAAGATTGCGCCGGCATCGGGGAATAGCGAAAAATAGGTCCAACAGTTTGTCGGATTGGTCCGGTAATTCCGCCTGTCCGGCTTAATGCGTTCTTGCCGATCCAGCCGGCCCATGGCTTTCATTGAATCTCCTGCGGGAACGCGTTCGATAAATCCCACATCTGGATACTCCGATTCGTTCCTGCTGCCAGGGAGGGCTCAATGGTCCGGCAAGGTTGCCATTCGGCGCTTTTCCTGGCTGCGTTCTTGGCCTCAGCTGCTTCGGCTTGGGCCCAGGGCACGAGCGGCCCCCGCGTCTCGGACAGCTCAGTCGGTTACATCGACTCCGCCATCCCCGGCGATGTCTTCCGTTTTCGCTTTGACGCCGCCTACAACGACCGCCGGCCAACGCGCGCCGAATTCTTTTATCCAAGGGGCGGGCCCGCTGGCCCCGGCCTGCCCAAGCCCGAGCCAAGCGTTGATTTCCAAGAGCTTTCCGCCTACCTCGAAATGGCCGCTTCCGACCGCCTTTCCGCATTTGTTGACTTTCCTGTCCGGTTTATTAACCCAGAATTGAACGCCGACCACGCCGGTTTCGCTGACCTCGATGCCGGCTTCAAGTTCGCTTTCATCCAGAGCGAGGATCGGGTAGCTACCTTCCAGTTTCGCACCTACGCTCCGACCGGCGAGTCTCGGCGAGGCCTGGGCACGAATCACGTTACCCTTGAGCCGGCATTCTTGTTCTACAACCAATTTACAGACCGACTTGGCTTGGAAAGCGAGTTGCGCCTGTGGACGCCCATCGGCGGGTCGGACTTTGCCGGCGAGATTGTTCGTTACGGCGTCGGCCTACATTATGACCTATTCACAACCTCACACTGCACCTTTACCCCGGCTGCCGAGTTCGTTGGCTGGACCCTTCTGGACGGCAAAGAAACCGTCGTGCCCCCGACCGGCGCGGCCTTCATTCAGGATGCGGGCGGCGAGACTATTCTCAATGCTAAGCTCGGCTTTTTTGTCAAGTTCGGCGACCGAGCCGATGTGTATGCCGGATACGGTAGGCCGCTGACCGGCGACCGCTGGTACGAGAACACTCTCCGGTTGCAGTTCCGGCTGTTCTTCTAGCTTCAAATTTTGGGACTCCAGGCGAGAGCCACCAAGGGAGTAAGAGTAAGATTAAGATGATGAGTAAAAAGAGGATTAAGATGCAAGATTGAGATCAAGATTAGGAAGGACATCGAGCCTTTCACCATCTTTCTCTTACTCTTAATCCTGCTCCTAATCCTCTTCCTAGTCGTAATCTTACTCCTAATTTTTCTCACTGGTTCTTCGCTTCATCGCTCTGAGACAACGCCACGCATCGGTCCGGTTGGTCGCGAAGGTGCGCTCAAGGGGCAATTGGGTGTCCTTCATTTGGTGGCGATCATCTGCATGATGATGCCTGGGCTATTCAGTAGGCGACCGATTCCGCAGTGAGCGGAAGGGATGAGGAAATTGCGGACGCGAAAGAATCCTTCGGCAGCCCAGTCGTGGAACCATACCTGAAGTTTCTTTTGACATCCTCAGTGTTAGCGTGGAGTGTAGCCAGCCGGCGGGGTCTTTAAGGGTGGATGACCGTTTCGGTAAGTGTTCATATCGACCTCAAAGAAGCTAATCGATACTTGTTCGTTTCCATGAGCATGGAAGATCGTGCGACTGTGTCGGTCGGAAAATGGGGCCTGGCCAGTGGAACCACCAAATTGGCCGCAATTCGCCACCATCACGTGCTGAAACATGTGGTAGTGGAGCGCGGCGGCTAGGTTGTCGAAGGTACTTCAGTAAGATTTCCTTTTCCTTGTTCGACAAAATCAGCTTGCCACCCGCCTCGTGGTGTTCGCAAGGCTCGAATAGTCGCCTGCCAACCAAAGTGGTTGCAGTTCAACTCATATCCAGGATTAGATTGTGATGACGACCCTGTCTTCTGTGTGCCGATGGCCTTGGACAGAATTCTAGAACCTTCAAAAACAGGCTGTTTTTAATGGTGTCAGGGATGTTTGCCGCTGAACGGCTCTCCGGTTAGTTCCTTCCATTTGCGCTTTTGCTCCGAAGTAAGGATGCTCAGGAGTTGCTTGCCCATGTCGTCCCAGATCTCTTGCAAGCGCTTCTGTGCCTTCTCAGACGATTTTTTAAAAGCGATTGGGTTCGGCCCCGTGCGGAAAGCATCCCCCATCACCTCGAAACCCAAATCCTGCATTTTTTGCATACCTTCGGTGTGAATCTCCTGCATCTGTTTCTGCTGCTCCTTCGTCACCCCAATGGCTTCGGCAATTTCGGGATCATCCAGTGCGTGTCCTCCCTGCAGTTGGAGCGAAATCTCCCTGAGCCGCTTCCGTTGCTTTTCGCGAAGCATTTCGTCGATGACTGCATCGATCTCCTTGATTTGCTTCTTCATTTCCGTCGCCATCTTCTGCATATTTTTCATAACCGCCCCTGGATCGTTAAAAGCCTCCAGCGGGTTCTTGGGGACCATGCTTTTCATGACCTGTTGTTGCTTGGCATTGAGATCGCGAACCGTTTTAAGTTGTTTTTCTGAGATTTTGAGTTCTCGCTGGACATCTTTTTGCATCAAGGCAGAAAGCTTGCCGCTTCCGCCGCTGCCCATGCCTTGGCCTGATCCGAAACCGGCGCCGAAACCTGAACCAAATCCTGAACCAAATCCTGAACCAAATCCCGAACCGAATCCCGAACCGAATCCTTGAGTGTTGTTATCTTGATTGGCTTGGCTGACCCCGGAGTCCAGCTGGTCCTCAGCATCTTTGGGCTTATCATGTCCGTTTTTCTTGGATGTTTTGGCCTTTGGCTTCTCGTCAAGGTTTTTCGGCGGCTCATGGGCGGCGAATGCCGGCGGAACCCTGTCTTCAGGGTCTGACGGTTGGCTCGCGTCCACCAGCGCACGGTAACCGTATAAAGTGCCGGCGCTTCCCAGCGTTAGGACTGCCCCAAGGACTCCCGAGGCGATTTTCAGTTTACTCACGAACATGGCTCTTAATCCTCCTTCTGCGAGTGCGGTTGCTCGAGCCGAGATTGCTCCGGCTACTGCCCATTTTCCGGCCACGAACAGCGCTGCAGCTTTGACGGTTGAAGTTACGAGGGCCGCAGGAACATTCGCCGACGCTTTCCCGGCAAGGACGGCGGCAAGGGTTGCGGCAGGCAGGCTTATGCCGCGCCGTGTCAGACGAGTTTGTAAGAGCTCCCGTGCGCGGGCCAGTCGCGTGAAGACCGTTCCGGTTGGGCAGCGCAGCATTTGGGCAGCCTGCTCATTGGTCTTCCCCTCCAGGTAGCAAAGGACGAACGGCTGGCGATACTTGGTTGGCAGTCCGTGGATCTCTTCGTCGAGAACGGGCCGAAGATCGCGCCAAATCGCTTCTTCAAGTGGATCCGCGGTCGTCACCATACGCACCTGCCTTTCTCGGCTGTGCCAGCGAGAGGCGTCCGCCTTGGCCCGTTTGGCCATGCGCAAAGCCACCCCCCACAGCCAGTTGCCAACCAAGGCTTGACGCGTTAGGGAGCGGGCCTTCTTGGCCAAGACGAGAAAGGTGGCCTGAAACGCATCCTCGGCTTCGTGGCGATCACCCAGAACCCGTAGGCAGACGCCCCAAACCGTCGCCCCGAAGCGCTCTACCAGCGCCTCAAAAGCGGCCTCATTGCGATCAGCTGCAAAGCGCTCGAGAAGGCATGAGTCCGACAGATCATCGGCGGCCAGACGGCTTGCCGATTTCCGTAGACGGGCGATTAGGGTTAGAATCGGTCCGCGTACCATGTCGCTGCCTCACGCGGGAGGTTTTGCCCCCCATCATTACTGCCGAATGGGGGGCTAACTCTTTTCCTTTTCTTTAGAATTGCTCGGCGCCGCCCTCAGCGTAAAGGCTCGCAAAGACCACGTAAAGGAAAATGAAATGTTTCAGCGGGTAGGAAGGTTGACCGGCAAATTTGCAGAGTGCCCGGGCTGCACCTCTATCAAGACTATTAACCCGGAAACTCTCGCCGGGTTAAACGGGACTCTTGTACCCACTCCCGCCCGACCACTATCCGCTCCCCATCCCCAAAAACACCTTCGAGCCGCTTCAGATTCGAAATGAACTGGATCCCGGATAGAAATGTTGACCACGTTTTTCGCTCTCCTACGCATAGATTTCGTTTGTAGATTTTAGGGTTTTCCTCCCTGGCAAACGCATTTAATTCCTTATCAGGGGTCGAACAGGAAACCCGAAAAACAAAGCGGCTTGTTAGAGAAATAAGATTAGAAGAATGCGGCCAAACAAAGCTGAAGACTGGCACCCTGTCGGTCTTCTGAACCGCTTATATCAGGTTGCTTTTCCGTCTCGGGGAGGATGACAACAGCCGGAGCACTGTAGAATAGGCGCGAATGAATTGACACCTGAAGCTTATGGAACCACGGGTCATTTCGTTTGCAGCCTGGCACCGGCCTCTGCCAATTGTTGGTGCAGGCGGCTCTGAATGGCGAATACGCGTTGGGTGATTTCCAACCAACGAGTATTAAGCTCCTGGCAAAGATCACTGGCGCTCCCGGGGCAAAAGCAATGTGGGACCTTTACTCTATAGCGACCAACCTGTCCGCCCGGCCGTTGTCCCTTTTTAGCGTTGGCTTTTGACGGTGCATCCAGCGGCAGGCCCTCTCTTCCCGCCTAGTCGATTCTCCCATAATGACCGGCCTTGATGCTTTACGTTTCCCGCCACCATGACGCGCTTTCCGGCTCAGCAATTGCCAATACTACACCACACAGCCGGGACATTTCCGGTTTTTCTGAACCAAGAGGAACATCCAATGCGTAACAAAATCCTTGCCTGTCTTTTGGCAGCCTTGACTCTAACTGCCGCGGGATGCGCCGCCGAGGTAGGTGCTGGCCGGGGTCGGGGAGTTGGGGCCGGTATCGAAGTGGGTCCAAAGCATTAGGACTCAAGAGGATTCCTGAAGGCTGTCAACGCCGACAAGCTTTCTCCTATCCCTATAAAAGCTGACCGTTCTAGATCCAAGCATTTCTTCACCAGGCTAATATCTTGCCCTGTAAACTCGTCAGGTGCTTCTGCTCATGCGGATAAGCTTAGGCGGAAGCCCGCTGCCAAAGTCCGTAACCTGCCGCTGCACTGGCGACGATTTGCATTAAGACAATAAACCAGAAGACTATCCTGAAAACCCCTTTAATTGTTTTGTGGCAAAAGGCCAACATTCCCAGATAAGCGCCAAGGCTGCCCCCAACCACGGTGAACACGTGCAACGAAATCTCGGGGACGGGCCGGCCCTCTCGCACGGCTCGAAACTTGTCGTAGCCGTAATAGGCGAAGGTGGTCACATTGTTGCACACAACCCAGACGCCAAGCACAAGGTAGGCGGGCGCTTGCAAAGCCGCGCACATCTCCGCCAATACTTGCCGCCGCCGCGCCAGCGATTCACGAAGCAAGCAGCGACCCCGATGGTAGAGCAGGTCGAAGAGCACATAGTGCACCGGGCACCAGCGGGGAGCGTTGCCGATCTTCCACGGGGTACCGGCCGAATGTCCTATGACAAAAAACCGTCGCATTCAGCCGGCTATCACCTCAGAGTCACTGGTTCAAATCCGATCGCCCCGACTTGGATTACTGAGAGAGCCCATCGCCGCCAGCGGCGGTGCGCTTTTTCCTTTGGGATCAGCTATTTTCTGGCCGTTGCGCTACGGTTCAAATGCTGGAGGCTTAGACAGCGGGTTCTTTGCTGACGCATCCACTTTGATGACAATGGCCGTCATGTCATCCAGGGCAGCCTTGCCGCCGCAGAAGGCGCGCACCGCGCCGAAGACGCGATCCACCAGGTCGCGCGCGCTGCAAGTCCAGTTATCGTGGACAACCTCGAGTGTCCGGTCGACGCCGAATAGGATCTCGTCCGGGGAATGGGCTTCAATGATTCCATCGGTCAGCAGAAATATTCCTTCTCCCGGCCCCAGGGCCATGGCCGGCACTGCGGTGATGTCGGCGTCCGGCATGACCGCCAGCGGCATGCCCGTGCTCGGCAGATCGCATTTCACGCGGCCGGCGGGATCCAATAAATAGCCTGACGTGTGCCCGGCACTGACGTAGACGAAGGAGCGCGTGACGGCCTCGAACCGGGCCAGCAGGAGCGTGGCGAAGCGATCGTCCTCGGTATCGACGGCCAGAGCGCGGTTGAGCAGGCGGACAATCTCGGCGACGTCGGTCTGCATCATGGTGAAGGCGCGCAGGTAGGCGCGCGTCTCCGCCATCAAGAGGGCCGGTCCAAAACCATGGCCGCTTACGTCGCCAATGACCACGGCCAGGCTGCCGTCCTTCATGGGGACGTAGTCGAAATAGTCGCCGCCCGTGGCCTGGGCCGGGCAGGAGGCGCCGGCGATATCGAAGCCGGGCAGCGGCAGGGGCGCGGCCGGGAAAAGTTTCTGCTGAATGCGCCGAGCAATGCCGATCTCTACGCGCAGGCGCTCGGCTTCCCAGTTCTCGCGAGCCCTGGCCAGTTGCTGTTCATGCTCTTGTTGCTGCGCCCGCTGCAGCAATTCGGCCTGGCGTTTGACCTGCTCCGACTTGCGAAATATGTCCACAAAAACGGCCACCTTGGCACGGAGCACTTCCGGGACAATCGGCTTGAACAGGTAATCGACAGCCCCCAGCGAGTAGCCCTTGAACATTTGAAGCTCATCCTTCTCAAAGGCCGTCAGAAAAATGATCGGCGTATGCTGCGAGCGCTCGCGTTCGCGAATCAAGACGGCCGTCTCGAAACCGTCCATGCCCGGCATCTTGACATCCATCAAAATCACGGCGAAGTCGTTGTCCAGCAGGCAGCGCAGGCACTCCAATCCGGAATGGGCTCTCACCATTTTCTGCCCCAGGCTCGCCAGCGTCGCCTCCAGCGCCACTAAATTGTTCGGCTGGTCATCGACGAGCAAGATGCTTACTTTTTGCTCAACCGAGGAAACTTGGTTAGTTAATTCTTCGGTAAAGCCGTTCCTGGCCGTCAAACGCCTCATAGCAGTCCTCGCGGGGGGTGAACTTGATGGACTCCTTGTCGCCCAGGCCCAGGAAGCCGGACAGGGCAAGGCTCTGGTACAGCAATTCATGGACCTGCCTGGTCAGCAAATCATTGAAATAAATCAGGACGTTTCGGCAAAGGATGACCTGGAACTCGTTGAAGGAGCCGTCGGTTACCAGGTTGTGCTGCGCGAACACAATGTTGTCAATCAGTCCGCGGTCAAAGATGACGTTGCCGTAATTGGCCCGGTAGTATTCCGAAAAACAACCCGTGCCGCCGGCCTGGAGGTAATTGGCCGTGTACTCCTGAACCAGGTCGGGCGGAAAGATGCCGGCCTTTGCTTTGGCCAGGACCGCCTCATTAATGTCCGTCGCGTAGATGCGGCACTTCGGATAGAGCCCCTCCTCATGCAGCAGGATGGCCATGGAATAGACCTCTTCGCCGCTCGCGCAGCCTACGTGCCAGATGCGCAGGAAAGGATAAGCCTGCAACTCGGGGACGACTTGGCTTCGAAAAACGCGGTAAAAGCTCGCATCACGAAACATGGTGGTCACATTGATCGTGATCGCGAGCAGAAACCGTTCCATGCAGGCCGTGTCGTGCAGCAGCTTGCCCTGAAGCTCGGAGACCGTTTGCAGCCCTTCCATGTGCACACTGCTCCAGATCCTGCGCCGGATGGAGGGGTAGGCGTAGTTTCGAAAGTCAAACCCATAGCGGCGAAACACCGCTTCCAGCAGCAACTGGATTTCGATGGCCTCAAGCTCGTCGCTGTCCGGGGGCGCGCTCATGCCTCATTCTCGTGAGAAGCGTTTCTCGCAGAGCACTTAGCGGTACAGCCAGACGCGCAGCAGGGACAACAGTTGCTCGGCCTTCACTGGCTTGGCAATGTAGTCCGAGGCGCCGGCTTCAACACACTTCTCCCGATCGCCCTTCATGGCCTTGGCCGTCAGGGCGATAATGGGGAGCGTCTTGAATTGCTCCATTTGCCGGATGGCCCGGGTGGTTTCGTAGCCGTCCATTTCCGGCATCATGATATCCATCAAAACGATGTCGATGCCGGGCGTCTGGCACAGGACCTGAATGCCCGTCTTGCCGTTCTCGGCGTGCACGACCTGCATATGATGGCGCTCGAGCGTGCTCGTGAGGGCAAAGATGTTGCGGACGTCGTCATCTACGATAAGGATCTTACGATTGGCGAGGACCGGGTCGGTGTCGTGAATCTGCCGCAGCATCCGCTTCTTCGCTTCGGGGAGATTGGCTTCCACGCGGTGCAGGAAAAGCGCGGTCTCATCGAGAAGCCTCCCCGGCGACGCCGCGTCCTTGATAATGGCGGCTTCGGCCAAGCGGGCCAGCTCCGTCTCTTCTTCCTTGGTCAGGTCTCTGCCGGTGTAGACGATAATGGGCAAATCACGGAGTTCCGTCTGCTTCTTCATCTTGCTGATCAGTTCGAAGCCCGTCATGTCGGGCAGAGACAAATCGAGCACCATGCAGTCAAAGCGGCTGGCGCGGAGGCTGGCCAGGGCTTCGTTGCCGGAGCTAACGGTAGCGCTGTGCACATCACCATCCCCAATCAGCTCGACGATGATGTCGCGCTGCGCCGCATCGGCTTCCACGACCAACAGCTCCTTGGCCGGGCGTTCGATAAATCCCTGCATCCTGGCGAAGGCCTCGCTCAGGGCCTTCTGTGTCACGGGTTTTTTCAGGTAGGCCAGCGCGCCCAGCTTCAGGCCGCGCTGCCAGCCTTCTTCCACTGAAATGATTTGCACGGGGATGTGCCGCGTGCTCAGGTTGTGCTTGAGATGTTCCAGAACCTTCCAACCGTCCATGCCCGGCAGGCGAATGTCCAGCGTGATGGCGTCTGGCTTGTACTTCTCGGCCAGTTCCAGGCCCGTACTGCCGCGTAGTGCGATCAATCCTTTGAAGCCTTTCTGCCGCGCCATATGCAAGAGGATCTGAGCGAAATTGGGGTCATTCTCCAGGATCAACAGCGTGCGGTCCCCGGGTTGCAGACTAGCCCGGTCGTCGCCGACTTCAGGGACCGAGACGGCCGGCGCGGTGAGCACCGACTGCATGGCGCTGGCAGCGGGTCGAGGCGCTGCGCTGTCGAGACGTTTTTCAAGGACCGGCTTCACGGGAGTGGAAGACACGTACTGGAGCGGCAAGTACAGGGTGAACTTACTCCCCTCGCCCGGGTTGCTGACCACGCGAATCTCGCCGGCCAGCAGCCCGGCGATCTCCCGGCTGATCGACAATCCCAGGCCCGTGCCGCCGAACTTACGGCTGGTGCCTGTGTCGGCCTGTTGAAACGGCTCAAAAATAATCTTTAACTTGTCGGCCGGAATGCCGATGCCGGTGTCGCTCACCGTAAACGCGACCACGGTCTCGGCGCGGTTGAGGGCCAGGTGGTCCGGGCTCCATCCTTTCGTGGCGACGTCGGCTTTGAACTCCACCTTGCCGCGCTCGGTGAATTTGAGGGCATTGGAAAGCAAATTCCGCAAAACCTGCTCCAGGCGTTTGCGATCCGTGTAGATGGCAGCCGGCAGCACGCCGGCGAGCTCGGTGCCGAAGGCCAGGCCCTTGTTCTGCGCCACCGGGAGGAAGGTCCGCTCCACATATTCCTGCAAGTCTGTGAAGGGGATCTCACTCGGGTCAACCGTCATGGTCCCCGATTCGATCTTGGCCATGTCCAGAATGTCGTTGATCAGCGACTGGAGGTCGTTCCCGGAGTTATAGATCGTCTGGGCGAACTCCACCTGCGGTGGAGTCAGGTTGCCGTCGGAATTGTTCGCCAGCATCTCGGCCAGAAGCAGCAGGCTGTTGAGGGGAGTGCGCAGCTCGTGGGACATGTTGGCCAGGAACTCCGACTTGTATTTTGAAGTCAGGGCCAACTGCTCGGCCCGTTCCTGCACCGCCAGCTTGGCCATTTCGATCTCGCGATTCTTGGTATCGACGGCCGCCTTCTGGGCGGTTAGCTCGCGGGCCTTCTCTTCCAGTTCTTCGTTGGTCTGCTTGAATTCCTCTTGCTGCGTCTTCAAGAGGTCCTCGGAGGCGCGCAGCGAGGCGGCTTGTTCCTCCAGGCGGGCATTGCTTTATTTGAGCTCTTCTTGCTGAACTTGCAATTCCTCCGTCAAGGATTGCGACTGCTGGAGCAACGTCTCCGTACGCATGGTGGCGGCAATCGTGTTCAGCACGATGCCGATGCTTTCCCCTAGTTGATCGAGAAACGTCAAATGAATCTCGTTGAAGCGATTCAGCGAGGCAAGTTCCACGACGGCCTTGACCTCGCCCTCGAAGAGCACCGGCAAGACCGCGATGCTCCGCGGCGTGCTTTCACCCAGGCCCGAGGTGACCTTGATATAGTCGTCCGGGACCTCCGTGATTACCAACCGCTCCTTCTCCAGCGCGCATTGTCCGACCAGACCTTCGCCAAGCTGAAATTGGTGCGAGAGATGCTTGCGCTCCTTGTAGGCATAGCTGTTCAACAGCTTCAAGACCGGCGGTTTGCCTATCGCCGATTCCATGATGTAGAAAGCGCCGTGCTGGCCGGCAACTACCTTGCTCAGCTCGGAGAGGATCAGCCTGGCGACGGCCATCATGTCCTTCTGGCCCTGAAGCATGCGCGTGAACTTGGCCAGGTTCGTTTTCAGCCAGTCCTGCTCGGTGTTCTTCTGCGTGGTGTCCTTCAAATTGCGGATCATCTCATTGATGTTGTCCTTCAGCGCCGCCACCTCGCCCTGCGCCTCGACGGCGATGGATTGGCTGAGGTCTCCCTTGGCGACGGCGGTGGCGACTTCGGCGATGGCGCGGACCTGCGTGGTCAGATTGGCGGCGAGCTGGTTGACATTGTCCGTCAGATCCCTCCACGTCCCGGATGCTCCGGGTACGCGCGCCTGGCCGCCTAACTTGCCCTCGATCCCCACCTCGCGCGCCACCGTGGTGACCTGCTCGGCAAACGTGGCCAGCGTGTCATTCATTTCATTAATCGTGGCGGCCAGGGCGGCAATTTCTCCTTGGGATTCGACGGTCAGTCGGCGCTTGAGGTCTCCCTTGGCGACGGCGGTCACGACCTTGGCGATGCCGCGCACCTGCGACGTCAGGTTGGCGGCCATCATGTTGACGTTGTCGGTCAAGTCCTTCCAGATGCCGGCCGCGCCTTTGACGAGGGCCTGGCCTCCCAGTTTCCCCTCGGTGCCGACCTCGCCCGCCACACGCGTCACTTCCGAGGCGAAGGAGCTGAGCTGATCCACCATGGTGTTAATCGTGTTCTTCAACTGCAGAATCTCGCCTTTAACATCGACGGTGATCTTCTTCGACAGATCGCCGTTGGCGACGGCGGTGGTGACCTCGGCGATGTTGCGCACTTGCCCGGTCAAGTTGGCGGCCATCGAATTGACGCTATCGGTCAAATCTCGCCAGGTTCCGGCGACGCCCCGCACGACGGCCTGGCCGCCCAATTTGCCCTCGGTGCCGACTTCGCGCGCCACGCGCGTCACCTCGGCGGCGAAGGAGCTGAGCTGGTCCACCATGGTATTGACAGTATTCTTCAGTTCCAGAATCTCCCCCCTGACGTCGACCGTGATTTTCTTCGACAGATCTCCATTGGCGACCGCAGTCGTGACTTCGGCGATATTGCGCACCTGCCCGGTGAGGTTGGCGCCCATCGAGTTGACATTGTCGGTCAGGTCCTTCCAGATGCCGGCCACGCCTTTGACATGGGCCTGGCCGCCCAGCTTGCCCTCGGTGCCGACCTCGCGGGCCACGCGCGTCACTTCCGAGGCAAACGAACTGAGTTGATCCACCATGGTATTGATGGTCTTCTTTAGCCGGAGAATCTCGCCCTTCACGCGCACAGTGATCTTCTTGGAGAGATCCCCCTGGGCGACGGCGGTGGTGACCTCGGCGATGTTGCGCACCTGGCCGGTCAGGTTGGCGGCCATCGAATTGACGTTGTCCGTCAGGTCCTTCCAGGTGCCGGAAACACCCTTGACTTCTGCCTGGCCGCCGAGCCGGCCTTCGGTGCCGACCTCGCGGGCCACACGTGTCACTTCCGAGGCGAAGGAGCCGAGCTGATCCACCATCGTGTTGATGGTGTTCTTGAGCTCGAGAATCTCGCCCTTGACGTCGACCGTGATTTTCTTGGACAGATCGCCGTTGGCGACCGCGGTCGTCACCGTGGCAATGTTGCGCACCTGGCCGGTGAGGTTGGCGGCCATGGAGTTGACACTGTCGGTCAAGTCTCTCCAGGTGCCGGAGACGTCGCGCACGTCGGCCTGCCCTCCCAGTTTGCCGTCCGTGCCGACTTCGCGGGCCACGCGCGTCACCTCCGAGGCGAACGAGCCGAGCTGATCGACCATGGTGTTGATTGTGTTCTTTAACTCCAGGATCTCGCCCTTGACATCCACGGTAATCTTCTTGGACAGATCGCCGAGCGCCACCGCCGTTGTCACCTCGGCGATGTTGCGCACCTGGCCGGTGAGGTTACTCGCCATGAAGTTCACGTTGTCGGTTAGATCCTTCCAGGTGCCCGCCACGCCGTGGACCACGGCCTGGCCGCCCAGCTTCCCCTCCGTGCCGACTTCCCGGGCGACGCGCGTTACCTCGGACGCAAAGGAGCTGAGCTGATCGACCATGGTGTTGATGGTGTTCTTCAGTTCCAGGATCTCGCCCTTGACCTCCACGGTAATTTTTTTCAAGAGATCACCGCGGGCCACGGGGGTGGTCACTTCGGCAATGTTGCGCGCCTGGCCGGTTAGATTGGCGGCCATCGAGTTGACGTTGTCCGTTAGATCCTTCCAGGTGCCGGCGACACCGGGGACCACGGCCTGGCCGCCCAGTTTCCCTTCGGTGCCGACCTCGCGCGCCACGCGCGTCACTTCGGAGGCGAAGGAACCGAGTTGATCCACCACCGTATTGATCGACCGGGCGATGCGCAAGAATTCCCCTTCCAGGCGTCGCCCGTCGGCTTCCAGCGCGATGCGCTGGGATAGGTCGCCCTTGGTGACGGCGCCGATGACGCGAGCCACCTCGAGCGTGGGTTTCACGAGATCCGTGATCAGCGAGTTGACAAAATCGAAACGAGCGGCCCACCCGCCCCTGGCGCCCGCAAAAGAGGCACGTTCGTTGATTTTTCCTTCTTTCCCGACCACGTGGCTGATCCGCTCGATTTCGTCGGTGGATCCTTCCAGCAACTCGAGGACGTCATTGAACGCCTGCTCGATTTCGCCGGTCAGGCCCGACCGTTCCAGCGGCAGCCGCACGCGAAAGTCGCCCTCCTTCACCGCGCGCAGCGCTCCTAATAACCGCTTGGCATCAACTTGGCCATTGCTCGACTGTCTCACTGGCATGTTCTTGACCCCCCCGACGCGAGCACCATATGAGAAAAAGGTATTAATTGCCTGGTGAGCGCGTGCTCGGCAGGATAAGACTGCGTGTCGCCTTGGAAAGAGCGAACGTGAAGCCGTTTCTTCCCCGCGTCAGCTTAAGAGCAGGAGCTCTGCCGTCAGCCGTTTCGAACGCCCAAGGAACCGGCCACGGTGGGCCGTATCGTCCAAAGATCGGCACCAAACAATTGAACGTGCACCTCTTCAGTGGGCTGCGCCGCGGCTTGGGCTCCGCGGCGCAATTCCTTGCTCAGGAAGTCCGTGGTACCACCATTCCGCACGTATCCCGTTCGGTACTGGTAAAGGCAAAGGAACGCGAGCAAATGGCGTACCGATCGGGCCAGGAAAAGATGTACCGCTGAAAGTCAAGTGCTGATGACGGCACGCGTCATGCGTCCGGTTGGCGTTTCGAGGCCAACCTGATCGTCCGCCGTGAGGAAACGGCTGCCATGCGCAGCCAGGCCAACACGGCCAAGGTCCTCGAAGGCAACCCGACCCTCATGCGCCTGCGCGACTTGATTTAATGGTTTGAGGCGCACTTCGTTTAGCTGCGAGCCATTGGGGAGCGTGGTCAGGAAACCTTGTCCACGCTCGCCAATGGCTCGCAGCTGAACGAGATTTATGGAGTCTATGGTGTAGAGGCATGGCGCGACCCAGGGAAGGATGTTCCAATTTTCGGATTTGTGATTTTCGATCTAAACCCAAATCGAAAATCACCGCGCCTACCTGTTGTTCCCGAAGCACGGTTTGGCCCAACTGGCTGCGACCGGCTGCTTCAATGGCACCTTCTACGCGCAGCCTGAA
>Ga0073928_10000104_pt1 | contig 191146 bp, 198 predicted proteins | sample PaiPotPPA55metaG_FD_76969 | JGI IMG/M metagenome (GOLD analysis project Ga0073928, IMG submission 76969) | Iron sulfur acid spring bacterial and archeal communities from Banff, Canada, to study Microbial Dark Matter (Phase II) - Paint Pots PPA... ...
CAGTCGGCCCATCCAGATCAAGCGGCTGATCGCCGGCATATTGCCACGCGTGATCGAGGCCAGTGTCTGCCGAGCCGGCGGCTCGATCGGCATCAACGTCCGCCAAGTCTAGAGGGCCGGTCGCGTTCGTCATGCTTCAAGCACTCCCGGCGTCCAAATATTACCTGACCGAACCGACATTCCCTGGCCTCCCGCAATTGTAGCGCGATTTTGGCCATAATTGGTTAAAGCTTGGCTACAGCGCTCGCCCCCGACGGCGCCCCCGAGCAACAAAAGCCAGGGGTTGTCTTGCCCTGCACTCGCGTGATGTCGGCTCCCTGGCGCAGGCGTACCGGCCACAAAGATGGTCGACAAAGTTCATCGCCCACGCGCCGAAATTCCCTGCCCGGTGACGCCGGCGGCGCGCTGAATCAATTCGATTCAATGGGTTGGTATTGTCTTTGGCGATGGGCGGGCGCGTTTTTTCCCTGCGAGCAGGGAATTTTAGAAATCACCGGGCTGAGTTTGGCTCAGCCCCCCAGCACCTCTTTCATCGTCGTGCCGATCGCCGCCGGAGATTGGGTGATCGTGACGCCGGCGCGGCGCAGCGCTTCCATCTTATCGCCGGCGCCGCCCTTGCCGCCCGCGATAATCGCCCCAGCGTGGCCCATCCGGCGGCCTGGCGGCGAGGCGGCGCCGGCGATAAACCCCACCATCGGCTTTTTCCGGCGCGACCGGCGCAGAAACTCCGCGGCCTCCTCCTCGGCGCTGCCGCCGATCTCGCCGATCATCACGATCGCCTGCGTCTCGTTATCGGCGAGGAACAGCTCGAGGACATCGATGAAATCGAGCCCGTGGATCGGGTCGCCGCCGATCCCGACGCAGCTGCTCTGCCCGAGCCCGGCGACGGTCGTCTGAGCGACCGCCTCATAGGTCAGCGTGCCCGAGCGCGAGACGATGCCGACCCGGCCCTTATTGTGGATATGGCCCGGCATGATGCCGATCTTGCATTCGCCGGGGGTGATGACCCCGGGGCAGTTCGGCCCGATTAGCACGCTCTTCGACCCGTCAAGCGCGCGCTTGACGCGCACCATGTCGAGGACCGGAATGCCCTCGGTGATGCAGATGACGAGCGGGGTCGCGGCGTCGACCGCTTCGAGGATCGCATCGGCGGCATAAGGCGGCGGGACATAGATGACGCTCGCGGTGGCGCCGGTCTTGGCGCGCGCCTCGTGCACGGTGTCGAACACCGGCAGGTCCAGGTGCTTGGTGCCGCCTTTGCCCGGGGTGACGCCGCCGACCATCTTGGTGCCGTAGGCGATCGCCTGCTCGGAGTGAAAGGTGCCCTGCGAGCCGGTGAAGCCCTGGCAAATGACCGTCGTCGCGGCATTGACGAGGATCGCCATCACGCCGGCTCCCGGGCCGCAGCGACGACTTTGCGTGCGGCATCCTCGAAATTCTCGGCGGCGAGAAGCGGCAGGTTCGATTGGCCGAGGATGCGCCGCCCCAATTCGACATTGGTGCCTTCGAGGCGCACCACCAACGGCACATGCAGATTGACCTCGTGCGCCGCCGAGACGACGCCCTCGGCGATCACGTCGCAGCGCATGATGCCGCCGAAGATATTGACGAGGATCGCTTCGACATTGGGGTCGGAGAGGATCAGCTTGAACGCGACGGTCACCCGCTCCTTTGTCGCGCCACCGCCGACATCGAGGAAATTGGCGGGGCTCCCGCCATAGAGCTTGATGATGTCCATCGTCGCCATCGCCAGGCCCGCGCCGTTGACCATGCACCCGATGTTGCCGTCGAGCTTGACGTAATTGAGCGCGTGCTTGCCGGCTTCGAGCTCGATCGGGTCTTCCTCGTCCTCGTCGCGCAAGGCTTCGATATCGGGGTGGCGGAAGAGGGCGTTGTCGTCGAAGGCGAGCTTGGCGTCGAGGGCGATGAGCTCGCCCGACCCGGTCACGACCAGCGGGTTGATCTCAACGAGCGCGGCGTCGAGTTCGGTGAAGGCGCGGTAAAGCGCCCCGACAAAGCCGACCATCGCGTCGATCTGGCTGCCCGACAGGCCAAATTCAAAGGCCAGCCGCCGGGCGAGAAACGGCGACAACCCGGACGCCGGGTCGATCGCGAGGCGGAGGATCTTGTCCGGCGCGCGCTCGGCCAGCTCCTCGATTTCGACGCCGCCCTCGGCGGCCCCGATCAGGGTGATGCGCCCGGTTCGTCGATCGATCGACAGCGCGAGGTAGAGCTCGCGCGCGATATCACAGGCGGCTTCGACATAGACGCGCTTGACTGCGCGCCCCTCGGGCCCAGTCTGATGAGTGACCAGCGTGTGGCCGATCAGCGCGCGGGCGGCCGCCGCGACCTCGTCTTCCGAGCGCGCGATCTTCACCCCGCCCGCCTTGCCGCGCCCGCCGGCATGAATCTGCGCCTTGACCGCCCAAGCCTTAGCTCCATTGGGGCCGCCGAGCAGCCGCGCCGCGTCGACCGCCTCGGCGGCGGTATAGGCGACCTTTCCTGGCGGGACGGCGACGCCTGATTTCGCCAGCAGCTCTTTCGCCTGATATTCATGGATGTTCATTGGGCCGCCGCCGCAGTCGCGCGCATCTTGCGGGCTACGTCGATGAGCCCGCGCACCGCCTCGACCGACTGGTCGAACGCCGCCTTTTCCTCAGGGTCGAGGCTGATCTCGACGATGCGCTCGACCCCACCGGCGCCGATCACCACCGGTACGCCGACATAAAGGTCCCTGACCCCGTATTGGCCGGTCAGCCAGGCAGCGCAGGGCAATACCCGCTTCTTGTCGCGCAGATAGGATTCGGCCATCGCGATCGCCGCGCTCGCCGGTGCGTAGAAGGCGGAACCGGTCTTGAGAAAATTGATGATCTCGGCGCCGCCGTCGCGGGTGCGCTGCATGATCTGGTCGACCCGCTCTCGGGTCGTCCAGCCCATCTTGATCAGCTCGGGCAACGGGATGCCGGCGACCGTCGCAAAACGGATCAGCGGCACCATCGTGTCGCCATGGCCGCCCAGCACAAAGGCGCTGACATCCTCGACCGAGACATTGAATTCCTGCGCGAGGAAATACCGCAGCCGCGCGCTGTCGAGCACCCCGGCCATGCCGACGACCCGGTTGGCCGGCAGGCCGGTTGCCTCTTTCATGACCCAGACCATCGCGTCCAATGGGTTGGTGATCGTGATGACAAAAGCCTCTGGGCAATGCGTTCGGATCGCCGCCCCGACCTCGCCGACGATCTTGGTGTTGATGCCGACCAGATCGTCGCGGCTCATGCCCGGCTTGCGCGGCACCCCGGCGGTGACGATCACGACGTCGGCGCCCTTGATGTCGGCGTAATCGCTGCTGCCGGTGATCGCGGCGTCGTAGCCCTCGATCGAGGAGCCTTGCACGATGTCGAGCGCTTTGCCCGGCGGCACGCCCTCGACGATGTCGAACAGCACGACATCGCCCAGCTCCTTCAAACCGGCGAGCAGGGCCAAGGTGCCGCCGATCTGGCCGGCGCCGATCAGGGCGATCTTACTGCGTGCCATGGGCATGTCCTCATCGTGTAGCGGTCTGGCGCGGGATGGCGCCGGGTCTTACCGCGAAACCGAAAAGCCGGCAAGGTCGGCCGCCCGCGATCACGACTGGTCGGAAAACCGGCCGCTCGGCTTGTCGAATGTCGCTGACGTTGGCAAGACGATGAGTTCGGCGCGGAGCCTTGCCTAAACCCGGGGTATCGCCAATATTTCGGCACCTCGCCTTGGCAGCTTCATGACCCAGATCACCGCAGAAACCGAGCACCGACAGACGATTGCCCGCGACGTCAAGCTCGTCGGGCTGGTCAGCGCGGCGCATGGCATGAGTCATTTCTACCAGCTCGTGCTGCCGCCGATCTTCCCGCTGCTGACCAAGGCCTTTGGCGTCGGCTACATCGAATTCGGCCTCTTGACCGCCCTGATGTACGTTGCCTCGGGCGTGCTGCAGACCCCCGCCGGCATGCTCGTCGACCGGCTCGGCCCGGGGCCTGTGCTGATTGCCGGGCTTGGGTTGTTTTCCGGTAGTGTCTTGTTGTTCGGGCTGGTCCCCGGGTTCTGTTGGCTGGCGCCGTTGGCGATCGTCGCCGGCTTGGGCAGTTGCGTGTTCCACCCGGCCGATTATGCGATCATGAACGCGCGGGTCGGCGCGAGCCGCCTGGGCCGCGCCTATAGCGCGCATAGCCTGGCCGGAAATATCGGCTGGATTGCCGCCCCGGCCAGCGTCCTCGGCCTGACCGCCCTGTTCGGCTGGCGTGCGGCCCTGGTGATCCTCGGCGCGGCCGGGCTCCTGTTTACCGTTTATCTGGCATCCCAGCGCGCGGTGCTGAGCGAGGCGCCGGAACGGGCGCCGAAGGCCGCGGCCGACGCCGCAAGCGGCGGGCAAGTGGCGACCGGGGTGTTGCTTTCGGCGCCTATCCTGATGTGCTTCCTCTATTTCACCCTGCTGTCGATTTCGCTGGCCGGGTGGCAGACATTTCTGCCGTCGGCCGCGATTGCCGCGTTCGGGGTCTCGATCGCGGCCGCGAACTTCATGCTGACCGCGTTCCTTCTGGCCGCTTCGGTCGGGGTCCTCGCCGGCGGCATTATCGTCGACCGGTTTCCGCGGCATGAGGTCGTCGTCGCGGTCGGGCTCGCGGCGGCGGCCGCGTTCAGCCTCGTCCTTGCCGTCGCGGCGCAGCCGATAGCCGGGCTGCTCGCCTGTGCGAGCCTCGCCGGCTTGGCGCTCGGCGGCGCTGGGCCGGCGCGCGACATGCTGGTGCGCAGAGCGACGCCGGCGGGCGCGACCGGCAAGGTGTTCGGCTTTGTCTATTCCGGCCTTGATCTCGGCGCGGTGATCGCTTCGCCGGTGCTCGGGCTGCTGCTCGATCACGACCTGCCGAGGCTGGTGTTTGTCGTCGCGGCGATCGCGCTGGTTGGCGCGATCGGCAGCGCCGTCGTGGTCGGCGTCGGCAGAGTCGAGACCACCCGGCGGGCAACGACCGGGGCGCCAGCCACCCGCGGTGACGCAGAGGGTCACCCGGCGTAAGCTCGCGGCGCAAGAGGAACCTTCTGGAGGCTGCCCCTGATGCCGAGATTTGCCGTGCTGATGCTGCTCGGTATTGCCGCCTGTGCGAGCTTCGATACGAGCCAAGAGAGCGATGTCGGTTCGGGGGAAATGCAGGGTTGGCGGCTGGCCTCGGGCAAGGCGCCGAGCCGGGCCGAGTACGCGGCGATCGCCGCGGCCTGCCAGGATGGGGCGGTGCCGCGCGCGGCGGCGACATCGCTCGATGCCTGCCTCGCCGGTCTCGGCCTCAAGCGCGCGCCGTAAGCCGCTTTACGATGGAGGAGGGGTGATGCTGATCGAAATCCCGGCGCGGCGCGGCAAGGCGGCGCGCCTCAAGCGCGGCCAGAGCGTGCGGGTCATCAACACGACTGGCCAGCAGGTCGTCGACACCTGGGCGTTCCGCGCCGACGACATCGCCGAGTTCATGTCGATGGAGCACAGCCGCGTCGCGATCGGCCGGATCATCCCCGGCATCGGCGATACGCTCGTCACCAATCGCCGCCGCCCGATCCTGACCCTGGCCGCCGACACCTCGGGCGGCATCCACGACACCCTCTTCGCAGCCTGTGACCGCTGGCGCTATGAGCAGTTGGGCTGCACTGGATACCACGACAACTGCACCGACAATCTCGCCGCGGCATTGAAAGAGCTCGGCCTCGTTCCGCCGGAGACGCCCGCGCCGCTCAATTTGTTCATGAACATCCCGGTCACCGACGGCAACCGGGTCGAGATCCGCCCGCCGGTCAGCACGCCCGGCAGCTTTGTGGACCTCTTCGTCGAGGCGGACTGCGTCGTCGCGTTCTCCGCCTGCCCGCAGGACATCGTTCCGATCAATGGCCTAGGACTGCGCCCGACCGAGGCGCATTTCGAAGTGTTCGACTGACTGCCGCAGCCTCCGCCCCAACCCTCCCCCGCAGGCGGGGGAGGGAGCTTCACGCACATCGTCCCAATAACCCTCCCTCGCTTGCGGGGGAGGGAGGGGCCCGCCGACGCGGCGGTAGGGTGGGGGCTTACCGGCTGATGCGTCCGCTTATTTCACGTGCCTCTTCATGAAGTCGACGACCGGCGCGTGGGTCGTGTCGGTGTTGCGCTTGGCGTTGTCGAAGTAGGCGATCTCGATGTCGCCGCCGGCCTTCCTGTAGTTGCTGACAAAGCGCTCGGGCTCGTTGCCCGGGAAGCCGCCGTCGGGATCGTGATAATCGTGCACTTCGTCGGGCCGGCCTTGCAGCCAGAGCGCCGGCGGCATTACGACCTTCTCGCCCTTTTCGAGGATCAGCATCGGGTTGCCCTCGGTCATTTCGGCTTCGGTATGCCAATAGGTGTCGTGCTTTTCCTTCATGCCGACCGTGAATTGCGGCGGATTGGCTTCCTTCGACCGGCGGATCGCGTTGCGATAGCGCGACAGCGGGTTGATCACCGGCCACAGCATGACGACGCCCTTGACGCTGGCGTCGACCCCGGCGGGGCCGGGGATCGCGGCATAGCGCTTGTCGTTGGGCCGCATCGCCACCAGCATCGCGAGGTGGCCGCCGGAGGACGCGCCGCCGATCACGACCTGATTGGGGTTGACCTTCAGCTCCTTGGCGTTCGCCTTGGTCCAGCGGATGCCGTAATTGATGTCGGCGAGCGAGGTCGGATAGCCGTCGGCGGCATGGCGGAAATTCAATGTCACCATGACGGTGCCGTGCTGCGCCAGGTATTCGCCGAGCCCGGTGCGGTCGTTAAGGTCGCCATTGTTCCAGGCGCCGCCGTGCAAATCGATAAAGCAGGGGAAAGGCCCCGCACCTTCCGGCTTGAAGACGCGGGCCATGATCTGGCGCTCGCCGTGCTTCACGTAGCAGACGTTCTCGGTGGTGAATTGAGGCATCGTCTCGGTTCCTCCGTCGCATTTTTCCGCGCCCGGCTCGGCGGCCGCCGCGCTCGCATCATTGCGGCCGACACCGTACCCCGCAGGCGACCGGCGGACCAATGCGAAAATTACCGCCCGCAAAATCAGGTCCCTGCGCAGGCAGGGACCCATCGCACCGGCAACGCGGGCTTCAATGCTACGGCGTCAGAGATGTGTAGAGATCAGTCCAGTGCGGATTATCGCGCTCGATCAAATTGATCTTCCAGTCGCGCTTCCATTTTTTGATCTGTCTTTCCCTCACCAACGCTGTCTCCAATGTTTCATGAACTTCGTACCAGACGAGCCGGTCGATGCCATATTTCGCGGTGAAGCCGGGAACAGAGCGGCTCTTGTGTTCGAAAACGCGGCGTGCCAAATCGAATGTCGAGCCGATATACAAGGTCCCATGGGGCCTGGTGGCGAGCAGGTATACGACAGGCATTGGGCCGCCCGAAAATGGGTCCCTGCCTGCGCAGGGACCTAAATTCTCCTACCTGATCAAACTGCGATACAATGGTCAAAATCTATCGGGAGGGTTCGCGATGATGCGCTCATGGATCCATTTCACCCGCGGCCGCTTTGTGCGGCAGGCGCGGATCGGGCTCGACGAGGCGGGGCTCCGGGAGGAGCATCTCTCCCGCCAGGGCTTTGCCGGGCCGGTGGCGATGCTCTACCGCACCGACGGGCCGAATGAGGTCATCCGCATCGAGGGCGACTACCGGCCGCGCGCGGTCGACAGCGCGGACGTTGTCGCGCCCGATGCCGACGACGCTCGCGGCGGCTGGCAGACCCTCTTGGCGAACCAGGATATCGCGGTCGCGATCAGCCGGCGGCAGCACGCGATGCCCTATTGCTACCGCGACATGGCGGGCGACCTCCTCTATTTCGTGCACCGCGGCACCGGCACCTTCGCGACCGAATTCGGCCCGATCGCCTACGAGCCCGGCGACTGGGTGCTGCTGCCAAAGGCGACGACCTTCCAGCAATTGCCTGATCCCGGCGACAGCCTCCTTATGGTCGTCGAGTCGCCGACGCCGATCCAGATGGCCGAGCATGAGAATGTCGGCCGCCACACCCCGATCGACCCGACGATGCTCCAGGTGCCGGAAATCGTCGATTACCGCCGCCCGGCGCAGAGCGAATACGAGGTGCGTATGAAGCACGAGGGCGGGCACAGCTCGATCTTCTACAGGAACGACCCGTTGAACGTGGTCGGCTGGAAGGGCGACCTCTTCCCGTTCAAGCTAAATGTCCGCCACATACTGCCGATCATGTCCGACCGCATCCACGTCCCGCCCTCGTCCTGGGTGACCTTCGAGGCATCGGGGTTCTGCGTCCTGACGATCCCGCCAATGCCCGCAGTATCCGACATGCGATCGGAGGAGTTGCCGAGCTACCACCGCAACATCGACATGGACGAAGTCATGCTCGGCCACGCCGACACCGACCCCGCCGGCCGCCGGCCGGGCATGTTCCGCCACACCCCGCAAGGCATCCTGCACGGCGCCGACGAGGCCACCCGCGCCGAATTCCAGAAAAAGCGCAAGCCGGGCACGCACCGCACCGCGACGATGGTCGGCGTCGACACCTACCGCCCGCTCAACCCGACGCCGGAATTCGTGAAGATGGCGGGATAGGAGCGCTTGGTCGCAGGTGCTTGCGGACGCCGGTGCCGTGCCTTTATATGCTGCGGATAGCCCGGAGACGGCGGATGGCAGAAGAAATTGGCGGGCGGATAGGACAATCGGAGGCGTTTCGCCCCTCCGCCGGCGCCTCGCTCGCCACGGTGATCAGTGCGGCGGCGGCTATCATCGGAGTAGTCGGCCAGCTTGCGATGCACCAGAGCATCGGCTTTGCGATGCTGGCGGGTTTTGGTCTCGCCACCCTGGCAACGATCGTCTTCGTGCATCAGCGATAGTGGCGCGTGGCGGGGATCATTGCGGCGCTCGGCGCAAGTCTGCTGCGGGCGCTGGTCGCGGTCCGCGCCGGGTTGGTCATCGGCGCCGCCGCCTTCCTGGAATTGGCGATCGCAGCAGCCAACGAATCGGCCGCGGTCACGGGTACGCTGACTGGCTTTTTTGAGGCGATCTCGAAGGCGTTCGGAGTGCTAAGCGTATTGGCTGGAATCCTGTTCGTTCTTCAACAAATTTGGACGTGGCCGCGACGCTGACCAACCACCCCAATCGAAGGGGGCTAAGCAAATGCCTTACGCCGACAATCAGGGAGTGCGTATCCATTACCGCGTCGAAGGCGAGGGTCCGCCGCTCGTCCTGCAGCACGGCTTCACCGGCAGCATCGAGGATTGGTATGAGGCCGGCTATGTCGATGCCCTCAGGCCCGCCTTTCGGGTGATCCTGGTCGACGCCCGCGGCCATGGCGCCAGCGACAAGCCGCATGATCCGAATGCCTATCTGCTTGAGACACGCGCGGCTGACGTCGCCGCAGTGCTTGACTCGCTCGGGATCGCCAGGGCGCATTTCTGGGGCTATTCGATGGGCGGCTGGATCGGCTTCGGCATGGCGAAATATGCCGCCGATCGGGTCGATGCGCTGGTGATTGGCGGACAACACCCCTACGCTCGGAGTGGCGAGGCGAACCGGGAATTCGTACAGAAAGCGATCGCAGGGGGGTGCGACGCTTTCGTCGTCGCCGTCGAACAAAGGTTCGGGTTCAAGGCCTCGTCTGCATTTGCGGCGCGACTGCGCTCCGCGGATCTCGAAGCCTATCTGGCGCTCTCGGTGGATCGGCCGAGCCTTGATAACATGCTGCCCAATCTGCGGATGCGATGCTGTCTCTATTCTGGCGAGGCGGACCCGACCTGTGCCGAGACCGAGGCCGCCAGCCGGCCGATCCCTGATGCCCGGTTTTTCTCTCTACCGAACCTGACGCATTTGCAAGCGTTCGAGCGCAGCGATCTGGTGCTGCCGCGCGTCGTGACGTTTTTGCGCGGTGGCGGTGCCTGAGCGCCGCTAAATTTGCCGCATTCGTATGGTATGGTCACAGAGTTGCGGATGGGCGATTTCAATCAATCCGCGAGTTGACCTGATCTCGGCCTGATATATCAGGAGCGCGGTTTGCGCAGTTCAACCCACGGTCGTGCCGATTCGAGGAAATGAGGAGCGAGCCATGAAGCTAATGTGGTTCCACCTGATGCCCTATACCGAATTGCCCGACGATTTCCGGGAAAAGCATCCCTCGGTCTGGGTCGACATCCATTCCTCGCTGTTCGATCCACGGCGGGCGCATCACATGTACAACGACTTTATGGATGAGTTGGAATTCGCCGCCGAATGCGGGTTCGACGCGGTGTGCGTCAACGAGCACCATTCGAACGGCTATGGGTTGATGCCGTCGCCCAATCTGGTCGCCTCGTCGCTCGCGCGCCGTACCACCGACACCGCGATCTGCGTCATGGGGAATTCCTTGGCGCTCTACAACCCGCCGACCCGGGTCGCCGAGGAATTCGCGATGATCGACGTCATTTCGGGCGGGCGTCTCATCGCCGGGTTCCCGGTCGGGACGCCGATGGACACCTGCTTTGCCTATGGCCAGAACCCCTCGACCCTGCGCGAACGCTATCTCGAAGCGCATGGCCTCGTCATGCGCGCCTGGCAGGAAGAGGACACCTTTGCCTTCAATGGCCGCTTCAACCAGCAGCGCTATGTCAACATCTGGCCGCGCCCGGTGCAGAAGCCGCACCCGCCGGTGTGGATCCCGGGCGGCGGCTCGGTCGAGACCTGGCAGTGGTGCGCGAGAATGGACTACGTCTACGCCTACCTCTCCTATTTCGGCTACAAGGACGGCCAGGCCACGATGTCGGGGTTCTGGGACGAGATGGCGCGGCTCGGCAAGGACCGGAACCCGTACCGCGCCGGCTTTCTGCAATTCGTCGGGGTCGCCGACAGCCGAGCGCAAGCGATGGAGCTCTACCGCGCGCCGGCCGAATATTTCTATGGCCGCTGCCTGCGGGTCGACCCGCGCTGGGCGATGCCGCCCGGCTACATCACCGAAGCGACGCAGCGCGCCGGCATCCAGGGCCAGATCGGCCGCGCCGCCAGCCTCGACGCGCGGCAAAAGGCGCGGGCGACGACCCAGATGGAAGACATCGTCGAGCGCGGCTACGTCATCATCGGCTCGCCCGACGAAGTCGCCGAGCAGTTGAAGGAGGTGGCGACCAGCCTCAATGTCGGCCACCTGATGATGCTGCTGCAATTCGGCAACATGGGCAAAGACCTCGCCAAGCACAACACCAAGCTCTTTGCCGACAAGGTCATGCCGCAGCTCACCGGCCTCTTCTCCGAATGGGAGGATCGCTGGTGGCCGGCGCCGATGGCGAAGGGCGAGCGGGCCGAGCCCGCGGCGTTCCAACCCGGGGCGATCGCGGCCGAGTAACACTCAGGGTACGGGGTGGAATGCAGTGGCACTGAGATCCTTGTGGTTGCTGGCTGCGTCAGGGCTCGCATTGTTATTTGGACCCCCGACGGCAAACGCCGGCGATGTCTTGACGCTGACTTCGCCGCAAATCCAGGATAACGGCACGCTGGCGGCAAAGAACGCGTGTAGCGACAAGCAGCGCACCCCGAACTGTGTCGGCGAAAACATCTCGCCGCCATTCGCCTGGGCAAACGCTCCCGAGGGCACCAAGAGCTTTGCCCTCCTGATGTTTGACCCCGAGGCGCTGGCGCCGGCTGGCGTCTCGCATATGGTGATCTACGGCATCCCGGCCTCGGTCACCGGCTTTGCAGAGGGCGAGCTCAGCAAGCCTCCGACAAATTCGTCGGCGGCAAGAATCGCATGGGTATTGGGACGTATTTCGGGCCGGGCGTGCCGCCAAACACCGATTGGCATCACTTCACCTTCACCCTGGTCGCCACCGATCTCGACCCCAAGGATCCTGCGCTGAAGCCCGGCATGACCCGCGAGGAGCTGGCCGCCGCGCTCGGGCTCGGCACGCCGACCAGCCACGTCAAGGGCTCGGCCGGATTGGTGACACGGTTCAAGCACCCGTAGCGGCGGTTGTTCGCAGTTCCGGCGAAAGCCGGGACCCATTCTTCGGCAGCTCCGTCGCCGGGTAAGCGGGTCCCGGCTTTCGCCGGGAATGCGGTTACAGCGGCCCGGCCGAGGTATAGTGAGGCGCCGCCTCGTATTCGCGGTCCTTGCTCGGGATCAGATCATAGGGGAGCGCGAAGCCGGGCATTGCCTTCAATCGTCCGGCCCAGGCTTCGAGATGCGGCCATTGGCCGATCTCGAAGCCGCCCTCGGCCATAAACACCATGCGGCCCCAGCAGCCGATATCGGCGATCGTGCAGCGGTCGCCAACGAGGAACGGTTGGTCCTTGACCGAGCGATCGACAAAAGAAAGCGCCGCCTCGGCGCGCGGCCGGAACTCGGCGATGACCTCGTCATGCATCTTGCGGAACCGCGCCGAGTGCCGCACCCGAGCGACCGCGGTGATGTGGTCGGCCTCCCAGGACAGCCATTCGCGCACCTGCCAGCGCTGCTGCTCGCTCCGCCCCTCGAAATGCCTGGTGGTTCGCGCGAGATAGTCGAGGATGACATTCGATTGCAGGATCGTGAGGCCCTTATGGCGGAGCGACGGCACCACGCCCCACCGGTTGATTGCCAGGTATTCCGGGGTGTTCTGCACCCCGGTCTTGAGGTTGACCGTGCGGAACGAAAACGGCAGCCCGGCCAATGCCAGATAGAGCATCGGCTTGTAGCTCGAACTGGACGTAAAGCTGCCGTAGAAGGTCAGATGGTCGTCGCTGAGGGGCGCGCCGACCATCCGCCGTCACTCGACGTCGGCAAGGCCGAGCTGGTCGGTCAGGCCGTAGCCCTCGGCCAACTCGCGCAGCTTGTACCAGGTCGTATCCTCGACCTCGATGCCGTTGGCGCGGCGGTCCTTCTCGCGGTGGTGCTCGATCTCGCCGGGATAAAGGACGCCCGATGATCCCTCGGCCGGCGGGGTCTCCTTCAGATAGCGGATGAACTCGCCGACCTCCTTCTTGAATCCGGCCAAGGGGCGGAACGCATCGACCTTGAACACCGCCATGAAGCAGCCGTCATTGTGCCGCCCGGTCGGCTCGACCCCAAAGCCGAGCCCGGTCAACAGGCCGCAGAGGATCTCGACCATGACGGCAAGCCCGGTGCCCTTGTAGCCGCCCTCGGGGCCGCCCAGCGGCAACAGCGCGCCGCCCTGCCGCAGCTGCGAGGGATCGTTGGTCGGCTTGCCGTCGCTGCCGATGACCCAGCCGTCCGGCACCCGCTCGTTTCGCGCGACGGCGAGCGCGATCTTGCCGGCGGCGGCCGCCGACGTCGCCATGTCGAGATAGAGCGGCCCCTCGAGGTCCGACGGGATCGCCATCGAGATCGGATTGGTGCCAAGCCTAGCCTCACGACCGCCAAACGGCGCCACCGCCTTGGGAGACCGTCCGGAATCGGCGGTGATGAGGCCGATCATGCCGGCCCGCGCCGCCATCTGGGTATAGCTCGACAGCCGGCCGATATGGCCCTGGCGAAACACCGTCGCAGCGGCGACATTGCCCTTCTCCGCCTTCTCAATGGTCAGCCGCATCGCCCGCTCGTTGACCGAGTAGCCGAACCCCCAATGCCCGTCGACGACCGTGTGGTTTGGCGATTCCTTGACGATGACCCACGGCGCGCCGGGAACGATGTGGCCGACCTTGATGCGCTCGATATAGGTCGGGATCTGGATGACCCCGTGCGAATCGTGGCCGACCAGGTTGGCGCCGACGATGTGGCGCATCACGAGCGCGGCCTCCTCGGCGGAGGTCCCCGCCGCGACAAACAGCGCGCGACCGATTTCTTCGAGCCGTTCGGCCGGAATTTTCGGCATTTTTCGATCCTCCTTCCGGGCTGCCCGGACGATACCCCGGGGTAACGCGCCTGCGCCAGCCCCGAACCAGACAGGAGGTCCGCCGATGAGCGAAGCCCCGACCGTCTCCTACGAGGTCGATGGTCCGGTTGCCATCGTCACGATCGACCGACCGGAGGCGCGCAACGCCGTCAATCGCGCCACGGCCCAGGCGCTGGCTGCCGCTTTTCGCCGTTTCGACGGTGACCGGGCGTGCTCGGTTGCCATCCTCACCGGAAGCGGCGGCGCCTTCTGCGCCGGCTTCGACCTGAAGGAAACCTCCGCCGGGCGCCGCGGCCATCGCGTCGAGACCGGCGATGCGCCGATGGGACCGACCCGCCTCAAACTGTCGAAGCCGGTGATTGCCGCCATCGAGGGGCCGGCGGTGGCCGGCGGGCTCGAGCTGACGCTGTGGTGCGACCTCAGGGTGTCGGCGCGCGATGCCCTGTTCGGCGTCTATTGCCGGCGGTTCGGCGTCCCCTTGATGGATCTCGGCACGATCCGGCTGCCGCGGCTGATCGGCCACAGCCGCGCGATGGACTTGATATTGACGGGAAGAGGCATCTCCGGCGCTGAAGCCGAGCGCATCGGCCTCGTCAATCGCGTCGTCGAGCCGGGCCAGGCGCTCGCCGCCGCGAAGCAGTTGGCGCGGGAGCTGGCCCGGCTGCCGCAGGCGGCGTTGCGCAGCGATCGGCTGTCGGCCATCGAGCAATGGGAACTGAGCTGGGAGGCGGCGGTCTTGAACGAATTCCGGCTGGCATCGCCACCGTCAACAGCGGCGAGAGCGAGGCCGGCGCGCGGCGCTTCGCGGCCGGCGTCGGCCGCCATGGCAATCCGGCATAGAGCGCCCGGTTTTTGGCGCAAGCAGGCGCGGTGTCCATGCGATGCTCGACGCGCTCCCGATGGGTGGCCGAGCGGTTGAAGGCGCCGGTCTTGAAATTCGATCGCTTTCGTCCCACGCGCGTTGTTGTGCCCATGAGCTCCTAAATTGTCGCTCGTTTCGTGCGTGCCCATTCCTCCCGTAGTGCGCCATCGGCCCGCGCCGGCGGCCGCCTCTATTGCCGCGGTCCGCGTCAGGGCCGCGCGTTCCCTCAGGCGAAGAAGCTACCGTCGATCTTGGTGATGCCGACCAGCGTCATCATTCCGCCATCCGGGAACGTGATCAGCGTGTTGCCGTTGCTGCTCTGCGCGGTGGCAACGACGCCGTTGATCGCGGCGGTCGTTTCATTGCGGAAGGAGATGCGGTCGCCGGCGCTCTGGGTAAAGCCGGTGATCGTGTCGCTGCCATTTGTCCCATTGTCGTCGACCCGTTCGGCGCCCGGGAAGTTGACATGATCGATATCGACGGTGAGCTCTCCCGGCCCGCCGGTGATCGTGTCGCCCGCGCCGCCCCACACCGTCGTCGAGCCGCTGCCGCCGGTGATCGACTGCGACCCGAGCGTGCCGTTAATTAGATCGGAGCCCGACCCGCCGGTAATTGTATCGCCCGGGGCGCCAATGATGGTGCTGGTGCCGGACCCGGTGCTGCCAGTGATCGTGTTGCCGGCGCCGCCGAGGATGATCGAGACACCGGACCCGCCGCCGATCCGTTGACCGCCGAGTGAACCATCGGCGAAGAGGTTCCCGATCCCGCCCGCGATCGTATCCCCGCTGCCGCCCCAGATGGTCGTCGCGCCGCTTCCCCCGGTGATCGACTCCGGTCCGGCAAGCCCGTTGATGAGATCCGTGCCCGAACCGCCGGTGATCGTCGTGCTCGCGGCGCCGATGATCGTGCTGGTGCCGGACCCGGTGCTGCCGGTGATCGTGTCGCCAGCGCCGCCAAGGATGATCGAGGCACCAGACCGGCCGCCGATCCGTTGACCGCCGAGCGAACCATCGACGAAGAGGCTCCCGCTCCCGCCCGCGATCGTATCTCCGCTGCCGCCCCAGATGGTCGTCGCGCCGCTTCCCCCGGTGATCGACTCCGGCCCGGCAAGCCCGTTGATGAGATCCGTGCCCGAACCGCCAATGATCGTCTCGCCCGCTGCGCCGATCACCGTCTGCGGGCCCGGCGGCACGAGACCCGGGCCCCAGCCGCCAGTAATGCCGGGGAAATTGACCGGAGAGCTGAATACCGGACTACCAGCAGCAATGTCGTACGCAGAATCCGTAATTTGTGGATTTTCGTTGGTTGGATTGGTGTCGTTGCCAGCGCCGCCGCTCCCGGTGCTCACGAGACTCCCGCCAGCACCAGAATTCCAATAAGCGTTGTCCTGGATCGTCAGTGGGGAGGGTGGATCAAGACTTCCGACGTAGCCGTTGCCGCCGCCGGAAGCAATCGCGCCGATAAGGATATTGTTCTCCCAGATGTTGCCGGTCATCCCACGATTACCCGGAGGGGTCGCGCTCTGCTGGTAAAATACAAATCCGCCCGTCAAGCCGGTTGACACGTCCCCGATGTTTCCCGAGAAAACGTTGTTGATGCCGCCATGTATTAGCGCCAGCGCAAGACCGGCCGCGCCGGGGATCATTATGTTGCCTGATACGTTGACGTTACTTGCCCCATCGTCGAGATAAATGGCGACGCCCCCCGACTTGCTGATGTAGTTATTGGTTATATTGGTATTAGTGCTCGCCGTCGCATTTAGGTCTTGCATATAGATGCTGCCGCCGTCACTGGCGGCGGTCGAGGCATTAATAATTACATTGGAGTCGATAGTTGAGCCGTTGCAGCCCCCGCCGCCATGGACCGGGAACAAACCGATAGCCTGGAAACCTATGTTGTATAGATAGTTGTGCGCTACCAGAGTATTGTTAACGGCTCTCCCTTGGTCATCCCATGCAATACCGAGTTTCGGCATGTCATGAACCGTATTGTTGATTATAGTAGCGTTGGACGCACCATTTGTAGCGTATATGCCGACGGCCGTGAAGTTGCTGATATCGAGTCCGTTGACGGTAACTCCGGTTGCCCCGTTTATCGACATGAAGGTCGTGATCGTGCCGCCACCGGTAATGTGTGCGCTACCGTACCCATCCGGGGGGTAATACGACCAAGTTTCATTGCTGTCCGAACTACCTATGTTCAGAACCCCGTTGCCATTGGGAGATTGAACGCTACCGGCGGGCGAGTAGTTGCCGGCGCGGATATAGGTTGTCTTAATACTTGAATTCTGCATCGCTTGCTGCGCCCTACCGAGCGTGAGGAAGGGCGCAGCAAGCGTACCGGGATTGCTGTCGCTGCCGGTGGTCGAGACGTAGAAGGCCGGGACAATATCACTCATAGTCACAACACCTGCCAAGCTCACGTTCGCGATCGGGGCCGAGCTCGCGGTTGGTCGGCCTCAGCGAAGGCCATCGCTTCGGCACCTGAAGAGGCGCACCCAGCGACGAGAGACACAAGCTCTCTCCGAACTTCCAGAAACGAGGCCGCCGACTAAGGCGTCGTTCTCGACAACGAGAATGACGCCTTCGCGCTACATCGCTTGCATCACCCTTTCCCCCGAAGCGGATGGCGCAAATGTGCACATCAGCAATTGTTCGCGATTATTCTCCGGATGGGGCCGTTAGGCCAGCGTCGTCCGTCCTGGCAACGACAAATCGCGAGCCGCGCCGGACAAGAGGCGGCCGAAGTCGGCCGTCGCCCGCGCGAAGAGGTCAAAAACATGCTGCTTTGCATGCATGCCGGCGCACCGCTGCCGGCGCCGCTCTGTCGCATCATCTGACCCAGCGCGGCTGCTGGGGTGCCGCAGCCGGGCAACGAGGGACGAGATATCGGCGAGCATCTGCCGCGACGGCCATCCCGAAGCTGACATAGCGGCCAGGCTTGCGATCTTCGCGCCCACCTAGTCTGGCCTTAGCGCCAGCGCGGTGAGCGTTTGTGCTCGGCGATCTTTGCAAGGTTGCCGGACAGCAGCTCCATCGCGTCATCGACCTCGGCGCGCTTCTCGTCATCGAGGGTAACGACAGCGGGATACGTCGTCTCCTTCAGCTCTCTCAGCAACTCGACCGACAGGCTGGCGAAGTTGCTTACGAAGTCAAGCGGGTTCTTGATCTCATGGGCGATGCCGGCGGTCAAATGGCCCCAATGAGGCCACCTTCTCGGCCTGGATCAAATTGGCCTGCGCCGACTTCAGGTCGCGCAACGATCCTTCTGCCGAGTCCCGGGCCTGGCTCTTGTCTACCCCGCTTGGGGTAACATGTCGCCTTGCTTCCCATCATTACCACCTCCTCTCCGGGGCTGGGATGCCCCGGCATATAGGCTTCCCGACATTCGGATCAGAGGGCGAAAAAATGGCGGCCGCCAACGCGGATAGATAGAGCTTTGCGCTGCGAACTCAGATCAATGGTTGTCAGATCAAGGTTGATGGATTCATCGCTGGCGGACCACATACGCTAAGTAATCCAAGACCTAACCCAAGCGTGCGTCTCTACCCTGGCTGCACAGAGGCAACGCGCGGTTCGGGCCAATAGCGAGCCACACGATTCCCTTTGCCGCCGCACCCCCTCCATAAGCTATTGATATGATTTGGTGAGCCCGTCGGGATTCGAACCCGAGACCTACTGATTAAAAGTCAGTTGCTCTACCGGCTGAGCTACGGGCTCCTGAAAATGGTCTCAACTCGTTCGGCACTTCGCCTGTTTCGCTGGTTGTGCGATGGTCGCACGGTTCGATGAGGCTTAGCGCCGCGGCGGCTTCCCTAGCACACTGCTTGGGCGCTCGCTAGGTGTGAGAGCGGCAACCTCGTTCCGGCCGAACGCGGTGACAATACCGCGACCCTGCGGGTAGCATCGGCTGGACAGCCTGACGGGAGGCGGTAGATGGCGGCGCGGATCGGCAGAGCCCTGGGCGGCAAGGTTGCGGTCGTCACCGGCGCCAGCAGCGGGATCGGCGCCGCCAGCGCGCGGCTTTTTGCAGAAGCTGGAGCGTGCGTGGTCGTCGGCTACAACAAGGGCGTCGATCGCGCCAGTGCCGTGGTCGGGGAATTGGCCGGCAGGGGCCATAAAGCCATGTATTTGCCGTTGGAAGACACCACCCAGATCAACAAGGTTGCCGCCGCGGTCAGGGAGGAGTTCGGCCGCGCCGATATCCTTGTCAACTCCGCCGGGTTTACCCGGATGGTGCCGCACAACGACCTCGACGCGCTCAACGACGATCTGATCGACCAGGTGCTGACCGCCAATGTGCGCGGGCCGTTCGCGACGATCCGCGCTTTTGTCCCGCTGCTGCGCGCGTCGGGCGAGGGGGTCATCGTCAACATTTCCTCGGGCGCGGCGCAATCCGGCACCGGCAGCTCGATCATCTATGGCGCCTCCAAGGCCGCGCTCAACACGATGAGCATGGCGCTCGCGCGCGTCCTCGGCCCCAAAATCCGCGTCGTCGTCGTGGCGCCCGGCATGGTCCATACCGGCTTTGTCCCCGGACGCACCGAAGAGATGATGGCGAAGGCGGCAATGGCGACCCCGCTGAAACGCACGATCGAAGCCGAAGACGTGGCGCTGGCGGTGCTCTCCTGCGTTACCCATCTAACCCATACCACCGGCTCGATCATCAGCGTCGATGCCGGGCGGCACCTTTGAGGCGGTGATGGCCAGCATCCTGCGGCAACGCGACATCATCAACCGGCGGGCGCTCGCCGAAGCGTTGGCGCAGGCGATCGCCAGCGCGCCGGGGCCCGCGCTCGACCGCGGCGTGCTGTTACCGCCGCTCAAAGCAGCGCTTGCCAGGGGACGCGCCGAGATCCGTCGCCGGTTTGATGCCGGCGGCACCGCGGTCCACGCGGTCCGCGAGCAAAGCTTTCTGGTCGATCAGCTGATCCGCGGGCTCTACGACCTCGTCACCGAGAGGGTCTACCCGCTCGCCAATCCGACCGCCGGCGAAAAAGTGGCGATCGTAGCGGTCGGCGGCTATGGCCGCGGCGAGCTGGCCCCGTTCTCGGATGTCGATCTGTTGTTTCTCTTGCCCTACAAGCAGACGCCGCATACCGAGCAGGTCATCGAATATCTGCTCTATCTGTTATGGGATTTGGGGCTCAAGGTCGGGCAGGCGACGCGCTCAGTGACGGAATGCTTGCGGTACGCCAAGGCCGATCTGACGATCCGGACCACGCTTCTCGAAGCGCGCTATGTGTGGGGCGAGCAGGCGCTCTACACCGAGCTGAAAACGCGGTTTGATTCGGAGATCCTGCGCGGCACCGCGGCGCAGTTCGTCGAAGCAAAGCTCGCCGAGCGCGACGCGCGCCATCAGAGGGTCGGCGACAGCCGGTATCAGCTCGAACCCAACGTCAAGGAGGGCAAGGGTGGGCTGCGCGACCTGCACACGCTGTTCTGGCTCGCCAAATACATCTATCGCATCGACGACGTCGCCCGGCTGGTCGAATTGGGGGTGCTGTCGGCCGAGGAGTCGGCACGCTTCGAGCGCGCCCAGAGCTTTCTGTGGACCGTGCGCTGCCATCTGCATTATCTCGCCGGGCGCCCCGAGGAACGCCTGACCTTCCCGTTGCAGACTGAGATCGGCGCGCGCATGGGCTACACCGACCATGCCGGCACGCGCGGCGTCGAACGCTTCATGAAGCACTATTTCCTCGTCGCCAAGGATGTCGGCGATCTGACACGCATCTTCTGTGCGATCCTTGAAATCGACCAGAAAGGCAAGCGGCGTCTGTCGTGGCTGCGCTGGGGACAGACGCGGCGCCGACTTGACGGCTTCGGGCTCGACGGCGATCGGCTGACGATCCCGGCCGAGGATTTTTTCAAGAAGGATCCGGTCGCGCTGCTGCGGCTTTTTCACGTCGCCCAGGAGCACGACCTCGACATCCACCCGCGCGCCCTGCGCGCTGTGACCCAATCCTTACGCCTCGTCGATGCGCGGCTGCGCGAGGATCCCGAGGCCAATCGCCTCTTCCTCGAAATCCTGACCTCGAAGAAGAACCCGGAAATTGCCTTGCGCCGGATGAACGAGGCCGGCGTGTTCGGCCGCTTTATTCCCGATTTCGGCCGCGTCGTCGCGCAAATGCAGTACGACATGTACCATCACTACACCGTCGACGAGCACACGCTGTTCGCGATCGGCATCTTGCACCAGATCGAGACGGGCCAGCTTGAGGACGAGCTGCCGGTAGCCAGCGACATCATGCCGACGATCGTGTCGCGCCGGGCGCTCTATCTCGCGACCATGTTGCACGACATCGCCAAAGGCCGCGGCGGCGACCATTCCCAACTCGGCGAGAAGATCGCGCTTAAACTGGGCCCGCGTCTCGGGCTTTCGGCCGAGGAGACCGAAACCGTCGCCTGGCTGGTGCGCTGGCATCTGTTGATGAGCAGCGCCGCCTTCAAGCTCGACATCGGCGACCCGCAGACGATCCAGAACTTCGTCGACCGGGTGCAATCGCCCGAGCGCCTCAAGCTGCTCCTGGTGTTGACCGCGGCCGACATCCGCGCGGTCGGTCCCAAAGTGTGGAATGGCTGGAAGGCGGCCCTGTTGCGCGAGCTGTACCATACTGCGCTCGACGTCATCTCGGGCGGCCTCACGGTTGAAGCCCGCGATTCGCGGATCGCCGGGGCGCAGGCCGCCGCGCGCGCAATGCTCGCCGACTTCACCGATGAAGAGTTTGCCGCTTTTACCAGTCGCGGCTACCCGTTCTACTGGCTGTCGCTCGATGCCGAGACGCATGCCCGCCATGCCCGCTTGATGCGCGAAGCCGATGTGAGCGGGGCCCCGCTCACCGTCGAGAAACGCATCGATCGGGCGCGCGCGGTAACCGAGATCACGCTCTACACCGCCGATCACCCCGGCCTCTTCTCGCGGATCGCCGGGGCGCTCGCGGTATCGGGCGCCAACATCGTCGACGCCAAGATCACGACGATGTCGAACGGCATGGCGCTCGATACGTTGTGGGTGCAGGACCATGACGGCACGCCGTTCGATCGGCCGGACAAGCTGGCGAAACTCGCCTTCACCTTCGAGAAGGTGCTGACCGGCGATCTGAAGCCGCACATCGAATTGGAGCGCAAGCCGGCCTTCCCGAGCCGGATGAGCGCCTTCACCGTGCCGCCGCGCGTCCTCATAGACAACCTGGCGAGCCGCTCGCATACCGTGATCGAGGTCAATGGCCGCGACCGGCCGGGCCTCCTATGGGAAGTGACGCGCGAATTGACCCGGCTCAGCCTGCAGGTTTCCAGCGCCAAGATCTCGACCTATGGCGAGAAGGTCGTCGACGTGTTCTATGTCAAGAACCTGTTCGGCCATAAGGTCGAGCATGAGCAGAAGCTCGCCGAGATCCGTACCGCATTGGAAGCGGCGCTGGCCAAGGGCAACCGCGCCGCCCCCGCCATCGCCGCTCCAACCCGCCGCGCCAGGGCCACCGCAGCCGCAGCGGAGTAGCGGGGGCAACAGCGAAGTGGTTCCGATTGACGGCCCTCCCACGCATGAAATCGCTGGGCTAGGCTCCTGTCATAGCCGCTCCCCGTCACCCGGCGTGGTTTAGCCTCAGCCCCGCGACGGGCCAGTCGACCGCGACGAGCCGCCCGGTCCACGACAAGGTGATGTAGGCGGTCTTCCGGTCAGGGCCGCCGAAGCAGATGTTGGTGGTCATCGGGTCCGGCATCGGATGGTGCTCGATATGCCTGCCGTCCGGCGAAACGACGGTGATCCCGCCATTGATCAGGGTCGCGACGCAGATCCGACCGTCCTCCTGCACCGCCAGCGAGTCGAAGCGTTGATAGCCGCCCATCCCGGCAACCAGACGCCCGCCATGCGGCGATGGCCACGGCTCTTTCCTGACCACCCCGGGAGCCTCGATCGGAAATGCCCAGAGCCGCGCGGCCTCGGTTTCCGCGACATAGAGCGTTCCGCCGTCCGGCGACAGCCCGACCCCATTCGGCGTCACCATCGGGTAAGCGACTTCGGTAATGAGCGACCCGTCGGCTTTGGCATAATAGACCGCGCCGATATCCATCTCGCGCGGCCGCCGCTTGCCGAGATCGGTGAAATAGATCCCGCCATGGGCATCCAAGACCAGGTCGTTGGGGCCCTTGAGCGGAATATCGCCGCAGGCGCGATACAGCGCCTCGACCGCGCCGGTGTTGAGATCAACCCGCTCGATCCGCCCGCCGGCGTAGTCGCGCGCCTGAGTCAGCGGGCGGATATGGCCACCCTCGCGGTACCATTCGAAGCCGCCATTGTTGGCGATGAGACATTTGCCTTCGGCGCCGATTGCGGCGCCGTTCGGGCCGCCGCCGGTCCGCGCCACGATGCTCTTCGCGCCGTCGGCCCCAACCCGGGTCAGGGTGCCGGCGGCGATCTCGACGAGCAGCACCGCGCCGTCGCCAAGCGCCACCGGCCCCTCGGGGAACTGCAACTCTTCGGCAAGGGTGCGGATCTCCATCGCGACGACCCCTCCATTCAGGCGGCGACGGTGGGCGCCATCAATGACCAGTACCAGCCATAGAACGCGTGGTCGAGCGGCACTGCGACGCCATCGCCAGCCTCGCGCAGCGCATCGCCGATCGGGTCGCCCGAACCGTTGGCGTGCGCTTTCCCGCCCGGCCTCGGCATCTCGACGAGCTCGACATCGGTCTGGCCGGGAAAGCGCGGGACGAGCCGGAGCAGGGCCGCGTCGCCATCGCCGAGCGCAACGATGCTCAGCGGGCCGAGTTCGACCACCTCGTCGCAACCGGTGCGGCCGAGCGCCAAACCAGGCGTGGCCCATAGAAACTGGCGCAGCCGCTTCCAATTCCAGGTTGTCTTGTAATGCTGGCGGCGGCTGACCGACCGATCGGCGAGATCCTCCGGTACCGCGCCGAGCTCGACGGGCCCGGCCGGCGGCGGTTCCGGGGCGACCGCCGACGGATCGATGAGGATCAGGCCGCGCCGGATCTGCATCGCATAACGCGCCAAGCGAAAGCGCGAACGGTCGGTCATGGTCGGGCGCAGCAACGGGTCGGTCAGTAGCCCGTCGAGCGCGTAGGACCAGCCGTGATAGGCGCAATAGAGATGGGTGGCGTTCCCAGCTTCCGCCTCGCAGACGCGGTAGCCGGCATGCAGACAGGAGTTACGCAAGGCATGGATGCGGTCGGCGCTCTCGCGCACTAGAACGACCGAGCGGGATCCGATATCGGCGCGCACATAATCGCCGTCGGCGCTGAGCCGGCTGGCATGGTCGACGGCCAGCCACGGCCGCGTGAAGATCTGCGCCAGCTCGGCCGCGAACACATCGTAAGCTTCGAACAGCTCGGGTGCCGGCGCTATCTCGCCGGATTTGTCGAGCTGCTCGCCGATTGCCTTGACGCTGTCAGGAAGCTCCATGGTCGGGTCCACATCCGTTAGTGGGCGATGCAGCCGCTATAGCCGGGTTTGCCGCCGCTGGCTAACGCAAAGATCGCGGATCGGCCATCCGACGGCCCGACCCTTTGCTTGACACGCACTCGCAGCGCGTGCGCTGATTTCTCACCCTACCGGAGGAACCCCGATGGCCGTGACGGCAATGCAAGCGAGGCGCATGAGCGAAGCCGAATGGCAGACCCGGCTCGACCTTGCCGCCTGCTACCGCCTCGTCGACTTGTACGGCTGGTCGGATCTGATCAATACCCGCATCACGGCGCGCGTGCCGGGAGGACACGATCACTTCCTGATCAACCGCTTCGGCATGCTTTACGACGAGATCACCGCCTCCTCGTTGGTCAAGATCGATATCGACGGCAACAATGTCGAGTCCTCCGAACATCCGGTCAATCGCGGCGGCTTTGCGATCCCTAGCACGATCCACCGGGCCCGGCCCGACATCGCCTGCGTGATCCACACCCACACGATCGCGGGCTGCGCGGTTTCAATGCAGAAAGAGGGGCTGTTGCCGCTCAACCAGCACGCTTTGCAGGTGATCGGCGATATTGCCTATCACGACTATGAGGGAACCGGCCGGAGCGACGACGAACGCACTCGCTTCCTTGCCGATTACGGCGACAAGCACATCATGGTGCTGCGCAATCACGGGCTGTTCATCATCGGCCGGACCATCGCTGAGGCTTTTATCGCGACGTATCGGATGGAGCGCGCTTGCGCGATGCAGCTCGCCTTCCAGCAATCGGGCGCCGATCTCTATCCGCTCTCCGATGCTGTTGTGCGTGCCGGCTACGCCAGATCCAGCGCAGGCGCCGTCCGCGGCCACGACCCGAACACGCTCGATTGGCCGGCGCTGTTGCGCAAGCTCGATCGCATCGACCCGTCCTACAAGGAATAGCTGGGTCAGTCTGTTTCGGCCAGGACGTACCGCCGGCTAGCGTTTCTCCTCTTCGCCGGGCTTCGGCGGCGGCCTCTTGACGGGCTGCGCCGCGGCTGGCGCCGGTGCCGCCGTAGCCGGGTGCGGCGGCGCGACCGGCTGCGGTGCCGCTGCGGGGTGCGGCGGCGCGACCGGCTGCGGTGCCGCTGCGGGGTGCGGCGGCGCGACCGGCTGCGGTGCCACCACGACGGGGCGTGGCGGCGCGATCTGCTGCGGTGCCACTGCTGCGGGGTGAGGTGGTGCGACCGGTTGAGGTGTCGCCGCGGGGTGCGGTGGCGCGACCGGCTGCGGTGCCGCTGCGGGGTGCGGTGGCGCGACCGGCTGCGGTGCCGCTGCGGGGTGCGGTGGCGCGACCGGCTGCGGTGCCGCTGCGGGGTGCGGCGGCGCGACCGGCTGAGGTGCCACTACTGCGGGGTGAGGTGGTGCGACCGGTTGAAGTGTCGCCGCCGGGGGACGCACCACCTCTGCTGGATGCCGTGGCGCGGTTGGCTGAGGTGCCGCCGCTGCCGGATGCGGTGGCGCGGGCGACTCCGGTGGACGCACCGCCTCCGCTGGATGTGGCGGCGCGGCCGGCTGAGGTGCCGCTGCTGTCGGATGAGGCGGTGCGGCCGGCGGTGGTGCGCTTGCGGCGGGCTGCGACGGCGCGGTCCGCGGTGGTGCCCCCGCGGCGGGCTGCGACGGCGCCGCCGGCAGCGCAGTCGGTGCAGCCTTCGGCAGCGCGACAGCGGTGGAGCCGACGGTGCCGGGTGGGCGCGGTGCGCTCGCAGCAGCGGGAGGTGGGCGTTGCGCCTCTGGAACGCGGACCACCGGAGCCGTCCGGTGCCATCCCTCGTTATCGACCTTGATCTTGTTACGGGCGATGTTTGCCGGGCCGCTGATGCGCTGATAGCGGTCGCGATCGACGATCACTACATGCCGCCGCCAATCGGGATGGCCCCATCCCCACAACGGCGCGGCGACGGCAATTCCGACGCCGAACCCGATGCCGGCGCCGATCGCTCCTGCGGCAAAGTCGGGCGGCGGCGGGATATAGATCGGCGGCGCGTCGTTGTCGGGCCACTGCCCGTAGGCCTCCGCCGGATTGTAGACCGGGATGTAAATCATCGCCTGATCCACCGGCTCGATGGTGATGTCCCCGTTTTGGGGCTCGACGCGGAGCTGCGGCGTCGAGACCAGTTGGCCGGCGGCGACGGAGCGCTTCCGCAAAAACTGGACTCGCGCCATCACCGCGACCTGCTGGTTGGCGAAGGCGATGCCCAGCGCCTCGGTCCAATCCAGGTGATCGTTCATCATCTTGACGAGTTGCGGGAATGCGACCAGCGCCTTCACGCTCGCATCCCAGGGCAGCGGCTGCAGCGCGGCGACAAGCTCGTCGCCCGACAGTGCTGCGTTGTTACCGTCCTGCAGCCATTTCCCGGCATCGATGACCTGCTGCGGAAAGGTTGAAGCCATCAACAGTTCGAGTAGCAACTGATCGGGATAAAGCGCGATCGGCGCCAACATCTGGTCGAGTTTCGCTGAGCTGAGGGCCGCCGGCGCGGGGTTCACGGCGGCCGCGGCTTCGGCGCGGGTGGGCGGCTGCACCGGCTGTCCCAGCGCAAGCCCTGGAACCGTCAGAAGAAACGGAAGGACCCGGGTCATCGCACTCAGGCGACGGGTATTCATAGGAGGGCCTCGCTGGCTGTGTCGGCCGATCGGGCCGATCTCTCTATTGTTGCAGAACGTTTTGGCCGGGTCGCAAATTCCTCCCGGACCCGCGCGTTGCCACTCGACCGAACCTGCCGCCGTCGCCACATGCCGTTTGCCGCGCGGATAGGCTACCCGCATCGTCTTCTTGCGAGTTCTTGCCGTGCGAGCGCGGGCGAGGCAGATTGCAAAAAACGCGGCCGCAACCGGTCGCGCGAAATTGTCGAAGCCTCGCCAACATATGTTCATTGCGGAGGTATGTGATGTCTGTGATCAAAGCCGTGGATCTTGCCTATGGGCGGCTGCGCTCGCCCGACCTCGACAAGCAGGAGGAATTCCTCACCGCGTTCGGCATGGTGCGCGCCGATCGCACCAAAACCGCGCTCTACATGCGCGGCACCGATGCGCCGCACCACATCCACGTCACCGAATTGGGGGCGCCCAAATATGTCGGCATCGCGCTCCACGCCGGGAGCCCGGACGACCTCGAAAAGCTGGCGCGCGCCCCGGGCGCCTCGTCGATCGAGTCAATCGACGAGCCGGGTGGCGGCAAGCGTGTGCGGCTGACCGATCCCGACGGCTTCCAGGTCGAGATCGTGCACGGGATGGCGCAGCTGCCCAAGATCGCGGTCGAGCGTCCGGCCGTTAACACCGGCGAGGACAAGACGCGCCGCCGCAACGCGCTCTACCGCGTCGGGCGTGGCCCGATCCACGTCAAGCGCATCGGCCATTTCGTGGTGCATTCGCCGCAATTCGAAAAGACGCTGGGCTGGTATCGCGACATGCTCGGCTTCCGCTGCTCCGACGAGGTCTATGCCGACCGCAAGGACCATATCGTCGGCTCGTTCAACCGACTCGACCGCGGCGACGACTATGTCGACCACCATGTCTTCTTCTGCATCCGCAGCGACAAGGCAGGACTTAACCACCTGTCCTACGAAGCGGCCGATATGGACGACATTATGATCGGCCACGAGCATCTGGTGGAGAAGGGCTACGAACACTTCTGGGGCATCGGGCGCCATTCGCTCGGCAGCCAGGTGTTCGACTATTGGGGCGACCCCTGGGGTCGGGTGCATGAGCACTGGGCCGACACCGATGTGCTCAACGCCAGCGTGCCGGCAAATCTGTGGGGTCGCGGCGAGATCGGCGGACCGTGGGGCGAGGCGCCGCCGGAGCGCTTCATGCACCACGCCACGCCGTAAGGTCCGAGTGTAATCGGCCGGTGCCATCGCCGGCGGTAACTCCCCCTCACCCGCCCGCCGCTGCGCGGCGGACTCCCTCTCCCCAACGTGCGGGGAGAGGGTCGGGGTGAAGGGCCGACCAGCGGCCTTCCCTAACCGGAGATAAAGAGCATGAAAACCTTTGTCCGCTGCGGCAGCCTGTTCACCGGAAGCGAAGACGAGGTGCAGCACGGCTGCTTGCTGGTCTTTGACGACGAGGGTCGGCTCGACTATGTGGGTCCCGAAGCCGCGGTGCCGCGTCGGACAAAGGCCGACCGGCTGATCGACCATTCCGGCGCGTTCGTGATGCCGGGCCTCATCGACGTTCATACCCACCTCGCCTATGGCAACGCAAAGAGCGAGGAGGACATCGACCTCTACAGTCCTCTCGAATTCCGCGCATTGCGCGGTATGTTCTTCGCCCAGAAAGTCGCGGCCTCGGGATACACTGCGATCTGCTCGCCGGGCGATGCGGGTCAGATCTCGCTGTCGATCCGCAACGCGATCAAGGCCGGCCTGTTCGACGGGCCGAGAGTAATGGCCGCGGGGCCTTATTTGACCACGCATCAGGGCCTGACCGACTGGTATCCTACCTGGATCGGCGCGCCCGAGACCTCGATCGGCAAGCTCGTCACCAATGTGGGCGAGGCGATCGAGGAGGTCCGGCGCCAGGTCAAGAACGGCGTCGATTGCATCAAGATCGCGCTCGACGGCATCCAGCGCCGCCCCGATGGCGAGCTGATCGCAGCGTTCACCCAGGAAGAAACCGACACCATTGTGCGCGAGAGCCATCGCCTGGGCCGGAAGGCGATCGCCCATGCCGTCGGCCGCGAGGCGACGCTCTATGCGGCGCGGGCCGGGGTCGACCTGATCTTCCACGGCTTCGATCTCGACGAGGAATGCATCGCGGCGATGCTTAAGAGCGGCAGCTTCCTCTGCCCGACGCTGACGCATCCGCGCAATATGGTCGATTTCACCCAGCCGCATGACCCGGCATATCTGAAAGGCCGAGTCGGGCAGACCGAACGGCGCTACCGGCTCGGGATCGAGCGGCTGAAGAAGGCCAAGACCGCCGGCGTGCCGTTCCTGACCGGCACCGATTCGGGCTTCGCGATCACCCCCTATGGCGAGTGGCACGCCAAGGAACTCGAGCTGTTCGTCGCGGATCTCGGGTTCACTCCAGCCGGGGCAATGCGCGCCGCCACCGAAGCGAATGCCCGGTTCATGAGCGAGGGCGACCAGATCGGCGTGCTTGAACCCGGCCGCGCCGCAGATTTCATCGTGCTCGACGGCTCCCCCCTCGCCGATATTCGTCTGCTGCAGGATCGCCGACGTCTGCGCGCGGTCTATATCGCCGGCAAGGAATTAACGATCGCCGACCGCCCCTACGATCCGCGCCAGGTCACCGATTTCGCGCTGTCGAACTGGAACAACCTCTACACCCAGGCGCGGGTCGCCGAGTTGGGTATCGGGCAACGCCGGCTGGCCGCGGAATAAGCAAACCGGGGCGGCTATTCAGCGGCGAGCGCACGCGGCGCCGTGGGCGAGCGGAACCGCGCGAGTAGGTCCGCCTCCTTTGCCTTGGCGCGCTTGAGATTGGCCTCCTTCACGTGACCAAAGCCGCGGATCTCGAGCGGGAGCGCGGCGAGTTCGATCGCGGCCGCGTGATTGGCCGGCGATAGCGCCGCGGCAACCTCGTTGAGCAGGGCTTCGTATTCGGCGAGAAGGCGGCGCTCGGCTTTGCGTTCGGCGCTATGCCCGAAGAGGTCGAACGGCGTCCCGCGCAGGAAGCGCAATTTGGCGAGGAGGCGGAACGCCCCGAGCATCCACGAGCCATAGACCCGCTTTTTGAGATGCCCGGTCGCCGGATCGCGTTCCGCCAGAAGCGGCGGCGCAAGATGAAAGCGCAACTCGTAAGGACCCTCGAACTGGCCGGCCACCCGCTTCAGGAAATCGCCCTCGGTGTAGAGCCGGGCCACCTCGTATTCGTCCTTGTAGGCCATCACCTTGAACAGCGCGCGCGCGGCCGCCTCGGTGAGCGCCGTGTCGCCGCCGAGGCGGGCTTCCGTCTCGCGAATCCGCTCTACCCGGTCGAAATACCGCTTTGCATAGTTGGCGTCCTGATAGGCGCTGAGAAATTCGACGCGCCGCCTCACCAGCTGGTCGAGCGACTCTGAGAGTCGGTGGCTCTCGGGTAGCGCATCCTTGAGTGCGGCGCGCGCCTCGACCGACGCGCGGTCGAACGCGGCGCGTCGGCCCCACTGGAAGGCGCCGCGGTTGAACGCAACGGCGACGCCATTCAATTCGATGGCGCGATCGATCGCGTCCGATCTCACCGGCACCAGCCCTCCCTGATAGGCGTAGCCCAGCATGAACAAATTGGTGGCGATCGAATCGCCGAACAGCCCCGTCGCGAGGCGCGTCGCCTCGACGAACTCCGCATCGCCATGGCCGGCCGCGGCGGCGATGCTGCGGCGGAGCTCGTGCCCGGGAAACGCCAGATCAGGGTTACGGGTGAAGTCGCCGGTGATCGTCTCGTGGCTGTTGACGATCGCGCGGCTGTGCCCGGGCGCGAGTTTGGAGAGCGCCTCGGCGCTTGCCGACACGACCAGGTCGCAGCCAAGCAAAAGGCGCGCGCTGCCGGCGGCGATGCGCACCGCATGGATTGCATCGGGACGCTCGGCGATGCGCACATGGCTGTAGACGGCGCCGCCCTTTTGCGCGAGGCCGGTCATGTCGAGCACGGTGACGCCTTTGCCTTCGAGATGGGCGGCCATGCCAATCAGGGCACCGATCGTCACGACGCCAGTGCCGCCGACCCCGGTGACGAGGATTCCGTACGGCTCGGCAATGTCCGGAAGCAACGGTTCGGGTAGCGGCGGTAGACCATCCTGGGCCAAATCCCCGGCATGGATCGCTCCCGGGCGCTTTCTGAGCGCGCCGCCCTCGACGGTGACAAAGCTCGGGCAGAAGCCCTTGAGGCAGGAAAAATCCTTGTTGCAGCTCGACTGGTCGATCGCGCGTTTGCGCCCGAACTCGGTCTCGACCGGCACCACCGACAGGCAGTTTGAAGTGGCCGAGCAGTCGCCGCAGCCTTCGCAGACCAGGTCGTTGATGACGACGCGCCGCGGCGGGTCGGGAAAGCGCCCGCGCTTCCGGCGGCGGCGTTTCTCGGCGGCACAGGTCTGATCGTAGACGATCGCGGTGACGCCGGCGATCTCACGCAATTCGCGCTGCACCAGATCGAGCTCGTCGCGATGGCGGATCGTGGTGCCCGCGGAGAACTCGGTGCCGAGCGGATATTTGTCGGGCTCGTCGGTGACGATGATGATCGGATGCACACCTTCGGCCGCAAGCTGACGGGTCACGATCGGCACGGTCAGGCCGCCATCGAGCGGCTGGCCGCCGGTCATCGCCACCGCGTCGTTGAAAAGGATTTTGTAGGTCATGTTGACCCTGGCAGCGACCGCGGACCGGATCGCCAGGATCCCCGAATGGGTGTAGGTGCCGTCGCCTATATTGGCGAACACATGCCGCGTTTCGGTGAACGGCGCCTGCCCGATCCACGGCACGCCTTCGCCGCCCATCTGGGTGAAGGTTGCGGTCTCGCGGTCCATGAATTGCGACAGGTAGTGGCAGCCGATGCCGGCGAGCGCGCGACTTCCCTCGGGTACCCGCGTCGAGGTGTTGTGCGGGCAGCCCGAGCAGAAATACGGCGTGCGCTGGAACGGCACCACCTCGCCCCCCGGCGGGCGCTCCCTGGCGTCCAGCCGGGCGAGGCGTTCGGCGAGCCACGGTGGACCGCCGAGCCCCACCAGACGACGGGCGATCACCCGGGCGATCTCGGTCGGCGTCAGCTCGCCATTTGACGGCAGGATCCATGCCCCGGCCTCGTCAAACTTGCCGATGATGCGCGGGCGCCGGTCGGCCGGCCAATTGTAGAGCTGCTCCTTGAGCTGGCTTTCGATGACGGCGCGCTTCTCCTCGACGACCAGCACCTCCTCCAGCCCCTGAGCGAATTGGCGGATGCCGTCGGGTTCGAGCGGCCAGGGCATCGCCACCTTGTAGAGGCGCAAGCCGATCACGGCCGCCTCGGCGGCGGCGATGCCGAGCTCGTCAAGCGCCTGGCGAACGTCGAGATAGGATTTGCCGGTCGTGATGATGCCGAACCGCGGCGTTGGCGCGTCAAAGACGATACGGTCGAGCCGGTTGGCGCGGGCGAACGCCACCGCCGCAGCCACCTTGTAGCGGTGCAGGCGCAGTTCCTGCTCCAACGGCGGATCGGGCCAGCGGATGTTGAGCCCGCCCGGGGGCATCTCGAAATCGCTCGGCAGCGCGATCTCCACCCGGCCCGGGTCGACCGCGATCGAGGCTGAGCTATCCATCGATTCGGCGACGGTCTTGAATGCGATCCAGCACCCCGAATAGCGCGACATCGCCCAGCCATAGAGGCCGAGATCGAGGATCTCTTCGACCCCGGCCGGGTTCAAGACCGGGATCGCGGCGTCGATAAAGGCGAATTCCGACTGGTGCGCCAGGGTCGAGGATTTGCAGGTATGGTCGTCGCCGGCGAGCAGCAGCACCCCGCCATGGCGGGCCGACCCGGCGGAATTGCCGTGCTTCAGCGCATCGCCGCTGCGGTCGACCCCGGGCCCTTTGCCGTACCACATGGCAAAGACGCCGTCGTATTTGGCGCCGGGAAACAGCCCGAGCTGCTGGCTGCCCCACACCGCCGTCGCGGCCATCTCTTCGTTGATCGCCGGCTGGAAGCGGATGTGGTTGCGCTCGATGAAACGTCGGGCACCCCACAGCGCCTGATCCAGCCCGCCCAACGGCGACCCGCGATACCCGGTGATAAAGCAACCGGTGTTAAGGCCGGCGGCGGCATCGCGCTGGCGCTGCAGCATCGGCAGGCGCACCAGCGCCTGTGTGCCGGTCAGGTAAACCCGCCCTTTTTCGAGGATGTATTTGTCGTCGAGCGTGACCGCCGCCAACCGACTGCGCCCTTGGGCCATCACGGTCTCCCGCACTTTTGCGTCCGAGGCTAGAAGGTAGCCCCTGCCAGCCGCCGGCTCAATGAGGCCGGTTCCGGGCTCGATTTCGGCGCTTGCCCGGCCGGGTGCAAAGCCGCCGGCCCGCGCCTGCATATGCGTATATGCATTGCGTGTGCGAGCCCCCCGCGCTAATCCTCGCCGCGGATGCCCCATCGCATGGGCCATAGATGACCGCAACGGTTCTCGAACGTTCGCCGCTCAATCCGACGTTGCTCAGCGCGCTGCGCCAGCGCCTCGGCGACCGACTGTCAACCTCGGCGGCGGTCTGCGATCAGCACGGCAAGGACGAATCCTACCACACGCCGCACGCGCCCGACGCGGTCGCCTTTGTCCACAGTACCGAGGAAGTCGCGGCCATTGTCGGTCTGTGCGCCGAGCATAAGACCCCGGTCATCGCTTTCGGCACCGGTACCTCCCTCGAGGGCCATGTTGCCGCGTTGAAGGGTGGCGTCTGTATCGACCTGTCGCAGATGAACCAGGTCCTGCGGGTCGGTGCCGAGGATCTCGACGCCACCGTCGAGGCCGGCGTCACAAGGAAGCAGCTCAACGAATATCTGCGCGACACCGGGTTGTTCTTTCCGATCGATCCGGGTGCCGACGCCTCGCTCGGCGGCATGGCGGCGACGCGCGCTTCCGGCACCAATGCGGTGCGCTACGGGACGATGCGCGAAAACGTGCTGTCGCTGACCGTCGTGCTCGCCGACGGTCGGGTGATACGCACGGCGCGGCGCGCCCGCAAATCGGCCGCGGGCTATGATTTGACCCGGCTGTTTGTCGGCTCCGAGGGCACGCTCGGGGTGATTACCGAGGTGACGGTGCGGCTTTACGGCATTCCCGAAGCGATTTCGGCCGCCGTCTGCGCCTTTCCAACGATCGCTGCGGCCGTCGATACGGTCATCCTGACGATCCAGAGCGGCGTCCCGGTGGCCCGCATCGAACTGCTCGACGAAGCGCAGATCGACGCCATTAACAAATATTCGAAGCTCGATCATCGGGTCGCGCCGACGCTGTTCTTTGAATTCCATGGCACCCCCACTGGCGTTGCCGAACAGGTGGACACCGTCAAGGCGATCGCCGCCGAGCACGGCGGCGACGATTTCCGCTGGGCGACCGGTCCAGAAGAACGCTCGAAATTGTGGCAGGCCCGGCACGATGCCTATTACGCCGCGCTGGCGTTGCGGCCGGGATCAAAGGGTTGGCCGACCGATGTGTGCGTGCCGATCTCGCGGCTTGCCGAATGCATCGCCGAAACCAAGCGCGATCTGGCGCAATCGTCGATCCCGTCGGCGCTCGCCGGGCATGTCGGCGATGGCAATTTTCATTTGATTTTTATGATTGATCCTCAATCGCAGGAAGAAATCGCCGAGGCCAGCCGGCTCAATGACCGCATGGTCGCCCGTGCTCTTGAAATGGAAGGAACCTGCACCGGCGAGCACGGCATCGGTTACGGCAAAATCGATTTTCTTCAAGCCGAACATGGCGAAGCGATTTCTGTCATGCGTAGCATCAAACAGGCGCTCGACCCGAACGATATCATGAACCCGGGAAAAATCGTGCGGCTGTGATCTGATGGATGTTGCATGACGCAATACAGCTTGAAAATCCGCATTGAGACCCAATAAATCGCTTCACTGTTGTCTTATTTCTCGCTATCCTCACCTAGAAGGTGGGGGCTGGTAACGACGCTCCCGTTAGAGTTTCGGCGGGATGCCGGGCCGCATCGCCCTCTGCATGATCTTTTCTGTGATTTGCAACCTTTGCTTCGTGTTCGCGGCGAACGGATGTCCTGTAATGGCCAACCGATAACCGACGCAAGAGCTAAGAACGTGTAGCCGCAAGGTCATTGATAATGGAAAAATCGAGTAAAAGAGGGAAAATACCCCAATCGGACTGGCCGTTGATTATGGCCCGATATGAGGCGGGGGAAACGCTGGCGAGCATCGCGCGAACCTACGACTGCTCGCCGCCGGCAATCAGTTACGTTGTGAGCCGGAGCCGTGAGCGACTGCCCGCCGCAGAAATGCCGCCACCGGCGCCGAGTGCGACAGTGGCACATTTGATCAAAGCCGCGGCGAGCGAGCCGCCGGCAAGCAGCGCCGCCCAATCGCCGCCCGGCACACCGCCGGCAAATGGCCAGCCGAGCGAGCGCCCCGACGAGATTTGGCCGCGCGAGGCGAACGGCTTCGACCGCAACGGTGCAGGCGAGCGAAACGCTAATCCGCCGAGCATCGCGCCCCGCACGCCGACCGTGCAACGCCCAATGGCTTCACACGCTCCGCCCGGACCGCCAAACGGCGATCACCGCCGCACCTTGCACCTCTCGCTTGGCAATGCCTCGCAGGGCAATGGCGCAGCACACCCGGCCGAACACCATCCCGCGGAACGGCGCAATCTTGCGAGCGAGGGCCAACCCGTCCCGCAGCAAATCCCCCAGCACCAAACTACTGGCGAGCGCTTTGTTCCGCCGAGTGACTCCGGGTCGCAAATCCACCCGGCTGCGCCCGATCGCGGCCGCGGCGGCGCTGAGGGACCAGGCTTTGAGGGGACGCCATCGGCCACCTTCCAAGCCGCGGTTCAGCGCACCGATACCGATGTCGCCCACCGCAAGGAGGGCGCCGGGGCGTATATCGACAAAGACCTGCGGGCTCGGGTGGACGGCGACATCGCCGCCTTTCTGGCAGCCTTTGACGCGGCGCTGGTCGAAGACACGCAGGAGAGCCGTTCGGCATTGCGCGAAGCCACCGACCGCTTGCTGCGCGCCGGCGCCCGCACCCGGATCGAACTCGAACGATTGGAGGCACGCATGCCGCTGCCACCGCGCGACAACATCGGGCGAAGCGAGACGGCGGGGCGACGTCGATAGTGTGCCGAATCCGCAATTCGCCGTATCTCGGGGAGAGGCTCAAGCGAATTTCGGATTCGAAAGCGCGCCCGATTTGAGGTTCGCAAACGCGGCCTCCACCAAAATCATGGGAACTTCAAATCCACCACGCTAGCCCGCGCGAGCCACCGCGACCCACAGAAAAGGGCGCCGATGGGCGCCCTTTTCCTGAGACGACCTGGCGGCTCTAGCGGAGCAATTCCGACAAAAGGTACCCACCGTTGTCATTCCGGGGCGGCCCGGCGGGCCGAGCCCGGAACCCATATTCCAGAGGCCCGTGTTCATGGGTTCCGGGCTCGCCGCTGCGCGGCGCCCCGGAATGACGCGAATTTTCGGGTACCAAATGTCTGATTTGGACCACTAGCCTTCGTCCTTGCTGAGCTTGACCCCGACATATTGGGTGACGCCATGCCGGTTCAGCAGCAGCAGCGCGGTCTTCTTTGGCGAGTTGGCGATCGCATTGAGCTGCTGCGCGGCTTCCGCCGGGCTGCGTACCGGCTGCTGATCGATCGACACCAGGACATCGCCGCGGGCCAACCCGAGCGTGTCGGCGAAGCTGCCGCTGTCCGTCCCGGTGATGACGACACCGTGCACCTCGTGGCTGAGATGCAGCTCGCGCCGCAAATTGCTGGTCAGCTCGGTGAAATGCATGCCGAGCGCTTGCCCTTGATCCTTCCCGGACTGCTCGCCCGATTGTTCGCTATTGGCCGAAGCGACGCGCGGGTTCTCCGGCGCCTCGCCGAGCGTCGTGTGAAGCTCGCTCGATTGCCCGTTGCGCCACACCGTCAGCGAGGCCATCGAGCCGGGCGCCATCGCGGCCACCAGCCGCGGCAGGTCGCGCAATTGCTTCACTTCGCTGCCGTTGAACGACAGGATGACGTCGCCCTGCTTAAGCCCTGCCTGCGCGCCGGGGCTGCTCGGCGTCACCACCGCGACGATCGCGCCGTGCTCGCCGTGGAGGCCCAGGCTCGCGGCGATTGCCGGGGTCACCTCCTGGATCTGAACGCCGAGCCAACCACGGCTCACCTTGCCGTGCGACTGGAGCTGGGCGATGACCGTCTTGGCAACGTTCGAGGGCACCGCAAAGCCGATCCCAACGCTGCCGCCATTGGGCGAATAGATAGCGGTGTTGATGCCGATCACCTCGCCGTTCAGGTTGAAGGTCGGCCCGCCGGAATTGCCGCGGTTGATCGGCGCGTCGATCTGCAGGAAGTCGTCGAACTGGCCGGAATGAATGTCGCGCCCGCGCGCCGAGATGATCCCGGTGGTGACACTGCCGCCGAGGCCAAAGGGATTGCCGACGGCCACCACCCAATCGCCGACCTGCGCCGCGCTGCTGTCGCCGAAGGTGACATAGGGCAGCGGATTGTCCGGCGCAATCTTCAGCACGGCGAGATCGGTGTGCGGGTCGCGACCGATGATCTTCGCCGTGTACTTGGTGTTGTCCTGAAGGATGATTTCGACTTTGGCAGCCTCGCCGACCACGTGGTTGTTGGTGACGATCAAACCGGAGGGATCGATGATGAAGCCGGAGCCGAGCGCGATCCGCTTTGCGCCACCCTCTTCACCCGGCCCCCGGGAAAACGGGCGCGGACCGAGCTGGCCGCCGCCATGCTCGTCGAAGAAGCGCCGCAGAAACTCATCGAACGGTGTGCCGCGGAACTGTTCCGGCAATTGATCCGACGCGACATTCGCCCCAGCCTTTTCGGTCACCGAAATGTTGACCACCGCGGGTAATACGCGTTTGACCAACGGGGCGAAACTCTGCTGCGGCAATAATCCTGCAGCCGGCGGCGAGGCCGGCGCCGGTTCGACGGCGGGCGCCGTCTCGGCCCATACCAGCGGCGACAGCGCGAGCATCGCGCCGAGGCCGAAACCGAGGGCCGCGAGACGGGTTTTCCTGAACCAAGGCTGGCAGTGGGGGCCAGCCGGAAGGTTTGACATTGAGCCATCTCCTGCTGCGCTGGTAACGCCAGCAACATGGGTACAGCAAGGTGACAGGCCACTTTCAGGTGGATTAATTCGCCGTAACCTCGTGGCGGCGTCGCTATAATGGGTAGCCAATAAATGAAGGTACCCAGCCATGAGCCGCTATCGCGAGGTTACCGGGGCCGAAATGAGCCCGGCGCAGAAGCGCGTTCACGACCAGATCGTTGCCGGCAAGCGTGGCCAGTTCGGCGGGCCTTTCCAGCTGCTGATCCGGGCGCCCGAGATTTGCGAGCACGCTGCAAAGCTCGGCGAGCATTTGCGGTGGGGCACCTCGCTGGCGGATCGGCTGTCTGAACTGGCGATCATCACCACCGCCAGGTTCTGGCGCGCGCAATACGAATGGTACGCGCATGCCCCACTCGCCGAGCAAGCCGGCGTGCCCAGCGCGGCAATCGAGGCGATCCGCACCGGCGGCACGCCACAGTTCACTGCCACGGATGAGGCACTGGTCCATCGCCTGTGCAGCGAGATCTTCCGCACCCAGCGCCTGTCGGACGCCAGCTTCAACGAGGCGATCGCGGCGCTCGGCGAGCGGGGGCTCGTCGAGGTGATCGGCATCATCGGGTACTACACGCTGATCGCGAACACGCTCAATGTGTTCCAGGTCGGATTGCCGGCGGGCAAAGCGCTGCCATTCCCCGAATAACACCCGAATCGCGCCGGAAAACCGCCTCGCTCGTCGGCCCGCCGGCATCGCGCAGCGGCGCCTCAATCGATTGATCTGCCTCGGCTTTTAGGACGCCGCCACAGCCGGCCGACGTGCCGGCTTGACCGGGCGCGGCGACGGCGTAACAGCCGGGTACGACACCCGGGAAAACAGTTTGCGCATGCGGCATCACGGCTGGCTCGCTGCGCTCGGCGGCGCCGTTCTGCTGGCCGGCTGCGGTGGAGCACCCGGGACGCTGGAGCTGAGCGGGCGCGCCTGTCTTGCGCGGCTCGCTGCGCAGGAGGTCGTCTACCGCCCGCTCGATTCAGTCGAGGCGCCCTCGTCGAGCTGCCGTGTCGATACCGCGGTGCGGGTCAGCCGGATCGAGGCTGCGCTCACCCATCCGGCTGTGATGAGCTGCGCGCTGGCGAGCCGGCTCGACGATTTCGAGCGCGAGGTGGTGCAACCGCTCGCCGTGGAAGAGCTTGGCCGGCGGGTCGTCGGCATCAATCATATGGGGAGCTTTGCGTGCCGCGGGACCAATGCCGGCAGCCACCTCAGCCAGCATGCCGCGGGCCGCGCGATCGATATCGCCGGCTTCGGCCTGTCCGACGGCAGCACGGTCAGCGTCGAACATGGTTGGAGTGATCCCGGGCCGAAGCGGCTGTTTCTGCATCATCTCGCTCGCAGGGCCTGCGGTTATTTCTCGGTCGTGCTGACCCCCGACAGCAACCCCGAGCATTACAACCACATCCATCTCGATATCGGTCCGGAGCGGCTCTGCTCGGTGTAGCGGTACGCAGGGCTCTCAGCGGCATCATTTGCATGGGTGATTTCCAGATGGTATGAAGCAGTTAATTCTGGCGAACTAGTCATTCGCGCCCCCCGCCAGCAGGAGATGGCATATGCGTCCCTCGGCCTGCCACGTTTTTGCTGCGATGATTCTGGCTTGCTCGGCCGTGCCTGCTTTCGCCGAACAAGAGTCGGTTGGCGTTGCCGGGGCGGTCAACCCACAGGCTATCGGTCAACCGCCGGCCGGTACCGTCGAACAGCTGGTCATCGGCCATAACGTCGTCCGCAATGAAAAGATCTCGACCTTTAACAAAGGTCAGGTACAACTGATCTTTGCCGATCAGTCGACCTTGACGCTTGCAGAGAATTCGGAAATCGTCATCGACGAGTTTGTTTACGATCCGCAGAAGCAAGCCGGCAACATGACAGCAACGGTAACGACTGGGGTCTTGCGCTATGTCGGTGGGAAAATAAGCAAAAAGGCCGACGTCTCGTTTCTGACGCCATCCGGCGTGGTTACGGTTCGCGGTGGGATCGCGCTGATCAAAGTTGCCCCAAAATCGCAGACCGCATCGACGACGGGTGCTGTGGGTGCGGACAAGCCGGCGACAACCGCGCAAAAACATTAGGCCGTCGATCAGCCCCAACTGGCTTGACCCGGGGATCTGCGGACCAAGTCCGTGTGCTGAAGGCCCATGGGTCAAGCCCGGCCATAACGAATTCGGAAGGCCAAGACGTGAGGCGCGGCCTTACTTTGTCAGCGCCTCAAAGACTCCGTCCCAGGCGGCAGGCGGTGGGGACGCCTGCAAATTGCTGATTCTTTCCTCATAGAGCAGGTAGAAGCCCCGCAGGATTTCGGGGGCTTGGTTGCGGCAGACTTCCAGCTGCGCCAACGCCTCGTCCCAGCGCCGGCCCCGGTAAGCGGCGATCATCGAGCCGTGAGAGAAGGCGAGCGAGGCAAATGCCTCGGTGGCGGCAACGGTCTCGTCGCCGAATAGAAAGAAAACGCGCACCGGCTTGGTTTTGCCGACCACCTGGATCAGGTCAAGTTCAAGCGCAGCGAATTGCGGCGCCTGTTCGGCGGTTCGCTCGCCGATAATGATGTCGACCAGATATGTCTTGGTCTGACCCTCGAGCCGCGAGGCGACGTTGGCGTCGTCGCCGAGCACCGAATAGTCGAAACGCTGATCCGAACCGAGATTGCCGACGACGCACTCGCCGGTGTTCAACCCGATGCCGGCGCGAACCTCGCGGAACGGCCGGCCTTCGGTGGCGGCATCGGCACGCCATCCGTCGTTGAGGCGCGCCAGCTGGCTGCGCATCGCCAGCGCGGTGCGACAAGCGTGCTCGGCATGCGCCGGATCATCGAGCGGGGCATTCCAAAACGCCATGATGCCATCGGCCATGTATTTGTCGACCGTACCCCGGTGCGACATGATCGCGTCGGTCATCGGCGTCAGATAGTGATTGAGGAAGCTCGTCAGCCCATGCGCGTCGAGCCCCTCCGCGATCGTGGTGAAGTTGCGCACATCGCTGAACATCAACGTCATCTCGCGCAACTCTCCGCCGAGCGTCAGCCGCTCCGGATGTTCGGCGAGCTGCTCGATGACCGCGGGGGCCAGATAGCGGCCAAAAGCATGGCGCACCTGCCGGCGCTCGGTCTCGGTGCGCACGAACATCACGGTCGAGGACGAGAGATAGACCAGCACCCCGACCAGCGAGGGGAAGACCGGGTCGATCAACCAGTTGTATTGGGCATAGGCGTACCACGAGCCACCGATCGCAGGCGCCACAGCCGCTAAGCCGAGCAACGCGGTCCATCTTGGGCCGACGCGGGGCAGGAGGAGCAGCAGGACCAGCCCGATCGTGACCATGAAACTGGCCTCGGCCCCGCGCGCCCAATTGGGCCGTTGGACACTGTCGCCGAGCAGCATCTGCTCGATCAGCTGGGCGTGCATTTCGACCCCTGCCGCCGCCGGATCGAGCGGCGTCGGACGAAACTCCTTGAGCCCCTCGGCGGTGGTCCCCACCAGGACGATATTGCCTTCGATCAGTTTGGGGTCGACGCTGCGGTCCAAAATCTTCCAGGCCGGCACGAAGCGTTCCGGCTGATGCCGCGTAAAGTGGACCCATACAGTTCCGTCGGCGCCGGTAGGCACCACGACGCGGCCAATTTTGATCGAGTTGATGCCGGCATGCTCGCCGTAAGCGGTCACCCCGTTCGCGCCGGTCGATTTGACGACGTAGGTGCGGGCGCCTTGCGCAACCCGCAAGGCGTCGGCGCCCAATGCGGGATAGAGCCGATCGCCGATCGCGGTGACGAGCGGCACCCGCCGCGAGATGCCGTCGCGCTCGGGAAGCATGCCGAGGTTGCCGTTCCCCGCGGCGGCGGTCTCCAGTGCGCTCAGGCTGCTCGCGGCGCTCCGGAAGTGGGGTATCCAGGGCCGCGGATCATCGCCCGCGGTAGCGAAGCTCGCCTTCACCTCGGGGAGCCGCGAATGCTCCGTCGGGCGCGGTGCAAAACCCAGCACCACATGCGAGCGCCCGATGGCTTCCGCAAAGGTCTGATCATGATCGGGCATGCTGGCGAACCGCGCAATCAGGGGATCGTCGGGCGCGATACCGGGCATATCCTCGATCAGGTGCGACGGCGTCGTGCGATCAGGGTCGACAAACAGAATGTCGAAAGCGATCGTCGAAACGCCAAGCTCGTTGAGCCGGTTGACAAGTTTCGCCAGCAGCGTGCGCGGCCATGGCCACTGGCCGAATCGTGCCAGGCTGTCATCGTCGATGTCGACGATGCGCACCGGCACCGGCTCGTATTCCCGCGGTTTCAAGCGCAGGAATTCGTCAAACACGTATAATCTGAAGGATGAAAGTGCCTCGGAGTCGCTTGCCCAGGCGAAAAAAGCCGCGATCAGGATGAGCAGCGGCGCGAGGTAATGCAAGTAGCGGTAGAAGTATCGCCTGAAGCGCCTCATGCAGTCATCATATCCACAGCTAACCGCTCATTCAAAGGTGATCTCCCAACCGCCGGCCTGGAGGATCCCCCCTCAATATTGCGTCTGGATTCGCGCCGTTCGTAACCCTCGATGTCTGCATGAACCGGACCTTTGGCGCCCGCAAAGCGGGCCGTGCTATCGCTTCCGGCGCCGCCGAGCGGGGGCGGCGATCTCCTGCGCTATGCGGTGCATCACCGGGTCCCACTTTCTTTCCGGACCTTGGCGGAACACTCGCACGGTCGGATACCAGGGACTGTCGGTGCGATTCAGAAGCCAGCGCCAATCGGGCGCGTAGGGCAGCATCAGCGATGCCTCTTTCCCCATCGCGCCGGCGAGATGAACGACCGAGGTATCCACTGCCACCACCCGCTCCAGGCATTCCAGAACCGCCATCGTATCTCCGAAATCCTGGAGCTCCGGCCCGAGATTAACGAGGGGCGCGCGACCCCAGTACCCGCCGATCTGCGCCTGAGCTTGGTTCTTCTGCAACGACACCAGGGCGATCCCGGGGATCTCGGCCAGCGGCGCGAAGGTTGCGAGCACGGTCGAGCGGTTGCGATCATTGTTGTGCGTCGGACGGCCGCCCCACACAATGCCGATGCGGCGATAGCCGCGTGGCACCAAATCGCCAAGCCGCTCGGCCCAGACTGCCGCTTTCGCCGGGTCTGCCCGCAGATAGGGGATCTCGGCCGGGATCGTATCGAGGCGCGTTCCAGCCAGCCGCGGCAAGCTGGACAATGCGCAATAAGCCGTGAATTCCGGCGCCCGCTCCCAGTGATCGAAGAGCACGCCGCCGCCGGCCTGCTGTTCGATGACGGGTTGCAATTCGACGCTGCATGCGATCGCCATGCGGGTGCATCGCCCGGCGGCCCATGGGATATAACGGGCAAACTGAATGACGTCGCCATAGCCCTGGTCGGCGATCAGCACCAGGGTTCCGTCCGTTATCGGGCTGCCGTCCCATTGCGGCCGCTCAGTCGGCGGCAGCAGAGGCGGGATGTTGGCGAGCTTGAAGCGCCACTCATATTCCTCCCAACCACGCTCGAAATCCCCCCGCAGCAGTGAGGCCTCGGCGATCCCAAAATGAGCGCCGGGGAAATCGGGGCCGAACGCCAATGCCCGCTCACCGCTCCCGATCGCCTCTTCGAGCTCAAGGCGATGGTAATGCAGCACCCCCAAATTGTGGTGACAGTGTGGATCATCGGGGGTCAGGACCGCGGCGCGGCGCCCGGCGGCGAGCGCCTCGTCGAGCCGCCCCAACACACGATAGACCTCGCAGATGTTGCGATGATAGACCGCCTCCGTCGGTGCCAATGCGAGCGAGCGCTCCATCAGCCGCACCGCCTCGTCGAGCCGGTCGGTCTTGAATGAGACAATCCCGAGCAATTGCAGCGCCCCAGGATGCTCGCCGGCCTCCGCGATGACATGCCGCAGGATGCCTTTGGCCTCGGCAAACCGGCCGGTTCGCTCGTGCTCGGCCGCGAGTTGCATCAGTTGCGCGATCCGCTGGACGCCGGACGCGGGCTGCTCCGGCGCCGATGTCGCCGCGGTTGCGGACTGGCCCGCCGCCGGGCCGGCGTCGAGCAGGACTTCGGAAACCATTGCCGCGCCGCTCGTCCTTGGATCAAGCAACGGGATAACCGAGACGATTGATGACCGGCTCGAGGATCGCGGTCGCCGGCTCCAGCTGCTTCAGGTAATGGCGGTAGCGGTAGCGGGAGCGGTCGTACAGCTGTTCCGTCACTTGGGCATAGCTGGCGGTCCGTGCGTAACGACGGTTCTCGTGAAAAGCGAGGCAGCTTTTGTCGAACGGCTCGCCGATGAAATCGAGCATGCGGCGGACCGCCGCCTCCTGATCGTCGATGATGTCCTCGTAACGGATCGGCAGATAGCGCAGCGTCATCTGCGCCCGATAATGCTCGACCAACTCCATCGTCAGCGCGTAGTGACGCGCCGCCGTTTCCAGCGCATACGAGCAATAAAAGCCGTGCGTCAGATGGTTGGAAAACGTCGACAGCACGACATCGAGCGGATGGCGCAAGACATGGATGATCGGCGAGCGCGGGAACATCAGCGCGATCAGCCCGAGATGAGTCTCGTTGAGCGGCATCTTGTCGGTAAACCAGACAGCGCCCGACTCGACGATGTTCAGCTGACGGACCCGCTCAAGATAGTAATCGCGCAACTCGTCGAGGCCGTCGCGCCGGTCGCCCATCCACAGCTCCGCCAGGGCCTCGGGATAAGTCAGCGGGCTGTTCAGCACCCGCATCATGGCATGGGTAATCTCGTTGACGAACGGCAGCTCGTCGCCGGCGCAGATGCGCGGGTGTGCCGTTAGGGTCTGCTCGACCAGCGTCGTGCCCGAGCGGGGAAAGCCGAGAATAAAGATCGGTTGTGCTGTGTCGTCCCGCTGCCGCGCGCGCGGCAGGATCGCGAGCCGGCTTTCGGTGAAGAACGACTTGAGACGAGTAACCAGCTGCTGGGCGTGCTCCTCCATGTAGTTGAGTCCGGTCACCTCGCGGCACAGCCGCTTGCCTTCGGCGAACGCCGCGAACGCCTCGTCGTAGCGCCCGATCCGGTCGAGCAGACGCCCCTTCTCCAACAGCTCGTTGGCCCCAAGCCCGGCGCCGCTCTCCGGCGGCGCCATGACGTCGAGGATCGCCAGCGCCTGCGAATATGATCCGCTGCGGCCGAACAGAACAGCGCGCGTCAGCATGACGCTGGGGTTGCTGGGCGCCAGCTTCTCGGCACGGTCGAGCAATTCGGCGGCGCGCTCGAAGTTGCGGTCGGTCTCTTCCAGCCGCGCCCAACCGAGCCAGGTCTGCAATATCTCGGGCCCGAGGGCGCTCGATTCCTCATAGAGCTGCCGCGACTCCGCCATCCTGCCCTGGTTTCGCAGGTTCCAGGCGAGATTGGCGAGCAGGATCGGGTCGCGCGCACCGCTCAGCTCGATAACCTTGCGGTAGTGGTATTCGCCGATCTGAGGCCGGTTGGCCTCGGTCATGATCATGCCCATCAAATTGTGCGATTGCGGGTTTTGCGGCGCGATGCGCACCGCATTGCGGGCATGAATCTCGGCCTCGGCGATGGCCCCCCTGTTGAGGTGCATCAGGGTGAGTTCTTGGGTCGCCCACAAGGTGTTGGGATGCAACTGAACGATCCGCCGCAGCAGCGTATGGGCGGCGTTCTCCTGCCCGGCCGCGCGGCGGATCTGGTACAGCAGCGACAATGCATCGAGCTGGCCTGGCGCCAGCTCCAACAGCTCAAGGCACAGTTTCTCCGCCTCCTCGACCGCGCCTTGCGCGTGCCGCTCGGCGGCACGCTGGGCGATCGGTAACAGCGGAGCGCTTGCCGCGCCGGGCGGCACCACGGAAAAATCCATCTGGCAGCAGCGCGCCATTCTCAGCCCGCTGCCGCACGCGCATAGGCGCAGATCGACAATCATCGAGTCCTACTCTTTCGACCCCTTCACGCTCCGTCAACAGGGCGATTTTCCCTGCCCGCAGGGAAAATCTTTTGAAGAAATCTCGGTAACCCATTGGCTCGCGACGATTCTTCGGATCGAAGCGATGCCGGACCAGGGAATTTTCGGCCGCTGAGCAGGGAATTCGTTTGCCATGCGCAGGGAATTTTCTCACCAAGGCAGGGAATTCGCAGTTCACCGCTACTCATTCTCATAATTGACTAAATAACAATTATCGTGACCCAATATGTGTGTGTCAGTCGGACCTCTGTCAATCGAATTTTCAAGGCGATTCACAAAGCCGCCGGGCTCACCAGCAGTGATTGCTTAATTCTTGGATTCGCATCGCGTCAAAACACGACGACGCTGCGGATCGTCTCGCCGCGCTGCAGCCCGGCGAAGCCCTCGTTGATTTCGTCGAGCGCGATGTGGCGTGAGATCAGCTCGTCGAGCTTGAGCCTGCCGTCGAGACAGGCGCGCGCCAGAAGCGGGAAGTCGCGCGCCGGCCGCGCCCCGCCATAGCTCGACCGCCGGATGCGCTTTTCGCCCATCAGGCTGCCCCAGCGAAACGCGACATCCTGCGCGACGTCGGTCTTGCCGAGCCAGATGACCTCGCCGCCCGGGCGCACTGCCTCGAGGCTGGCGCGGAACGAAGCGGGGCCGCCGGCGGCTTCGAAGACGACATCGGCGCCGCGGCCGGCTGTTTTCGCCTTTGCGGCGGTGCCGGGATCCTCGCGGCGGGCATCGACCGTGCAGGTCGCGCCGACCCGCTCGGCGAGGGCGAGCTTTTTCTCGTCGAGATCGACCGCGATGATTTCGCCCGCGCCGGCGAGCCGCGCCCCCTGCACCGCGGCGAGCCCGACGGCGCCGCAGCCGATCACCATGACCGTATCGCCGCAGCCGATCGTCGCGATGTTGAGCGCGGCGCCGACCCCGGTCATCACGCCACAGCCGATCAGGCAGGCCCGATCGAACGGCAACTCGTCAGGCACGACGATCGCCTGATGGTCGGCGACGACAGCGTATTCGGCGAACGCGCCGATGAACATCAGCCGCTTCAGCTCGCGCCCGTTGCCGAGGCGGGTGCGGCTGGTCCCGTCGAAGGCGAGCGCGTTCGGCCCGTGCGCCAGATAGCTCTCGCACAGGATCGGCAGATCGCGGTCACAATAGAAGCAATGGCCGCAATGCGGGTTCCACGACAAGACGACATGGTCGCCGACGCCGAGCCCGTGGGTCGCCGGGCCGAGTTCCTCGACGATCCCGGCGGCTTCGTGGCCGAGCACGATCGGCAGGGGATAGCGCAGCGATCCGGTGATGACTTCGAGATCGGTATGGCACAGCCCGGCGGCCTTGATCCGCACCAGCACCTCGTTGCCGACAAGCCCGCTCGCAACCACGGGCTCGACGGTCATCGGCGCCCCGACATCGTGCAGCACCGCGGCGCGGTATTCGATGTTCATTGGCGTCATTGGCTGCCCCCTCATTCGCCGGGCGTCCGGTGCAGCGGCGCGCCGCGGCGCACCGGCGGCGCGTCATCCCTGATCCGAAAGGCGCCTTCGGCGGCCTCGATCTTGCCGCCGCGGCACCAGCGCGCGACAAAGCCGCTCGCGAGCGTCGCATCGCAAAAATAGACCGCGACCGCGTCATTCACCACGCCGCGCAGCCCGGCCGGGGTCATCGCCCAGCAATCGACGCCGCAATTATCGTCGAGCCACGCCTTCAACTCGTCGAGCCGGCTGCCGAGCCCTTGCGGCGGGACCCCGATGCGGATCCGCACCGGAAAGCGCCGCTCGGCTTCGCCGATCATCAGGCGTGAGCTGGCAGCCATTGAAGTTCCTCATTTGTTCCTAAATTGAGGATGTCACGCTTCGCGGCTTGGTGTCCAGCGTCGGTCGAGAATGCGTGTCACGGGATCTGTGTTCTCAGGCCGCCCTTGTCAGCGCGTCAAGACCGATACCGGCGAGCCTCACAGTTTTCGGAAGCAAGTGGGACCCCGCCTCGTAGTAGCGCCACATTCGCGGGCTGACCCCCAAGGCATGCGCGGCTTCGGCCTGGGTCATCCGGCGTGCGGTTCGCCACGAGCGCAGCCACTCGGCGCCTTGTTCGAGGGTCAGGCGCCATAGTGTGTCGGCGGAGATTTCCATATCGTCCGACCAGTGGACGCACCACCCCCATTCGCCGATTTCGACCCCACGGAAGAGTTGGTCATCTTGGCGCAACGGCGCAAACACCGCGTATTCCGCGAGGTGACCCGAAACATCGACGACGCTTTCGGCGCCGCCCCTCCAGGTAATCGCCAGGCGCCGGGCCCCGTCGACCCGGACCGCCCTGATGTTCGGTGTGTCAGTCACGCGCTACCCTTCGGTTGAGGCGCACCCATCCCGCGCGCAATATTTCGCTGTTTTCCCGCGCCCAAACCAATGCTTCTCGGGCCCTGCGCACCTCGCCCGCCCGTACTGTCATCGTTTTGATCTCCACCACGGCCCGGAAGCCGCGGCCTTCGATATGGAAATGTAGCGGTAGGTGATCGTCGGCATAGATCGCGATCTTGCAAGCGGCAAAGCGGCGGATGGTCGGCACGGCTTTGGCCCTAAGAAGGCAATGGTTGCCGCTTTGTCAAGATAGACTCGGGACGCGGGGCGTAACGCCCCGCCCTTTAGCGCAGCCAACCATCGAGCCGCACGACTTCGAGCGGAAGGCCGCTGCCCTCATCATGCCGCAGCAGGGTTATCTGCCAACGGCGGGTGCAGCGATCGTAAAGCGGGCACGCTTCTCGAAGATCCCGGCGTTGCACTTCGCTCAGCGATCCCAGCTCGACGACGACAGAGACCGGCGATCGCCCTTCAAACTGCGTCATGTAGCCGCCCATCTCGATAATTCCCCGGCTGGCGTCGTCAGCGATCCCAAGCGGCACGATGACCTCGACCTGTCGGCATGCATTTTTCCGGGACACCCCGAGGACGTATTGGTTGAGGTCGATCGGAAGGTGCGGCCGCTCCGTCACAGGCCCGCAATCGGGCCACGTAGCCTCAGCTTTTACCTCGGCTGCTTGATAGGGTTCCATCAGGAAGCCGCGAGGAATGTACCAAATGGGAGCGTCGATCGCCTCGCGAAGCCGGCTAACGCCAACCCGTCCGTCCAGCGGCTGTATTACCTGCCTAACGCGTTCGCCAGCGGTCATCTTGGTGCAATCGCCGGCGACAATCGCTCGGCCGAGCGCCGCATTGTTCTCAGCAGGCGGTTGGTTGGCGCGCACCAAATTCCGATACAGCTGAGGACTTTTGCAGGCAGTCGGGCCACCGAGGATTTCGTAGACCGGCGGGGTCGCCGCCGCAGCCTCGATTGTGGCCCCGCAGGCGATCAACGCCGCGGTAATCGCCAAAATTCTCCACATCGCCGCCTCCGTCGATTGCGACCTGATATGGGGCGCGCGACGTACAACCGCGAGGTGATCACGCCATGACGCTTTTATTCGCCCTCGAATTGGCGCTGGCGGTTGCGCTAGGCGGCACGGCGGCGATCGTGCTGGGTCTGACCACCTCGAATGCAATCGAGCGGCGGCTGGAGCGCGATCGGGAACCGCCGCTGGTGCGCGCGCTCCTTATGACGAAGGCGCGGCGATCTCCTGCGCCCCCTGTCGGACCAGATCCAACATCTGGCGATATTCCGATACAAGGTGCTCGCGGGTCAGCGCCCCAACCTGGACATCGCGCCGCATGATCCAACCGACAACCAGGATGGCAGCGACGATCTTGTTTTCGTTTTACAATTCGAACGGAACCGCGTCTTTGTCTGACATCGAATTCGCTCCTGGTTTGGTTGGCACCTGCCAGGATAGCGATGGCGGGGACAGGCGTCACGTGCGCGCCCAGCCCTATGACCTCGGCAGGGTTCCTTCGGGCAGGCCTTCGCAATAGCGGGCGATCTCGCCGGGTGTGGTGAGCCACAGCTCATCCTTATGCGCCATGATGTGGCGCAGCGCATCCCGCAACGCGCGCAGCCGGAACGGCTGCCCGATGATGAACGGGTGCAACGCGATCGAAAACACCAGCGGGTATTTCCTGGATTGTTCGAGCATCTCGTCGAACTGGTCGGTGATCATCTCGGCGAATTGCCGGCCGGTATGATGGCGGGTGACCAGAGCCGGCAGGTCGTTGAGCTCGGTCGGGTAGGGCACCGACAGGATCGGGCCCGCCCGCGTCTTCATCCACACCGGCTGATCGTCGAGCGGCCAATCCATCACATAGCGGTAGCCGGCCTCCTTCAGGAGGTCCGGCGTGAGGCGGCTCTCGGCCAGACCGGGGCCGAGCCAGCCTTCCGGCCGCTTGCCGGTGAGCCGGGCGATGATCTCGGTGGCCTCGGCGATCAGCCGCGCCTCGTCCTCCTCCCACAGCGCATCCTGGCGCTCGGAATTGGTGCGGCCGTGCCCGACATATTCGTCGCCCCGGCCGTTGAGGCGCTCGACAATGTCGGGGCAATACTCCAGCGCCGCCGCATTGACATTGTGCGCGCCGGGCAATCCGAACTCGTCGAGCAGATCGAGGTAAGACCAAATCCCCACCCGGTTGCCGTAGTCGCGCCAGGCGTAATTGACCTGGCTCTGCGGCCGGTCGGCGCCGCTCGGATCGACGCCGAGCCCGGCGCGATAGGCGAAATGCTCGATATTGCTGCACAGAAAGACGGCGAGCCGCTTCCCCTCCGTCCAGTCATAGACCGGCCGCCTGGTGATCGGCACATAGTCGTAGCGGTCGTGGGTCGGGAGTTTCATCGATCCGCCCCATGCTCAATTTATGTCGTTCGCGGCCGGACTTGGTCCGGCCATCCACGAGCGGCCGAGAGGCGTGGATGACCGGGCCAAGCCCGGTCATGAACGTTGAAAATGTGGCGTTACCGCCCGGTGAACACCGGGCGGCGCTTTTCCATGAAGGCGGTGCGGCCCTCGGCGTAATCGGCGCTGGCGAAGCATTCGTCGACGACGCGCTGGCACAGCGCCATGTCCCGCTCGTCCGAATCTTTCAGGGCTTCGCGCACGGTCTGCTTGGCGGCGCGGATCGTCAGGGGCGCGTTGGCCGCGATCATGTCGCAATAGTTCTTGACGTAGCTTTCCAGCTCGCCCTCCGGCACCAGCCGGTTGATCAGCCCCATGCCGAGCGCTTCCTCGGCGCTGAACTGACGCGCGGTATAGAAGATCTCGCGGGCATAGGCGGGGCCCACCAGGTCGATCAGCTTCTTGATGCCGTCATAGGCATAGCCGAGACCGAGCTTGGCGGCGGGGATCCCGAAGCGCGAGCCCTCGGCGGCGATGCGGATGTCGCAGCCGATCGCGGTCGCGAGGCCCCCGCCGATGCAATAGCCGCGGATCATCGCGATTGTCGGCTTCAGCGTCTCGTGCAATTTGAGCCGGGCCGCCTCGGAGACCTTGCTGTAGGCAGCCGCCGCTTCCTCGTTGGCGCGCTTCTCCTTGAACTCCGAGATGTCGGCGCCCGAGACAAAGGCCTTGCCGCCCGCGCCGGTCACGACGATGACCCGGACCCCGTCATCCTTCTCGAAATCGTCCATGATCTGCGCCACCGCCTGCCACATGTCGAGCGAGACGGCGTTGTGGCGCGCCGGGTTGTTGAAGATGATGCGGCCGACCGCACCCTCCTTCTCGGCGAGCATCTTGCTGGTGATCGGCTGGTCGAGCATTTGTCGGATTCCTTTTTGATGCGCCGTCATTGCGAGCGTAGCGAAGCAATCTCCTGCCGACCGGAGCTAGTCGGATGGGGATTGCTTCGTCGCTGTGCTCCTCGCAATGACGGCCCTAGATGACATCCCGCGCGCGCAGATCGGCGATCGCCGCCTCGTTATAGCCGAGCTCGGCCAGCACCTCGTCGGTGTGCTGGCCGAGATCCGGGGTCGCGATCCGCATCCGCGCCGGCTCGGGCGTGCGGGTCATGTTGATCGCCTGGCCGACGACCTTGAGCTCGCCCAACCGGCCATGATCCATCGGCCGCGCCATCTCGAGGTGCTGCACCTGCGGGTCGGCGAAGGTCTGGTCGATCGTGTAGAGCGGGCCGCACGGCACGCCGACCTCGTTCATCAATTCGACCCAATAGGCGGAGGGGCGCTTTTTGGTGATTTCCGCGATCCTCTCGTTGAGCACCTTGCGGTTCTTCGAGCGCTGCAGCCCCGTCTTGTAGTCGGGGTCGTCGAGCAGATGCATCGCATCGGCGGCCTCGCAGAAGCGGCGGAACATGAGGTCGCCCGACGCGGCGATGTTGATCTGCCCGTCGGCGGTCGGGAAGAGGCCGGTCGGGATGCCGGTCGGATGGTCGTTGCCGGCCTGCTTCGCGACCTCGCCGGCCTGCAGCCAGCGCGAGGCCTGGAAGTCGAGCATGAAGATCTGCGCTTCGAGCAAGGAGGTGTGAACCCATTGCCCCTCGCCCGACTGCTCGCGCTCGATCAAGGCCATCAGGATCCCCTGGGCCAACAATATTCCGGCGCACAGATCGTCGATCGGGATCCCGACCCGTACCGGCCCCTGCCCGGGCAGGCCGGTGATCGACATCAGGCCGCCCATGCCTTGCGCGATCTGATCGACGCCGGGCCGCTTGGCGTAGGGCCCGCTCTGGCCGAAGCCGGAGATGCTGCCATAGACGATGCGCGGGTTGATCTTCGTGACCGATTCATAATCAACGCCGAGGCGGAATTTAACCTCCGAGCGGAAATTCTCGACGATGACGTCGGCCTTCTCGGCTAGCTTCATAAAGATCGCAAGACCGTCCTTGGTCTTCAGATTGAGGGCGAGGCTGCGCTTGTTGCGGTGCAGATTCTGAAAGTCGAAGCCCTCGCGGCGCGAGCCCGTTACATCGCGGCCGTCATCGGCCGGCGGCTCGATCTTGATTACCTTGGCGCCCCAATCGGCCAGCTGGCGCACCGCGGTCGGCCCGGCGCGCGCATGCGTCAGATCGAGCACGGTAAAGCGCGACAGCGGCAGGGATGCTTTGCTCACGATGCCATTTCCTTCTCTTCGAGGGTTGCGCAACTTTCCTCTGCGCCGAGCACTGCCGTCAAGGATTGGTCGTCTATTCCCGCTGGAAAGCGACAACCCGCTCGACAATACAACTCCGACTGCCCGATCTCGGGATGCTGGCCGCGCGATTCGCGCTGCGGCGCATCGTCGCGTTGCCGCCCGAAAGCGGCCGGGCCGGGTCAGCACACCGGCGGATGTCACTTTCCCGCGATGTCCGCCGGGTCGAGCGAAGATCGCTTGTCGGCGAGCCGGTGTCGCCATACATTAGCGGCCTCGGCTCAACAACCAGAAAGGAGGTGATCCTGTGTCTAACCACCAACCGCGGTCTACCGCTGCCGTGACCAGGATCCCTGCATTCGCGGAGATCCGCGCCTGAATTTAAGGCGTCGGCGCGGCCGCGAAGGCCGCTGGTTTGCTAAAGAAAGGCCGCCCCAACCGGGCGGCCTTTCCCTTTGCGGGGCGCGACAACGCCCTTGGACCAGGAAAGTCCCGTCATGCCGGGGCGCGTCGAAGACGCGAGCCCGGAACCCATATTCCAGAGGCCGGTGTTCATGGGTTCCGGGCTCGCCGCTGCGCGGCGCCCCGGAATGACAGGGCGTTTTGCGGTTTCGGTGCAAAACCCGCGCGTGGAGAGCGAGGAATCCGCGCGAGGTGCGGAGAAAGCGCGTCGGTAAAGGACGATAATCACCCGCCCGCCTGAGCCCACTCCAGCAGCCGGTCGAGAAAGGCCTGGCCCGCGGCAAGCTCGGCGCGGGTGATGAATTCGTCGGGCTTGTGCGCGACCTCGATCGAGCCCGGCCCGCACACGATCGCCGGGATGCCGGCCTGTTGATAAAGCCCGGCCTCGCTGGCGAACGAGACGGTCGTCGTGGTGTTGAGGCCGGTCAGGCGCCGGGCCAGCGCCTCGGCCGGCGAGCCCGGCTGGGGCACCAGCGGCGGCACCGCGACGACGGTCTCGGTCTCGATCGCTGCCTCAGGGTATATCGCGCGCATCCGCGGCAGCAAATCGCCGGAAATGAAACGGTCGAGGCGCGCCTTCAATGCCGCCGCGTCCTCGTCGGGCAGGGTCCGTAAATCCCAATCGAAGGCGCATTCGCGGGCGATGATGTTGACCGCGGCGCCGCCGGCGATGGTGCCGACGGAGAGCGTCGTGTGCGGCGGGTCGAAACCGCTGTCCGGCCTGGAGCGGCCGCGCGCCTCGGCATGGAGCCGGCCGATCTCGGCGATGATCTCGGCCGCGGCCGATATCGCGTTGACGCCACGGTCGGGCGCGCTCGAATGCCCCTCATGCCCGATGATCCGGGTGCGGAAGAACGCGCACCCCTTCTGCGCATTGGCGATTTGCATCGAGGTCGGCTCGCCGACGATCGCGATCACCGGCCGCGCCAGGCCGGTCGGCAGCGCGCGGATCAGCGCCGGGGCGCCAAAGCAGCCGGTCTCCTCGTCGTGGGTAAAGGCGAGATGCAACGGCACCGCGAGCGCCCGGCTCGCCATCTCTGGCACCAGCGCCAGGACGAGCGCGATAAAGCCCTTCATGTCGGCGCTGCCGCGGCCGTAGAGCCGGCCGCCATTCTCCCCCGGCTGCGCCGTCAGGCGGAACGGGTCGCTGTGCCATTCCTGGCCGGCGACCGGCACGACGTCAGTATGGCCCGACAGAACCACGCCGCCCTTCTCGGCAGGGCCGATCGTGGCGAACAGGTTGGCCTTGCCCGCGCCGGCGCTGCTGCGCGCCGAGGTGATGCCGAAGCGGTCGAGGTAGTCGCTGACCCAGTCGATCAGGTCGAGGTTCGAGCGCGACGATGTGGTGTCGAAGGCGATCAGGCGCTCGAGGATCTCGAGCGCCGCGGCAAGCCTCTCCTCGGGGCGGGGCTCAGACGTGGTCGCCGCTCCCGCCGCCCGGCGTGCCGATCATCGTCAGCACCTCGCGGCGGGTCGTCGGATCGGTGCGAAAGACCCCGAGCATCCGGCTCGTCACCATGCTGACCCCCGGCTTGTGGACGCCGCGGGTGGTCATGCATTGATGCGCGGCCTCGATGACCACCGCGACGCCCTTGGGCTGCAGCACCTCATCGATCGTGTTGGCGATCTGCGCCGTCATCTTCTCCTGGATCTGCAGCCGCTTGGCGAAGACCTCGACGAGCCGCGCCAGCTTGGAAATGCCGACGACGCGGTTGCTCGGCAAGTACGCGATATGGACCTTGCCGATGATCGGCGCGATGTGGTGCTCGCAATGCGATTCGAAGCGGATGTCCTTCAGCATGACGATTTCGTCATACCCGTCGGTCTCCTCGAAGGTCCGCTGCAGAAGCGCCACCGGGTCATCGTCGTAGCCGCTGAAAAATTCCTCATAGGAGCGGACGACGCGGTCAGGGGTGCCAATGAGGCCTTCCCGCCCGGGGTCGTCGCCGGCCCAGCGGATCAGCGTGCGGACCGCGTCGAGCGCCTCGTCGCGCGACGGCCGGCGAATGGGCTGGTTGGCCGGGATCTTCTGGATTTTTGCTTTCGGCGCGGTCGGCTCGGCAAAGGTCGTCATCGTATCTCTCTTCTTTTTCAGGATAACGGCGCTGTGCAGCGCCACGGCCGGGATCAGTTGAGCCGCGTCGCCTGCTGCGGCGTGTCCAGGGAAAAGGCGGGAACGCGCACCAGGAAATTCTCGCCGCTTCCGGTTTCCATCTCGTAATCGCCGACCATGAAGCCGGACGGCGTCGCGAGCGGGCAAGAGCTGGTGTATTCGAAGCTCTGGCCGGGCGCCAGGACGGGTTGTTCGCCGACAACGCCAGGCCCGCGGACTTCCTGCAGATGCCCGAGGCTGTCGGTGATCCGCCAATGTCGGCGGCGCAGCTGCACGGTTTCGCTGCCGCAGTTTTCGATCTGCACGTGATAGGCCCAGACATAATGGTTCTCGGCGGGCGAGGAGTGCTGTTCGAGATAGAACGGGCGGACCGTGACTTTGATCGAGCGGGTGACTTCGGAATACATTGCTCAACGACCTTGCTTCTCACGCCACGCACAATGTCGGTCGCGCGGGATAACCCGTCAAGACGACCGCCCGATTATGCCCGGCCTCCTGGGGCGAGGAGCGCCAGCACCTTGTCGTCGGGCCGGCGCGAGCCGTCCGGGTTGATCGACTGGATGCAGACATGGTCGGCGCCGGCCTGCCAATGCTCCTCGATGCGCTTTCTGATCGCCGCCTCGCCGCCCCAGGCGACATTGGCATCGACAAAGCGGTCGGAGCCGCCGCCGGCGAAGTCATCGTCGCCAAACCCGAGCCGGAGCCAATTGTTGACGTAATTGTCGAGCCGCAGGTAGTTGGCGAGCGCCTTGCGCGAGAGGGCGCGCGCCTTTGCCGGATCACTCTCCAGCAGCACCCAGACCTCGGGGCACAGCAGCTTGCCGGGCCCCATGATGCGGCGCGCCTCGGCGGTGTGCTCTGGGTTGACGTTGTAGGGATGCGCGCCATCAGCGTGGCTTGCCGACAGCGCCAGCATCCGCGGCCCAAGCGCGGCGAGGATCGTCAGCGGCCGCTCGGCGGGCTCGGGCGCCCCATAGGGCGCCGCGCGCATCCCTTCGAGATAGGAGCGCATCGTCGTCACCGGCTTGCCGTAGGTATGGCCGCGCACGCCCTCGACCGAGGGCACATGCGAGACGCCAATGCCGAGCAGAAAGCGCCCGCCCGATTGTTCGGCCAGCGCCCGCTGCCCGTTTGCCATCGCCATCGCGTCGCGGGCGTAGATGTTGGCGATCCCGGGCGCGACGATCAGCCTTTTCGTGTTGGCGAGAAGCCACGAGGAATGCACCAGTACATTGCGGCCGCGGCTCTCGGGCAGCCACAACGCGGCATAGCCCCAGCCTTCGAGGCGCTGCGCAAAGTGGGCGCCTTCCGCCGCGCTCATCACGTCCATCGCCGCCCACACGCCGAGCTTTCCGAGCTGCATTGTTTCGCCCTCGCCTCGTGGTGGCGCCATTCTACCCCCGCCGGGCTTGGCAGCAAGCACACCGGTAGAAGGGCTATTAGGCGAAGGTACCCAAGTTGTATCTGGTAACGTTGTCCCATGAGCGAGACCATCCAGCAAATTCGGTCGCTCCTTACCGAACTGGAGAGCGAGGTCGATAGGGCTGAGCACGCCGAATTTCGGGCGCTCTCGGGGCTGGAGCTGCCGGACATTATTGCGGACGTGGTTGATCTCCTGATGCCGGAATTAAAGCCGTACGAGACAGCCTTCTACATATTCCTGTTGCGCCATTCGGTAATCGAGAGCGGCACACCCTATGTCCGCGCAGGTCCTGATCGAGAGCAATCCCAGCAGATCCTGACCGGCCATTCCTACGCCACACGGCACCGGAGAACTCCGTTTCCACAACCCCGTGGCCGGGCTTGGCCCGGCCATCCACGCCACGCCACGGGCTCAAAGGATCTTGTCGTAGAGATCGTCCCAGTTCAGGTTTTCCTTGAGAATGAGGCGGACCTTCCAAGCGCGCGACCAATGCTTGATGTTCATTTCGCGCTGTTTGGCGACAAGAATGTCATCGTGCCGCTCGGCATAGACCAGCCGCGTAAGCCCGTAGCGCTTTGTGAACCCGTCGACGACCCCCTCGCGATGTTCCCAGACGCGCCTGGCAAGATTGGTTGTCGTCCCGACGTACAACGTCCCGTTCGGCTGGTTAGTCATGATGTAAACCCATCCCCCCGGTATCGCTTCGCCTCCTGTCATCACCAGTCAACCGTAATCATGGCGTGGATGGCCGGGCCAAGCCCGGCCAAGGGGTTTCCGGTAGAGGAAAGGCCTTCGCCGGCGCACGGTGCGGGGGTAAAGTCCGGTCGGAAGCTGATGGAGGAGGTTGAGATGCCCCAGATAGTTGGCGGCTGCCGATGCGGCCAAGTGCGCTATTCGACGAACGCCGAGCCGGCGTTCACCGGGGTGTGCCACTGCACGAGCTGCCAGAAGGAGACAGGCACCGCATTCAACATCGTCATCGCAGTGCCGCAGGCGGCGCTCGCCATTCAGGGATCGCCAAAGGCCTATACGAGCAAAGGCGACAGCGGCAAGGCGGTCACCGCCCGGTTCTGCCCGAACTGCGGCTCGACGATCGTCTCCGAGCCGGAGTTGATGCCCGGCATGAGCGTCGTGCGCGCCGGGACGCTGGACGACACGTCGTGGCTGAAGCCGTCGATGGAGATCTACTGCGACAGCAAGCAGCCCTGGGTGTCGCTCGGCGGCGGTCTGCAGAGCTTTCCCAAGATGCCCGGACCAGGCTGACCGCTTAGCGATCACTGCCAATCGATCCGCGGCGCCTTCCCGAGCTTGGCGGGGCCGAGATACATCTCGCCATTCTGGATCGTGAACGAGGTGGCGATCTCCGGGCGTCCGTCCTGCCCGGGCTTGGCCAGCATCGCGAGCCCGAACCCGGCGAGCCGTGCGTCACCGGGGCGCAGCCGCCCGGCGGCGACGAGCCCTCTCAGCAACTCGTCGTAACCCGCGATCGTCCCGGAGAACCCGCCGATCGGCTGGAGATCGGGGTCGAGCGCCAGGGTGCCGGAGCCGGTGACCCTGAGCGTGTCCCAGCGCAGCGCCAAATGATCGAGCTCGAGGGTGCCGCCGGCGGTACTCCAAGCAGCTGCGGCCTGACGTGGCGGGGCGGCGGGGATCGCCCCCTTCACCGTGATGCCGAGGGCGATCTCGTCGACCGCGGCGCCGAACGGCGCCGGCACCGCGGGCAGGGTCAGCGCGTGCAGATCGAGCGCGATCCCGACAGCGGGATCGGAATGCGTCTGCGGCGGGTGCGGCGGCAGGACCAGCCAAAGGTCAGCGTCGCGCGCGGCGAGGCGCACGCCGGTATCAGCGGCAGGTTCGGTGAGGCCGAGCCAAAGCGTGGCGCCGCCATCGTCCGGGATAGCGACACTGCCGCTCGCGGCGCGCGCGCTCAACGTTGCGACAGCATCCCCCGCGAGGTTCGCCGTCGCGCTCAGCCCATCCGATGCCGTCAGCTGCCACACCCGCAGGTTCCAGAGCCGCGCGGTGCCTGACAGCAAAGGTGCCTGAAGTGCGCCATTCGGCGCGGTCGTCGCGAGGTTGCGCAGCCCCACCTCGCTCAGCGTCACCCTCAGCGCCAGTGGAAACCCGCCGACCCGGATTGTTTGCCACGACAGATCGAGGTTTTGCGCGCGCAGCGACCCCGCCCACTGCACGACGCCATCCTCGAGGCGTCCGGCGATTACAAACCAAACCGCGCTGTAGGCACCGAAAATGGCGATCAGCGGAATGACAATCGCGAGGCCGAGACGCGTCGGACGGCGCATCGCCCAGTTATACCGATCAGCCGCTTGACCCACCAGGGCACGCTCGGCAGGTTGACGGGTGGCGGCGAAGTGCGTAAGTCACGCAACGAACCGCGAGCGAGGGGATTTGCGATGCCCGAGACCCAGCCGTTGAAGGCGTTCTGGCAGCCTGGTTGAACCAGCTGCCTGAGACTCAAGGAGTTTCTCTCGGTCCGTGGGATCGAGTTCCAATCGATCAATGTGCTTGAAGACGCCGCCGGCCGGGCCGAGTTGCAACGCATCGGCGCGCGCTCGGTCCCGGTGTTGTCGCGCGGCGACGAATTCGTCTTTGCGCAGAATATCGCCCAGGTTGTCGCGTTTCTGAAGCTCGACGAAAAGACCGCGCCGGTGCTGTCGCCGGCACAGTTGGTCGAGCGCATGATGCGGTTCATCGACGCGGCGCTGTACTTGATCCCGCTGATGCCCGACGACCGCCTCGATACCCTGGTGCCGAACCGGCCGCGCAGCTATCGCGCGGTGGCCCATCACATGTTCCGCATTCCCCAGGCCCTTGTCGAAACAGCGGGTGGCGCGTTCTTCAGCCATGGCTTGGCGGCGGCAGTCGCGCGGCCGCAGGAATTGGCGAGCACGTCGGCGCTTGCCACCTTCGGGCGCGGCGTGCGCGAGCAGGTCGCGGAGTGGTGGGAAACGACGGCGGACAAGTCGTGCCAGCAAACGGTGCAGACGTATTACGGGCCGCAAAAGCTGCACGAGGTGCTCGAACGCTCGACCTGGCATATCGCCCAGCACGACCGGCAATGGATGATGCTGCTCGACATGGCCGGGATCGTCTTCGAGCGGCCGCTCGGCGACAATGATTTCGTCGATCTGCCGATGCCGAAGCGGGTTTGGGACGACTGACAACGCTTTCGCCGTCCCGGCGAAAGCCGGACCCATGCTTCAACCGTCTCGGGAGTGGAGTGGTGGGTCCCGGCTTTCGCCTGGACGACAATTAAAGTAATCCGCTCCTTCTAATGACAGTTGTCCAAAACGCCAGCGGCTATGTCTCGATCTACCCGGTGGATCCGATACCGGCCGCGATCGCGGCGTTGCGCACGAGCAGCGAGCCGGTCTGGATGTTCGCCTACGGCTCCCTGATGTGGAACCCCGAGATCGCGTTCGCCGAGGCGCGGCCGGGCTTTCTGCACGGCTACCACCGCAGCTTTTGCCTCTATTCGCGCGACTATCGCGGCACGCGGGAGCGCCCGGGGCTGGTGCTCGGGCTCGACCGCGGCGGGTCGTGCCGCGGCATCGTCTATCGCCTGCCCCCGGACCGACTAGGCGAGACGCTGGACCGGATCTGGGCGCGCGAGATGACCGGGGAGGTCTATCGGATGCGTCGGGTCGCGGTGCGGACGCGGCACGGCTCGGTGACGGCGCATGCCTGCGTCGTGCGCCGCGCCTCGCCGGATTATGCCGGCCGGCTGACGCTCGACGAGGCGGCACGGCTGCTCGCCACTGCGGTCGGCGGGCGCGGCTCGGGCCGCGATTATCTCGCCAACACGGTGCGGCATCTAGAAGAGCTCGGCATTCGCGATCGGTTGCTGCATCGGATGGCCGCGCGGGTCGCCGGTCTTCGCCCATCCTGACCCTGCGCTGCCGCCACCCGGCGCGAGCGCCAAGCCTGGACGGGCCCGCGCCGTCTATGCCAAGGTCGCGTCCGCGATGCGCGGCGGCGAGCGACAGAGGCTGCGGAGATGGCGGTGGTCGAGCTCGAACATGTCGGCAAACGCTCCGCCACCGGGACGCCGATCATTGCCGACGTTTCGCTCACTCTGGAGGCCGGCGCCTTCTACTTCCTGACCGGCGCCAGTGGCGCCGGCAAGACCACGCTGCTGCAGCTCATCACCCTTGTCGAGCGCCCGTCAGGCGGCAGGTTGAGATTGCTGGGAGCCGATACCGCGACGCTCGACCGAGATGCCCGAGCCGCGCTGCGGCGCCGCATCGGCATCGTCTTCCAGGATGCGTGGCTGCTCGACGAGCTGAGCGCCGCCGACAATGTAGCGCTGCCGCTGCGCATCGCCGGCGCGCCGGAGCACGAGATCGGCGACAATGTCGCCGAGCTCTTGGCTTGGGTCGGGCTGGCAGGGCGGGAGAACGCGCGCGCCGGGACGCTGTCCGGCGGCGAGCGCCAACGGGTCGCCATCGCGCGCGCCGTCGTCGGGCGGCCCGAGCTCTTGATTGCCGACGAACCCAGCGGCAAAGGCGGTGAAGAGATCGCGCTCCTGCTGGTCCGGCTCTTCGAACGGATCAACCGCCTCGGCACGACCGTGCTGATAGCCACCGACGACATTGGCTTTGCCCGCCAGTTCGAGCATCGGCGGTTCCACCTGAATGAGGGCAGGTTGTTGGATGCTAGCGCCGCATCGGCGCAATGACCGGATATCGGCTTGCCTTTGCGCGCCGCGCGCTTCCGTTGGGGCCGGACCAATCCGCGCGGGTCCTGCCCTGGGTCCTCGCGCTCCTGGTCTATGTCGCCGGGCTGGGCGGGATCGGGCTGATCGTGTTTGGCGACTCGCTGCGCGCCGCCGAAGATGCGCTCGTCACGACCCTGACGCTGCAGGTTCCGGCGGAGGCCTCGACCGCGCGGCTCGAAACGGTCTTAGCCCTGCTCCGGCAGACCCATGGGATCGTGTCTGTTCATTTGCTCGAACCGGCGCAAACCGCCCGGCTGCTCGAACCGTGGCTCGGACGGTCGGTGTCGCTCGACGACTTACCGGTGCCGCGACTGATCGATCTGCGCATCGATCCCAAGGGCGACACCGACATTGCCGCGCTGCGGCGGCAGCTCGCCTCGGTGGTGCCGGAGGCGCGGCTCGACGATCATCGGGGATGGCCGCAAGGGGCGCACGCGGCCGCGCGCCGGATCAGGGGCATCCTCGCGGCCGGGATCACCATTGCGTTGCTGCTGGTGGCGCTGTCTGCGGTGTTTTCGGTCCGCGCCGCATTGATGGTCCAGCGACCGGCGGTCGAGCTGCTGCACGTGCTCGGCGCCGCCGATACCGATGTCGCCCGCGAATTTGCGATCCGCTCATTGCGGCTGGGGCTGCTGGGTGGCGTCATTGGCGCCGCCGCCGTCCTCTTCACGATCCTGGCGCTGAGCGGCGCCGGCTCCATCGTGCAGCTGCCGGCGCAGTCCGGTAACAGCGGCGCCGCCGCCGGTGGGATTACCGATTGGCGGGTTTGGGGGGCCTTGGGCGGGGTCGCGTCCGCCGCCGGGCTCATCGCGATGGCGAGCGCATGGGCCGCCGTGAAGCGGCGGCTCGCCAGCATGCCCTGAGCGGCAGTGCGCCGGCTGCTGCGTCCGCTTCGCCGGTTGGGATTGCTTTTGCTCGCCACGGTTGTGCTGTGGCTTGCCGGTCTGGGTCTTTTTGTTACGAGCAGCCTATCAATCCGAGGCGACCCGTCGATCCCGACCGATGCGATCGTCGTGCTGACCGGCGGGCGGCTGCGGGTCGAAACGGGCCTTGCGCTTTTTGCCGCGGGCTTGGCGCAAAAGCTGTTCATTTCCGGCGTCAACCAGCGGGTCGACCGCGACGAGTTGCTGCGCCCGCTCGGCCTGGCCGCGGAGCGCGCGGCGTGCTGTATCGTGCTGGGCCACGAGGCCGACAACACCTTCGGCAATGCGCGGGAGACCGCGAACTGGATGCGCGAGGAGGGCTATAAGAGCCTGCGCCTGGTCACCAGCTGGTACCATCTGCGACGCGGCCTCTTGGAATTCGGCCGCGCGATGCCGCAGGTCACGATCATCGCGCACCCGGTATTCGCGCATGGCGCCGGCCCGGAACGCTGGTGGGGCTGGCGCGGCGCCCCGTACTTGGTCATCGTCGAGTACGGCAAGTACCTGGCTGCCTGGATCCGGCCGGCGCTGACTGCGCTAAATCCGCTCGCCCCAGCGCCGGAGATGCCGACCTCTGCCACCCCGAATCACGCCGATGGCGGGAGACGATGAGCCGGCTGCGCGCGCTTGCCTTCTACATCGCCTTCTTCGGCGTGACGGCCCTCCTCGGCGTTGCGGGCGTGCCGCTGTTGCTGATGCCGCGCCGCTCGGTGATGCGGTTCGGGCGGTTCTGGGCCCGCTGCGTCCTCGCCCTCCTCAAGGCGACCATCGGGCTCGACGGCGAGATCCGCGGCCTCGAGCACGTGCCGGCCGGCCCCTGCATCATCGCGATGAAGCATCAATCGGCCTGGGACACGTTGATCCTGCCGGTTGTGCTCGACGATTTCGCGGTCGTGGTGAAACGCGAGCTGTTCTTCGTCCCGTTTTACGGCTGGTATGCGGCGCGGGCCGGCTCGATCGCGATCGACCGGCGGGGCGGCGCCGGTGCGCTGCGCCATATGTTGAGGGCGGCGCGGCGAGCGGCCGCGGCGGGGCGGCCGGTGGTGATTTTTCCCGAGGGGACGCGCACCGCGCCGGGCCAGCGCCTTGTTTATCAGCCCGGTGTCGCGGCGCTCTACCAGGATCTCCAACTGCCGGTGGTGCCGGCCGCGGTCAATTCCGGGCTCTTTTGGGGCCGCCGCAGTTTTGTCAAGCGGCCCGGGCGGATCGTCCTCGCGTTTCTCGAACGGATCGCGCCGGGGCTGCCGCGCCGCGAGATGATGAGCGAGCTGGAAGCCCGTATCGAGGCGGCCACGTCAGCGCTGGAACAGGAAGGCTCGGCAGATTATCGGGCCGGAGGAAACCAATCCTCGTCGCCGCTGCCGAGGATCTGGTCGAGCGAATAGGGGCACTTGGCCGGCACGCGCCCCATCAATCCCGGTACATCGCGCTCGAAGTAGCGCAGCATTCGCAGCGCTGCGCGATACCGCGCCGGGAGGTCCAGTTTCGCGATGATGCTCCGGGTCTCCTTCTTTTCGACCTGAATGCGCCACTCGGTTATTTCCTGGCGCCAATGATGCGCAGGTTCATCAAGCCCAGTATATTCGAGTTTCAGGAGGTGCTCGATGATGTGCTCGCAAAGCGACTGGACGGCGTGCAGTTCGCTTTTGCCCAAATCTTCGATCTCCTCAGCGATGAGGTCGAAATCGAGTTGATTGGCGGCTGCCGACCCTCGGCGCAGCAATTTGGCCTGTTCCTGCGTCCAGGCGAAGAAGTCCTCGTCGTAGAGCAAACCGTCAGCCATGCGAGCGATCCTAGCATAAACCAGCGCACACCCAACATTTAGCGGGTTCCGAACGAATAAGGAACTCGTGCGTTGCGAGCGTCCTGCTGGCATAATCGTCAGTGTCGCGCATTGATAAGGAAATCGCGCCGATGGCCACCGTCGCCTCGATCTCGCAGCAGATCTGGGACATGAAATACCGGCTCCGGGGGCCGGCCAATGGCGCTATCGCCGGCGAGCCGATCGACAAGACGATCGAGGACACCTGGCGGCGCGTCGCGCGGGCGGTTGCGGCGCCCGAAAAAGACCCCGAAGGCTGGGCCGAGCGGTTTTATCAGGCGATGAGCGATTTCCGTTTTCTGCCGGCCGGGCGGGTCATCGCCGGCGCCGGGGCCGGTCGCCAGGTGACCTTGTTCAACTGCTTTGTGATGGGGACGATCCCCGACGACATGGGCGGCATCTTCGCCCATCTGCGCGAGGCCGCGCTGACGATGCAGCAGGGCGGCGGCATCGGCTATGATTTCTCGACGCTGCGGCCAAAGGGGACGCCGGTCAAAGGGGTCGGCGCCGACGCTTCCGGGCCGCTGTCGTTCATGGATGTGTGGGATTCAATGTGCCGCACGATCATGAGCGCCGGCTATCGCCGCGGCGCGATGATGGCGACCCTATCCTGCGAGCACCCCGACATCGAGGCCTTCATCGAGGCCAAACGCGAGCCCGGGCGCCTCAGGATGTTCAACCTCTCGGTGCTGGTGACCGATGCCTTTATGCAGGCGGTCGCCGAGGACGCGCCATGGCAGCTGTCCTTCGGCGGCACCGTGGCAAAGGTCATCCCCGCGCGCGAGCTGTGGGACAAGATCATGCGCGCGACCTACGCCTATGCCGAACCGGGCGTCATCTTCATCGACCGCATCAACCGCCGAAACAACCTGTGGTATTGCGAGCGGATCAGCGCGACCAACCCGTGTGGTGAGCAGCCGTTGCCGCCTTACGGCGCGTGCCTCTTGGGCTCGCTCAATCTGGCGCGGTTTGTCGAGGAGCCGTTCACCGAGCGGGCGCGGCTCGACAGCGATCGGCTGGCCGCGCTCGTCCCCGACGCCGTGCGGATGATGGACAACATCATCGACATTTCGGGCTTTCCGCTGGCCGAGCAGCAGGAAGAGGCCGCGAAGAAACGGCGCATCGGCCTTGGGGTCACCGGGCTCGCCGATGCACTGATCATGTGCGGCCTGCGTTACGGCTCGTCCGAGGCCGTCGCGGCGACCGAGGCATGGCTCGGCACGATCCAGCGCGCGGCCTATCTCGCCTCGACCGCGCTCGCCGCCGAAAAGGGTGCCTTTCCGCTGTTCGATCGCGATCAATACCTGGCTGGCGAGACGGTCGCCGGGCTCGACCCGGAGGTCCGCGCCGCGATCGCCGAACACGGCATCCGCAACGCGCTTCTGACCTCGGTGGCGCCGACCGGCACGATCTCGCTGTTTGCCGACAACGTGTCGTCCGGGCTGGAGCCGGTGTTCAGCTTCCGCTACACGCGCAGCGTCTTGATGCCGGACGGCACGAGGCGCGAAGAGGAGGTAAGCGACTACGCCTATCGCCTCTTCCGCCGGCTCAACGGCGAAACGGCGCCGCTGCCGAATTGCTTTGTCGACGTTCAGACCCTGGCGCCCGAGGATCATCTCGTCATGCAGGCGGCGGTGCAGCGCCACGTCGACAGCTCGATCTCGAAGACGATCAACCTGCCGGAAGACATCGCGTTCGAGCGCTTCAAGGATGTCTACGCCCAGGCCTACGCGCTCGGCTGCAAGAGCTGCACCACCTACCGGCCCAATGAGGTGACGGGGGCCGTGCTGCAGGCGAGGCCGGAGACCGCGGCCGAACCGTCGCGGACCATGCTGCGCGAGCCCGAGCTGCCGCTGCCCGCGCCGGCGCCGCCTACCGGGACGCCCGCCCGCCCGGCGGCGGGCGATGCCTACCAGGCCGGTGGGGTCGTCTACATGACCCAGCCGCTGTCGCGCCCCGAGGCGCTGCCCGGGCAGACCTACAAGGTGCGCTGGCCGGACAGCGAGCACGCGCTCTACATCACGCTCAACGACATCGTCCAGGACGGCAGGCGGCGTCCGTTCGAGATCTTCATCAACTCGAAAAACATGGAGCACTACGCCTGGACGGTGGCGCTGACCCGCATGATCAGCGCCGTGTTCCGGCGCGGCGGCGATGTGTCCTTCGTCGTCGAGGAGATGAAAGCTGTGTTCGACCCGCGCGGCGGCGCCTGGGTGGAGGGCAAATACGTCCCCTCGCTGCTCGCCGCGATCGGCGAGGTCATCGAGCGCCACATGATCGAGATCGGCTTTCTGCCGGCGCGGCCCGGCCATGACGAGCGGGCCGCGCAGGTTGTTAACCTGGACGCGGAGCGCCCGCCCGGCACCACCCTCGGGCTTCTCGGGCCGCGTCTGCGACAATGCCCGAAATGCGGCGAGGCGGCCCTCATCCGCATCGAGGATTGCGACCAGTGCACGAGCTGCGGCTATTCCAAGTGCGGGTAGGCTGGTGGCGTATTTGTGTCCGCGAGGGGAGCGAGCGAGAGGTCGGATAATGTCAGACCATCAATCGGGTCGCGCCGTGCCTTAGAAAGTTATCCACACCATATTTGGGGGTACGGGGATTAATGCTTGCTATTTGTGGATAGGATTAGCTATCCTCGCGGGCAATCGAAGATTGGATCGACTCGCGAGTATGATCAGGGCATACTCCGCGCATGTCGAGCATAGTGCCATTTTCGCCTTCGCTGAATTCATCCGGCTCTGCGGTCGATCCGCGGACGGAGAAGATATCTGACGCCATAAAGACGCTGCTCAGCGCGCTATCGCCTGAGGGACAGCACCGCATCCTGCGAGAAATAGCCGAATCTCTTCAATCCGTTCCTGCCCCACGAGCGGGTGAGGTGCTGGGGACAATTGTCCGGTGGATGCCCCGCAATGCGGAGTTCACCGTCGAGGATGCCAAAAAGGAGGTTGCCTCTCAGGGCGTGGAGGCCACGCCAAAGCAAATCTTCAACGCCATCGGGTATCTAGCCAGGAAAGGGCACATTCGCCGCCGGGGCTATGGCCGATACCTAGTCGGTGGCGCCGAACTCACGGCAACTGATGATCTTGGTCTTGAGCCGGCGCGAGATGATGACGGTTAGTGCGCAGACGAGGTTTGGGCCACGGAGGGGAACTTCCGTGGCCCGTTTCATTTCGGCGGTTGGCGACCGCTGCCTCCGGACCGGCTGGCAGCGCCGGAGAAGGGCAGGTGTTAAGTGCGTAAGCTGCGCGCGTTAGAGGCGTAGCGGGCACCCGCGCCGTCTCGATTAGCCGTCGGGGCGGTGCGGGACCCGCCAATTATTTAGCATGAACTTTCCAACTCGTCTACGAGAACGGGCCTTCGTGCCCAGAAAGGGTAATGATGTCAGGACGCAAAACAACTCCCGAAAGGCCACCGAACAAGCGCGAGCTGAGCATTGCAGGCAAGACGCTTCCGAAGGGTAAGGCCACGCCAGCCCAACGGCAGACTTTGGCCGGCCGGATCCTATCTGAAGGTAAGAAGAAGTAAGCACATTCGGTGAGATCGGCTGGCGGTGCCATGTTCAGAGTCAGATAACGACCTAGGCACCGCCAGCCAGCGTGGCAAAAGCGCCGCCGTTTCAGGTAACCGCGCCGGTGATCAGCGGGCCGAACAGCACCCATTTCTGGCCGTCGAACCGGCCCATCTGAACCTGCTTGAGGGGCGCGAAATCGGTCGGGCTGGTGTTGGCCTTGATCCCCGGCAACAGCATCGGCACCGTGAAGTCGTGCAGGCTCGCCGCCTGCTTCATCACGTTCTCGCGGGTCAACTCGTCGCCGCACTGCCTCAGCACCTGCGCCGTCATCGCAGCCAGGGAATGACCGGCGACGTAGCCGGCATCGCTCTTGTCGGCGTCGGGCAGATATTTGTCCATAAAGGCAACCCAGGTTTTGAACCCGGCATCGTCCTTCCATGTCGGGTCGCTCGCGTCCTTCAGATAGAAATCCGAGATCAGGTCCTTGGCGTTCTCCAACCCCGCAGGCTTCAACGTGGCGCCGACCGAACTGCCGATGCTGCTGAGGACGTGGAGCGGCTTCCACCCGATCTCGGACGCCTTGCGGATCGCCTGCGCCGCAAATTTCGGGATGGCCGTGTTGACGAAAACGTCGATGCCGGCCGCATTCATGCCGACCACTTGCGAATCGATCGTCGGATCGGTCGTCTCGTAGGACGCTTCGATCGCGACCATCGACTTGGCCTTGTCGCCGAGGCCGTCCTTGAGACCCTTCACATAGTCCTTACCGAAATCGTCGTTTTGATAGAGCACGCCGATCTTGCCGCCGGGTTTCTCCTTCATGATGTAGGCGGCGTAGATCCGCCCCTCGCTCTGATAATTGGGCTGCCAGCCGATCGTCCAGGGATAGTTTTTCGGGTCGTCCCACTTGGTGGCGCCGGTGGCGACAAAGAGCTGCGGCACCTTCTTCTGGTTCATGTAATGCCAGATCGCCGAGTTGGTCGGCGTGCCGAGCGGGCTGGCAACCAGCAGCACTTTGTCCTGCTCGACCAGCTTGCGCACTTGCTCGACGGTCTTCGGCGGGGTGTAGGCGTCGTCGTACGAGATGAAATTGATCTTGCGTCCGTTGATCCCGCCCTGATCGTTGGTCATTTTCCAGAAGGCGACCTGCGCCTTAGGGACAGTGCTGTAGGACGAGGCCGGGCCGCTGTAGGGGCCGGTGTTGCCGATCTTGATCTCGGTGTCGGTGACGCCAGGGCCGTATTGCTTTGCGGCCCGCGCCGCCCCAATGGTCAAGAACGGGGCCGCGAAGGCGAGGGCGCTCGGCGCGGCGGCGAGGATGGTGCGGCGGGTAAGACGCTTCATGGGGGCTCCCTTCAGAGCGAGTGCATCCGTTGTTCAGGATTGACGCAATCGTGAAAGCCGGGCGATGGCAAGGTGGACAAAACCTGCCGTCCCCTACGGCATGACGAAGATGACGATGAGCAGGATGACGCGATAAACCGCCTCCGCCAAGCCGGTCGAGGCACTCCGTGCGATATAAGGCACGAGAAGCACGATCAGACCGCCGATCAGGCATCCTGGGATCGCGCGGACCGATCACCAGCCCGACCAGGAATGAGATCGAGATCACAAAGTTGAAACTGTCGGGCGCGACGAACTGCACCACGAGCGCGCCGATTCCGGATTGAATGCGTCACCCCCTCGTGCCCGGGGGTGACGGGAAGACCTTCGATTCTCTCGGTCGTCGGCCTCAGGTCGCTGCGCCGGTGATCAGCTCGCCGAACAGCACCCAGCGCTCGCCGTTGAACTGGGCCATCTGCACCTGCTTGACCGGCGCGAAATCGGTCGGGCTGGTGTTGATCTTGATCCCCGGCAGCAGCATCGGCACCGTGAAATCATGCAGGTTGGCCGCCTGCTTCATGACGTTCTCGCGCGTCAATTCGTCGCCGCATTGCTTGAGCACCTGCACCACAGTTGCCGCGGCCGAGGGCCCATAGACGTTGTTGAGGTCTTTCTTGTCGCCCTCCGGATACCACTTGTCCATGAAGCCGAGCCACCACTTGAACCCGGCATCGTCCTTCCAGCTTGGATCGTTCGGGTCCTTCAGCCAGAAATCGGAGACGATGCCCTTGCAGTTCTGCAGGCCGGCCGGTATCAGCGTGCCGGCGACCGAATTGCCGATGTCGCTCAGGATGTGCAGCGGCTTCCATTCGAGTTCCGCCGCCTTGCGGATCGCTTGCGCAGCGAATTTGGCGATCGCCGTATTGACGCACACATCGCAGCCGGCGGCCTTCATTTCGACTACCTGCGAATCGACGGTCGGGTCGGTGGCCTCGTAGCTCGCCTTGACCTTGATCATCGCGTCGGCCTTGTTGCCGAGCCCGTCGACGACGCCCTTCAGGTAGTCCTTGCCGAAATCGTCGTCCTGATAGAGCACGCCGACTTTGGCGTCGGTCTTGTTCTTCAGGATGTAGGCGGCGTAAATGCGCCCCGCGCTCTGGTAATTGGGTTGGAAGCCGATGGTCCAGGGATGGCCCTTCGGGTCGTCCCACTTGGTGGCCCCCGTGCCGACCAGGAGCTGCGGAACCTTGCGGTCGTTCAGGTATTTCCATACCGCAGTGTTGGTCGGGGTGCCGGCGCTGTTGGCAACCAAGAACACCTGGTCCTGTTCGACCAGCTTGCGCGTCATCTCGACGGACTTTGGCGGGGTGTAGGCGTCGTCGTAGGAGAGGAAGTTGATCTTGCGGCCGTTTATGCCGCCCTCGGCATTGACCATTTCGTAGTACTTCGCCTCACACTTCCAGATCGTGCTGTAACTCGAGGCAGGGCCGCTATAAGGGGCGCAATTGCCGATCTTGATCTCGGTGTCGGTGACGCCGGGACCGTATTGCTTGGCGGCGCGGGCCGGTCGCGCGGCCCAAATTGATCCGCCAAAGGCCAGCGCGGCTGGAGCGGCGGCGAGTATCGTGCGACGCGTCAGACGTTTCATGGTGACCTCCGTTTGTGAAAGCTGGTCGATGGTTCTTTGCGGTATGCGCGCCATCCGCGCTCAGCCGACCGCGCCGCTCAGAACAGGACCGAAGGGAACGTAGCGCTCGCCGTCGAAGCGCCTCATCTGGGCCTGTTTGATCGGCGCGAAATTGGTTGGGCTGGTATTGACCATGATGCCGGGCAACAGCATCGGCAATTCCAGATCACGCAGGTTCGCCGCCTGCTTCATCACGTTCTCACGGGTCAGGTTGTCGCCGCATTGCTTCAGCACCTGGACGGTCGTCGCGGCAATCGACTGGCCGTAGACATTCTGCTGATCGGTCTTATCGCCACTCGGGTAGTACTTGTCCATGAACGCAACCCACGATTTGTAGCCCGCGTCCTTTTCCCACTGGGGATCGGTGGGATCCTTGAAGGAATTGTCACTAATGATGTCCTTGGCGTATTCAAGGCCGGCGGGCTTCAACGTCACGCCGACGGACGAGGCGATGCCGTTCAGGATGTGCAGCGGCTTCCATCCGATTTCGCCCACCTTTCTGATCGCCTGAGCGCCGAATTTGGGAATCGCGACGGTGACGAGGACGTCGCAGCCGGCCCCATGCAACTCCAGGATTTGCGAGTCGACGGTCGCGTCGGTGGTCTCGTAGGACGTCTTCATCTTGATCATCGAGGCCGCCTTGGGGCCAAGCCCGTCGACCACGCCCTTCAGATAGTCCTTGCCGAAATCGTCGTTCTGATAGAGCACGCCGATCTTGGCATCGGGCTTGTTCTTCAGAATGTAGGCCGCGTAGATGCGCCCTTCCGCCTGGTAGCTGACGAAAAAGCCCATGGTCCAGGGATGATCCTTCGGGTCGTCCCATTTGGTGGCTCCGGTGCTGACGAACAATTGCGGCACCTTCTTCTCGTTCATGTAGTGCCATACCGCGCTGCAGGTCGGGGTGCCGACCGAGCCCGAAGTGAAGAGAACCTGGTCGCTCTCGATCAGCTTGCGCGTCATCTCGACCGTCTTCGGCGGCGAATAGCCGTCGTCCTCCGAGATGAAAGTGATCTTGCGTCCGTTCACGCCGCCCTGGTCGTTGACCATCTTGAAATAGGCGCCCTCCGAAATCGGAATCGGACTGGCGTTCGCCAGCGGGCCGCTATAAGGGCCGGTGTTGCCGATCTTGATTTCGCTGTCGGTGACCCCGGGTCCGTATTGTTTGGCGGCGCGGGCCGGCCACGCGGCGAGCAGCGGGCCGCCGAACGCCAGTGCGGCGGGGGCGGCGGCGAGAACCGTGCGACGCGTCATGCGCTTCATGGTGATCTCCCTGTCACAGCTGATCGTTTCGGTTCCGCAAACGGGAAAGGCGCGCCATAACCAATCGGGGAAAGCCGGCGGCGCCGGACGGCATCACGAAAATCACCAGCAGCATGATGACGCCATAAATGGCGCCCGCCAATCCCCGCGACACTTCCGCGGCGATGTTCGGTACGTAAAGCACGAACAAGCCGCCGAACAGGCAGCCCGGCAATGACCCTATGCCGCCGAGGATCAAACCGACAAGGAACGAAATCGACAGGAACAGACTGAAGCTGTCCGGGGCTACGAACTGCACCGCGAGCGCCCCCAAGGCGCCGGCGACCCCGGTGTAAAGCGCGCTGACGCCAAAGGTCAGTGTCTTATACAGCGGCGCGTTGATGCCCATCGAGGTGGCGGCGATCTGATGATCGCGGATCGCCATCATGGCGCGCCCGCTGCGGCTCTTCACCAGGTTGGCGGCGCCGACGAACATGATCAGCACGACCGCCATGGTGAAATAATAGAGCCATTGATCGTCGTCGATATGCAGGAAGGTGGGAGCATTCGGCTGTTCGACGACGATGCCCTGCACCCCGCCCGTCCATCCTTCGAAAGCGTGGAATTTCAGGAGCTGCGGCAGCGCCACCGCCGCCGCAAAGGTGGCGAGCGCGAGGTACAGGCCTTGCAGGCGCAACGCCGGCAGCCCAAACAGGCAGCCCACGGTAAAGCAGATGCCGCCCGCCGCCGGCAGGGTCCAGTAATAAGCGATACCGTAACGCTGCATCAGGATTGCCGTCACATAGGCGCCGAGGCCATAAAAGGCGCCGTGCCCCACCGAGAACTGTCCGTTGAAGCCGGTCAGCAGATTGAGGCCGAGGATCGCCAGCCCGTAGATCATCACCTGGGTCAACTGGAAGACGACAAACCCCTGGAAAAGGAAGGGCGGCACCACCGCGACCAGCAAAGCGCCGGCCATCATCCAATGGCGGATCGCCGGGCGTGTCGCCGGCGGGGCGGTGGGGGCCTCGGCAGCGGGCGTGAACGGCACAGTATCCTGCTGCGGGGTCGTCATACCCGGCTCACTGCGCTACGACCGAAGACGCCGGCGGGCCGTACCATCAACACCGCGACGATCACCAACAACGCGATCGTCAGCTTCAGGTCGCGGCCGACAAAAGGGATGTACGTGCCCGCCAGATTTTCGATGATTCCGACCGCAAAGCCGCCGAGCACGGCGCCGCCCGGACTCGTCAGCCCGCCCAGCACGGCGCCGGCAAAACCGTATAGCAGCACGCCGAACATCATGTTCGGGTCGAGAAACACCACCGGCGCTATCAGCATGGCGGCGACCCCGCCGATCGCCGCCGCGATGCCCCAGCCGAGCGCCGTCATCCAGCCGACCCGAATGCCGACGAGCCGCGCCGATTCCGGGTTGTGGGCGGCGGCGCGCATCGCCAGCCCGAGCCGCGTGCCGCGGAAGAACAGATAAAGGAACCCGAGCAGCACCACGATCACGCCGATCATCCCGGCTTCATGGGCGTCGATCAGGACGCTGCCGAACAGGGGTTTGGTGCCGAACGGCGTTGGGAAGGTCTTGATCGTATAATCCCAGATATAGCCGGAAGCGCTGTTCAGGATGCTGAACAGCGCGATGAATGCGACGAGCTGACTGAGGATCGATGCGTTATGCAGCGGCTTGAACAGGACCCGTTCGATCGCGACGCCGCCGATGAACGACAGGATCACCACGGCCACAAAGGCCAGCCAATACGGGGTGCCCCAGGCGATCAGCTGCCAGGCGAAATAAGCCGAGAAGGTGGCCATCTCGCCCTGCGCGAAATTGAGGTGGTCGATCGCCAGAAAGATCATCACGACCGCAAGCGCCATACCGGCATAGATCGCCCCATTGGCGAGGCCGGCCATCACCTGCTGCAGCAATAATTCCATCGGCCGCTCCCGCTCAATACCCGAGATAGGCGCGGCGCACGCCCTCGTCGGCGCCGATCACCTCAGCCGGCCCGTCCATCACGACGCGTCCGGTTTCGAGCAAATAGGCGTGCTCGGCCAGATCGAGCGCCAGCGCCGCATTCTGCTCGACGACCAGCATCGCCACGCCCATCTCGCGGTTGACCCGGCCCAGAATCGCGAACAGTTCTTCGACAATCAGCGGCGCAAGGCCGAAGGACGGTTCGTCGAGCAGCATCAGCCGCGGCCGCAGCATCAGCGCGCGGCCGACCGCCAGCATCTGCTGCTCGCCGCCCGACAGCGTCCCGGCCTGCTGCGCGCGGCGCTCCTTGAGAAGCGGGAAATGAGCGTAGACGCCCTCGATATCGGCGGCGATGCCGGCCCGGTCGCGGCGGGTGATCGCGCCGAGCTGCAAATTCTCCTCGACGCTGACGCGCAAAAACGTGCCGCGGCCATCCGGCACATGGGCGATGCCGAGGCGCACGATGTCTTCCGTCGCCCAGCCGGCGATGCGCTCGCCGTCAAAACGAATATCTCCCGCCGTGCGAATCATGCCGCTCAACGCGCGCAGCACCGTCGTCTTGCCGGCGCCATTGGCGCCCAAGAGGGTGCGCACCCGGCCCTCGTCAACGCCGAACTCGACGCCGAACAGCGCCTGCTGCTCGCCATAAAAGGCGTCGAGACGTGCGACCTCGAGCATCATCGGGCGGGGGCCCTGCCAACCGGCTCCTTGCCGGTACCGAGATAAGCCTCGATCACCGCCGCGTCCTGCTGCACCTCGGCAGGTGTGCCCTCGGCGATCTTGCGGCCGAAATCGAGCGCGACAACCTTGTCGGAAACCGACATGACCAAGTTCATGTGGTGTTCGACCAGCAGCACGGTGACCTGGCGCTCGTCGCGGACCCGGCGAATGAGGATGCCGAGTCCACCGACCTCCTCGTGATTGAGCCCGCCGGCCGGCTCGTCAAGCATCAGTAGCTTCGGATTTCCGGCGAGCGCCCGCGCAAGTTCGACCCGTTTGCGCGTGCCGAGCGGCAGACCTCCGGCGGGGCGCAAAGCAACCTCCTCGAGATCGAGCAGGTGGAGCAGCGACCAGGCGGTTTCACTGACCGCGGCCTCTTGCCTGCGCACCCAGGGCAGGCGCATCGTGTCGCTGACGTAATCGCTGCGGCTATGGGCGTGGGCGCCGATGCGGACATTGTCCAGGACCGATTGCGGACCGAACAGCGCAAGGTTCTGAAAAGTCCGGCCGATCCCGATCTCGGCGATGCGGTGCGGCGACCGCCCGAGCATCGAGCGGCCTTCAAACAGGATGTCGCCCCGATTAGGGGTGTAGAGCCGGCTGACGCAGTTGAACAGCGTGGTCTTGCCGGCGCCGTTCGGGCCGATCAGGCCGAGGATCTCACCTTCCTCGATGGTAAAGGAGACGCCGTCGAGCGCGACGATGCCGCCGAAGCGCAGAGCGATGTCGCGGATTTCGAGCAAGGGCGCGCGCACGGCGGCCTCGCTGAGCGGCCCGTCCATCGCCGCAACGCCGGCTCTAGCCACGGCGGGCTGCCGCTGCCCGCAACACACCCGGGTCGTGCATGCCCCCGTCCTCCCGCTTTTCTGGCCGCGACCCTGCCGGCCGTGAGTTGACGAGTCAAGGCGGTATCGCCGGCCGTCCACGTTGGGGTCTTGCCGCCGATCGACAAGCGAAACCAGATCCGGGATTATCCGACTTGCGTATACAACCATCTGCCGACGGAAAGCGACCCGCTCGGCGGCGACAACAGATAGTCGTTGCAGACCCTGTGGAGGCGCACATGAGCGGGGTACTCATCTTCCTGATCGTGCTGGCGATCATCGTGCTGGCGGTCATCGCACGGGGGGTGCGCACAGTGCCGCAGGGCTATCAATGGACCGTCGAGCGGTTCGGCCGTTATCGAATAACGCTCATGCCGGGGCTGCGGCTGATCAATGCGCTTGGGGTCATACCGGCCTATGCTGCCTGATGCCAATTAGTGAGCAATTCTGCGGCTCTCAGGCGGGCGCCGGCCAGGATCGATCCTGAGCTATAACAGCCGATACCAGCCCGGTGGGTCCAAACTTGGGTCCGCCGTACCAATGCCGGCGCTGTCGCGACGGCGACAATCGTGCGCTGCCTCACCGCGTCGCGCCGCTGATGACGAAATCGACCTCGCGCTCGCCGCAGGCGGAGCATCGCAAGCGGCCTGCCCAATCAATGACGGTGGTATGGCCGCCATAACGCGCGACTTGCTCGACGACGTCCGGCTCGACCCGGTGTCCGCACTCCTTGCACCAGACGATCAGCCGCACCTTCGCGGCGAGCGCCTGGCCGAGGGTCATCGGCACGGACTCGCCGTCGCTTCGGTTGCGCTTCATAATCCGCGAATGACGCCCGATTTGACCGACGATGACAAGGCCGTGCTGATCGAGCTGCTACGCGACACGATCGCGACCGATCGCTTCCCGCTGTCACCGCGGATCAAGTCGTTGAAGGCGATCCTGGCGAAGTTGGCTCCGCAACCACCGGCACCCGAGCCGTTCCCGCCACCGAAGCCGCCCGGCGAGCGGAGCGCCGTACTGGCGAAGAAACGGCGGCGGTGAAAGCCTGCTTTCGGGGCTTGGAGACGGCGTAGCCGCGCAACTCCAAGCGCAATTTCTCTGCCGCCGCTTCTGATTGATCGGGCACAAATCTGATCCCGCCGTCGTCAGGCCGGAGCGGGTGCCGATATGAAATGCGCCAAGGCATGGGGGAACCTCCCTCGAACGCTTCGCGACAAAATATATCGGGAATAATCCGACGTGCAAAGGTTCTGAATAATCTACTTCTGCGGGAGTAGACGGCCTCGGGCGCGCTGTGGAAGATCGCGCCGAGCGGGAGCGGCCACCCGTGCTATTATTTGTTGCATGGGCGGCGCTCGGCCATGAAGGCGGGTGAGACAGAATTGCAGATGTGTCTCCGGCACGTGGCGGAGCAGGAAAACCGCATCGCCAAGCAGGACATCCTCGTCGAACGCCTTCGGGAAAGCAGAAGCCCGCTGTTGGACGTTGCACTCCACCTGCAAGCCCAAATGTACGATCGCTTGAAGGGGATGCACGAACATGCGGCGGCTTCCCAGAAAAGCGCCGCAATTGCGTCGACGAGGCCCGCAACTCATTAGGATGTGAGCAAATGAGCGACGTCGCCGAGCGGGTCAGGAAGATCGTCGTCGAGCACCTCGGCGTCGACGAAGCCAAAGTGACCGAGAATGCTAGCTTTCGCGACGATCTGGGTGCCGACAGCCTTGACGCCGCCGAGCTAGTGCTCGCCTTCGAAGAGGAATTCGGGTGCAACATCCCGGATGACGCGGCCGAGAAGATCGTGACCGTCAAGGCCGCGGTCAGCTTCATCCAGGGCTCAGGCGGCTCGCGGGTGATTTGATACGAAAAACTCGGTGGCGCCTGCGACCGCTGAAAAGCATTCTAGCCAAGCTGGCTCCGCAACCACCGGCACCCGAACCGTTCCCACCACCGAAGCCGCCGGGCGAGCGTGACATGGCACTGAGCCGGGAGCGACGACGCTAGCAGGATCGTGATATTTCAACGCTGGTTGCCAGCTGCTCGTAGCGATCGGCGAGTTCCAGCAGCTTTTTGCGAATGCTCGGGTCGCTCTCTTCTTCGGCAACCTCCAGCAAGCTCGCACCACGTTCTCGATAGGTTGCCGCCTGTTTTGTGGCCGCCCCCTCGACGAATACCAGAACCTCCAACAGTCTCTGCAAACTGATGCGAGCAGCGTGTTCAACAATCGGTTCGTCTTCGACCAACAGCATGCGCGGCATCGGCGATCCCCCAGACAACCCTCCGTACCAACGCGGCAATCCACCGATCCGTTCCGGCTGCGACAAGCCTGCCTCAGATTTTGGTCCCATTTGCGCCTGAAACCGGATTTTAACGCAGCTCGATCCGCAGCCGCCAAGGGTGGAACTGCTGGCTCCGCCCAAGCCGTCGAGCGGAGCGCCGTGTTGTCGAGAATGCGCCGCAGGTTTCGGAACGGATTAACCTTGTCGGGCGTTCTGGGATTATGTCCAGCAACGTACCGGTTGTTGAACGGGCTGCCCGCGAGATCGGAGAGCGGCATGGCTCGGAGGTAGTCCCGATCCTCCGTGAACTCGCGGAAAACGCCGTGGAGTTGGCGGACGAAATCGCCGCGAAGGAATGGCGCGACATCGCCGATGCCGCCGAACGCATATTCAGCGAAGCAGCCGCGGAATAAGGGCGTTTGACCCCAGCGGAAAATTGAAGCAAATGAACGGATTGATCTATCTGACGTTGTGGTCTGCCTTCTGGACAATGCTTGCCTGCTTCTTGGTTATACTGACGCCGGGAGAATATACCAGAGGGCCGATGCGGTGATCCTCAGCGACCCTCTGTCCGGCCGGTCCAGGGGATTGATGACCGGGCGTGCGCGCGTCGGCCGGTTGCGCTTCGGGTCGGGCGGATCGGGGTTGAGCTTGTAGAGCAGGCCCGTTGACATTGATCGGGCCGTCATCGCGCGATCAGTAAAATTCCAGCCGATCGATTTTGTCTGCGTCGGCAACCGCAGCAGAGCTTGCACGTCGCGCCGGCTTCGGCCACATGACCGCGGGGTACGATGACATCTACCCCGATACGTGGCGAAGGACGTGGGGGATCGTCCTCGCGGCCTATGACGACGGATGACCCGAGCGCCGCAGACAAGGTAATCCTGATCGAGCTGTGCGGAGACGATCGCGGCCGGGGCGCCGTTCAAGGCTTTGGCAGCCTATCGTATACCTTTCGCAGCAGAGCGCCGCCCGAAGCGAGCGTGTCGGCGCCATCGCGCAACTGGTGATATTCGTGGGATGGGAAGACGCGCCAAGCTAGTCTGTGAAGGCGCTCATAAACCTGAGCCGGCAGCTTGTCCGGGAAGGCGACCGCAACGCAAAGGTCGCCAATTTCGCCCGCCGTACGACCTTTGCCCCTGAACGGCACCTTCTGTTCGTGATAGCCATCCTTTAAAAATTCGCAGACCTGAATCGCTCGCCACAAAACCTCAAGGATCTCCTCCTTGGTGATTTCATCATCGGCCATGCGCTGCCCCAAGTTCACCCGTTGATGTATTAGCACGCACCCCAAAGTGGCGATCGCTCCTGGGGATAACCCTGCCGCACCCATTCATCGAGCTGTCGTTTGCAGGTGCGGGTGAATTCGTCTCCCTGGTCTACTGTTACGGTGATCGGCCCCTGGACGCGGACGGTTTTCACCGCGATATCGAGGCCAGCCCACACAGCGAAAACAGCGACCGCGACCGCCCCGATTACGACCACCGGATTTGTTCTCGGCTTGGCGTCGCTCGACATGGCTGCTGACCCCCGGCTCGGATTTGGTTGCACCCGACCGCGACGATACGGGCGATGTGCTAAGGGGCGGTTAAGCATGCCGTGCGAAATCGAAACGGAGTGTTAGGAAGCTCTGGCTTCGGCACCTTTGGCGCACCGAACCTCACCGATCGGGCGCGTCAGTCGTCTGCTCGATCTGCTTCTCGACTGCCTCCTCGGCAGCAAGGGCAACCGCTCGGGCCTCAAACTCGACAGCAAGCGCCAAGAGGTTCGCGATGATCGGGTCCTTCGGGTTGTTGACGCCATCAGCTAGGCGCCGGCAATGGGCGGCCTTCTCGCGGAAATAGTCGGCTGTCTCCATGCTGGCCAAGCGCCTCCTCCGCAAGAGGCTAACGCAGGGCTTTTGTCAGCCGTTCCTTATGGGATCATGCCAGCCGAACGGGCCATTTCGGCGAGCCGGCTTCGGCCGCATGACCGCGGGTTAATGATATCCTCTACCCTGACACTTGGCGCCGAACGTGGGGGGGTGAGAAGCCTCCTTGGGGAAGAACCGGCTCGTTAACCGCGTTCGGATTTGATCCTCCGCGCCGCAATGCTTATCCTGGCGGCGGTGCTAGAAACACCTTCTTTAGGATAAGCGGAACCCGCCCCCGACAGGCTTGGCGGCGTTTGCCTTGCGTCGGGAGTGCGGCGGTATAAGGCGCTTCGGCGCACGAAGAAGCCCGCACGGACTTATCCCCGTGTTTCTAGCTCCCGGCACCCGGCGGGCCGTGTTCGACCGCCGCAGCATGGGAATGGACATGGCCGCCCACTACTCCTATAGTGGTGTCCCTGTGTCCCTCGGGGTTCTCTGTCAAAACTCGATATCATGGCCGTCTGTATCGTCAGGGTCCATTCCGAGCCGCCGCGCGATCGGCTCGACTTCGGGCCAAGGCTTGAATATGTGCGGATGTCTGAGGGGTAGACCGCGGCTGTCGCACCGCATCAGTTCGGCGAGGATGCCGGGAACCTCACCTTTGTACGCATGCCGCCGCAGCCGCTTTTCGGCGCTTTCGACCGCGTTGCCTCGCTCGTCGCCCGTGATCGCGTTGCCTACGAGCGCTTCCGCGACTGCTACAAGGGCGAGCGGTTCGCTATAGCCTTCCTCCCAGCGCGTCCGTAGTGCGCGCAGTACATCGAGCTTGAAGTCGAATTTCGCTTTATCTTTCGGATCATCGGCGGCGCCGAAATTCACCCGTTCGCCCGGTGGCAGATCAGTCACGACTGGCACCCCGCCGTTCACACGCTCGACGCGGAACAGCACGTCAAACTCGGCCGGGCCATCCTTCATCTTGTCGAGCCAGAGCCGGACGGTGTTGTCGTTGAGGCTCGATATTTTCCAGATCGCAAAGGAAAGGTTCTCGACCTGTATCGAGCCGATCGCACCGCGGCTTATATCCTTGCCGGGGTGCGTTATCCCGATGACTGTGGCGTCGAACGCAGTGGCGAGGCGCTCCATGCCGTGTATCAAGCTGGCACCGACCGCGGGGCTGTTGATGTCTGCCCCACCCGCGGCGCGCGTCAGCGTATCAACAACGATGATATTGGGGTGAAATCCTTGGGCCTTACATTCGGCGATCAACTCGTCGATGTCGGCGCTCGACAGCAGCCCCGGCGCGCAATCGAAGGTGTGCCAGCGGCCGGCCAACTCGGCGAGTTCACGGCGCCGGTGCAGACAGGCAGCCGGTAGCCGCGCCGTCTTGATGCCGTGACCGCCCTCTGCCGCCAGGTACAGAACCCCCGCGCCCTTGTCGCAGGCGTCGAGACATTCCTTCATAACGACGCCGGTCTTGTGCGACGAGCGCTTGCCCCAAACGATGACCGCACAACCGCCAGGGAGGCGCGGCAGGATTGATTGCCGGCGCTGGTCATCCCAATACGTCAGCGGCTCTTGATCGGCATCCTCAACAGGAGTGTGGAACGTATAGCGGCGGCGCTGCGGCTGCTCTTGCGCCACATAGCCGGCCTCGGTCGTGGTGCTGGCCTGCGCCAGGTACTCGGCATATTGGTTCGGATCACCGTACTTCCGCGCGAGGTTGCCGAATGCCCGTGCGCCGCTGCCCGGCAATCCGCAACCCGGCTCATTCCGCCCGTAGTGGTAGGCGTTGCTCACCGTCTGCGTCAGCCATTCGCGCTCATCCTCGGCGATCGGCTCCATCATCAGCTCGACGGCCGTATCCTGGCTCAAACCAGCATCCTTGAGGGCCGCGGCGAGGGGATAGGTATCGGGTGGATCGTCCCGACCCCATGGGCCTTCATTGGCGTAAGCCTTGGCAAGATACGCGCGAGCGCTGGCGACGTTCTCGGGAAGATCGAGTTCGACATTTGCCGGCGCCTTGGCGCGTGCGATCTCTGTGCGGCCGGTCACGGTGGCGTTGAAGTATCCCAACTCGATCATCAAGGCATTGGCCCGCTCGGCAAACTCGCGCAGTTGGGCCGGGGTGACTTCGGGCAGACTGTCGAGCGCGCGCTGTAGCGGCTCGTCACCCATGTCGGCATTCGGCCAGGTGTAGGGTCGGCCGGTGTCCGGGTGCATGCCATAGGCGACGAATTGCTGCCCGATGCCGAGGATTTCGACCGCGCCGCCGTCGCCCGCAATCCTGAGTTTCTTGATCGGGGTCTCATTGCGGTAGACGAGCATTTCCCCCTTGGCGCCAATCCGCACCATCCCCGGCTCGCCCAACACCTTGACCGCCAGCGAGTGCATCGCGGCGACGTGCTTAGGGTGCGTCAAGTCATCGTCAACGCCAACTAGGCGCCCGGTGCGCAACCCAGTGCCGGTCGCGTGCGGGTGTGTGGCGCGCTCCGCGTTGATGGCCTCGATGGTATTCGGACGTGTTGTCCACGCCTCGGCGACTGGACGCTTGCCGATCACCGCGACCGGCTCGTATCCGTTGGCGATCAACAGCGCGTCGCGTGACGATAGCTCTTGAACGGCGTCGGCTGGGGTGCTATGTTCCATTTGTCAGGTACTCCTAAAATCGGCCGCTCGGGCTCCATACCCAACACGGTCACAAGATTAGCGGCGGTCCACACCACGGGACCGCCGTTTTCCTTTCGCACTCGTTATCTGGTCGTGCCCCTTGGGCAACTCCACTGTTGCAAAAATGTCATCCGAGGACTGTTGCAAAACTGTTCACACCGAGGATTGTTGCATAACTGCCACATACCCTGCTAATGGCGAAATGTGCGCAGCGCACTTAATGAAGCGTCGTTCCCTGCCGCGGAGGACGCTTTGCCAGTATCGGCATGCGGCTGATCTCTGCCACGGCCTCGATGCACACCCCGAGCAACGCGGCCTGGATCTCGCCCGGCGGGGTGTGGTAGGGCAGTGATTGCATAGCCGCTTCGAGTACGTCGCAGATCGCTACAACATGTGTGTAGCTGCAACGCGGCGCAGCGACAGGCGGCTTGACATTTGATGGCGAAAACGGTACATGGGCGGCGGACACGATTAACTCCTATGGCTATGCGATGGCTCCAGTTCCCGCTGGGGCCATCGGCGTTTCGGGGTTTAGGCGACATGCTCCAAAATCTTCGAGACGCGGTAAAGCGGCAACCCCCTCTAAATCGCCAGATGACGCAGCATGCACGCTGGTCTGAGCGCTGCTCTCGCCTCCGGTGGTACTTCCGGTGCCCCGCCGTATCTCAGCGACGCTCAGGCGCCCCTCAGCGACAGCGGTTTCGGCCCAGCGTCGCGCCGCGGTGTGAAAGGCGTTGCGATGGCCGGGACAACAGAACCGCTGGGGCGTACCGCCGGCACGCGGGGTGAATGAATTGCCGCACCATAGACAGGCGCTCACGGCAGATCGCCCCCGTGCGACAGGGTTTTCGCAACCCCGGCCAACAGCTCTGGGGCGTCGGGCCACAGATTGTCAACCGGCGCGTCGGGATCAGGCGCGCGCCGCGCTGCCTTCTTCGTTGCCTTGGCCTTTTGCCGGGCGGCGCGATCCTGTTCCTTCGTGTGTTTTTGGCGCTTGGCGGTTCTCCACGGGTCGAACGGCATCGCTGTCATCCCCCCGCGGCGGGCGCCGGGGCGGGCTCCAGGTGAGCGACCCCGCTGGCGATCCAGGCCACAGCGTGAAGTGCATTCTGATCACCAGTGGAACCGTTCTCAACTCCGAATGCCTCCCCGGCAGCGGCCAATCGGTCATAGTGCCGAGCCGTCGCCGATCGGATCGCCGCCTTATGTGTGGCATTGGCAGTGCCGGTGACATCACCACGTCCAGTCGTGGCGGCTGCGGTATAGGCGACCGTCGCGGCTGATACATCGCCCTGTCGGATCATCTCCGAGTGCACCCGTGCCGCCTCGTAGGTTTTGAAACAGGTCATTTTGTGTCACTCCCAGGCTAAGGTTATGCCGCCCGGTACGGGACGCGGACGAGTGCCCCACTCGCGACTCCGGCACTCGCACCCATCACCATGTTGTACGTGCCCGGTGGAAGATCGAAAACAGCCGTGCTGGTAACGGCACTACCCGCTGCCACATAGGAGCCATCGGGCTGGAGCTGTTGCAATGTCGCCGAGGCTGTGCCCGACGAGTGCGTGGTAAGATCATACCTACCACCGAGCAGCGTGAAGCTCGGTGTGTTATCGGAATTGGCCGCCCCGCTGAAGCTCACACCGTCTTTGAAATCTGTTAAATTTCCGGCCCAACTCATTCGACACCTCCCGTAATGCGAGATCGTGCGGCTTCCTTACGGACGTGGTAGCGCCCGGCCGCCGCGGTGACTTTCAGCACGGGTGCGCTGGCCCCATGTGCATCGGTCCACTTGTTCCCCGGCGCGAGCTTGGCATCAGCCACAAGGCGGTCATACTCCTCGGCACCGAGCGAGGCTCGGAGGGCTTCACTCATCGCGGTGCGTTCGCCAGGTGTGAGACTGTTGAGGCGCGCGATCTCCGCATCCATCAGCGGATTAACCTCGCTCTCGGCGTAATCAGGATAATGGGAATTGAAGTCGGCCTCGGCGCGTTGCTGCGGTGACGGAGGTGTTGGTTCGGCCACGCCGGCGCGGATCAGTAAGCCGGACAGGTAGGCTTCACGCTCGGTGAGCTTGGCCGGGGGTGCGTCGGCATAGAACGTCGCCGGCTTGATGGTATTGGGGTGCTCTTGGTAATACCGCGCGGCAGCGATGTCCCGGCGCTCGGCCTCCACGTTCGCGAGTAGCTCGTCACTCATTGGTATCGGGTTCCTTTCATGGCTGAGGCAACGTGACGGCGTCAGGGAACCGGAGGGAACCCCCATCGCTCGGGGCTGAATAGCCGGGCGAGAGGCGCCGTCACGTATTCGGTGAAGTTAATATTCTGTGTCACCCGCGGCCGGGTCGGGCTCAGGTTCGGCAGGCTGCATCCGGGCCATCTCGGCTCGCGCTTGCTCGAAGGTGTACTCCGGCCGGTCGCGGCCCTTCGGTGCCTGCGGTAGCTCGTCGGGCGGTTCCTGGTACGGTCGGGTGGCGCGCAGCCTGAGTGCGGCCCTGCCTGCCTTCGTCTGCATCATCAGTTGCCTTTCGATTTCCGGCAGAATGTTCGTTCCGCCGCGGGGCTTTGGCGGTGGAGGCGGCGCAGGTGGCGCCGGGGGCCTCGGCTCGCCCAGCAACTGGATCTTCGCTTCGGTCAGGAGAGCCTTGCCCAGTTGTGTCGCCGCATCGGTGATAGAGGGCAGCCCCTTTGGATCGTCGTATCTGTCAGCGCCGGGCAGGTCTACGCCCCACTTGGCGTTGGCACGGGCAACCGCTGCCCGGCCTCCTCGACGGTGTAGGTCAGCCTGTCGCGGACCTGATCCTCGGTTGTGCTCATGTGGCCTCCAGTTAGAAAAGCGGTTGCGTCAGGCCATGATATAGGATATGCGTAGGTATTATACAAGCCTAAATCCCATCACTCGGTAGGTATCACTATGGCAGCAAAGCCTCGATCGGACCGCGAAACCGTTATGACGATGCGCTTGCCTCGCGAGCTGCACACCCGCGTAAAGGCGTCGGCCGAGGCCGGTGATCGTGGGTTCGCTGAGGAAGTGCGACGCCTGGTCGAGTTATCCCTTGCAGCGCCCGGTGCCGAGAGTGCCCCGGTGACGCGACGGCTGTTGAACGCGGTCGCTTTGGCCGCCGAGGAAATTACGCGCGCCTATGGCCCCTGGGATTTCGATCAGGGGGCGGCCCCCCAGATGCAGGCCGCGTTGCGGGGTATCGCCGACCAACTGTGGCTTGGCGGCGATGAGAAACCGCGCACGTCGCCAAAAGCCGGCACCTTGGCTGCGGCTTTGGCACGAGCCCATCCTACCGATGATCCTGCCACTTCGATCGGCAGCCAGGCGGCATTTCAAGAGGGTTTCGGATATTGACGGGGAGACGAGTGATGAACAGCAAGCGGGATCACGGCGACGGTGGCATTGATACACGCGGACCCGATCGCCATCGGCTGCGCTGGCGTGTCGGCGGCAAGCGCTACACCAAGGCGTTTCACGGCACCAAGCGCGCGGCGCAAACGGAGCTTCGCCGGCTGCTCAAGAGTGCTGACGATGGCCAGCACGTCGCGCCGGACAAGACGACGCTCGCCGACTATCTGCGGGGCTGGCTCGACAACGAGACTTCGTGTAGCCCGAAGACGATGGAGCGCTATCGCCAACTTGTCGACATGCAGATCAACCCGCATCTCGGCGCGACGCTATTGCAAAACCTCCGCCCGGCGCAGATCGCCGAATGGCATGCGCTGTTGCTGCGCTGCGGCGGCATGAATGGCCGGCCGTTGTCGGCTCATACGGTCAGCAACGTCCACCGGGTCCTACATCGTGGCCTGGAGCGTGCGGTGGCGCTCGAAGTCATCATGCGCAACGTCGCCAGCGCCGTGCCTCCGCCAAAGATCCGGCCCAAGGAAATCGAGATCCTCAACCCGGATCAGATCGGCGCCATGCTCGCCGGGCTCGCCGGTCACTTCCTGCACCCGATCGCCGTCTTCGCCATCGGCACCGCCATGCGCCGGGGCGAGATCTGCGCGCTCGCCTGGAGTGCGGTTGACCTGGAGGGGGCCACGGTGCGCGTCGAGCGTAGCCTGGAGCAGACCCGTGCCGGCATCCGGGTCAAGACACCGAAGACGCGCAGCGGCCACCGTACCGTCTCCCTGCCGACCAATGTCGTCGATGTCTTGCGCGAACACCGGCGCCAGCAACTCGAACAACGGCTGATGCTCGGCCTCGGTCGACCAGGCGATGATGATCTGGTGTTCTGTCGGGTCGACGGTTCGCCACATTGGCCCGACAACCTGAGCCGCGATTGGGCGCGCACCGTCCGCCGGTTGAAGCTGCCGATCGTCTCATTCCATGCCCTGCGCCATTCGAGCGCGTCAGCGCTGATCGCGGCCGGGCTCGACGTGGGCGCCGTCTCCAGGCGGCTCGGTCATGCAAACCCAGCGACGACGCTGCGGGTCTACACGCATCAGTTCAGCCGTACGGACGGCGAGGCCGCTGCCGCGATTGAGAAAGCCATGACTGGAGCAGGAGGGAGGAGTTTGAAATGACAATGACCCCAACCGAAACCGACCGCATGGCGTGCGACGCGAACGAAGGTCCGTTGCCCTCAAATGCCGATGCGCTACAAGTCGGCGACCGCTATCGACTGTGGCAAGCCTACGCGATGGTAAGACTGTGGAAAGGTGGGCAGCTTGACGCCACTCTCGCGGCGCAACTCGACCGGCGCATTCCCCCGCTGATCTTAGACATGGCGGAAATCGACCGCACGTTAGCGGGGGATGCGCCGTAGCGCGCGCCCGAGCAACAACTTGGGTCCAAGTTGGGTCCAAGCTGCGATTTCGTTCCCGACACGTTCTAGTCTGCCGACGGAAAGCGATGCCGTCGGCAGCGATAACAGATAGCATTGCAGACCAGGTGGAGGGCACATGAGCGGCGTACTTATCTTCCTGATTGTCTTGGCGATTATCGTGCTGGCGGTCATCGCGCGGGGGGTGCGCACAGTGCCGCAGGGCTATCAATGGACCGTCGAGCGGTTCGGCCGTTATCGAATAACGCTCATGCCGGGGCTGCGGTTGATCAACCCGTTCATCGAGGGGATCGGCCGCAAGGTCAACGTACAGGAAACCGTGCTGGAGATCCCGCCGCAGAACGTCATCACCAAAGACAACGCCTCGGTCATCGTCGACGGCATCGTGTTCTACCAGGTCGTCGATGCCGCCCGTGCCTCCTACGAGGTGCAGAACCTCGAGCTGGCGGTGACCAACATCACCATGACCAACATCCGGACGGCGATCGGTGCCCTCGATCTCGACGAGACCCTGTCGAAACGCGACGAGATCAACGAGCGGCTGCTGCGCGTGCTGGACGCCGCCACCGAACCGTGGGGGACAAAGATCACCCGCGTCGAGCTCAAGGACGTCCGCCCGCCCGAGGATGTTCAGCAGGCAATGTCGAAGCAGCTGACCGCCGATCGCGAAAGGCGCGCTGCGGTGCTCCGCGCCGACGGCATCAAACAGGCTGCGATCCTCGAAGCCGAGGGCACCAAACAAGCGCAGATTCTTGCCGCCGAAGGCCGGCTGGCGGCGGCTCAGAAGGATGCCGAGGCCCGCGAAAGGCTCGCCGAGGCAGAAGCAATAGCCACCGCGGCGGTGTCAAAGGCGGTGACTGAGGGAAACGTGCAGGCCTTGAACTATTTCATTGCCCAGAAATATGTCGAGGCTATGACCCAAATCGGCCAATCGCCGAATGCCCGGCTCGTGCTGATGCCGATGGAAGTCGGCGGGCTGGTCGGGACGATCGCCGGCATCGCCGAAATCGCCAAGAGCGTACGCCCAGCGGAATAGGTCAGCGATAGGAGCGGCGCATGGCCATTCCCTGGTGGGCCTGGGTGATCCTCGCGGGACTTCTGGCGCTGGCGGAGCTGCACGTGCCGGGAAGCTACCTGGTGTGGATCGCTCTTGGCGCGGCGCTGACGGGCCTCGTCGCTGCGGCGTTCGGCGTCTCCCTCGGAGGGCAACTCGCAAGCTTTGCCGCGGCGTCGGCGCTCAGCTGCATTGTCGGCTATTACGTTTACCGCCGGGTACATCGGGCGGCGCGTCAGGGAGGAGAAATCCATCTCAACGAGAGGGGACTGGCGATAGTCGGCGCCCGCGGCACGGTTTGCGAGGCGTTTTTCAACGGGCGCGGCAAGGTGCGGCTGGGCGATGGCGTCTGGCTGGCCGATGGCCCCGACCTCGGCGAGGGTATGCCGGTTACCGTCAGGGCGGTGCGCGGAACGCGGCTCGTCGTAGAGGCGGTCGACGCGAAATCCGGCTCCGACCCCCTGCGAGCAGGACCCCCCTGACGGCCCCGATCAAAAACGTCTTAGTAGCCGCTCTATGTAATCGAGTTCAATCTGAGGCCGCGAGCGCTCGCCGGCGCGGCGGCGCAGCTCATCCAGAATCTGTCGCGATTTCTGCAAAATATTCTCGTCGGGGATTTTAACGTCGCCCTGATCGAACGTGCCGCTATTTGATAGCGGCCGACCAAACGGGTCGCGCTCCAGCCGGTCAGGATTGCGGTCGGTTGCACCGATCTCGTCGCCATTGGGGTCGCCCCGCATGTTGCCAAGGCGCTGCTGGAGCTGCTGAGCAAAATCGCGCGCCGCCTGCTGCAGCTGGTCGAGCGCTTCGGTTTGCGGCCCGATCGCCTCGCTCGGCCGGCTGCGCTGCAACGCGCCGGTGGCATCGCGCATCGCCCGCTCGGCGCGCCCGAACGGTTCGGGGATATCGCCCAGCCCATCGCCGAGCTGCCGCATGATCTCGCCGAGCGTGCGGCGCAGCTCCTCCTGCTGACCGGCAGCATCACCCATCTCGCCGGTCTGCCCGGCATCGGCCTGCTCGCCGCCGGGTTGCTGTCCGGGTTGCTGCCCCAGTTGCTGTCCGGGTTGCTGCCCTGGTTGCTGCCCCGGTTGTTGCCCCGGTTGCCCGTTGCGCTCCTGCTGGCCCTCCTGCCGCTGGGCCCGGAAGCTGCGATCGAGCAATTGCTGCTGGCGTTGCATCAATTCCTGCATGCCGCGCATCAGCTGCTGTGCCTGGTTTGCGCCGCGCTGCTGCATCTGGCCCGGGCGGGCGGTACGCAGGTTCTCCAGCATGTTCTGAAGCCGCGACAAGAGTTCGCGCGCCTCTTCGCGAGCGCCGCTGCGCGCCAGCTCGCCGGCGCGGTCGAGCATGCGCTGCAGATCGCGTCCGGTGATAACCTGGGCGGGGTCGATCGGTGTCATCGCCTCGTCCGAATGGCGTTGCAGCTCTTGCGCCAGCGCTTGCAAATAGCGATCGAGCGCCTCGCGCAGCTCTTGCATCAGCCGGGCAATCTCGGCGTCGGGCGCGCCCTTGGCGAGGGCGTCCTGCAACGCCTGCTGGAGCCGGCGCAGCTCGCGCTCGGCCATCGAGGTCTGGCCGTCCTCGATCCGCAGCGCGGCATCCCACAACAGCTGCTCGACCGCGGTGATCGCGTCCTTGCCTTGGTCACCGCGCAGCTGCTGCGAGGCCAGCCGCAACCCGAGATACACCGCGGTATCGTCGCGGTAGAGTGCCGGCCGCTTGTTCAAATCGTCGAGGATCTCCGCGACCGCTTCGGCCGAACCCGGATCCTTCGCCAGTTCCTTGCGCTGATCGATGATCGCCCGCGCCACCGGGTGGCGAAAGACGCGTTCGGGCAGGACGGTCCGCAGCGGCTCGCTCTCGCCGATCTGGCCGAGCGCATCGGTCGCGACGAGCCGGATTTCGACCGGCAGGCCGGCCCAGGGATGCGGCGACAGATCGTGAAAGCTCGTCGCCGCGGCTTCCTTGAGGTGTAGGCCCGGCAAGGGCAGCTCGAGTTCGATCAAATCCTCGGGCCCGCCGCCCTGACGACGGATCAGGGCCTTCGCGCTCTCGACCCCGTAATCGTCGCTCGCCCGATAATCGAGGCGCAGCGCGGCGCGCGGCGTTGCCTTGGGGGGCTGCGCAAAAGCGATCGTCGGCGGGTTGTCGGGGATGATTTTGATCGGCCAGCGGCCAAGGACCGTCCCACCCTGGCTCATGGTAAGCAACTTGCCATCGGTCAGGGTGGCTTCGAAACGGAAGTTCTGCTTGTCGAGCGCAGCGAAATCGCGCCCCTCCTCGTCGATCGCCAGGCGCGGCACGGCGTCGCCGCCATGCACCTGGGCCAGCAAGGTGCTGCCGGCTGCAACTCGCACCGTCTCCCTGTCGCCGGACCGCAGGAATTGCGGCGCCAGTCCGGTGTATTCGGGCGGCGTCAGCCACAAATCGAAGCTCGTCGTAAGTCCCGCCGGCCCGCCGTCGACGGCTGGGCTGACGGCGCGGATGACGCGGTCGCGCCAATCGCTGCCGGCGTCGATCGCGCCCAGCAGCAACAGGATCGCGAGCATCGAGCGAACCCCCCACGGGTCGCGCCGAGCCAGACCCGCCGCTGGCCAGCCGACCCGCAACCGGCGCACCGCTGCCGCCATTCGGCGCTGGTGCGCCATCCATAATGCAGCCGCCTGGCCATCGAGCGCCCCGCTTGGACGATCGGCAAGCGCCTGCAGCGGGCGATGCGCCAATCCGCTCGCCTCCTCGATGCGGCGCCGCGCCATGACAGGGTCGGGCCAAGCGCCGATCCCGGCCGAGCGCAATCCCCACGCCACCGCTCCGACGAAGACGATCGCGAAGAGCGCGAGGACGCCGGCATGCGCTGCTCCCGGCAACCGCGGCAGCACATCGAAAAGTGCCGACACGGCAAGCACGCCGAGGACACACAACGCCGGCCAGGCCGCGGGCCACACCCGTTCCCACAGCAGCGCAGCGCGCGCCAATCGTAATCGCAAGGCGAGCCGGCGCCGGTTCGGCCCGGGGGGCGATGAGCCGCTCGCGGTGCGGTCCCTCATGCGGCGCCTCGTTTTGGCACGGAGGCCGAAGTCAATGGGTCAGCAAGCCAATCGGGGACGGTGTCCAATGCTAGCAACGCCTCATAGCTTGGCCGTTCACGGATAACGGCAAACCGGCCGCCCTCGACGAGCACTTCCGGCACCAGCAGCCGGCTGTTGTAGGTCGAGCTCATTGTCGCGCCATAGGCGCCGGCGGTGGCGAACGTGACCAGGTCGCCCTCGGCGAGCGGCGGCACGGCGCGCGTGCGGGCAAAAGTGTCGGTGCTCTCGCAGACCGGGCCGACGATGTCCGCCGGCGCCGGCACCGCGCCCGGTTCCGGCGCGCGCACCGGCGCGATGACGTGCGTCGCCTGGTAGAGCGCAGGCCGGATCAGGTCGTTCATCGCCGCGTCGAGGACGACGACGGGACGCCCGTCGCCGTCCTTCACGTACAGCACCGACGCGACCAGCACGCCGCCGGCGGCGACCAGGAAGCGGCCCGGCTCGAATGCCAGCGCCAGGTCAAGCCGGCCGAGGATCTCGGCGACGGCGGTGGCATACTCCGCCGGGGTGACGACCGGGTCGCCGGGCGCGTAGGGCACCGTCAGCCCGCCGCCGACATCGAGCCGGCGCACCGCCAGACCGACGCCGCGCAGATCGCGCACCAGCGCCGCCATGCGCGAGAACGCGGCGCGGCTGGGGCCGAGATCCTCGATCTTTGAGCCGATATGCACCGCAAGCCCGACCGACTCGATGCCCGGCAATTCGGCGGCGAGGCGATAGGCGGCAACCGCGTCCTCGTGGGCTACGCCGAATTTGTCGCCCTTGCGTCCGGTGGAGATGCCGTCATGGCTGCCGACATCGACATCGGGATTGACGCGGATCGCGACTGGTACCCTCGCGCCCTGCGTCGCCGCGACCTCGCTGAGCCGCCGCAACTCGGGGACAGACTCGATGTTGATCTGATGGATGCCGACGGCGACAGCGGCCTCGAGCTCGGCCCGGGTCTTGCCGACGCCGGAAAATAGAATGCGCTCCGCGGGGACGCCTGCCGCGAGCACGCGGCACAATTCCCCGCCGGAAACGACGTCCGCCCCGGCGCCCAGGCCGGCGAAAAGGCGCAAGACCGCCTGGTTCGAGTTGGCCTTGACCGCGTAGCAGATCAGCGGGTCGAGCGGCGCCAGAGCGTCGGCGAGGCGGCGATACTGCGCAGTGAACGAGGCCGCCGAATAGAGGTAGAACGGCGTGCCGACCGCCTCGGCGATGCGCGCGACGGGCACCGCCTCGGCGTGCAATTCGCCATCGCGATAACGAAAGAAATCAGGCACTCGGATAGGTCCTGGGATAGGTGTCGGGCTCGCCCGGCGGCGACTGCGGGTTACCCTTCTTGCCGCAACCGGCGAGCGCCAGCGCGATCAGCAGCAGGACGAGCACGCGGGCGAGCTTACCGTTCATTCGAGAAATCTCTTGCGTGCGGCATCGGCGGCTTCGCGTACCCGCGCCGGCGCGGTCCCGCCAAAGCTCGTCCGGCTGGCAACCGAGCGGTCCACTTCGAGCGCCTCATAGACCGCTTCAGTGATAGCCGGCTCGACGGCTTGCAATTCAGACAGCGGCAATTCGGCGAGGGTGCAGCCCTTTGCCTCGGCGCGCTTGACGATCTCGCCAGTGATGCGGTGGGCGCGGCGGAACGGTACACCCAGCGTGCGCACCAGCCAATCGGCGAGGTCGGTGGCGGTGCTGAAGCCGCGCCCCGCGGCAGCGCGCAGGCGTGCGCGGTCGGGTCGCAGGTCGCGGACCATTCCGGCAGTCGCGGCAAGGCACAATTCAAGTGCATCGGCCGCCTCGAACACCGGCACCTTGTCTTCCTGCATATCCTTTTGATAGGCGAGCGGCAGCCCCTTCATCACCGTCAGAAGCGCAATAAGCGAGCCATTGAGCCGCCCGGTCTTGGCGCGGACCAGTTCGGCGGCGTCGGGGTTGCGCTTTTGCGGCATGATCGAGCTGCCGGTGGTGAACGCGTCGCTGAGGCGGATGAAGCCGAACGGCTCGCTCGACCACAACACGATCTCCTCGGCAAAGCGCGACAGGTGGCCGCCGGCAAGCGCAGCGGCGGCGAGAAATTCGATCGCGAAGTCGCGGTCGGAGACGGCATCGAGCGAGTTTGCCGCGGGGCCGTCGAAGCCGAGCGCGGCGGCGGTCGCGTCGCGGTCGATCGGAAAGGCGGTGCCGGCGAGCGCGGCGGCGCCGAGCGGGCATTCGTTGAGGCGCCGCCGGCAGTCGGCGAGCCGGCCGCGGTCGCGCCCGATCATCTCGACATAGGCCAAGAGATGATGCCCGAGCGTCACCGGCTGCGCGATCTGGAGATGGGTGAAGCCGGGCATCGCCCAGTCGGCGTGGGCCTGCGCCTGATCGATCAGCGCGGCCTGCAATGCCCGCATCGCCCGATCGATCCGCTCGATCGCGCCGCGTACCCACAGGCGGAAGTCGGTCGCGACCTGGTCGTTGCGCGAGCGCGCGGTGTGCAGGCGACCGGCGGCCGGGCCGATCAGCTCGGCGAGCCGCGCTTCGATGTTGAGGTGGATGTCTTCGTTGGCCTCGCTGAACACAAAGGCACCGCTGTCGATCTCGCTGCGGATTTGCTCTAGACCCTTGGCAATCGCGACGCCATCTTCCGGCGTCAGGATGCCTCGCGCCACCAGCATCGCGCAATGCGCCAGCGAGCCGGCGATATCCTCGGCGTAGAGGCGCTTGTCGAAATCGATCGAGGCATTGATGCGCCGCATGATCGCAGCCGGACCGCCGTCGAAGCGGCCACCCCAATTCGGATTACGCTCGTGGTCAGCCTTGTTCGCCACGGTCGCGGTTGCGCTCCTCGTCGCCCTCTCGGCGGCCGCGGCAGCCGAGGAAGAAAAGCTCAGGCTCGGCGAGTTTATCCCGGAGAGCGCGCCGCAGCCAGCGCCAGAGACCGGGTTTGCCGATGCCGATGGCAAGCCGGCGAGCATTGCCGATTTCAAGGGCAAGCCGGTCGTCGTCAATTTGTGGGCGACCTGGTGCCAGCCCTGCCTCAAGGAGATGCCCTCACTCGACCGCCTGCAATCGCAGCTCGACGGCAAGCTCGCGGTCGCGGCGGTCTCCGAGGACCGCGGCGGGGCCGAGCGGGTTGGTCCGTTTGTCACCGCCATGGGCATTCAGAAGCTCAAGATCTACCTCGACCCGAAATCCGATCTCGGCCACGCCTTCAACGTGCGCGGGCTGCCGACGAGTATCGTCGTCGACGCAAAGGGCCGGGTGGTCGGGCGGGTCGAGGGCGCCGCCGAGTGGGATTCCACGGCGATGATGGCCGCGCTCAAACCGTTCCTGGAGAGCGGCACAGGGGCGAACACCAAAGTGCTCAAGGACGCGGCGCGCTGAGCACCTCGCTCAGGAAGCGGCCGCCCCGTTCCAGCCCTTCCGGGTCGACCGAATGCCCGGTCCCGACGCAGGCCAGGGTGCCGACCGCGACGCTGGCGCGTTTGAGCGCGGTTTCCGCCGCGGCGAGCGACTCGAACGGCACCAACGGGTCCTCGGTGCCATGCACCAACAACACCGGCGGGCGCGAGCGCAATTCGCTCGCCAGCAGATCGGCCGCGATCAGCCGGCCGGAATAGCCGAGGATGCCGGCCAGCGGCACCGCGCGACGCAGCCCGACGAACAGCGCCATCATCGTACCCTGCGAAAAGCCGACCAGCGCCGCCGCGCTCTCATCGAGACCGCGTTTTTGCAGCTCGTCATCGATGAACGCGTCGAGCAGCGGGGCGGCGGCGCGCACCCCGGCCAAAACCGCCGCCGGGGTGCGTTCCTGGACGCTGAACCATTGAAAGCCGTACGGCGCCATGTCGCACGGAAAGGGTGCGTTCGGCGAGACGAATTCCGCCTCGGGCACCAGCCGTCCCCAATATTGCTGCAATCCGATGAGATCATTGCCGTCGGCGCCGAGGCCGTGCAGCAGGATTACCAGGCGGCGGGGCTCGCCGCCGGCAAGCGGCGGGCGGGACGGGCCGGACAGGGCCATCAACATTGGAGGGCTCGCTTTTTGCGGAAGGGGGACATCTCGGCGGCAGGGATAACCGATCCGAGGCGCCGCTGTCATGAGCTTCGGCGCGCACCCTTCTCCGTTCACGGCTGGGCTTGGCTCCGGATCCACGAAAATCATCAATCCGCCTTGTGGATGGCCGGCCTAAACCCAACCACGAACGCGGTGGGTTAGGCTGAACACAATGAGCTCTGGCACCGTCGTCACCCGCTTCGCGCCGAGCCCGACCGGCTACCTGCATCTGGGGCATGTCCGTTCCGCGCTCGAAGGCTGGCGGGCGGCACAAGAAGCGGGCGGCCGGTTTCTGCTGCGGCTCGAAGATATCGACCATACCCGCTGCCGCGCCGAATACGCCGCGGCGATCGTCGAGGATCTGGCCTGGCTCGGGCTCGCTTGGGACGGTCCGGTCCGGCGCCAATCGGAACATCTCGCCGATTACCGCGACGCGCTGGCGCGGTTGGAGGAGGCGGGGCTGCTCTATCCTTGCTTCTGCACAAGGCGCGCGATCCAGGCGGAAATAAACCGCGCCGGCGGCGCGCCGCAAGGCGAGATCGGGGCGCTTTATCCGGGCATTTGCCGCCATCTCAGCGCGGCGGAACGCGCCGCAAAACGCGCGACCGCGGCGGATTACGCGCTGCGCCTCGACGTCGCGGCGGCCATGGCGCGTGCGGGGTCGCTCGCCTGGGAGGAGGATGGCAGGCGGGTCGAGGCGCAACCGGCGGCGCAGGGCGACGTCGTACTCGCCCGCAAGGAAATGCCGACGAGCTATCACCTCGCGGTCACCGTCGACGACGCGCTGCAAGGCGTCACCCTGGTGACCCGCGGCGCCGATCTGTACGCTGCGACCCACATCCACATCCTGCTGCAGGCGCTGCTCGGCCTGCCGACGCCGCGCTACCGCCATCATCCGCTCTTGACCGACGCCGAGGGACGGCGCCTTGCCAAACGCGACCGCGCGCTCTCGATCCGGGCGATGCGCCAGGCTGGGATGACCCCGGCGGAGATCCTTGCGGGGGCTCAATCGAGCGGGCGGTGAAGCCCGCTCGCGACATCGAGATATTCGGGATCGTCGATCGGCAGCAGCCCATGCCGCAGGGCAAAATCGAGAACCACCAAATTCACGTCGAACTTGAAGTCGTCGGTCGCGCGGATGCGTTCGATGACGCTTTTGGCCGGCATCAGTTCGAAATGGACGACCTCGCCATCGCGATTTTGCGGGACGAATTCCGCCGGCACCTCGAGATCGTAGACGAACAGCACGCCGTCGCGGATGCCGATGTCGTTCTCCATCAGATAGGTGATCGCGCCGACCGGCACCGCGCGCTCGATCAGGCTTGGCGGGATTCCGGCCTCCTCCTCGGCTTCCTTGACCAGCGTGGCGGCGACGCCGTAGCCGTTGCCGATCCCGCCGGCGACCAAGTTGTCGAGCTTGTCGGGCGCTAACCGCTTGTTCGGCGCCCGCCGCCCGATCCAAAGATGGAGCCCGCCGCGGTCGCGGCGGTAGCCCGTGAGGTCGACGCCATAGGCGCGCACCCCGAAAAACGCGACCGCGCCGCGGTCGAGCCGAAACAGCGGCGCGTCGCCCCAGCGCGCCATCACATCGAAGGTCTCGTTGCGCCATTTGGGGACGCGGTTCTCGACGACGAGCGCTTCCACCACCTCGTCGACCGCGGCGCTGACTGTGTCGACATCGCCCGACGCCACCAGATAGACCCGCTCCGGCTCGACCGCAAACACCCGCGCAAACCGGGTCAGCGCCGCGGCGTTGTCGCGGCGCAGCCAGCCGATCCGCCGCTCGCCGGCAAAGAAGGGGACGACGCGGGCGCGATCGTAATTGTTGCAGGCACGGATATGGTCGGCGAAGGACATCGCGTGGGGGCTAGCCGGAGCGGCGGGGTTCGCTGGTCAGCACGCTTTCGACGCCGGTGATCTGGCGCATGCAGCGCGCTACGTAATCGCAGAGGTCGCGGCCGAGCCCGACGATTTGCACGTCGATCGCCAGCACCGATCCCGACGCCGTGCTGTGCCATTTCTGCGGGACGAGGCCGCGCTTGGCAAACAGCTCGACGACGCGCGGCATCACCCCGGGTTCCGCGCGGGCCTGGACGGAAAAACAGACGCAGTGTGGAGAAAAGTCGCTGTCAGCGTGGGCTGCGGCGCCAAGCGGCAGGGAAGACGACATCGCGAAAATCCTCGGCGGTTTGGTGGCGAATCAGCACGGCCCGAGCCCTTCTTGGGCCCGGGGCGGTAATTCGCCGCTCGCCGGCGCGGTGCGTTGCCGTGGTCATAAGCCGAATGTAGCCCTTCCGCGCCCGCCGTCAAGCCGCGCCGCCCGCGTTGAGTCCGCCGGCGCGGCCTCTATAATCTCCCACAACACTAAACGAACCCTGAAGGAGAGGATACGCCATGGCGGTCGTATTGGGCACGGACGGCTACCGCTACGAGGTCGCCGACGGCTGGGCGAAACTGCCGCCGGGAATGGAATTCAACGCCGATGTCGCGGCGGTCGGGGTCGACAAGCAGGACAACGTCTATGCCTTCAACCGCGGCCAGCACCCGATGTGCGTCTTCGACCGCGAGGGCAATCTCTTGCGCACCTGGGGGGAGGGGATCTACCCGCGCGCGCACGGCGTCTTTATGGCGCCGGACGATACGATCTGGCTGACCGACGACGCCGACCACACGGTCCGCCACTGCACGCTCGATGGCAAGGTGCTGCTGACCATCGGCATCCCCGGTAAACCGGCGCCCTATATGAGCGGCGAGCCGTTTCACCGCTGCACCCACACCGCGCTGTCGCCGCAATGCGATTACCTCTACATCTCGGACGGCTACGGCAATGCCCGCATCCACAAATTCACGGTGGACGGGAAATGGCTGAGCGCCTGGGGCGAGCCCGGCACCGATGAGGGCTGCTTCAACATTCCGCACAACATCTGCGTTGATCCCGACGGCTGGGTCTACGTCGCCGACCGCGAGAACCACCGCGTCCAGGTGTTCGACGCCAACGGCAAATACGAATGCCAGTGGAACAATATGCACCGCCCCTCGGGCCTCTACATGGAGCCGGGGAAGGACGGCCGCTTTTATATCGGCGAGATCGGCCCCGATATGGCGGTCAACATCAATCTCCCGAATTGCGGACCGCGGGTCAGCATCTACACTCATAAAGGCGAGTTGCTGTGCCGGCTCGGCCACCCGCTTGCCGGGCTCGAGACCGGCCAGTTCATCTCGCCGCACGGGCTTGCCGTCGATTCCCGTGGCGACATCTATGTCGGGGAAGTCAGCTTCACCAATTGGGGCCGCCGTGTCCGCGCCAGGGGCGAGCCAATCCCGCCGGGGCTGCGGAGCCTGCAAAAGCTCGTGAAGGTGGGGTGATCGCTCTTTCTGTCGTCCCGGCGAAGGCCGGGGACCCACTTCAGCCGTGGATACCGGCCTCCGCCGGTATGACGATGCAAAAGCAGGCGCGATCGCGAAATGGAGAGCGAGAATGTCGGCTGATCAAGAGATGCCCGCGAAGCTCTACACTACAAAGCAAATGGGTGATGCGGGTGAAATGTTGGTGGCGGGTGAGCTCACTCTTGCCGGCGTTCCAGCTTTGAAAGTTGCGGATAACTGGCCCGGATATGACGTCGTAGCGCAGCCGCCTGACAATTGGCCGGGTTATGGTGCCACCACGCAGCCATCCGAAAGGGCTCCACAGCGAATCTCGGTTAAATCTCGTACAAAAGGTAAAATGACGTACGTCGGCTTCGATCCGGCTAAGGCCGATTGGCTCGCGATAGTGTTTATCGATAACGATACATACCCGACAAGTCGCCAATATTACATTTTACCCATGGATATTGCAGAAAGATATTCCTATGCTAAAAAGACCGGAGCACCGCGAGGGCTATATGTCACCAATATAAGGAAGCAGTTCAACAATTTTGAGAACAATTTCAAGCTATAGCGTCGCGCAGTAACCGAGTAGCCAGACCTTTCGACTGCATTTGGGGAGCTGAAGAAATGCCCAACAACCCGCGCTGGAAGCGCCGCCCGCCCGGCTCGACCTGGGGCGATTGGGGCCCCGAGATCAGCTCGGCCGGCTCAATCTGTTGACCCCTGACAAGGTGCTGAAAGCGGTCGCCGAGGTGAGGGAGGGCCGCGTCTTCTGCCTGTCGATCCCGCTCGATTATCCCGGCGGCACAATCGTCAACCCGCGCCGCCACCCGCCGAAGCTCACCGCCAACCAGCGCCAGGGCATGCCCTACATCGCCTATCCGCTCAACCGCGAGGACCCCCGCTGGCTCGACGTCATCTGCGACGACATCGTCGAGATGACCCTGCAATATTCAACGCTGTGGGATTCTCTCGCCCATGTCGGCCAGCTGTTTGATGCCGACGGCGACGGCAAGCCCGAGATCGTCTTTTACAACGGCTACCGCGCCGGCGAGCACATCATCGGCCCCGTGGATTACCGCGACGGCGGCGCGGTCGAACGCGGCGAGCATGTCGGCGCCACCGCGCTTGGCATCGAAAACATGGCGGCGCACGGCGTTCAGGGCAGCGGCGTGATGATCGACCTCGAAGCCCATTTCGGCCGCGGCGAGAAGTTCGTCTCCTATGACGAGCTGATGCGCATCATGGAGGCCGACAAGGTCGAGGTGGGCGAGGGCGACCTTGTCTGCTTCCGCACCGGCTACGACCGGGTGATCCTCGGCATGAATAAGCATCCCGACGCCGCGACGCTCGCCGCCAACCCGTGCGCCGCGCTCGATGGGCGCGACGAGCGCATCCTCAACTGGATCACCAAGACCGGCATCGTCGCGCTGATCTCGGACAACCGCGCGGTCGAAGCTTCACCGTCGCGGCCGTGCGAGGAAGACCACTGCGCGTCATTGCCGTTGCACGCGCATTGCCTCTTCAAGCTCGGCGTCTATCTCGGCGAGATCTGGCTCCTCTCCGATCTCGCGGACTGGCTGCGCGCCCATGGCCGCTCGCGCTTTCTGTTGACCGCGCCGCCGCTGCGCCTCCCGGGCGCGGTCGGCTCGCCGGCCAACGCGGTGGCGACGGTGTGACGACGAAACAGAGGGGAAGATGGGCATTGGTGATATTGCCGGGCTCATCTTGGGTGCGAGCATATCAAGCACATGGGTAGGGCAGAGGAAGCGTTCCCAGGATTGCTGAGGCACCTGGGTTGCGGTGAGAACTCGGGGTCGATGTCGCGCCGCCGCCTGCGCCTTCCCGGCGCGGTCAGCTCTCCGACGGTGTAGCCAAGCGGCGTTGAATTTCGGGGCGTAACGCGTTACTTTGCGACGCGTTACGATCCGATGGAGGGTAAGGTGGCCGCGACAGCCGAACGGATGAAGAAGATGCGAGATCGCCGTCGTCAGCGGGGCTTACGCGAATTGCGTCTGGTCGTACCCGATGCCCGCTCGGAAACCGTACGCAGCCGGGTGGCAGCGCAGGTGGCGGGCCTTAGCGCCGACAGCGAACTTGACGCGCTGAGCTGGATCGAAACCGTTTCCGAGTTCGACGCCGATGAGCCGCGGTGACGTGGTGATCGTGGCCGCGGCTGGCGACTACGGCAAGCCGCGGCCGGCCGTGATCGTCCAGACGGACGCCTTTCCGGCCAGCCATTTGTCGGTTGTGGTCTGCCAGATGACATCCGAATTGGCCGAAGCCCCTGATTTCCGGGTCACGATCGAGCCCACCCTGGAGACCGGATTGCGCGTGAGGTCCCAGGTAATGGCGGACAAACCCGTGACAGTCCGCCGCGATCGGATCGGACCGCGGATCGGCCATCTTGGAGCCCCCGAGATGGCCCGCCTCAACGTTGCGCTCGCCTTCGTTATGGGCTTGGCGGGCTGAGGTCATAGCACGCCGGTGCGTGGCCTTCTCGGCATCGCCGTCATTCTCATCTTCGCCTGGGCGATCAGCGAGGATCGTTTTCGCGTGCCGTGGCGAATTGTTGTCGTGGGCGTGCTGCTGCAATTTGGGCTGGCGCTGCTCTTCCTCAAATTCCCGCCGGCGCCGGCCGCGTTCCTCGTCTTGAACCGCGCGGTCGAGGCGCTGCAAACCGCGACCGAGGCCGGCACCGGCTTTGTTTTCGGCTATCTCGGCGGCGGCGAATTGCCGTTCGCCGAGACCCGGCCCGGCGCCAGCTTCATCTTCGCCTTCCGCGCGCTGCCGCTGGTGCTGGTGATCAGCGCGCTCGCGACCCTGTTGTTTTATTGGGGCGTCTTGCAGCGCGTCGTGCAGGCCTTCGCCTGGGTATTGCGCCGGGCGGTCGGGGTCGGCGGGCCATTGGGGCTCGGCGCGGCGGTGCACATCTTCGTCGGCCATATCGAGGGGCCGCTGCTGATCCGGCCCTACCTGACGCGGTTCGAACGCGGCGAATTGTTCGCGCTGATGAGCTGCGGCATGGCCGGGATCGCCGGCACGGTGATGGTGCTCTATGCCGCGCTGATCGGCAGCGTCATCCCCGACGCGCTCGGCAACATCCTGATCGCGGCGGTCATCAGCACCCCCGCCGCGCTGGCCATCGCCGCGCTGATGGTGCCGTTCCGCCCCGATTCGTCGCCCACCGCCCAGCTTGCGATGACCGACCCGCCGGTCAGCTCGATGGACGCGGTCGCCAAGGGCACCCGCGACGGCATCGTCTTTCTCGCCAACATCATCGCGATGCTCGTGGTGCTGGTGGCGCTGGTCAGCCTCGCCAACAGCGCGCTCGGGCTGTTGCCCGAACTGGCCGGCGAGCCGGTGACCTTGCAGCGCCTCTTTGCCTATGCCTTCCGCCCGGTGATGTGGTTGATCGGCATCCCCGGCCCGGAAACCTCGGCTGCCGCGGCGCTGATGGGCACCAAGACTGTGCTCAACAAGTTCATCGCCTACGTCGATTTTGCTCATCTGCCGCCAGAGGCGCTGAGCGCGCGCTCGCGCCTCATCATGACGTACGCGCTGTGCGGCTTCGCCAATTTCGGCAGCCTCGGCATCCTGATTGGCGGCATGGGGGCGATGGTGCCCGAGCGCCGGCCGGAGATCGTCGCGCTCGGGCTGCGCTCGATCCTCTCGGGGACGCTCGCCACCTGCATGAGCGGCGCGGTGGTCGGGATGTTGATTTAAGTCTCGATATTAGCTCTAAGTCTTGATATTAAGTCGTTGGTGTCGCGAACCCAGTTTAAAGCTTTGGCAAGCTTTGGCGTACATGGTGTACGCCTCAGCGACCACAGGAGGACTCTGATGTTTGTTACACTAACGAAGTTGTGGAAAAACGAGGACGGGGCGACCGCGATCGAGTACGGGTTGATTGCCGCCCTGATCGCGGTTGCGGCGATCAGCGCGTTTCAGTTGGTCGGAACCAACCTCACCTCGACCTTCAACAACGTCGCTTCGAAGCTTTAAACGATTGGCGACCGAGGAGCGATCTTCCGAGGTGCTCCTCCGCCGACGCGGCGTTGGACCGAACGGGCGGAGCGTCAAGGCTCCGTCCGTTTGTTTTTAGATCCCTAGCCTAGCTGCTCTCGGCGCGAGCCTGACCGGCCGTCACGAAGCCCTATCCAAGGGGAATGACGAGTGCGGCGGCGCGCTCGCGAATCGCGTCCGGCCAGCGGGCCGGGCGGCGCGCGTCGAGGTCGAGGTTGACGCCGTATTGACCGAGCCGCGCGACTTCGCGCCTGCTGCGCGGGTCACGCATCAGGTGGATCATGCGCAGCGAGGAATTGCCGAGATGGGCGATCCCGCTCTCGACGAGATAGGGCTCGTCGAGCGCAAGTGCGCCGGAAATCCGCAGCGCCAGCTCGAAGGTCGAGAAGCCGCGGCGATTGGCTTCGAGGAATGCGGCATCCATGCCGATCGCTGCTCCGGTCTGGAGACAGGCATCGGTGAGGCGGTGGACGATCGCGGCGAGCGCGAACCGTCCCTCGGCGTCGAGATCCTTCGGCTTGACCCGGCCGCGCGCGGTTGGAATGAAGCCGGCAGTGTTCGCCGGCTCGGGACGTGGCTCGGCCGCCGGGCCCTCCCATACCGCAAGCCGGCCGGCGATCGTGCTCTGCTGCTTGGGCGACAGCGCCCTTGCGGACAATTCCCAACGCTCCGCGATCCAGGTCACGGTTTCGCCGTTGGCCGAATCGATAAAGCGGTGCCCGAGGCGCAGCCCGTCATCGATCGCGAGCGCGGCACTATCGATGTGAAAGCTGCTGCCGGCGCGGAGCTCGCGCGCGAAGCGGACATCGAGATGGCGAGCAAACCCGCCGCCGCGCAGCAGCGCGCCGAGCCCGAGGATCTCGGCCAGATTGCGCTCGGCTTCCTCGAGCCGATCGAAATAATAGGCGACCGTGAAATGCTCGGTGACGTCGCATTCCCAGGGCGGCACGGTGCCGCGGTAGGTCTCGTTCCAGTTCGTCATGACACCTCTATTCTAATGCCACAGTCCCGGCGAAAGCCGGGACCCACCTAGCCGCGCCCGAGACGGTTGGAAAATAGGTCCCGGCCTTCGCCGGGACTGCGGTGTTTTATCGATGGCACAACGCCCCTCAGGCCGCCGCTCGCCGTCGTTCAGGAAACAGCGTGAGCAAGCCCTCGCGGGAGGCCGGGCATACGCCGCGCTCGGTGATCAGCGCCGTCACCAGCCGCGCCGGCGTCACATCGAAGGCGAAATTCGTCGCCGCGCTATCCTGTGGGGTGAGCCGCACCTCGACCCGCTGTCCTTCCTCGGTCCAGCCGGCGATATGCGTGACCTCGCGCGGGTCGCGCCGTTCGATCGGGATCTGGGCGCCGTCCTCGATGTCCCAATCGATCGTCGGCGACGGCAGCGCAACATAGAACGGCACGCCGTTGTCATGCGCCGCCAGGGCCTTCAGATAGGTGCCGATCTTGTTGGCGACATCGCCGTTCGAGGTGGTGCGGTCGGTGCCGACGATGCACAGATCGACTTCGCCCTGGCGCATCAAATGCCCGCCGGCATTGTCGGCGATGACCGTGTGCGGCACGCCGTGCTGCCCCAATTCCCAGGCGGTCAGGCTGGCACCCTGGTTGCGTGGCCGGGTTTCGTCGACCCAGACATGCAGCGGGATGCCCTGGTCGTGGGCGCGGTAGATCGGCGCGAGCGCAGTGCCCCAATCAACGGTCGCCAGCCAGCCGGCATTGCAATGCGTCAGGATCTCGACCCGGTTCGAATTGCCCTTGGCCTGCCCGCCCTTGGCGCGAAAGACCGCTTCGATCAGGGGGAGGCCATGCTCGCCGAGGGCGCGGTTGATCGCGACATCCTCGTCGGCGATCGCCCCGGCCCGGGCGTACGCGGCGGCGGCGCGCCGCTCCGGCAGCACCTTGGCGAGCGCGCGGCGCATCTCGGCAATCGCCCAGGCGAGATTGACTGCGGTCGGGCGGGTCGCGGCGAGGGTCGCGGCCGCCTCTTCAATGGCGCGTTCGGTCGGGTCCTCGGCGACTGCGAGCGCCATGCCATAGGCGGCGGTGGCGCCGATCAGCGGGGCGCCGCGCACCCGCATGTCGCGGATCGCCCGCGCCGCATCGTCTAGGCTCTCCAGACGGGCTGTGACGAAGTCATGCGGCAGCCGGGTCTGGTCGATGATCTCGACCGTTTGCCCATCGGCGGTGAGCCAGATCGTGCGCATCGCCCGTCCGGCGACCCTCATTGTCGGGTTACCTCCGCAGCACCCGCCCAGCGACCGCGTCGAGCCGGGCGAGGAGAGCCGGGTCGCGGTGTTCGGGCGCGGTGATCAGCGCGTGTTCGAGCGAATGGTCGCAGCCGTGATGGCACGGCCCCTCGTGGTGCGCGAGCAGCGGCACGACCCCGTGGACAAGGGCGCGGGCATGCGCGGCGTTGGCGTCCAGCACCGACAGGATCTTCTCGACCGTGACGGCATCGTGGCCAGGATGCCAGCAATCGTAATCGGTCACCATTGCGACCGTCGCGTAGCATATCTCGGCTTCGCGGGCGAGCTTGGCCTCGGGCATGTTGGTCATGCCGATCAGGTCACAGCCCCAGGCGCGGTAGAGCTCGCTTTCCGCCAGGGTCGAGAATTGCGGGCCCTCCATGACAAGGTAGGTGCCGCCGCGCTTCGCGATGATCCCGGCGCGCGGCGCCGCCGCAGCGACGGCATCGCCGATCCGCGCGCACACCGGGTGCGCCATCGACACATGGGCGACGCAGCCCGGACCGAAAAAGCTTTTTTCGCGCGCAAAGGTGCGGTCGACGAACTGGTCGATGACGACAAAATCACCGGGGGCGAGATCTTCGCGCAGGCTGCCAACCGCCGATAATGACACGATGTCGGTGACGCCGCAGCGCTTCAGCGCGTCGATGTTGGCGCGAAAATTGATCGCCGAAGGCGGCAACTGATGGCCGCGTCCATGCCGCGGCACAAACACGACCGGCGCTCCGTCGAGCGTCCCGAAGCAGAACTCGTCCGATGTCGCTCCGAACGGGCTGTCGACCCGGCGCCAGGCGACATCGGCGAGACCGTCGATCTGATAGAGACCGCTGCCACCGATGATGCCGATGACGCGGGGCGTCACTGTGTTGTTGCGATCAACAGTCATACCAGTTCGTCGAGCAGTGCGGCGGCCTCTTTCAGATCGGTGGTGTCGAACCCCTCGCTAAACCAGCCGTAGACCGGCGCCAGCAGCTCGCGCGCCTCCGCCCGGCGTCCCTGCTCGCCCCACAGCCGGGCGAGATCGCGGGTGGCGCGCAATTCCGGCGATTTCGCCTGTTGCCGCCGGGCAATTGCGAGCGAACGCTCGAAGGACGCTTCGCTCTCGCCGACAAGATTGCGGGACAGCAGAATTACACCCTTGCGGCGATGGATTTCCGCTTCCCACCAGCGCTCGGCACCCGCATGGATCGCCGCCTCGGCCTCCGCCAACGCGGCAAGGGCACCGTCGTAATCTCCCCCGCGCGCCAGCACCTCGGCGACCAGTGTCAATTGGTATTGGTGTGCCAACTGCCACGCCTTGCGCCCGGCCAAACCGGCGCGGATCGAGGCGGTCGCCAGCTCGAGTTCATCGTTAGCGAGCAGAGCGGCCCCCCGCAATACGTTCGTGTCCAGCACTCGGGCGATGCGTTGCTCGGCAGCTAATGCTTCGGCATCGCTCACGCGCTGGAAGGCTATGTCGGGCTCACGGCGGAAAAGGTGGAGAACCGAGCCGTAAATCAAAGCGTGGCTGAGACTGAGCGGGTGGCGCAGCCGCTTCGCGAGAGACACCGCTTCGCGAATACTTGCCACGGCCTTGTCGGGGTAGCCGAGCAACCAGTCCAGCAGCGCTCCGTGCTGGTACGCGCAAACCCCAGGGTCATGCCCGCCATAGAGCAGCCCAAGCGAGTGGTGCCGATCAAAATCATAGAGACGGCGGCCCTCATCACAATGTTCGCGCGCCGGCGCCGGTTCGCCGGCGCCGAAGCGCGTGAACCAAGCGCTGTGATGGGCTTCGAGCCGCAACGCGCTATCTTCCTGCCGTTCGCTCAATATCAGAAGCTGGCTCGACAGCGGGCGAGCGGCATCGACGTTCCGTATCGAGGTGGTCAGCCACAGGTTCCAGAGCGCGACGAACAGGTTGTCCGCATCGCCGCATTTATCGCAAAGGCCCCGTGCCCGCTCGTAGGCCTCAACCGCCTCCGGCGAGTTGAATCCCTTCGCCGTCAGCAGCGACGGGCCTCTCGTCAATTCCAGTTCGATCTCCTGCCGGTCGCGATCCGGCGTCTCTGGCAAGGATCTCAGTAGTGCAATGCCCCGATCGCAATGGCCGATCGCTTCGTAGTGGGCCGACCGTGCCGCGGCGTGCCGCCCTGCCATCAGCCATCGCTCGACCGCGCGTTCGCTGTCGCCCGCAGCCGTCAGGTGATGGGCGAGCAGTTCGGGCTGGCGCTCGACGAGGTCGGCGAAATCCTCTTCCAACGCCGCCGCGACGCGCGCGTGCAATTCCTGCCGTCGGCCGCGCAGCAGGGTCGAATAGGCCGCGTCCTGCACTAGCGCGTGCTTGAACAGATAGGTCGCATGCGGAGCGACGCCGCGGCAGAATAGGAGTCCCGCATCGCCGAGCTGATCCAATGCCGCCTGCAGCTCCCGCTCTGGACGCTGCGCCACAAGCGCGATCAGTTCATAGCCGAACTCGCGGCCGAGCACCGCGCCGATCTGGGCGATCTCCTTCGGTGCCGGCCCGAGCCGGTCGAGCCGCGCAATCAACGAGGCGTGCAACGTCGCCGGCACCGACAGCGCGGCCAGCGAGGTCGTTGCCAGCACCGCGGCCACCCGGTCGCCCTGCGCGGCGCTTTCCAGCACCGCCTTGGTCAGCTCCTCGACAAAGAGCGGCACCCCGTCGGTGCGCTCGACGATCTCGGCGACGATCTCGGCGGTCAGCGCGGCATTGCCGGCCAGAGTTCGAACCAGCGCCCCGCCGTCGCGTTCGCCGAGCCGATTGAGCGCGAAACTAGCGACGTGGGAGCGGCCGCCCCATGGCGGCTGGAATTCCGGACGAAAGGTGATCAACAGCAGCACCGGCAGCCGCCGCACCCGGTCGACGGTCAGATCCAAGAGCTCGCGCGAGGTCGGGTCGATCCAGTGGGCGTCCTCGAACACCATTAGCACGGTCCGGTGCCGCGCCTCGGATTCGAACTGGCCCAGCATCGCCTCGAACAATTTCTCGCGTTTGCGCTGCGGGCTCAGGTTGAGCTCTGCAGCTGAACTCGGCAGCGACAGGAGCTCGCTCAACAGCGCAATTTCGTCGTCATCCCGCGTTCCGGGGGCGAGCAATGCCCGAAGTTTACCCAGCCTGGCTTCGACCGTGTCGTCGCGGGCGAACCCGGCGGCGCGTTCGAGCTGCGCGATGAAGGGATGGAGCGCGCTGTCCTGGAGGTGCGGCGAGCAGAAATAGCGCAGGCGGGCATGTCGCTCGGTTTCGATGCGCTCGGAAAGCGCGGCCGTGAGCCGCGACTTGCCGATGCCCGGCTCGCCGGAGATCAGCACGACCCGCCCTTCGCCCATCTTCGCCTGCTCCCAGCGGCGCAGCAGAAGATCAAGCTCCTCGTCACGGCCGACCAGCGGCGTCTCTCCCGAGCGCAACGCCTCGAAGCGGCTCAACATACCGCTCTCGCCAATGACCCGCCAGGCCGGGTGCGGCTCGGCAAAGTCGGCGAGTTGCTGCGGCCCGAGGTCTTCCAAATCGAACAGCCCGCCGATCTGCCGCCGCGTCGCTTCGGCGATGACGAGCGTGTTCGGCAAAGCCAGAGCCTGCAGCCTGGCGGCAAGGTTAGGGGTTTCGCCGACGACCCCGCGCTCCTGTGCCGCGCCCTCGCCGATCAGATCGCCGACCACGGCGAGCCCCGTGGCGATGCCCAGCCGTACGCTCAAACCCTCGCGCGCGGGCAATTTGCCGACGGCCTCGATCACCGCCAGCCCGCCGCGCACCGCCCGCTCGGCATCGTCCTCATGCGCTTGCGGGTAGCCGAAAAGGATCAGCACGCCGTCGCCCATATACTTGGCGACAAACCCGTCAAAGCGCCTGACCGTGTCGGCGACCGCGCGGTGGTAGTCGCCGATCAGCTCTCGCAGATCCTCCGGGTCATGACGGGTCGAGAGCGCCGTTGAGCCAACTAGATCGCAAAACATCACCGTCAGCTGCCGGCGCTCGGCCTGGTCCTGCGGGGTAACGGGCTCCGCTCGTGCAGGGGCGGGCACTTCGATGCCGAGCGCGGCGATGGCGGCGAGGAGCTTACGGCGATGGCCGATCGAGGCCACACCGAGGCCAATCAAATCCTCAGCGGTCAGCTCCGGTAGCACATCGGCATCGACATCGTTCTCGCGGAATGCCGGCGCGTATTGTTCGAGCCCCAGCCCGCGCAGCCAATCGGTGATCTCGATCGACATCGCCGGGGTTCGCGGTCAGCAGGAGAGGCGTCGCCGCCCACGGCGATCTTGCTTCCGGGCGCGCATTGCTAAAATCCTGCCTGTCGTCGCAGACATCTGGGGAACTTCCGAAGAACTCCAATCGCTCAACGGCAGCATAGCGCTGAGCGCTTGCGCTAAGGAAGCGATCTGACCCATGCCAAGGGTGATCTCCTCGCCAAGACACTCCTTGGCGAAATCGCGGTTCGCTTCGGTCAGTGCACCCGCGACCAGATCTTGCGCTTGGCGGCGTAGAACACGCCGGTCGCGACAATGAGGAACAGGATCACCTTGAAGCCGATGCGATGCCGCTGTTCAAGGGTCGGCTCCGCCGCCCAGCTGAGGAAAGTGACGACGTCGTGCGCCATTTGCAGCACGCTCGCCGGGGTGCCGTCGGCAAATTTTACCTGGTCCGGGTTGAGCGGCGGGGGCATCGCGATCTGGTGACCTGGGAAATACGGGTCGAAGTTCATGTTGGGGTTCATCTTGAAGCCGGCTGGCGCATCCTTGAACCCCGTCAGGATCGCATAAACGTAGTCCTCGCCGCCCTCGCGCGCCTTGGTTATCAGCGACAAATCGGGCGGCAGGGCCCCGTTGTTTGCCGCGCGTGCCGCCTGGTCGTTGGCGAATGGTCCGGGGATCGGGTCGGATGGCCGCCCCGGGCGCTGATACATCTCACCGCTGTCGTTGGGTCCGTCGGTCACCTGGATCTGCGCGGCGATGCCTTTGACCTCGTCCTCGGTGTAGCCGATCTCAGTCAGATCGCGGAAATAGAGGTGCTTCACCGGGTGACAGGCCGAACAGACCTCTTTGTAGACCTGAAAGCCGCGTTGCAGTGCGGCCCGGTCATAGGTCCCGAACACGCCCTCGAACGACCATTCCTGATGCGGTGGGTGCAGCGCTGCGGGCGGTGGTGGCGGCTCCTCGGCCAGCGCCGGGTTCGTCAGCCACAGCAGTGTCACCCACACCAGGGCAAACAGCGGCCGTGCCATCCTATTCGCCCCCGGCCGCGCTGGCCACGCGCGGCCCGAGCACGGCGGCGGCGATACTGATCGGCAAGGGCCGCGGCGTCTCGAGCTTGCCGATCAGCGGCATCAGGATCAAAAAGTGGATGTAGTAATAGGCCGTCGCGATCTGGCCGAGGGTCACGACAAAGCCGGCGGGCGGCTGGCTGCCGACATAACCGAGCGCGATCAGATCGAGCGGCAGCAGCATCGCAAACCAGCGCCAGATCGGACGAAAGCGGGCGCTGCGCACCGGCGATGTGTCGAGCCACGGCACCAAAAACAACAGGATGATCGATCCCATCGACAGGACTACCCCGAGCAGCTTGCTCGGGATCCCGAGAAAATCGAAGGTGATCGAGCGCAGGATCGCGTAATACGGCAACAGGTACCATTCCGGCACGATATGGTTTGGCGTGACCATCGGGTTGGCCGGGATGTAATTGTCGGCGCTGCTCAGCATGTTCGGCAGATAGAAAACCAATATCGCGAACACCAATAGGAAGACGCACAGCCCGAAACAGTCCTTGACCGTGTAATACGGGTGAAACGGGATCGTGTCCTGCGGGCCGCGCTTGTCGATGCCGAGCGGGTTGTTGGAGCCGTGCTGATGCAGCGCCAGCAGATGCAGCCCGACCACTGCGACGATGATAAACGGCAGCAGATAATGCAGCGAAAAGAACCGGTTGAGGGTCGGGTTGCCGACCGTGAAGCCACCCCACAGCAGAGTGACGATGTCCTGCCCGAAGACCGGGATCGCGGAGAACAGATTGGTGATGACCGTCGCCGCCCAGTAGCTCATCTGCCCCCACGGCAGGACATAACCCATGAAAGCGGTGGCAATCATCAGCAACAGAATGATGACACCGAGAATCCACAATAGCTCCCGCGGATATTTGTACGAGCCGTAATAAAGCCCGCGGAACAAGTGGATATAGACGATCGCAAAAAACATCGACCCGCCGTTCATGTGGATGTAGCGAATAAGCCAGCCGTAATTGACGTCTCGCATGATGCGCTCGACCGAATCGAAGGCGAGAGTGGCCTCCGGCGTGTAGTGCATCGCGAGCACCACGCCGGTCACGATCATGATGACGAGCGTGATTCCGGCGAGCGATCCGAAATTCCACCAGTAGCTTAGGTTTCGTGGGGTCGGATAGTTGATTAAGTGATGATCAAGCGACGCGACAAACGGCAGGCGGTAGTCGATCCAGCGGACAAGCCGGCTCAATCCGCCGGCTGGTTCGCCGGCGAGGGCGCCAGCCGGGGCGCCGGATGGAGGTGCGGCCATGGCGCTCCCTAGCCGATCTTGATCGCGGTGTCGGAGGTGAATTCGTAAGGCGGGACGAAGAGGTTGAGCGGCGCCGGGCCCTGGCGGATCCGGGCTGAAGTATCGTAAATCGAACCGTGGCACGGGCAAAACCAGCCGCCAAAGGGTCCGCGGTCATCACCAAGCTTGTTGCCGAGCGGGATGCAACCGAGATGCGTGCACACGCCGACGACGACGAGCCATTCCGGCTTCTTGACCCGGTCGGAATCCTTCTGCGGGTCGCGCAATGTCGAAATATCGATGGCCTGAGCGGCCTTGATCTCCTCGGGCGGGCGGTGGTCGATGAAGACGGGCTTGCCGCGCCAGGCGATCGTGAGGCGCTGGCCGACCTGTATCGGCGCCAGATCGACCTCGGTCGTGGATAGCGCCAGCGTATCGCGCGCCGGGTTGAGACTGTCGATAAACGGCCAGATCGCGATCGCCGCGCCGATGCCGCCGAGCGCGCCGGCGGTCAGCAACAGGAAATCGCGCCGCGAGGCGCCCCCATGGTCCGCGTCAACAGGCGAATGCGCCAGATCGGCCATCCCAAACCTCGATCCACTGCCGGTCCCGAGCCGCCGGGGGCAAGCTATACGCTTGAAGAGGCCGAACTATGCGACAGACTGCCGCATAAAACGGCAACAGGGTCGGCGCTATGCGCGTTCCTATAATGCGCATGCTTATGCGCGCAGGCCGACGGGGAATTGACGATTTGCGCCTTGCCCTATTCGAGCCCGATATTCCGCAGAATACCGGTGCCCTATTGCGCCTCGCGGCCTGCTTCGGGGTCGCGGTCGATCTGATCGAACCCTTTGGTTTTCTGTTCGATGATCGGCGACTTCGCCGCGCCGCGCTCGATTATGCCGCACGGGTGCGGGTCCATCGCCATGCCTCGTGGAGCGTGTTCCTGGCGGAGCGCGTCCCGAGCTCTCGGCTGATCCTCCTGACGACCGGCGGGAACGTCCCGCTCCATCGCTTCGAGTTCGCTGCCTCCGATACGCTGCTTTTGGGCCGCGAAAGCGCTGGGGTTCCCGCTTTCGTGCATGACGCGGCAGTCGCCCGGGTCGTCATCCCGTTGCAGGCCGGCGCGCGATCGCTCAACGTCGCGCTCGCCGGCGCGATCGCGCTCGCCGAGGCGTTGCGCCAGACCGGCGGGTTTGCGCAACCCTGACGGCCGATCGTCGCCGAGGCGCGATCAGCCTGAGCGATCAGCCTGAGCGCGCTGTAAGCGTTGACAACAACACAGGCCCGGCTTATCTCCCGCCGACCCGATCGACGGGAAACCCATGGCGCGCCCGTGGCGGAATTGGCAGACGCGCACGGTTCAGGTCCGTGTTCCGAAAGGAGTGGTGGTTCGACTCCACTCGGGCGCACCATTCGCCTCACCGAATAATTCGGTCGGCTCCCGGAAACTTAGGCTAGAACTGCATCAAACGGCCGGACGAGCCGTGCGGGGGAAACTGTCCTTGGGGAGCGCCATCCGTGTTCGACTGGGCGAACTTGCGGTCGATCTGGGAGCCGCGCGTGCTGAGCATCCTGCGGATCGTGACCGGGCTCCTGTATCTCGGGCATGGCCTCAACAAGCTTTTCAACTTCCCGCCGACCGCCAATCGCGTCCCCTACCAGCTGTTCACCCTGGTGCCGGGTCTCGCGGGCCTCTTGGAGTCGATCGGCGGCGCGCTGATCGTGGTTGGCCTGTTCACGCGCCCCGTGGCCTTCATTCTTTCAGGTGAAATGGCCTTCGCATACTTCATGGTATACGCGCCGCGGAGCTTTTTCCCGCATGTCAGCGGCGGCGTCTCAGCCGTCCTCTATTGTTTCATTTTCCTCTACTTCTTCGTCGCGGGCGCCGGGGTCTGGAGCCTCGATGAGCTGCGGACAACGCGAGCGTCAGCCGGGTCCAGAGGCTGATCGCCTGCCCGCGCTCGGCCTCGTCGAATTTGACGCGCGGGCCGCCAGGGTAGATATTCCCCGGGTCTTCGAGAGCAGGGTCATAGTTGTTTTAATGAAGTTGGCGATCGGGAATAAGCTCGGCGCCGCGTCGAGCGGCGCCGCATGACCCACCATTTGCATCCGGGCGATCTGCCCGAAGGGCTGTTGTTTGGCGACTCGGTCGCGATCGACACCGAGGCAATGGGGCTCAACCCGCATCGCGACCGGCTATGCCTGGCGCAGCTCTCGCGCGGCGATGGGGATGCCCACCTCGTACAGTTCGCCGCCGGCTGCTACGACGCCCCAAACCTCAAGCGGTTGCTGGTCGATCCCGCGGTCGTCAAGCTGTTTCATTTCGCGCGGTTCGACATCGCGATCCTGTATCATTATCTCGGGGTGATGCCTCAGCCGCTCTATTGCACGAAGATCGCCTCGCGGCTCGTGCGCACCTTCACCGATCGGCACGGGCTGCGCGATCTGTGCAAGGACCTCCTCGGCGTCGAGCTGAAAAAAGAGCAGCAGAGCTCGGATTGGGGCGCCGCCACGTTGAGCGACGAGCAGCTGCGCTATGCCGCCTCCGACGTCCTGCACCTGCACGTGCTGCGCGCCCGACTCGATCAGATGCTGGCGCGCGAACGGCGCACCGAGCTGGCGCGCAGCTGCTTTGATTTCCTGCCGGCACGCGCTTTGCTTGATCTGGAAGGCTGGGCGGAGCAAGACATCTTCGCGCATTAGCGTCGTTGCGCATGCGGCCTGGTCGGTCGGGGCCACGCCATCAGCGGGGGAGTTGTTTTGGGGGAGAAAGCCGTCGCCGCCACCGCCACGCTCGACAACGGATTGGGCAATTTTGCCAAGCGCCATCGGTCGAGCGGTCTCGGTCGCGATCTTACAGTCGCCCGCCGGGTCATTCGCGCCGAGATCGAGGGTCTCGAACAGCTCTCCCACACCCTCGACACCGCCTTTGGCGTCGCACTCGATCTGTGCGCGGCGGCGCGCGGACGGCTGATCGTCACCGGGATCGGCAAGAGCGGGCATGTCGCCCGCAAGATCGCGGCGACGCTCGCCTCGACCGGCACGCCGGCGCAATTTGTCCACCCCGCGGAGGCCAGCCACGGCGATCTCGGGATGATCGGCGTCGACGACGCGGTGCTCGCCTTGTCGAATTCCGGCGAGAGCGCTGAATTGGCCGACATCATCTTTTATTCGCGGCGGTTCAAGATCCCGCTCGTCGCTATCACCGGCGGGCGCGGCTCAACCCTAGCCGAGGCGGCCGATGTCGTGCTGCCGCTGCCGGCTGCCGCCGAGGCCTGCCCGATGGGGCTGGCGCCGACGACGTCCACGACGATGATGATCGCGCTCGGCGATGCGTTCGCGCTCGCGCTGCTCGAACGAAAGGGTTTTTCGTCGGCCGATTTCCAGCGGTTTCATCCCGGCGGCGAGCTCGGCCGCCGCCTCTTGCGGGTCGGCGAGATCATGCATAAGGGCGCGAGCGTCCCGCTGGTCTCGCCCGAGGCGCCAATGTCGGAGGCGATCCTCGTCATGTCGGCCAAGAGCTTTGGCTGCGTCGGTGTGGCGGGTTCGGATGGGCGGCTTGTCGGGGTTATTACCGATGGCGATTTGCGACGGCACATGGACGACCGGCTGATGGCGCGCAGGGTTGGCGAGGTCATGCACCGTGACCCGAAAACGATTAGCGCCGCCCATCTGGCCGCCGAGGCGCTGGGTCTGATGAACCGGTTCTCGATCACCGCGCTGTTCGTCGTTGATGACAGCCTGCGTCCGGCCGGGTTTCTGCATATGCACGATTGCCTGCGTGCCGGCGTCGCATGAGGCTTGCCATGCCGGGACCCGCGCTGCGTTGGCAGCGGCGCCACGAGGGCGCGCCGAAAGCGGCCGTCCTGGCAAACCCCTCGGCTTGGATTGCTGCCGCCTGGCCCAACACCGCCCCGGACAATCCTCACAGCCGGCGCGTCGCCCTCTTAAAGCGAGTATTGCCGGCAATCGGCTTGGCGCTGTTACTGCTGATTGCCGTGTGGCCACGGCTGGCGCCGCTGTGGGACCGCATCCGACTGAGCTTTCCGGCGATCGATATGCGCGAGGCGCGTCAGCTGCGGATGGTCAACCCGCATTATGCCGGGGTCGATCGCCTCGGTCGCCCCTTCTTGGTTACCGCGGCGGTCGGTCGGCAGGTGCCCGATCGGCAGGATTTGATGTCGCTCGAGGCGCCGCGGGCCGATATGAAAATGCATGCCGGTGCCGATGTCGTCGTCACCTCGGCGACCGGGATCTACCAATCGCAGACGCAGCTTCTCGATCTGTTCGGCGGGGTCACGCTGGTGCATCAGGACGGCACCCGCTTCGTCACCGATACCGCGCGAGTTGATGTTGCCAACAACGCGGCGGAGGGCAGCGACCCGGTCGAGGGGCACGGCCCGTCCGGCGATGTCAAGGCGCAAGGGTTTCGGATTATCGACAAGGGCGATACGATCATCTTCACTGGCAAGTCTGATATGCTTCTCAAGCAGGCAATGCCGGGTACCGAGAAGCGCGCTCCGGCGGGCTTGCCGGCCCCGATCGCGGCGACTGCGGCGCGGGTCGCGGCCGAGGCGAAGCCGGCGCTTGCAGCGGCGGCGCCGGCAGCAAGGCGGCACGCGGCGAGGCCGTCGGCGTCAGCGCATGCTGACACCCGGCATGCGCATCCCAGTCATCGACCGCTCCCAGCCAAGCCGATACCCCGCAAGAAAGCCTAGGCGATGCTGCGGCACCGTGCCCGAATTCGGACATGCGACACGGCGGCAATCGGCCTTGCCCTCCTGTTTTGCGGCATTCCGCTTTCACCGGCGAGCGCGCAGGCGGCTGGCCCCGGCGACAATCTGCCGGTCCAGATCCAGTCCGATTCGGGGATCGAGTGGCAGCAGGACCAGCACCTCTACATCGCTCGCGGCAACGCTGTCGCCTCTCGCGGCCCCAGCGAAGTCCATGCCGATACTCTGATCGCCCATTACCGCGAGGCGAAGGGCGGCAATACCGGCGGCAATACCGAAATTTACCGCGTCGAGGCGGAGGGCCATGTCACGCTGATGCGCGGCACGCAAACCGTAGTCGGCGACCGCGCCGTTGACGACATCGATCAAGCGGCCGCTGTCGTCACCGGCAAGGGGCTCAAGATGACGACGCCGAGCGATGTCGTGACCGCGCGCGACAGCCTCGAATGGTTCGACCAGAAGCAGATAGCCGTGGCCCGCGGCAACGCGGTCGCGATCCGCAACGGCAAGACCATCAAGGGCGACGTCCTGACTGCCTATATGGTCAAAACCGCGCCGGCGCAGGCCAAGGCCGGCGCGCAAGGCGGGCGTCCGGTGCCAGCGGCGAAACTGCCGGTTACGCCCGCCGCGTCGGCGGCCGGCACGACCGGCGACGCAGCCGGCGCGGCCTCGAAAATCAGCCGTGTCGATGCGCAAGGCCATGTGGTGGTCACCAACGCGCTCGACACCGGACGCGGCGATTTCGGCGTCTACAATGCCGACACCGGCATCGCGACGTTGATCGGCCACGTCGTCATCGAGCGGGGCACGGACGTGATCAGAGGAGAACGCGGCGTCATGGATCTCAACAACAACGTCAGCCGCGTGATGCCCGGGGACGCCCCCGGTGCGCCGCAGCAGCGGGTCCAGGGCCTCTTCGTTCGCCAGGAGCAGGGCGCATCGGCGCCGGCATCCGGCGCGGCGCCGAGCCGCGCGCCGGCCGCGAAAGACGTTAAGAGACCGTGATGCGCGGTGCGAGCGGGCAAACGCCGTCGAGCTATGCCGGCCCCGATTGGCTCGACCAGGGACCGCGCCTTGTTGCCGACAATCACGGCCTCGTCGGTTACGGTCTCGGCAAGAGCTTTAAGCGCCGCCCGGTGTTGCGCAACGTCAGCGTGTCAGTACAGCGCGGCGAGGTGGTCGGCCTGCTTGGCCCCAACGGCGCCGGCAAAACCACCTGTTTCTACATCATCACCGGCCTGATCGCTGCGGATACGGGGACGGTCGAGCTCGACGGGCAAGACATCACCGAACTGCCGATGTATCGGCGGGCTCGCCTGGGCATCGGCTATCTGCCGCAGGAAGCATCGATTTTCCGCGGCCTGACCGTCGAGCAGAACATCCGCGCCATTCTCGAAGTCGCCGAACCCGAACCCGAGACCAGAGAGGCCATGCTCGATGCGCTGTTGGCCGAGTTCTCGATCAGCCACTTGCGGCGCGCTTCGGCGATGGCGCTGTCGGGCGGCGAGCGGCGGCGTTGCGAGATCGCCCGGGCGCTGGCCACACAGCCGAACTTCATTCTGCTCGACGAGCCGCTTGCCGGGATCGACCCGATTGCGGTCGGCGATATCCGCGACCTCGTGGCGCACCTCAAGGATCGCGGCATCGGCGTCTTGATTACCGATCATAATGTGCGCGACACGCTGCAAATCGTTGATCGGGCATACATCTTGCATGAGGGGCGGGTGCTGATGGAGGGCGCGCCCGACGAGATCGTCGCCGACGCCGAGGTCAGACGCGTTTACCTGGGCGAGAGATTCAGCCTATAAGCCGCTCCGATCGGAGCGTTACGTGAATAGATTCGGTTTTACGCAACGGCTTGAACTGCGCCAGAGCCAGGCGTTGGTGATGACGCCGCAGCTGCAGCAGGCGATCAAGATGCTGCAGCTCTCGAACGTCGAACTGGCGGATTTTGTCGAGGCTGAGCTCGAGCAGAACCCCTTGCTCGAACACGGCGAACACGACGCGGACGAGGCGCCGGTAGCGGCGCCCGAACCCGTTCCGGCCGAGGCCAACGGTGCCCCGGTGGAGCTTTCCGGGGCGCTGCCGGACGCGTTCGCCGGTGCGCTTGCGGGGGATCTCGCCGGCGATACTGTCGACCACTGGCGCGCCGCCGCCGGCGAGGATGGTGATGGGTCGCTCGATCGCAGTGGCGATTCCCAGTCCTGGCGGACACGCAATGGCGGTCGCAACGATGAGGATGTGCGCGGCATCGACCAAGCCGCCGCGCGCGCCCGGACGCTGCGCGAGCATCTAATCGAGCAGATCGGCGCCGACCTGCCCGACATCGTCGATCGGGTCGTCGCCGCTCACCTGCTCGACCAGCTCGACGAGGCGGGTTATCTGCGCGGCGGCCTTGATGGCATAGCGGAGCGGCTCGGCTGTCCTCCTTCGCGGGTCGAACGCGTGCTCACCCGCGTGCAGGAGTTCGACCCGCCCGGGGTGTTTGCCCGCGATCTGCCGGAATGCCTCGCCCTGCAGCTGCGCGATCGCAATCGGCTCGATCCGGCGATGCAGCTGCTGCTCGACAACCTGCCGCTACTCGCGGCGCGCAATGTGCCGGCTCTGCTGCGGATCTGTCAGGTCGATGCCGAGGACCTTGCCGAGATGGTGGCCGAGATCAAAGCGCTCGACCCTCGCCCGGGGCATGCCTTCGACCCGCCGCTGGCGCAGCCGGTCATCCCGGACATCATCATGCGGGCGGGGCCCCAAAGCGGATGGCTTGTTGAGCTGAACGCAGATACCCTGCCGCGCGTCCTGGTCAACAATCGCTATTACGCGCGCATCAGCCACGCGGTGCGCAGCAAGGCCGAGCGCGAATATCTGACCGATCGGCTGCAGGCCGCCAACTGGCTGGTCAAATCGCTGCACCAGCGCGCCACCACGATCCTCAAGGTCGCGACCGAGATCGTCAGCCAGCAGGACGGGTTTTTCCGCCGCGGCGTAGAAGCGCTGCGGCCGCTGATCCTGCGCGACATCGCCGAAGCGATCGGCATGCACGAAAGCACGGTGAGCAGGGTCACAACGAACAAATATATGGCGACCCCGCGCGGCCTGTTCGAGCTGAAGTATTTCTTTACCTCATCGATCGCTGCCGCGCATGGCGGCGACGCACATTCCGCCGAGGCGGTGCGCTTTCGCATCCGCGGCCTGATCGACGGCGAGCCGTCGGACGACACGCTGTCGGACGAGCGGCTGGTCGAATTGCTCCAAACGCAAGGCGTCGATATCGCCCGCCGCACCGTGGCGAAGTACCGCGAGGCGATGCGCATCCCCTCCTCGGTGCAACGCCGCCGCGAAAAAATGTTGGTGCTGTGAGCACAGCCGTCAGGTCTCGCGCTTGACCGCATCCCGCCCCATACCCATTTGGCTTCAGCGCCTCCTCCGCGACCCCAGGGTCAAATCCCGGCGAGGGGCGGGAAGGGCGAGCGGCCCCGCCAGGAGTGAGTGGTTTTCAGCCATGCAGCTGACGGTCACGGGCAAGCAGGTCGATGTCGGCGACGCGCTGCGGCATCATGTCGAAACTTCGCTCGAAACCCTCCTCGCCAAATACTTTCATACGGCGATCGAGGCGCATGCCGTGTTCGCCCGCGAGGCGCATCTCGTTCGTGCCGAGATTTCGCTGCATGTCGGGCGCGGCATCGTCGCCAACAGTAGTGCCACGGCGAGCGATCATTACGTAGCGTTTGACGCGGCCGCAGAGCGTCTGGCGAAGCAGTTACGGCGCTCCAAGCGCCGGCTGCGCGACCACCACGGCAAGACGCACGCACCAGCCGAGCCGCCTGAGATGGCGAATTGATGGAAATTGCCGACCTGCTCGTCCCGCGCGGCGTGATCGCCCAGCTGCGGGTCAGCAACAAGAAGCAGGCCCTCCAGGAAATCGCTCGGCGCGCCGCGGCGTTGAGCGGGATTGCCGAGCGCCGCCTCTATGATGTGCTGGCCGAGCGCGAGCGCCTCGGCTCGACCGGGATCGGCCGCGGCATCGCAATCCCGCACGGGAAGCTCCGCGAGCTGTCGCGCCTGTACGGGTTCTTCGCGCGGCTGGAGCGGCCAATCCCGTTCGAGGCGATCGACGATCAGCCCGTCGATCTAATGTTTTTGCTGCTGGCCCCCGCCGAGGCCGGTGCCGAGCATTTGCGGGCGCTGGCCCGCGTCTCGCGCCTGCTGCGCGACAGCACGATCTGCCAGAAGCTGCGCGGCACCGACAATGCCGACGCGCTCTATGCACTCCTGACCGACCGCACCGAGAGCCACGCCGCCTAGCCCTTTGACGGCTGCCGCCCGGCAACCACGCATCGAAACACCTCGGCCGAGAGCGCTGCGGCCCCGGCAAACGGGGTCAGTGCACGCTAACCGGCTCCATATCGTTCTGCCGCACAACGGCAAAGGCGAGGTCGCGGTTGGTGATGACGGCAATCCGGGTGCCGTCGGCAGCGTGCACCGCAAACGAAAGCGTGCCGTTGTCGACGATGGGTTTGACATAAGCAACATCGTTCATGCCGAGCAGCCCCAGCTCCTGTGCCGACAACTGCCGAAGTCCCTCGATGAACTGCATTTCTATCTCCGTCGCGCCGGTGCGCGGCTTGCCCGGCGAAAGATTAACCTCACGCTGAAAATTCCGTTCCTACGTGTTCGAACTACCTGGTGACCGCGCGCGCACCGGACGCGGTCCGCTTGCGCCGGAGGCTTCGGGTTCGGGTCCGCGGATCGGGACCGTGCGCACCCGCACCTCAACCGTCGGCCGCACGAGATCGACATGCAACAGCCCGTTTTCGAGCCACGCACCGCGCACTTCGATCCCCTCTGCCAGCACGAACGAGCGCTGGAACTGGCGCGCGGCGATGCCGCGGTGCAGGTAGACCCGCTCAGCCTCGTCGGCTTGCTTGCCGCGGATCACCAGCTGGTTGTCCTCGACCGTGATACTCAGATCGGCCATCGTAAAGCCAGCGACCGCAAGGGTGATGCGCAGCGTGTCGTTGCCGAGCTGCTCGACATTGTAGGGCGGGTAGCCGTCGCCGGAGACCTTGGTGACGCGGTCGAGCGCCCGCTCAAAATGCTCGAACCCCAAGAGCAACGGCGAGTTGAACAGCGCCACGCGCGACATCATCCTTCTCCTCGGCGGCGAGCGAGATCCGCTGCCGGGCCCATGGTGGCACCCGGCAACGGTAGCACGGATTGCATCATTGATTTGGGAATGCGGGGGACGCCGATCAAGAAACCGCGAATCGCCGCAGCAGCGCGAAATGGCTTGCGCGCCGCGACCGGTCTTTCGCCCTCGGCGCCGGCCCCCCATATTGGAGCAATGCGGTCTTTGGCTCGGGGACGGACATGACCCTGTCGAGACGATTGGCCTTACAGCCCTTGTCGGGGCACATCCGGCAGTGGCGCATTTTGCTGTCGCTGTTTTTCTGCCTGGCCCTTGCCTTCGCCCCGAGCCTGGCGGAGGCGCGCGCGGGCAGCTCATTCGGCGGCTCCGGCGGGGGCTCCAGCTTTGGCAGCCGCGGGATGCGCAGCTTCGAGAATAATGGCGCCGCACCGCTCAGCCGCAGCATGGCGCCGACCCCGCCGGCCGCAAGCCCGCTTGCCGGCGGCGCTTATGGCGGCAGCTTCTTTTCGCGGCACCCGTTCCTGACCGGGCTTGCCGGCGGCTTCCTCGGCTCGATGCTGTTCCACTCGCTGGGCGGTTTTGGCAATGTTCTCGGCGGGTTGTTGATGGTGCTGATCATCGGCGGCCTGATCTTCTTCGTTATTCGGCTGCTGTCCGGGCGCGGCTTCTCCCTTGCGGGGGCGGGCGGCGGGATGCCGCGCTCGATCGGCGCGGCGGCCTCGCCGCAGCCGCAACAGTATCGCGGTCACGACACCACCGTGGGCGATGCGGACCTCAACGCGTTTCAGTCGATCCATGCCGCGGTCCAGGAGGCGTGGGGCCGGGCCGATCTCGGCCGGCTGCGCCAGTTGATGACGCCCGAGATGCTGAGCTACTTCTCGGAGGAGCTGACCCGCAACGCCAGCCAGGGCGTGCAGAACATCGTCTCGGATGTCCGCCTCTTGAAGGGCGAGATCAGCGAGAGCTGGGAGGAGGGCGACCTGCAATACGCCACCGCCTATCTGCGGTGGAGCGCCCTTGACTACGTCGTGCGGCCCGACCGCTCGCCCGGCCAGCCCGATTATCTGGTCAGCGGCGACCCGAAAACTCCGACCGAGGCGGAAGAGGTGTGGACCTTCGTTCGGCGCCGCGGCGGCAACTGGCTGCTCTCCGCAATCCAGCAGGTGTGAGGCCCCTCAGGGCCAGGCAGCCTCGGGCGGCAGGGACATCAGGATCGCCTCGACATTGCCGCCGGTGCGTAGTCCGAACCGGGTGCCCCGGTCGTAGAGCAGGTTGAATTCGACGTAACGGCCGCGCCGGACCAGCTGGTGGCGGCGCTGCTCGGCCGTCCACATCAGGTTCATCCGCGCCCGCACGATCGCCGGAAAGACCGCGAGGAACGCCTCGCCCACCGCCCGGACAAAGGCAAAGTCGCGTTCCCAGTCGCCGCTGTCGAGATCGTCGAAAAAGATCCCGCCGGCGCCGCGCGGCTCGCCGCGATGCGGCAGATAGAAGTACTCGTCGCACCAGGCCTTGAATCGGGTGTAGCAATCGGGGTCGTAGCTGCCGCATGCCGCGGCGAGGGCGGCGTGGAATTGCGCCGCGGCCGCGGGATCTGGGTAGATCGGGGTGAGATCGGCGCCGCCGCCAAACCAGGCTTTGGCCGTGACGATGTGCCGGGTGTTGAGATGCGCGGCCGGGACCAGCGGCGAGCGCATGTGAGCGACAATCGAGATGCCGCTCGCCCAGAACCGCGGATCGTTGGCGGCCCCGGGGATCTCGCCGCGGAACTCGGGCGCAAACTCGCCGAAGACGGTCGAGACGTTGACCCCGACCTTCTCGAACACCCGGCCATGCATGAGGGCCATCGTGCCGCCGCCGCCACCTGGCCGCTGCCAGTCAGTGTGGATGAAACGCCCCGGCGGTCGTGTCGTGCCGTCGAGGCCGGCGTAATCATCCTCGATCGCCTCGAACGCCGCGCAGATCCGCGCGCGCAGCGCCTCGAACCACGCGGCGGCTTCGGATTTCCGGTCGGGTGCGGCCATTTGACTCGTTCCTTATCAATCGCCCCTATAAATCGCCGTCACCCGCGCGAAAGCGGGGTCTGGGCGACAGTGGGGGCGTGCCGCCCCTGGATTCCCGCTTTCGTGGGAATGACAAAAGAAACAATTTGCCGCGTGTTCGTGCATGCTGGCGATATTGCCGTAGATCGACGCTTTTGATAACGCGGTCGCGCTTCTGGAACGGACATGAAACAGCATCGGGCGGCGATCCTCGGCGGGGCCGGGTTCATCGGGCGCTATGTGGTCAAGCGGTTGGCCGAGCGCGGCGATGTGCTGACCGTCGGCGGCCGTACCGCCGCATCCTCTAAATTCTTGAAGTTGAAGGGCGATGTCGGCCAGGTCGGGCTCGTCAACATAGCAATCGGCGACGAGACGGTGTTGCCGGCATTCGTCGTGAACAATGATTGCGTCGTCAACCTCGTCGGTGTTCTGCACGAAAGCGGCGGACAACGCTTCGAGATGGTGCACCATGTCGGCCCGGCACGGTTGGCCAGGCTGGCGCGCGAGGCTGGGGTCGAGCGCTTTGTGCACATCTCGGCGATCGGCGCCGATCCCCGCTCCGCTTCGGCCTATGCCCGCACCAAGGCAGCCGGCGAGGGGGCGGTGCGCGATGCCTTCCCTACCGCGACGATCCTGCGGCCCTCGATCGTGTTCGGGCCCGAGGATCATTTCTTCAACCGCTTCGCGGCGCTGGCGACGATCTCGCCGGCGCTGCCGCTGATCGGCGGCGGCGAGACGCGGTTCCAGCCGGTCTATGTCGGCGATGTCGCCGATGCCGTGGTCCGCTGCATCGATGATCCGACCACCGCGGGGCGTACTTACGAGCTCGGTGGCCCGAAGATCTACACCTTCCGGGCGCTGATCGAGCTGCTGCTCGCCGAAATCCGCCGCAAACGGTTTCTGATCGACATCCCGTTCGGGCTTGCCGCCCTGCAGGCGCGCTTGCTGTCGCTGCTGCCGAACCCACCCTTGACACCGGACCAGGTTGAAATGCTGCAGCGCGACAACGTCGTATCGGCCGGCGCCCAGACTCTGGCCATGCTCGGCATCGCGCCCACCGCCGTCGAGACGATCCTGCCGACTTATCTCGATCGCTTCCGCCGCGGGGGCTGGTATGCGCGCGAACGCACGGTTTGACGCATGGTTTGACCTGGGGGGTTGATCGATGGTTGCATGGTTGCGGGGGCTGCTGCTGGCGATCGCCGCCCTCTCTTTAGGAGGGACGGCAATGGCGGCTGACGCGGACAACACGCTCTTCATGGACGTGCCGTTCGGACGGGTGGTGATCGCGATGCGCCCCGATCTGGCGCCCAACACCTGCGCCCAGATCAAGGCCCTGGTTAGGCGCGGGTTCTACGACGGGGTTGTGTTCCACCGCGTGATCGACGGCTTCATGGCGCAGACCGGCGACCCGACCGGCACCGGCATGGGCGGCTCCGGTCGCAAACTCAAGGCTGAGTTCTCGAGCGCAAAACATGTCCGTGGCACCGTGTCGATGGCGCGCGCCTCGGACCCCGACAGCGCCGACAGCCAGTTCTTCATCATGTTCGCGCCGAACCCAGGGCTCGACGGCCAATATACGATCTGGGGCGAGGTCACCTCGGGGATGGAATTTATCGACAAGATCAAGAAGGGGGATTCCGCGCGCAACGGCAGCGTCGTCAACCCCGACAAGATCATCAAGATGCAGGTCGAGGCGGATGCCGAGAAGGCGGGAGGCAAGGCCAAATAAGCCGCAGTTTTGCGGGGAAGACGCCCGCGGTCTGGAAAGGGAAGGGGAAGCGATGTCAACGCATCACACGGTGGCGTGCCGGCCAGGCAATTGCCATTGGGGCTTTTTCGATGCAGCGCTGAAGCCGGTTCTGGCGGTCGCCTCAGGCGACACGGTGACGGTCGACTGCGTATCGGGCGGCCGCGACATCCTGCCGACCGATCCCAATTTCGAGATCCTCGCCGACCATCGGGCGATCCACGGTGCGCTGACCCCGCGGCTTGGCGCCCACATCCTGACCGGGCCGATCGAGGTCGAGACGGCAGCGCCTGGCGATGTGCTGCAGATCGACATCCTGTCGATCGAGCCGCGGCAGAACTGGGGTTATACCAGGATCCGGCCGCTCGCCGGCACGCTGCCGGAGGATTTCCCGGTCCACAAGATCTGGCACAGCGGCATCGACCGCCAGCGTGGCATGGCCACCTTGCCGTGGGGGCTCGAGGTTGAGCTGGCGCCGTTTTTTGGGGTGATGGGGGTGGCGCCGCCGCCGGTCTATGGCGCGGTTACCTCGATCGTGCCGCGCGAGTTCGGCGGCAACATGGACTGCAAGGAGCTGGTCGCCGGATCGACGCTCTATCTGCCGGTATGGGCGCCGGGCGCGCTGTTTTCGGTCGGCGACGGGCACGGCGTGCAGGGTGACGGCGAAGTCTGCGTGACCGCGCTCGAAACCGCGCTGTCCGGCACGTTCCGGTTGACCCTGCGCACGGATCTTCATTTCGATCTACCCCGCGCGGAGACTCCATCGCACCACATCACGATGGCGTTCGACGACGATCTCGACGACGCCGCCAAGACTGCGCTGCGGGAGATGATAGTCCTGATCGGCGAGCGCCTCGACCTGGCGGCCGATGACGCCTATATGCTGGCGAGCCTGGCGGTCGATCTGCGGGTGACCCAACTGGTCGACGGTAACAAGGGCATCCACGCGATGCTGCCAAAACGTTATGCCCCGATCTGAGATAGAGCAAATTCCCGTTGGCCGGGCTTGCTCCTAGACGCCCTCGGGCGGAGGTTGCGGCGCCTCTGCGCGGTCGTCCATGCCATAATCGCGCACGACGGCCGCGACGCGCAGGCGGTAGTTGCGAAAAATGCCGGTACGTCCGGCGCGCTGCGCTGCGCGGTGCTCCTCCTGGCGGCGCCAGCGCACGACCGCCGCCTCATCCCGCCAGAACGACAGTGACAGGATTTTGTCCGGTGTTGTCAGGCTCTGGAACCGCTCGACCGAGATGAAGCCATCGACCCGTTCGAGTTCGGGGCGAAGCCGCGCGGCGATGTCGAGATAGTTCTGGCGCCGCGCGGGTTCCGGCTCGACCTCGAAAATCACCGCATACATCAGACCCTCCTGGATCTCCGCATCCAGCACACGTCTCACTTCGTTCGTACCCGGCCTTGGGCCGGGCATCCACGGTGCGAGAAATCAGTTTCGTGGATGGCGGGGCCAAGCCCGGCCATGAACGGAAACATGCAATTGCCCTGGTCCGGTTGAATCTCAGGCCTGCTTGGCTTCGATGATCGAGCGGCGGATCGCGCGGGTGCGGGTGAACCATTTGTGCAAGGTTTCGCCGTCGCCGCGGCGGATCGCGCGCTGCAGGGCGGTCAAATCCTCGCTGAAGCGCTGCAGCAGCTCCAGTACAGCCTCGCGATTTTCGAGGAAAATGTCGCGCCACATCACCGGGTCCGAGGCCGCGATGCGGGTGAAATCGCGGAATCCGCCGGCGGAGAAGGCGACGACCTCGGATTGGAGATCCTGTCCGAGTTCTGTCGCCGTGCCGACGATCGTGTAGGCGATCAGATGTGGCAGGTGGGAGGTCACCGCCAGCACCTTGTCGTGATGCTCGGCCTCCATCGTGACGACCCGCATACCAGCCTGTTCCCAGAGCGCGGTGATCCGGGCCACCGCCTCGGGAGCGGTTCCGGGGGGCGGCGTCAGGATGCACCAGCGGTCCTGGAACAGCTCGGCGAACCCAGCCTCCGGCCCGGAATGCTCGGTGCCGGCGACCGGATGGCCCGGCACGAAATGCACCCGGCTCGGCAATTCCGGCCGCAGGGCGGCGATCGCCGCGCCCTTTACCGAGCCGACATCGGTGACGAGGGCGCCCTCGCGCAGCACCGGCGCGATCCGCCGGCCGATTTCGCCGTAGGCCGAAAGCGGCGTCGCGATCACCACGAGATCGGCGCCCGCCACGGCCACGGCCGGGTCATCGGTCGTCTCATCGGCAATCTCAAGCCGGCGTACCGCCTCCAGGGTCTCGGCGCGACGGGCACACGCGATGATCGTGGTCGTGGGGCTCTCGCGCCGCAGCACCCGGGCCAGCGAAGATCCGATCAGCCCGATCCCGATCAGGGCGACCCGGTCGAACAGCCTTTTGCTCATGCCCCTGCCATGAATTCGGCCAAGGCCGCCGCCACGGTTTCCATCTCCTCACCGGTGCCGATCGTGATCCGCAGATGCTGCGGCAGGCCGTATCCGCCCATCTGGCGGGTCAAAATGCCGCGCGCTTGCAGAAAGGAGAAAGCGGCATCGGCGTTGTGGCTCGGGTCATCCGGAAAACGCGGCAGCACGAAATTCCCGACACTCGGCGTCAGCGGCAGCCCCAGTGCGGACAGACGCTCGGAAAACCACGGCAACCAGCGCTGATTGTGCGTGCGGGCGCGGGCCAGCGCGGCGATGTCCTCGACCGCGGCCACCCCGGCGGCCAGAGCCGGCGCGCTCACATTAAACGGTCCGCGGATCCGGTTCAGCACATCCGCGATCGCCGGCGGGCAATAGGCCCAGCCAAGACGCAACCCGGCCAGCGCATAGACCTTCGAGAAGGTCCGCAGCATCACGACGTTTTCCGCCCGATTTACCAGCGCGATCCCTGGCTCGTAGTCGTTGCGGTTGACAAATTCGGCATAGGCGGAGTCGATCGCCAGCACGACATGGCGCGGCAACCCCTTGTGCAGCGCCGCCATCTCGCCCGCCGACAGATAGGTTCCGGTCGGGTTGTTCGGGTTGGCGATGAACACGATGCGGGTGCGCTCGGTAACGCGCGCCAGAAACCCGTCGACGTCGGCCGTGAGATTGCGCTCGGGGACGGCAATCGGGGTGGCGCCGACCGCCTGGGCGCCGATCGGGTACATCAGAAAGCCGTGCCGGCTGTAGAGCACCTCGCTGCCCGGGCCGGCATAGGCGCGCAACAACAGGCCGATCAGCTCATCCGACCCAGAGCCGCACACGATCCTGTCCGGATCGAGTTCGTGAAAGCGGCCGAGCGCGGCGCGCAATTCCGCCGCACTGCCGTCGGGATAGCGATGGATCTCCCGGGCCAGCGCCCGATAGGCGGCGACGGCCTTGGGGCTTGGGCCGAGCGCACTTTCGTTCGACGCTAAACGGATCGGCCGCTCGACCCCAGGGGCCGTCGCGTCGCCGCCGACATAGGGGGCGATGTCGAGGATGCCCGGCCCGGCGACCGGGGCGGTCGCGGTCGTCATCGACTCAACCTTTCGCTGCGGCGGCGACGATACCGGCCGATGTCGGAGCCTGCGAGATCTGCGGCGGCGACAGCTCGGCCGCGGAGAGGGGCACGGCGTACCCGCCGAACCCCAAAAGTCGGTAGAGGGCCGGCCCTAGCTGTCCGCGCAGGCGCTCGAGGCGCGGATCGGACATCGGCACAAAACCGTCGATCTCGATCAAGGTGTTCACCACCTCCGCGTGCTCGCAGGACGCCATGAAAGTGCAGGCGAGGCCGAGCCCAGACAGGGTCGCGAACATCCGGCCGCGGCTGATGTCCGGCGCGTTTTCGGTGGCGATCAGGGTGCGATCTCGCCCGGTCTCCTGCTGTCCCCCATGACCGATCGCCAGCGCGTCGGTGCTGTCGGAACGGGCGTTTCCGCGCGCGCCGAATGGCAACCGGGCGATGACATGCGGCGCATTGCGGTGGGTCGACAAGAGATGGCGCCACCACGGATCGCGATCCTCTTCCGCCGGCATCGGCAGCACGCCGATTGCGGCATGGCCTTCGGTCAGCGCGCGGATGACCTGCGCCGTCGAGCGGTAGGTCAGAATCGGGGTGTGGCTGCCGTAATGGTCGCGCGCGATGTCCCAGAAACCCTGCGCTTCGGGCGGCGCATAGACGGCGATGGTGAAGGGGCCTTGCAGCCGGGTGGTTGCGGCCAACAGCTCGCGCCACATGCGCACCAGCGTCGCCGGCGGGAACAAGCCATGATTGCGCGCCGTGAGCCGGCGGATGATTTCCGCCTCGCGCGCCGGCTGGTGCGCAGCAATCCTGTCAGTGCTGCGCTTGTGCGCAGCGATGCGCGAAACAATCTCTATGCGCTCGACCAGCAGGTCCTGCAGCCCGTCGTCAATCTCGTCGATGCGCCGGCGCAACTGTTCGAGATCGGACGGGGTATCTGACATGGCTTCAATCGCTGCCGAGGACGGTCTTAGTAGTAGAGTTCATAACCGCTAAAATCAAAGAAAACGTTGACATGCCTGGCTCCCGATCCATAGCTAGATGCTTCCTGCTCGGTACCGTCGGACGCGCGGCGCGCGCCGCCGCCGACCGCGTCGGTCGCGAGATTTTGGCGAAGGACGCATCTTGTCGATATTGACTGCACCGCAACTGCTCCCCCGCCGCGACTGGCCCGGGCAGCGCCTCGCCGTCGACGAGAAGCTGCGGCTCGATTGCGGGATCGAGCTCGGCCCCTACACGATCGCCTATCAGACCTACGGCACACTCAACCCGGAGCGCAGCAACGCGATCTTGATCTGCCACGCCCTGACCGGCGACCATTATGTCGCCGACGCGCATCCGATCACCGGCAGTCCGGGATGGTGGAACACGATGGTTGGCCCCGGCGAAGTGCTCGACAGCGAGCGCTATTTCCTGATCTGCGCCAACGTCGTCGGCGGCTGCATGGGGACGACCGGCCCCAAGGAAATCAACCCGGCGACAGGCGAGCCTTGGGCCCTCGACTTTCCGGTGCTGACGATCCGCGACATGGTGCGGGCGCAGAAGCGCCTCATTGATCATCTCGGCATCGACCAGCTGTTTTGCGTGATCGGCGGATCGATGGGCGCCATGCAGGCGCTGCAATGGGCCTCGACCTATCCCCAATCGGTGTTTGCTTCGGTGCCGATCGCCGGTGCGGCGCGGCATTCGGCGCAGAACATCGCTTTCCATGAAGTCGGCCGGCAGGCCATCATGGCCGATCCCGATTGGTGTGGCGGGCGGTATCTGAGCCTTGGCCGCAACCCGTCGCGCGGCCTCGCGGTCGCGCGCATGGCGGCGCATATCACCTATTTGTCGGAGGCCGCGCTGCACCGCAAATTCGGCCGCAACCTGCAGGACCGTAATACGGTGACCTATGGTTTCGACGCCGATTTCCAGGTCGAGAGTTATCTGCGCCATCAAGGCAGCACGTTCGTCGACCGGTTCGACGCCAACTCCTACCTCTACATCACGCGGGCGATGGATTATTTCGACCTCGCCGCCGAGCATGACGGGTCACTGCCGGCCGCGTTCGCCGGCAACCAGCCACGGTTCTGCATCATCTCGTTCACCAGCGATTGGCTGTTCCCAACCGCGGAGAGCCGCGCTCTGGTCCATGCCCTCAACGCGGTTGCCGCCAATGTCAGCTTTGTCGAGATCGAGACCGACAAAGGACATGATGCGTTTCTGCTGCATGAGCCCGAGCTGTTCGCAACGTTGCGCGGGTTCCTGACCGGCTGCGCCGAACACCGCGGGGTGACGCGCTTCTGGAGAAACGGGGGGTGAGCCGCAGCGCCGCCCTGTCGATCGAGGCCGCCGCGCCCCAGGCAGCGCCTGCTGTTGCCGCTCGCGATGAGTTGCGCAGCGATCTGCGCCTGATCGCCGACATGATCGAGCCTCACTCTCGGGTCCTCGACATCGGCTGCGGCGACGGCGCGCTGCTCGCCTATCTGGCGCGCGCCAAGGCGGTTGATTCCCGCGGGATCGAGCTGAGCCAGTCCGGGGTCAACGCCTGCGTGCGCCATGGCCTGTCGGTCATCCAGGGCGATGCCGACCGTGACCTCGAAGCCTTCCCCGACGGCGCCTTCGATGTCGTCGTGCTGAGCCAGACCTTGCAGGCGACTCGCCAGCCGCGGCTCGTGCTCGAAGAGCTGTTGCGCATCGGCAAGCGGGCGATTGTGTCGTTTCCGAATTTCGGGTTCTGGCGGGTTCGTCTCGGCCTGTTCTTTCGCGGACGGATGCCGGTCACCGAAATTCTCAACAATTCCTGGTACGACACACCAAACATTCATCTCTGTACGATCCGCGACTTTGTCGCGCTGTGCGACGAACTCGGCACCCGCATCGAGCGCAGCCTGACGCTCGACCGGCACGGCCGTCCCTTCACCCTCGACCCGCGCGGCAGCCTCGCCAATTTGTTGGCCGAGCAAGGCGTGTTCGTGCTGTCCGGGAGAAGCGACAACCGATGATTCTCGCGCAAATTACCGACACCCACATTGTCGCGCCGGGCACGCTGTTCCGTTGCCCGGTGCAGGGCACCGCGCCGGATGCCGAGCGGATATGGCGCGAGCTCGATACCGCGCAATATCTCGCGCGCGCCGTCATCGCGCTCAACGCGCTGGTGCCGAGGCCCGATGTCGCGGTTGTGACCGGCGATCTCGTCGATCACGGCGAACCTGCCGAATACGACCGCCTGCGCCAGTTGCTCGCGCCGTTGCGCATGCCGGTATTCGTCATCCCCGGCAATCATGACGCCCGCGAGCCGCTGCGGGCGGCGTTCGGCGGCGATGGCTACCTCCCGGCGGCGGGGTACCTGCAATACGCGATCGAGGATTATCCGCTGCGGCTTGTCACGCTCGACACCCTGATCCCCGGTAAGCACGACGGGATGCTATGCGCCGAGAGGCTGCGTTGGCTCGACGCTGCGCTCGCCGCGCAGCCGGCGCGGCCGACGGCAATCCTGATGCATCACCCGCCGTTCGCGACGGGCATCACCTATATGGATAATTATGGTCTCGATAACGCGGCCGGCCTTGCCGAAGTCGTTGGGCGCCATCCCCAGGTCGAACGCATCCTGTGCGGTCATCTGCACCGCGCGATCGACCGCCGCTTCGCCGGCACCGTCGCCGGCACCGCGCCGAGCACGGCGCATCAGGTCCGGCTCAACCTCGTCCCGGATGCGCGCCTCAGCTTCATCTTCGAGCCGCCGGGCTATCAGCTGCATCTGTGGCAGGCCGAGACCGGGCTGGTCACCCATACCGCCAGTTTCGGCGACTGGTCCGGCGTCTAGCCCGTGCGGCCGCTTTGTAGACCCGGCCCATCGGCCGGCACCTATACGCCGGCGTATTCCTCCGAAATGTCCTTGTTGGTGTAGTCCGTCAGCATGGCCGTCGCGATGATGCCGATGACCGCCAACAGCAGAATATAGAGCGCGATCGGCAGGCTCGAATGATAGGTCGCGAACAGCCAAGTTGCGATGATGGGCGACGGCCCGCCGGCGATGATCGAAGCCGATTGGTAGCCGATCGATGTGCCGCTATAGCGCAGCCGCGGCGAGAATGATTCGGCGATCAATGCCGCCTCGGGTCCATATTGCGTCATGATCGGCAACAGCGAGATTGCGATCGCCACGAAGATCACCCACGGTATGCCGGTGTTCAGCATTGCATAGTAGATGAAGCCGAAGATGCCCATCGACGCCGCGCCGATCATGTACATGTTCTTGCGGCCGATCTTGTCGGACAACGCGCCGGCGAAGACCACCCACGAAAAACCCAGGATGGTCTGCGCGATCACCGCCATCAGCACAAAATTGCGCGTCTGACCCAATACCGTCGTAGCATAGGTGAAGATGAAGGTGCCGACGATGAAGCCCGGCCCCTGCTCCGGCAGACGCAGCAGCGCCGACAGGATCACCTGCTTGGGCTGACGCTTCAGCACTTCGAGCACCGGGACGCGCTCGATCCGCTCTTCGTCGAGCAGCTTCTGAAAGACCGGCGTCTCGCTGATGCCGAGCCGGATCCACATACCGATCGCGACCATGACAATGCTGATCAGGAACGGAATGCGCCAGCCCCACACGTTGAACTGGTCGCCGGACATATAGCTGAACCCGAGCACCGCACAATTCGCCAGGAACAACCCGCACGGCGCGCCGAATTGCGGCCAGGCCGACAGGAAGCCGCGGTTGTTGGTGCTTCGCGCCCATTCCATCGCCAGCAGGACCGAGCCGCCCCATTCGCCGCCGACGCCGATCCCCTGGATCAGGCGCAATAGCGTCAGCAGCACCGCGCCCCAGACGCCGATGCTGTCGTAGGTCGGCACGAGCCCGACCGCGGTGGTCGCGATCCCGGTCAGCAACAAGGTCGCGATCAAGGTCGCCTTGCGACCGATCCGGTCGCCCCAATGGCCGAAGATCGCGGCGCCGATTGGCCGCCCGACAAAGCCGATGAAGAAGATCCCGAACGACTGCAGCACCCCCATCAGCGGGTCGGATTGCGGGAAAAACAGCGGCCCGAACACCAGCGCGCTGACCGTGCCGTAAAGTAGGAAATCGTACTATTCGATCGTCGTGCCAACGGTGCTGGCGATCAGCGCCCGACGCAATTGCATGCGGTGCTCGGCGTCGGAAATTGCAGGCATCGTGATGTCCGCTGTCGTCATCAGGCTTCCTCCAGCGCCGCTCACTTCAGGGTGGATCATCCTGCGCGTAAGCGTTTATTTGCGCGCAAGTTTATCACCCTTGGAGAGAAAGAGAAAAGGCGCCTGCGGGGCATGCCTGCCGTGCGGGTTTTTCATTTCCCCGGCGGATTTACCTCGCCGCGGGTGACGCGCGCGCTGCGATAGCGGCGCCAATCTTGTGGCGCCGCTATAGCCCGTGCGGCGCCGGCGTGTAGACGAAACGGCGGCGCGGCGCCCGTGCCGCGACCGGCTTGGCGTAGATCTGCTTGGTCGCCTCGACCATCAGCACCCCGGCGAAGGTCGGAAACCAGCGCTTGCCGATCCGCTCCCAGGCCGCCGCCGAGCGCAGCATCATCCGGCTCGTCGCCGGCGGGATGAAGAGTGCGGTGTCGGCACCGACCGGGGTGAACTGCTCGTCGCGCAATAATTGCGAGAGCTGCGACATCGTGTAGGGACGGCCGGAGCCGAACGGGGTGCGATCGAGCCGGGCCCAGATCCCACGCCGGTTCGGCGCCACGACCAGCACCCGGCCGCCGCCGGCTAGGACGCGCCAGATTTCCTTCAGCATAGAGCCCACCTCCTCGCTGGTTTCGAGCGCGTGCACCAGCAGCACCCGGTCGATCGAATAATCAGCGAAAGGCAACTCGCCTTCGTCGGCGAGCGTCACCAGGTTGAGGCCGTCGTCTGGCCAGCGCAGCACCCCCAACGTGGCCGGCATCACCGCAATGGTGCGCTCGGTTGCGGCCGACAGCGCCGACAGGAAGGGGGTCGTGTAACCGATGCCGAGGAGCCGCATGCCGCGGAGATCGGGCCACACCCGCCGGATCGCGCGGCGGATCATGCGGCGGGCCACCTGGCCGAGCGCGCTACGGTAGAAATCCCTCAGATCGACAACGTCGGAGGCCATCGTCGAAGCTTAGCATGGCGGGCCTGCTGCGCCGAAGCAGCAGTCCAACCGGAGCGGGATTGCTTCGCTTCGTTCGCAATGACAATTTGTGGCTGTTATTGCGAGGAGCGCGCCAGCGCGACGAGGCAATCTTATCTACTTTGAAAACCGGAGGTGGCCATGGATATCGGCGCGGCGATGTTCTTCACCGACTATTCGATGGGTGCCGGCGAGCTAGCGCGTGAACTGGAGGCGCGCGGTTTCGAGTCGGTGTGGGCACCTGAGCATTCGCACATTCCGCTGTCGCGCACGTCGCCGTTTCCCTCGGGCGGCGAGTTGCCGAAGCAGTATTCCAATGCGATGGACCCGTTCGTCACTCTGAGCGCGGCCGCGGCGGTCACCAAGACCATCAAGCTCGGCACCGGTGTTTGTCTCGTCGTCCAGCGCGACCCGATTCAGACCGCCAAGCTCGTGGCTTCGCTCGACCAGGTCTCGGGCGGGCGGTTCCTGTTCGGGGTCGGCGGCGGCTGGAACGCCGAGGAGATGGCCGATCACGGCACCGAGTTCAAATCACGCTTTAAGTTGATGCGTGAACGCATTGAGGGAATGAAGGTGATCTGGACAGAGGCAAAACCCGAATATCACGGCGAGATGGTCGATTTCCCACCGATGATGACTTGGCCGAAGCCGGTCCAGCAGCCGCACCCGCCGGTAATCGTCGGCGGGATGTTCCCACACGCCGCGCGGCGTGCGCTGCGCTATGGCGATGGCTGGATCCCGCATTCGCGCCGCCCGCAATACGAGGACGTCACCGACTTCCTGCCGCAGTTCCGTCAGATGGCAGCCGAGGCCGGGCGGGACCTTGCCAGCGTCCCGGTCACCGTGTGGGGGATTCCTCCCGATCTCGACCGTTTGCGGCGTTACGTTGACCAGGGCGTCGCGCGCGGCGTCGTGCAACTGGCGGCGGAGAAGGCCGCCACGATATTGCCAATCCTCGACCGCTGGGCCGTGCTGATCCGGCGATTGGGCGCGTAACCCTTTTTACCGCGCGGCGTGCTGTCCTGCACAGCGCGGGACCGACGCCGTACATTCCACGGTTTGCGCCGCGGCCTCGGAGACGATGGCATCCGTCGATGCGGCGAGGACGGGCACGGGTATCCGGATTATACCAGCCACGAACAAACCATCGCGACGACGGTGGCTGCCATCGTGGCCGTCGCCAGCCAACCCAGGATCTGTAAGGACAGGGGTAGCGTAAAACCCGCCATGATCGACCGGCGCATGGTCAGGAGCATCATCGTGACCATCACCGGCACCGCGACGACGCCGTTCAGCACCGCGCTCCAATAAAGCGCCTTGATCGGATCGATGGGCGTGAAATTCAGCACCGCGCCCAGCGCCATCCCTACTGCGATCGTCGCGTAGAACGCCTTGGCGCGCAGCGGCAGGCGCGCCAGGCCGACACGCCAGGCGAGCGTCTCGCCCAGCGCATAGGCCGCCGATCCGACCAATGCCGGTAGCGCCAACATGCCGGTGCCGATGATACCGGCGGCAAACACCGCGAAGGTGAACAAACCGGCGATCGGACGCAGCGCCTCGGCAGCTTGAGACGAGGTCTGTATGTCGGTGATCCCGTGCGCGTTCAACGTCGCCGCGGTGGTGATGACGATGAACAGGGCGACGAGATTGGAAATCCCCATGCCGATACAGGTATCGATGCGGATACGGGTGAATTCGCCTTGTGCCTGTTCCGGCGCGCGGATCAGCGGGCGGGCGCCCGCCTCCTCCTTGGTGTCTTCGACCTCCGTCCCGGCCTGCCAGAAAAACAGGTAGGGGCTGATCGTGGTGCCGAACACGGCGACAATCGCCATCAGATATTCCGCCTTGAACGACAACGGCGGCCAGACAATGGCCCACGCCACCTCGCCCCATTCCACGTGCACAACAAAGGCGCAGATCACGTAGCTGAACAGCGCCAGGCACCCCCATTTCAAGATGGAGACATAGCGTGAATAGCGGGTGAAGATCTGCAACCCGGCCGACAGCCCACTGAACAATATGACATAAAGCAGCGCGGGGCCGCCGATCAGCAGCTTCAGCGCAGCGCCCATCGCACCCAGATCGGCGCCGAGGTTGATCAGGTTGGTGATGAGCAGCAACAGGACGATGGCGCCCGACAGCCACGCCGGATAGTGCCGGCGCAGGTTGCCGGCGATGCCAAAGCCGGTGACGCGGCCGATCCGCGCGCTGATCTCCTGGATCGCCACCATCAGCGGATAGCTGAACACCAGCGTCCAGGCCAGGCCGTAGCCGAACTGCGCGCCGACCTGGGAATAGGTGGCGATGCCGCTCGGGTCGTCATCAGCGGCCCCGGTGATCAGACCCGGCCCCAGCACCTGGAGCAGCTTCGGACGGTCGGACTGCTTGGTGGGGTTACGTACCGCCTCGTCCGTCATGTCGTGCCTCCGATTGCGCGCAACGCCGATCCCTGTCTCGATGCTCGACAGAAACACTTGCGGCCCTGAGATGGATCGATCATGTCGGTAAATCGCGTTACGATAGCTCGTCCCGCTGAATGGGTGGCCGGTGTGGCGAACCTCTGGCCCCGGTTGCATCGCCTAGAACGTGATCGTCGTGCGTAGTCCAAAGATCGCTGCGTTGCCGATCCGCTGACCCGGCGCTTTCGGATTGAGGATGCCGCCGCCTGGATTGGCGATGTATTGGAAATCGGGCTGCAGCTGCCACCACGGGGTGAGGCCGAAACTGGTAGGTCGTTTCGAGCACGGTTTCGCGCATGCGAATTGGGTAGTTCGTGCCGGTGATGGTCGCCGTATCCTGATCGAGAAGGCGGCCCGCATTGCCGATCTGGGCATAGCCGTAAGCCAGCCCGATCGTGTCGCCGAGGCGGCCGAACGGTCCGTTGTAGATCAGGCCGCAATCGCCGTAGAAACTGATAAGATTACGGTCGCCCGGCGCACCCATCGCGCGGATGAAGGCGATAAAGCCCGTTTCGCTGCCTTTGGGCTGGAACAGCGGCTGGTCGACGATACCGTAGACGCTGTAGTCGTTGCCGAGAAGTTGCGGCATCCCGCTCGATAGCGGGCTGGCCAGCGACACGCTGTTGGTGGCGCGGTTCTGGCTGGGAAACCGCTCGGAATTGAACCAGGCACCGAGCCGGTAGGTGCCGTTTTGCGGCGAATTGTCTGGATTGTAGCGCGTCTCGAAGAGCGCCAGGGCGCCGTCATTGACGCGGAAGGCGGTGCCTGAGAGATCCCTCTGTTGCGGGTTGCCGATGCCGGGCCCCACCGGGTTGCCGTCGAACAGCCCGGCGATGAAGGTCGGCGCCTCGTTGGCATCGACGCGAAATCGCACGGCCGGGGTGCCGAGCGGATAGCCCGGCCCGCCCGACGGCATGTCGGTCGACGGCATCGTCGGCCAGCCGAAGGCGCCGTTGACAAACAGCTTTGCGGTAGACGAGATGATGAATTCCTGGCCAGCGCTCTGCTGTCCGACCCGGATGCGCAGCCAGTCGCCGATATGCTGCTCGTACCACAGCTCGAAGAGCCGGGTGGTGCGGGTCGCCTCGAGCCCGCTTGCAGTGTTCAGATTGTCGAGGTCGTTGGCGCTGAGCCCCCGGCCGTGGATCTGGTAGGCGCGGGCGAAGAACACGCCGCGCCATCCGAAATAGGTGCGCATGTCGAAGCCGAGATTGAGGTCGGTCACCCCTTCGTAAATCGCGCCCAGGCGAATGCCGCCGGTCGGGTTGCCGAGAATCTCGCTGGTTTCGATGATGCCGAGCGACAGCCCGTAGGGCTGGATCGCGGAACGCACCCCACCCATATCGCCCAGTAGGTGTTGCCGGCTCGACAAATCGGAGGGCCCGCTTGGCGCTTGCACCGGCAATTCGGTCTCGCCGAACAGGATGCCCAAGGGACCGCCGCCGGCCGCCGAGGCGGGTGCCGCGAACATCGCCGCGTCAACAATGGCGGTGGCGAGAAACGTCCAGCCGAGCACGCGGCCGCGAATCAGACGCAGGAGGCTCGGAACCTGCGGCATCGCGATGGCTTGACCCGAATCTTCCATCGCGGTCGTCAGCGAGCTAATTGGGTGCCGTCGCAGCCGAGCGTGGGTCTTTCCACGCCATCTGCGAGTTCGTCACGAGCATCTATCATCACCTGATGCGGGCGGTAAGTTGATTGCCCGCCTGAGAATGTACGCGAACCGGATTGATTCGTTCCTCACCTAATTGATTGGTTCCTCACATAGATGAACAGCGCCAGTCACCCCATTTCAAGATGGCGACGTAGCGTGCATAGCGGGTTAAGATCTGCAACCCCGTCGGCGAGGGAGGCCGCAGGCCCGGTGCCGGTACCACCGGGTGGTCTGCCTGCGGTTGGATCTCCGATCACTGCCGTATTGGGGCGGTCGTGGCTGGCTAGCGATCGATCGTTGTTATGATCTTCTTCTCGATCGCCGAACCGCTATAGGGAGTTGTCTCCCTCTCGCGATACGTGGTCCGTGAGCCATCCGGGATTTCAGTGCGCGTCTTGGAGGTGACAGTCGACCCGCGGGCGTCGCTGCGATAGGTCCTCTCGGTGCGGGTCGCGTTTCCGTCGCGATCGTTATCCCGGCGGGTCTCGCTGGATTTATAATTTCCGCGAGACGGAACCGTCGATGTCGTCGTCGATCGCGTTGTCGTCGACGATTCGGATGGCCTGTCCTCCGCCAACGCGACGCCTGTCATCATGGCGAACGCTGCTGCGCCCGCGAGCCAATGTCTCATCATGTCGGTCTCTCCTTGGAGGTAACGAACGGGGATTCGCTCGTAAAATTCCTCGTGCAGGCAACGCCTGTTGAGGAGCGTGGGCGGGCGCCGCCGGAATGCCCTGAACGGGGCATCCCGGGCGCTCCGCGTGCTAGACAATCGGCATAAGGTCGCGGGTCCGCTCGCGCTCCCGCTCCAGCTCCGCCGCCGTATACGGAGGTGAGGCCTCGTCGAAGGCGGTCCAGCCGGCGTCACGGTATGCCCGGCCACGGGTATCGGGATCGACCGAGCGATGGCGGTCCATGATCTCCGTGACTGCTGCAGTTCGATGCTCGTCGACCCGCGCCGTCACCAGGGTGCCGCCGCGGCGGATGCCCTCGGCGTAAACATGCGCATGCTCCCTACTGACGCCGGCACTGGTCAGCGAGCCGATGACGCCGCCGGTGGCGGCCCCGGCACTGCCGCCGGCAACGGCGCCAACAGCCGTTGCAACCAGCCACCCCGCCGCTACGACCGGTCCGACGCCGGGAATGGCGAGCAGGCCGAGCCCGGCGAGAAGACCGGCACCACCGCCCAACACCGAGCCGACGACAGCGCCTGTCTCGGCATCGGGAGCGGCGTTGCTCGCCTCCTCCGTCGCGTGCCGGTTTTCGACGTTGTTCGCGACGACGCTGATGTCGGAGTCGGGAACGCCGGCAGCCGCGAGATCGCGCACAGTCTGCGCTGCATCATCATAAGTGTCGTAGAGCCCGGTGATTGTCTGTGTCGTCATGGAATTGCTCCTGAAAACTATAGCCCGCAAACATTCGCGTGAACGTGGCGACGCATTGCATGAGTCGCCACCCCCAATTACAATTGCACTATTTACTGGGGACGATGTTTCCTTGATAATCGAGGGCAACGTTGACCAAGGCCCCACCCTTCATGGCCTTGCCCCGCCAGATCGACTGGTCATCCTTCGTGAGCCCGGAGACGCTGGTGTAGCCGTGCGCTTCCAGGCGACTTCGCGCTTCCGATTCGGTGAAGCTGTTCGCTCCAGCAGCCGGCGCCGCGGCGTTCTTCGAGTCCGGACTGGCTGGTGACACTACCGGTGGGTTCGCTGGCCGGGTGGTCGTGACGGTCTGGGCCAAAGCGGCGCCGGTGCCGATCACGCCGAGCGCGACGGCGAGGCATAGGATTTTTATCAATGCCATAAAATCTCTCCTTGATTGACACCCGAGCGCGGGCTGACGCTCCCGCTCGGGTGAAACGCGGCAAGAGTCGTTCGAAATTGGACCCAGTTCTCATTTCTTCAGGGCGTCCTTGATTCCGCCGATCGCGTTCTGGACCTTGCCGGCAACCTTGTCGGTCTTGCCGTCGGATTCCAGCTTGGCGTCGCCGACCGCCTTGCCGATGGTTTCCTTGACCGAGCCCTTGATTTCTTTCGCCGATCCCGCAATCCGATCTTTATTCATGACTACAACTCCTATCGTCGGGGCATAAAGTTCATTCATCAATGCGAACGTACGAGGTTAGCAGGAAGTGTGCTAGGTTCGGAAAGTACTCATTGTCGAAGTCTAGGGTTCTGACCAATGTATCCGTAGATTACCATACTTACCAAGTTGTTGAATCCCGAAAGATACAGCGATCCGAGAACACTTTTTACGCCGGCTAACCTTATGCCGGACAATGCTATCAGCGTGCAGCCGTCACGACCGACGTCTGAGTAGATTCCGTATCTGTCGACCCGGTTGGGCGTTAACTATCCTGGACGGTCAAATTCTTGGCATCCGCGAGTGAGCATCACCATCAGGTAGCGGCTCACCATCACGCGGCTGCGCATCATCACCACCAGGCGGCCCATCGTCACGAGACCGGCCAGCCCGAAGAGGAAGAGGCGGCCTAGCTAGGCCGCCTGCACCTTTTGCGGATGCGTTGGGGGTGGGATTTATTCCTTAACGGGCATGGGCACGCCGCGCCGGAACAATGCGAGGCGCTTTCCAGGCTGCCGTAGATCGACCCCCGGACTACCTGCTCCGGCTTGGGCGGCGACCGCATTCAATGGAAAATGAGATACCCGATGATCAGAACCGGTATAGGAACACCAAGAAGCCACAAAATCCCGTATTTCATCTGACTACTCCCTTGCCATGGCACGACCGGCGAGGTGCCGGCGTGCGCTCAGTACAGCTGCGGCCTCATTGAGGCCTGACTCTTTTTGTTGGACTCGCCGACCGCGATCTCCTGGCGGAAGGCGCTTTGGCGGCTGGTCCGCCACCGGGAAGCCATAAGCCGATGATGCACGCGAACCCGATGCCGACCAGCACCGTGATTAGCGGGTTCTCGTGGATCTGCCGAGACACCGATCGGGTCGCGCGACGACCCGCATCGACGACGCCCTCGGCCGCGTCGCCTGCTTGCGACCACGCTTGCCCTGCCACATCGCCTGCCCGGCCGGCCGCGATGCCGGCGCCAGCGGTTTGCATCCGCTCAGCGATGCCATTTCCAGTCTCGGTCACGCGCGAATGCAGGTCGCTCGCGTTTTCCGACAAAACCTCGTTCAAGTTGTTGCCCGTTTCTGTGGATCGGCACCCCGTTGCCCAAGCAAACCTCGTGTGAACAAATTTCGTTCCGTTCACACCTGACGCTCGGCCCTGGTGGGACAGAGCCCGAGGCGGAGGCCGCCATTCTGAAATAGCTGGACACAGACGAGATGCGAGGCGAGGGCCGGAATATACCTACCCCGATGCTGCCGAAATTTAATCGCCGTACTCTGCCTTGTTAGTCAGCCGATAACGGCACCATGTTCTAGTGTTTTCGGATAAGATACTTAGACAACAAAATTCTTATATTCTCAAATACCTCGACGATGTCTGCTGGGCATTTGCGACGTTATCCGGCCGATGCGGCACTCGCGCCAGCGCCGATTTCGCGCCAGGGGCGGCGCTCGGCCGCCAGCCATCGCATTGCGGCGGAAGATCAGGGGGTTGGGTTTCGCCAGGGTGTCGTTGCCGCAGGCGTTCGTTTAGGTATTTTCCGAAGCTACCGCGCGATCGATCATCCTCGTAGTCTCACGTCGGCAAACGGAGGTCATGTCCTCAAGTACCATCTAAGGACTGTTCGGTGTAAACCGTTTTTAAGATAGTATTTATAAGTTTTTGGATGTAATGCGTAGAAAAATAGTGAATATCTTTATGTGATTGGGTGTGGTGGCCGTCGTGTTATTGTCGCGGGTTATCTTGCAGTGCACATCTGAATTTTTAGGGATAACGACCGGGACCCATAACCACCAGTTCAAGTCGCGCTTAAACGCCGTGCCAGTGGTTGCGCATCGTCCAAACGGAGGAACGGGCGGCGAGCCCGCCCGTTGACGTGGTGCGTCGTTCTGCTTCAACAAGGATCGCTCGCAGTCATGAGAATCGCGCAAGTTGCTCCGCTTTTTGAAAGTTGTCCTCCTCGGTTATACGGCGGAACCGAACGGGTGGTATCCTATGTGACCGAGGAACTGGTCCGCATGGGGCACGATGTTACGCTGCTTGCCAGCGGCGATTCACGCACCTCGGCACGGCTGGAAGCCGGCTGCGAGATGGCGTTGCGGCTCGATAACCGATGCAAGGACCCGCTCGTCTACCACTTGATAATGCTCGATCGACTGCGGTGCCGGGCGGACGAGTTCGATATCATCCACTTTCATACCGATTACCTGCATTTTCCCCTGTTCGCCGATCGCTGGGAAAAGACATTGACCACGTTGCACGGGCGGCTCGACATGCCTGATCTCCCGGTCATGATGCGGGAATACGACATGATGCCGCTGATATCGATCTCGGATGCGCAACAGGCCCCGATCCCCTGGGCCACTTGGTATGGCACGGTCCCGCATGGCTTGCCGCGGAACCTCCATCGACTCGGGAATGGCAGCGGCGGCTATCTCGGCTTTCTCGGCCGCATCAGCCCGGAAAAGGCTCCGGACCGGGCCATTGAAATTGCTCGTCGGAGTCGACTGCCGTTGAAGATCGCCGCCAAGGTCGACGCCGTTGATCAGGAGTACTACCAGGGCAAGATTGTGCCGCTGCTGAATGATCCGTTGATCGAATTCATCGGCGAGATCGGCGAGGCGGACAAGGGCGCATTTCTCGGCAATGCGCTGGCCCTCCTGTTCCCGATCGACTGGCCCGAGCCCTTTGGCCTCGTGTTGATCGAAGCGATGGCGAATGGCACCCCGGTCATCGCCTTTGGCCGCGGCTCTGTCCCCGAGATCATCGAGGACGGTGTGACCGGGCTTATTGTCGACGACATCGACAGCGCGGTAGCCGCGGTGCCGCTGGCGTTGCGGCTTGACCGCGGGACAATCCGCGAGTGCTTCGAAGAGCGCTTCACTGCCGAGCGGATGGCGTGCGATTATCTCGCGCTCTATGAGCGGCTGCTGTCCGGCCGATCGGCTTCACTCCGGCTCGTCGGTGCGACCGGGCGGACGGCGCGGGAGGCGGCCGACTAGCGGCTGCGCGACCGGGGGGTAGTCATGGCGGTCGCCGCTAGCCGACGCAGCGGAAGCGCTTCGCAGTTTCGCATCGCGGCGGCGGGCGCGTATCACGAGCCTCGAACCCGCATCTTGAAGCATGGCGACACCTTTGCCGTGCTGAGCCCGTTTGGCGACATGGTCGGCGACGCGGGCTGTCCCGACGCGCTGTATCACCAGGACACGCGCTTCCTGTCGCAATTCGAGCTCCGGCTCAATGGCGATTGTCCATTGCTGTTGAGCTCCAACCAAGCCGAGGACAACTCGCTGTTGCCGGTGGATCTGGCCAATGCCGATTCGGTTGCCGTTGATGGCAGCCTGTTGCAGCGCGAGCTGATTTATTTGAATCGCCGGCAATTCGTATGGCGGTCCGCGTATTACGAGCTGCTGTTGATCCGCAATTTCGATATGCGACGGCACGTGGTGACGCTCGGGATGAGTTTTGCCGCCGATTTCGCAGATGTCTTCGAAGTACGTGGGCAGAAGCGTGCCCGCCGCGGCAAAGGGTCGGCTGAACGCGTATCGCCCGATACGGCAGCGCTGCGCTATCAAGGTCTGGACGGAATCGAGCGCATCACCGAATTGTCGTTCTCACCGGTCCCCGCATTGCTCGACAAAAACAGCGCAACTTTCGTGCTCGATCTGGGGCCGGGCAAATGGCACCGGCTGGCGCTCCGGATCTGCTGCGATCCGGCCGACCGGGAAGACTGGACCGTCCGCCGCTGCTACCAGGCCTTGCGGACCGCACGGCAGGCCCTCAGAGCGTCCAGCGGTCGGGCCGCCAGCATCGAAGGCTCGAACGCCGTATTCAACGAATTGGCGCGGCGTTCGGTTGCCGACATTTACATGCTGATTACCGAAACCCAGTACGGCCCCTATCCGTTTGCCGGGATACCCTGGTATAGCACCTATTTCGGCCGCGACGGCATCATCACCGCGTTGCTTACGCTCTGGCTCGATCCGGCGATCGCCAGGGGAGTGCTGGGGTTTCTGGCGGCGACGCAGGCCAGTGAAACCGACCGCGAGCGCGACGCCGAACCTGGCAAAATCCTGCACGAGATGCGCGGCGGCGAGATGGCCCGGCTGGGCGAGGTGCCGTTCGCCCGCTATTACGGCAGTGTCGATGCGACACCCCTTTTCGTGATGCTGCTGGGTGAATACTTCGCCCGCACCGGCGATCTCGGCACGGTTCGCCTGCTGTGGCCAAACATCATGGCCGCGTTGCAGTGGATCGATACCTATGGCGATCCCGACCGGGATGGTTTTGTCGAATACAACCGGCAAAGCGAAACCGGGCTGATCAATCAAGGCTGGAAGGACTCGGTCGTCGCGATTTTCCACGCCAATGGCGATCTGGCCAAAGGGCCGATCGCGCTCTGTGAAGTGCAAGGCTATGTTTTTGCCGCCAAACGGCATGCTGCCGCGCTCGCGCTCGCGCTCGACGAGGTGGCGACCGCCGCCCGACTCGAGGCCGAAGCGGAGACGTTGCGGCAAAATTTCGAGGCTGCGTTCTGGTGCGAAGAGCTGTCCACCTATGCGCTGGCGCTCGATGGCGAGAAGCGGCCGTGCCGGGTGATCGCCTCCAATGCCGGGCACGCTTTGCTAACCGGGATTGCGGCCTCCGACCGAGCCGAACGGGTAGCCGCCACCTTGATGGGCGTCGGCTGTTTCTCCGGCTGGGGAATTCGCACGGTGGCGCAGACCGCGGTGCGCTACAACCCGATTTCATATCATAACGGGTCGGTGTGGCCGCACGACAACGCGCTGATCGCGCTCGGACTAGCCCGTTACGGGCTGAAAGAGTCGGCATTGCGCGTCTTTACCGGCCTGTTCGATGCCGCCTCGTTCTGGGAGCCGAGGCGACTCCCCGAACTGTTCTGCGGTTTTGTGCGGCGCCACATGGCACCCACGACGTACCCGGTCGCGTGTTCGCCGCAGGCCTGGGCGAGCGCAACCATATTCGCCGTGATCCAGGCCGGCCTTGGGCTGCATTTCGATCATTCTGCCGGCGAGATCCGGTTCGACCGCCCCCGGCTGCCGGCCTTTCTCGAACGTTTGCATGTGCGCGGTTTGGCGCTCGGCGATGCCGAGGTCGATGTCCTATTCCACCGTTTCGACGGCGAGGTCGCGGCGACCGTCACCCGGCGCCGCGGCGCGGTGCGCGTCGTCGTCATCCATTGAGAAAAACGGACGGACCGCCAAACACCCACACCTGAGCGCGCGCCGTCGAGACAAAGAGACCCACGCTGCCGATGGTAAAGGCGAGTAGCACGATGGTTACCAATCGTTCCGCGAGTGCCTCCAAGGCGAAGGCGCTCAGATTACCGATAACGCCAACGACCAGGGGATTGTCGTCGACCAGCCATGCCCGCAATCCTCGCCCAATTGTCCTAAAAATCGCTGCCACAGAGGAACCCGAAGGCCTCGGGCAATCTCCGCGGCGGGCTCCGACGATCGCCGACGAGCCTTCGATCTCGGCAGTGGCTGCCTGCCGATTGGGGGGAACCTACGCGCGTCGTGTAACCTCCGTACGTCGCGTCATTGGATTTCTGCGTCGTGCATGTCGCCGCGCTGGTATCGTCGAAACCGCCCCGCTGCGGTGATCAGAGCGGCAGGCGCGTCTTGCACTTAGAGAGCTCCTAGGCGGCTACTTCGCGAGTGTAGTGAAGCAGATAGCGCCCCTCGCGGCTGCGGACTGAGGCATTGGCAAGGGCTGAGCCTGAGACTCAGTTTAGGCCTTCCGCTCGAGATCTCCCGACAGAAAGGCAGTCGCGCCAGCTCCGACGAGGCAGGCGAGGCCACAAGTGCCGAAGCTCATGATCCATGCGCTCAATCGCATGGCACCGCCGAACCCGTCGAGGGTGAGGCCGAACAGCAACGTGCCAAGAAAGCCGCCACCGAACCCGATGCATGAATAGAGGGCCATCGTGGCACCGGCGTTTTGCGGGACGGCGATCGCGAGCAGTCCGGAGGTGAGATTGGAGAAGTTACCTTGCGCGATGAAGCTGGCGACCAGCGACATCGTGGCCGCCGCGAGAAACGGCATCGTCGCGACGAGCCCGAAGAGACCGGTGACAATCGCCGACGCCAGAAAAATCAAAGTGGCGGTGACGCGCAGACCAAAACGGATTGCGAATTCATTGCCCAAGAGGCCAGCCGGAACGCCGAGCAGACTGATCAGGGCAGCTATCGCCAGCATGCTCCAATCCGAGTGGGTGGGATCTCCGGCGGAAAAGCCGAGGAAGACGACGATCCACTGCCGTAGGCCCGACGTGCCCCAAATGGTGGCAGCGTATGCGACGATCACGATGAGGGCGTCGCGGTTTTCGACGATCGTGCGGAAAGTAGCAACAGTTCTGCGCCTAGGGGACGTCCGGACCGTTGGCCGCGGCAGCGTCGCCCAGGCGATCACCAGGCCGCAGAGCCCGGCAACCGCGGCCACCATGAAGGCACCGCGCCACCCCCACCAGATGCCTGCCCTGCCCAGCAGAAACGACAGAGCCGCGCCGACGGTGAAAGAACTGGTGTAAAAGCCGGCGATACGGGCCCGTCTCGGCCCTTCGGTCCCGTCGGTAACAGCACGCAGGCCGGGCATATACATGCCGGCAAGAGCAATTCCAGCCAGGGCGCGAAAGCCAAGTGCCGGAACCAGATCATTGCTGAGTGCAACACCGAAAGTGGATAAGACGCTCAATGCAGTCGAAGCCAAATAGACGGTTCGGGCCGGCACCAGATCGGTGACTGTGACCAAGGGGACAACGCCGATCATATAGCCGGCGAACATGATGCCGGCGAGCAACCCGGCCTGGGTGCTGCTCAAAGACCATGCATCCATCAACTGGGGTAGCAGCGCCGGGACGATCGAATAACGTGCAAGTCCGAGGATTTCGGCTGTACAAACCCCGATCACGCTGGGCACCGAAGGGGTGTCACCACCCGATGGCCGGCCGGCAGTTTTTAGTCCGCTCATCGCTGAAAGGCAGCCAAAATTTGGAGCAGAGCGCAACTATCGGCCATTTACGCAAGCTTTACCCCAGGCCGGTCGGTTGACCTACCGATGGATGTGCTAACCGGATTTGGGCTGTTCGCCGTTACCGCGATGCTGGTCTGCTATGTCTTGGAGGATCGTAGCCCATGGTTCGTCCTCGCCTTCGCGGCGGCGTGCGCCATGGGCTCCTTATATGGTTTTCTCCAAGGCGCTTGGCCGTTCGGGATTGTCGAGGCGATTTGGGCCGCGGTTGCGCTGTGGCGCTGGCAGCGGCTATTACGATAAAGCGGAGACGGTTTGTTTGCTTAACTCCGGATCTATTATGATCTATTTCTGGCTATCTGGCTCGGTCGCAGCGATATCCTTGCGGTTCCACCAGCCGCCGCCGAGCGCCTGAAACAAGGCCGCGGTGTCGGCAAGGCGGGCGGCCTCGGCCTGGACGAGGGCGAGCCGCGCCTGCTGATAGGTATTCTCGGCAGTGAGCAGAGCGAGATAATTGACGGCGCCGAGCTGCAGCTGGCGCCGGGCGATGTCGAGGCTGGTCTTGGCCGCGGCTTCGGCCGCGGCCGAAGACTTCAGCCCCTCGGAATCGGTTTCGAGAGCGCGCAACGCATCGGCGACATTCTCGAATGCGGTCAGCACCGTCGCGCGGTATTGCGCCGCAAGGCGCGCAACACCGTTCCGATCATGCTCTCAGTCCCCCTTCGAGGCTTGTTGGTCTTGGCGGCGCAGGTGACGGTGACGCAAATCGATAAAAATAGCGATGGCACGACGACGTATACTTTGCGCTGAAGGTCGATCAATCCGAGTCGATGGGGCCGGGCGACGGCGACGCGCTTCCTGCCGACTTCTTCACCATCTACAATTTCTACGGGCTGGTCGATGGATCGGCGAACACGCCAGATGGTTGGACGTTCACCTCCGAAGCGACCGGAAGGACGCCCGCCATCGGCGGGTACCCGATGGTGATGCCAATGGATGTTCCGGGCACGTCCAATCTCACCTGGACGGCGACAGCCCCGGTGAAGCCGGGAGCCGAGGTCGCCGGGTTCGCCGCCGTGACCCGCGTCAGCGCGATGACCGACGGGACGTATTCGGCATTGGTAACCCAGCGCTCCGGCCCGATTCAGGGCGCTCCGGGTTCGCCCGGCAGTGCCGCCATGGTCTCCAAGCAGGCCGAGATCGGCATGATCATGACCCCGAGCTTTCTGGCGGACCTCAAGAAATAGCGGCAGCGCGATACCGTGCAACTCGGGGTCAGAGGTTGCGTTTCCAATCAGGCCCGGGCTGGCGGCAACAGTGACAGAGAACCGACAGATCGACGCGACCGATTTGCATCGTCGATGACGATGCCCGGATCCGCGATTCCCTGAACGCGCTGCTCCCACCGCGTATCGACGGAAGAGGATGTCCGATGATCAAGACAATTCTGGTCGCCGCGACTGGCAACGACAGCGATACCGCAGCGTTCGCCGCGGCGCTGACGATCGCCGGGCCATTCGCCGCGCATCTTGACGTGTTGCATGTCCAGCTTGATCCGATCAGCGTCGCCGTCGCGATGACGACCGATGCCGGCGGCGGCGCTCTGGCGGCGGGTCTCATCCAGCAGCTGGAGCAGGAAACGCGCGAGCGCGAGAGGAAGGCGCGGGAAATCTTCGCGGAGTTTTGCGCCGGCGCCGGCCTCGCCGTGACAAGCGCGCCCACCTCGGCGAGCGCCGCGGCGCCGTCGGCGGAATGGCATGTCGAGACCGGCGAGGAGCCCCGCTGGATGACGACCTACGGTGTCGCAGCTGATCTGATCGTGACGCCGCGGGCGACCGGCGAGGCGGCGGTCGCGCGCGCCACGCTGGAAGCGGTGCTGCTCGAAAGCGGCAGGCCCATACTGATCCCGGCCGCTTCCGCGATGCCCCCGGCGTCCGCGCGGATCGCGATCGCCTGGAAGCCGACGCCGCAGGCCGCGCGCGCGGTTGCGGCGGCGATGCCGTTTCTGGCCCGGGCCCGGGAGGTCGTCGTCATCACCGTGGAGGAAGCGGCCGACGGGCGCGGGGAGGCCGACCGTCTGGTGCGCCACCTCGTCTGGCATGGCGTCACCGCGACGACCCTGCAGCTGCCGCCGGGGCCCGAGGGCGCGGCCGCAACGCTTCTGGCCGGCGTCGGCGAGCGCGCAGACCTGCTCGTCATGGGCGGCTTTGGCCACGGCCGACTGCGCGAATGGGTGTTCGGCGGGTTTACCGAGCGGGTGCTGGTCGATGCTCCGCTGCCGGTGCTGATGGCGCACTGAGCAGGGGTCAAATCCCCTGGAAAAACAGGGGGCGGCGCTCGGGTGGGTACTTCGGGAATAGGCGCGAGCGCTCCTCCGCGGCATCTGGAAGCGCATGGACGCCTGTGACATGATTGCGCGTTTTACCGGGGAGGGCTGCTCATGCTGCTGACCCAAGCGCAACTCAAAGCCTTCGACGACGAGGGTTATCTGTTTCTGCCCGATTGCTTCTCAGCGGCCGAGGTCGCGGTGCTGCGGCACGAGGCCGAGGCGATCTACCGCTCCGACCGGCCCGAGCTGTGGCGCGAGAAATCGGGTGCGCCGCGCACCGCCTTTGCCGCGCACACCTACAACGAGGGGTTCCGCCTCTTGGGCGCCCACCCGCGCCTGATCGAGCCGGTCGAGCAGCTGTTCGGCGAGCAGCTCTACATGCACCAATACAAACTCAACGCCAAGGCGGCCTTCGACGGCGACATCTGGCAATGGCACCAGGATTACGGCGTCTGGGCACGCGACGACGGCATGCCGGAGCCGCGGGCGATGAACATCTCGGTGTTTCTCGACGAGGTCATGGCGATCAACGGCCCGCTGATGTTCATCCCGGGGAGCCACAAATCGGGCGTTCTGCCGGCCGGCCATGACGAGGCGACGACCTCTTACCCGCTATGGACGCTCGACCAGGCGACGATCAGCCGGCTCGCCGCTGCCGCCGGCATCGTCGCGCCGACCGGCAAGCCGGGCGCCGTCTTGATGTTCCATGGCAATCTGGTGCATGCCTCGACCGCCAACATCACACCCTACCCACGCACGATCGTCTATTTGACCCTGTGTGCGGTTTCGAATTACATCCGCCGGCCGACCCGGCCGGAATGGATCGCCCATCGCGACTTCACGCCGATCGCGCCGGTCGCCGACGACGCGCTCGTGCAATACGCGTGCTCGCACCGCGTTGCCGCGGAATAACCGGGAGCGAAGAATGAACGTTGTTGCTGAGGAAAAAAGGGAGCGGGAGCGGGAGCGGGAGCGGGAGCGGGAGAGAAGGAGGAGTGCGGAGCGAAGGCTTGGGGCGGCGGAGCGCAGGATCGCAGCGGAGCGCAGGATCGCGGCGGAGCGCAGGGTGGCGGAGCGGCGGGTCGCGGCGGAGCGCAGGATCGCGGCGGGGAGGCGGATCATTCTGGGGCGACGGGCAGCGCCGGAGCGACGCGCCAAGGTGGAGCGCAGGATCGGGGCGACGGATCGTCGGATCGCGGTGGAGCGAAGGATGGGCGCGGAGCGACGGATGACAGCGGCTGCGGCATAGGAGGAGACCGCCATGGCGCTGAAACGCATGGTATTGCAGATCGGCATGGGGACCGACATCCGCGGCGCGGACTACACCAAGGCGGCGGTACGCGCGCTGCGCGACGCGCTGTGGCACAATTCCTTGAGCGTCGCCACGGCGCTCGGCCTCTCGGTCGATGCGATGCAGGTCGAGGTTACGATCGGGGTGCCGCGCCCCGAGCGGGTTGACACGGCGGCGGTGCTTGCGGTGCTGCCGCATGGCAGCGGAACCGTCAATGTCGTCGAAGGCGGCCTCGAAATCGCCAATGATGCCGGCACCAACACCACTGTCGTCGCCAACGCCGCGGCGGTGGTGCGGCTCGATTTGCCGGAGGGCCGGGAGCCATGACTCTGAAGCGGGTTATCAGCGAATTCGGCAGCGGCAACGATCTGCATGGCAGCGACTACACAAAGGCGGCGGTGCGCGCGGTCGAGGATGCCATCCACCACAGCTCGCTCTCGCTTATTCGCAGCCTCGGGGTCGATGCCCGCACGATGCAGGTCGAGGTCACGATAGGGGTGCAGCGCCCCGGCGAGGTCAGGGCTGAAGACGTCAAGGCCGCGCTGCCGCATGGCCGGGTCACGGTCAGGGTCGTCAAGGGCGGGCTCGATGTCCCGGGCGAGACTCCCGGCGATGTCGCGATCATCGCCAGCGCCGCCGTGACGGTCCGGCTCGATCTCGCCTGATCCCGCAGGATCGGGCCGGTCAGTCGCGGGGCGGTGCCAGCTCGCTGACGCGCGGCGCAGCGGCGCTGCGGCGGCGCCACAGGCGGTTGCTCTCAATCGCCTGCCAGACGGCGATCGTCGGCAATCCGAGCGCCAGGTCGCGGCCGCGTTTCAACAGCGAGAGCGCCAGCGACATCTCCGGCGTCAGCCCGAAACCGGCGCCGAGCAGCAGATAGGCGCCCTCCTGCACCCCGGCCGCTTGCGGGACGAGAAACGCCGCGGTGCGAATGGCGTAGAGCAGGCTTTCGATCACCAGCGCCGCGCTAAACGGCAGCGGCTGGCCGGCCAGGCGCAAGGCGAGCCATACTTCAGCGGCGCTCGCGATCCAGCAGGCAAGATGCAGAAGAAAGCTCGCCCACAGCCCGCCGGGGCGGCGATAGATGCCGGCGAGCGCGGCGTGCAGCGCCGCCGCCCCGGCGGCGCCGCGCTCGGCCCAGCCGCGCCCAAGGTAGCGCGCGATGCGGTCGACAAATCCAACGCCGCGGCGTTGCACGAGGACAAAGGCCGTGGCGGCGAGAGCGGCAACAAGCAGGCCGAGCAGCACCGGCGGCGCCACCCGCGATTCCGGCTGCAGCCGGATGAGCCAAGCCAGGCCCAACGCGGTGTAGGCGAGCTGGGCGATGAATTCGAGGGTCACATCGACGATCGTGCTCGCCGCGGCAAGGGTTCCCGGCACGCCCGCAAGCGTCAAGGCCCGAGCGCCGAGCACATAGCCCCCGACCTGCGACAACGGCAGCGCCTCGGAACCCGAATCGCGAACCAGCCGCGCCCACATCAGCGTCCCGACGGGGGCGCCGGGCAGCAATACGCGCCAGGCCAGACCCATCGCGGCGGTCAAGGCGAGATGGATCGCACAGATCGCAACAAAGCCGGCACCGCCGATGGCGAGCAGCGAACGGACCACTGCGCCGGCCCCGAAATAACCGACGAGCGCCGCCATCGCCGCCACCCCGACAGTGGCGACGAGGATCGGCAGTGCTTTCATCGCCGCATGAACCGGCGCACCAGGCGGACGAGGGATGGCACCACCTGTGGGCGTAGAAGGCGCCCATCGTACCCGGTCATGCGGCGCTCGTTTTCGGCCAGGCACAGGTCGAACAGCGCGGCTGCCGACAGGTCGATGTCAGCCACCGCCTTGCTGCCGGTCAGCGTGAAGTTGTTGTCCTGCGCGGCTGTGTCGCGCGCTGCGCTGGCGCCGCGGGCAAGGCCGATGCGCTCGCCCACCAGGAAAATCCACACCGCCGCGACCCTGCACCAGAACCACGGCCGGCGCCACCAGGTCAGGTTGCGGCGATGCCAGGCCACCCAATTGACAAAGAACAGGATGTGCCGGGCCTCCTCCTGCATCACCGGTTCGAAGGTGTCGACCAGGTCCGGCGGGAAGAACCGCGAGCGCTGCGTCAGCGCAAACAGCCCGAAGGCGAAGAAGCTGTCGATGCACTCGCTGAACCCGGTGACCATGAAGGCCCATTCGGGATCGCGCGGCCGGCGGTATTCGGGTTCGGGCACCAGCTGGATGCCGTAGGCCCCGACCAAGTTGGAGAGCACCTCCTTGTGGCGCCCCTCCTCGAACCCGTCGAGCGCGACAGCCTCACGCAGCAATGGATCGGCGATCCTCTCGGCATAGCTCGATACGCGAACCTTCGCCTTGCCCTCGGTCTGCACCGCGATGTCCCAGATCGGCAAGGCGACGAGCCGGTCGCGCGCCTCGCTGTCGAGCCGGGGCCAATCAATCACCGCCGGCTTGTACGGGTTATGGGTGTCGAGCAGCATCCGGCAGAAGGCGGTCTTGTGCCGCTCGCTGCCGGGGCGGATCGCCCCTGATACGGGTGCCGTCCAACGCCGCGCCAACTCATCGGCGGCGGCAATCGTGGTGTCATCGGTCACCGGATCAATGCCCCTCATCCTGTCCTCGACCCGAGCAGCAGAGCCCCGGCTGTCGTTGACTCGCCGGGACCGCTCCCCTATATAGCGGCCTCCGCTCAACCAAGGCAGTTCCCGGTGGAGAGGGTGCCGTGAAACGCACTTACCAGCCGAGCAGGCTGATCCGCAAGCGGCGCCATGGCTTTCGTGCGCGAATGGCCACTCCGGGCGGTCGCCGGGTGCTGGCCGCGCGGCGCGCGAAGGGCCGCAAGCGCCTGTCTGCTTGATCTCTTCGATCGTGCCGCTTCGCCCGGGCGCGTCGCAAAGTCGCGGCCGGAGCTTATCGATCACCCTGATATCGACGGCGGGTGGGCTTGCAAGGCTCAAGACCCGCGCCGATTTTCTGCGGGTCGCCGCCGGACGCCGCCGGGCGGTGCGACCGGGCCTTGTGCTGCAGGCCGCCTCGATCCCACCCGGAAGCAGCGACGTCGAGGCGGTGCGGGTCGGCTTCACCGCGAGTCGAAAGGTCGGGAATGCCGTGCTCCGCAATCGGGCAAAGCGGCGACTGCGTGCGGCCGCAGCCGAGGTGCTGGCCCGCGATGGGCGCAAGGGGACCGACTACGTGCTGATCGCCCGTGCCGGAACCGGTGAGCGGCCCTATGCCGAGCTCGTCGGCGATCTCGAGGCCGCGCTGCGCCAGATCAACCGACGCGGCGGCGATGCTCGCTCGCAGCGCCGCGAGGAAGGTTGAGATGGATCATCACGGCAGCGCGGGCCGCGCGCTGGGTTTTGCAATAACAGGAATGATCCGCGCCTATCAGCTGCTGGTGGCGCCGATCGTGCCGCCTTCCTGCCGCTATCACCCTAGCTGCTCGCGTTACGCCGCCGAGGCCGTCGCGCAGCATGGACCCTGGCGCGGTGCGCTCTTAGCCGTACGGCGGCTGCTGCGGTGCCATCCTTGGGGCGGCAGCGGCTACGACCCGGTGCCGTCCGAGCCCTCACCTTATCCTCCCACGCGATCCCCGGGTCGAGCCCGGGGAAGGGCGAGGAGGGTGGGGGCAGGCTGAGCCGGACACCGGGCTCGCCCCTCGCACATGGACCAGCGCAATCTCCTCCTCGCGATCGTGCTTTCGGTGGCCATTCTGGTCGCGTTCCAATACGTATTCGAGAAGATGCGGCCGGTCCCCCCGCCCACTCCGGCTCCCGCGACGGCGACGCAAACCGCGCCATCCACGCCCGCGCCGGCGGGCGCTTCGCCCGGAGTCGCTGCACCCGAAGTCATTGCCCCCGCGACCACCGCCGGCGGCACGGCCATGGCGCCGACCCCGGAGACGCGAGAGGTCGCGCTTGCCGAGCAGCCACGAGTGCGCATCAACACGCCGCGCTTGCACGGCTCGATCGCGCTGAAGGGTGGCCGCATCGACGATTTGACCCTCGCGACCTACCACGACACGGTCGATCCGAAGAGCGCTGAAGTCGTGCTGCTGTGGCCGACTGGAACCAAGGATCCGTATTTTGCCGAATTCGGCTGGGTCGCTGGCACCGCAGGCACCAAGGTCCCGGGAACGGATACGCAATGGAGCGCTTCGGGCGGCCCTCTGACCCCGACCTCACCGGTAACCCTCCGCTGGGACAATGGCGCCGGGCTGATATTCACCCGCGCTATCTCGGTCGACGAGAATTACATGTTCACCGTGCGCGACACCGTGAAGAACACCGGCACTACGCCGGTCAATCTGCTGCCTTACGCCTTGATAAGTCGCACCGGGACACCGCCGGGTTCCAGTTACTATATTTCGCACGAGGGCTTGGTCGGCTACGTCGGCGGCACAGTCATTCCAAGCGGAGTGATAACTGACAACGACACCTTTGCCCACCTGACCCCGGACAAGCCGAGAAATTATTCGTCGACCGGTGGCTGGCTCGGGTTCACCGACAAGTATTGGTTAGCTACCTTGGTCCCGGATCAAAATGCGACGATCAAGGCAGGCTTCCGACATCTTGTCGATAATGGAATTGATCGCTATCAAGCCGACGTTCTTGGGCCCGAAACTACGGTTCCGGCCGCCGGTACGGCCGGAGCAACGACTCGTCTCTTTGCCGGAGCAAAAGAAGTCCAACTGCTCGATGCTTATCGCGACTCCGGAATTGCAAAATTTGATCTTGCAATTGATTGGGGTCTATACTACTTCCTCACCAAACCGATTTTTCTGACGTTGCAATTTTTTTACCAGCTGCTCGGCAATTTCGGCTTGGCGATCCTGCTGCTGACCCTGATCATCAAGCTGCTGTTCTTTCCACTCGCCAACAAATCCTATTCGGCAATGAGCAAGATGAAACTCTTGCAGCCGGAGATGCAAAAGATCCGCGAGCGTTTTCCCGAGGACAAGGCGCGCCAGCAGCAGGAAATCATGGCGCTCTACAAGAAGGTTGGGGCCAACCCGCTGGCCGGCTGCTTGCCGATCGTGATCCAGATCCCGGTGTTCTTTTCCCTCTACAAGGTGCTGTTCGTCACGATCGAGATGCGACACGCGCCGTTTTTCGGCTGGATCCATGATCTGTCGGCGCCGGATCCGACCTCGTTCGCCAATCTGTTCGGTCTCATTCCGTTCACCCCGCCGGGCGTCCTGATGATCGGCGCATGGCCGCTCCTGATGGGCGTCACGATGTACCTGCAGCAAAAGCTCAATCCACAGCCGGTCGATCCGGTGCAGGCGCGGATGTTCATGCTGCTGCCGATCGTCTTCACCTATATGTTGTCGGCGTTCCCCGCCGGGCTGGTTATCTATTGGGCATGGAACAATCTGCTCAGCATCGCCCAGCAATGGACGATCATGCATCGTGCGGGCGCCGCCTGAGCGGGCACTTGGCGGAGGGCGGCCTGTTCCCGCCGCGCGCGGTCGAGCCGGAGTTGCTCGAAGCGGGTCGACTCTTGTTTGCCCGCGATTGCCATTTTGTCGCCGGCGCCGCCGATGCCCCTTCGCTGCCGGCCGAAAGCCTTCCTGAAATCGCCTTTCTCGGCCGCTCCAATGTCGGCAAATCGACCCTGGTCAACGCGATGACCGGGCGGCGCATGCTGGCGCGCACCTCGAACACGCCCGGCCGCACGCGGCAGATCAACTTCTTCGCTCTCGACCGGCGGTTGATGCTGGTCGACCTGCCGGGCTACGGCTATGCGGCGGCGTCGAGGAGCGCGGTCAAGGCATGGACGCGGCTCATCCAGGAGTATCTGCGCGGCCGGGCAAGCCTGCGCCGCGTTTGCCTCCTCGTTGATTCGCGGCATGGCATCAAGGAGCCGGACCGGCCCATCATGCGGTTGTGCGATATGGCCGGACTGTCCTACCAGGTCGTGCTCACCAAAATCGACAAGCTGGGATCGACCGCTCTCGGCGCTATGGCCGAAGCTGTCGCCACCGAGCTTGCGCGACACAGCGCCGCCCATCCGGAGATCCATCTGACCGGCGCGGAGAAGGGGCTCGGCATCGCCGCGTTGCGGGCAACGCTCGCCGGCTTTGCCGCGCCGGATGAGCTGCGCCGCGATGCCGCCCCTGCGGTCGCCACCCCCGTGGTGGCGCCACCCCAACAAGCGCGATAGAGTGCGCCCCCGATGAGTTCTGCCGCCCCGCCCTGCGCCTCTGTCGCGTTGACTGCTGCTGATCCGGCGCTGAAAGCCGCGGTTCTTGGCGAGGCGCTGCCGTATCTGCGGCGCTATTCCGGGCAGACAGTCCTGGTGAAGTATGGCGGCCATGCGATGGGCGTCCCTGGGTTTGATGGGGGTGGCGACACTTTCCCCCGCGACATTGCTTTTCTGAAGCAGGTCGGCATCCACCCGATCGTCGTTCACGGTGGCGGGCCGCAAATCGGCCAGATGCTGCAACGGCTCGGCATCAAGAGCAGCTTTGTCGATGGGCTGCGCGTCACCGACCGCGAGACGATGGAAGTGGTTGAGATGGTGCTCGCCGGGAGCATCAACAAACAACTTGTCGCCGCGATCAATGCCGCGGGCGGTTGTGCCGTCGGGCTCACCGGCAAGGATGGCGGTCTCATTCGTGCGCGCAAGGTGAAGCGCACCCGCATCGAAGACGGCGTTCGGATCGAGCTCGATCTCGGCTTCGTCGGTGAGCCGGAGCGGGTCGATGATCGCGTGCTGGCGAGCTTTCGCCAATCGGACATCATCCCTGTCATCGCGCCGATCGGGGTCGGTGCGGGCGGCGAGACCTACAACATCAACGCCGATACGGTCGCGGGGGCGGTCGCCGCCGCGGTCGGAGCGAGCCGCTTTCTGCTGCTGACCGATGTGCCCGGCGTACTCGATGCCGATAAGCGCCTGATCCCGGCATTGACCGCGGGCGAGGCGCGCCGGCTGATCGCCGACGGCACGATCTCCGGTGGCATGATCCCGAAGGTCGAGACCTGCCTCGGGGCGGTCGAGGGTGGTGTCGAGGCGGCGGTCATCGTCGATGGCCGGGTGCTGCATGCGATCCTCCTCGAGCTGTTCACCGAGGGTGGCGCGGGCACGCTGATCCGCGGCGGCTGAGACCAGATGTCTTACCTAATCTCAATGGGATTGCGTCACCCCCGCGAAAGCGGGGGTCCAGGGCAACTGACGGTACCTTGGTGCCCCTGGATTTCCGCTTGCGCGGGAATGACGGCAGTCCAGTAGCGGCATCCGATGGCCTACACCACCCGACGCGAGGGCTGCCCACTCGGCGATGTAGAGACCTGGATCTTCGATCTCGACAACACCCTGTACCCCGAATCCTGCCGCCTGTTCGATCAGGTCCAGCAGCGCATGACCGAATTCATCTGCGACCGCTTGTCGCTGTCGCCGGAGGAAGCGGCCGAACTGAGGCGGACCTATTTCCGCGAGCACGGCACGACGCTGCGCGGGCTGATGACCAACGATAAGATCGACCCGCACGAATTTCTCGCCTTCGTGCACGATATCGACCTTGCCTGCGTGCCTCCCGACCCGGCGCTCGCCGCTGCGCTCGCGCGGCTCGGCGGGCGCAAGATCGTCCACACCAACGGCTCGACCCGGCATGCCCAGCGCCTGCTCGACCATCTCGCGCTCAGCGAGTCGTTCACCGGCATCGTCGACATCGTCGCCGCCGATTTCGACCCCAAGCCGGCGCTCGCCGGATATCGTCTGTTGCTGCGGCGCCACGCGGTCGCCGCGCAAAGCGCGTTGATGATTGAGGATATCGCGCGCAACCTCGCGCCCGCCGCCACACTTGGCATGACCACCGCGTGGCTGCGCAACGGGCAGGACTGGGCGGTGGCCGAGTCCGACGGCGATTACATCCACCATGTCGTCGACGATTTGGCCGGTTTTCTCGCTGCCGCGGCGGCGCTGCAGAAGCGCGACAGCGAGCGGGAGCCGGCCGCACCGTGAGTGTCGCCGCGAGGATCCGCGACAAGCTGACCCTGCGGTTTTCGCCGACCCGACTCGTGATCGTCGACGAATCGCATCGCCATGCCGGGCATAGTGGGGCACGGCCGGGAGGCGAAACTCATTTCGCCGTGACCATCGTTGCCTCGGCCTTTGCCGGGCTCAACCGGGTGGCGAGCCAGCGGCTGGTTTACGAAACGCTCGCCGACGAGTTGGCCACGCGTGTGCATGCGTTGTCGCTTACGACGCTCGCCGCCGAGGAGGATCAGGGCTGACCCCGACCGCACGCAGGACGATGACAATGGTATGCAACCGCTGAAAATTTCTCGTGAATACCAACACGTATTAGTTGCATTTCGACTCAGATGGCGGCTAAGATGCGCCGATGCGAACAGAAACGCCGCGGCGGCCGCGCCGCTTCCATGGGAGTACCCCGTCCTCGCTGGTGATCCACAACGTCGTTGTTGCGGGTCGCCGGACCAGCGTGCGCCTCGAACCGTTGATGTGGGATGCCCTGCAAGACATCGCGCATCAGCTTCGGCTTACGCTGCACGACCTCGTGACGGGGATCGACCGCGAGCGAACCGCATCGAGCCTGACCGCCGCGATTCGCGTCTTCATCGTCGATTTCTACCGGGCCGCGGCACTGCCTGCCGGGCAGGCGCAATCTGTCGAGCCGCCTATCCGGCAGATATAGAACCGGCCTCGTTTGGCTGACGCTGCGTTCAGCGGCTTTCGGAGAGAAACGATTGCAATTGCTCGATCGGTGCGTCGCGCATGACAAAAACCTCACCGATCCGACGCGGCAGGATCAGCGTGATCCCGCCGTCGCGCACCTTTTTGTCCCTGCCCATATGCGCCAATAGCCGGTCCGCCGCGCCGCCGGACAGGCCGACCGCCGAAAGCTCGGTCGGCAAGCCCGCCGAAGCAAGGTGATGCCGGACGCGATGCGCGTCCTGCCCCGCGGCGAGGCCGAGGCGCACGGCGAAATCGAAAGCGAGGACCATGCCGAGAGCCACGGCCTCGCCATGCAGAAGCCGGTCGCCAAACCCGGTCTCGGCCTCCAAGGCATGCCCGAAGGTATGGCCGAAATTCAACAAGGCGCGATCGCCAGTCTCGCGTTCGTCGGCAGCGACGATCGCCGCCTTCATCCGGCAGCTGACCATGACCGCGCGAGTCAATGCGGCCGGCTCGAGATCGCAAACCGCTTGGCCGTCGGCTTCGAGCGATTGGAAAAACTCGACATCGCGGATCAGCCCGTATTTGACGATCTCGCCATAACCGGCCCGCACTTCGCGGCGCGGCAAAGTCGCAAGGCTCGTCGTGTCGGCGAGAACGAGGCGCGGCTGGTAGAAGGCGCCGAGCAGGTTCTTGCCGGCGCTGGTGTTGATCGCGGTCTTGCCGCCGACCGAGCTGTCGACCTGGGCCAAGAGGGTCGTCGGGATCTGCACGAAATCGATGCCGCGAAGGAGGGTCGCTGCAGCGAACCCGGCGATGTCGCCAACCACCCCGCCGCCCAGTGCTACGAGCATCGTGCCACGTTCCACGCCGCCGGCGAGGATATCGTCGACGAGCCGGCCGAAATGCCCGAGATCCTTGGTGCTTTCGCCCGGCGGCAGCACGACCGCGCGCTGCGCGATGGCGTGCTCCTCAAGGCTCGCGCAGAGCGGCGCCAGGTGATGCCGTGCGACCGTCTCGTCGGTGACGATGACGGCCTGACGCCGGCGCAGCAACGGCCGGATCTCAGCGCCGGCGCTTCCGATCAGCCCGGGACCGACCAGGATGTCATAGCCGCGCTCGCCGAGCTCGACACGCAGCCTCTCGATCGCGCCCGTTTCGCTTCCTTGGGCGGTCGTTTGCGCTGTCATTCCTCGATCTCCGACCTGGGCTCCGAATTGGGCGGCCGCAAAGCCCGGTCCGAGCCGGCGAGAGCGGCGATCACCCGCGCCGTAGTGAGCTCCAGCGGCCCCTCGCCGCTGTCGATGGTCACATCGGCCTCGGCATAGATCGGATGCCGGCGCTCGATCAGCTCGGCGAGCACAGTGCGGGCGTCGCGCTGCTGCAGCAATGGCCGATTGTTGCGGCGCGCGACCCGCGCCGCCAGCACGTCGAGATCAGCGCGCAACCATACCGAGACGCCGCGGCGGTAGATCAAGGCCCGCGTCGCCGGGTCCATGAAGGCGCCGCCGCCCGTCGCCAGCACATGGATCGGTTGGGTGAGCAACCTCGCAATGACGCGGCGCTCGCCATCGCGGAACACGCCTTCTCCGCGATTGCGAAAAATCTCCTCGATTGTTTCGCCTGCCGCGGCCTCGATCTCGATATCCGAATCGAAAAAGGGCAAATTGAGGCGAGTCGCCAGCCGGCGCCCGATCTTGGTTTTGCCGGCGCCCATCAGGCCAACGAGAACGATCGTGCGACGTGGCGCGAAGCCCTGCGCCTGCGCCGTCGTTCCGGCCGCTTGTCTGGTCTGGAGGTCCACCGTGCGTCTTTGGCCTCTCGCCGTGCTTCCGCGCAACGCGTCTGGAGGGTACTAGCATGACGGATGGCCTGTTCGTCAATCGGCGCGACGGTGCCCCGGCAATCGGATCTCGGCGGAAATGCGGCTCGCGGCATGGGAAGGTTGACCATTTCCCTCGTTATCGTCCTGGCGCTGGGGGTCTTTGCCGGCTGCCTGTTCTTGGCTAATTGGGATTTCCCCGTGCCATCGGTTCGGTTCGAAAAGGTGCTGCCCGATGCGCGCTTCCCGAAATAGACCGCCGCCCCATGCGGCGCCGTGGTCGCGGCGGCTCGAAGCATTTATCGAAATGCTGGCGGCCGAACGCGGCGCGGCGCGGCTGACGCTCGCCGCCTACCGCAACGACCTTGCCGATCTGGCAAGATTTCTTGCCGCGCGCGGAACGGCGCTGGAAAACGCCAATCCGGCGGCCTTGCATGATTATCTCGCCGCCATGACGACGCGGCGGCTGGCACCGCCCACGCTCGCCCGCCGGCTCTCGGCAATCCGCCAGTTCTTTCGCTTTCTGGTCAGCGACGGCGCGCGGATCGACGACCCGACCTCGGGTCTCGACACTCCGCGTCTCGGCCGCCCCTTGCCGAAGATCCTCGGCGAAGGAGAGGTCGAGCGGCTGATCGCCGCGGCCGGTTCCTGGCCCGGTGACGAGGGTGTGCGGCTGCGCTGTCTCATTGAATTGCTCTATGCGACAGGACTACGGGTCTCCGAGCTGATCGGCCTGCCGCTCGCCGGAGCGCAGCGGGATCCGCGGTTTCTGCTGGTCCGCGGCAAGGGCGGCCGAGAGCGGGTGGTGCCGCTGAGCTCGCCGGCGCGCGAGGCGCTAGCCGCCTATCTCGGATGCCGCAGCCGCTTCCTCCCAAACCTCCAGCCGTCGCGGTGGCTGTTCCCATCGCGCGGCCAGAACGGGCACCTGACCCGCCAGCGCTGCGGCCAGCTGCTGAAGCAATTGGCGCTCGCCGCCGGGCTCGATCCGGGGCGGCTGTCGCCGCATGTGCTGCGCCATGCCTTTGCCAGCCATCTGCTCGATCACGGCGCCGATCTGCGGAGCGTACAACAGATGCTCGGCCATGCCGATATCGCGACGACGCAGATCTATACCCACGTCCAGAGTGATCGATTGCGCCGGCTGGTGGAGAGCGCGCATCCGCTGGCCCGCCGCAAATGACAGCGGCGAGATGCGGCTGCGGCGTTGACAAGGCCTGGGCGGGCTCCGAGATTGCCGCCCGCCAATGCGCCATTTTCTCGATTTCGAACGGCCGATCGCCGAGCTCGAAGGCAAGATCGAAGAGCTCCGGCACCTGTCTGCCGACAGCGGGCTCAACATCGCCGAGGAGGTCGGCCGGCTCGAGGCCCAGGCCGGCCGCCTACTGCGCCAGAGCTACGCGCGGCTGAGCTCATGGCAAAAGGTGCTGGTGGCGCGCCACCCGGAGCGGCCGCACTGCCTCGACTATATCGCCGGGCTGATCAGCGACTTCGTGCCGCTCTCCGGTGACCGCGCCTTTGCCGAGGACGGCGCGGTCGTCGGCGGGATCGGCCGGTTTCGCGGGCGCAGCGTGATGGTGCTCGGCACCGAGAAGGGCGCCGACACCGAGAGCCGGGTCGCTCGCAATTTCGGGATGGCGCGGCCCGAGGGGTATCGGAAGGCGCGTCGGCTGATGCGTCTGGCCGAGCGTTTTGGCCTGCCGGTCCTGACCCTCGTCGATACCGCCGGGGCCTATCCCGGGGTCGACGCGGAGGCGCGCGGGCAGAGCGAGGCGATCGCGCGGGCGATCGAAACCGCCCTCGATCTGCGGGTCCCGCTAATCGCCGCGATCATCGGCGAAGGCGGCTCGGGCGGCGCGATCGCACTTGCGGCCGGCAATGCCGTGCTGATGCTCGAGCATGCGATCTATACCGTGATCTCGCCCGAGGGCTGCGCCTCGATCTTGTGGCGCGACGCCGCGCATGCCCAGGAAGCTGCGGAAGCGCTGCGCCTGACCGCCCAGGATCTGTTGCGGCTCGGGGTCATCGACCACATCGTGCCGGAGCCCCTGGGCGGCGCACACCGGCTGCCGCGGGAGGCGATAGCCGCACTCGGCGAGTCGCTCGCCGAGGCCCTGTCGACGCTGCTCGCGCGTGGCGGCAACGATTTGCGCGACGAGCGTCGGCGCAAATTCCTGGCAATCGGCAGCAAGCCGTGGGCGTGATCCCGCCTCATTGAAATCGGCGGTGTCCGCTCCCTACATCTAGCGCGATGCGCCCGATACGAACGGCGCCGGCGGCTTCATGGGAGGCTGCCGTCTCCTCGCTGGAAGGTATTCCATGGTCCCGCAGGAACGCGATCTTATCACCACCCTGCTCGCGCGCCTCAAAGGCTTCGCCGGGCAGCCGAAAGACCCGGAAGCCGACGCGCTGATCCGCCAGGCGCTGGCGGAGCAGCCGGACGCGCCCTATTACCTCGTGCAAACCGTACTGATCCAGGATCTGAGCCTCCATCAGGCACAGAACCGGATCGCCGAATTGGAAAAACAGCTGGCCGACACCCAAGCAGCGGCCAAGCCGGCAACCAGCTTTCTCGGCAATCTGTTCGGGTCCGGCCAGCCGGCGAGCCCGGCCGCCGGCAGCGTTCCGAGCGCTGGCCCGTGGGTCCGCGGGCCGCAGGTGGCGCCGCCGCCACCGCAACAGGGCTACGCGCAGCCGCAGCAGGGCTATGTGCCCGCCGGTGGCGGCTTGATGGGCGGTGGCATGATGGGCGGCGGTGGCGGCTTCCTTCGCTCAGCCGCCGCTACCGCGGCGGGAATCGCCGGCGGCGCCTTGCTGTTCGAGGGCATCTCCTCGATGTTCGGGCATGGCTACGCCAACAGCCTTACCGGCGGCATGGGGATGACATCCGGCCTTGGCGAGACGGTGATCAATAATTACGGCGGTAGCGGCGATTACGGCGGCGGTGGCGATACCGCCGGCGGCGGTGCCGGGTATGCCGGCGGCAGCCCCGATTACGGCGGCGGTGGCGATGCCGGCGGCGGCGATTACGGCGGCGGCGGTGATTACGGCGGCGGCGACTCGGGCGGCGGCGATTACGGTGGTGGCGGCGATTTCGGCGGTGGCGGCGATAGCTCGTCCTGCTGAGCCTGCGCCGAGGCTGGCGATCGCACACGGCGCGTGCGATCGCTGCAATCGGCGAACCTGCTCGGCACCCTCAGCGTGCCGCGCCGCTATCGCCTTCCCGTGCACGCGGTCTGGGGTTACTCGCCGAATAAGCACACGGGAAGTGATCGCTTGAGGCCGGCCGCCCGCCCCGGCGCCCGCTCAATGGACTAGGGCAGCCGTCTTTGGCGATTAACCAAACCGGATCGGGCGCCAGCCGGTTACCAGAGCCAGGTCTCGGGATTTTCGTACGGCTCGCCGTCGAAAATCGCCTTCAGTCCCTTGGCGCAGCGGATGGTCATCCAGATAAGCGTCAACAGCATGAGAAGATAGCCGATGTAAAACATGGTCGTCACTAAGCTGATGACGGCAAAAAGCAGCCCGATCCAGAACGTTCGGATCTGCAGCTGATAATGGGTCCGCAGCCAGGCCGGCGCATCGTCCCGGTTTACGTAAGCAAAGATGACGCCGACAATCTGGGCGATAATCGGGATAGCCCACCCTACGACGTACAGGATGTAGATGACCTTCGCCGTGCTTGTTTTCTCTTCGTGGGCGTCGACGACGCTGCCGGAATCGCTCATGTCACCCTCCTCGGTTTTTCGGCGCGATCGGCCGGGCCACGCCGCGCCGGCACCGGTAGCGTAGCGGATAAACCCCCTTCGGCGCAAATGCGCCGCCTCTTGCTTAACCCTACGTTGCGTGGGGATCGGCGTCGGGCAGGCTGCGCCTGGCGCAACCAAGCCTCTGGCTTGTCATGCTCGGCGCTCCCTTGCACCAGCAATTTCAATCCTCTAGAACACTGCTCGATCCTCCGGATGCCGGCGCGCGCACCTAAGCAAAAGCCGGCAATGATGTCGCCGTCGACCCGTCCGGGAAACCTGTAGACAACCGATCCCGAGACCGTGGATCTCGAATCGGGAAAGGGACTGACCCGCCGGCGGTCTCGCCCTCAGGCGGCAGCCTTTCGATTGGCCTTTAGCCGCTCGTCGACCTGCGCGACGGTCTGATCGACGATTGCGTTCCGCATGCCGTATTGCGCTGCGATGAGCTGCACCAGCCGATCCGTCCGCTCGATGTTCGGCACCCCGTTGTTGAGGGCGCGGGCGGCCGAGGACGGCCGTACGAGATCGTTCGCGGCAGCGGCGTATTTCTCGAACGGCACCAGATCGTTCGGCGAGGCTCCGAGCTTTTCGCACACGCCGCACACCCAGTTGTAGACCGCTCGGGATGTCGCGAGATCCTGGTGCACCGCGTCCTTGATGTCGATCGCCGAATCCTTGGTGACGCAGCGATAATTGCCGGTCAGCAGCATCGCCCATTTGGCTAAAGGCACGAAAATCGAATCGTGCACCCTGAGCTTGACAGGCAGCTCGATTGCGCCGTCGCCGGGGTTGTAGCGCGCCGCGTCCACGTCCTTCTCCAGCTGGCGCAGCACGCCGGTGTCCTTCTCGGAATCGAAGCGCGCAACCTTGAAGTTGGTCGGCAGGGTGACCTGCAACACGTTGATCTTTTCGCCCGGCGGACGGATCGCCTGCGGGTCGGGGCTGCACAAGGTCAGCCGTCCCGGCTCGAAATTGTCCCATACGCCGGCGTCGGTGAAGGCAGCCCTCAACCCGTCGGTGTTGAGGCCGGGGATGCGCTTCAAATAGGGCAGGGGCGGCATGTTCATGATGGACATGCACGGCACCTTCGACTTGGCAACCGCGTCCAGCAGTTCGCGCACCCCTGGCGAGCGGTACTGCGGCTCCTGCATCGCCAGCGCGACAAGGTCGAAATCGGCCGGGTTGACATCGGCGGTGCCGGCGGCGCGCAGGCTGCCCGGCAATTTGCGCGAGTCGAGCTCGACCGGCTCCTTGCGGCCACGGATCGGCATACGGATGCGGGCGCCGTCAGTGTTGAACGCCTCGACCTCGTTGGGCAGGCAGACCATCGTGATCTTGTGGCCGCCGAACAGCAGCTTGGTGGCCAGCAGCGATCCGTAGGAAGCCCCCAAAGTCAGTACGTTGTAAGCGGCCATCGAAATGCCTCCCCGGATCGAGTTGACGAAATTGGCGGCAGGATATCGGCGATCAGCCGCCGGCCGCAAGGATCGCAGCCAGCCCGTCACGGTAATTCGGTTGGCGCAGCACGATCCCGAGCTCCTCTTTGATCAGCGCGTTCGAGACCCGCTTGTTGTCGTCGTAGAAGCTTTTCGCCATTGGCGACAGACCCGCGCTCGCAAATGGCACCAGCGGCGGTTCCGGCAGCCTTAACAGGGACGCGGCATGGGCAACGACGGCCGCCGGCGCGGCAGGATCGTCGTCGCAGACATTATAGATCGCGCCGGCGCGCGGCCTTGTGATCGACGCGACCAGCACGCTCGCCAGATCCTCGACATGAATGCGCGAGAAAACCTGGCCCGGCTTGTCGATCCGCCTTGCCTTGCCGGCGCGCAGCGCATCGAACGGGCTGCGGCCGGGCCCGTAGATGCCGGCCAGGCGAAAGATGTGCAGTGGGACGCCGCGCCGACGCCGCAGGTCCTGCCAGCCCGCCTCGGCGGCGACCCGGCGCCGGCCGCGCGCGCCGCTCGGGCGCAATTCCGAGCGCTCGTCGACCCAGCCGCCGGCGCGATCGCCATACACCCCGGTGGTCGAGAGATAGCCGAGCCAGGCGAGGCCGGGGAGCGTGGCAATGTCGTCGCCGTGCCGGTCGAGCACCGGATCGCCCGCCCCGTCCGGCGGGATCGAGACCAGGATGTGCGTCGCTCCGGCAAACCCCGCCGAGCCCAGCGGATGATCGCGGTCAAAGCGAAGGGTGTCGGGTTCCTGCGGATTACGGCTGGTGCCGCTGACTCGCCAGCCACGATCGGCAAGCCGCTCGGCGAGCGCACGCGCCGTGTAGCCGAGACCGAAGCACAGCAGATGCCGACCGGTTCGCTCGGGGGGCGCCACGGTCAGGCGTCGCGCTCGGCCGGTGCGGCGGCAACCGGTTCGACCGGCGCCGGGAGGTCTTCGAGCGCGGCGGCGATCTCTTTGTGCCGCAGTCGCGTCAAGAGCCAGAACGCGCAGGACACGAACGCGCCGATCGCGAGCGGGAGGCGCAGCCCGAGATGCTCGCTCGCGGTGCCCATCAGCACCGCTCCGACCGCCGGCCCGGCCCGGAAGATCATGCCATACAGCGCGATCACCCGACCGCGCATGCGGCTGTCCACCGCGGCGTGGATCAAGGTTTGCGCACCGGTCCCGGTGATCGTCATCGCCGCGCCGGCGACAAGCACGCAGGGCAGGGCGAGATAGAACCGATCGGTTGCGGTGAATGCCAGTATCGCCAGGGACATCATCAAGGTATGGCCCAGGACGACGGCGGCGAGGCCGGTGATCGCTGGCCGCAGCACCATCCAGGCGCCGCCGCAGATCGCGCCGAGCCCGACCGCCGAGGTCAGCATCGAGAGGCCCTGCGGCCCACGAGCGAAAACGCTGTCGGCAAAGCCGGGGAACAGCTCGATAAAGCCGCGGGTGCCGATCGTCGTCACGAGAAAAAGCAGCAGCATCGGTCCGATCCCCGGGTGCCGGCTGGCATAGGCATAGGCCTCGACCGAGGCGCTGATCGCGTTTTGCCGCTCGAAGACGGGCTGTGGCGGGAGGTCGCGCAACTTCGCCAGCGAGATTTGAAAGGCGATGTAACTGACCGCGTTGGCGGCGAAAGCGGCGGCGATGCCAACCTGGGCGATCAAGACGCCTGCGATCGCCGGCCCGATAAAGCGGGCCAGGTTGAAGATCACCGAGTTGATCGCCAGGGCCGAGGGCAGCGAGGCGCGATCGACCAGCGTCGGGACAAGCGCGAGGCGCGAGGGTTGCGAGATCGCGCTGGCGATCCCGAGCAATAGCACCAATCCGAACAACAGCTCGACCGTGATCGTGTCAGTCGCGACGAGAACGGCGAGCAGACCTGCCTGAGCGCAGCCGGCCAACTGGGTGATCCGGATGATCCACACCCGGTCGCGCCGGTCGGCCAAGACGCCGGCGAACGGGCTCAAAACCAGCACTGGCAGAAAATCGGCGAGCGAGACCAGCCCGAGCCAGGTTCCGGAATGGGTCAGCGTCCAGGTAAGCCAGCCGACCGCGACCCGCTGCAGCCACCAGCCGATCAGCGAGATGCCGTTGCCGGTCGTGTAGATGCGGTAGTTGCGTTGCGCGAAGGCGCGGGAAATGTTGCCGAACCGCCCCCTCCCGAACCTTTCCCTCCCCGGGCCGGACCCGGGGATCACGGGGGAGGGAAGAGTGGGGGCAGCGGCGGGACGGCGCAGCTGCTCAAAAGCCAATGGACTGCGCACCCCGTTCAGCGGCCTCGCCTCGGTTACATCGTAAAGCAAATTGCGCGCAAGTCGACTCGGCCCGGCCTGGTCGGTGCTAGACTGCCCGCTGGAACTCTGCTGTGTGGGCCGCGTGACTCTCCTCCGCGCCATCGCTTTGTCATCAGCCCTCGTCATCTCGAGCGCAGCGTTCGCCGACGAACCGGCGGAGCCGGCCGGCCCGCCACTATCGGCCGCGCCGGCACATCTGCCGCCGCTATTGGCCGCGCCGCCGCGATCGCCGCCGCCCGGGCCGCCGCACTCTGCCGGTGCTGATGCCGCGACCTACGAGCGTTGCATGAAGCTCGCCAAAGAGGATCCGGCCGCCGCGCGGGACCTTGCCGAGAAGTGGCATGATCGCGGCGGAGCCCATCCCGCCGATCACTGCATCGCGGTCGCGCTGATCGGGCTCAAGCAATACAAGGAGGGAGCCCTCCGCCTCGAAAAACTGGCCCAGGCGATGATCCATGCACCCGCCGAGCTGCGCGCCGAGGTGCTCGGCCAGGCCGCGCAGGGTTGGCTCCTCGCCGGCGACCCGGCGCGCGCCTATGCGGCGGACGGCACAGCTCTCGAGCTGCGCCCCGAGGACACCGACCTGCTCGTCGACCGCGCCGAGGCGGCCGGCGCTGCCGGCTGGCTCGACAAGGCGGTCGCCGATCTCGACCGCGTGCTCAAAGGCAATCCCGACCGGGTCGACGCGTTGATCTACCGCGCTTCGGCCTATCGCGCCCAAGCTCGTCTCGACCCGGCTCTGGCCGATATCAGCAAGGCGCTGACCTTATCACCCGATTCGGTGCCGGCCTTGCTGGAGCGCGGCAATATCCGCGGCCTCGGCGGCGACATCGATGGCGCACGCCAGGACTGGGTGCGGGTAGCGACGCTGGCCCCAGGCAGCGCCGCCGGAGCCGCCGCCCGAGCAAATATCGAGCGCCTGGCCAGCAAGGACGACTCGGCGCCGCAGCGCAAGACCGACGGCGCCCGCTGAACGCCGAGTGTGCTGTCGCTCCCGCCACGGGGGTGCGGTATTTTCGCGTGACACGGGGAGAAGAAGGGGATGCGGATAGCGATGCCGAGCATACCGGAAAGCCTGACCTATGCGGTCGTCGCGGCGATCGGGGTCACGGTGTTTGCCGCGATCGTCCGCGCTGTCGCCGGCCCCGGCGATATTGTCGCCGGCCTCCTGGTGCTCGCCACCGCCGTCGGCATCTACTGGCTGATCGGCCGCAATCTGACGACGGTCGTGACGGCCAAGGAGGCCGCCGCGACGATTGCGATCCTGTTCGTCCTGTGCGCGCTTGGCGACCTCGCCACCGGTTATCCCTATCAGGCCGTGCTGTTTCTCTTTGCCGCGGGCGCTCTCGGGTTTGCCTTCCTCCTATTGCATCAGGGGACGATCCCGGTCGAGCTGCGCTTTGGCGGCGTCGTTGCGGTCGCCCCACCAAGCCGGCGCATTCATCTGCGCATGCTCGAAGAGCTGCGCGATTCCGGTATACTCTCCGCCGACGAATTCGTCGCGAAGCGCAGGCTGATCGAGTTCTGAGCGGACGTTCCCTCGCCTAAAAATCAAGATCGGCGTAGTGCTTCGGCGGCGGCGCGCCCGGGACGTGATCGGCGAGGATCGAGCGAAAGCTCGGCCGCGACTTGATCCGGGCGTACCATTCCTTTGCCGCCGCGTGTGCGTCCCATGGCACGTCGCCGAGATAGTCGAGGCTCGACAGGTGCGCGGCCGCGGTGATGTCGGCGATCGAAAAATGATCGCCGCCCAACCAGCGCCTCCGCTCTACCAAGTAGCCGATATAATCGAGGTGATAGGGCAGATTGGCGTGTCCGGCGCGGATCGCCTGCGAGTTTGGCGCCGTGTGCCCGTCGTAGCGCCGCATCATCTTCTCGCCGAGCAGGTTTTCGGTAACCTCCAAATTCATCTTGATGTCGAACCAGGCGGTGAGGCGGCGCACCTCGGCGCGGTCGACCGGATTGATGCCGATCAGCAGCCTTTCGCGATAGGCTTCGTCGAGATATTCGACGATCGCCTCGGTGCCGGCGAGCACGGTGCCGTCAGGCTCGATCAGCACCGGCACGTCACCGGCCGGGTTGAGGGCGAGAAATTCCGGCCGCCGTTCCCACACCTTTTCCAGCTTCAAGGTGAATTCAAGATTCTTTTCGGCGAGGACGATGCGCAACTTGCGCGCGAAGGGCGATAATGTGAGGTGATAGAGGACCCGCATGTCGCGGATTGTACCGGCCACAGCGCGGCCTGAACACGGTTGACGACGAGGCCCGGATGACCGCTGCGAAGAGAATGAAGAAATTCGCTCGCGTCCTCGGCAATCGCATGGCCTATGTCGAATCGGGCGGCGGCGAACGGGTTTTTCTGTTCCTGCACGGCAACCCGACCTCGTCCTATCTGTGGCGCAAAATCATCCCACAGGTCGCGCGCCTCGGCCGTTGCATCGCGCCGGATCTGATCGGCATGGGCGATTCGCAGAAGCTCGAGTATCCCGGCCCCGACACCTACCGCTTCGCCACTCATCGTGACTTCCTGTGGGGCTTTATCGACGCCGTGATCGGCGACCGGCCCATTGTGCTGGTCGGCCATGATTGGGGGTCGGCCCTCGCCTTCGATTGGGCCAACCATCATCGACGCCGGGTCGCCGGCATCGCCTACATGGAGGCGATCGTGCGCCCGCTGGTCTGGGCCGAGTGGCCCGAGGCCTCGCGCCGGATGTTCGAGGGCTTTCGCTCGGCCGCCGGCGAGGAGATGATCCTCGACCGCAACCTGTTCGTCGAGCGCGTGCTGCCGGCCTCGGTCCTGCGCCCGCTGGAGCCGGCCGAGATGGCCGAATACCGCCGTCCCTTCGCCGGCGCGCGCGAGGATCGCTGGCCGACCCTCGCCTGGCCGCGCGAGATCCCGATCGAGGGCGAGCCCGCCGATGTCGTGGCGCTGGTCGCCGCCTATGCCGAATGGATGGCGCAGAACGAGGTGCCCAAACTGTTCGTCAATGCCGAGCCCGGCGCGATCCTGACCGGGGCGCCGCGCGAATTCTGCCGCCTGTGGCCGAACCAGAGCGAGATCACCGTCCGCGGCAGCCATTTCATCCAGGAGGACGCCGGGCCCGAGATCGGCCGCGCGATCGCCGACTGGGCCGAAGGCTTGCCGACGTAGCTTGCTTAAGCGGCGCGCTATGGCCCGCTGCGGCCGCCGCGCTTTCGCGGACCCATGAAGGCAGTGATGACGCCGTGCAAGGTGCGCAGCTCCTGCTCGGTGCACCCCGCGCGCTGAAACAGATTGCGCAGATTGCGCGTCATGCTCGGGCGCTTGTCGGGCTGGCGCAAAAAGCCGCTCTGGTCGAGCGCCTCCTCGAAATGCCCGAAAAACCGCAACAGCTCCGCCTTGTTGGCGGGCCGGCTGTGGCCGGTATGCAGGGTCTCGGGCCTCGGCTCGATGTGCGCGGTGAACCACTCGTAGCCGATGATCAGCACCGCCTGCGCCAGGTTGAGCGAGGAGAAGGCGGGGTTGAGCGGCACGGTCACGACCGTGTCGGCGAGCGCGATCTGGTCGTTGACGAGCCCGGTCCGCTCCGGCCCGAACAGGACGCCGCATGGTTCGCCCGCGGCGAGAAAGCCGCGCATCTCCGCGGCGGCGCGGCGCGGCGTCAGCTCGCGCTTGACCATGTAGCGGTCGCGCGCGGTCGCGGCGTAGACATGCGCCAGGTCGCCGATCGCCGCTTCCACGCTCGGGAAAAGCCGCGCCTTGTCGAGCACCCTATCGGCGCCGCTCGCCGCCGAGATCGCCTTGTCCGAGGGCCAGCCGTCGCGCGGGCGCACCAGGCGCAAATCGTCGAGCCCGCAATTCGCCATCGCGCGCGCCGCGGTGCCGATGTTCTCGCCGAGCTGCGGCTCGACCAGGATGATCGCCGGCCCGCCGCTCGCCGACGGCTGGCTATGATCGGTGCCGGCCATGGCTACAACCGCGACACCGCTGTCATTCCGGGGGCCGCGCAACGCGCGGCAAACCGGAACCCATGAACACGGCAGCGACCGTCAAACGCACTGTCGTAAAAAGCCTCATTGTCGATGGCGGTGTTCATGGGTTCCGGGTTCGACGCTTCGCGCCGCCCCGGAATGACAAACCAGTTTAGGCCCGGCGCCATTCGGTCGTGCCGTCTAGTTTGTCTTCGAGGACGATGCCCTCGGCGGCAAGCTCAGCGCGAATGCGGTCGGCATCGGCGAAGCAGCGCTCGCTGCGGGCAAGCGCGCGGGCAGCAATGCGCTCTTCAATCTGGGTCACGAAGCGGGCCGGGCCTCCTTGCAACCACTCCACAGGATTGCTCGCGATCAAGCCGAGTAGCCGCGCGCTCGCAATAAACGCGCTCTGCAGGTGACCGCGCTTCTCCGGATCATCGGCCCGGTAGATTGACGCGGCGATATCGCGCAAGTGGGTTATTGCCAGCGGCGAATTGAGATCGTCCTCTAGCGCCTCACGCACCTCGCCGTTCACGACCCCATCAGCGATGGTCCTCTCGAAAGGCGCCGCATTCAATGCGCGATACCAGCGGTCGAGCGTCTGACGCGCCTCCTTCAGCCGATCATCCGTCCAGTCGAGGGGATCGCGGTAGTGCGTCATCAGGAGCGCGAGGCGGATGACCTCGCCCGGCCATTCCTTCAGCGCGTCGCGGACGGTGACGAAATTGCCCTCGGACTTCGCCATTTTGGCGCCGCTGACGGTCAGCATGCCGTTGTGCAGCCAGTACCGCGCAAACGGGTGCCCGTCATGGGCGCACACGCTCTGCGCGATCTCGTTCTCGTGGTGCGGGAAGATGAGATCGAGCCCGCCGCCGTGGATGTCGAAGGTCGGCCCAAGCGTCTCCTCGCTCATCGCCGAGCATTCGATGTGCCAGCCGGGCCGGCCGCGCCCCCAAGGGCTGTCCCAGCCAGGCTGGTCCGGGGTCGACGGCTTCCACAACACGAAATCGCCGGGGTTCTCCTTGTAGGGCGCGATTTCGACCCGGGCGCCGGCGATCTGGTCGGCGCGGCTGCGCCGCGACAGCGCGCCGTATTTGGCGTAGGAGGCGACGCGAAAGAGGGCATGGCCTTCGGCCGCATAGGCGTGGCCCGAGGCGATCAGCCGCTCGATCATAAGGATCATCTGCGGGATGTATTCGGTGGCGCGCGGCTCGACATCGGGCGGCAGATTGCCCAGCGCCGCCATGTCCTCGCGATAGATCGCGGTGGTGCGCGCGGTCAGCGCATCGATCGCCTCGCCATTGGCCCGCGCGGCGGCGATGATCTTGTCCTCGACGTCGGTGATGTTGCGCACATAGCGCACGTGCCCCTCGCCGTATTGGTGCCGCAGCACGCGGTACAAAAGATCGAAGGCGACGTTGGCGCGGGCATTGCCGACATGCGCGAGGTCGTAGACCGTCGGACCGCAGACATACATCCGCACATTCTTCGGGTCGAGCGGCTCGAACCGTTCCTTGCGGCGGGTCAGCGAATTGTAGAGGACGAGCGGCATAGCGCAGCAATCTCGGCAGCGGCGAGCGAATTTCAAGCGGGCGACGGAGTGTCCGTTCGCTCTCGCCGCGGGATTAGCACGCCCCGCCGGTTTCTGATATCGGGAATGACGGCGACCCTCCAGTGTGGTGGATCGGGACCGCCGGTTCGGGGAGGTGCGCCATGAATTCCGCCGCCAATCCGCTCGATACGCTGCGGCTCGACGGCAAGGTCGCAATCGTCACCGGCGGGGCGCGCGGCATCGGCCGCGCCACCGTGTCCGCCTTGGCCGCGGCGGGGGCCAGCGTCGCGATCCTCGACCGCGACGCCGAAGTGGCGGAGACGATGGCCCAGGCGATCGCCGGCGATGGCGCGTCGATTACGGTCCACACGGCCGACGTCGGCGACGAGGCAGCCCTCGAGCGCGCCTTCGCGACGGTCGCGCAGCACCGCGGTGGGGTCGACATCCTGGTCAACAGCGCCGGCATCGGCCTGCGCCATGCGGCGGTCGATCACCCGCTCGCCGATTGGGACAAGGTCGTCGGAGTCAACCTGACGGGGGTGTTTTTGTGCTCGCGGATCGCGGCGCGCAGCATGATCGACCGCGGCGGCGGCGCAATCGTCAACCTCGCCTCGATCATGGGGTTTTCCGGCGGCGGGATTTATCCCAACGTGTCCTATCAGGCGACCAAGGGCGCCGTCGTCAACATGACCCGAGCGCTGGCCGTCGAATGGGCGCAATCGGGCATCCGCGTCAACGCGGTGGCGCCGACCTGGGTGCGTACCGACCTGACCGCGGGATTGCTCGACCAGGCCGGCGTCCTCGACCGCATCGCCGAGCTGACGCCGCTGCGCCGCCTGGCCACACCCGAGGAGGTGGCCCTCGCCATCCTCTTTCTGGCGAGCCCCGCCGCCTCGATGATCACCGGCCATACCCTACCGGTCGACGGCGGGTTTCTGGCGCAATAGCCCATCAATCTTTCGTCATTCCCGCGCAAGCGGGAATCCAGGGCAGCCGCTGTGCTGCTTCCCTGGACCCCCGCTTCCGCGGGGGTGACGGGGTACGGTTATCCACCGCTTGTGATCGCGTCGGCGCCGGCGATGCGCTGCGCCAGCGCGGCCGCGAGGAAGCGGTCGATGTCGCCGTCGAGCACCGCGGCGGGATTGCCGGTTTCGACCCCGGTGCGCAGATCCTTCACCATCTGGTAGGGCTGCAGCACGTAGGAGCGGATCTGGTGGCCCCAGCCGATATCGCTCTTGGTGGCGTTCATCGCGTCGGTCGCATCCTCGCGCTTCTGCAGTTCGGCCTCGTAGAGCCGGGCGCGCAGCATCGCAAAGGCATGCGCCCGGTTCTGGTGCTGCGAGCGCTCGCTCTGGCATTGCACCACGATGCCGCTCGGCAGATGGGTGATGCGGACCGCGCTGTCGGTCTTGTTGACGTGCTGCCCGCCGGCCCCGGAGGAGCGATAGGTGTCGATGCGCAGCTCCTTGTCGAGGATCTCGATGTTGATCTTCTCGTCAATCACCGGGTAGACCCAGGCCGAGGCGAAGCTGGTATGCCGCCGCGCGTTGGAGTCATAGGGCGAAATGCGCACCAGGCGGTGCACCCCGCTTTCGGTCTTCAGCCAGCCATAGGCGTCGGCGCCGTTTATCCTGACCGTTGTCGACTTTATCCCGGCGCCTTCACCGGCGCTTTCTTCGAGCCATTCAACCTTGTAGTCATGCGCCTCCGCCCAGCGCACATACATGCGCAATAGCATTTCGGCCCAATCCTGAGCTTCGGTGCCGCCGGCGCCGGCATGAACTTCGAGGTAGCAGTCATTGCCGTCGGCCTCGCCTGAGAGGAGGCTCTCGACCTCCCGTCGCCCGGCCTCCTCGCGCAATTTTTCGAGGCTCGCCTCGGCTTCGGCGACGATGCCCGCAACGCCCTCGGCTTCGCCCAGCCCGATCAGCTCGACCGCCTCCTCGACCTCGCGCTCGATCCGGCGATAGCTGTCGATCGCCCGTTCCAGCCGGGTGCGCTCGCGCAGCACACTCTGCGCCGCGGCCGGGTCATCCCACAGCTTGGAGTCTTCCGACTTCGCATTGAGCTCGGCGAGGCGCCGGTTGGCCACCTCCCAGTCAAAGATGCCTCCTCAGCAGCGCCAACGACTTGCCTATGTCGTCGACAACCGCCTGTATCTCTGCGCGCATCTGCCGCTTCCCTAGACAGCCAAACTCAATAGAGCCCGCCGGTGCCCCCCGCCGGCGTTTGCCGCACCGGCACACCTACGGTCTCCCGTACCGGCACACCGGTGGTTTCCCGCACCGGCATGCCTGCGTCGGCATCGCCCGCGACCTCCTCGCCGGGCACCTCCAGGCCGCGGTCGCGATTCTGGCCTGGCTCGGTGCCGGGCCGATAGGCTTCCCAGATCGCCGCCTCTCCGACGCCGGCCGGCAAGCCGGTGCCGGGATTCACCCGATACATCCGCAAGCCCGGCGGGGTGCGGAACTCCGTCGCCGGGGCATCCTTCAGCGCGGCGATCATGAAGTCGCGGAAAATCGGCGCCGCGACGACGGCGGCCTGCTCGCCGCTGCCCAGACTGACCGGATCGTCGTATCCGACAAATACGCCGGCCGCAAGATCGGGGGTGAACCCGACAAACCACGCGTCCTGCCAGTCGGTCGTCGTGCCGGTCTTGCCGGCGATCGGCTTGCCCACCGCCCTGACCGCGACGCCGGTGCCGCGCTGGACGACGCCCTGCATCATCTCGACCACCTGGAAGGCGGCGACCGGATCCGCGATTTGCTCGCGATCGTCCGGGAGGGCCGGCACCGGCTGGTGGGTCCATGCGGCGCCGTTGCAGACAGCGCAGACCCGTTGGTCGGCGCGAAAGATCGTCTTGCCGTTGCGGTCCTGCACCCGGTCGATCAGCGTCGGAGTGATGCGCTTGCCGTCCTCGTCGAGCATCGCGTAGGCCGCTGTCAGCCGCAGCGGCGTCGTCTCTCCGGCGCCGAGCGCCATCGAATACAGCCGGGGCATGTGGTCCATGATGCCGAATTTTTCGACCGTTTGGCCGATCGCCTCCATGCCGATCGTCGCCGCGACGTGCGCGGTCGCCAAATTGCGTGAATGTTCGAGCGCCACCCTGAGGGGAATTGGTCCCATGAAGGTGCGCTCGTAGTTGCTGGGGGTCCAGGGCGGCAGGCCTGGACCCTGGCTGAGCGAGATCGGGTCGTCATCGACCAGCGACGACGGCGTGAAGCCGTTTTCGAGCGCGGTCAGGTAGACAAACGGCTTGATCGCCGATCCCGGCTGCCGCTTGGCTTGCGTCGCGCGGTTGAACTGGCTCAGCTCGAAGCTGAAGCCACCGCTCATCGCCAGCGCGCGGCCGGTATGCGGATCGAGCACCACCAGGGCCCCCGACACTTCGGGGATCTGGCACAGATTATACATCGGTGCCGTGTTGTTGAGCGACACTGCGCGCGCCCTCGCGACCACAGGCTTGGCAGGCTCCTCGGCGAGCGGCTCGACCAGCACGAGATCGCCCGGCTTGGCGACATCGGCGGCGTTGCGCGGAAACGGCCCGAGAGCGCCGTCATCGCGCAGCGGCCGCGCCCAGCGCATCTGCGCGAACGGGATCCGCCCGGTCTCGCCGCCCTTGAGGCCAATCGTCGCGCCATCGCCTTCCGTGCGCAGCACCGCTGCGAGCTGCCAGCCGGCCGTCGCGGCGCCCGCCGGCAGCGCCGTCGCCTCGAGCCGGGTCCGCCAGTCGGGACCCGGATCGATATGTCCGACCGGGCCGCGCCACCCGCCGTGCCCTCGGTCATAGGCGATCAGTCCGGCGCGCAGCGACTTGTCCGCAGCCGCCTGCAGGCCCGCATCGAGGCTGGTGCGCACTGAAAGCCCGCCCTGGTAGAGGGCGTTTTCGCCGTAACGGGCCAAGAGCTCGCGCCGGACCTCTTCGGCGAAATACGGCGCGGTGATGATCTCGGCCTCCTCGCGGTGGCGCAGCACAAGCGGCTCCGCTTTGGTCTGGGCGATTGCCGCTGCCGTTGCGTTGCCGTCCTCGCTCATGCGATCGAGCACCCAGTCGCGGCGCGCGTTTGCCGCCTGTGGGAAGCGCGCGGGATTATAGTTGTTTGGTGCCTTCGGCAGGCCGGCGAGAAAGGCCGCTTCGCCGAGGGTCAAATCGTCCAGCGACTTGTCGAAATAGGTCAGCGCCGCAGCCGCGACGCCATACGCCCCTGAGCCGAGATAGATCTCGTTCAAATAGAGCTCGAGGATCCGGTCCTTCGGCAATGCCTCCTCGATGCGGGTGGCAAGCAGGATCTCCTTGACCTTGCGGTTGATCGACAACTCGTTCGACAGCAGCATGTTCTTGGCGACCTGCTGGGTGATCGTCGAAGCGCCGACCGGCCGCCGGTTGCTGCGCCACCGGCCGACATCGGTGACCGCAGCGCGCAGGATCGACAGCGGGTCGACCCCGTGATGGCTGTAGAAATTCTTGTCCTCGGACGACAGAAACGCGTTGATGACCCGCTTGGGGATCGCCCCGATCGGCACGAAAATGCGGCGCTCGGTCGCGTATTCGGCGAGCAGCCTGCCGTCGCCGGCCTGCACCCGCGTCATGATCGGCGGCTCGTAATGCGCCAACTGCTGGTAATCCGGCAGGTCGCGTCCGAAATACCAGATCGTCAACCCGGCGAAAACGCCGCCGGTAACCGCCAACAGCACGGTGCAGACGAAGAGGAATCGAACGAGCTTGATCATCGTCAGCGACGGCGCGGGCTCCTTTCGCTTCGGGCGAAACGCCGGCGCGCTCGCCCCCGCGCGGCGCGAACCGTTATGCGCCAAACCTGTGGCCATTCCAAGGCGTTTTGGGCGCCTGTCCGCTGGGCAAGGCACGCTGTGCCGATGCCGCTGCGCCGCGCCTTGAAGCCGACCGCCCCACGCATGCCGAGGAAAACATTGTGGCGGCGGCATTTGCCCGGTACATTACCGGATGCGAATCCGCCGGCCGGGCGTGTCGCCCGGTGGCGTTGCGACGCCCAGCCGCAATCGGCAACTGGCTTGCCGCAGCGCCGGGCCGCACCGCCGGGCCGCACAGATTGTCCGAAACCCGAAGCCGAGCGTGTTTGTTGACGCGACGCCGATGACCGATTTCCGCGACGCTATGATCTCAAACGCCACCGGCTTTCTTCCACACAGCACCGCGCCGCCGGCCGCCTCTAAGGCGGTCGCAGCAGCGCGCCTGGGAGTTATGCCCGAATGGCAAAGCGCATGCTTATCGACGCCGCCCACCCCGAAGAAACACGGGTGGTGGTGACCAGCGGCACTCGTCTCGAAGAATTCGATTTCGAGTCGTCTACAAAGAAGCAAGTAAAAGGCAATATATATCTCGCAAAGGTAACGCGGGTCGAGCCTTCGCTGCAGGCGACCTTTGTCGATTACGGGGGTAATCGACATGGATTTCTCGCCTTCAGCGAGATACACCCGGATTACTACCGGATCCCGGTGAGCGATCGGCCGGCCGACGAGGCCGAGCCGCGAACCGGCTGGCATGCGAGCGAGGATGACGGCGGCGACAACGGCGTGCCGCTCGCGGCCGTGCTTCCCGAACCGGTATCGGTCTCGCAGGGCGCTACGGCAGGGGACGAACGCGCCGGCGGTCCAGGCGGTGCGGAAGGGCCCGAATGGGCGTCCGACTTCGAGCGCGACGAAAACGAGCGGTCGCTTGGCGATCCGTCGGAGGGTGATCGGGTGCAGGGGACGCCGCTGGAGGTCCTGCCGGTCGTCACGGACCGCCCCGAACCGGCGCAACCCGAAGCGCTGGGCGAGACCTTAGCCGCGCCCGCCGAATCGACGGCCGATCGGCACGACGAGATCGGCGAGTGGGCTGGGTTGCCGGCCGCACCAGCTGATCATCCGGACGCGCTGCACCGCGAACCAGACAGCATGGAGCTGCGCGCGGTCGAGGGATCGCTCCTCGCAGTGGAAGTCAACGACCTTGCCGGGGCCGCGCCAGCCGTCAACGGCGAAATCGAGGCGGAAAGTGTCGAGACCTTCGGCGGCGATGAGGTCGAGGAAGTCGAGGAGGCCGATGCCGAGCGCCGACGCTCGCAGCCGACGCGTCACTACAAAATCCAGGAGGTGGTCAAGCGTCGCCAGATCATGCTGGTGCAGGTCGCCAAGGAAGAGCGCGGCAACAAGGGGGCGGCACTAACCACCTATCTTTCGCTCGCTGGGCGATATTGCGTGCTGATGCCCAACACCGGTCGGGGCGGCGGGGTGTCTCGCAAAATTACCAGCATCGCCGATCGTCGCCGGCTCAAGGAAATCCTCGAAGACCTCGATATTCCCGAAGGCATGGGGGTCATCGTCCGGACTGCGGGCGCCGAGCGCTCCAAGGCCGAAATCAAGCGCGATTACGAATATCTGCTGCGCTTGTGGAACGAGATCCGCGACCTGACGCTCAAATCGACCGCACCGGCGCTGATCTATGAGGAAGGCAATCTGATCAAGCGCTCGATCCGCGACCTTTACACCCGCGACATCGATGAGGTGCTCGTCGAAGGCGAGGAGGGCTACCGCACCGCGAAAGCGTTCATGCGCACGCTGATGCCGAGCCATGCCAAACGCGTGCAGCCCTATCGCGATCCGCAGGTCGGCCTGTTCCACCGGTTTCAGATCGAGAGCCAGATCGACGCGGTTCACTCGCCGGTCGGCCAGCTGCGCTCGGGCGGCTATATCGTGATCAACCAGACCGAGGCTCTGGTCGCAATCGACGTCAATTCCGGCCGCGCGACGCGCGAGCGCAACATCGAAGAAACCGCGCTGCGCACCAACCTCGAAGCCGCCGAGGAAATCGCACGCCAGTTGCGTTTGCGTGATCTCGCCGGACTGATCGTCATCGATTTCATCGACATGGAGGAGCACCGCAATCAGGGGGCGGTCGAGCGCCGGCTGAAGGAGGCGCTCAAGAACGATCGCGCCCGCATCCAGGTCGGCCGCATCAGCCCGTTCGGGCTTCTCGAAATGTCGCGGCAGCGGCTGCGGCCCTCATTGGCCGAGGCTTCGACCCAGCCCTGCCCGCATTGCGGCGGCACCGGCTTTATCCGCTCGGTCGAATCGACCGCGCTCTATGTGCTGCGCTCGATCGAGGAGGAGGGCACCCGTCGCCGCGCGGCCGAGGTCTGCCTTTATGTGCCGACCAACGTGGCGCTCTACATCCTCAACCAGAAGCGTGAATCGCTGACCCAGATCGAAGCGCGCTATGGCCTCAAGGTCATGGTTGCCCAGGATGATTCGTTGATCCCGCCGAACTTTCGCCTGGAGCGGCTTCGCGTTTACGGCGCGGGCGAGGCGCCGCCGTTGCGCGCGATCCAGGCGCCGGCGCTGTCCGAGGAGGACGAAGAGGAGGAGGTCGCCGACGCAGCGGCTGCGACGAGCCAAGCTGCTCCCGAACAGGAGAGCGAGGAAGAGCGCGGCCGCCGCCGCCGCCGTCGCCGCCGCCGCCGAACCGAGGAACCGCGCGAGGCCCGGCCGGCCGCGGCGACTCCGGCCATTCCCGAGCCGGATGAGACGGCGGTGCTGGGCGAAGAGGCGGACACGGACAGGCCGGCGCGCAGCGAGGCCGAGGGTGAACGTGAGAGCGAGGCCGAAGCCGAACGGCGGCGGCGGCGGCGCGGTCGGCGCGGCGGGCGAATGCGACCCCGGCGCCCGGCACCGGCGGAGGCCATCGCGTCCAGTCCGCTGGTCGCCGCCGAGACGACCGAGATCGTCCCGATCGCCGATGGGCAAGACCTCCCGCCACGCGAGTCAGAGATGATGCCGTTGCCGCCGCCATGGTCGGAGGAAGCCGGGATCGCGGCCACCAGTTTCGCGCCGCTGACGGGCGACAGCGGCGAACCGGTGCCATCGGGCAAGGAACCCGAAAGCGCAACCGCGGTTGCGCCGGCGCCGGTCGATGTTCTGAAGGAAGGCATCCCATTTACCAGCGAGGCCGAGCGGGTGCTCGAGGAAGTAGCGGCAGAAGCCCCGGCGGTGCCGCACGGCGAGCCGTCACCGGCTCTGCAATCGCCGCTCGCCGAGGAAGAGGTGCGCCCGATGACCGAGAAGCCGGCAAACCCACGCCGGGGGTGGTGGCAGCGGCTAACCCAATCGTGACCGACGCAACCTCGATCGACCCAGCGCCTAGGCGCCGCGATCGCGCCGCGGATGCGCCGGGTAACTGCCGCCGATGAAGCCGGCGGCGTCCGATTGCTTCGCGCCCGTAATCGGTCAGGCCGGAGAGGCAGGGAGAGGGTGAGAGCGGCGCTGTCAGGCGGGTCGCTTCGGGCTTTTGTCCTGCTCGCCTCGGTCGCCGCCATAACCTGCGGCGCCCGCGCGCGCGACGTACAAGGCGCCCCGACGGTACTTCGCGACAGCGAGATCGAGGACGACATTCGCACGCTGGCGACCCCGGTCTGGCGGGCCGCGGGGCTCGCCCCCAGCGATGTCGGCATCTATCTGATCGATGACGATCAGATCAACTCGTTCGTCGCCGGCGGCCAGGCGATCTTCCTCAACACCGGGCTGATCAAGCGGGCGGAAAATCCAAACCAACTGATCGGGGTCATCGCGCACGAGACCGGACACATCGCCGGTGGGCACATCCTGACGATGAAAGAGGAGCTCCACAACGCCAGCGTCGAGAGCATCATCGCGATGGTGCTTGCGGCGGGGGCATCGGTTGCCGGACGCAGCGGGGCGCCGATGCTCGGTGCCGCGGGGGTCGGCGAACGTCATTTTCTGCAATTCTCGATCGCGCAGGAATCGACGGCCGATCATGCGGCGCTCAACTTTCTCGATCGGGCCTGTTTGTCGGCGCGCGGCCTACAGAGGTTCTTCGAAATTCTCCAGGGCAACGAATTGCTGTCCGGCGAGCATCAAGACCGGTGGGCCAGCACGCATCCGCTGACCGCCCAGCGGATCGAGTATGTGCGCGATCATGTCGCGCACGCGCGCTGTTCGGATGCTCCCGACCGGCCCGGGTCGGCCGAGCTGCTGCACCTCATCCAGGTCAAGCTGCACGCCTTCCTCGATCCCCCCTCCACGACGCTTGCGGCTTATCCTCAGACCGATACCTCCGCGCTGGCGCGCTATGCACGCGCGACCGCCTATTACCGTATTCCCGATCTGCAAAAGGCGATGCCGACGATCGACGGGCTGATCCGGGATTTTCCCAACAACCCCTACTACCGCGAGCTCAAGGGCCAGATGCTGTTCGAGAACGGGCGCATCCGCGAGGCGGTCCGCCCCTACGAGGACGCGATGCGGCTGGCGCCATCGGCCGCACTGTTGCGGATCTCGCTGTCGCAGGCCTATATCGAAACGAGCGACCCGACATTGAACAAGCGCGCGATCGCCTACCTCAACGACGCCAGCCGCGAGGAAGGGCGGGACAGCGCGGTCTGGCACTTCCTCGCTGTCGCTTATGGGCGCGACAACCAGATGGGCATGGCCGCCCTGTCGCTGGCCGAGGAAGCGCTCGCCAACGGCAAGAAAAAGGACGCGATGCAGCAGGCCACGCGGGCTAAGCAATTGTTGGCCCACAACACCGGCGCCTACACGCGCGCTGAGGACATTCACCGCGAGGCGGAACACCTCGACGATTGAAACATCGCTGATGCCGCTGGATTGATCGGAGTTTTGACCGTGATGCTGTGTTGTACCCGCCGATCCGCGGCGTCGGCAGAACGGGCGCCGCCGCGCCGCCGCCCCGGCTTACGGATCCTCGGTCTGTGCTTCGGTGCGGTGCTAGCGCTGTTGCCGTCTGGTCCGGCGGGCGCTGCCGAATTCACCCCCGAGCAGCGCCAGGCGATTGAAGCGATCATCCGCGATTACCTGACGAAAAATCCCGAAATGATGCTCGATGTGCTGCAGGCGGCCGAAGACAAGATGAAAGGCGAGGCGCACGATAAGGCCTCGGCGACACTGGCCACGCGACGGCATGAGGTGTTCGAGGATCCGGACGCGCCGGTCGCCGGCAACCCGCGAGGCGACGCCTCGCTCGTCGAGTTCTTCGATTACCGATGTCCCTATTGCAAGCAGGTCGAGTCGGCACTTGAAGCGCTGCTCTCCGAGGATCGGCAGCTGCGCTTCGTCTACAAGGAATTTCCGGTGCTCGGGCCCGAGTCGGTGAGCGCCGCGCGGGCGGCGCTCGCCGCGCGCAAACAGGACAAATACGATGCAATGCATCGCGCTTTGATGGGCTTCAAAGGAGAGATGGACGAAGCCGCGCTGTTCAAGGTGGCAAGCTCGGTGGGCCTCGATGTCGCACGCCTCAAGCGCGACATGGCCGCGCCAGACATCGACCGGATGTTGAAGGCCAACCTCAGCCTTGCCACCGCGCTCGACATTCGCGGCACGCCGGGGTTCGTGATCGGCGATGAGATCGTGCCCGGCGCCATCGGCCTCGACGACCTAAAACAGCTGATCGAAAAGGCGCGCAGCAGATAGTCCAGCGCAGGCCCGCAGACAAAGCCTGAAGCGCTTCAGCCTTTCTGCCGGTCGCGGCCGATCGCGTCGAGCTGGTGCCGCAGCGCCTCGATCTGGGCCTCGAGGCGGCGCAGGCGCGGCTCCTCCGCCGCGCTCGTCTCGTCCTTGGGTTGCGCCGTGTCGGCGGCGCTCGGCTTGGTCTCGCCCGCATAGGGCGACAGCATCTTCAGGGCGCGCTGAAACAGCGCGATGTTCTGCTTGCCCATCTCCTCGAATTGGCCGAACGGAAAGATCCCGAAGGTGGCGCGCAGGCTGTCGCGCATCTGCTCCTGATTGCCGGCGAACGCGAGCATCGCCTGCTCCAGATAGCCAGGCACCAGGAATTGCATGCTGTCGCCGTAAAAACTGATCAGTTGCCGCAGAAAGCTGATCGGTAGCAGGTTCTGTCCTTTCTGCTCCTGCTCGACGATGATCTGGGTCAGCACCGAGCGGGTGATGTCTTCGCCGGTCTTGGCGTCATAGGCGACAAAATCGCCCCCTTCCTTGATCATCTGGGCGAGGTCGTCGAGCGTTACATAGCTGCTCGTCGCGGTGTTGTAGAGCCGGCGGTTGGCGTATTTCTTGACGATTGTCGGCTTCTTGGCGCCGCCCGGGTGATCGCTGCTCGGATTAGTCATGTGCCCGCTGCCCCGCCGGAAATAAGGTGCTGCAATGCAACAATACAGCGATTTTTCCGATCTGCCTCATCAAACGCGACACCGTACGCCACGCGGTACAGCCGCGATCGAGGATACGCCCTATACTGGTGCTGATGAGCGAGGAAGACGATCTGGCGCGCCGTTTCTTTGCCTTGTGGGCAGAGTATCTGGCAGCGCTGGTTGCCGATCCGAAGATGACCGAGGTGCTGCGCGGCTGGCTCGCGATCGCCGCCGGTTCGCTGCAGGGCGCCTCGCCCGCTGATGCCGGCGCCGGCGCGCGGCAATCTTCGTCCGGACCGGCGCCGCCTCGACCGGCGACTGATGCCGCGGCCGCTGCCCGCGCACCTGGCGAGCGCGATGCTGCTGTGGCTGAGCTCGCGCGTCGCGTTGACGAGCTTCACGAGCGTGTCGCCGCGCTCGAACGCCGGCGGACAGCCGGCCGACAGCCGGCTGGCGGCGCTGACCGGCGAAATCCGCGGGCTCGGCCCTGAGCGGGTCACGGCCGCCCTCGATCGCGAGCTGAGGCGCCGCGCCGCGGCCTTTTTCGGCGGGATCGACGCCTATCGCCGCCATTCGTTCCACCGCACGGCTGCGCGCGCGCCGGTGCGCTGGCATCACGGAGCGGCGCGGCTGCTCGACTTTGGCAGCGCCGGCGGCGGAGGCAAAAATGGCCCGGCAGTGCTGCCAACGGTGCTTATCGTGCCATCGCTGATCAACCGGTACTACGTCCTCGACCTGATGCCCGAGCGCAGCTTTGTGCGTCATCTCGCGCGCGCGGGTCTGCGGCCCCTGGTGCTCGACTGGGGCGAGCCCGGCGCCGCCGAGCAAGAGTTCACCTTGAGCGATTACATCTCGGGGCCGCTCAGCGATGCCGCTGCCGCAGCCGTCAGGCTCGCCGGCGGGCCGGTCGCGCTGTGCGGCTACTGCATGGGCGGGCTGTTGGCCCTGGCGCTGGCGTTGCGTCGGCCGGCCGAGGTGGCGTGCCTCGCGCTGCTCGCGACACCGTGGGATTTCCATGCCGAGCGGCCGGCCCAGGCAGCCCTTCTCGCCGAGATCGCGGAGTACTTGCCGCCGCTGAGTGAGGGCGCGACGCCGCTGCCGGTGTCGGTGATCCAGGGCCTGTTCATGGCGCTCGATCCGTTTCTGGCGGAGCGCAAATTTATCCGCTTCGCTGGACTTGAACCGGGCGGCGCCGCGGCAAAGAGCTTTGTTGCGCTCGAGGATTGGATCAATGACGGGGTGCCGCTGGCGCGCCAGGTCGCGCTTGAATGCGCGCGGTCATGGTATCGCGACAATGATACGGCGCGGGGCCGGTGGCAGGTCGCCGGCCAACCGGTTCGCCCCGCAGAGATCGCCGCTCCTGCCCTGATCGTGCTGCCGGGCCGCGACAAGATCGTGCCGCCGCACTCGGCCGAGCCGCTTGCCGCGGCGATCCCCAACGCAACTGTGCTGCGTCCGCCGTTTGGCCATATCGGGATGATGGCCTCGGCGCAGGCGCCCGATGTGGTTTGGCGGCCGATCGCGCAATGGCTGCGCGCGCAATCGTGAACGGATGCGCTGGCCGGCTGGACTCCGGCCGGCTGTGACTTTTACATGTTGCCGGCCCTTCCCACATAGGGCCGCATAAGCTGACGACGCGTCCCGAACTCGCGAGGAGATCCCGCCATGACCGACATCGTCATCGCCAGCGCCGCCCGCACTCCGGTCGGGGCTTTCAATGGCGGGCTTGCGGGCCTCGCGGCGCACGAGCTCGGCGAGGTCGCGATCAAAGAGGCGCTGCGCCGCGCCCAGGTCGGGCCCGGCGAGGTGTCCGAGGTCATCCTCGGCCAGATCCTCGCCGCCGGCGAGGGCCAGAACCCGGCGCGACAGGCCGCCGTCGCGGCCGGCATCCCCTTTGAGGTGACGGCCTACGGCGTAAACCAGCTGTGCGGTTCGGGGCTGCGCACGGTTGCACTGGGCTATCAGGCGATCCGCAACGGCGACTCCGAGATCGTCGTCGCCGGCGGCCAGGAGAGCATGAGCCAGGCGCCGCACTGCATCCATCTGCGCAACGGCGTCAAGATGGGCGACGCGCAGATGGTCGACACGATGATCAAGGACGGGCTGTGGGATGCCTTCAACGGCTATCACATGGGCAATACCGCCGAGAATGTCGCAACGCGCTGGCAGATCACCCGCGAGCAGCAGGACGCGTTCGCCGCCGGCTCGCAAGAGAAGGCCGAGGCGGCGCAGAAAGCGGGCCGCTTCACGGACGAGATCGTCCCGGTCGTCGTCAAGACGCGGCGCGGCGACACGACGATCAACACCGACGAGCATCCCAAGCACGGCACCACGGTCGAGGTGCTGGGCAAATTACGCCCGGCCTTCGACAAGAACGGCACGGTCACCGCCGGCAACGCCTCGGGCATCAATGACGGCGCCGCTACGGTCGTGCTGATGACCGCCGCGGCCGCAGCGCGGCGCGGCCTCAAGCCGCTCGGCCGGATCGTTTCCTGGGCGACCGCCGGCGTCGATCCGGCGATCATGGGCACCGGGCCCATCCCCGCCAGCCGCCTCGCCCTCAAAAAGGCTTGCTGGTCGGTCGGCGATCTCGACCTGATCGAGGCCAACGAAGCGTTTGCCGCGCAGGCTTGCGCGGTCGGGAAGGAACTCGGCTTTGACCCCGACAAGCTCAACGTCAATGGCGGGGCGATCGCGCTTGGCCATCCGATCGGCGCCTCGGGCGCCCGCGTGCTGGTCACGCTGCTCTACGAGATGCAGCGGCGCGATGCGAAAAAGGGGCTCGCGACGCTGTGCATTGGCGGCGGCATGGGAATTGCCATGTGCGTCGCGCGCGACTAGCGCGCAACGCGTTGACCTAAAACGCGCGGCGCTGTTGTGCGCGGCGCCGAACAAAATGAGGGAGGAAGCCATGGCCAGGGTGGCGGTAGTCACCGGCGGGACGCGCGGCATCGGCCGGGCGATCGCGGTAGCATTAAAGGATGCCGGCTGCAGCGTGGCGGCCAATTACGGCAGCGATGACCGGAACGCAACGCGATTTGCAGAGGAGACCGGAATCCCGGTGTTCAAGTTCGATGTCGGCGACTTCGTCGCCTGCGCCACCGGCGTCAAGGCGATCGAGGGGGCGTTGGGCCCGGTAGAGGTGCTGGTCAACAACGCCGGCATCACCCGCGACGCGACGATGCACCGAATGGATTTCGAGCAATGGAATGCGGTTATACAGACAAACCTCACATCATGCTTTAACATGTCGCGCGCCGTCATCGAGGGGATGCGGACGCGCGGCTTTGGCCGCATCGTCAGCATCGGTTCGATCAATGGCCAGGCCGGCCAGTACGGACAGGTCAATTACGCCGCGGCGAAATCGGGTCTGCACGGGTTTACCAAGGCGCTGGCGCAGGAGGGCGCGGGGCGCGGCATCACCGTCAACGCTGTCGCGCCCGGCTATGTCGATACGGAGATGGTGCGCGCAGTGCCGGCGGACGTCCTGGAAAAGATCATTGCGCGCATCCCGGTCGGTCGCCTCGGCAAGGCCGAGGACATCGCCCGCACCGTCCTCTTCCTGGTTGCCGACGAAGCCGATTTCATCACCGGCTCGACCCTCTCGGTCAATGGCGGCCAGCATATGTATTGAGCGCTTTAGCGAGGGGTTGGGCCGGCGAACCCGATTTTCACGATAGGCCATTCGACGCGCTCGATCGCGGAGCTGATCGCGCTGTTGCGCGAGGCCGAGGTCGAACGCCTGGTCGATGTGCGCTCGGTGCCGCGCTCGCGCGCCAACCCGCAATTCAATACCGGCGCCCTGCCCGGGCCGCTGGCGGCAGCGGGCATCCGCTATACGCATCTGGCCGCGCTTGGTGGGCTGCGCCATCGCCCCAAGGGGGCGCCGCCCTCGCCCAACACGCTGTGGCGCAGCACCGCTTTCCGCAACTATGCGGATTACGCAATGACCGAGCCGTTCCGCGCCGGCCTCGATGAGTTGTGCGCCCTCGCACGCGACGAGCGTTGCGCCATCATGTGCGCCGAGGCGGTATGGTGGCGCTGTCACCGCCGCATCGTTGCCGATTATCTGCTGGCGCGGGGTGTCGCTGTCGCCCACATCATGGGGCCGGGCAAGCACGACCCGGCCAGTCTGACCCCGGGAGCGCGGCCGTCCTGCGGCGGCACGATCCTCTATGCCGACCCCGAAATCAGACAAAGGAAGAGGTGAGGAACGATGAACGGTCGCTCAGCCTACAGCGTGCGGGTCGAAGGGGCGAAATACGGCGTCGGCTTTGGCACGGCCCTGGCGATCGCGATTTCCTATACGACCAACCACTCGATCCTGTGGGCGATCATTCACGGGGTGTTCGGTTGGCTGTACGTCATTTATTTCGCGCTTTTTCGCGCCTGATTGGACTGCCATCACGCACCGCCGCCACCGTCAGGAGGAGAATCCTCGCGATGTGCTGGCGCTGGTCCATTCCCCGATCTCGGCCGGTTGCGTCGGCTCATCCCGGCGGCAGCGCCGAGGTGCCGAAAGCGGCACCGCTTCACAAGCGTGGCATGGGCGGCCGACACCCGCGGACGGGATCGCGCCGCGCGGTTTCGACTGGGCTCAGGGTCCGACTGGTTGAACAGGATCGCGCCCCATGGCGCCCGCAGAACGCACCGGCGGAGGTCGGGCCGGCCCGTCAACTCGCCGGCGCGGCGGCAATCGCGGGCCGCACCCATTTGCGCTTGACCTTGTCCCAGGTCAGCGTCGGCAGCGGTGACCGCTGGATCGTCGAGACATCGGGACACCGCGTCGCGCCGCGCTCGGCGAGAAAGCGCTCGATGACCCCGAGTTCTTTGGCGCGGCGTGGGGCGACATGGATCGGCGCGGCGACAACCCGCCGCATCCCTGCGGCGCCGAGGTCGACGATCGCCCGGCGGATCGGCGGCGGGTCGCGTGGCGCCGCTTTCGGCGTCGGGGCGCTGCGCTCGCGG